>PPYE01411948.1_pt1 | contig 441552 bp, 446 predicted proteins | sample 1559881 | NCBI WGS metagenome assembly PPYE01 (sample SAMN08240022, study PRJNA423297) | Human gut metagenome, whole genome shotgun sequencing project.
CGGCGATAGAGCGGTGGTCCCACCTGACCCCATACCGAACTCAGAAGTGAAACGCCGATGCGCCGATGGTAGTGTGGGGTTTCCCCATGTGAGAGTAGGACACCGCCAGGTACTGAATGTGAACCCCGAGCTGAATGGCTTGGGGTTTTTGTTTATAGAATTTTCAATATTTTAGCAAAGCGTTGATTCTATGATACAATCACCGCTGTAATTTTTATAAAACAAGAGAAAATATGACCGCACTTAATGTATTAATTTATCCAGATGATCACCTAAAGGTTGTTTGTGAGCCAGTTGCAGAAGTCAATGATGACATTCGTAAAATTGTAGATGATATGTTTGATACGATGTACCAAGAAGAAGGGATTGGTCTTGCAGCACCGCAGGTAGATATCTTGCAGCGTATTATTACGATTGATATTGAAGGTGACAAACAAAATCAATTAGTGTTGATCAATCCAGAAATTTTGGCTTCTGAAGGTGAAACAGGCATTGAAGAAGGTTGTTTATCTATTCCTGGATTCCGTGCTTTAGTACCTCGTAAAGAAAAAGTCACGGTGAAAGCGTTAGATCGTCATGGAAAAGAATTTACGCTTGATGCAGATGGTTTATTAGCAATCTGTATTCAACATGAGATCGATCATTTGAACGGTATTTTATTTGTAGATTATCTTTCACCGTTGAAACGTCAACGTATCAAAGAAAAATTAGTGAAATATAAAAAACAAATTGCAAAACAATAATCAAGAGTGCGGTATAAAATGACCGCACTTTTCCTATCAACACCATAACGTAGAACATTATGAAATCATTGAATATCATCTTTGCCGGTACGCCGGACTTCGCAGCACAGCATCTTACTGCACTCTTAAATTCACATCACAATATTATTGCTGTTTATACGCAGCCAGATAAACCGGCTGGTCGCGGTAAAAAATTACAGGCGAGTCCTGTAAAGCAATTAGCTGAACAGCATCAAATTCCTGTTTATCAACCAAAATCCTTGCGTAAAGAAGAAGCACAAGCAGAGCTTAAAGCGTTAAATGCTGATGTAATGGTTGTTGTTGCTTATGGTTTGATTTTACCTCAAGCAGTGTTGGATATGCCTCGTTTAGGTTGTTTAAATGTGCATGGCTCTCTCTTACCACGTTGGCGTGGTGCTGCACCTATTCAGCGGTCTATTTGGGCTGGCGATCAACAAACTGGTGTGACAATTATGCAGATGGATGCAGGCTTAGATACTGGCGATATGTTACACAAAGTGTATTGCGATATTGATGCACAAGAAACCTCAACTTCGCTTTACCATAAATTAGCTGAAATTGCGCCAGCTGCATTGATTGATGTTTTGGATCATTTGGAAGAAGGGAAATTCATTGCAGAAAAGCAAGATGATAGCCAAAGTAACTATGCAGAGAAACTTTCCAAAGAAGAGGCTAAATTAGATTGGTCGCTATCGGCAGCCCAGCTTGAACGTAACATTCGCGCGTTTAATCCTTGGCCGATAAGTTTTCTACAATTAACCGATGAACAAGGTAATGAACAAACCTTAAAAGTTTATTCTGCTGCCGTGTTGCCACATGTAGATAAACCCGCTGGGACGATTTTAAGTGTCGATAAAAAAGGTATCCAAATTGCCACGAAAGAAGGCGTTTTAAATTTATTGCAACTTCAGCCGGCAGGCAAGAAACCTATGTCTGTGCAAGACTTCCTTAATGGTCGAGCAGATTGGTTCCAGGTCGGTAAGGTTCTAAACTAATGGTATTTCAACGAAAAAAAACGGGAAAATCGACCGCACTTTCGGTACGCGCTATTGCTGCTCAAGTGATTTTACAGGTTTTAGATCAGGGTAAGTCCTTATCAACGTTACTTCCAGAAGTGCAATCGCAAGTAAAACCACAGGATTTACCTTTATTACAGGAAATCACCTTTGGTATTTGTCGCGTATTGCCTCGTTTAGAAAATATTATAAAAAAACTATTAGATAAGCCATTGAAGGGTAAAACCCGCATCGTGCACTGCTTGCTATTGGTGGGATTGTACCAATTACTTTATATGCGCGTGCCCGCTCATGCGGCGGTAGATGAAGTGGTGAACGCCACAAAATCATTAAAATCAGATAGTTTCCGAGGTTTGGTTAATGGTGTACTGCGTCGCTTCTTACGGGAACAAGAAGATATTCTTGCTGTAGTAGATAAAAATTGGCAAACGCTTCATCCTGAATGGTTTGTGAATAAACTCAAAAAAGCTTATCCGAATTGGCGTGAAATTATTGAGGCGAATAACCAAAAGCCACCAATGTGGCTACGAGTTAACCAACAACAAAATAATACGAAAACGTACCGCACTTTGTTGGAAGAGCAAGAGATAGCAGCATTTGAATGTGATAATCCACATGCTTTGCGTTTAGCACAACCGCTTTCTGTCTCGAAACTACCAAATTTTGAACAAGGTGCAGTAACCGTTCAGGACCTTAATGCACAATGGTCGGCCTTATTGCTTGAGCCACAAAATGGTGAATTAATTTTAGATGCTTGCGCGGCGCCAGGTGGGAAAACTACGCATATTTTAGAAATGGCGCCACAAGCGAAAGTGATTGCGCTTGATGTCGAGGCTCATCGCTTAAAACGCGTCGAAGAAAACCTTGCTCGTTTGAATCAACAAGCGATATTTGTTTGTGGTGATGCGACCGAGCCAGAGAAGTGGCTTGCGGAAATAGGTTTAAGTGGAGCATCTTTTGATCGTATTTTATTAGATGCACCTTGTTCGGCAACGGGCGTGATTCGTCGTCATCCGGATATTAAATGGCTACGTCAAGAAACGGATATTGCCCAATTGGTAGCCTTGCAAGGACAAATTCTAAAAGCGCTTTGGGCAAAATTGAAACCTAATGGTATTTTGCTTTATGCGACTTGCTCGGTGCTTCCTGATGAGAATAGTCAGCAAATACAGCATTTTTTAGCTGAAACACCCGATGCAGAATTAATACCATTGCCATTTGAACAAACGGAAAATACGATTGGAATCCAATTCTTGCCACAAGAGAATGGCGGGGATGGTTTTTATTATGCAAAATTGAGAAAACGGTCAGCTTAAATGAATTTGCCTTTAATTGATGTCGTCATTCCTTGCTATAACACTGAACAAACGCTTGCTCGTGCAGTAGAGTCTGTGTTGCAGCAAAATAATCTTGGTCACCTTTGGTTGATTGATGATGCGTCGACAGATAATACATTTGCATTAGCCTTACAGCTTGCAGAACAATATCCTGACAGAATCTCTATCGAGCAAATGCCGAAAAATAGTGGTGTAGCGATGACTCGAAATTGGGGTGCGATGCTTTCGGCTAAAAGTGCGGTTGATTTTGTCGCATTTTTAGATGCAGATGATGCATATGAACCGGGAGCATTAGAAGTAGCTGCGGCAACCTTTCATTTTCAGCCAGATACTTCGCTAGTGAGATTAGCGTTAAAGCCGATAAATTTAGCTCAACGCTATGCGGAACACCCTAATTTTGATCAGGCATGGCAATATATGCGCATGACCTGCGGGGGAAATGTTGTTTTTAATAAAGCTTTTTTCTTAGCGTGCGGCGGATTTCCAACACATCAATTATTCCGAGAGCTCGGCGGTGAAGATGGCGCTTTAGGCATTGCAACCACTAAAACAGCAAAAGTAGCCACATTATTTGAAGATGTAGGCGTGTTGCATTTTTGTCGAGAAGGTATGCATGCGGAACGTTTACTCGATGGCCTGTTATTTGGTAAACAAGATCCAGCGATTACCGCAGAAAAAATGGCAGAAGCTGAACAAGTAACATCGACCATTTGTCGCCGTATTGAGGCATTAAAGTGCGGTCTAAATTCAGCTGAAATTGGCATCCGACCTTTGGTTGTGGAGAGAACAGAATGAAAATAATCATTTTAGGTGCAGGGCAAGTAGGTACAACACTTGCGGCAAATTTAGTGAGTGAAGATAACGACATCACACTGGTAGATAATGAATCTCAACATCTGCAGAATTTACAAGATAAGCATGATTTACGCGTAGTTAAAGGTTCCCCTTCTTCACCCAAGGTTTTACGTGATGCAGGAGCCGCTGATGCAGACTTGATGGTTGCAGTAACGGCATCAGATGAAATTAATATGATTGCTTGCCAGTTGGGATATACCCTTTTCAATACCCCAACACGTATTGCGCGTATTCGTAATGCGGAATATTTGCGTGAGAAAGATAAATTATTTAATAATGAAAACGTACCCATCGATCATCTTATTTCACCAGAAAATTTAGTTACGGATGAGATTACACGTTTAATTGCTTTTCCAGGTGCGTTGCAAGTGGCGCATTTTGCCAATAATCGAATTAGCATTGTGGTTGTAAAAGCCTATTACGGTGGTCCCTTAGTGGGTTATGCGCTATCTGCTTTTAAAGAGCATATGCCACACATTGATTGCCGAATCATTTCGATTTTACGTAATGATAGATTAATTCGTCCGCAAGGTTCGACCATTATTGAGGCGGGCGATGAAATTACCTTTATTTGTGCGACGGAACACATTAAAGCGGTGATGAGTGAGTTGCAACGCCTTGAGAAAACCTACAAACGTATCATGATCGTTGGCAGCGGGAATATTGCCTCAGGTGTGGCAAAACAGCTAGAAGATAAGTATCAAGTAAAACTCATTGAGCGTGATGGAGAAAAAGCGAAAGTTTTAGCAGAAAGACTCTCTAAAACCCTGGTTTTCCATGGTGATGCTTCTGATCAAAATTTACTTTTTGAAGAGCATATTGAGAGCGTTGATGTCTTTTTATCTCTAAGTGCGGATGATGAAGCCAATATTATGTCGGCGTTACTGGCAAAACGCCTAGGGGCTAAAAAAGCCATGGTGCTTATTCAACGCATGGCATATATCAATTTGATTCAAGGTGGAACCATTGATATTGCGGTTTCACCACAACAGGCAACAATCTCCGCTTTATTAGGACATGTGCGTAAAGGGGATATCAAAAATGTGGCCTCTTTGCGTCATGGTTCTGCAGAAGCCATTGAACTTGTTGTACATGGCGATGCGACAACATCCAATGTGGTAGGAAGACAAATTGGCGATATTAAGCTGCCTGTAGGGGCGATGATTGCGGCAATTTTACGTAAAAATGAAGTAATCATTGCTCGTCGTCAGGTTGTTATTGAAGAAGGCGATAATGTGATTGTTTATATTAATGACAAGAAATCTGTGTCAGAAATTGAAAAATTATTCCAACCAAGTGCATTTTTTATTTAAATAACAGTTTACTTTTTAATCTGAAAACCTATAATACGCACTCTTTTAATTTTTTAAACCAACACAAAAGGAAATTTTATGAGCTTTCTTAAAGAATTCCGCGAATTCGCAATGCGCGGCAACGTAGTAGATATGGCAGTCGGTGTGATCATCGGTGGTGCTTTTGGTAAAATCGTAAGTTCACTTGTCGGTGACGTAGTAATGCCTGTATTAGGTATTTTAACTGGTGGCGTGGATTTCAAAGATTTGAAAATCACGTTAGCTCAAGCTGTAGGTGAAACCCCAGCAGTAACCTTAAACTACGGTGTATTTATTCAAAACGTCTTTGATTTCATCATCATTGCATTCGCAATCTTCATGATGATCAAAGGTATCAACAAAGTGAAAAAACCAGTAGAAGAAGTAAAAGGTCCTTCACAAGAAGAATTACTTACTGAAATTCGCGATTTATTAAAAAAACAATAAGAATTTAATCCAAATAAAAAAGGTTGGTATTTTACCAACCTTTTCTTTTACCTAAAATTTAAGCTTTTAATAATAATGCGACGGCCTCGCAAGCAATGCCTTCACTTCGGCCTGTAAAGCCAAGTTTTTCTGTTGTAGTTGCTTTCACATTGACTTGCTCAATATCACAATGTAAATCTTCCGCAATTTTCGCTCGCATTGCATCGATATGAGGACGCATTTTAGGGGCTTGAGCAATAATGGTTACATCCACATTACCGACCTTATAGCCTTTTGCTTGTACTTGGCGGAATGCTTCTCGTAATAAAACACGGCTATCTGCATTCTTATATTGCATATCGGTATCAGGGAAGAGTTTACCAATATCACCTAATGCTACTGCACCTAATAAAGCATCTGTTAAGGCATGTAAGGCGACATCACCATCAGAATGGGCAATAAACCCAGTGTGGTAAGGCACTTCAACGCCACCAATAATTAAAGGGCGGTCTTCACCAAAGGCATGAACATCAAACCCATGTCCAATTCGTATCATAGTGTTTTCCTTGTTAAATAAAATTCGGCTAAAGCTAAATCTTCTGGACGTGTAACTTTAATATTATCACTTCGTCCTGCAACTAAGTGCGGTTGAAATCCGGCAAGTTCCATCGCAGAGGCTTCATCTGTAATATTGGCGCCTTGAGAAAGCCCCTGTTTAAGTGCATTTCTTAATAGATCGCAACGGAAAAATTGAGGCGTCTGAGCAAGCCAAAGTTCGGAGCGATCTTCTGTTTTAATAATATTTTGTTGTTTATTCGCGCGTTTAATCGTATCGACCGCCGGAATAGCTAAAATAGCACCTTGCTCATCATCGATTTGGAGCAATTTATCTAAATCTTGATGGGTTAAACAAGGTCTGGCTGCATCATGCACCAACACCCAAGCATGGTCATTTTTGATCACGTTGAGTCCATTTAGAACTGACTCTGCGCGTGTTTCTCCCCCTTCAACGAGGGTGATGTTTTGATGAGGGAATAAAGTCATTTCAGAAAGATAGGGATCATTTTTTCCTACTGCAAGAATAACATGATTAATTGCAGGATGGGATAGAATGACTGAGAGCGTATGTTCCAGAATCGTCTTGTCTAGGATTTTCAGATATTGCTTCGGTTTGTTTGCTTGCATACGGCTTCCAACACCCGCAGCAGGAATGACGGCAATAATTTCGCGGTTCATTATTTATGCTCTTTGACGATGTGATAGAACACTTCGTTTGGTTTGACCATATCATGGCTCATGCGTGCACGCTCTTCAATAGATTCAAAGCCTTTTGTTAGTCCTTGAATTTCGGCGGAAATCATTTGATTTCTTTGTGAGAGCTTTTCATTTTCAGCTTTATTCTCTTTGATTTGAGCTTCGACATCTTTGTAGTCAAAATAGCCGTTTTTACCAAACCAAAGATCGTACTGAAATAGCACGAGAATACCCACTAAAATTCCAATGAAAAGACGCATAAATTACCTATTATTTCTGAAAACTAGGGATAGTTTACCGTGAAATACAGCGAAATGCGATGAAAAAGTGCGGTTAAAAAATAAGATGATTTTGAAATGATCTCATTGGGTTTGTTAGATAGCTTCAAAATGAAAAATGTGATCTATCTCACAAATTAGTTATAAAGTTTGATAAACCCATAGTCACTGCCCAAATAGGCTTGTTATACTTTTGTCTGTCATTATGACTTTTTAACAGAAGGAACAATCAATGAAAACAACATTAAAACTTACCGCTATTGCAGCGATGTCAGCATTTATTTTAACCGGTTGCGCGACTCAAAATAAAAGTGCAGAAGCGGATGCTCAGCTTCAACAACAAGCGGTATTAGGTCTTAACTGGATTCAACAATCAGGTGAATACCAAGCCCTTTCTTACCAAGCATACAATGCGGCAAAAGTGGCATTTGATCACGCTAAAGTGAAAAAAGGTAAGAAAAAAGCCGTTGTGGTGGATTTAGATGAAACCATGTTAGATAACAGCCCTTATGCAGGTTGGCAAGTTCAAAACAATAAACCATTTGATGGTAAAGACTGGACTCGTTGGGTAGATGCTCGTCAATCAGGTGTTGTACCAGGTGCAGTAGAATTCAATAACTATGTAAATACCCACGGCGGTAAAATGTTCTACGTTTCTAATCGTAAAGAAAGCAATGAAAAAGCAGGTACGATTGATGACATGAAACGTTTAGGTTTTCATGGTGTTGAAGACTCAGCATTTTACTTGAAAAAAGATAAATCACCAAAAGCAGCACGTTTTGAAGAAATTGAAAAACAAGGCTATGAAATCGTCGTTTATGTGGGTGATAACCTAGATGACTTCGGCGATGAAATCTACGGTAAACAAAATGCAGAACGTCGTGATTTCGTGGCACAAAACAAAGCGAAATTTGGTAAAACATTTATCGTTTTACCTAACCCGAACTACGGCGGTTTTGAAGGTGGTTTAGCGAAAGATTACTTCAAAGGTGATTCAAGCAGCAAAGTGAAAGCACGTTTAGATGCGATTAAAGCTTGGGATGGTAAATAATTCCCTTTTTTAGATAAAGCAACACCCGCAGAGATGCGGGTGTTTTGTTTTAGTCGAAAAGTGCGGTCTATTTTCGCATCATTTTTTCTTTATGAGATGCGAAGTCCGCACCTTTCGCCAGCATGCGAAGCTGTAAGATAACGCGTTCTTTTAACAAATCTTGTTCAGCTTTGGTCATATCTAAGGCATTAGAACCTGCCGTGAATACGATGGTTACCATGCCTTCTGCTTGTACATAAGAGACATATTGAGAGTAGTGATTTTTCTTCGCAATGTACTCAGCTAATTCATCGACAAAGTGTTTGATTTCACGAGCGGCTGCGGTACGGAACGCTTGAGAGGTTCCCGAACTTTCACGTAAAAGCAAACGGAACACGTTGGTGCTGTGAGTGATAAATTCAAAAAAGGTTTCAACAGAAACACGGATGACACTGCCGCCGGCATCAATGCGTTTACGCGCTTGGCGCATTAATTGGCGAAGTGTTAAGCCGGCCTCATCAACCATTTCTAGTCCGAGCTCATCCATATCGCTAAAGTGGCGATAGAAAGAGGTTGGTGCAATGCCTGCTTCACGTGCAACTTCACGTAAGCTTAAATTAGAAAAGCTTTTTTCTGCACTCAACTGATTGAACGCTGCGTCAATTAAGGCTCGACGGGTTTTTTCTTTTTGGATTGCTCGAACGCCTGCCATTTTGTTTTCCTCAGTCTATGATGAATTATTTTTTATTCGCTAAAATTGATTTAACTTGTTCACTGATCGCATTTGCAACGCGTTCATAACGATTACGTAATGGCGATCCTGGGCGATAAACAAGCGCAATAGTACGAGACGGTTCTGGGGAATGGCACGGAATATATTTTACACCTGCACGTGTGCCTTCATTTAATACAGCAAGTTCTGGCATAAAGGTGATGCCTGCATTAGCTGCCACCATATTACGCAACGTTTCAAGGCTAGTGGCTTGGAAGTGAGGGTCTTCTTTAGCACCGGCCATAAAACAATAATCGAGCGCTTGATTACGTAAGCAATGCCCATCATCTAGCATGAGCATTTCTTGCCCTTTTAAGGTATTCATGGCAATTTTGCTTTTTGATGCCCATGGATGCTGTTCTGAAACTGCCAGTAACATTTTTTCATCAAAAATAGGCACTTCGATAAACGCTTCAGTTTCGGGTACGCGAGCCACAATCGCACAATCTAGGCGACCTGTTTCTAATTGTTCTAATAGTTGGTGAGTTTGGGCTTCGTAAAGAAATACTTCTAAATCTGGGAAAGTTTCTTTCAATGTTGGTACAATATAAGGAAGTAGGTAAGGACCAACGGTTGGGATTAATCCAATGTGTAATGGACCTGTCATTTCTTTACCTTGATTGCTAGCCATTTCTTTAAGTAATTTTACTTCTCGTAATACAGTGCGAGCTTGATCAACAAGTAACATACCAGATTGCGTGAAGAGTACTTTACGGCTAGTACGTTCAAGTAAAATAATGCCTAATTCATCTTCTAGTTTGCGAATTTGGCCACTTAAAGTGGGTTGGCTAACATTGCAAAAATCCGCCGCTCGACGGAAATGTTTGAACTCGGAAAGGGCTACTAAGTATTCTAAATCACGAATGTTCATAGGGTTCTCACTTTATAGAATATGTCAATTAAAAGGATAGAATTAATTGATTATGACTATATCACAAAACTTTCTATAATGCCTATTAAGTTTTTAAGGTAAATTCATTTAACTAACAGAGGAGACACATTATGTCTAATATGGAAGGAAAAAAAGTTCCACAAGTTACATTCCGTACTCGTCAAGGCGATCAATGGGTTGATGTGACCACATCTGAATTATTTGATAACAAAACTGTTGTTGTTTTCTCATTACCAGGTGCATTCACGCCAACTTGTTCATCTTTTCACTTACCACGTTATAACGAACTTGCGCCAGTGTTCAAAAAACATGGCGTAGATGATATTTTAGTTGTGTCTGTAAACGATACTTTCGTTATGAATGCTTGGAAAGACGCAGAAGAAGCACACAATGTAAAATTCATTCCAGATGGTAACGGTACCTTTACTGAAGGTATGGGCATGTTAGTTGGAAAAGATGATTTAGGTTTTGGTAAACGTTCTTGGCGTTATTCTATGCTCGTGAAAAATGGCGTAGTGGAAAAAATGTTTATTGAACCAAATGAGCCAGGCGATCCGTTTAAAGTATCTGATGCCGATACCATGTTGAAATATATTGCACCAGATTATCAAGTACAAGAATCAATCGCCATCTTCACAAAACCAGGCTGTCCATATTGCGCGAAAGCAAAACAACTTTTACGTGATAAAGGTTTAAGCTTTGAAGAAATCGTATTAGGTCAAGATGCAACTATCGTGAGTGTACGTGCGGTTTCTGGTCGTGCAACTGTGCCACAAGTATTCATCGGTGGTAAACACATCGGCGGTAGCGACGATTTAGAAAAATACTTTGCATAATTGATTGCTAGGTAGGAAATTTTTTTATATTTTTGATTATTAGGAACATAAGTTAAAAGGGAGCGAAAGCTCCCTTTTTGTTGTTTGTGATTTTGTTTTTATATTCTTAAGCATTAAAGCCAATATAGCAAACCGAAACTAAAACAATGTAAAAAATGACCGCGCTTAGCAGTAATAATTTTACGGCAAGTTTAGGTTTGCGCTGGTGCAGTTTATAAAGCAAACGTGCAATCAAAACTAAAATAAAGGGATACACCCAAAAGATAATCGAGAAAAGATCGATCTGAAAGTCGCTTAATGTTGGGTTTTTCGCAAAAGCAGTGGAAAGCAGAGAGGCCATAGGCCACAGTAAAATGGGTAAACAAAATGCCGCGATTCCCCAAGCGAAGCCGCTAAATCCTGTTGGCATAGTTTGTTTTTTCATAATGAACCTTATATGATTGACGAAAAATAAAAAGGAATATAACAAATGCCGTCTTTATTTGATAGTGAAACCGATGTGCCAGAAGAGAGAAAAGTATTGAAACGCACATTGAGCGCACAAAAAATCACGTTTATTTTGACCGCACTTTGCGCGGTGATTTATCTCTTGCAGAATATCGGATTTGAAGAGCCAATTATGGATTTATTCCATTATCCGGCTTATTCTTGGGAGGATCAGGAAGTATGGCGCTATTTCACTCATGCAATTGTTCACTTATCGGTACCGCATATTTTATTTAACCTTTCGTGGTTTTGGTTATTCGGTGGCGCGATTGAACGCCGATTTGGTTCTCTCCATTTTTTATTATTAGTTTTAGTCTCTGCTGCAGTGAGTGGCGCGGTACAGAATTATTTTACCGGTCCCGCCTTTTTCGGGCTATCTGGTGTGGTTTATGCCGTGTTAGGTTATGTGTTGGTGGTGGACAAATTGCACCCGCATAGTTTTGACTTACCAGAAGGCTTTTTTACAATGTTACTGGTAGGTCTTGTATTTGGCTTTATTAGTCCGCTTTTTGGTATTAATATAGGGAACGCTGCCCATATTTCAGGCTTTATCTTAGGATTGGTTTGGGGATTTCTGCAGAGTAAAATTAAGGCTAAATCGTTTAGCTAATTCAAATTTATAGGCATTTATATGAAGCAATCATTACGCCATCAGAAAATAATTGAGCTTGTGAAGCTAAAAGGGTATGCCAGTACAGAAGAACTGGTTATCGAACTGGAAGTTAGCCCTCAGACTATTCGACGCGATCTGAATATCCTTGCAGAACAAGATTTAATTCGTCGTCATCATGGTGGTGCCGCTCCTTCTTCTACTGCAGAAAACTCTGATTACATTGAACGTAAACAATTTTTCCCTTCTCAAAAAAGTGCCATTGCTCGCGAAGTGGCAAAACGTATTCCAAACGGTGCATCCTTATTTATTGATATTGGTACCACGCCTGAAGCGGTAGCTAGCGCCTTGTTAAATCATGAACGGTTACGCATTGTGACAAATAATATCAATGCAGCTCATTTATTACGCCAAAATGAAACTTTTGATATTACGATGGCAGGTGGCTCCTTACGTAAGGATGGTGGAATCATTGGTGAGGCAACGGTTAATTTTATTTCGCAATTCCGTTTAGACTTTGGAATTCTGGGCATTAGTGCAATAGACCTTGATGGTTCATTGTTGGACTATGATTACCATGAAGTCCAAGTTAAACGAGCCATTATAGAAAGCTCGCGTCAAACGCTATTAGCGACCGACCATTCGAAATTCTCTCGACAAGCGATTGTGCGATTAGGGGAACTCAAAGATGTAGATTATCTTTTCACTGATGATGTGCCAAAACAAATTGCGGATTATTTAGAAAATAGCAACACAAAGCTAGTGATTTGCAAATGATGGAAATAGGAAGTGCGGCCAAAATTGACCGCACTTTTTTGGTAAGCATCCATGCCTAGCCACTGCTGTTTCGACCAATTCAAAATTAACTTCATTCACCCAACCTCCTTATTGATGTGAGATGAAACTAATTTTGCTGCAATAGTTGTTAAATTTTAGGGATACAAATGGAGGGCAAATCATTCGACTGCCAATTCTTTATTTAGGACAACGGGGAAGGTTTGCTTGAAGAGTCAAGAAAGACTAGAGCTTGATAGATCAAGTGGGTACATCGAGATCCCTCTCTAAATGTAATTTATTTATACTGCTGTTTTGGTAAAAAGGGAATCTTAAAATTATAAATATGTGATCGAGATCACAAATTAAATGCAAAAAGAAAGCTGCTTATTTTTGTTTAGAAAATAAGCAGCTATTTTATTGGTTTTATCGATTTAAATTCACCGCGCCTTCGTAACCAAGTTGTCGCCAAGCTTCATAAACTGCAACAGCTACCGAGTTTGATAAGTTCATACTGCGGCTATTTGCTGTCATTGGGATACGGATTTTTTGTTCCATTGGCATTTTATCTAAAATAGACATTGGAATACCACGGGTTTCTGGGCCAAACATTAAATAATCCCCTAATTCAAATTGCACTTCACTATGCGCAGGGCAGCCTTTAGTGGTGAGGGCAAAAAGACGTTTCGGTTTTTCACTTTCTAAAAAGGCTTCAAAGGTTTTATGTTTTTTGATTTCAGCAAATTCATGATAATCCAAGCCGGAACGACGTAATTTTTTATCATCCCAGGTAAAACCAAGCGGCTCGATTAAATGAAGACGAAAGCCAGTGTTGGCACAAAGACGAATAATATTTCCCGTATTTTGCGGAATTTCAGGTTCGTATAACACAATATCTAACATAATGATTTCCTAATTTTTTTGATACAGGCGGTAGCTCACCATACCTGTGGTTTTTTCTTTTAGTAATTGCCAATTTTCAGGCACGCTTAGCGGTTTGTCTTTTTCTGTTTCAACATAAATCAACGCATGAGGTAAGAGCCAATTCTTTTCCTCTAATAGGGTAATTGCTTGTTCAGCTAAACCAAAATGAAAAGGCGGATCCAAAAATACCACATCAAAGTGCGGTTGATTTTGCACTTGTTTTAAAAACTCCAAGCTATTTTGATTGATTACTTGAGCTTGTTCATTCGTCGTTTTTAGCGTTTGCAAATTTTTCTTTAATTGATTCGCCACGGTTTTATCCAACTCTAAAAACGTTACCTGTTTCGCTTGTCGAGAAAGAGCCTCAAAGCCAAGTGAGCCACTACCCGCAAAGCAATCAAGACAATGGCTATCCACAATGTAAGGCATCAACCAGTTGAATAAGGTTTCTTTTACACGATCACCTGTAGGACGCAAACCTTCCGCATTTAAAACTGGCAATTTTCGTCCACGCCAAAGACCCGCGATGATTCGAACTTCGCCTTTGGCATTTTGAACTTGCATTTTTTTCATAAAGAAACAGATTTTTAGTGAAAATTGTGCTTAGTTTAGACGATTTTTTGCTAGAATAGGCAGTATTTTTTAAAGATTTGTGTTTAAGAGAAGAATTTATGTCAGAAGAAAAGAAAAAAGGCGGGTTTTGGGCCTCTCTTTTTGGTCGCAATAAAAAGCAAGAAGAACAAAAAATTGAGCCAACTATTGAAGAGTCATCTGTTGAATCTGCCGATGTTTCGCCTACGGAAGAGATTGTTCACAATAGCGAGAACGTTCAATTAGAACAAGTTGAACAGGAAGAATTACAGGAGTTAGCGGAACAGCTGCAAGAGGATAAAGCTGAGAATACCATTGTTGAGCATATTGAACCTGTTGTAGAAGAAGTGATTTCACCTGAAAGTGCGCTCAATATTGAGCCAGTTTTAGATACACCGGTGATTGAGGCAACGGCTGAAGAGACAGAAAAAACAGAAGGAGTTTCTACCGCACTTTCTGAGGAAGAGCCAACAGAAAGCATTATTGAGCAAGATAATGTCGTTGAAGATCTTCCTGTGGTTGATGCTGAGATTGAGCCTGAAATTGTTGAAGATGTTAAAGATGAATTCCGTTCAGATATTAATACCGAAACGCAAGAAAAACCAAGTGAAGGTGGCTTTTTTAGTCGTTTAGTCAAAGGCTTACTCAAAACTAAACAAAATATTGGTGCAGGTTTCCGAGCGTTCTTTTTAGGTAAAAAGATTGACGATGATTTATTTGAAGAGTTGGAAGAGCAGCTTTTAATTGCCGATATTGGTGTGCCAACAACGAATAAAATCATTAAGAATTTAACGGAGCACGCAAGTCGTAAACAGTTACAAGATGCGGAATTGCTTTACCAACAACTTAAAGTTGAAATGGTAGAAATTCTAAAACCGGTTGCCAAACCATTGGTCATTGATACGACTAAAAAGCCTTATGTTATTTTGATGGTTGGCGTAAACGGTGTAGGTAAAACAACCACAATTGGTAAATTGGCTCGCAAATTCCAAAATGAAGGAAAATCAGTCATGTTAGCGGCAGGGGATACCTTCCGTGCTGCTGCAGTAGAACAACTTCAAGTATGGGGAGAACGTAATAATATTCCGGTTGTGGCACAAAGTACGGGTTCAGATTCTGCGTCTGTAATTTTTGATGCGATGCAATCTGCCGCGGCACGTAATATTGATATTTTAATTGCGGATACGGCTGGTCGTTTACAAAATAAAAATAATCTCATGGATGAATTGAAGAAGATTGTTCGTGTCATGAGAAAATACGATGAAACCGCGCCGCACGAAATCATGCTTACCTTAGATGCGGGTACAGGGCAGAATGCAATTAGCCAAGCTAAACTCTTTAATGAGGCGGTTGGGTTAACAGGTATTACATTAACCAAATTAGATGGAACAGCAAAAGGTGGGGTAATTTTCGCCATTGCAGATCAGTTTAATTTACCAATTCGTTATATTGGTGTGGGTGAAAAGATAGAAGATTTACGCGAATTTAATGCAGAAGAATTTATTGAAGCATTATTTGTTCACGAAAATGAAGAATAAAAAGGAATAATAAAGTGATTCGATTTTCAAATGTCTCTAAAGCTTATCACGGTGCGACTCAGCCGGCCTTACAAGGCTTGAATTTTCATCTTCCTGTTGGAAGTATGACTTATCTTGTTGGGCATTCTGGCGCGGGTAAAAGTACCTTGCTTAAATTAATCATGGGAATGGAAAAGGCGAATGCCGGTAATATTTGGTTTAATGGTCATGATATTACGCGTTTGTCTAAATATGAAATCCCATTTTTACGCCGCCAAATTGGCATGGTTCACCAAGATTACCGTCTATTAACGGATCGTAGCGTAGCAGAAAATGTGGCGTTGCCATTGATTATTGCTGGCATGAACCCGAAAGAAGCACATACACGCGCATTGGTTGCATTAGATCGTGTGGGCTTACGTAGTAAAGCGAATTATATGCCGCCACAAATCTCAGGTGGTGAGCAACAACGTGTGGATATCGCGCGTGCAATCGTACATAAACCGCAACTTTTATTAGCGGATGAGCCTACAGGTAACCTTGATGATGAACTTTCTTTAGGGATTTTTAATCTGTTTGAAGAGTTTAATCGTTTAGGCATGACGGTGTTAATTGCGACACACGATATCAATTTAATTCAACAAAAACCAAAACCATGTCTTGTACTTGAACAAGGCTACTTACGCTATTAAGGATAAAAAATGACAAGACGTATTGATGCTTCTTTTGGCGTGCAAACTGCCTATACTTTGCGTTCTGTTTGGGGCGATTTGGTAAAACGTAAATTTGGTACATTGCTAACAATTTTAGTCATTGCCGTGTCTTTAACGATTCCAACGGTGAGCTATTTGTTATGGAAAAATTTACATTTAGCGACGACTCAATTTTATCCGGAAAGCGAACTCACAATCTACTTACACAAAAATTTAAGTGAAGAAGATGCTAACTTAGTGGTGGAAAAAATCCGTCAACAAGAAGGCGTGGAATCTTTAAATTATGTTTCTCGCCAAGAAAGCTTAAAAGAATTCAAAAGTTGGTCTGGTTTTGGTGAAGAATTAGAGATTTTAGATGATAATCCATTACCGGCTGTCGTGATGGTGAAGCCGTCTAAAGACTTTAATGCATCTGAAAAACGAGCAGAATTACGTACCAACTTAAATAAAATTAAAGGTGTGCAAGAAGTTCGTTTAGATAACGATTGGATGGAAAAATTGACCGCTCTTTCGTGGTTATTTGCGCATATGGCAATTTTCTGCACGGTTTTGATGACTATTGCGGTATTCCTTGTTATCGGAAATAGTATTCGCTCGGATGTCTATAGTAGCCGAGCAAGCATTGATGTGATGAAACTATTAGGTGCGACAGATCAATTTATTCTTCGTCCTTATCTTTATACAGGCATGATTTATGCGGTGTTGGGCGGATTGGTTGCAGCACTCTTTAGCAGTCTTATTGTCGGGTACTTTACTTCAGCGGTGAAATATGTGACGGATATCTTTGCGGTCACATTTGAGCTCAATGGATTAGGCGTTGGTGAGCTAATCTTCTTATTAGTAAGTTGCTTGATTATGGGCTATGTTGGTGCTTGGATTGCTGCAACAAGACATATTGCAATGTTAGATAACAAACTATAGATTTCATTTATATTAAAGTGCGGTCATTTTTTGTCGTGTTTTCATCTGAAAAACATTCGGGAAAATGACCGCACTTTTTTGTCTGTGGAAATTAATTGAACAAAAAGCTTGCATAATTAGGTGTTTTTGTGTAATATCCACGGGCTTTCAGATATTGAAAGCCGTTTAATGTAATCATTTATTAAACGAGTATTACGATATGTAATACTAACAATGTTTCCGATTTGGAGACTATATAACAGGTAACTTACACCTCCTTTTCTATTTTGAAGTTAGAATTGTGATTGGTGTTAGTTTTTTATTAGCTAAATTTTATTGGAGCTCTGGTCTAATGCAGAACCAAAGAATCCGTATCCGCTTAAAAGCTTTCGATCACCGTTTGATCGATCAATCTACTGCGGAGATCGTAGAAACAGCTAAACGTACTGGTGCACAAGTTCGTGGTCCAATCCCTTTACCAACTCGTAAAGAGCGTTTCACCGTGTTGATTTCTCCACACGTGAACAAAGACGCGCGTGATCAATACGAAATTCGTACACACAAACGTTTAGTAGATATCGTAGAGCCAACAGAAAAAACTGTTGATGCATTAATGCGTTTAGATTTGGCTGCCGGCGTGGACGTGCAGATCAGCCTAGGTTAATTAAGAGGTTATTACAATGATTGGTTTAGTCGGTCGTAAAGTTGGTATGACCCGTATCTTCAATGAAGACGGTGTTTCTGTACCAGTTACCGTTATCGAAATCGAAGCCAACCGCGTAACTCAAGTTAAAACTCTTGAAAACGATGGCTATACTGCAGTTCAAGTTACTACTGGTTCTAAAAAAGCGAATCGTGTAACTAAACCTGAAGCAGGTCATTTCGTGAAAGCAGGTGTTGAAGCTGGTCGCGGTTTATGGGAATTTCGTACTGAAGGTGAAGAATTCACTTTAGGTCAAGAAATCAATGTTGACATCTTTGCAGATGTTAAAAAAGTAGATGTTACTGGTACTTCTAAAGGTAAAGGTTTCCAAGGTGGTGTTAAACGTTGGAACTTCCGTACTCAAGATGCTACACACGGTAACTCTTTATCACATCGTGTACTTGGTTCTATTGGTCAAAACCAAACTCCAGGTCGTGTGTTTAAAGGTAAAAAAATGGCAGGACATTTAGGTGCTGAGCGTGTAACCGTTCAATCACTTGAAGTTGTTCGTGTAGATGCTGAGCGTAAATTGCTATTAGTAAAAGGTTCTGTACCTGGTGCTATCAATGGCGATGTTATCGTTAAGCCGGCAGTTAAAGCATAAGTCTAGGAGATAGAGATGGAATTACAAGTTGTAGGTGCAAACGCACTAACTGTTTCTGAAACTACCTTCGGACGTGAGTTTAACGAAGCTTTGATTCACCAAGTTGTTGTTGCTTATGCAGCAGGTGCTCGTCAAGGTACCCGTGCACAAAAAACTCGTGCTGAAGTGTCTGGTTCAGGTAAAAAACCTTGGCGTCAAAAAGGTACAGGTCGTGCTCGTTCTGGTGATATCAAATCACCAATCTGGCGTTCTGGTGGTACAACCTTCGCGGCTAAACCACAAGATCACAGCCAAAAAGTGAACAAGAAAATGTACCGTGGTGCTATCAAAAGCATTCTTTCTGAATTAGTTCGTCAAAACCGTTTGGTTGTTGTTGAAAAATTCGAATTAGATGCACCAAAAACTAAAGTTTTAGTACAAAAATTAAAAGATTTAGCAGTTGAAGATGCGTTAATTATCACAGCAAGTTTAGATGAAAATCTATTCTTAGCGGCACGTAACTTATATAAAGTTGATGTACGTGATGTTCAAGGTATCGATCCAGTTAGCTTAATCGCTTTCGATAAAGTGATTGTTACTGTTGACGCTGTGAAACAAATTGAGGAGATCCTAGCATGAGTCAAGAACGTTTGCTAAGCGTGCTACGTGCACCGCACATCTCTGAAAAAGCAACTAACAATGCTGAAAAATCTAACACTGTTGTACTTAAAGTTGCTTTAGATGCGAACAAAGCTGAAATTGCTGCTGCTGTTGCTCAATTATTTGAAGTAAAAGTTGACTCAGTTCGTACTGTGGTTGTTAAAGGTAAAACTAAACGCCGTGGTAACAAAATGGGTCGTCGCAGCGACTGGAAAAAAGCTTATGTAACTTTAGCCGAAGGCCAAAACTTGGACTTCGTGGACAGTGCAGAGTAATCGGAGGAAATTAGAGAATGGCTATCGTTAAATGTAAGCCGACCTCCGCTGGTCGTCGTCACGTTGTTAAAATCGTGAACCCTGAATTACACAAGGGTAAACCTTACGCGCCTCTTCTAGATACCAAATCTAAAACTGGTGGTCGTAACAATTATGGTCGTATTACCACTCGCCACATCGGTGGTGGTCATAAACAACATTACCGTTTAATCGATTTCAAACGTAACAAGTTAGATATCCCAGCGGTTGTTGAGCGTTTAGAATATGATCCAAACCGTTCAGCTAACATTGCTTTAGTGCTTTATAAAGATGGTGAACGTCGTTATATCTTAGCACCTAAAGGTTTGTCAGTTGGCGATCAAATCCAATCTGGCGTTAACTCACCAATTAAAGTGGGTAACTCATTACCAATGCGTAATATCCCAGTTGGTTCAACAGTACATAACGTTGAATTAAAACCAGGTAAAGGCGGTCAAATCGCTCGTTCTGCTGGTGCTTATGTACAAATCATCGCTCGTGAAGGCAACTACGTAACTTTACGTTTACGTTCAGGCGAAATGCGTAAAGTATTAGCTGAATGTGTTGCTACAATCGGTGAAGTTGGTAACTCAGAACATATGCTTCGCGTATTGGGTAAAGCTGGTGCTAACCGCTGGAGAGGTATTCGCCCTACAGTTCGTGGTACTGCAATGAACCCAGTAGATCACCCACACGGTGGTGGTGAAGGTCGTAACTTTGGTAAACACCCAGTAACTCCTTGGGGCGTTCAAACTAAAGGTAAGAAAACTCGTCACAACAAACGTACTGATAAATTCATCGTACGTCGTCGTGGCAAATAATTTAAATTAATAAGAGGATAAGCCATGCCACGTTCTCTCAAGAAAGGTCCTTTCCTTGACCTACACTTGTTGAAGAAGGTAGAGAAGGCGGTGGAAAGCGGGGATAAAAAACCAATCAAAACTTGGTCCCGTCGTTCAATGATCATTCCTTCAATGATCGGATTGACCATCGCAGTCCATAATGGTCGTCAGCACGTTCCTGTTTATGTATCTGATGAAATGATCGGCCATAAATTAGGTGAATTTGCACCGACTCGTACATACCGCGGTCACGCGGCAGATAAGAAAGCTAAGAAATAAGAGGTAAATAGATGGAAACTATCGCAAAACATCGTTACGCTCGCACTTCTGCCCAAAAAGCTCGCTTAGTTGCCGATTTAATTCGTGGTAAAAAAGTTGCGCAAGCATTAGAAATCTTAACTTTTACTAACAAAAAAGCTGCGGCTTTAGTGAAAAAAGTATTAGAGTCTGCTATTGCTAACGCAGAGCATAATGATGGTGCAGATATCGATGATCTTAAAGTTGCTAAAATCTTCGTTGACGAAGGTCCTAGCATGAAACGTGTTATGCCACGTGCTAAAGGTCGTGCAGATCGTATTTTAAAACGTACTAGCCACATCACTGTGGTTGTGTCAGATCGTTAATAAGTAGAGGAATAGCAATGGGTCAAAAAGTAAATCCAAATGGTATTCGCCTAGGTATTGTAAAACCTTGGAACTCTACTTGGTTCGCGAATACACAAGATTTCGCCGACAATCTTGACGGTGACTTCAAAGTACGCAAATTCTTAAATAAAGAATTAGCAAACGCTTCGGTTTCACGTATTACTATTGAGCGTCCAGCGAAAAGTATTCGTGTAACAATTCACACAGCTCGCCCTGGTATCGTTATCGGTAAAAAAGGTGAAGATGTTGAAAAATTACGTAACGCAGTATCTCAAATCGCTGGCGTTCCGGCTCAAATCAACATTGCTGAAGTGAAAAAACCGGAATTAGATGCAAAATTAGTTGCAGACAGCATCGCTTCTCAATTAGAACGTCGTGTAATGTTCCGTCGTGCTATGAAACGTGCGGTACAAAGCGCAATGCGTTTAGGTGCTAAAGGTATCAAAGTTGAAGTTAGCGGTCGTTTAGGTGGTGCAGAAATCGCACGTTCTGAATGGTATCGTGAAGGTCGTGTACCTCTACATACTCTTCGTGCGGACATCGATTATAACACTGCAGAAGCTCATACTACATACGGCGTAATCGGCGTTAAAGTATGGATCTTCAAAGGTGAAATTTTGGGTGGAATGGCTGCAGTTGCGCAATCAGAACAACAACCTGCCGACAAGCCTAAAAAGGCTCCACGTGGCAAAGGTCGTAAGTAAGGAGAAACGCTAAATGTTGCAACCAAAACGTACAAAATTCCGTAAAGTTCACAAAGGCCGTAACCGTGGTATCGCGGGTGGTACTGAAGTTAGCTTCGGTACATTCGGGTTAAAAGCAGTTGGTCGTGGTCGTTTAACCGCTCGTCAAATTGAAGCGGCTCGTCGTGCAATGACACGTGCAGTTAAACGTCAAGGTAAAATCTGGATCCGTGTTTTCCCAGATAAACCAATTACTGAAAAACCATTAGAAGTCCGTATGGGTAAAGGTAAAGGTAACGTTGAGTACTGGGTAGCCTTAATCCAACCGGGTAAAGTACTTTATGAAATGGATGGTGTGTCTGAAGAGATCGCAAGACAAGCATTTGCATTAGCAGCTGCTAAATTGCCAATCAAGACTACCTTCGTAACTAAGACGGTGATGTAATGAAAGCTCAAGATTTACGTACAAAAAGTGTTGAAGAGCTGAATGATGAATTAGTAAACCTTTTAGGTGAACAATTCAAATTGCGTATGCAAACAGCCACCGGTCAGCTTCAACAAACCCATCAGGCTAAACAAGTGCGTCGTGATATCGCACGCGTTAAAACCATTTTAACTGAGAAGGCGGGTGAGTAATGACTGATAAAATTCGTAGCGTACAAGGTAAAGTTGTTAGCGACAAAATGGAAAAATCTTTCGTTGTTGCTATTGAACGTAAGGTAAAACACCCGTTATACGGTAAATTTATCCGTCGTACAACTAAATTACACGTACACGATGAGAACAACGAAGCCAAATTAGGTGATGTAGTAGAGATTCGCGAATGTCGCCCTCTCTCTAAAACCAAATCTTGGACTTTAGTTCGTGTTGTTGAGAAAGCAGTTATTGCTTAATTAACAAGTTAAAAAATAAAAGCCAATGGTTTATACCGTTGGCTTTTTTGTTTTTGCATAACGAAAAACTTATTTAAAAATTACCGCACTTCCTTCCTATTCGTTCCAGTCGAAAGCGGATTTTGGAAAGCTTCTTTACTCTCGATTCTTTCTTTTTTCTCTCTCTGTTTACGGGGGAGATGGGCATAGCCCAGAGCGAGGCATTGCAATGTAGTTGTAAAACAGTCCAATATTCATAGAAATATTTTCAAATTTTCCATTTAAAAAATAGTTATTTAGCAAACAAGTATACTTCTTTTAGTTGTTATTGACATAACAACTAAAACAAATTATCAAACAAAGTGTTAGCTTGTATTCAATCTATTTATTTAATTTTTGGAGGTTTTAATTTATGGGATGGCTTGAATGGATCGGCGTCGGTGCTGGTGTCTTAGTTCTGCTGGCGATCATAGGATATTTTATTGAGAAAAAAGAAAAGGCGGAAAAAAAGGCCGCAGCCGTAAGATGTCCTAAATGTGGCGCAGATAACGCGATATATGATGAAAATACTAGCGGGCCATATGTCTTTAATGGCATTATCAATAAAGACGGGCGTAGAATGGAGAGTTGGAAAAAAGATTTAGGAACCGTCACAGGATGTACACAGTGCGATTATCGAACCTCTGAGGTTAGGGCTTTCGATTATAACGTGAAAGAGATTGCAGATAAGGGATATCGTTGTCCAAAATGTGATAAGAGAGATTCTGTTTATCTTAAGGATGTCAAAGTAGTCGAACGTTACCCTGCAAATAAAGAGGTCACAGAAACCACTTCATCAGGCAAAAGTAAAACCCGTTTTATCAAAGTGATGAAAGTAATAGAAGACGAAACCTACGCTTGTAAGAACTGTGATTTTACTAGCGTGGCGACAGTAACCAGAGAGTTAGACTAATGATTAATTTAGAAAAACCTAGTGCTAAACAAGTTAAGCATTATCTGGCAAAGCGTGAAACGCTAGAAAATTATGTATTACAAGAAAAAGCATTAGAGAAGTTATTTAATTTACTTCCACATAATACGGATATTAATGATGTTTTGCTTAAATCATCAACATTAAATGATTTTTATAGCACTAATATTTTTAATACTTATGCTGTAGCTAAGCATATTTTGACGATTCCAAATTTAGATAACCGCTTAAAACAAGGCGATATTTCTTTAGTGGATGAAATTAGAGAAGTGACCATGAGTGATGGTAAGAAAAGAGATTTCTATTCTTTCGCTACCAAATATTGTAGCCATCACAATTCAAATTTTTTTCCTATTTATGACAGCTACGTCGATAAAATATTAGTGTCGTTAAATAAAGCCTATCCTTTTTCGATGTTTAAACATAAAGAACTTAAAAACTATCAACGGTTTAATGAGGTGTTGCTTGATTTCAATAAAACCTTTGGTTTAGATAATTTCTCTTTAAAAGAGTTGGATACGTATTTGTGGCTGTTAGGAAAAGAAATTTTTCCTAAGAAAGTGAAGTGATTTTAATGTATTGATGGTGGATGTTTTATGAAAGGCGGTTTTATTTCGGGCGCGGAAGGAATTGCTGTACTTATATTAGGGGGGTGCTTGGCTAGCAGCGATTTTGATAGGACTTGATAAAGTTTTTAGTATTGATTTACTGAATTTATTAAATGTATCATATGATCTGATTCTCCAGAAAGGTGCGTAAAAAAGTATTAATCTACCACCAAATCAATCCCCTCTAACAAAATCGTTAGAGGTTTTTTTATAATATCTTACCTATATTTTTTTATTCAAAAACGCGGTAAATGTCTGCCTCATTTTTGGAATAGCAGAAAAAGGGATAAAGAAAAATTATCGTTGCTTTTATATTCTTCTTTTGGTAAACTCCGCCACCTATCCGCCATATATATTTATAAGGTATGGATAGGTTCGTCCCGCAAGGGTGTATTATTAACTTAACGGAGCATAAAATATGATCCAAGAACAGACTATGCTGGATGTTGCCGATAACTCTGGTGCTCGCAGCGTAATGTGTATCAAGGTTCTAGGTGGATCGCACCGTCGTTATGCTGCTATTGGTGATATCATCAAAGTTACTGTGAAAGAAGCAATTCCACGCGGTAAAGTTAAAAAAGGTGATGTATTAAAAGCAGTTGTTGTGCGCACCAAGAAGGGTGTTCGTCGCCCAGACGGATCAGTCATTCGCTTCGATGGTAACGCTTGTGTAATTTTAAACAATAACACAGAGCAACCAATCGGTACTCGTATTTTTGGACCGGTGACTCGTGAACTTCGTTCTGAGAAATTCATGAAGATCATTTCTTTGGCACCAGAAGTACTGTAAGGAGAAGTGAGAAATGGCTGCAAAAATTCGTCAAAACGATGAAGTAATCGTACTTGCCGGTAAAGATAAAGGCAAGCGTGGCAAGGTAACTAAAGTGTTACCAAACGGTAAAGTGTTTGTTGAAGGTATCAACATCATCACTAAACATGAAAAACCAGTTCCTGCTTTAGGACAAGCTGGTGGTTTAGTGAAAAAAGAAGCGGCTATCGATGCTTCTAACGTTGCGATTTTCAATCCAAAAACAAACAAAGCTGACCGTGTAGGTTTTAGATTCGAAGACGGCAAAAAAGTACGTTTCTTCAAATCTAACAATGAAATTATCTAACAAACTGGAGTAATGCGATGGCGAAACTGCATGATTACTACAGAGATCAAGTAGTAAACGAGTTAAAAAATAAATTCGGCTACAAATCTGTCATGCAAGTCCCACGAATCGAAAAGATTACCCTGAATATGGGTGTGGGTGAAGCATTGACCGATAAGAAATTGCTAGACAACGCAGTAGCGGACTTAGCAGCAATTAGCGGTCAGAAACCTTTAGTAACTAAAGCTCGTAAATCTGTTGCTGGCTTTAAAATCCGTCAGGGATATCCAATCGGTTGTAAAGTAACACTACGCGGTGAGCGTATGTGGGAGTTCTTTGAACGTTTAATTACAATTGCTGTTCCACGTATTCGTGACTTCCGCGGTTTAAGCGCGAAATCATTTGATGGTCGTGGTAACTACAGCATGGGTGTGCGTGAACAAATCATCTTCCCTGAAATCGATTACGATAAAGTAGATCGTGTACGTGGTTTAGATATCACTATCACAACTACCGCTAAGAATGATGAAGAAGGTCAAGCACTACTTGCTGCCTTTAATTTCCCATTCCGTAAATAAGGCAGGTTATAATGGCAAAACAATCAATGAAAGCACGCGATGTAAAACGCGTTAAATTGGCTGAAAAATTCTTCGCTAAACGTGCAGAATTAAAGAAAATCATTTCTGATGTCAATGCCTCTGACGAAGATCGTTGGGATGCAGTGTTAAAGTTGCAAACTTTACCACGTGATTCTAGCCCTAGTCGTCAACGTAACCGTTGCCGCCAAACTGGACGTCCTCACGGCGTTTTACGTAAGTTTGGTTTAAGCCGTATTAAGGTTCGTGAAGCTGCTATGCGCGGTGAGATCCCTGGCCTTAAAAAAGCGAGCTGGTAATATACCACTTTATTTTGGAATCGGAGAAAAAGTACAATGAGTATGCAAGATCCAATCGCAGATATGTTGACTCGTATTCGTAACGGTCAAGCTGCGAACAAAGTTGCAATCAATATGCCTTCTTCCAAGCTAAAAGTGGCAATTGCCAACGTATTAGCTGCTGAAGGTTATATCGAAAGCGTTAAAGTTTTAGAAGGTGCAAAACCTGAATTGGAAATTACTTTAAAATATTTCCAAGGCAAACCGGTTGTAGAAAGCATCCAACGTGTAAGCCGTCCAGGTCTTCGTATTTACAAACGTAAAGACGAATTACCAAAAGTTATGGGTGGTTTAGGTGTTGCTGTAATTTCTACATCTAAAGGTGTTATGACTGACCGTGCAGCTCGTCAAGCGGGCTTAGGCGGTGAGATCATCTGTTACGTAGCTTAATAGAGAGGTAGGAAAATGTCTCGTGTTGCAAAGGCACCTGTTAATATTCCTGCCGGCGTTGAAGTTAAACTCGACGGTCAGCTATTAACAGTAAAAGGTAAAAATGGCGAGTTATCTCGCACAATTCATAACTCAGTTGAAGTTAAACAAGATAATGGTCAATTTACTTTCACTCCACGTGAAGGTTTTGTTGAAGCGAATGCTCAATCGGGTACAGTTCGTGCATTAGTTAATGCAATGGTTATCGGTGTTACTGAAGGCTTCACTAAGAAATTACAACTAGTGGGTGTTGGTTACAGAGCTCAAATTAAAGGCAACGCAGTTGCATTAAGTTTAGGTTTCTCTCACCCTGTGGAGCACACTTTACCAGCAGGTATTACTGCAGAATGCCCTTCACAAACGGAAATCGTTTTAAAAGGTGCAGACAAGCAGTTAATTGGTCAAGTTGCAGCAGATATTCGCGCTTATCGCCGTCCTGAGCCTTATAAAGGTAAAGGTGTACGTTACTCTGATGAAGTAGTACGTATGAAAGAGGCTAAGAAGAAATAATTAAGGTAACACTATGGATAAGAAATCAGCTCGTATCCGTCGTGCAGCTCGTGCACGTCATATGATGAGAGAGCAAGGTGTAACTCGTCTAGTTATTCACCGTACTCCGCGTCATATCTACGCACAAGTTATTGCACCAAACGGTTCAGAAGTGCTTGCCGCTGCTTCAACTGTTGAAAAAGCAATTCGTGAGCAAGTTAAATATACCGGTAATAAAGATGCCGCAGCAGTAGTAGGTAAACTTGTTGCTGAGCGCGCATTAGCAAAAGGCGTTAAAGACGTTGCTTTTGACCGTTCCGGTTTTAAATATCATGGTCGTGTCCAAACTTTAGCGGACGCTGCACGTGAAGCTGGTCTACAGTTCTAATGAGGTAAATTGAGATGTCAAACATCGAAAAACAAGCTGGTGAACTGCAAGAGAAGCTAATCGCAGTAAACCGTGTATCAAAAACTGTAAAAGGTGGTCGTATTATGAGCTTTACTGCTTTAACAGTAGTAGGCGATGGTAACGGTCGCGTAGGTTTTGGTTATGGTAAAGCTCGCGAAGTTCCGGCAGCGATCCAAAAAGCGATGGAAAAAGCACGTCGCAATATGATTAATGTCGCTTTAAATGAAGGTACATTACAACACCCAGTTAAAGGTGTTCACACTGGTTCTCGCGTATTTATGCAACCAGCTAGCGAAGGTACAGGTATCATCGCTGGTGGTGCAATGCGTTCAGTGTTAGAAGTTGCTGGTGTACGTAACGTTCTTTCTAAAGCGTATGGTTCAACCAACCCAATCAACGTTGTTCGTGCAACTATTGATGCATTAGCAAATATGAAATCACCAGAAATGGTTGCTGCTAAACGTGGCAAAACCGTTGATGAAATTTTGGGGTAATTGATAATGGCTAAAACTATTAAAGTAACTCAAGTTCGTAGCTCAATTGCTCGTTTACCGAAGCACAAAGCTACCTTGCGTGGTCTTGGTCTTCGCCATATGCACCATACTGTTGAGTTAATCGATACTCCGGCAGTACGTGGTATGATTAACCAAGTTTCATACATGGTTAAAGTGGAGGAGTAAGAGAATGCGTTTAAATACTCTATCTCCGGCTGAAGGTGCTAAGCACAGCGCAAAACGCCTTGGTCGTGGTATTGGTTCAGGTTTAGGAAAAACTGGTGGTCGTGGTCATAAAGGTCAAAAATCTCGTACTGGCGGCGGTGTTCGTCGTGGTTTCGAGGGTGGCCAAATGCCATTATACCGTCGTTTACCAAAATTTGGTTTCACTTCAATGAAATCAGCGGTAACTGCTGAAGTTCGTTTAAACGAATTAACAAAAGTTGAAGGAAATGTTGTCACTTTAGAAGCATTAAAAGCTGCAAACATTTTAACTAAAGATATTCAATTCGCTAAAGTTATCTTAGCTGGTGAAGTGAAATCTGCAGTTACTGTACGTGGTTTACGTGTAACTAAAGGTGCAAAAGCAGCAATCGAAGCTGCTGGCGGTTCAGTTGAGGAATAATTAGCAAATGGCTAAACAACCAGGTTATCAAAGCAGAAGTACTAATAGTGGTACTGGTGAACTAAAAAGCAGATTGCTTTTTGTATTAGGTGCACTTATCGTTTATCGTATTGGTTCTTTTATTCCGCTTCCTGGTATTGATGCCGCCGTGCTAGCTCAATTAGTTGAACAACAAAAAGGCACCATCATTGATATGTTAAACATGTTCTCTGGTGGTGCATTGAGCCGAGCATCAATTTTAGCATTAGGTATCATGCCGTATATCTCGGCATCTATCGTAATGCAATTGCTTGCTACGGTTTCACCTGCTTTAGCAGAATTGAAAAAAGAAGGCGCTGCAGGACAAAGAAAAATCACCAAGTATACTCGTTATGCAACGGTGGTTTTTGCTACTATCCAAGCTATCGCAATTTCTACCGGTTTACCGAATATGTTGCCACAATTAGTGCCAAATATCGGTTTTACTTTTTACTTCACTGCAGTAGTGAGTCTTGTTACCGGAACCATGTTCTTAATGTGGTTAGGTGAGCAAATTACTGAAAGAGGTATTGGTAACGGTATCTCAATTCTTGTTTTTGGTGGTATTGTTGCAGGATTGCCACATGCAATCATCGAAACAGTTGAGCAAGCTCGTCAAGGACAAATGCATCCTTTAGTTCTTCTACTAATCGCTGCTATTGTTTTTGCAGTAACTTACTTTGTTGTCTTCGTAGAACGTGGACAACGTAGAATTCGTGTTGAATATGCTAAGCGTCAACAAGGGCGTCAAATTTTAGGTGGTCATTCAACTCACTTACCATTAAAAGTTAATATGGCAAACGTAATGCCAGCAATTTTTGCTTCAAGCATTATTTTATTCCCTGCTACATTGACACAATGGTTTGGTCAGAATGATAAGTTTGAGTGGTTAAATGACTTATCAATGTTGTTGAATCCTGGACAACCTTTATATCTTCTTGTTTATGCGGTAGCGATTATTTTCTTCAGTTTCTTCTATACTGCGATGCAATATAATCCACGTGATACAGCAGATAATCTAAAAAAATCTGGTGCATTTATCCCAGGAATTAGACCAGGTGAACAAACATCACGTTACATTGATAAAGTAATGACTCGCTTAACATTAATTGGCGGTCTTTATGTAACGTTCGTATGTTTAGTCCCTTATATTATGACATCAGCATGGGATGTTAAATTCTACTTCGGTGGTACTTCCTTATTAATCGTTGTTGTTGTAATTATGGATTTTATCGTGCAAGTTCAGAGTCACTTAATGTCGTCTCAATATGAATCTGCGTTAAAAAAAGCAAACCTTAAAGGTTTTGGACAGTAATTGTTCATTTAAATAAAAAAGGATAAGCAATGAAAGTTCGTGCTTCCGTTAAGAAGATGTGTCGTAACTGTAAAATTGTTAAACGTGAAGGTGTTGTTCGCGTATTATGCAGCGACCCTAAACATAAACAACGTCAAGGTTAATTAACATTTCTTCTTGCAAAGAACCGGTTGAGTAGTTATACTACTCAACTCATTTATGTCCTTGGTATTCTGTTTGAGTATCCTGAAAACGGGCTTTTCAAGATCAGAATACCAAATTAGTTAAAATAATAGGAGTGCATAGTGGCCCGTATTGCAGGCATTAACATTCCTGATCACAAACACGCTGTAATCGCTTTAACTGCAATTTACGGTATCGGTAAAACTCGTTCTAAAAGCATTTGTGCTGCAGCGGGTATTGCTGAAGATGTTAAGATCAGCGAATTGTCTGAAGAGCAGATTGACAAACTGCGTGACGAAGTTGGTAAATTTACCGTTGAAGGTGACTTACGTCGTGAAGTAACACTAAACATCAAACGTCTTTTAGACTTAGGTTGTTACCGTGGTTTACGTCATCGTCGTAGTTTACCGGTACGTGGTCAACGTACTAAAACTAATGCGCGTACCCGTAAGGGTCCACGTAAGCCGATCAAAAAATAGTCGGGGTAAATAAAGAATGGCTAAAACACCAGTTCGTGCACGTAAACGTGTAAAAAAACAAGTTGTAGATGGCGTAGCACACATTCACGCATCTTTCAATAATACAATCGTTACCATTACTGACCGTCAAGGTAATGCTTTAGCTTGGGCTACAGCAGGTGGTTCAGGTTTCCGTGGTTCTCGTAAATCTACCCCGTTCGCTGCACAAGTTGCTGCAGAACGTTGTGCTGAAATCGTTAAAGAATTCGGCTTAAAGAACTTGGAAGTTATGGTTAAAGGTCCGGGTCCGGGTCGTGAATCAACAATCCGTGCGTTAAATGCAGCGGGTTTCCGTATCACGAACATCACTGATGTGACTCCGATTCCTCATAACGGTTGTCGTCCACCGAAAAAACGTCGTGTTTAATGGCGTAATAGGATAGTTGGAGAAAGAAAATGGCAAGATATTTGGGCCCTAAACTCAAGCTCAGCCGTCGTGAAGGCACTGATTTATTCCTTAAATCAGGTGTGCGTGCGATTGATTCAAAATGTAAAATTGATACAGCACCAGGTCAACACGGTGCTCGTAAACCGCGTTTGTCTGACTATGGTAGTCAATTACGTGAAAAACAAAAAGTTCGTCGTATCTATGGTATTTTAGAACGTCAATTCCGTAACTACTATAAAGAAGCAAACCGTTTAAAAGGTAATACTGGTGAAAACTTACTAGTATTATTAGAAGGTAGATTGGATAACGTTGTTTATCGCATGGGATTTGCTGCAACTCGCGCAGAAGCTCGTCAATTAGTGAGCCACAAAGCGATTGTCGTAAATGGTCGTGTTGTAAATATCCCATCTTTCCAAGTTTCTGTAAATGATGTCGTTGCTGTTCGTGAGAAATCTAAAAAACAAGCACGTATTAAAGCATCATTAGAATTAGCAGAACAAAGAGAAAAACCAACTTGGTTAGAAGTTGATTCTGCAAAAATGGAAGGTGTGTTCAAACGTGTTCCTGAACGTTCTGATTTATCAGCAGACATTAACGAACATCTGATCGTTGAGCTTTACTCTAAATAATAGTTAAGCTTAAAAGCAAAGAGAGGATAAAATGCAGGGTTCTGTTACAGAATTTTTAAAGCCACGCTTAGTAGATATCGAGCAAATTAGCTCTACTCATGCTAAGGTGATCTTAGAACCGTTAGAGCGTGGCTTTGGTCATACTCTAGGGAATGCATTACGTCGTATCCTTCTGTCTTCAATGCCAGGTTGTGCTGTAACTGAAGTAGAAATTGATGGCGTACTGCACGAATATAGTAGTAAAGAAGGTGTTCAGGAAGATATTCTTGAAGTTCTTTTAAACCTTAAAGGTCTAGCGGTTAAAGTACAGAATAAAGATGATGTTATTCTGACATTAAATAAATCTGGAATTGGCCCTGTTGTTGCAGCAGATATCACCCACGATGGTGATGTTGAGATTGTTAATCCATCACATGTAATCTGTCACTTAACAGACGAAAACGCATCTATTAATATGCGTATTCGTGTTCAACGTGGTAGAGGTTATGTACCTGCATCTGCTCGTACTCATTCACAAAATGAAGATCGTCCAATCGGTCGTTTATTAGTAGACGCTTGTTATAGCCCGGTTGACCGTATTGCTTACAATGTTGAAGCAGCACGTGTTGAACAACGTACTGACTTAGATAAACTAGTTATCGAGTTAGAAACTAACGGGACTATTGATCCGGAAGAAGCAATTCGTCGTGCAGCAACAATTTTAGCAGAGCAACTCGATGCATTCGTTGATTTGCGTGATGTTCGTCAACCTGAAGTCAAGGAAGAAAAACCGGAATTTGATCCGATTTTATTACGTCCTGTTGATGACTTAGAGTTGACAGTTCGTTCTGCTAACTGTTTGAAAGCAGAAACAATTCACTATATCGGTGACTTAGTACAACGTACAGAAGTTGAGTTATTAAAAACGCCTAATCTTGGTAAGAAATCTCTTACTGAAATTAAAGACGTTCTCGCTTCACGTGGCTTGTCACTTGGTATGCGCCTTGAGAATTGGCCACCAGCAAGTATTGCTGAAGACTAGTTTGGTCATAGGTTAAGATTTTTCTGAGAAGGATAAGATCATGCGCCATCGTAAGAGTGGTCGTCAACTAAACCGTAATAGCAGCCATCGCCAAGCGATGTTCCGTAACTTAGCAAGTGCTTTAGTTAGTCATGAAATCATCAAGACTACTTTACCAAAAGCTAAAGAATTACGCCGTGTAGTTGAACCGTTAATTACATTAGCAAAAGAAGATAGCGTTGCAAACCGTCGTTTAGCATTCGCTCGTACTCGTAACATCGAAACTGTTGCGAAATTATTCAATGAATTAGGTCCACGTTTTGCTCAACGTGCAGGTGGTTACACCCGTATCTTAAAATGTGGTTTCCGTGCAGGTGACAACGCTCCAATGGCATACATTGAGTTAGTTGATCGTCCAGAAGTTGCAGAAGCAGCAGCGGAATAATAATTTGTTATAAAATAAAAAGGCTCACTGATGTGAGCCTTTTTTATATCTTGTTTTCCTAAAATTCAGCTTTAGCTCTAAATGTCATTTTTTCACCTGTGATAGGGTGCGTAATCATCAGTTCTTCTGCATGTAAGCATAAGCGAGGTGACATCGATTTAGCTTGTGGGTGAGAATAAAACTTGTCCCCTAAAATGGGATGTCCAAGCGCGAGCGTATGTAAACGAAGTTGATGCGAACGTCCTGTGATTGGAGTCAGTTTCACTCGAGTACAGTTAGTCGGTAATCTTTCTAAAACTTCATAAAAAGTGACCGCTCTTTTGCCAAATACAAAATCAATGCGTTGGCGTGGGCGATTTTCCCAATCACAAATCATAGGAAGATTAATTTCCCCATTATCTCGTTCTAAGTGTCCCCATACTAAAGCTTGATAATATTTCTTTGGCTCACGTTCACGGAATTGGCGCTTCAACTCTTTATCTGCCGCTTTACTTAATGCAAATAGAATAATCCCACTTGTGGCCATATCTAAACGGTGTGCAGGTTCACAAAATCCAAATTTCTCTTTCACCCGGCTCATTGCACTGTCATAGTATTCTGGTTGATTGCCAGGAACAGAAAGTAAACCGCTTGGTTTATTTACCACGCAGATATGATTATCTTGGTAGATAATATCTAAATAAGGTTCTAAAGGGGGATGGTATTCAATAAGTGCCATATTATTCCTTGTTTGTCACTATTACCCGAAGACTATCTAGTCGCCAGCTTGCTTTACTTAATTCTTCTAGAGAAACTAAACGTTGTTTTTCTAATACATCAATTTCCACTTGGCGAATATTTTTATTTACTGATTTCAAGGTGATAAGTCGATTGATTTCAGTGCGCAATGTTTGATCTGCTAATTTACTGGCTTCTTGAATTTTAGCTTGTGCGATTTCAGTTATTTTGTGATCGCCTACTTTAATTAATTGCTCAATATTTGGACGAGCCATTTTGACCATTTTATTCGCAATATCTTTGCTTAGTGGCTTAAGTTTATTTTGCAATGTACCAAAATTAACTTGTTTGGCGAGATCGTTTCCTTTGCTATCCAGTAATAAGCGAATAGGTGTAGGCGGAAGAAAACGATTCAGTTGTAAACCTTTTGGTGATTGGCTTTCAATCATATAAATCAATTCAACCAAAAGAGTGCCTGCAGGCAGCTGTTTATTAACTAATAATGCCATCGATGCTTTGCCGATGTCACCAGAAGCGATTAAATCAATGCCTTGGCGTATCATTGGGTGATCCCAGGTAAGAAATTCTAATTCTTCACGCGCAAGGGCAAGTTGTCGGTCAAAGGTTACTGTAACACCTTCTTCTTTTAATCCAGGAAAATCAGGAACAAGCATCGTGCCCGTTGGCGTGATGACGATACTGTTTTCACCTAAATCATCTTGTTCTACACCAATAATATCAAATAAATTCAGTGCAAAATCGACTAATTGTGGTGAATTATCAGTTTGAGCAATGTCTGCCGCAAGTCGTTGTGCCTTTTCACCACCATTAGAATTTAATTCTAACAAACGATCACGGCCTTTCTCTAAGGCTAAACGCAATGCTTTTGCTTGTTTTTGCGTTTGGAGTATGAGTTGCTCAAAATCAGCTTTATTTTCTGACCGCACTTTTAATAAAGCTTCATATTGTTCAAACAATGCCATACCAATTGGGCAAGTTTGTTCAAAAGCATTTAAACCCTCATGATGCCAATGTGCTAAATCTTGCTGTGTAGAGCCTGCGAGGCAGGGTACATAAATTTGTACATCTCGCGTTTGCCCGATGCGATCTAAACGGCCAATACATTGCTCAAGTAAGTCAGGATTTTCTGGTAAATCGAAGAGTACGAGATGGCAAGCAAATTGGAAGTTTCTCCCTTCAGAACCAATGCTTGAACTCAGTAAAACTTGTGCACCATTTTCAGTATCGGCAAAATAAGCCGCTGCACGATCTCGTTCAATGATTGACATTCTTTCATGGAAAACAGCACTGCGAATGGCTTCTTTTTCTCGTAAAATTTGCTCAAGTTGAATTGCCGTTTGTGCTGTTTTACAAATGACTAAGATTTTTTCATTTCGGTGTGATTTTAAGAAATCAATTAACCAATGAATTTTTTCATCACCCTCAGTCGCATCAATCGTTACTTGGTGATAAACCCGATGCGGGAAACCTTTTACACCTTGGCGTGTATTGCGAAATAAAATACGGCTTGTGCCATGTCTGTCGATGAGATTTTGAATGAGTTCTTGTCGCGCAGCTTGTTTCTCCTCATCATTATGACAGGCTAAAGCTTTGAATAATGGTTCGACATCCTGCTCATTGAGTAAATCAGAAATATGATTTTTTTCGACCGCACTTAGAGGCTTCTCTGAGAGTAAAGATTGCACAGCATCCGCAACAGGCTGATAGTTTTCTTGCTCCTTCAAGAATGCTTGATAATCGTAAAAACGCTCAGGATCAAGCAAGCGTAAACGTGCAAAATGGCTTTCTAAACCCAGTTGTTCTGGTGTTGCGGTGAGTAATAAAACAGACGGAATAGCATTCGCTAATTGTTCCACCAATAAATAAGCGGCACTCGGCGCATTTTCTGACCAAGCCAAATGATGCGCTTCATCGACAATTAAACAGTCAAATTCAGCTTCAATAGCTTGTTGTACACGATTGGGATGGGCTTTCAACCAGTCTAATGCACAGATAATTAAGCTTTCTGTACTAAATGGGTTGATAGCTTGTTCGGCAAAATCTTCACAGCGTTCTTCATCAAATAATGAAAAATGTAAATTAAAACGACGAAGCATTTCGACAAGCCATTGATGTTGCAATGTTTCCGGTACAATAATTAATACACGTTGTACTTTTTCAGCAAAAAGCTGGTTTTGCAAAATCATGCCTGCTTCAATGGTTTTACCTAACCCCACTTCGTCCGCTAAGAGCACGCGAGGATTAACACGATTTCCCACCTCTTGCGCAATATGAAGTTGGTGAGGAATTAATCCCGCACGATTGCCTCGTAAGCCACGCAAAGGCGATTGGAATTGAGCTTGTTGATGCAGAAGCGTTTGATAGCGTAACGCAAAATGTTCACTGCGGTCAATTTGCGATGAAAAGAGGCGATCTTTCGCTTGGCTAAAGGAAATAATCGGAGAAAGTTCTTTTTCATTGACGATAATCTCTTCGCCTTGCGCATTTTTGGCTAAATAAAATAAGAGACCATTCATTTCTTGAACATCAAGAACTTCACCTTGCCAACCTGCCTGGTGATGAAGTTGTTCCCCTTTATTCAATGCAATTCGGGTTAAGGGAGCTTGTGCCACCGCATAAATTCTGGTTTCATCTGTGGCGGGAAAGTGAAGGGTAACTGAACGGAAATCTAAGTCTGTAATCATCCCTAATCCGAGGCTATTTTCTGCTTCGCTAATCCAACGTTGACCGATTGCAAATGACATCATCTTCCTCTTAATGAATCTCTTAAAATGGGGCGATATTGTAGTCTGATTATAAGGGAAAGCAAGGTAGGGACATCTAAAAGTATGAAAAATAAAGTGTGATTTATCTCACAATAATCAAATTAAATACCCGCTATGCTTTACTTTAAAAAAGTGCGGTGTAAAAATGGCGTACTTTTTATAAAACAGGAGTGCTCCATGAATTGGACAGAACGACTTAAAGAAGAATTTTTATCCGGTTGGAAGCCTTTTGAAGTAGCATGGGTAGTTATTTTTCTTGCTGCGCAAATTATTGCTTATGCTCTTGCACCGGATAGTCCATTAGGCATGATTTCGGGGATTGCAGGTATTCTCTGTGTGGTATTGGTGAGTAAAGGAAAAATTAGTAATTATTTCTTTGGGCTTATTTTTGCTTACACCTATTTTTATGTCGCCTGGGGAAACAATTTCCTGGGTGAAATGAATACGGTGCTCTATGTGTATATCCCATCACAATTTATCGGTTATTTTATGTGGAAACAACACATGCAAAACGATAATGGCGGTGAAAGTGTGATTGCAAAAGCCTTAACACCAAAAGGTTGGGCTATTTTACTCGTGAGTGTGGGGATTGGTACATTCTGCTTTGTACAGGCTTTAAAGGCAGCAGGCGGGAGTTCTACGGGATTAGATGGCTTAACCACGATTATCACCGTAGCAGCGCAATTATTGATGATTTTGCGTTATCGTGAGCAATGGTTATTATGGATTGTCTTAAATGTGCTTTCCATTTTGCTTTGGGCAGAACAGCCGGCAATGTACTTAATGTATAGTGCTTACTTACTCAACTCATTATATGGTTATTACAACTGGACGAAACTCGTCAAAGCGGAAAGCCACTAATCACATCAATAAAAAAGGGCATAGTAATATGCCCTTACATTTTTAAATAAAATGCCTTTGTCAACGCAATAAATGCTTCTGTGTATTGATTGTTTTCGTTATAAATCACCAAGCTATCTTTTACCTGTGGTAAATTCTCTCGGCTAAACGTAAGCAACATTCGTTGTGGTGCTTTTCCTATTTTTGTAATGACATCAGTCTGCTTAATGCAATAAAGTGCAGTTGAATTTATCAACGTTTTCCCCGCCTCATAAGGCAAGACAAAACTAATCTTACCTTTTTCGGATAAACAACTCTCCGCCCAATTTAACCAATCTAAATGGCTTTGTTGAACATAACGGGCAAGAGCACGCTCATCATTTTTACATTCAACGCCTTGTGAAAAATAGGGCGGATTCGCCACAATTAAATCAAATTGATGTCGAGTTTGTTGGCAATAGGTTTGCACGTCTTGGCGTGTTAAATGAAGACGATTGTGCCATGGCGAAGCCTGGAAGTTTTCTTGTGCTTGTTGTGCTGCAAGGGGATCAAGTTCAACGGATTCAATTTGGCAATGCTCATGACTTCGTTGGGCGAGCATTAATGCAATCAAGCCTGTGCCAGTTCCCATATCAAGAATACGCTGACAATCAGACACATCCGCCCAAGCACCCAGTAAAATGCCATCAGTGCCGACTTTCATTGCACAATGTTGTTGATTAATATGGAATTGTTTGAAGGTAAAGCTGCTCATAAAATCTTGCGGAAAATGACCGCACTTTCAGGTATAATCAGCCCTAATTTTAACAAATTAACGCAAAATAATGAATTTATCCCCATTTGAAGAATTCGATCTTTCCCCTGAATTATTAAAGGCCTTAGAAAAGAAAGGTTATACCCGCCCAACCTCAATCCAATTAGAAGCGATTCCGGCAGCCATGGAAGAGCGTGATGTGCTTGGTTCTGCACCAACAGGCACGGGTAAAACGGCTGCATTTTTATTGCCAGCAATTCAGCATTTATTGGATTATCCGCGTCGTAAGCCAGGCGCGCCTCGCATTTTAATTTTAACGCCAACCCGTGAGTTAGCAATGCAGGTTGCAGAGCAAGCGGAAGAGTTGGCGCAATTCACGCATTTGAAGATTGCAACCATTACTGGCGGTGTGGCGTATCAAAATCATGGGGAAGTATTTAATTCAAATCAGGATATCGTGGTGGCAACACCGGGGCGTTTATTGCAATACATCAAAGAAGAAAACTTTGATTGTCGCGCAGTAGAAATGCTGATTTTTGATGAAGCAGATCGCATGTTGCAAATGGGCTTTGGCCAAGATGCGGAGAAAATTGCCGCTGAAACGCGTTGGCGTAAACAAACCCTTCTTTTCTCTGCCACATTAGAAGGGGAGTTATTAGTCGATTTTGCAGATCGTTTATTAAATGATCCGGTAAAAATCGATGCAGAACCAAGTCGTCGTGAGCGCAAGAAAATCAACCAATGGTATTATCATGCCGACAGCAATGAACATAAAATCAAGTTGCTTGCGCGTTTTATCGAAACCGAGAACGTGAGTCGCGGCATTGTGTTTGTGCGTCGTAGAGAAGATGTGCGTGAGCTTTCTGAGACTTTGCGTAAACGCGGTATTCGTTCTACTTATTTAGAAGGCGATATGGCGCAAACACAACGTAATAATGCCATTGATAAATTAAAATCAGGTGTTGTTACTGTGTTAGTGGCTACTGATGTCGCTGCTCGTGGGATTGATATTGATGATGTGACACATGTCATGAACTTCGATTTACCTTACAGTGCAGATACCTATTTACATCGTATTGGTCGTACGGCTCGTGCAGGGAAAAAGGGCACAGCTGTTTCTTTTGTTGAAGCCCATGATTATAAATTGCTCGGTAAAATAAAACGTTATACGGAAGAGCTTTTGAAAGCACGGATTTTAGAAGGCTTAGAACCTCGCACTAAACCACCAAAAGATGGTGAAGTAAAATCCATGTCTAAAAAGCAAAAGGCGCGTATTAAAGAAAAACGTGAAGAAAAGAAAAAATCAGAGGTGAAGAAGAAAGCCAAATTACGTCATAAAGATACGAAAAATATTGGTAAACGCCGTAAACCAAGCACAGAAAAAACAGATGAGAAATAATAAAAAAATAACCGCCACTTATTAAGTGCGGTTATTTTTTTGACTATTTATTGACTTGGCTACCGATTACGCCACCTAATGCGGCACCACCTAATGTGGTCGCGGTATTACCACCAAGCATATAGCCTGCTGCACCACCAATAGCTGCACCAGCTGTTGTATTTTTTTGTGTACGGTTCATATTTCCACATGCAGCAAGGGAAATAATAGTCATCGCGATAACAAGTGATTTTCCAATTAATTTCATAGGATCTCTCCGTGTTTAACATATAAAACTATCCATATTGATAGTACTCCATAAGACAAACGGATATGAATGAAAGTTCAAAAATATGCGTTTTTCGATGTTTTTTTGAACAATTAAATATATTGAATATTAATCTTTAGCTTGATCTAATACTTTCGCAATCACTTTCAAATATTCAATCGCCAATCCATGGTGTCCTGTACTCGCATTAAATACTAAATCTTCACTTAATACACCACAAGGCATATCCTCTGGGATTTTACCGTCCTCATAAGCTTGATAATCTTCTCGCCAGTCACCATCAAAATAATAGTGTTCTAAGGTTTTCATTTTTGGTAAGAAAGCCTGCCATTTTTCAAGAAATTGTTCTGCGTCGGCTAAGAAACTCTCTGCTTCATTAAGAAGGTTTTCCATTTCTGAAATTTTATCTAAGCGTGATTGAGATAACATAGGTTTCTCCAAAATAAGGTAAAAATAAACCGCACTTTATGCGAACAAAGTGCGGCGAGTTTATCACGAGTTTTTTACTTACACATCATAAGTGGTAGATGCTGTGTTACCACCGCGACCTGTCCAGTTGGTGTGGAAGAATTCACCACGTGGTTTGTCGGTACGCTCATAAGTATGAGCACCGAAGTAGTCACGTTGTGCTTGCAACAAGTTTGCCGGTAAACGTGCTGAAGTATAGCCATCTAAGAACGTAATAGCTGATGCCATACAAGGCATTGGGATACCTACTTCGATCGATTTTGCCACTACTTTACGCCAGTCGCTTAATGCGTTTTCTAAAATGCCCTTGAAGTAACTATCTGAACCTAAGAAGATTAAATCTGGATTTGCTTCATATGCATCACGAATGTTACCTAAGAAACGGCTACGGATAATACAACCTTCACGCCATAGCAACGCTGTTGCGCCGTAGTTGATGTTCCAGCCAAATTGTTCAGAGGCTTCACGAATCAGCATAAAGCCTTGTGCGTAAGAAATGATTTTTGACGCCAATAATGCTTTACGTACTGCTTCAATCCACACTTTTTTGTCGCCTTCAACCGGTTGAATTGTTTTGCCGAATAATTGATTAGCGGCAACACGTTGATCTTTAAATGAAGAGACACAACGAGCAAAGACAGATTCAGTGATTAAGGTTAATGGAATACCAAAATCTAATGCATTGATACCCGTCCATTTACCTGTTCCTTTTTGGCCTGCGGTATCTAAGATTTTTTCAACTAATGGTTCACCATCAGCATCTTTATAACCAAGAATATCGGTGGTGATATCGATTAAATAGCTATCAAGTTCAGTTTTTTTCCATTCTGCGAAGATCGCTTGCATTTCTTCATAGCTTAAGCCTAAACCTTCTTTTAAGAATTGGTAAGCTTCACAGATTAATTGCATATCGCCATATTCGATACCATTGTGAACCATTTTCACAAAGTGGCCAGCGCCTTCACCGCCAACCCAGTCACAGCAAGGTTCGCCTTGTTCGGTTTTAGCAGAGATTGCTTGGAAGATAGGTTTAACATATGGCCATGCTTCATGATTTCCACCCGGCATGATAGAAGGCCCATGGCGCGCGCCTTCTTCACCACCGGAAACACCGGTACCGATAAAGCGGATGCCTTTTTCAGCCAATGCTTTTACACGACGATTTGTGTCCGGATAGTTTGAGTTACCGCCATCGATAATGATGTCGCCTTCTTCTAAATGTGGCAATAAAGCATCAATGAATTGATCCACCACATCACCCGCGCGCACCATTAACATCACTTTACGTGGTTTTTCTAATTTAGAAGCTAAATCTTCTAAAGAGTATGCGCCGATAATATTGGTGCCTTTTGCCGCACCTTGTAAAAATTCATCCACTTTTGAAGTGGTACGGTTATATGCCACGACTTTAAAGCCATGATCATTCATATTTAAAATGAGGTTTTGCCCCATTACGGCTAAGCCGATAACACCGATGTCGCCTTTTACTGACATTTTTTGCTCCTGTTTTTTAAGAAATCATGTATTCTTCTAATAAAGATAGTAATTTTTGTGGAACTGTTGGTGGATGACGAATACCTTCATCTTCCCATTTCCATTCAGTGTGAGTTTTGACAAGTTCTACGAGTATGTCATGTTCAATTAAACACCATTGCTGTTTTATCGGAAAAGCGATGTGCAAACCTTTGTTAAGATATTTTTTAGCAATAGTTAATCTACCTTTTAATTGAACCCTTAAAGTTTCATTGTGATCTTTATGATATGCAAGAAAATCAGCACCATTCCAGTCATCAGATAATTTAATACAATTAAAGCCATAATCAGCCAATATTCCCGCTAGTTTTTGGAAATTATAAATTTCTTTTTGTTTGGGATTTAGTTCGCAATAATCAATTTTTTTAAGTTTCATTTTATGTTATTCCCTGATGAAACCCTACGATGGCGCACGTTTCCCAACGTGTGCCTTTATCTACAAGCACACGCTATGAAGCGTGCGCTATCAGTAATCCATCTTCTTGCTACGGAAAAGTGTGGTCACTTTTCCAAGCGTTTTTTAACTCTTAGCCTACGCACTCATATGTTGAGTAACTCCAATATGCGGATAATAATCTATCGCTTGTGGAGCGGATGACAGCACAATTTTGGCTTGTGGATGTACGGCTTGTTTAGTGTGTTTAATCGACTGCAAGATGATACCTTGTTTCTGATATTCTACAGCAAAACTTCTTTTAAATTTCTCTAATTAAAGAGCTGCCTTGCTCTAACGTGTCTAGCCACTGCCATTGTTCATGACCGATGAGTTTATTTTCTTCTAAAGAAAATGTGGTACAACAACGCCCCAAACGATTTTCTAGAGATTGATTTAAATGTTGATACGTAAATTCAATTTGAGTATCGTCAATCCATTTCCCAATTAAAAAGCCTTTTAAAATTTCACCGCCACCATATTCGGCCCAAATCATTTTACCTTGTTGATGGTAATGAAATTCTGTTTGGCTACTCACCTCACCATTTGAGGTATTTTCAACAGCAACAAATTTTTTATTATCTAAATTCAACATTAAGTCACTCCGCATCTGATGTATCTATATCTTATTTTTGCATAATGTAATGCATTTCGACATTTTTCGCTTTTGCGGCTTTTTCTAGATCTGCTTTATCACTTTGACTATCTCCAACAAGGTATAAAGATACATCCTTGCCGACCTTTTCTGCATTATTTAGTCCATACATAGCAACTGCTTTATTCACAGATTGACTGTTCCCTGCAATTCCAATATGTAAATTATCTGTAGCTAAAAGAGATACGAGTCGTTTTCCTGAAGTACCACCTGCGGTTCTAATCGTTGCTACAAGCATTCCATTTGAAACTGGGTTTCCTGCTTCTGGAACTTGAAGCATTACTGAGCGATTATCTTTTGGCATTTGTGCCGCTAACTGATCTAAAGATGGACCAGATGAACAAGCAAATAACAACGTTGAAGTAAGTAGTACAAACAGTTTTTTCATTTTTGTCTCCATATCATTCTAATAAATTAACTCTTCGTCCATGCACTCATATGTTGAGTAAATCCAATATGCGGATAATAATCTACTGCTTGTGGAGCAGATAAAAGCACAATTTTGGCTTGTGTATGTAAGGCTTGTTTAGTGTGTTCAATTAACTGCAAGCCGATACCTTGTTTTTGATATTGCTCATCAACCGCTAAATCAGATAAATAACAGCAGTAGGCAAAATCCGTCACGGAACGTGCCACACCCACTAATCGTTCACCATCCCAAGCGGTGACTAATAAATCCGCATGATGCAACATTGCCGCGACGCGTTTTTCATCCTCTAACGGACGGCGTGCCCCGAGCGTTGTTTTATTTAACAATTCAATAAATTGTTTAACTGAAATTGGTTCATTTACTTTGTAGTCTATCATTTTGCAATCCTATGGTATTTGATACTCAACTTGTTATAGCAATTTCGCCGCCGCTTTATCCAAATACCATTCCGTCACGCCATTTTTTGCTTTAATTTTTGCTGCGGGATAAGGCAGATTCTCTGCAGGAGTCGTTTGGATTTCTTTTAAAATGTCTGCTTTGCTTTCGCCAGTGACTAAATAGGTAATGCGTTTGGCTTGTTCAATGAGTTTGGCTGTTTTAGAAATGCGAATTTGACCACTTTCAGGGTGTTTGGCAATGACAGCTAGGTTTTCATCATCAAAATTAGTTTGATGTGGGAAGAGAGAAGCGGTATGACCGTCAGTCCCCATACCTAAAATGATCCAATCAAGAACACCGTTTGGAATGACCGCACTTAATTCTTCTTCGAAGCGTTTTAACTCAAAGTGCGGTTCATTTTCGCCACGAATTCTGTGGATGTTTTCCGTTGGAATTTGAATATGATCGAATAAGAGTTTTTGCACTTCGCCATAGTTGCTTTCTGAATCGGTCGGCAAAACCATACGATCATCACCCCACCAAAAATGCAGATTTTTCCAGTTAATTTGTTTCGCATAAGGCGTTTTGGCTAAGGTTTTAAATAACAACTTAGGTGTTGAACCACCAGAAAGGGAAATATGTACGGGATGATTTAATTGGCTATAAATCACAAATTCTTGGGCGATCTTTTCAACAGCGTGTTGAGCCGTTGGGAAGGTGATGGTGTTCATGTTTGTTTCTCTCTATTCGGTGATAAGCCTTCTTCTATTTATTGAAGAAGGCGAGATATTGATGACTAAACCTTTTTCTTCATTTTACCGCTTGGTTTACGCCATACGCGACCACTTTTCGCAATGAGTTTTTCGGCTGCAATCGGTCCCCAAGTGCCCGCTTCATATTCGTAGATTCGACCACCAGCTTCTTTGTAATCCAAAATCGGTTGCACAAATTTCCATGCAGCGTGCACCGCATCCGTACGCGCAAAGAGTGTGGCATCGCCCTTCATCGCATCAAGCAATAAGCGTTCATAAGCCGTGAGCACTTGCTCATCGGCTAAATCGGCATAACGGAAATCCATTGAGACTTCTTTGGCTTCAAAGCCCGCACCTGGTTTTTTCAAACCAAAGCGCATTGAAATGGCTTCATCAGGTTGAATACGGATGATCAATTTATTCTCAGGCGCATTTTGACTGAATACCGGATGTGGTGTAGTTTTGAAATGAATCACAATTTCTGTCACACGTGCCGGTAAGCGTTTACCTGTACGCACATAGAAAGGTACGCCAGCCCAACGCCAGTTTTCGATTTCGCAACGTAATGCCATAAAGGTTTCAGTGCGAGAGTTAGCTGGAACGCCTTTTTCCTGTAAATAGCCTTTAACTTCTTTGCCATCAATTTCCGCTGCAGTATATTGACCAAGCACTAAGTTGTGCTCAACGTCATCTTGCGTTAATGGACGTAAAGAATGCATGACTTTGGCCACTTCATCACGCATTGAGTTCGCATTGATGATTGCGGGTGGTTCCATGGCAACCATGGCTAAAACTTGTAATAAGTGGTTTTGGAACATGTCACGCATTGCGCCAGAACCATCATAATAGCCACCACGTTCTTCTACACCAATGGCTTCGGCACCCGTAATTTCGACATAATCAATGTAATTACGGTTCCAAAGTGGTTCGAATAAGCCATTCGAGAAGCGCAAAACAAGCAAGTTTTGTACGGTTTCTTTACCAAGATAATGATCGATACGATAGATCTGATGTTCTTCAAAGAAACGATGAATTTGGACGTCGAGTTCTTGTGCTGTTTTTTCATCGTAACCAAAAGGTTTTTCGACAATAATACGTTTCCAACCGTCTTTTTCTTCGTTTAAACCATGGGCCGCGAGGCATTCTGGAATTACACCATATAAGCTTGGTGGCGTGGACATATAGTAAAGGGTGTTGCCATTTGTTTGATATTTAGTATGTAATTCTTCTAAACGTGGGACTAATTTACCGTAATCCGCAGCATCAGATGTGTTTACCGCTTGGTAATAGAGATGACTACAAAAAGCGTCTAGCGTTTCTGGAGTGGTTTCTTCTGTTTCAAGTAACGCTTCACGCATTTTTTCACGGAAAGTCTCATCGTTTAATTCTGAACGCGCGACACCTAATACAGAAAATTTGTTTAAACGACCAAATTTGAAGAGATTATAAAGAGCTGGAATGAGTTTACGGTGCGTTAAATCACCGGAAGCACCAAAAATCACGATACAGTTATTATTAGTTTGCATATTATTCCTTATTGTTCCGAGTAGTATTTTTAAATAATGCAATATATTACTGCACTTTACCAATCGAACCAATCAATTAAATTGAAAGACAGATGCCCAATTTTGTGTATTATCTGACACCATCACAAAGTTTGGATTAATTAAACTTTCACGCTGGTTATAGGTGAGTGGCTGAAATTGTGGATCGAAAATTCCCCCATTGATTTCAGCTAATAAGATTTCAGCGCCTGCAGTGTCCCATTCGCCGGTTTTGCCGAGGCGAACATAGCAATCAACCGTCCCTTCTGCGACCAAACCACTTTTCAAACTACTTGAACCAACCACTGTAAATTCGCATGCTAAATTCTTTGCTAAAATTGACTGCACTTTCTCTTGTGAGGTGGTGGCGCCTACGGCGATTTTTAACGGTTTGGTGAGATCGATTTTTCGTGGCTGTAAGCGTGTTATCTTTTTTTCACTTTGTTTGAATGCTCCAGCGTCTTTCATGGCGTAATAGGTAATATTCAAAATAGGGAAATGGATAACACCCAGTACAGGTTGATGGTTTCGCACGAGTGTAATCAACACCGAAAATTGCTCCGTGTGATCAATAAATTGCTGTGTGCCATCAAGGGGATCGATTAACCAATAGGTTTGCCAAGTTTGGCGTTGTTCAAAGGGAATATTGCAGTTTTCCTCAGAAAGAACAGGGATGTCGGGGAAAAGAGCGCTCAGTTTTTCAATTAAAAACTGGCTGACAAATAAATCCGCCTCTGTAACAGGTGTGTTATCCGATTTGGTTTGTATTGCCACATCCTGTTGGTAAAAACGAGCCAAATGTTTTCCCGCTTCATTGGCAAGCGTGCGGACTTGATCGAGAAGAAATTGAGATAATTGCATATTTATTCTCTACTTTGATTTCGGTAATAACAAGGAGAGGAAGACTGTCGTATAGATTGCCAGGATAACAGAACCCTCTAAGACGAATAATACACGGTCAGTCAGATATTGGGTATTTTGTGCGATGAGAAGATTGCCGATACTCCAATAACAAAAAAGAATGATGAATGAAAAAATGAGAATTTTATTCCACTGATGACGTAGATAGCCGCGGTATTTAGCAAAGTAAGCGTTGATTATTGCTGGCACGGTGAGTGGCCAGAATGTTAGAAAGAAACCAAATAATGCGGCATCGAAGTTACCTTCTTTGCAGTAGTCCATTCCGAAAGCGACATAAGCAATAATGCTACCTATTATCTGTGTAACCAATGGGAAGATGATAATTGCTTTTAGATAAGGGGATTGCGTTGACACCTTAAGCTCCTAGAAAAATAGGCTATCCGAGGACAGCCTATTTTAATCCATTATTTCGATTTCTTCGCACGTAATACACGAGAAACGAAAATAAAGATACCAAAGATAAATACGACAAGACCAAGTAATTCGCCAATATTATCCCAATTTTCTAATCCTAAGGCTAATGGATCTTCAGAACCACCTGATGTAACAGACGCCGCAATAATGAAGGCTAAGATTACGCCCATCAAGCTTTCACCCACAATTAAACCCGCAGCGAAAAGTGTGCCGAAACGTTCTGCTTTTTTCTCCACTTCGGTATCGTTAGTGCGTTTTGCATAGTTTTTAATGTGACGGGTGATAAACCATGCCATTACTGCACCGACTACAACCGGCATATTGATTGATGGTGGAAGGTAGATACCAATCCCCACCGCTAATACCGGCAAGGCAAAGCGGCTGTCACTGGTTTTACGCATGAATGCATCCACAATAATCAACACAATACCTAAACCTACACCAGTTAAAATGTAAGTCCATTCTAAATGGTTGGTGAAAATACCTTGTGAAATGGTAGTCATAAGGGTTGCTTGTGGTGCTGAAAGCGCTTGTGCAGGATCCATGTCATTACGTGGTAATGCGCCAGTGAAACCATAAGCGTGGTATAGAATTTCTAATACCGGTGCAATGACTAATGCACCAACGAAACAACCGATAATCAATGCAACCTGTTGTCTCCAAGGAGTTGCTTCCACTAAAAGACCGGTTTTTAAGTCTTGTAAGTTATCGTTTGAAATGGTTGCAGTGGTTAAAACGATAGATGCCGTGAATAAGGTCAATGCGGTTAAGAATTTTTGACCGTCCGTTGTTTCAAATAAACCACTGCTTTTACCGATAGTCACCAAAACAAGTGAAATCACGATAACAGAAATGATACCGATACCAGAAATAGGGCTAGAAGAAGAGCCCACAAGTCCAGCCATATAACCCGATGCGGCAGCAACAAAGAAACCAATTAACACCGCAAGCAGCGTACAAACCACCACTAATAATACGGCAAGTTCAGCAGAAATAGGCGCTGCTGCCACAAAGTGATATAAGGAAATCACGATTAACACGACAGTCGCCAATAAAATGTAAATGATGGTTTTTGGTGATAAGTCGATATCAATACGATGTTCTGATTCCTCTTGGGAACCTTTTAACATACGGAAAGAATGAATCATCCCCTCAATCATTGGTTTGAGAAGGATTAATAATGTCCAAATCGCCGCGATACCGATAGTCCCGACACCAATAAAGCGAACTTTGGTTTTCCATTCGGTCATCGCATAGCTCACGATTGACGCATCGGTTGGCATATCGCCTGTTGCAGTGAAATAAGGTACTGCGACACCCCAAGCAAGGAATGTGCCGAATAACATGGCTAGACCGCCCACGATACCGATTAAGTAACCCGCCCCCACTAAGGCAAGAGAGAAGCCCATTGGTAATTGGAAAATCGCTTTGCCGTTAGAGAACCATGCGCTCGCGCTATCAGACATGACACGTAATGCGTTGGTTAAGAATGCAACGGTTCCTGCAAAAATACCGCCGTAAGCAATATCTTTTACACCACTGTCGCTTTCGTCATTATTACCCGCTTTTAAGATTTCAGCGGCAGCCACGCCTTCAGGGTAAGGTAAGTCACTGTTTACCACCATTGCACGACGTAATGGAATGGTAAATAGTACGCCTAAGGTACCACCAGCGGCACAAATAAGCACTGTTTGCCAGAATGGGAATTCTTGCCAGTAACCCATCATTAATAGGCCAGGAAGCACGAAAATAACAGAAGATAACGTCCCCGCTGATGAAGCTTGGGTTTGTACCATGTTATTTTCTAAAATACTGGAATCCTTGAAGAATTTTAAAACAGCCATAGAGATAACGGCAGCAGGAATGGAGGACGCAAACGTCATCCCCACTTTAAGACCCAAATAAACGTTAGATGCAGTGAAGATCACTGTAATTAACGCCCCAAGGAACATCCCCCGGAAGGTCAATTCTTTTAAATTATTATGAGACATAGATTTTCCTATATATATTTTTCAAAAAATGGCGATACATTCTCAAAAAAAGAATATTTATGCAAGTTTTCTTTAAAGTTAATCGCTTGCGATTAGAATTTATCTAAATTTATTCGATTTATTTACGTTTTTTCAAAAAATCTCGCAAAGAATAAAGTGCAGCAAGATTTCTGGCCTCATTAAATTCATCACTGACCAAAAGTGCATCAAGTTGCGATAACGGATAACGCACCATTTCTAATGGTTCAGGCTCATCGCCTTCTAGTTGATTTGGATACAGATCTTCGCCTAATAAAACGTGCATTTTATGCCCCATAATTTGTGGATTGATTTTCATGGTACGTAAAAATGTCCATTTTTTTGCGCCGAAGCCAATTTCTTCCTGTAATTCTCGATTGGCACTTTGTTCGGGCGTTTCTCCCATATCCATTCCACCTTTTACAAAGCCTAACTCATATTGTTCTGTTCCTACCGCGTATTCACGAACAAGAAGTAAATCTTCACCATCAATTGCAATCACCATGACAGAATCGCGATTGAAAGGGCGAAAACGTTCGTAAGTGCGGTCAATTCCATTGGAGAATTTGAGAGCAACAGCTTGAATTTCAAACAAGCGGGATTTTGCCACCGTGGAAAGGGAGAGAATGTGTGGAAGTTGTTTTTTCATGATATTAGCCCTATTATCTTGTCATTGGCTCATCATACGCAAAGTGAGAGAAATAGGAAGAGTTATGGCTGAAAATAACGAAGTACGATTAGATAAATGGCTTTGGGCGGCGCGTTTTTATAAAACCCGTAGCATTGCGAAAGCGATGATTGAAGGCGGCAAAGTCCATTACAACGGTCAGCGTGCAAAAGTGAGTAAAACCGTCGAAGTCGGTGCAATGATTAAACTCCGCCAAGGCAATGATGAGAAAGAAATTGAAGTGATTGCGTTGAGCGATCAACGTCGTGGTGCGCCTGAAGCCCAATTGCTTTATCAAGAAACGGCACAGAGTGTGAAAAAACGCGAGGAAATGGCATGGGCAAGAAAAAATAATGCACTTTCGATGCCACATCCTGATCGTCGTCCAAATAAAAAAGAACGTCGAGATTTATTGAAATTTAAACATCAAGATGAGTTCTAGAAAACAAAAGTGCGGTCAAATTTGACCGCACTTTGTGTATTAATGGTTTTTGTGGCTTGTACTGTAAAGAATTTTGTCGGTATAAGCCATCGCAATTGCTGAAATCAAGAAAGAAAAATGAATAATCACTTCCCACATAATTGTTTTTTCAGAAATTTTTGAGGCATTCACAAAGGTTTGTAATAAGTGAATAGACGAAATGCTGATAATTGACATAGAAAGTTTCACTTTCAGCACAGTTGCATTCACATGGCTCATCCATTCAGGTTGATCGGGGTGGTTTTTCGTACGAAGTTTTGAAACGAAAATCTCATAACCACCTAATGTCACCATCACCAATAAGTTCGCAATCATCACTACATCAATGAGATTGAGTACGGCGAGCATAATGGTATCTGCATCCATTTCATTAACATTGGTGATGAGATACCACAAGTTTTTCATAAACTTGTAGGCATAGATGCCTTGCACGACAATTAAACCTAAGTAAATAGGCACTTGTAGCCAACGACTTGCAAAAATTGTTTTGCTTAGAAAACTGGTTTGTTCATTATATTTTGCACATGGATCCGTGATTTCTTTTGGTTCCGTCGCCATAAAATTCCCCACAAATAAAAAATTCAAATAAAAAAGCGGCAAGAAAATAGCCGCTTTTAAAGAAAAATTCAACAGGTATGTTTTATTTTACCCCGTTCTCGGTAGTGATAAGGGATAGGCGAGTTAAATCCACGTCATTATTGAGCAATTCAACATTTGGCATGTTCTTGTTAGCCTTCGCTGACAAGTCTTTAAAACGTTCTACTTTCCCCACTAAACCTTGTTGTCCTACAAGAGCAGTGACAGTACTGTTGTATTGATTACTCACGGTAGAAAGGGTATTGCCCAGTTTGCTCAAGCGTTCTGCTACCAAGCAAATTTGGTTATAAATTTCACCTGCTTTCTCTGCGATTTCTTTGGCTTCGGTATTGCCGCGTTCGATACGCCATAAATTCGCCACCGTGCGTAGAATTGGCATGAGGGTCGTGTGCGAAACCATAATGACATTTTTCTCGTAGCCATAATTAAACAGACTTGGGTCCAATTTTAAGGCTTCGATATAAGCGGGTTCCACAGCAATGAACATCAAAACAAAATTAGGGCTACGCATGCCAATCAAATTGCTGTAATCCTTGCGGTGCAAGTCATCAATGTGATTTTTCAGCGCTTTAATATGCTCCCTTAGTAAACGCTCACGTTCAAATTCATCCTCAGAATTGACCGCGCTTTCATAAGCATTCAATGACATTTTGCTATCAATGATGATATTTTTTTCATCGGGCAGATTAAGCACAAAATCAGGATAGTTTCGACCGCCTTGCTCATCTTTAAAATGGGCCTGTGCACTATAATGCACATTTTCAATCAAACCGGCCAACTGAAGTGCGCGTTCAAGTTGCACTTCTCCCCAGTTGCCTAAGGTTTTCTTTTCACCTTTTAGCGCAGAAGTTAAATTATTGGCCTCTTGCGACATATTTAAGCCAATTTCCAATACTTTTTTGATTTCCGCTTCTAAACCCGCATTGCCTTTTACGGATTCTGAATGGATTTCATTCACTCGTTTTTGAAAGCCTTCGATTTGTTCTCGGAAAGGCTTCAACAAGGTTTCCAATGCGGTTTGATTAGTTTGATTAAAGGATTGGCTTTTTTCTTCCAAAATGCGGTTAGCCAGATTTTGGAACTCTACGCCAAGCTGTTGTTTGGATTGCTCAATATGTTGCTGCTGTTCGGCAAAATGTTTTTCTTTTTCGGAAAGGGTGGTTTTGAGCTCCGTTAATTCTTGTGAAAGTGCGGTCAATTTTTCCTGCGTTTTTTGCTGCTCTTGTTCTTTTCTAAGTAGATTTTCCTGAGCTTGTTGTAATTGACTTTGCAAGCTTTCGGCTTGAGCGGATGCAATCCCAAAGCGTTCTTTTAATGCGGTGATTTGCCCGCCAATTTGATCGTGTCGGAGCTGCTCTTCATCCAATTCTTTTTCTAAATATTGGATTTTTTCATCACGTTCATTAAGACGAGTTTGTAAGCCTTCTGCGTGGGTTTGTGCTTTAACGGCTTGTTGTTCTAATTGATTTTTGACCGCACTTAAAGAATCAAAACGCTCCGCTAATTGATTGTAATCTTCGATAGTTTTATTGAGATCTTGTTGTAATTCTTGCGTATCTCGTTTGCTGCGGCTTAATAGAAAAAGCATCACAATACTGATAAAAAACAGCACGGCAATGATGATTAAATATTGATTAGACGTGAGTTCTGACATAAATAGGCTCCTGGAAACGGAAAAATTTTAGCATATTCCCAGAAACTTTTTAAAAATTAAGATTGTTAATTAGGTAAGAAAAGTGCGGTCAAAAATAACCGCACTTTTTTATAAAGATTAGTAGTTTGAGTTAATCAATACTTCTTCACCGTAGCCACCAAGGGTTGGCATTGGTTGGTAAGTGGAGTTAGCGGCACGCATTAAACGAATACCACGAATACCTGCTTCTTTTGCGGCTAGGATATCGTCATCGCTATCACCATAGTGAATACTCACTTTGTGCTCAATAATACCCGGTGTTTTGTTATATTTAGTTGGAAGTTTGCGACCGCCCATGAATTCTACAGGATGCATGTCTTTAATATTAAAGGCTTTTTGTAGCACTGGTGTCACACCATCTTTATCGCCTGCTGTACGACCCGTAATGAAATAAATTTGGTCACCACGTGCTTGGTGCATATTAATTAAATCTACCGCAATTTGTTTTGGAATAGAATATTGGTCACAACCCGCATTTACTTCATTCCAGAAATCTTGATTTTTTAAGTAATCATTTTTACCTGGGGAGTATTTTTCTTGGCCGTGATAGAAACAAGGACTACTGAAAAGTACAGTATCGTCAATGTCGAAGCTCACATTAATGGGTGCTTTGCCTTCTAATTCTTTTTTCAACTGCTCAACAGAGATCCAGTGAATCGGCTTTTGCTCTGTCATTTCACGAGCATTCGTACCTTGTTCAGTGTAAGGTTCTTTGTTTGATGCAAAAGTAGAGACTGCGCTTGCCGCTAAAATTGCAATAGCAGAAAGTTTAAGTAAATTTTTCATGTTTTCCTCATTAAGTAGTTTGTTTTACTTGTAACAAATCATATCCCTTTAAAATATGGGTGTGAAATAATAGCAATCGTTTGCTATTTAAAAAAGTGATCTTTGTCACATTTTTTTGAGATGTTTGTTTAATAAAGCATCAAAGAAAAATTTCCCCTTGAATTTGGTGGAATCGATCGCCATATAACGAGTAACTTTTCTTAAAAGAAGGATAAAAAGAATGACTACAATTGTAAGCGTACGTCGTAATGGCCAAGTGGTTGTTGGGGGCGATGGACAGGTTTCATTAGGCAACACCGTCATGAAAGGGAATGCCCGTAAAGTACGCCGTTTATATAATGGCAAAGTTTTAGCCGGTTTCGCAGGTGGTACAGCCGATGCATTCACCTTGTTTGAATTATTTGAGCGTAAATTAGAAATGCATCAAGGGCATTTGTTAAAAGCCGCGGTGGAATTAGCCAAAGATTGGCGAACCGATCGTGCGTTACGCAAATTAGAAGCAATGCTGATTGTAGCGGATGAAAAAGAAAGTTTAATCATTACCGGTATTGGTGATGTGGTACAACCGGAAGCCGATCAGATTTTAGCCATTGGTTCTGGCGGTAATTATGCATTATCGGCAGCCCGTGCGTTGGTGGAAAATACTGATTTATCAGCCCGTGAGATTGTAGAAAAATCTTTAAAAATTGCCGGTGATATTTGCGTGTTTACCAATACGAATTTCACTATCGAAGAATTACCGAATAAATAAGGAAAAATTATGTCTGAAATGACCCCTCGTGAAATTGTTTCCGAATTAGATCAACATATTATCGGCCAAAAAGAGGCGAAAAGAGCAGTTGCGATCGCGTTGCGTAACCGTTGGAGAAGAATGCAGTTGCAAGAACCACTTCGCCATGAAGTGACCCCTAAAAATATTTTAATGATTGGACCAACTGGTGTGGGTAAAACAGAAATTGCGCGTCGTCTTGCAAAATTAGCTAATGCGCCATTCATTAAAGTGGAAGCAACCAAGTTTACCGAAGTGGGCTATGTGGGGAAAGAAGTGGATTCCATTATCCGTGATTTAACGGACAGTGCGATGAAATTGGTTCGCCAACAAGAAATTGCGAAAAATCGTGCGAAAGCAGAAGATGCAGCTGAAGATCGTATTTTAGATGCATTACTACCACCACCGAAAAATCAATGGGGCGAGGTGGAAAACCACGACACCAACAGCAGTACTCGTCAAGCGTTTCGTAAAAAATTACGCGAAGGTCAATTAGACGATAAAGAAATCGAAATTGATGTGTCTGCGGGCGTGTCAATGGGCGTGGAAATCATGGCGCCTCCAGGCATGGAGGAAATGACCAATCAGTTGCAATCCATGTTCCAAAGCCTGGGTTCGGATAAAACCAAAAAACGCAAAATGAAAATTAAGGATGCATTAAAAACCTTAATTGATGATGAAGCGGCAAAATTGATCAATCCAGAAGAATTGAAACAAAAAGCCATCGATGCGGTTGAGCAAAACGGTATCGTGTTTATTGATGAGATCGATAAGATCTGTAAAAAAGGCGAATACAGTGGTGCGGATGTTTCTCGTGAGGGTGTGCAACGTGACTTATTGCCATTAGTGGAAGGTTCAACAGTTAATACGAAACACGGGATGGTGAAAACCGATCATATTCTCTTTATTGCATCGGGTGCATTCCAAGTGGCTCGTCCATCAGATTTAATCCCTGAATTGCAAGGTCGTTTACCAATTCGTGTTGAATTATCAGCATTAACAGCAGAAGATTTTGAGCGTATTCTAACTGAGCCAAATGCGTCTTTAACGGAGCAATATAAAGCGCTTATGGCAACAGAAGGCGTGAGCATTGAGTTTACACAAGATGCAATCAAGAAAATTGCCGAAGCAGCTTTCCGTGTGAATGAGAAAACAGAGAATATCGGTGCAAGACGTTTACATACCGTTATGGAACGTTTAATGGATAAAATCTCATTTGATGCGAGCGATATGAACGGACAAACTGTTAATATCGATGCGGCCTATGTGATTGAGGCATTGGGTGACGTGATTGAAAATGAAGATTTAAGTCGATTCATTCTGTAATGAAAGTTTAGATAAAGAAAAAGTGCGGTTATTTTTAACCGCACTTTTTTTGTCTCTAAATGAAGATTAGTGACCGCCACAACCACAGCCGCCATGACCGTGTCCGTGATCATGATCGTGTTTATGACCACCGCCACAGCAACCGCCGTGTCCATGATCGTGATCATGGTGGTGATGACCATGACCGCCGCAACCACAACCATGACCATCTTCATCATCGTGATGGTGGTGATGATCGTGTGCACCATGCACGTGACCGTGGGCAATTTCTTCTAATGTTGCTTCACGAATGCCAACAACTTCAACAGTGAAGTGTAATTCTTGACCTGCTAACATGTGGTTACCATCAACCACCACTTCATCGCCATCCACTTCAGTAATCACAACAGGAACTGGGCCGATATCCGTGTCAGCTAAGAAACGCATACCCACAACTACCTCATCAACGCCTTGGAATACATCTTTTGGTACACGTTGAACCATGTTTTCATTGTATTCGCCGTAGCCTTCTTCAGGTTGAACTCGCACTTCAAATTTGTCGCCAACTTCTTTACCTTCTAAGGCATTTTCAAGACCAATGATTAAGTTATTGTGGCCTTGTAAATATTCTAATGGTTGATTTGCTGGTGCTTCATCAACTAATACACCGTCTTGAGTACGTACTTGGTAAGCGATACTCACAACCGTATTTTTTGCTACTTTCATATTGTTTTCCTTATTAAAAAAATCGTCATTCATTGTATAGAAAATTATTCTTTAAGCAATGCAATTCGCGCATTCACACTGACTTTAATTTTCTCTTTGCCACTTTGAGAGTAAGTTTCATCTTTTTCATCCGAGTAAGAGAAACTTTTTGCCATCATTGCCCCAGCGGCATAAGGGCGAAAATCATTCGCGGAATCATTGGCAGAAGACACATCAAGGCTTTGTGTGTGATAACCTTTCATCTGCAAAGATTCTTGAATTAAGAGCGCTTTATCTTTAACTTTCGCTAAAGCTTCTTTGGTTAATTCCTTTTCTAAACTACTTAATTTCTCACGTGAAACAGAGGCACTTACGCGATCAATGGCTAATACGCCATCTAATTCATGTACTAAGGTTGATAACGCTTGAGAATCTTTACTTTCCAAAGTTAATTCAGCTCGCGCAATCCAACCTTGTTGTTTGCCTTTATTATCATAACGAATCCAGGTATTGCGAGAATTGTCTTTAATTTCAACCGCACTTTGTGCTTTTGCTAACCCAATGGCTTTATTCATTTTTTCTGCCATGGTTTTATTGAGCGCGGATAAATCATTGCCTTCCGCTTGGTAAAACAGGGAGACTTGCAATAAATCACGTTCTACCTCTTTTTCTGCTTCAACACTAAAGCTGACATCCGTTGATTGATGAGATAAGGGTTCTGCAGCAAAAGAAGCGATAGGTAAGGCAAGTAATGCTAAAGAAAGTGATTTGAGTTTCATTGTTTCATTCCTATTTGGGTAAGATAAAAATTAAGGGCGGTTTAACACGCCCTTTGTTATTATTAATGTAAACGTTCGTTGTCGTCTTCGACATCTTCATCGTCAAAAAATTCGCCGTCATCGCCGTATTCATCGTCCTCGGCATTCGGATCTTCAAAATACGTGCCCCAGCCATCATAAATGCCTTTGTATTTTTCCACTAATGGTAAAATTTCTTTTTGTTGTGCATCAATAATTTCAGGTTTTAATTCTACTTCACTGATGATGTCAAAACAGAAAATGACCTTGCCATTTTCATCTTCAAATTCTTCTGCTTCTGACACTTCATAGCCCGCTTTGAAAGCATCCACGGCAATTTTTTCTAAGGTATCAAAATCATAATGAGCGATGTGATGTTCGATAATATAAAGCGCATCTGGATCGCTGCCGTCATTTAATAAATCCGTAATGATTTCACGGGTTTCTTCTTGGAGTTCGTTAAAATTCGTCATAAGGCATTCCTTTTGTCAGAAAAAGTGCGGTCATTGTAGGGGATAAAGATGAAAATGTCGCTAAAAATTTATGCTCATTTCAGTTTGCCTTGACGGGGCGGAAAGGTTAAAATTCAGCGCGAATAAATTGTGCTTAACATGCCCAGCTGATCACGCTATTTATTGCAGCGAAAAAAGTTGGGCTTTCTTATTTTAGAACGAAAAAAATGGTCAAACATCTCCCTTATTTCACCTTAAAAACACTACCAAAAACAACCGCACTTTTAAAACAAGCGTTCTCTGATTTTATTGTTAAAGAAGATCTGGGCTATGAAATGTCAGGCGAAGGCGAATTTGTGGCGGTAAAAATCCGTAAAACGGATTGCAATACATTGTTTGTGGGTGAAAAACTTGCCAAGTTCGCAGGCATTTCTGATCGAAATATGGGGTATGCCGGTTTGAAAGATCGTCATGGCATTACGGAACAATGGTTTTGTTTACAAATGCCGGGTAAGGAAACGCCAGATTTTAGTCAATTTCAATTAGAAGGTGTCGAGATTTTAGACGTTACTCGCCACAATCGTAAAATTCGTACGGGGAGTCTTCAAGGAAATACCTTCGAGATTTTATTGCGCGGTGCAAAAGAAAGTGATGAGTTGAATGAACGCTTAAATTTTGTGGCGAAATACGGTTTCCCTAACTACTTCACTGAACAACGTTTTGGGCGTGATGGGCATAATCTGACTCAAGCGATTCGTTGGGCGAAAGGGGAGATTAAGGTCAAAGATCGTAAAAAACGCAGTTTTTATCTTTCCGCCGCTCGCAGCGAAATTTTTAATTTAGTTGTGGCAGAACGAATTGAACAAAATGTGGCAGATCAGGTTCTAAGAGACGATATTGTGCAGTTAAATGGATCGCACAGTTGGTTTAAGGCTGATGAAAATGAAGATTTAGCGGTTTTACAGCAACGTTTGAACGAGCAAGATATTTTGCTCACCGCGCCTTTAATTGGCGAAGAAAATTTATCTGCAAGTGCGGTTGAAAATAAAGTCGTTTTGGAACATCAGGTTTTCCAAGAGTTAATGAAACAAGAGAGAATGAAACCCGCTCGCCGCCCTTTATTGATGCAGGCAAAAGATTTCCATTGGACGTTTGTTGAAGAAGGATTGAAGCTCTCATTTTATTTGCCGGCGGGGAGCTATGCCACTGCATTGGTGCGAGAGTTAGTGAATATTAAGGAAGAAGAATAATGCGAATTTTAGTCAGCAATGATGACGGTTTTCATGCCGAAGGGATTCAAGTTTTAGCAAAAGAATTACGCAAAATTGCCGATGTGGTGATCGTTGCGCCCGATCGTAATCGTAGCGCGGCATCAAGCTCATTAACGCTTGTTGAGCCACTTCGCCCGCGTCATTTAGACAGCGGTGATTATTGCGTGAACGGCACACCGGCTGATTGTGTGCATTTGGCACTAAACGGTTTTTTATCTGGACAAGTGGATCTTGTCGTATCAGGCATTAACGCGGGTTGCAATATGGGGGATGATACGATTTATTCAGGTACTTTGGCTGCAGCATTGGAAGGCCGACATTTAGGGTTGCCAGCTATTGCGGTATCTTTAGATGGTCGTTTGCATTATGAAACAGCGGCTCGTGTAGTGTGTGATTTAATTCCGAAATTACATCCTCAATTATTGAATAAACGCGAAGTGATCAATATCAATGTGCCGGATTTGCCTTACGAAGAACTCAAAGGCATTAAAGTGTGTCATTTAGGCTATCGCTCATCCGCTGCGGAAGTAATTAAACAAGAAGATCCTCGTGGCGAAAATATTTATTGGATTGGCCCGTCAGGCTTGCCAGAATATGATGGTGAAGGCACAGATTTTCATGCGGTAAAAAATGGTTATGTTGCCATTACGCCAATTCAAGCGGATCTTACAGCGCATCAGTCAATTGCTGCTTTACAAGATTGGCTGGAAAGTGAATAATGTGCCGTTTTGAAACGAATTTTCCCTATTGAAGCAATAAAGGATAAGTGAATGAATATTTTTGGTGCGATGTATGATAAAACAATGCAATGGTCAAAACATCGCTTTGCCGTGTTTTGGTTATCCTTTGTGAGTTTTATTGAGGCCATTTTCTTCCCCGTTCCACCGGATGTCATGTTGATTCCGATGTCAATGTCAAAACCGAAAAGTGCATTTCGTTTTGCACTTTATACCACGATTGCTTCGGTTGTCGGTGGAATGATTGGTTATGCTATTGGTTATTACGCCTTTGATTGGGTACAAGGCTATATTCAACAATGGGGATACCAAGCTGCTTGGGAACAGGCCATGGCGTGGTTTAAAGAATGGGGTATTTTAGTGGTCTTTGTTGCCGGTTTTAGTCCTATTCCTTATAAAGTTTTCACCATTTGTGCCGGCGTGATGCAAATGTCATTTATACCCTTTGTGATAACCGCATTTGTATCGCGTTTTGCTCGTTTTATTTTAGTGGCAAAACTGGCCGCATGGGGCGGAGAGAAATTTGCCGCGAAATTACGTAAATCCATTGAAATCATTGGTTGGAGTGTGGTTGCTCTGGCTGTGATTGCTTATCTTATTTTAAAATAACAGGATGACCTTTTTTATGAATAAATTACTCTTAATTATCTCGAGTGCATTGCTGATCTCAGCTTGTACAGGAGAACCACAAAAACAAGATCCCGATGCATTACCTAATGGTATTATGCAACCTGTAGAAGGAACGGGAGCGGTTGCCGGTGGTAGCTTTATGCCGGAAATTGAAAAGAATTCGATGCCAAATCAAATGAAATAAATTTAATGTTAAAGGAAGAATAAATGAAAAAATCGTTTTTATTGCTCCCTGTGAGTATCGCTATTTTAACGGCTTGTAGTTCAAATAGCCCTGCGCCAATTGAAAATGTAGATGGCACACTTTCTCCGGGTGTAATGCAGCCTGTTGATAATAATTCGAGCGGTACATGGCAGCCAGAAATCCAACAAAATACGATGCCAAATACCATGGGTAATAGCGTGCCAACGGGAGCTCAAACCCCACAACCAAGTTTCCAACCGACTTATCAACCGGTTCAACAACCTGCTGCAGCACAGCCTAAACCAACGCCAGCTCCAGCACCGGTTCAACCACAAACTAAAACCGTAACTAAAACGGTTTCAGATTGCACCAGCTCTGGCGCAATCAACGTGCCGCGTAATCCAAATACCAATGCGCCGGATTACAGCCAAATTCAAAAAGGTTCATACAAAGGAAATACCTATAAAGTAAACAAAGGCGATACCATGTTCTTAATCGCTTACTTGACCGGTATGGACGTGAAAGATTTGGCAAGCATGAATAACATGAAAGAGCCTTATAGCTTAAGTGTGGGCCAAACGTTAAAAATTTCAAACTGTTCTACTAAAACGGTTACCACAACTGTACCAGTGAAAACGACAGCACCAGCTGCACCGGCAGCCCCTGCTGAGCCAGAAGTGACTTATACACCAGGTGCAAACGGTACGCAAATTGGTTCTGATGGTACGGTAATTGGTCCAATTAAATCAGGTGTCGCAACAGGTGGTGCATCAACACCAGCGTTTACCAACAATACTCCTAGCACACCGGTGACAACGACAACACAAGTGGAAACCACAAACAATACGCCAGTTAATGCAAACGTTGTAGCACCAGTGGCATCGAATGTGGCATGGCAATGGCCAACACAAGGCAACGTGATCCAAGGCTTCTCTAACTCGGATGGTGGTAACAAAGGGATTGATATCAGTGGTTCTCGCGGACAAGCGGTTAAAGCTGCAGCGAGCGGACGTGTTGTTTATGCGGGTAACGCATTACGTGGCTACGGTAACTTAATCATCATCAAACATAATGATGATTTCTTAAGTGCTTATGCACACAATGACAAGATCCTTGTAAGCGATCAACAAGAAGTGAAAGCGGGTCAAGAGATTGCGAAAATGGGTAGCACAGGAACCAATGCTGTGAAACTTCACTTCGAGATCCGTTATAAAGGTAAATCTGTCGATCCTGTCAGATACTTACCGAGAAGATAATCTTTTCTCATAAAAAAGTGCGGTTAAAAATGACCGCACTTTTTGTTATACTCTCACCAATTTTTTCTCAATGCTTAGAATCTAAGGTTAATTCAATGCGTACAAGTCAATATTTATTCTCAACATTAAAAGAAACCCCAGCTGAAGCGGCCATTGTGAGCCATCAATTGATGCTTCGCGCAGGGATGATTCGTCCTCTTGCTTCAGGTCTCTATAACTGGATGCCAACCGGCTGGCGTGTGCTCCGTAAAGTAGAAAAAATCATCCGTGAAGAAATGGATAAAAGCGGCGCACTTGAAATCAAAATGCCAGTCGTGCAACCAGCAGAATTATGGGAAGAATCAGGTCGTTGGGAACAATATGGCCCAGAATTACTTCGTTTTGAAGATCGTGGTAATCGTCACTTTGTATTAGGTCCAACACATGAAGAAGTGATTACGGATTTAGTTCGTCGCGAAGTGTCATCATACAGACAACTTCCGATCAATTTATACCAAATTCAAACTAAATTCCGTGATGAAGTGCGTCCTCGTTTCGGTGTTATGCGTTCACGTGAGTTTATCATGAAAGATGCGTATTCTTTCCATGCGGATCATGCGAGCTTGCAACAAACTTATGATGTGATGTACCAAACTTACAGCAATATTTTCAATCGCTTAGGTTTAGATTTCCGTGCAGTACAAGCGGATACTGGTTCTATCGGTGGTAGCGCCTCACATGAATTCCAAGTGTTAGCAAACAGCGGTGAAGATGATGTGATTTTCTCTACTGAATCAGATTACGCAGCAAACATTGAATTAGCCGAAGCGGTGGCGATTGGTGAACGTGCCGCGCCAACGAATGCAATGGAATTAGTTGATACGCCAAATGCAAAAACCATTGCTGAGTTGGTGGAACAATTCAATTTACCAATTGAGAAAACGGTTAAAACCTTAATCGTAAAAGGGGCAAGCGAAGAGCAACCGTTAGTGGCATTAGTGATTCGTGGTGACCATGAATTAAATGAAATTAAAGCAGAAAAATTACCTGAAGTGGCTTCACCATTTGAGTTTGCGGATGAAGCTGTTATCAAAGCAAAAATTGGTGCAGGTGTGGGTTCATTAGGCCCTGTTAATCTCAATATTCCAGTGATTATTGACCGTTCAGTGGCATTAGTGTCTGATTTCAGCGCGGGTGCAAACATTGATGGTAAACATTACTTCAATATCAACTGGGAACGTGATGTAGCGTTACCAAAAGTAGCGGATATTCGTAACGTGGTTGAAGGTGATCCAAGCCCAGATGGTAAAGGTACCTTATTGATCAAACGTGGTATCGAAGTGGGCCACATTTTCCAATTAGGTAAAAAATACTCAGAAGCGATGAATGCGACTGTTCAAGGTGAAGATGGTCGTCCAATGGTCGTAACCATGGGATGTTACGGTATTGGTGTAACGCGTGTGGTAGCTGCTGCGATTGAACAGCATTTTGACGAGCGCGGTATTGTATGGCCAACAGATGAAATTGCACCATTCACCGTAGCCGTTGTGCCAATGAATATGCATAAATCTGAAAGCGTTCAACAATATGCCGAAGAATTGTACCGCACTTTACAAGCACAAGGCGTAGAAGTGATCTTTGATGATCGTAAAGAACGCCCAGGTGTGATGTTTGCAGACATGGAACTTATCGGCGTTCCACACATGGTGGTGATTGGTGAGAAAAATCTCGCAAACGGCGAAATTGAATACAAAAATCGCCGCACCGGTGAAAAACAAATGATTGCAAAAGATCAGTTGTTAGATTTCTTAAAAGGACAAATTAAAGCTTAATTAAATCTTTGATGGTGAAAAAAGGAGATTGAGGCATATCAATCTCCTTTTTCATTATTGATTAGTAATTGCTTGCAGTATTACCAGAAGCACCCGTTACAATGGCAATCCCTGCGCTTGCGCCAATTCGTGTCGCACCTGCTTCAATCATTGCTAGTGCGGTTTGAGTATCACGAATACCACCAGAGGCTTTCACGCCAATGTTGCCTACCGTTTTCTTCATTAAAGCCACATCTTCTACGGTTGCGCCGCCTTTATTGAAACCCGTTGAGGTTTTAACGAATGCCACTCCCAATGCTTTACAGATTTCACAAGCTTTTACGATTTCTTCTTTGGTGAGTAAGCACGTCTCTAAAATCACTTTAAGTGGCACGCCATGACAAGCGGTTAATACAGCTTGAATATCGTCTTTTACGGCATCCCATTTATTGGATTTAATCAAGCCGACATTAATCACCATATCGATCTCACCCGCACCCGCTTTGATGGCTTCTTGGGTTTCAAACGCTTTGACTGAGGATAAGTTGGCACCAAGTGGGAAACCAACAACCGTACAAATTTTGACGTTTGAGCCAGCGAGTTTTTCTTTGGCTAAAGGAATATAACCTGAATTAATGCAGACTGAATAAAAGCCGTACTGAATGGCTTCATCACAGAGTTTAAGAATATCTTGTTCTGTTTTTTCAGCAGTAAGGGCTGTGTGATCAATATATTGTGCTAATTGTTTACTATCCATATTTTTTCTCCTTATTAAATGATGGGGTTATCATAGCAAAATATCTGTAATTTTGACCGCACTTTTCTGATCGATTACAATCCATTTATCCTAGATCATGAAATTTTATTGTGAAACTTAAAACATTATTAAAAAATGCGATTTCACTCATGCTGACGTTGATTGTCGTAAGCAGTATTCTCGATTTTATTCGTAAACCCAATATTCCACCTGAAATCAATGCGACGGCACTTTATGATTTACAAGGGGATGCCTTCTTTTTGCCTCAATTAGATCAAACTAAGCCGACGATCATTTACTTCTGGGGAAGTTGGTGTGGTTATTGTCGTTATACTTCTCCAGCGATTAATTCACTTTCAGAAGAAGGCTATCCGGTAGTATCTGTCGCGTTACGTTCAGGAACAAATAAGGACGTGGAAGATTATTTACAAACGCATCACTATCAGTTTACAACGGTGAATGATCCTCAAGGCAAGATTGCTGATCAATGGCAGGTGAATGTGACACCGACGATTATTATTTTAAACAAAGGAAAAATGGATTTAGCCACAACGGGCTGGACAAGTTACTGGGGCTTAAAAGTGCGGTTGTTTTTCACAGAGTTTTTTGGCTAAGCGGCACAAAATCTATTACAATACACAGACTTATTTTAAAGAGGACAGAATTATGATTATCGTAACAGGTGGCGCCGGTTTTATCGGCAGTAATATCGTTAAAGCATTAAACGATATGGGACGCAAAGATATTTTAGTGGTGGATAACTTAAAAGACGGGACTAAATTCATTAACTTAGTGGATCTTGATATCGCAGATTACTGCGATAAAGAAGACTTCATTGCGTCAATTATTGCAGGTGATGATTTAGGTGATATCGATGCAGTATTCCATGAAGGGGCTTGCTCAGCGACCACTGAATGGGACGGTAAATACATCATGCATAATAACTACGAATATTCAAAAGAGTTATTGCATTACTGCTTAGATCGTCAAATTCCGTTCTTGTATGCATCAAGTGCGGCAACTTATGGCGACAAAACTGAATTCCGTGAAGAGCGTGAATTTGAAGGTCCATTGAATGTGTATGGTTATTCTAAATTCTTATTCGACCAATATGTGCGTGCGATTTTACCTGAAGCAAAATCACCAGTATGTGGTTTCCGTTATTTCAACGTGTATGGTCCACGTGAAGGCCATAAAGGTTCAATGGCAAGTGTGGCATTCCACTTAAATAACCAAATTCTTAAAGGCGAAAATCCAAAATTATTTGCAGGCAGTGAACACTTCCGCCGTGATTTCGTTTATGTAGGTGATGTGGCACAAGTCAACATTTGGTGCTGGCAAAATGGCGTTTCAGGTATCTTCAACTGTGGTACTGGTAATGCAGAGTCTTTTGCAGAAGTAGCAAAAGCAGTGATTAAATTCCATGGTAAAGGTGTAGTGGAAACTATTCCATTCCCAGAGCATTTGAAATCTCGCTATCAAGAATATACACAAGCTAACCTAGAGAAACTCCGCGCAACTGGCTACGACAAACCATTTAAAACCGTAGCGGAAGGTGTGGCTGAGTACATGGTGTGGTTAAATAAATAAGAATATTGAACAAATAATGTCGTTCAATACTAGAAAATGAATAAAGTGCGGTTAAAATTAGTCTTATTTTTAGCCGCACTTTTGTTATAAGGTCAAGCATGAATATTTTAATTATCGGCCCATCTTGGGTCGGCGATATGATGATGTCGCACAGTTTGTATCAACAACTCAAACTGCAATACCCCGATTGCCCAATTGATGTGATGGCACCCAATTGGTGTAAACCGCTTTTAGCTCGTATGCCAGAAGTGCGCCATGCCATTGAAATGCCGCTCGGACACGGCAAGTTTGCCTTGTGCGAACGTTATCGTTTAGGTAAGGCGTTACGCAATCAATATGATATGGCAATCGTATTACCAAACTCGTTGAAGTCAGCCTTTATTCCCGCCTTTGCAAAAATTGCGGTGCGTCGTGGTTGGAAAGGGGAAAGCCGTTATTTCTTGCTTAACGATTTACGCAATAACAAACGTGATTACCCTATGATGGTGCAACGTTATGTCGCGTTAGCCTTTGAGCAAAATGCGGTACCGAAATCGGCAGATATTCCTGTTCTAAAACCTTATTTAACCGTTGATCCAACTCAACAAGCGGAAACCTTAAAAAACTTTGAAAAACAGACCGCTCTTTTAGGTGAACGTCCGATTATCGGGTTCTGTCCTGGAGCTGAATTTGGCCCGGCAAAACGTTGGCCGCATTATCATTATGCTAAATTAGCCAAAATGCTGATTGAAAAAGGCTATGCGGTAGAATTATTTGGTTCACCAAAAGACGTGGAAGCAGGAGAGCAAATCCGCAATGCGTTGCCAGTAGAACTGCAACCGTTTTGTTTAAATTTAGCGGGACAAACTAACCTGAATCAAGCGGTAGATTTAATTGCTAATTGTACCGCAGTGGTAAGCAATGACAGTGGCTTAATGCATATTGCCGCAGCGACAGATCGTCCGTTGGTCGCGCTTTACGGCCCAACGAGCCCAACTTATACGCCACCATTATCTGATAAAGCGGTGATTATTCGTTTAATTGAAGGTGATTTAATTAAGGTTCGTAAAAGTACAGATAGCTTAGAAGGTTATCATCAAAGTTTGGTTGATATTACACCAGAAATGGCATTAGAAAAATTAGAAGCACTATTAGCAAAATGAATCCTCTTCGCATACATTTACAATTAATCGGAATGGCCATTTTATGGGGCGCTTCCTGGCCTTGGGGGCGAGTGGTTGCTCAAGCTATGCCGACGTTTGTTGCCTCCAGTTTACGATTTTTCTTTGCGATTATTCCACTCATGATTTGGTTATATGCGGCAAATCGCTTTAAATATGCGAAACAACTAAGAGCAAACCAATGGATAGGGTTGTTTGTGACTGCCTTTTTCGGTGTTTTTGCCTATTCCACGTTTTTTATCTGGGGACTGAAATATCTTCCTGCAGGGCAAGCAGCTGTTATTGTGGCGACAAACCCTGTATTTACCACGCTTTTGGCGATTTTTTTATTTAAAGAAAAATGGAATCGCTGGGTAATACTTGGAATGGTTATTGCCATGAGCGGAACATTATTGGCTCTCACAAAAGGGAATTTTTTACAAATGATGGATTCCTTTGGTTTGGGGCAAATATTATTAATTGGTGCGCTAATTTGTTGGGTCGTTTACACCTTATTGGCGAGAAAAGTACTTGCGGGCATTGATTCTCTCACCGCAACCACATTATCTTCCATTTTTGGTTTTTTATTGTTATTTATATGTGCCCTATGCGTGGAAAGCTCGGACAATTGGCTGACAGTACTGAATTTATCACAAGGTGAGTGGATAAGTTTACTTGGTCTTGCATTTGGTGCAACGGTATTAGCCTATGCATGGTATTTTGATGGTGTGAAACACTTAGGGGCAGGTAATGCCTCAGCTTATATTATTCTTGTGCCGATTTTAGGGATTTTATTCTCAGCCGTTTGGTTGAACGAACAAGTGGATTCCTCCTTAATTATTGGGGGTATTTTAGCGGTGTCAGGTCTCGGTATTATGCACTGGGGAAGAAGGTTAATTAAATGAAAGTATGCGTGATCAAAACGTCTTCTATGGGCGATGTAATCCATACTTTGCCGGCATTGACTGATGCGCAGCGTGCTATTCCTAATCTCTCCATTGATTGGGTGGTAGAAGAGAATTTTACCGAAATTCCACATTGGCATTCTGCAGTGAAGCAAATCATTCCAATTGCCTTAAGACGTTGGCGAAAATCGCCTTTTTCGATTCAGACCAAAAACGAGTGGAAATCTTACCGCACTTTATTGCAAGCCAATCAATATGATGCCGTGATTGATGCACAAGGTCTTTTTAAAAGTGCCTTTTTTGCGACACGCTTAGCTAATGGCATTAAACATGGCTATGATCGCAAAAGTATCCGTGAGCCGATTGCCTCATTTTTCTACGATAAAAAATACGCTATTTCTTATCAACAACATGCGGTAGAACGTATTCGTCAACTTTTTGCGCAAGCCTTATCTTATCCATTACCGAAAGAAAAAGGGGATTATGGTATTGCTCGTCATTTTATTTCTGCAGATTCTATCGAACCTTATGTGATCTTTTTTCATTCTACAACAAGAGATGAAAAGTATTGGCCAGAACAAGAATGGCGAAATTTAATCGAAAAACTGACCGCACTTTCTATCCAGGTTCGTTTGCCTTGGGGAAATGAAAAAGAAAAGGCGAGAGCAGAGCGATTAGCTGCAGGTTTATCTCATGTGGTTGTTTTACCTAAACTTTCATTGAATGAATTGGCTGCCCAAATTGCTAATGCGAAAGCCGTGGTTTCGGTGGATACAGGTCTTGCCCACTTAACTGCTGCGCTGGATAAACCGAATATTACGCTTTATGGCGCAACTGATCCGACCTTAATTGGCTGTTATGGTCAAAATCAGCATTATTTAACGGCGAATACAATGGAAAATATTACTTCAGACCAAGTGTTTTCTTCGCTTAATTTATTAATTAAATAGGCGGTAAAATAATCAAATATGTATTTATCTTGATTGATTTTAGTCAAAATATTGCCTATTTTCTGATAGTTGGCAAAATTTAGGGTTGACCATTTAGGTTGTAGTGTATAAACTGCAAAAAGTTCAATTTTTTAATAAACTTCATTAAATAATAGGGAAAGCGTTATGAAAAAAACACTTCTTGCTTTATCTGTAGCGGCATTAGCAGCAGGTTCTGCACAAGCTTATAACTTCCACATTGACCAAACTGGTACTGATGTTGATTTTTATGGTTCTTTACGTGTTAAATGGGAAAGCACCTCTAACAAAACTAACTATGTAAATGGTGATGTAACCAAAGAACACATCAACCACGCAGTTGATAACAACGGCTCACGTTTTGGTTTCAAATTAAAACAAAGCTTAGGTGGTGATTTCTACGCTTTAGGCCGTGCTGAATGGCGTATGCGTGGTGAAGCTCCTTCACAACATGATTTTGACCATGTTTATACTCACCAACTTTATGCTGGTTTTGGCCACAAACAATTCGGTGAATTAACTTACGGTAACATGGTAACAATCACTGATGAAGTAAAACAAACCGACTTAGCAAATACTTACAGCTTATCTGATGGCTTATTAGATGGTTCTGCACGTCGTGTAACTCAATATGTGTACAACGGTAACTACGGTGATAACAAAGTTAAATTTGGTGCATACTACGGTGGTTCAAGCAAACGTAGCATGAAAAACCTTGATTTAGCGAACAAACGTAAAAATGCTTGGGGTACAGGTCTTATCTTCAATCATGCAATTGATAGCATCCAAAATGTAACCGTAGCAGCTGGTTTTACTCGTGAAATTTCTGAAAATGCGAATAATACTGCATACTACCGCAATGCTTATGGATTAGGTTTAGCGTATAACTTCGTTCACACCACTTATGGTTTAGATTTAGAACGTCAAGTAACTAAAAACCAAGGTGACAAACGTACTAAAAATGAAGTGCGTGCGATTGTTCGTCAAGGTTTAAACGAAGATTGGAACGTATATGCAATGTATGCGTATAAAACAGATAAACAATTTGGTGATACAGACAGAACTCGTCAATTCATGGTAGGTACTGAATACTACGTATATAATCAAGGTTCTTTAAAAGTGAAACCATTCTTAGAATGGCAAGCGACTCGTACTAAATACGAAAACAGCACTGTAGATCGTAGCCGTGATTTCAAAACTGTTATCGGTTTACGTGCATACTGGTAATTTATCAGTTTAATCTTATAAAACGAGCGGATAGTGAAAGCTATCCGCTTTTCTTTTTGGCTTGTAATTTTGATTTTCACCCCCATAATACTGCTCAGGCACAAAGTGCGGTAACAAAACGACATCTTTTTTGAACGTTTACAATTTATTCTCAAAATTGACCGCACTTTTTACTCAAAGAATAAATAGGAACAAATAATGAATTACACTCAAGACAATGACAAACTTTACCGTTACCTTTTCCAAAACCGTGCCGTGCGTGGTGAATGGGTACGATTAAACCAAACTTTTACTGATACGTTGAACACTCATCATTATCCAAAAGCAGTACAAAACTTACTGGGTGAGATGATGGTGGCAACGAATTTGTTGACCGCCACATTAAAATTTAATGGCAATATTACAGTTCAAATTCAAGGTGATGGTCCATTAAAATTAGCCTTAGTTAATGGCAATGATCAGCAACAGATCCGTGCATTAGCACGTGTGCAAGGTGATATTCAAGACGGCATGCGCCTTCATGATATGATCGGCAAAGGTGTATTAGTGATTACGATTGCACCGACCGAGGGGGAGCGTTATCAAGGCGTTATCGGTTTAGATAAACCAACCATTACGGAATGTTTAGAAGACTATTTTGTCCGTTCAGAACAATTACAAACGCAGCTTATTATTCGCACGGGTGAATATGACGGTAAAGCCGTTGCAGCTGGGATGTTGCTACAAATTATGCCAGATGGCCAAGGTACACCAGAAGATTTTGAGCATTTAACTACGTTAGCTGCAACAGTCAAAGATGAGGAGTTATTTGGATTACCTGCAGAAGAATTGCTTTATCGTTTATATCACGAAGAAGTGGTGGAAGTTTTTGAACCTCAAGCAGTTTCTTTCTTCTGTGGTTGCTCACCAGAGCGTTCTGGGGCAGCATTATTACTGATTCCAGAAGCTGAAATTGAGGAAATTTTAGAAGAACATAAAGGCAGCATTGATATGCAGTGTGAATGTTGTGGCACGCATTACTTCTTCAATAAAGAAGCTATTGATAAACTTAAACAAGCCCAATAAGAAAAATCCCCGTTCATGATAACGGGGATTTTTTTATGCTCTTTTATTGTTGAACTTGTTCCAAGCAATGTTTGATGGCATCCGGAATCGAGCCACCATGATTTTTATTGGGAATAGAAATAAATTCCACGGAATTACCTTGTTTTTCCAATATTTCCGCCAATTGATGCGCATTGATTGTTCGCATTTGTTTCCGTTGATTAATACGCTGTAATTGTTCTTCAGTCATATTCGGATCCTGTTCAGGATGCTCTTCATAATAGCCTAATGTAATCAGAATATGTGATGGTTTTTGGCTAATCCATGGTTCATTTTGAGGTAAAAATGAGCCGTTCCCCCACCAAAGAGAAGGACTTGCCAAGGTGTAATATTGAAATAAATCCGGTTGATGGAAGAGCACGTACAATCCAAATAATCCACCAAAAGAATGCCCAAAGAAAAATTGTTTTTCCTTATTAATATCGAAATGCTGTTCAATATAAGGCTTTACGTCTTGTTGAATAAAGCGTAGAAAATCGGCGGCTTTTCCTCCTTTGGCGAATTCGGCACCTTCTGCCGGGAAAGTGTAGTCTCTCGTGCGTTCTTCAATGACATAAGCTTTATCTGATACATAACCGATACCGACAATAAGCGGGAGAGGTTTATTGGGATTGACTGCATTCACTGCCATTGGAAATTGAGCATTGCCATCTAAGGTGTAAAGTGCGGTCAGTTTTTGCGATGTTTTTGGTGGTACCGCAATAAACAAGCGGTAATGTTTGTCTTCAAAGGTAAAATCTTTTTGTTGGATTTTATACATTTTTTTCATGCTTTCTTGAATAGGTGGAATCTTAAAGTCAGGTTCTGCTTGCGTGTTTTGCGTAAACATCAGCAGACAAAATAAAAAGGATAAACGCAGAAATGAGAACATGGTTATCGGGTCTTGAGTTGATAATAGTTCTCACTATATCGAAAATGTGATGGGTAAATCAACCTTGTTGTATCCCAGCCTCTTAAACCACCTAAAAAGGGGTAGAATTTTCCAATGAATGTTCAAAAATGAGATCTAGTTAACATTTTTTTTTTGATAATTCCCATACAATAAACATAGGAAAAATTTTTAAACTTTAATCAAGAGGTGAACTATGACTGATGTTAAAAACGTAATTAAAGAACTTGAAGCCGTTGGTATTCATGATGTAAAAGAAGTGGTTTATAACCCAAGTTATGAACAACTTTTTGAAGAAGAAACAAAACCCGGCTTAGAAGGCTTTGAAAAAGGTACACTTACCACAACTGGCGCGGTGGCTGTTGATACAGGGATCTTTACCGGTCGTTCGCCGAAAGATAAATACATCGTTTTAGATGATACCACAAAAGATACTGTGTGGTGGACTTCTGATGTGGCGAAAAACGATAACAAACCAATGACTCAAGAAACTTGGTCAAGCTTGAAAGGTCTTGTGACTAAACAACTTTCTGGTAAACGTTTATTCGTGGTTGATGGTTTCTGTGGCGCAAGTGAACAAGACCGTATCGCAGTACGTATTGTGACTGAAGTAGCATGGCAAGCACACTTTGTGAAAAATATGTTCATTCGTCCGACAGAAGAACAATTAAAAACCTTTAAACCTGATTTCGTGGTAATGAATGGTTCTAAATGCACCAACCCGAACTGGAAAGAACAAGGTTTGAACTCTGAAAACTTCGTTGCATTCAACTTAACTGAGCGTATCCAATTAATCGGTGGTACTTGGTACGGCGGCGAAATGAAAAAAGGTATGTTCTCAATGATGAACTACTTCCTACCACTTAAAGGTGTAGGTGCAATGCACTGTTCTGCTAACGTAGGTAAAGACGGTGATGTAGCAATCTTCTTCGGTTTATCAGGTACAGGTAAAACCACCCTTTCTACCGATCCAAAACGTGAATTAATCGGTGACGATGAGCACGGTTGGGATGATGTAGGTATCTTCAACTTCGAAGGTGGTTGCTACGCGAAAACTATCCATCTTTCTGAAGAAAATGAACCAGATATCTATCGTGCAATCCGTCGTGATGCGTTATTAGAAAACGTCGTGGTTCGTGCAGATGGTTCAGTTGATTTCGATGATGGTTCTAAAACTGAAAATACTCGTGTGTCTTACCCAATTTATCACATTGATAATATTGTTAAACCAGTCTCTCGTGCTGGTCACGCAACGAAAGTAATTTTCTTAACTGCGGACGCATTCGGTGTATTACCTCCTGTGTCTAAATTGACACCAGAGCAAACCAAGTACTACTTCTTATCTGGTTTCACTGCTAAATTAGCTGGTACAGAGCGTGGTATTACTGAACCAACTCCAACCTTCTCAGCATGTTTCGGTGCGGCGTTCTTAACTCTCCACCCGACACAATATGCTCAAGTGTTAGTTAAACGTATGCAAGCTGCTGGTGCAGAAGCGTATTTAGTTAATACTGGTTGGAACGGTACGGGTAAACGTATCTCAATCAAAGATACTCGTGGTATTATCGATGCCATCTTAGATGGTTCTATCGAAAAAGCAGAAATGGGCGAGTTACCAATCTTTGATTTAGCGATTCCAAAAGCATTACCAGGTGTAGATCCTGCGATCTTAGACCCTCGTGATACTTATGCAGATAAAGCACAATGGGAAGCGAAAGCGAAAGACCTTGCTGGACGTTTCGTGAAAAACTTCGAAAAATATGCGACTAATGCAGAAGGTAAAGCGCTTATCGCAGCAGGTCCAAAAGCTTAATTAGAGAATATCGTATCTAATTAAACATTTCTAAAAATAACCGCACTTTGATTTACAAATCAAAGTGCGGTTTTTTTATATTAAGTTTTTGCGAGTTATTCTTTTGCTACGGTAAGAATAGACCAAATATAAGCCAATATGACCAGTACCGCAGAGACAGAAAACATGATGCTGACCACATCAACAAAAAAGAAACTTTCCAGAATCGGTTTAGTGAAGATGCGTTCCGCATATCTCGCGACAAAAGTGATGATATAAGCCCATAAAGCCCAGGTAACTAGATCTAGTACAAAGCTTTTGGCTTTAATCAGCAAGGGAAGGCTGCTACCTTTATTAATAACCATCAATTGTTGTAAAGTGGCGGTTGCCATTATTTAAACTCCTCTGTCAGGGCTTGTCCAGACAGCTAGCTTGGACTTGTTTCTAAAAATCGCTTTTGGGATTCCAACGAGTAACGTTACTGTATTGAGTAACCAATAAACGTAGGGATACCAAATGCAGGAAATTCCATATTGGATCAATCCTTTTTCATAACGTGAATCAATGTATAAACTTAAGAGACACTGTAAGAAGAAGGAAAAAAACATGATCGAGATATTTGTTTCAAACAGCTCCATGTTTTGAATACCTATACCTAAGGTAATCTTGCGGTATAGTGCAAGTGCAACCAGTGCAACTAATAAGATTGCCCAAGTTGCTGTAACAAAATATTCGGCATACATTGGCCATAGACGGCGGTTTCTCCAACGCCAGACCTGAGGAAAATATTTGAGAATAGTTTCGGCGCCACCTTGTGCCCAGCGTAAACGCTGTTTGTATAAGCCATAAAGACGTTCAGGCATTAATACCCAACATAAGGCACGAGGCTCATACATAATGTTGTAACCGGCTGTTTGGATTTTCCAACTGACATCAATGTCTTCGGTGATCATATTGGTACTCCAGCCACCAATTTCTTCCATTACATCTTTTCTAAATAGGCAGCATACTCCAGATACCGTGAAGATCGTTCCCATTAGGCTTTGAGCGCGTTTGATTAAACCGATAATGGAACTAAATTCAGACACTTGTAAGCGACCTAAAATCGTACTGCGGTTACGTACGCGTGGGTTGCCTGTAACACCACCATAAGTGCGGTTTAATTCAAGGGATTGCACCATATAGTCGATCGCATCAAAATCTAATACCGCATCGCCATCAATACAGGCTACATATTCTCCTTTAGCGACCAATAAGCCATGGTTTAATGCGCTGGCTTTGCCTTGGTTTTCTTGGTGAAGCGCCACGACGCGTTCGTCAGCTTTGGCCCAACGTTCAATAATTTCACCTGTGTTATCTTTACTGCCATCATTGATAAAGATCAGTTCATAGTTTGGGTATCTGAGTTGGAGCAAGTAAGGAATAGCTTCATCTAGATTGTCCCCTTCGTTGTAGCAAGGCACCATAATGCTGACCATCGGAACGCGTTCTTTAGGCATTTGTTGGAAAGTCGGTTGCCCAAGTTTTCCTTCCATAAACAGGTAATAACACAGACTTGCCGTCACCCAATATATTGCCATCCCGGCAGGATACATGAATACGAAGATACTCACTGCTTCTAAGAATTGCTGGTTCATGATCAATCCTTATTTTTCCCTGCATTCGTATTTACGGAAAAATACGGTTTCATTTTGTTCATATCCGGTTGGTTTGTTAAAAAGTTATCCGGATAGTAGCCATAGCTATAAATATGATTTTTTTGTAATAGCGTCATCCAATCAATCAATTCGGATTCAGGAATTGGTTTTTGAGTTCGCCAATTCACCGCTTGGAATTCAAATAAGACTTTATCTAATGGCGCTTGGGCTTTCACATTTTCAATGAGAGAAGCAAACCATTGATAGGCTTCTTTTTGTGAAATAGGCTGTTCATTTTCCATGTATGGCATCGCCATGATGGCAGTGGTATCGTAATTGTCGGTGAGCGTTTTTAAGTTTTGTGCCAACCATTCTTCTGCATTTGGATTTGTGATCACTGATGCATAAAGATTACGAGCCGTTTTAAGAGAATATGAACCACGCAAGAAATAAGGTTTCAACGCATCGGTAAGTTGATGGGTTAATTGGATTAAATCTTGCGTTTTTTGTTTTGCTTGTGGGCTAACCATACCTTCAGCATGATCACCTTCTGCGCCCTCAAAATCGGTTAGGAACGCGTCATCGTGGAATAAAATGCCATTAAATTTGGCATAGAATGACAAATCGTTATAAATGGATTTAATGATTTCAACATTCTGTTTGTTATAAGGTGAAAGGCGTAAATAAGCCTTTGTTGAAGGCTTGCCCGTGCGGCTATCAATGACGTATTCCGCCTCTTTTACGCCTTTTCGTAAATCAAAGGCGAGTACAGGCATCCAAGCGTAGACTTGTACGCCCGCGCGCGTTTGCAATTGCCAGGCAATTCGGCCAAAAATATCATCTCGTACAGGAAGGTATTTATTTGGAAAATACAAGGCATCCGCTACACCATCCCCATCGGGATCAGAGAAGGCCTGAAGATAAACTGTCGTCACACCATAGCGATAGATGCGGTCGATTAACTTATCAAGGTTTTTGGCTTGCTGAGCTTTATCCGCATCATAGACATAATCTAAATCGACATGCAGTACTCGTTGAATTTGTTTGCTTTCATCAATGCCATCAAGATAGTTTTTAACGGTATTTAGATCGGTTTCTGCATTAAGTAATAAGCGTCCAATATGTTTATCGCCCACTTTATTGATGATTTTTTCACCTAATGAGAAATAGTGTGGCATTCCTGCTTGTCGTGAAAGTTGCACAGCAACATCATTAAATTGTCCATAAGGCCAGACCATTACACGTGGTTTCTTACCGATATGATTGACTAACGTTTGAACAGAACGAGTGAAATCAGATTTCAATCTGTTTTTGTAGGCATCTTCAGTTTCATATTTTCCGTTTTTATATTCAGGTGCAATCACTGAGGGTAATTGACCACCAGATGGGTTAGCATTTATACCGTTATGAAGATTATGAGTATGTGAGGCAACTTCAACGAGCCCACTTTGTTCCATTTCTTTGACTTGCGACCAAGTGGCAAAAACTGAACGATCCAGCATTTTATCGGCATAAGCGATCTTTTGATTTGCTGGGGTATCCAACCAGCCTGTCACTGGCGCAAAAACAGCAGGGTAGTTATAAGCCTTTAATAGAGGGAAGACCACGTTATACATGGTTTCATAGCCATCATCGAAGCTTAGTAATACCGCATTATCAGGTAATGTGCCTTTACCATTTTCAGCATCGATAACTTGCTGCCAACTGATCACGTTGTATCCGTTTTCTTTTAACCAATTAAAATGTTTAATTAAGGTTTGGGCTGAAATCGTTTGAGGAAAATACTGTTTTTGATTTTCAGCCGCACTTTCATCCACAACTGAGTGATAGGCTAATACGCCATAACGATCTTGCGAAAAGGCAAAAGCCGAAAAAAGGGAAAGCGTGCAAATAATGATTTTTGCAAAATGTTTTAGAGATCTCATAAAGTTATACCGCTTAAGTATTTAATAATAAATAGAGAAATTTAAATTTCCGAAATTGTTGAATTCAGCATTGCCATCGTAAATATTCTTTTTACGACCAATTTCATAAGACACGCCAAATTTTTTACCAACACGCCATTGGTGTCCGTAGCTAATCGACCACATTTTTTCTCGACTGAGTTCTGCCTGTTTATAGGCACCCACACTGGCTTTCAGGTGATGATTTAAGACTAAGCCATAATTAAGTGGTTGGTAGTAACTTAAATCCGCACCGAATTCCAAGCTTGTCGCTTTTGCTGGGTTGTAATATTCAGCAGAATCAATAGTTTTATTTTTGCTGTAATCGACTCTGAAGTTGTTGGTTAGCGTCCAACGGTCATGTTTGAATGTATTGAGATTCAACCAGAAATTGGCTTCTTTTCTTAAGTTGCCGTCATCAAATTTCATGACGCCACCACCTAGCCCAGCTTGGAAAATATCGGAATAGGAATAGGTGGTAGAGAAACCAATATCTTTGGTATAAATCTCTTGATTGATGGCTTTAACCGGTGTGTCGCTACCGTTAATATTGGCATCTAAATAAAATGCCCAATGTTGGTTGAGAGTGTAATTTGCCTCCGTGGAGAAGTAGGCTTTATCATTCAGCTTAATGCCTTTCCCGCCTTCCATTTTTACTTGGAGTGGATAGAAATTGAGCTCTGTTCCTACACCAATTCGGCGAGAAATGAGACTTTCTTTGTCATAAGGGGAGCGTGTTTCTAAGTAATGAACGTAGAGATCGTGACCATTTGCTGTTTTCGGTGTGTAAATCGCATAATCTTGACTACTTTCATTGCTATAACTTATTGGTGAAGTGCGATGCTGTATGCCGACGCTCCCTACAATTTTGCCAGAACGCGCTTGTTCATAATGCTTAATAAGGGATTGCGCTGACTGACGTTGTTCTTCATTCATTGCATCAATCGTTTTTGAAACTGTTGGTAAATCATTTTGACTTAAGGCAGTCTCAGCCAGGTTATTACGAGCTTCTTGCTGATCATTTTTTCTCAAAAAATAACCGGCTTTTTCAGCCCATAATTTGGCATCATCATAGTTGCCACGATTTCGCTCAAGTTCTGCTTTTTGCAACATAACCCATGGGTCACCTGGCGTTTTATTAAATAGACGATCATCAATCAGTTGCTGAGCCAATTTGCTGTTACCACGCCATAATGCTAAACGAGCCAAACCAAAATAGCGAGAATCGTAGCCTGGATTTAGAATTTTTGATGTTCGGGTATAGTCATTGATATAAATATTTGAATTCATACGCTCTAAATATTGTTGAGCCAATTCAAATTTGCCCGCATCGCTTGCAGTGAGAGAGAGTTTATGAAGTAAACCATCGCTCACAGCGAGTTTATTGTTTAAGGCTTGTTGTTCAATTGCTTGATAAATCGCTAATGCTTTGTGTGGTGAGCCTTTTGCTGCCCAATAATCACCAAAGGCTTCTTCTAAATACGCGGGCACATTAGGTTGAGCCTGTAATGTATTGAAGTCATCCTCTATTTCATCAAATTTATTCAATCGGACACCCATCACAAAATGATCTTGCAATGCTTGTTGATACAAAGGATGTTCAGGGTTAATTTTAGCCAAAAGTGCGGTCAATTCTTCAAATAATTTTTCTTGCTGTGCAGGCGTTGTCGCATTTTTTGAGGAGGTAATCGTCTTACCATGCTCAAACCACATCATATCTTTTTGATTGAATTGATCAGGATAGGCTTTTTGTAGTTTCTCTTGTAATGGCAGAAGGTTGTATTTTGATGCTAAACGATACAACTCTCTCATTAAGGTGATATTTTTCGGATTTTGTTCTAACTGACGTTGCCAACGGCCAAGTTTAGCCATATCGGGTTCAGTGAAATCAAGTAAATAACTTTCCGCATCAAGATAGGCATTATCTTGTCCAAAACGTTTTTTATAAACATTCAGTGCATTTTTTGCCGCAGTGTAGTTTTTCGTTTCTGTGAAAGCTAATGCGCCACCAAGCCATCCATTTGGATTATCAGGATATTGCTTTTGCAATTGGGAATAGAATGCAACGGCACGATCGTATTGTTTTTCATTTCGAGCGGCTTTGCCTAAATTTTCGAGTTCATTTTGGGAAAATTGCGATGGTGCGCAGCTTTCGCAAAGTGAAAGTGCTTTAGCTGATTGATTCGTCCTCAGATAGAGTGTCATTAAATCATCGCGCACTTTTACATCGTAAGTTCTCTTAAATAAGGTCTCCAGTTTGGGAATAGCTTGATTTAATTGGGCATCGCCTTGACGGGAGAAAATGATGATATTTTCTCGTTCGGTATCAATAGCGGATTTTTGGGCATAGGTAATCTGTGCTAAAGAGGTACTGACACCTGCTAATAGCATTGCCTTAAAGGCATGAGATAGAGATTTCATTTTTAGCTTCTACTATATTAATAATAATTATTTATCTAGTGCTTCTCTATGTCAGACAATGTAAAGAAAGTTTAAGTTTCGCAAAGTGGTCGGATCTCTTTGTAAGCTATGAAGAAATTAATTGTGGATAAAGTAGGCACTTTAGGTGAGAAAATAGGCGTTTTAGTAAAATAAAACGCCTATTTTATATTTAGAGAAGTGATTGACCGTTATTTCAAAATAAACATCGGTGTGTCGCTGATAGGATCACGATGAATGATGACATCTAAATCAAACACATCCTTAAGTAACTCTTCGGTCATCACTTCATCGGGGGTACCTTGTGCCATTACGGCACCTTTTTTCATCACGATTAAGTGATCGCAATAGCGGCAGGCTTGGTTGAGGTCATGTAACACTGTAATTACGGTTTTGCCGTTTTGTTGCATTTGTCGCATCATGCCCATGAGTTCTGCTTGGCGGTTTAAATCCAGATAAGTGGTAGGTTCATCAAGTAGCACTAATTCAGCATCTTGCGCAAGTGTCATGGCTAAAAATACCCGTTGTTGTTGGCCACCAGATAAATCGGAAACTAACTGTTCAGCGAGTTCGGCAGTTTGCGTTTGTGCCATCGCCCAAGTCACCAATTCTTCATCTTTTTGACTGAGTTTACCCCATAGATTTAAGTAAGGCGAACGCCCGTAAGCGATCAATTCGCGCACTTTTATCCCTTCAGGTACCAAGTGTTGCTGCGGGAGAAAAGCCAATTCTTGGGCATATTCTTTAGGGCTTTTTTGCCAAATATCCTGACCTTTATGGGTGATTGAGCCTTGCTTTGGCTTAAGCAAGCGCGCTACCGCTTTTAATGTGGTGGATTTACAGCAGCCATTTGGGCCGATTAACGCAATCACTTTATTTTTCGGGAATTTTAGCGACAGATTTTTAACCACGAGTTTATCTTGATAACCTAAAGATAAATTATTGATTTCAATGCTCATTATTTAGTTCTCATCAATAAGTAGAAGAAATATGGCGCACCGATAATTGCGGTCAGAATACCTGCCGGCAGTTCAGTTGGTGGGTCAATCACCCGCGCCAAAATATCCGAAAGTTGTAATAAGAGGGCGCCAATAATCAAGGCTGCCGGTAATAGGGTACGATGTCTGCCACCGACTAAACGACGGGCAAGATGCGGCGCAACTAAGCCTAAAAAGGCTATTGGACCGCAAATTGCTACGGCTGTAGTGGAAAGGGCTACTGCTAACACTAAAACGCTAATTTGCACTTTATTTACAGTCACGCCCAAGGTGGAGGCTTTGTTTTCACCTAAACCAAGGGTGTCGAGATCGCGACAGAAAATAAATGGCAAGGGCAGCAATACCACTAACCATGGTAATACCACATTCAAATAAGACCAGCTGCGTCCCCATAGGCTTCCTGTTAGCCATAACATAGCCGTATTGATCTCGACCGGATTGGTGAGCATCAGATAATGACTAATGGCTGCCCATAATGCGGACAGTGCAACCCCAATGATTGCCATTTTAATAGGACGGAAGTTAAAACCGCACACGATCCATAAAATGACAAAAGAGAGCACACCACCTAAAAAGGCAAAAATTGGCATCCAGTAAAATGCTAAGTTTGGCAAGAACATCAATACCGAAACAGCAATCAACCCCGCTGCATTGTTAATCCCTAAAATATCGGGAGAGGCAAGTGGATTGCGCACCACGCTTTGCACTAGCACACCGGAAATTGCTAAGGCGCCGCCTAATAAAATCGCTAACAATGCACGGGGTAGGCGATATTCCATCAAGGTAAAATAGTTTTTATCGTCAGGCTGAAAGGCCGCCCAAATTTCCTCAAAGGAAAGCGTATAAGTGCCAAGGCGAATACTCAATCCAAAGAGTAGTACCATCAGACTAAGCGTGACGACATAAAAGCCGATAGCGCGAAAAGATACATGAGAAGCTCGCATTAGTGTCTTCCTCTGGCAAATAATACAAAGACTGGCGCACCGATTAAGGCAAGCACCGCACCGGCAGGCACTTCACTAGGGAAGTTGACCGCACGGGCAATGGTATCTGCAGCGAGCATTAAAATTGCGCCGAGTAACATCGCCATAGGGAGCGATTTTCGCAAATCATAACCAATCCAATAGCGGGCAAGGTGGGGCACGAGTAAGCCAATAAAGGCAACTGGGCCAGCAACACTCACGCTTGAACCTACAATCAATAACGCCATGATGTTAGCGTACCAACGTAAACGGAAGAGGTTGATGCCTAGGGAACGCGCAGATTCATCGCTTAAATTGAGTAAATTCAAACGACTAGCAAAGAATAGACAGAAAAGTGCGGTCAAAATAAAGAACGGAAATAACGTCAATAATTCATTCCAACGAGCATGTGCAATGCCGCCAGCTAGCCAGCTCATAATGCCGAAGGCATGATCTTCCGCGATAATGAGCACCAATTTCGTGAGGGCGGCACACAGTAGTGATACGGCAATCCCCGCTAAAATCACTCGGCTACGATCTCCACTGTTGTCTTTCCATCCGTTGCTGATCAACATCACCACAAACCAACTTATACCACCACCGATACTAGCCACTAAGGCAATGCTATAACCAGAAAGAATCAAGGGGCTAAACGCACTGGCGCTTACCATCGCAAGACTGGCTCCAGAGTTCACGCTAAGTAAGGTAGGCGAGGCAAGTGGATTGCGCGTAATGGTTTGTAACAACGCTCCCGCCACTGCAAGATTGGCACCTAAAATCATGCCAACTAATGCGCGCGGTAGGCGTAAATCGGTTACCGTAATTTTGGCAATTTCATCGCCATCGGGGAGGAACGCTTGTAACGCTGCAAGCGGTCGAATTTCGATGGGATAATACAAAAACAGGCTTCCCCATAATAGGAAAGCTAGAATGATAAGGGGAAGTCCCCAACGGAAAGTGGACTTCATCATTATTTTTGTTTCACGAAACCTTCAATTTGTTTTGCCATAATTTTGCTCGCTTCTAAGCCGCGGCCACGCGCCCACATGTCGGAGTCAACGCTGTAAACATGATTTGCTTTTACGGCAGGAATGGCTTTCCAAAGTGGCTCGGCTTCCCATTTGCGCGCAATACTTTCATCACGGTAATGGGCGATGAACAAGTATTCCGGTTTTTCCATTACTAATTGTTCAAGGTTGATTTCCACGAAAGCCTGATCGCTATTGAGTTTGGTTGGGGCAAAACCTAATGTCGTTAAGAAACTACCCACATAGCCATTGTCATTTTGGATATTAAATTTATCTTCTCGGGAAGTACCAAATGAGGCTTTTTTGCCTTGTACACCTAGATTTTTTGCAATGTTGGCAATGTAATCATTATGTTCATTGATCTTCGCTTTCATTTCAGCGCTTTTACCCACTAAATCACCAATTTTTTGTGCTGTTTCAAGGTTTTCTTGATAGCTTTCATGACGTGAATCGAACATCACCGTTGGCGCAATTTTTTTCAATTCTTCAAATACTGCAGTATGACGAGATGGATCGGCAATAATTAAATCGGGTTTGAGAGAAGCAATCACTTCAAGGCTTGGCTGAGAACGCGTGCCAACGGATTGCCATGCAGCAATTTTTTCGCGTACTTGCGGCAGAATACGATCGACTTTGTTATCGTCGGCCACACCTACTGGGCTTACACCGACTTGGGCTAAAGCATCCACAAAAGAATATTCCAATGCAACAACACGGCTTGGGGTTTTATCAAGGGTAAATTCACCTTTCGCATCTTTAACCGTCACGGCGCTAGCGAATGCGGATACCATTAATAATGCAGAAGCTAAAGTGGTTTTGAATAATTTTTTCATATTGTGTCCTCAATAATAAAAAGCATTTGGATTATACACTCAAACAATGTTATTGAGAATAGTTATATTTTATCTATTTGGTCGGATTTCTCTATTTTGCCCGCATTCTAGCAAGCAAGCTGACAGCGATAATGATGACTAATGAACCAATCCAGAAATTTAGGCTTGGTACGTTATCCCAGAAGAGCCAGTCACAGATGCTGGAGAAAATGACACCGGTAAAAGCAAAAGGCGTAATGACATTGGCAGGGGCGTATTTAAAGGCGCGAGTGAGTAATAATTGGAAAATAAGACCGAATCCGCCTACCAAAAGCAGTAATGCAAATCCATGTAATGTCGGCATTTTCCACTGTGCGATGAAAAAGAGCGGTAACAAAATCGAGCCTAATAAGTGAAAGTAAAACACGATATTTTTAGGTGAGTTGTGTTTATTGAGCTCTTGTAAGCTGATAAATGCCATGGCTGCTAGCACAGCAGCACCTAACGCATAGCCTACATGGATAGGGTTGATATTCATTGATCCGTTGGTCAGCATAATGATGGATATACCGATAAAACCCATAAAACTACAAGCTAATACTTTTAATGGTGTTCTGACTTTAAAGAAAAACAGCAATAAAGGCACAAAAAGTGCGGACGTATTCATCAATAAAGTCGCAATGGAAATTGGTAAATATTTAATCGCGTAAAAGGTTAACAACATACTGGCAATGCCGGCGAGATTACGCAAAACGAGAAACTTCCATTGCGACATATCAACTTTGAAATCGCCATCTTTAATTAAAAAAGGCAGGAGAAACACAAAACCAATAAAAAAACGGGAAAATAAAATTTCACTGGACGGTAATTCATCGGAGGCGTATTTTACAAAGACGCCCATTAAGGCAATGCTGATGTAAGCTAACACCATACAAACAACAGCTTTTTGATAATGATTGCGGAGATGTATGTTTGGCATAAAGGTTCCTTGCACAACGTGCGGTAAAAAATTGCCTTATTTTGTAAGAAAATGGGCTTGTTTTCGTCTAATGAAATGTAGTTGAAGATTTTTCTATAATAAGGAAAGAAAATGAAATATACAAAAACATTTCTTATATTGACCGCACTTTTCGGCGGTTTGCAAAGTAGTTTAACGTATGCTGATCACACAGAATCATCAAAGGAGCAAAAAATGACAATGGAAAGCAAACAAGAACAACGCATTATTTATCTTGCTGGTGGTTGTTTTTGGGGGCTCGAAGCTTATATGGAACGCATTCAGGGCGTGACTGATGCCGTTTCAGGTTATGCTAATGGAAAAGGCGATACCACGAACTATCAATTGTTGCACGCGACAGATCATGCTGAAACCGTGAAAGTGACTTACGATCCAAACAAAATTTCGTTAGGTAAATTACTGCAATATTATTTCCGCGTTATCGATCCAACCAGTATTAACAAGCAAGGCAATGACCGTGGCAGACAATATCGCACGGGTATTTATTATCAAAATGAGCAAGATAAAGCCGTTATTGAAGCGGCATTGAAAACCTTACAAAGTAAATATCAAGAACCGATTCAAATTGAAGTGGAACCGCTGAAAAATTATGTGGAGGCGGAAGAATATCATCAGGATTATCTCAAGAAAAACCCAAATGGCTATTGCCATATCGATATCAAAAAAGCCGATGAACCATTAATTGATGATAAAAAATACCCCAAACCAAGTGATGCAGAATTAAAGCAAAAATTGACCGCACTTCAATATGATGTCACGCAAGGTAAACATACTGAGCGTTCTTTTAGTAACGAATATTGGGATAATTTCGCGCCTGGTATTTATGTGGATATCACCACGGGAGAACCGTTATTTTCTTCCAAAGATAAGTTTGAATCGGGCTGTGGTTGGCCAAGCTTTACTAAACCGATTGCGGCTGAAGTGGCGGAGTATCAAAGAGACAATAGCTTTAATATGACTCGCATTGAGGTATTAAGCCGCAGTGGCCATGCGCATTTAGGTCATGTATTTGATGATGGCCCTCGTGATAAAGGTGGTTTACGTTATTGCATCAATAGCGCATCGATTAAGTTTATTCCATTAGATGAAATGGAAAAACAAGGCTATGGCGATTTGATTCCCTTTGTGAAATAAGAGGAAAAAATGAAAAAAATATTGATCGCACTTTTATTGTTTTTGAGTCCATTGAGTTTTGCACAAGAGAAGGTGTCTTTGGCTGATGTTCCCTTGAAAACATTGGATAATCAAACCGTCTCTTTATCACAATATCAAGGCAAACCGCTTTATATCAAAATGTGGGCATCTTGGTGTCCAATTTGCTTGGCAGGTTTAGCGGAAATTGACGATCTCAGTGCTGAAAAGAATCTTGATTTTAATGTGGTTACGATTGCCTCACCAGGACAAAAGAACGAACAAAATAGCTTAAAATTTATCAATTGGTATAAAGGTTTGGACTATAAAAACATCACGGTATTATTGGATGAAAAGGGTGAAATCATTAAACGAGCCAATGTATTAGGCTATCCGTTTAATTTGCTATTAGATAAGGATTTAAATCTTATCAAAGCACAACCCGGACATTTGAATTCAGATCAAATTAAACAATTTGTGAAGGAATAAACAAGTGCGGTCATTTTGGACCGCACTTTTTATATTGGCTTGATTATGCAAATGCCTGTAATTCAGGATTGATTGGGGTTTCAGCGATATTATTCACATAGTTACATAATGTGGCGAGGCTGACACCTAAAATCACATCAATGGCATTTTCTTGAGTATAACCTGCATCAAAGAATGCTTTAAGCTGCGCTTCCGTTAATTTTGCTTTTTGTAAAATAACAGCAAGGGTGAAACGCGCTAAAGTATCCAGTTTTTTATCGCTTTCAATACGGGCTGTCGCACGAATTTGGTTTACAAGCTCTTCTTCAAGTTTTAATACTTTTAAAGCGATCTTCGTATGGCCTGCTACACAGAAACCACAACCGTTAACTACAGCCGCAGTAATTTGTACCACTTCGCGTTCTGTTGCCGTTAGGCTATTACGACCATTAATTCCGCCCACTGTGCGATAAGTTTCAAGTGCAGTAGGGGCATTCGCAAGAACACCAATTAAATTTGGAATAAAACCATTGGCATTTTGTACGGCTTTCAAAGCTTCTTGTGCTGCTTCAGGGGCTGATTCAATGGTGTGAATTTTAAATTGAGACATAAACTACTCCTAAGGGATAAATCATAAATTTCCGTTTGATGATACCTTTCTAACTTAAGTAAGAAAAAGAAGAAAAGCTTATTTCATATAGCTAAAAGTTATGATTATTTTGGATCAGCTATGCTAAATGCGTTTTGACGATAGACAGTAATCTCTCCAACTCTTTTTTGCCTTTTTCGGAAAGGACTTTGTTGTCGTGCAACATTTGGGTGGCGCGTGCTTCAATAAAGCGGAGGTAATCGCTGTTTTGGGTTTCTTGGAATTGCTTTTCGGCTAATTGCATTTCAGTGAAATCTTTATTGGTTTGAGCAAGCAGCACTTTTTGTCCGATTAATACAATTAATGCGGCAATTAAAGCGATGACGGCGCCATAGCCGTTAGTGGGATAATAAAGAATGCCCGCCAGAACAAAAAGTGCGGTAGGTTTTTTGATTATTTTTCAGAATGGAAAGCATTTCGCGACAAGACAAATAGGAAAAGGTTAAAATAGGCCAAATTTTATGTTGGGAGTCTCGATGTTTTTTGTTTATCTCATCGTCGCTTTAGCGGCAGGCGTGGCACTTGCGACGCAATCAGCGATTAATACACAATTAGCGAAAGCCATGAGTGGCGAAGCGGTGATCGCGACCTTTATTTCTTTTGCAGTGGGAACGATCGTTCTCTTTTTTATTGCTTGGGTAAAAACCGATTTATGGGGCAATTTATCAACCGTCCCTTCACAACCTTGGTGGAAATTAATTGGTGGGATACTTGGTGCAGTTGTCGTGTTCACAACGGTTTTACTTGCACCTAAGCTAGGCATTACCGCGATGTTATTTTTTATCATTGTGGGACAATTAATTACTGCAGCTACTATCGATCATTTTGGTCTTATTGGAATGCCGATCCGAGAAGTAAATATCACGAAACTCATCGGATTAATCATTGTCGCCTTTGGATTAGTGTTTTATTTCTTTGGGGATAAGTTGGTTGAGCTATTTGGGGCGAGATAGGATAGAATACGCCTCTATTTATTGATTAATCGCGTAATTGGGGAAACTATGCGAAAGCGTTGCCTGTGGGTTTTGATTATTTTGTTGCTATTGATCGTAATAAGCATTGGCTTATTACGCGTTTTTGCGACCCCGAAACGTGTGGAACAACTTGCAAATCATTTTTTAGCACCACATTATCACATTGAATTAGATGATGACTGGCAATGGAAAGCGACAGGTTTAACACTGCCAGAGCTAAAAGTGAAAACAGACCAATGTACGCTTGTAAACCTGAATAATACTCAGGTGACTTGGTGGAATACGCATAGTCTTGATGTTGAAAAGGCGAGCTTGGATTATGATTGTTTAACTCATTTACCAAGCGATAATGCTGAAAAAACACCACCAAATTTAACCGCACTTTGGGCGGCATTACCTATTTCTGATGTCAAAGTTAAACACTTTCAATTAACAAATACCAATGCACTGAAACAAGCCGCATTGCAGCCTTTTTTATCGGCCGATTGGGCGTTAGATGCCAACTATAATGGCAACCAATTAGAAGTGGAAACTCAAGCAAATAATGACGGTCTTGAGCTGCATCATCAATCCACGGTTACGCCACGAGATGGGATTTTCCAATGGACGGGTAATACCGATATTAAACAAGCGGGCGATAAAAACTACGATCTTCATTTCACTGCAAATTTTGAGCCCGATCTTTCTCAACTTCCTCAACAAGGAAATGTTTTATTCAATTGGAATAACCCAGAACTTGCTGTAACCAAAGGCGAGGCAAAAGTGTCGTGGCAAGGTGCGGATGGTCAGTTAAATGCCCAAGATTTAACCGCTAATTCGCCTCTGTTAGATGTGCCTTTTGTGTTCACCAAAGATGGCTTGGATATTTCGTGGGGGAAATTTTATTGGACCTTCGATAGCTATCAACCGATTAAAGGCTTTCTAGGGTTATCCATTCACCGTGCTGCAGAAGGCTTATTGCCATTAAGCATTGATATGAACGTGATCTTGCAAACCTTTGGCGAAATGGGCAAAGGGGAGATCGTGATTTCAGGCAAAAATGGTGAAATCGGTGGGGGCGATGACAATAATGAATTGGATTTTGAGCTGAAAACACGCGGGGATTTACGTTATAACGCTACCGTGGCACAAACCAATTTAACCTATCATCTTGACGGGCTCTTCACACATCCTGTGGTGTATTTTTATCCGGGCTCTGTCTTTAAAATGGATACCGTTCAACCTGATACCAAATTGCACGTTCGTTTACCGTTAGATGACATCATTATCGGTCGTTATGGCTTAGAAGGGCGTTTGCAAGCAACGTTGAATGGCACAACCCCGCAGTTTGAAAATCTCAATTTAAAATTAGACGGAAACGCCCACGAGTTTATTGCGGGTATTAAAACCGTGTTTGACTTGCGAGATGAAGAACATAAGTTGCAGTCGGTGGAAAAACAAGCGACAAACCATTGGGATTGGATTATCAATGGCAGTGCAAACTGGAAATCCTTAAATACGCCAGTCAAAATGGAAGGTAAGGGTTTTTGGGAAGCCGATCATATTGAATTAAATCAACTTTCTGCTCATTCCAAAGAAGTCAAAATGAAAGAGGTAAAAATGGCGCCACTTTCATTGGAACTTAAAGATCGACTCCGCTGGGATTATGAAGAAGAACATATTCGAGGCTTGTTACAAGCGAAAACAGATTGGATTGAACTGGCTTATGGCGGTCGTTTTGTTTCGCCTGTTTTCGGCTTAGGCATTGATGGTAAGAGTACCAGTAACTTCAATTTTGCAGGTGATTTAAAGGCGGGCTCGCTTGGGCCTTTAGATGTTTTGGGTGTATATCAGAATAGTGCACTTTCAGGTGAAATAAGCTGGAAAGAACAATCCGCAAAAGTATTCCAATCACTCTTCCCACAAAAATGGAACTGGTTAATCCATGAGGGAAGCATCAAAGGACAGAGTAAATTCGTGATTAATACCAATGGCGTGAAAATGGGCGGAGAGCTGAACCTAAAAAACGGCAAAATCACCATGCCAGATGGTGAAGTGTATGGCTTGAATATTCGCTTCCCAATGAATTATGAAAACGAGGCATTGCAAGTGGCTTCGGGCAAACCCATTCATATTTCGACAAAAAATATTCGCTATGGCGCGCTTTCTGTCGCAAATGGGGAATTGGATTTATTCGGGCGTTATCCAAATACCATGAAAAATCCACTTATCTTAAAAAATGTGAAGGTATCTTTATTTGATGGTGAATTGACGGTACCTCAGCTCACTTTTCCACAAAGTAAAATGGCGACACTTTCTTTTACCAATATCGATTTAGCCCAAGTGTTAGCTTTGGCACAATACAATCAAGTCACCTTAACCGGCCGTGCTAATGCGACCTTGCCATTTTGGCTGGGTCATAAAGAATGTTTGATTTGTAATGGAACATTGGAACAAGTGGGGAAAGTGTCCATCAAATTAACCGATGAAATGGTAAAAGGGCTGAAAAAAGGCGGTTGGACAGAGAATATCTTGGTGGATTTATTAAAAGAAATGGAATTGCAAAATTCCCATGCAGCGGTGACACTCGATCCGAAAGGACAAATGACGCTGCGTGCGAGTATTAGCGGATTTAATCCAACCAAGCGAACTAATAATCCGATAACGTTGAATTATACGCACCAAGAAAATATGTTTGAATTGTGGAATATGATTGACTATGGCTCACAATTTGAACAAAATCTGCAATATAAACTTTATAAGCAATTAGACAAAGACAAATGATAAAACACCTTAAATTTCAACCGCACTTTTTTATTTTTGCGGCAATGTTTACACTCACAGCTTGCACACCGACCATTCAATTGGACACACCAAAGGAAGGTATCACTATTAATATGAACGTGGTGGTAGACCACAATATTAAAGTGGAAATGGATGAAAAATCTCAGAAAGCAGTGAGTGAAGTTGATCCTGCGAAGAAATAATTAAATCAATTAAAGAGGCCATCTGAATATTGGATTTCAGATGGCCTTTTTTATTTTTTTAGTGCGGTTAAATTTCAAAGCATTTTTGCAAATCATCTTTAAAATCTAACCGCTTGCTCTGTCCAAATTATTTACACTCAAAGCTTTCAGGCTTATTCTCATCGCCGCCGATATAGGTTGCGACTTTCGGATAGGCACAAATTGGCATTTTTTTGAACCAATCGCGCTGATCCATTGCGGAGAATACGGGATCGGATAACCTGTTACGACAATTAGCTTGCCACCATTGGCTTTAAAACTGCTCAAATCAGTGGAAATTGCATCATTAATTGCACCGGTTTGATAGACGCGAGGAGTATCTTTATCGAAATCAAATTTCATCAAATCAAAATTCGGTTCCATTGGCGTCATAAAGTAATAGGTCATTGAACCTTTAGAAAGCACAATATTGCGTAAACTTGGCTCGGTGGTTTGTGAGTTATCTAAATTCCAACTGGCTAGTCACTAGCCAAGGCTGTTTTTGGCCGCCGAATATAGCTTTTAAGGTAGTGGTTTTGTAATTACGATTTTTTCCAACGATATTTTATAGGACGATTCTCTTTGATCATTGATTTCTCATCAACCAATCTCTTTAACCAAATTCTCATTTGCGAAATTGAAATCCCTAGTTCAGCTGCTAGTTCACTATCTTTTTTAGAAAAGCTTAGTGTCAAGTTTCGAATTAATTTGCTGACATAGATGAATAGTAAATCATTAGGCTTTGAACCCACAAATGAATCGGACTCTTGAATTTGAATGCTATGATCTTTTACGAAGCTTGCCTTATCTATAATACCTGATTCATTTTGCAGGGAGGTCATATCTAACAAAGACATCTGAACTGGTGATTCACATTTTTTGCTAGTATGAGGAAAATCCGTAGGATAAAAAACATCTAAAAAGCCTTGTATCTCATTTGGATTTACCCATGGTAAAGCACCTTTATTTTTTAAGGCATTCAAACCATCAGACTGACTTCCCGTTGAGCGAATATAGATTGGAATTTGCCGATATTTGTCTAATTGCTCTACAGCTCCAGACCAGGTTCCTCCTTTATTTAAATCAGAATTAACCACTAAAGCAGCATCTGCTAAAGCATAAATATACTTATTGCGTTGCATAGCATTAGCCACATTAAATACTGATTTAGGATCGAAAGCAGAGATAAGAACTAATTTGCTATTTTGCAGAGCTAGACGATTTCTAGAATCCAACACTGCTTTTTCTAACCCATCAGCTAACACTCCGCATGCCCATCCATTAGCTTCTAATGTACCATACATGGCAGCACTATCAACGCCTTTAGCTCCTCCAGATATAATCATTTTTTTGGCTTCTGCAGATAGGCTGGCGATATTCTGTGTATAAGTAATCAATTCATTGTCAACATCTCTTGAGCCAACTACAGCTAATCCACCGTAGTTTAATAATTTGACATCTCCACAGCCGTATAGGATAGCAGGAGATTGTTCTTTTAAACGATTTTTTAATCTACTAGGATAAGCTTCATCGGCCCTGCTTATAACCCAAATGCCACGGGCGTGCCAATTTTCGATTACTTGGCTTAATAAAAAACCACGACTCAAAAGTTGAATGATACGAGATTTATCTAAAACAGGATAATTATCTAAAATCTCCTCCGCTTGGTTAGTCAACAAATCTGCAGGTTGTTTTTTAATTTCAACTAAATATGAAGCTAGCTGTTTGTATTCTTTAGGTTTTAATAAATTATATTGAGTTGAAGATTTACCTCCCAATAAAAGGGGGGCCGTCAATAATAGTATAGCTTTTGTATTTTCCGAAACACTCATAATCATTATGTATTACCTGTAGTTTGAGCAAGTGCAGCTGCGAAAACTGCACCACTGCCGTATTTTTTTAATAGATAGGCACAAATAGTCAACGTCCACCGTGAATCCACCATATCATCAATCAGCAGGACACTACCTCGAGATGGTTGATGACTTAGACTGAATGCACCATCTAAATTACGTGCCTGTAAGCTACTATTGGCCATTGTTTTTTGCTCTGCAGTCTCTTTTATTTTAACAATAATAGGATCGAAAGGTAATCCTAACATTTTGGCAACGCGTTTAGCAAAATTAGGAACCAAATCAGGATGTCTTAGTGAAGGTACACAGGTCACCCAAGTGGGAGCCGGTTGCGGGTTCCATTTTTGAATCATTTCAACAAATGCTGTAACGAGTTCATCGGAAAAACGCCCATCTTGATATTTACCTTGTTTAACTAATTCTCCCCATCCAGCATCTCCCCAGATTGATAAAACACGCCCCTCTTGAGCTTGATAAGTTTCGGCAATGTTTCCTTTAACTTTATAACCATGAAGCCCCCCAGGTGGAAATTTTTTACGCGGTTCTATAGGAAAATCACTTCTACATAAAAAATTAATCGCTTCTTGAATTAATTTTGAATCGATTGATTCGGGTAGCGGAGGTAATTTGGGTTCTGTTAATTGATTCAAATCTCCATCGAGTGCTTGGATTAAGAAAGCCATGTGTTGTCCAAAAGGTAAGTTGACATATTCTTTCATTTGCTGATGTTCTTGATAACGTAAGGCAGTCAAACGCTCTACTCGTTGCCAAAAGGATTGGTTTAAACGAGCAGCTGTTCGTACCCATTTCGTACCTTCTTTAACTACTGGTGCTGGCGATTCAAGAGATAATATTTTTAAAGTATGCTCAATTCTTCCCTTGCTTAAATTCACATTATCCATCAATTCAGACACTGATAATCCAGATGCTGATTGCTCTAATACAGATAAGACTTTTTGAACTTCATTTAGTTTAGGAAATGCACTTTCTATAAAGAAAGAACTAATTTTATCATCTTCCGCGCCACTGAGCAGAATTCCGTAAGCCCGTTCCAAGTTTCGGCCAGCACGTCCTACTTGCTGATAGTAAGCAACAACAGAATTAGGCATTTGATAATGGATAACAAAAGCTAAATCAGGTTTGTCATATCCCATTCCCAAGGCGGTTGTGGCTACTAGGGCTTTTACTTGGTTTTTTAATAAAGCATCCTCTAGGTCCTCTCTTTTATTACCAGAGTCTCCTGTGTAGGCTTCAACAACAAAACCTTTTGATTTTAACCAATCTGCTACTTGATTAGCATCACGAATTGTCAGAGTATATATAATTCCACTACCTTCTAGTTTTTGTAATTGTTCTGCCAACCATGCCAAACGTTCTGCTTGACTAGGTATAGAGATCGTCTGCAAAGTAAGGGAAGGACGAGTTAAATCACCACGAGATACATCATCAATATTGAGTCCTAATACTTGGACTAAATCATCCATAACACGATTGTTTGCCGTAGCTGTAGTTGCCAAGACCCTGAGATTAGGCGGAAGGTTTTTAATAATACGTTCAATCAGTCGATAATGAGGGCGAAAATCGTGCCCCCAGTCTGAAATACAATGTGCTTCATCTATAACCAATAAAGAAATATTCTCGGCAATATGACCCAACACATGTTGAATAAACTCCTGATTCGCTAGGCGTTCAGGGGAAATCAGTAAAATATCTATGTTACCTGAAATAATGTCTTGTTTTACATCATTCCAATTATCTTTGTTATCTGAATTTATGGTTGCTGCTTTTACTCCCATTTTTTCTGCCGCTGCAATTTGATTACGCATTAAAGCTAAGAGTGGTGAAATGAGTAAAGCTGGTCCCATACCTTGTTCACGAAGAAGCTTGGTTGCTATGAAATAAACAAAACTTTTACCCCATCCTGTCTTTTGTACAACCAGCTGGCGGCAATTTCCATTAACTACCTTAGTAATTGCTTCCAGTTGACCTGTTCTAAAAGTTGCAGAGGAATTCCCTGAACCAATTCTAAGTAATTCAGTGGCACGCCCTAAATCCATAATATATTATCCTTAAAAATATTTAACTTTATTCATTATAGAATTGAATAAAAAAAATTCCAATCATTCTACAAATTCTGATTATCAAAGCTTTGTTGTTAACTAGTATGAAGAAAAACTCCTCTTTGGCTATAATCTGAAATTCAATTTTAGACGCTCTTTTTTCTTCCAAAGTACGCTTAAAATTTAGGTGTTTTTTTAGGAAATTATTTTTACTTAGTTCACGGTTTGTTATATTTAGGCGTATTATGACTATTAGTTTTACATAACCCCTAAATTTATTTAGGTAAATATATTATTTCTATTTAATAGGAGATTAAACGATGAAAAAATTATTCGCTGTAGCAATTTCAGCGGTTGCTATTACCACCTCTTTTGTTGCTTATGCAAATACTGCACCACAAACGGAACAAAGCGCAGTACAACCAGAAAAAGCAAAAGGCGTTTGGATTGATGTACGTTCAGCTGAGGAATTTAACGCAGGTCATTTACAAGATGCCGTGAATATTCCGCATGATAAAATCATTGAAGGTGTTAAAGCGATTGGTTCAGATAAAGATGCACCGATCAACCTTTATTGTCGTAGCGGTCGCCGTGCCGAAGCCGCACTCACTGAGTTGAAAAATGCAGGCTATACCAATGTAACCAACCACGGCGGTTATGAAGATTTGGTTAAAAAAGGTTTGAAATAAACAACGCATCATTTAACGTAGAAATCCCCTAGATTAAGCATTTAGGGGATTTTTATTATAAAGTGCGGCCGATTTTCATTTACTAAATACAATAATCTTCTTTTAATAAGTGACGATAAGCATAAAGATAAGATGCGCCGACAAATGCTGCACCACCCGTGACATTGCCTAAAAAGACAGGAATCATATTGAAGAAGAATTGGCTCCAAGTCACATTAGCACCAGCAAAAATCCCGGCTGGAATAATAAACATATTGGCGACAAAGTGTTGTAATCCGATAAGCACAAAAATCATCACTGGGAACCATATGGCGAGGATACGACCAGAGGTTTGTTTGGCGCCAAAATAGAACCAAATCCCCATGCAGACCATCCAGTTACAGGCAATGGCAGAAACAAAGGCGCGACCAAAATCCATTTGCACTTTAGCCTCAGCGATAGCAATGGTTTTAGCAGAGGCAGCACCTTCTGATAAACCAACATAATGCCCTAAGAAATATGCCATAAAGAGCGCACCGAGCAGGTTGCCCAAACTCACTACAATCCAGTTACGAAATAATTTTTTAAGGCTTACTCGTTTTGTTAAACGGCCTAATGCCATCATCATCATATTTCCCGTGGCTAATTCACCACCACCGATTAGAATACAAATCAAACAAATAGGAAACACGGCCGCACCAAGTAATGTCGATAGCCCACTCCACTCAGGAGGAATACCGCTCACGACTTTTAAATAGGCCATATAACCAAAACTCACATAGCCGCCACCTAAAAAACTTAAAATAGCCAGTGTTTTTAGGTGTCCTTCCGACTTAGCATAACTTTTATCAATAACATCTTGTAAGATTTCGTGGGGATAAAGATCGCGATGCTGCATAGTTGTACCTCTAATGAAAATAAGACGGTAAAAATGTAGCAAAGCACATAGCAAAACCGAAAGAACTGTTAACTATATGTACTGATTTTTAGTTATAACGAAATTGAATAATAATCTGAACCTAAAATTAGGTGTCTAGTTTTTTTGGGGGGCAGATCACTTTTACGCTAAAAATACACCGACTTCATGTCAGAAAAAAGAAAACGCCACTAACCTAACATTTACTATGATTGTGTAGCCTGAAGATATGCTAATACCAGTAAATAATTAGAACATCAAAAAACTGTCTGAAAATAAAATTTCAGACGATTTTTTGATTGTTAGGTTTCACCCCAACTCTCAGTTGACAGCTTGTCATTTGTCTTAATAAAATTTATCCAAATGAATCCAATTTCTCCACCTTAAATCATTGTTAAATTGATTTGGACAACCAATACCCTTCCGAATATCTTCAAACGATAGTGATGAATCTTTTTCCAATTCTTCTGCAATATAGGCTGGTTGTATTCGGGATAAATGCAGATAAACAAATTTATCTAGCTCTACAATCGAAGCAAACCATTGCTGTTGGAAATTCAGTATTTGATTAATTTCGTTTTGAATGAAATTTTCTCTATCCTGTTTAGGAAGCATTATTTGGAAATATTTCACTAAAGCTCTATCTAGAACACTTCTAGCAATTGAGTAAGGATTCCCAAAATCCCAGTCCTTCCACTTCTCAAAAGCTAATTTGCATAAATACTGAATCCTATTTTCATCAGCATGAGCAAAAAAATACATCAAACACTCTTTAATGCTCTCTTCACCTTGATTTAAATGCAAACTGTCAATATAAATGCAGATTTTCTCATCGGTAGCCTTTGTCAAGAATGCACCAAATCCTAACTGAAGATAAGGGTATCTGACCGGATATTGGTTAAAAATATCAAACCATTCATTAGGGCAATCTTCCCAAATATCTGATAATTGGATTTGCTCGTCTTTCATCTCATTTCTAGATAAATGATCTAATTCAAACAGCAAAAGAAATTTAGCTAAATTTTTAGTTGTTTGCAGCACAAAAGGCTGGCGATATTTTTCTGGTAGCAAAGCAAGCCAATATAAAAGATTAAAAACCTTAGTTTCCTGATTAATCAATGATAAGATTTCGTAGTCATAATGCTCGGATATAAATGAATATGATTGATGAAAATTTAAAGACAGGTGATTATATAATTCATTTAAATGCCATTTATCTTCTGCAAGCTCTTTCCATCGTTCATTTTCTAAGTTTTCTGTTAGAGAATCCATTCTCTCATTGTCATTAATTGATGCATTCTGGAGAGTAGACAACTCAATTTCCAGATGAGATAAATATCGCATGGCTAATTTTTTACTAGAATGAGAAAAAACAATGTCTTCTTCATGGCTAATTTCCCAAAACTTAGGAAGAAGATAAGTCAATTCAAAAGCTATCTTTTGATCTTTCTCACTAGAATGTTCATCTTGCAAAATTTTAACCAGCCATGAAATACTTTTTATTAATTTGGTTTTCTTGTTTATATCATTAATATAAATAGTAGTATTTTGAGAGTTCATACTTGATGGATAATGCTCATTACAATATTGCCAGAAAAGATGTTCATCATCCCACTTCCAACTATCGAAATTAAAATTCTTATCAAAAAAAGAGAATATTTCATCAGGTAGGTAGGAGGAATAATCAAGAGATTGAGCCAAATGTAGTATTTGGGCTGTAGTTAGCTGTTCGCAGATTTCCATATAATATTATTCTCATCATTAATTGATTGTTCCCACATTTCTTCAAAAACATCAGCAATAATCTGCCCATCTTCAACTTCTTGAATGATGTGATGGCTTTTTCCTAAGCTATTCACCGATGTACCTAATGACCAAGCTTTTACAGATTCATATCTTTCTTGTGGAAAAATAATAAAACGGTCATGAAACTCTCCAACCTCAGAACGGTCAGCATTGACAAAGGTCAGATTTAACCAACCAGCTTGACGAATTGCTTGGTTAATTTCGTTTGCAAGGTCGGCTTTATAAGATGATGTTTTATTTTCTTGTGGAGTAATTTTTAAGCCAGTTAGTGCTTTGATTGGTGAATTAGCATATGGGCTAAAAAATACAGTCTCCAATAAATCTTTTGCATTTAAATAGGGATCCCAAAGATAAATACCATTTTTTCCATATTTTTCAATCAACTCTCTGAGAAAATCCAACGCTTCTTGACGCATATCCCGCTTAAATTGTCTCAATTTTAAAGTATCATGTAATTCTTGTTTTTCTATTTTAAGAAATCTATTTCTAACCCAATTTCGATAATCTTTAGTCTTATTGCCAATTTGACTTTGTGATGTCGGGGTAAAAATATTAATTCTTTTCTCTTTTCCATTAGGTAATTTGAATATTCGTTGATTAGACTCATGCAGGTTCATAGAGAAATTTACACTCTCGACGAAGGATGGTACTTGACCGCCACTGCAAATTATCTGATTATTTTCATCCCAAATTACATAATATCCACTTCCATTAATTTGCTGAAAAGGGATGATATTTTCTCCTATAACCAATGAAATTTTTTGAAAATCAATAATACTGCCATGTTGTTCCCGCCAAAAAATACCTGAAAAGTTTATCTCTCCTGAAAAATGAGGGCTAACGGCTAAATTAGATAATAACTGATGACTGTGTTTATCTCTTCTTTTTATTGTAAATGCCGTCGCAGCACAAGAAATTTGTACGATGATATTGCCCAATCTATCAGAATGAGTACCGATTTTAACGGGTAAGTATTCCTGTAGTTTTTCAGAAAATTCGTCTAAGGCAGCGAAATTGTCTATCAGTGGCGCAACATACTCTTTGCTTTCATCAAACCATTCAAAAAGATGTGAACCACCAAAAAAATTATTCTTGAGTAAACCTAAAAACTCATTCTTTCCTCGCTCTAAGGCTGGAACATAAACTGGAGGAATACCTTTTAACTGACCATAATAAAGTTTATTGCCATCATCTTCATTTGCCTCTGTAGTAACTAAATCAGAAATGATATTGACAAAATCTTCTATAGAAATAATTCTTTTAAAAACTCCAAATTTTAGAGAGTTATCAGCCTTTAACTTAATAAGCTTTGGTGTAATTTTCTCTTTATCTGTCAAAGGCGAATCTGTTTCATGAGTAACTGCTAGTGAGAAAATATTAAAAGGAGGGTTACTATCTTTTATACCAATCACTTCAAAAAGCTCAATACATTTAAAATTACCTATAGACGGCATTGCTAATATTCTTTTCATCGATTCAACAGTCATTTAATTTCTCCATACAATAATCCGCAAAGAAATTCCTTTACCCATTTACCTTTTCATCAAAATCTTAACCTTATACGGGTTAGTCCTAAATTTAATTATTACTGTCTTGATGCTATTTTACTATACTTACCCCTAACCGACTGTACTTTGCTGCTCAGGTATCGTTCTGTCCCCTCCTATGGCGCAAGAGCCTACGCTTGTGTCAATTTTCCTAAGGATTAATCAATGAATAAACGCCTTACAAAAAACTCTTACGTTGGAAATGTCGTAGTATCCAGTGATTGCGTAATTGCGTTCTAAAATGTTCTATTTTCTTATCACGATAAAAAGTGTGGTCAAAATTTGCAATATTTATAGCAAAAAACGCCAAGAAAAATGACCGCACTTTTACGCTAAAAATACACCGACTTTATGTCAAAAAAATTAAAAAAAAGGCCTGACATTATGTCAGACCCTTTTTGATTTTGCGTTGCATTTGTTAGAACGGAATATTATCATCAAACGCATCCATTGGTGGCTCAGCTTGTGGTGCTGGCGCAGATTGTGCTGGACGAGATTGATAGCTTGGTTGTGGTGCTGATTGCGCAGGTGCAAAGCCACCCATATCTTGATTACGACCACCTAACATTTGTAAGTTATCACCTTGGATTTCAGTGGTGTAACGATCTTGGCCGTTGTTATCTTGCCATTTTCGGGTTTTTAAACGACCTTCAACATACACTTGTGAACCTTTGCGTAAGTATTGCCCCGCAATTTCCGCTAAACGACGATATAACACGATGCGGTGCCATTCGGTGACTTCACGACGTTCGCCTGTGTTTTTATCTGTCCAGCTTTCACTTGTTGCCACGCTGATATTTGCTACCGCTTCGCCATTTGGCATCGTGCGGATTTCAGGATCATTACCTAAATTACCCACGATGATTACTTTATTAATACCTGCCATAGAATCCTCTATATTTTAGAAATAAGGTGAAAAATTTTGGCTATTTTGCCTTAAAAGAAACAAAAGATCCATAAAAATTAACTGGATATTTGCACAGATATTGAAATATGCGATAATGGTCGCAATTTTTGAATTTATTTTCTTAAGGCAATCGCTTTTTTTATGGATACTATCGACATTCGTGGGGCTAGAACCCACAACCTCAAAAACATCAATTTAACCATTCCGCGCGATAAATTAATTGTGATTACAGGCTTGTCCGGTTCGGGCAAATCTTCTTTAGCATTTGATACGCTTTATGCGGAAGGTCAGCGCCGTTATGTGGAATCGCTTTCTGCTTATGCGCGTCAGTTCCTTTCTTTGATGGAAAAACCAGATGTGGATTCGATTGAGGGCTTGTCGCCGGCGATTTCTATTGAGCAAAAATCCACTTCTCATAACCCACGTTCAACCGTGGGCACGATCACCGAAATTTACGATTACCTGCGTTTGCTGTTTGCTCGCGTAGGGGAGCCGCGTTGTCCGGATCATGATGTGCCATTAACGGCACAAACCATCAGTCAAATGGTGGATAAAGTTTTAAGTCTGCCTGAAGAAAGCAAAATGATGTTGCTTGCGCCTGTGGTGAAAAACCGAAAAGGTGAGCATGTTAAGTTGTTAGATAGTTTAGCGGCACAAGGTTATATTCGTGCAAGAATTGATGGTGAAATCTGTGATTTATCTGATCCGCCAGAGCTTGCTTTACAGAAAAAACATACCATTGAAGTGGTGGTGGACCGTTTTAAAGTGCGGTCAGATTTAGCCACACGTTTGGCCGAATCCTTTGAAACGGCTTTGGAGCTTTCTGGTGGTACGGCTGTGGTGGCTGATATGGATAATCCTAAGGCTGAAGAATTAGTTTTCTCGGCAAACTTTGCTTGTCCGCATTGCGGTTATTCAGTACCCGAATTAGAGCCACGCTTATTCTCATTTAATAACCCGGCAGGGGCGTGTCCGACTTGTGATGGATTAGGTGTTCAGCAGTTCTTCGATGAAAGCCGTGTGGTGCAAAATGAAAGCATTTCCCTTGCAGGTGGCGCAGTGAAAGGTTGGGATCGTCGCAATTTCTATTACTATCAGATGCTTACCTCGCTAGCAAAACACTATAAATTTGATATTGAAACGCCATACGAAGATTTGCCACAAAAAATTAAAGATATTGTGATGCACGGTTCAGGCAAGGAAGAAATTGAATTCCAATACATGAATGACCGTGGCGATGTGGTGATCCGCAAACATCCTTTTGAAGGGATTTTGAATAACATGGCGCGCCGTTACAAAGAAACGGAATCCATGTCTGTACGCGAAGAATTGGCGAAAAATATCAGCAACCGCCCCTGTGCAGATTGTGGTGGCTCGCGTCTTCGTCCAGAAGCTCGTAACGTGTATATCGGTAATATTAACTTGCCACAAATTTCAGAGAAAAGCATTGGCGAAAGCCTTGAGTTTTTCCAAGGGCTTACTTTAACTGGTCAAAAAGCACAAATTGCAGAAAAAATCCTGAAAGAGATCAGAGAGCGGTTAGAATTTTTAGTGAATGTGGGCTTGAATTATCTTTCCCTTTCTCGCTCAGCAGAAACCCTTTCGGGCGGTGAAGCGCAACGTATTCGACTAGCTAGCCAAATTGGTGCGGGCTTAGTAGGCGTCATGTATGTGTTGGATGAGCCTTCTATCGGTTTGCATCAACGCGATAATGAACGTCTGTTAAATACGTTGATTCACTTACGTAATTTGGGTAACACCGTAATTGTGGTGGAACATGATGAAGATGCCATTCGAGAAGCTGATCATATTATTGATATTGGCCCTGGGGCGGGTGTGCATGGTGGTCAAGTGATTGCGCAAGGTACCGCCAAAGAAATCATGGCGAACCCAAATTCTATTACGGGTAAGTTCTTATCGGGTGAAGAAAAAATCGAAATTCCGAAAAAACGAACCGCACTTGATAAAAGCAAACTTCTAAAATTAAAAGGTGCGACAGGGAACAATCTAAAAGGCGTGAATTTAGAAATTCCAGTAGGCTTATTTACTTGCATCACAGGGGTATCAGGTTCAGGCAAATCAACGCTAATTAATGATACGTTATTCCCATTGGCTCAAAACGCTTTAAATCGTGCGGAAAAAACAGATTTTGCACCTTATAAATCCATTGAAGGCTTGGAATATTTCGACAAAGTGATCGATATTAACCAAAGCCCAATTGGTCGCACACCGCGTTCTAACCCGGCGACTTACACGGGATTATTTACGCCAATTCGTGAATTATTTGCAGGTGTGCCAGAAGCACGAGCTCGCGGGTATAACCCAGGACGTTTTAGCTTTAACGTGCGTGGTGGACGTTGTGAAGCGTGCCAAGGTGATGGTGTGCTAAAAGTGGAAATGCACTTCTTGCCGGATGTGTATGTGCCTTGTGATCAATGTAAAGGTAAACGCTATAATCGTGAAACCTTGGAAATCCGATACAAAGGTAAAACTATTCACCAAGTGTTGGATATGACGGTAGAAGAAGCGCGCGAGTTTTTTGATGCGATCCCAATGATTGCACGTAAATTGCAAACTCTAATGGATGTCGGCTTATCTTATATTCGTTTAGGTCAGTCTTCTACCACGCTTTCAGGTGGTGAGGCACAACGCGTTAAGTTAGCAACGGAGCTTTCAAAACGCGATACCGGTAAAACCCTTTATATTTTGGATGAGCCGACAACAGGCCTACATTTTGCCGATATTAAACAGCTTCTCGAAGTGTTACATCGCTTACGCGATCAAGGCAATACCATCGTGGTGATCGAACATAACTTAGATGTGATCAAAACCGCAGACTGGATTGTGGATCTTGGTCCTGAAGGGGGCAGTGGCGGTGGTCAAATCATCGCGACAGGCACACCGGAAGAAGTCGCCAAAGTCAAAGGTTCGCACACCGCGAGATTCTTAAAAGACATCTTGGCAAAAGGCTAGAAAAAACAACCGCACTTTTGAACATCATCAAAGTGCGGTTATTTTTTTGAGATTTTTTAATGGCGATTTCCAAAAGGTGGTTTTGCGAACCAGACGATAATAAATAATGCCAAGAATGTGATAGCCGATAACCAGAAAATTTCATTAGCGCCAATAATAAAGCCCTGAGCAGTGATTTGTCTGGCGAGGTATGAGGCTATTTGTTGTTCGTTTAAACCAAAGCTTGCCATCGTTTGGAAGAACTGTTGGGAAATCGGATTATATGGATTAATCGCTTCCGTGAGTTGAGTATGATGCACGGCTTCTCGGTTATACCACATAAATGTCGTAAGGGATGTTCCCACCGAGCCAGCAAGGGTTCGAAGGAAATTAAATAAGCTTGATGCTGAAGCCATTTTTTCGGGTGGTAAACCCGAAAGGGTAATGGTTGTCAGTGGCATAAAGAAACAAGCGACCGCTAAACCTTGCACAAATTGTGGCAATGCAACATCGGCAAAGGTCATGCCAGGCTCAAAGGTTACAGCTCGCCAATAAAAGGTCAAAGCATAAACCATAAAACTGATTGTGACTAAAATTCGCATATCAATTTTATGTCCTAGTTTACCGATGATTGGTGAAAGTAAAATCGGGAATAATCCTACAGGGGCAGCTGCAAGTCCTGCCCAAGTCGCGGTGTAGCCGTAAACTTGTTGAAGTAGAAGTGGGATAAGCACAACAGACCCCAAATACACCAAAAAGGCGAGACTGGTTGAAAGGCAGCCTACGCTAAAATTGCGTGATTTGAACAGTGAAATATCCACAACGGGATTGTTATCAGTGAGTTCCCAAATGGTGAGCGCGATTAAACACACAACCGCAATCACGGTGAGAACAATAATCTCCGTTGAATTAAACCAATCTTGTTCTCTTCCTTGGTCCAGCATTAATTGTAAACAGCCTACGCCGAGAACCAGTAAAATAAGTCCTATGGTATCAATAGGTTGATGAGAAATTTGGCTTTCCCGATTGCCTAGAATCTTCCAACTCATTAAGACGACGGCTAATCCAATAGGAACATTGATAAAAAAGATCCAACCCCAATGAATGTTATCGCTGATCCAGCCTCCCAGAATTGGCCCGAAGATAGGTGCTACGACCACGGTCATTGACCAAAATGCGAGTGCCATGCCTCGTTTTTTAGGCGGATAGTTATTGAGTAATAAACTTTGCGAAAGCGGTATGATTGGACCGGCAACCGCACCTTGGATGACGCGGCAAATAATCAACATTTCCAAACTATGTGAAATACCACAAAGCCAAGAAGCAAGGACGAAAAGTAAGGTTGAGATTAAAAATAACCGCACTTCGCCGAAACGTTTTGCCAGCCAGCCGGTGATAGGAATTGAGATTGCATTGGCGACACCGAACGAGGTGATGACCCATGTGCCTTGGCTGGATGAAGCCCCTAAATCCCCTGCAATAGTCGGAATGGCAACGTTAGCGATGGTGGAATCCAACACCTGCATAAAAGTGGCAAGCGAGAGCGCTAACGTGAGAATAACCAGTGCACCGCCTTGTACCGGCGTAAAATGAGATTGCGACATCGTGAAACCTAGTAGCTATTGTCGCGAATAATAGATTCGATCAAATTATTGACCGCACTTTCATCATATTGCAGCACATTGGTGGAATAAAGTGTTGTAGCTGGCGCTTGGTTACGCAAGGTTTCGCCTTGGCTATCACTCACATTTACTTTCACTGTAGCAGAAAGACCGATACGTAATGGGTTTTCAATAAGCTGTTGTGGATCCAATTGAATTCGTACAGGCACACGTTGCACCACTTTGATCCAGTTGCCTGTCGCATTTTGAGTTGGCAATAATGAGAATGCACTGCCTGTACCCATTTCAATTCCGACGACTTTTCCATCAAAGGTTTTATCCTTGCCATAAAGGTCGAAATGAATTTCAACCGGCTGACCAATTCGCATATGGGTTAATTGTGTTTCTTTAAAGTTGGCATCTAACCACATTTGATCGGTATTCACCACTCCCCACCAACAGAAACCGCTTGTCCTACTTGCGCATTGCGACGAGCCACATAGCCTTTAATTGGACTACGGATTTTTGTGCGTTCTAAATTCAACCAAGCTTGCTTCAAATTACTGACCGCGCTTTGAATTTGTGGTTGTTCACTTAAAGGACCGTCTAACAATAAGGCTTGATTGGCTTCAAGTTGGTTTTGTGAGGTGGTTAAGTTTGCTTTCGCCAGTTCAACGGCTTCTTTGGCGTGTTGGAAAGATTCTTTATCGATCGCGCCATCTTTCACCAATTGAACGCGACGGTTTAAATTTCCTTGTGCTTGAGCAAGGGTAATTTCATTCGCTCGAACAGCAGATTTCAATTGTTTTACGGTGTAATTCAGTTGAGAAATTTGGCGAACGGCATTGGCTAAATTGCTTTTAGCCTGTTCAAAACTTAATTTGGCGTTGGTGTCATCCAGTTCCAATAACACGTCACCCGCTTGTACGGGATCCATATTATCGACATTAATTTTCGAAATATTTCCTGCTACTTGTGCCGAAACCATCACCTGATTACCGCTAACATAGGCATCTTCCGTTTCTTCAAAGCCTTTAATAAAGAAAAACCAATAAGCTGCCGAGCCGATCGAAATCAGAAGAAGCAAAAGAATGAAAATAGAAAGCCCTTTTTTACGTTGTTGAGATTTATTATTTGAGGGAGTTTGTGTATCTGTTTGTTGATCGGACATAATGCGAGCCTTATCGGAAAATGATGAAGCAAAAAGGCTTCAGTCTATAAAATATGAATGTTTGTTCATTATGAACGTGAATTAGAATTATTTCAAGAATGACCGCACTTTTGCGTAAAAAGTACATAGTTCAAAGGCTACCTTTCAATGTCGGATTAATCAACCCAACTCATCCTGACTGGGGAATATCTATAAGAGCTTGTTTATAATGAACGTTACCAAAGCTGAGAGTGGGGTTTTGTTATAGTTACTGTAAATAAAAAAGAAAATCCTTTGTTAAATTAGCAAAGGATTTTTTTGTAAGAAGTGATTAGCTAGGTAGTTTTGTAGTCGCTTTTAACGCCATATACCCCACAATCGCAGAAACCGTGGAGCCTAATAAGATCCCTAATCGAGAAAGGGCGTTAATGCTTTCACCGGCATCAGCATTGAAGGCAAGGCTGGCTAAGAACATGGACATGGTGAAACCGATACCACATAAAATCGCCACGGCAAAAATTTGTTTGAAGTTGATGCCTTGCGGAAGTTTTGCAATGCCAAGTTTAACGGAAAGATAACTGAAACCAAATACGCCTAGTGGTTTTCCGATAATTAAGCCAAGAGAAATCGCGAGCAATAATGGTGATGTCAGCATGCTGAGATCAATGCCATCAAAGCTTACCCCTGCATTGGCAAATGCAAATAATGGCAAGATAACAAAGGATGACCAAGGAGCAAGAATGTGCTCAAAGTCATGTAATGGAGTTTCGCCATTTTTGCCTTTCAATGGAATACAAAATCCGATGATAACCCCTGCAAGGGTAGCATGCACGCCTGATTTTAATACCGAAGCCCATAAGATTGTTCCCACCACTATATAGGCACAAAGTGCGGTCACTTTAAAGCGATTTAATGCGATAAGTACAACAATAGCAACTGCAGCAAAAATGAGTGCTTGTACACTTAATCCGTGTGAGAAAAACAGTGCAATAACGACAATGGCGCCTAAGTCATCAATGATGGCTAAAGCAAGTAAAAAGATTTTTAGTGGGAGTGGCACTTGTTTACTTAATAACGCCATGATACCAAGAGCAAAGGCAATGTCTGTTGCCATTGGGATAGCCCAGCCATCGGCTAAAGCGGGATCGTGTTGGGCGATAAATACATAAACTAATGCAGGAATAATCATTCCCCCCACCGCAGCAATAGCAGGGAAAATAGCTTGTTGATAGCTTGAAAGGGAGCCTTCAAATAATTCTTTTTTAACTTCCATTCCCACTAAAACAAAGAATACCGCCATAAAACCATCGTTAATCCAATGGATTAAGGTTTTATCAATAGAAAAAGATCCTACTTGAATGCTGACTGGTAAATTTAAAAAGTCATTATAGGTTTGATTAAGCGGTGAGTTGGCTAATAGCATTGCAATTACCGCTGAAAAAAGTAATAAAATTCCACCAGCTGATTCCAATTTGAAAAAACGCTGAATTTGTTGAATCAGACTCAGTTTATTCATTCATTCTCTCCTAAAAAAGTAATAAAAAATAATAAAGCTTGGATAATATCACAAATTTACTGATTTTTGGAAAAGAGGCGGTGGATAATGTGAGATTTAATCGGAATATGATGGATTTCGTGATCTATTTCACAAAATTTATTTTCATTTTTGGAATAAAAAACAATTTAATAGTAAAATCCTTAAAATTTATTTATTCGAGAATACTTATGTTTTCAAAAAAAGACATCATCGTGTTAGGTATGATGGTTTTTGCCTTGTTTTTGGGCGCAGGGAATATTATTTTTCCTCCGATGGAAGGTTACACCGCAGGTAACCATTGGGCAACAGCCTCTATGGGATTTGTGGTAACGGGCGTATTAATGCCGTTTATTACCTTAGTCGTTGTGTCTGTATTAGGACGCGGTGAAGAGCTAACCAAGGATTTACCTAACTGGGCAGGCGTAGCCTTTTTAAGCATTCTTTATTTAGTGATTGGTTCAACCTTTGCGATGCCTCGAATTACCAATGTCGCTTATGAAATGGCATGGTTACCATTGGGGCTCGTTGAAGATAGTGCGACGACACGTCTTATTTTCTCTGTGATCTTTAATATTATCGCGATGGGATTCATGATTCGTCCAAGTACAATTATTTCAACGGTGGGTGAAGTGATGACACCAGCATTGTTGGTATTATTACTTGTTGTTGGGGTCACTGTTTTTGTTTCACCGCTTTCTGATATTGTTGCACCATCTCGGGCGTATGCTGAGAATTCAGCATTAACCACAGGGTTAATTAGTGGTTATCAAACGATGGATGTACTTGCAGCGATTGCCTTTGGTGGCATTGTTGCACGGGCGTTATCTGCAAAAAATGTGACTAATCCCCAAAAGATTGTTCAATATACTATTTCAGCGGGTTTCGTATCTGTCATTTTATTAGGTTGCTTGTATTTCGCCTTATTTTACTTAGGGGCGACTTCTGATGCTGTGGCACAAGGTGCAACAAATGGCGGACAAATCTTCTCTCGTTATGTGAATAGTTTATTCGGCACAGCGGGAACCTGGATCATGGCGGGTATTATTACTTTAGCAAGTCTAACCACATTAGTGGGCGTAACCAGTGCGTGTGGTGATTACTTCTCCAAGTTTTCGACGCGTTTTTCCTATCCATTTTGGATTGTCTTCTTCACTGCTATGACGACAATTATTTCACAATATGGCTTAACAAAATTACTCCGAGTGACGATTCCTGCCTTGTTGTTGATTTACCCAATGGCGATCATGTTAGTAGTTTTACAGCTAGTGCGTAATAAATTGCCTTCTATTCGATTGAGCTATTACGTGACCATTTTAGTGACGGTTTGCTTTAGTTTAGTTGATAGTTTAAAAAACTTGGATGTCTTGCCGGAAGGCTTACATCAAATCATGACTCATTTCCCGCTCTATTCACAAGGGCTTGCGTGGCTTGTACCCGCATTATGTACTTTAGTGCTTTCCATGATATTTGGAAAAACCATTTCAAAATAAGAAAAATGCCGACAATGATTTGTCGGCATTTTTTATATCAAGTGCGGTCGTTTTTTCACGTGTTTTTAGGCGGCAAGACGTTGTCTCACAATTTCAAATAAACATACACCTGTTGCAACGGAAACATTCAGGGATGAAACAGAGCCCGCCATTGGAATACTAATGAGTTGATCACAATGTTCACGAGTAAGACGGCGCATGCCTTCACCTTCAGCTCCCATCACTAAGGCAAGAGAACCTGTGAGTTTGCTTTGATAAATGGTTTCTGTTGCTTCACCAGCTGTACCCACCACCCAAATATTATGATTTTGTTGTAGATCTCGCAAAGTACGCGCTAAATTGGTTACGCGAATTAATGGCACAGTCTCCGCAGCACCACAAGCCACTTTACGTGCAATAGAAGTGAGTTGAGCGGATTTATCTTTTGGCACAATAACAGCGCTCACTCCAGCTGCATCTGCAGTACGTAAACAGGCACCCAGGTTATGAGGATCAGTCACACCATCAAGCACCAATAAAAGTGGATTTTGCTTACGAGTAAGAAGTTCATCCAGATCATGTTCATTCAGCTCTTTCGCTTCTTGCACTCGAGCAATCACACCTTGATGGACTTCACCGTTGGATTTTTTATCTAATGTTTGACGGTTTACAAATTGCACCGCAATGCCTAAAGCATAGAGCTCATTGAGTAAGGGTTGTAGGCGTTTATCTTCACGACCTTTCAGCACAAATACTTCAATTAAACGCTCAGGGCTATTTGCTAAAATGCTGTTTACAGCATGGATACCATAGATATTTTCTGACATAGGGTTCTCTTGTTTATTATTTTTTGTCACTATCCTCCCTCTTTAGCAAAGAGGGGCCAGGGGAGATTGGGTAAAAATATTATTTCTTCCGTTTTCTAGTCGGTTTCTTAGAAACATCTTTATTTTTAACCGCACTTTTACGTTTTTTTGACGTTTTAGGTGGCAGTTCCTTAAAGACTTTTTTCGCTTTTTGTTTCGCTGTTTTTCCCACACGACGTGGTTTTCTGGCACTTTCGACTAAACTGAAATCGACCATTTTTTGTTCTAAATCAACGGCGACCACGCGAATTTTTACTTTATCGCCAAGGCGGTAGATCATACCACTATTTTCACCGATTAAACGTTGTTTAGCTGCATCAAATTGATAGTAGTCGTTATCTAAAGTAGAAATATGGACTAAGCCGTCAATGAATAAATCATCTAAACGTACGAATAAGCCAAAGCCCGTTACAGATGAGATCACTCCGCTAAATTCAGCACCCACGTGATCTTGCATATATTCACATTTCAGCCAATCTGCTACTTCACGAGTGGCATCATCGGCACGGCGTTCTGTCATCGAGCAGTGATCGCCTAATAAATCCATTTCATCAAAAGAATAATGATAGCCGCCAGTATCTGTGGTTTTACGTTTAGCGCCTTTTTCTTTCGCTAATAAATACTTAATCCCACGATGTAGGGTTAAATCCGGATAACGACGAATCGGGGAAGTGAAGTGTGCATATTCCTCTAACGCCAAACCAAAGTGGCCGATATTATCCGCATGATAAACCGCTTGGCTTAATGAGCGAAGTAACATGGTTTGGATAAGCTCATGATCCGGACGATCTTTCACTTGCTCTAACAATTTTGCATAATCTTTTGTGGTCGGTTTCATGCCGCCTTCAAGACTTAAACCGCATTCACTTAAGAATGCACGGAAAGACGTCAGTTTTTCTTCACTCGGTGTGGCATGAATACGATAGAGTGCAGGCTCTTTATGTTTTTCCATAAAGTTTGCTGCTGCAATATTTGCAAGAATCATGCATTCTTCAATGATTTTGTGAGCATCATTTCGCACAACAGGTTCAATGCGATCAATTCGTCCCATGGCATTGAAAATAAATTTGGTTTCAATGGTTTCAAAATCGATAGCACCACGTTGTTTCCGTGCATTGAGTAACGCTTGATAGAGATGATGTAATTCTTCTAAATGTGGTACTAGCCCTTGATAACGGGTGCGGAGCTCATCATCGCCGTCTAAAATCGCCGCGACTTTCGTATAGGTTAAACGTGCATGAGAATTCATCACCGCTTCATAAAAACGATAGTCCGTGAGTTTACCTTTGGCAGAAATGTGCATTTCACACACCATACACAAGCGATCAACTTGTGGATTCAGTGAACACAATCCATTTGATAAAATCTCCGGTAGCATTGGCACAACACGATTTGGGAAGTAAACGGAGTTACCTCGGTTATAAGCTTCTGTGTCTAATGCCGAACGTAAACGCACATAGTAGCTGACATCGGCAATCGCCACCCAAAGTTTCCAGCCTTTACCACTTTTTTCGCAATATACAGCATCATCAAAATCACGAGCATCTTCGCCATCAATGGTAACTAGTGGCAGATTGCGTAAATCCACACGGCCTTTTTTTGCTTCTTCAGGCACTTCTTCCGTGAATTTTTTAACGTATTTTTCGACCGCACTTGGGAATTGGTGCGGAATGTCATGATTACGAAGGGCGATCTCCACTTCCATTCCTTTTGCCATATTGTCACCAAGAATTTCGGTGATAATACCAACAGGTTGAGTAAAGGAGGCCGATCGCTCTTGCAATTCAACCACCACAACTTGTCCCATTCTTGCACCATTGCGGTGCTCATTAGGGACTAAAATATCTCGTCCGATACGACTATCATCAGGCACCACATAGCTAAAACCATTTTCTAAGAAGAAACGGCCGACAATTTGTTTTTTACGACTTTCAAGTACGCGAACAATACGGACTTCACGGCGACCACGACGATCCAAGCCAGCAGGCTGTGCTAACACAAAATCACCATGCATTACACGTTGCATTTGGTGATGAGGAATAAAGAGATCCTCTTTTTTGCCTTCGACTTGTAAAAAGCCATAGCCTTCGCGATGGCCAATGACCATGCCTTTGAATAAATCCAATTTTTCAGGCAAGGCATAGCGTTTACGTTTAGTGAAAACTAATTGTCCATCATTCTCCATGGCGCGTAAGCGGCGGCGCATAGCTTCTTGTTGTTCGTCACTTTTAATTGAAAGTGCGGTCAGAATTTCTTCCCGACTCATCGGGGTATTATTTTCACGGATAATTTGCAGAATGTAGTCTCTGCTTGGGATCGGATTACCGTATTTGGCTAATTCTTTTTGATAATTTGGATCCGCTTTTTTAAAAGATTTTTTGGTCATTTATTGTTTATTTTATGATTAATTTTTAAGTTGTGGGGTAGTTTACAGGTTAAAGGGGGGAATGCAAGCTTGTTATCAGACGTTTATGGCAGGACGGTTTAAGACAAACAAAAACCGCACCAAAGTGCGGTTTTATTTTTAAGCTGTTTTAATGCTTTAATTACGCTAATTTTTTGATTTGAGCAGCTAATTTAGCTTTGTGGTTTGCTGCTTTGTTAGCGTGGATTAAGCCTTTAGAAGCCATACGGTCAACAACTTTTTGCATTTCAACGAATGCTGCTTCAGCTGCTGCTTTTTCACCTGCTGCTACTTGAGCATATACTTTTTTGATGTAAGTACGCATCATAGAGCGTTGGCTTGCGTTGTGTTGGCGGCGTTTTTCAGATTGAACCGCACGTTTTTTTGCTGACTTGATATTAGCCAAGGTCAAACTCCTAAAATTTCTGTTAGATGATTATGACAAAATAAGGGCGTAGAATATGCCGATTTTTTATACTTTTGTCAATGAATAATTTGTGTTGATTTCGGTGAGACACAACCGAAAGTAAGCATCGTTATTTAAAAAAAGCGCTTTCTATTGGCTCACACAAACGATGTGGGCAGGATTTTATCAGTTTTTTTCGTTGGAATATAGCGTAAAAACAAAAATTCTATACAATTAAGGCAAATTTTTTTGAAGAGACCCCTATTTTGAGTAAACGACTTTTAAAATCCGGCATTATCGTGAGTGGGATGACACTAGTGTCCCGTGTGTTAGGTTTAGTCCGCGATGTGGTAATAGCCCATTTAATCGGTGCAGGCGCGGCGGCAGACGTGTTTCTATTCGCTAACCGTATCCCAAACTTTTTACGTCGTTTATTTGCGGAAGGGGCATTTTCTCAGGCTTTCGTACCCGTATTAGCCGAATATCAAAAATCGGGCGATCTTTCTAAAACCCGAGAATTTATCGGGAAAGTATCGGGTACACTAGGCGGATTAGTCAGTATTGTCACTTTACTTGCTATGGTAGGTTCACCTGTTGTGGCGGCGATCTTTGGAATGGGCTGGTTTACCGATTGGCTAAATGACGGACCTGATGCGCACAAATTTGAACAAGCGTCTTTACTCTTGAAAATCACCTTTCCTTATTTATGGTTCGTCACCTTTGTGGCACTTTCCGGCGCGATTTTAAATACAATAGGTAAATTTGGCGTGATGTCGTTTTCGCCTGTTTTGTTAAATATTGCCATGATTGCGACCGCACTTTTCCTCGCGCCAAGATTAGACAATCCTGATCTTGCCCTTGCTATCGGGATCTTCTTAGGCGGTTTATTACAATTTTTATTCCAAATCCCTTTCTTGAAAAAAGCCGGCTTGCTCGTAAAACCAAAATGGGCATGGCATGATGAAGGGGTAGCCAAAATTCGTCGATTGATGATTCCTGCCTTGTTCGGGGTTTCCGTAAGTCAAATCAACTTGCTACTTGATACGGTCATTGCCAGTTTCTTAATGACGGGATCTATTAGTTGGCTTTATTATTCTGATCGTCTATTAGAGTTTCCACTTGGTCTATTTGGTATCGCCATTTCCACCGTGATTTTACCGACACTTGCTCGCCATCATGTGAATCGAGAAGATAATTCTTCCCAAAGCGCAGTGGATTTTCGTAACACCATGGATTGGGGAGTGCGAATGATTTTATTACTCGGTGTGCCGGCTGCAATTGGTATTGCCGTGTTAGCGCAACCAATGTTATTGGTGTTATTTATGCGTGGCAGTTTTACCTTAACAGATGTGCACTCAGCTTCTTATTCCTTATGGGCATTCAATGCCGGTTTGCTTAGCTTTATGCTGATTAAGATCCTAGCTAATGGCTATTACGCACGTCAAGACACGAAGACACCTGTAAAAATCGGGATCATCGCCATGGTGAGTAATATGGGCTTTAACGTATTGGCGATTCCATTTAGTTATGTGGGTTTAGCAATTGCTTCTGCCATGTCAGCAACCTTAAATGCTTATTTGCTTTATCGTGGTTTAGCGAAAGAGGATGTATACCATTTTTCACGTAAAAGTGCGGTCTTTTTTCTGAAAGTTTTAGGTGCAGCCTTAGCCATGGGCGGTTTGGTTTGGTATAACTGCCCGTCGATTCAAGAATGGGCAGCCATGACATTTTTAATGCGTATCTATTGGTTGGTTTGGTTAATTGGACTGGCTGCGGTCGTTTATTTAGGCGTATTGGCGCTCTTGGGTGTTCGTAAACACCATTTACTGACAAAACATTAAGTTACCGCTATAATGCACCGATTATTTTTCGTTTTTTGGAATAAGATGTAATGCAATTAATTCGTGGGCTTCATCATTCACCGCCATATTTGTCAGGGTGCGCATTAACCATTGGCAATTTTGATGGGGTGCATTTGGGGCATCAGGCGATTTTGCGTCATCTTCGTCAGAAAGCGAATGCTCTGAATTTACCCATGGCGGTGATGCTTTTCGAACCACAACCGCGAGAATATTTTATGGGTGACAAAGCCCCTGCGCGCTTAATGCGTTTAAGAGATAAATTGCATTATTTGGCTCAGGCGGGTGTGGATGTGGTGATCGTCGCGAAATTTGACCGCTCTTTTGCTGATCTACCCGCAGAACAATTTATTGAAGATTGGCTTGTACGCAAATTAAATGTGAAGTTTCTCAGTATCGGTGATGATTTCAAATTTGGTGCGAAACGTTTAGGCAATTTTGCGATGTTGCAACAAGCCGGAAAGCAGTTTGGTTTTGAAGTAGAAGACAGTCGCACCTTCTGTTTAGATGAGTTACGTATCAGTAGCACCGCTATTCGTGAAGCGTTGGCTAAAGATGATTTACAGCATGCGGAAAATTTACTCGGTAAGCCTTATCGTATTTTTGGACGAGTGATACATGGCAATAAATTAGGGCGAACCATTGGTTTTCCTACCGCGAATGTTCGCTTACATCGCCAAGTGAATCCAGTAAAAGGGGTTTATGCGGTGAAAGTGCGGTTAAAATCGGGCGAGATTTTTAACGGCGTTGCAAACATGGGAAAACGCCCAACTATTAACGGTACGATACAATTATTAGAAGTCCATTTGTTTGATTTTTCTCAGAATATTTATGGACAAATGGTCGAAGTGGAATTCTGCCAGAAGATTCGCGATGAGATAAAGTTTCCTTCTTTTGAAGCGTTGAAAGCTCAAATTGAACAAGACGTAAAAACAGCAAAAACATTTTTTGCAAAATAGAATTATATTGAAATATAAAATTGGAAAATAACATGACAGTTGATTACAAAAACACGTTAAATTTACCTGAAACAGGTTTCCCTATGCGTGGCGATTTAGCCAAACGCGAACCTGTAATGTTAAAAAATTGGTATGACAAACAGTTGTATCAAAAAATCCGCCAAGCGACTAAAGGTAAAAAATCCTTTATTTTGCACGATGGCCCTCCGTATGCGAACGGCAATATTCATATCGGTCACGCCGTTAATAAAATTCTGAAAGATATTATTGTTAAATCCAAAACCGCATTAGGTTTTGACTCGCCTTATATCCCAGGTTGGGACTGTCATGGCTTGCCAATTGAATTAAAAGTAGAAGGTTTAGTGGGCAAACCAAACGAGAAAATTACAGCAGCTGAATTCCGTCAAAAATGTCGTGAATATGCCGCGGAACAAGTAGAAGGGCAGAAAAAAGATTTTATCCGTTTAGGCGTATTAGGCGATTGGGATAATCCTTATTTAACGATGAACTTCAACACTGAAGCAAACATCATCCGTACACTCGGTAAAGTGATTGCGAATGGCCATTTATACAAAGGTTCAAAACCAGTGCACTGGTGTTTGGATTGCGGTTCTTCTTTAGCAGAAGCTGAAGTGGAATACGAGGACAAAGTTTCTCCGTCTATCTATGTTCGTTTCCCAGCAGTAAGTGCGGTTGAAATTGAAGAGAAATTTAACGCAGTAGGCAAAGGCCATGGCAAATTATCTGCGGTGATTTGGACCACCACACCTTGGACAATGCCATCTAACCGTGCGATTGCAGTAAATGCAGACTTAGAATACAACTTAGTACAACTTGGTGATGAGCGTGTGATTTTAGCTGCTGAATTAGTGGAATCTGTGGCGAAAGCGGTGGGCGTAGAACACGTTGAAGTGTTAGGTTCAGTAAAAGGTCAAGCGCTTGAGTTAGTACGCTTTAACCATCCGTTCTATGATTTCACTGTACCAGTAATTTTAGGTGATCACGTGACCACTGATGGCGGTACAGGTTTAGTTCACACCGCACCAGACCACGGCTTAGACGACTTTATTGTAGGACAAAAATATAATTTACCAATGGCGGGTCTTGTATCGAATGACGGTAAATTTATTTCAACGACTGAATTCTTCGCAGGCAAAGGTGTATTTGAAGCCAATCCATTGGTTGTTGAAAAACTACAAGAAGTGGGCAACTTATTAAAAGTTGAGAAAATTAAACACAGCTACCCACACTGCTGGCGTCACAAAACCCCGATTATTTTCCGTGCAACACCACAATGGTTTATCGGTATGGAAACACAGGGTTTACGCCAACAAGCATTAGGCGAAATCAAAGGCGTACGTTGGATTCCAGATTGGGGTCAAGCACGTATTGAGAAAATGGTTGAAAACCGCCCAGACTGGTGTATTTCCCGTCAACGTACTTGGGGCGTGCCGATGACCTTATTCGTACATAAAGAAACCGAAGAGCTTCATCCGCGCACCTTAGAGTTACTTGAAGAAGTGGCGAAACGTGTAGAGAAAGCCGGTATTCAAGCATGGTGGGATTTAGACGAAAAAGAATTATTAGGTGCAGATGCAGAAACCTATCGCAAAGTGCCTGATACCCTTGACGTGTGGTTTGACTCAGGATCAACCTATTCTTCTGTTGTGGCGAATCGTCCAGAATTTAACGGCCAAGATATCGACATGTATTTAGAAGGTTCTGACCAACACCGTGGTTGGTTTATGTCTTCTTTAATGCTTTCTACCGCAACAGACAGCAAAGCACCATACAAACAAGTATTAACCCATGGTTTCACCGTGGATGGTCAAGGCCGTAAGATGTCAAAATCTATTGGTAATATCGTGACCCCGCAAGAAGTCATGGATAAATTCGGTGGTGACATTTTACGTTTGTGGGTTGCATCTACCGACTATACGGGTGAAATGACTGTTTCTGATGAGATCTTAAAACGTGCCGCGGATAGCTATCGTCGTATTCGTAACACTGCGCGTTTCTTACTAGCTAACTTAAATGGTTTCGATCCGCAACGTGATGCAGTTAAACCGGAAGACATGATTAGCTTAGATCGTTGGGCGGTAGCTTGTGCCTTAGATGCACAAAAAGAAATTAAAGACGCGTACGATAACTATCAATTCCACACAGTGGTACAACGTTTAATGCGTTTCTGTTCTGTGGAAATGGGCTCGTTCTACCTTGATATTATCAAAGACCGTCAATACACCACCAAAGCAGACAGCCTTGCGCGTCGTAGCTGCCAAACAGCGTTATGGCACATTGCAGAAGCATTGGTTCGTTGGATGGCGCCAATCTTGTCATTTACCGCAGATGAAATTTGGGGCTACTTGCCACAAACGGCGACGCCTCGTGCTGAATTCGTCTTTACTGAAGAATTCTACGAAGGCTTATTTGGTTTAGGCGAGAATGAAAAATTAGATGATGCTTACTGGCAACAACTGATTAAAGTTCGTTCTGAAGTGAACCGTGTATTAGAAATCGCCCGTAACGACAAAGTGATCGGTGGTGGTTTAGAAGCAGAAGTAACAGTTTATGCTAACGATGAATATCGAGCATTGTTAGAACAATTAGGCAATGAATTACGTTTCGTGTTAATTACCTCAAAAGCAGAAGTAAAACCATTAGCAGACAAACCTGCGGATGTGGCTGCGGGTGAGCTAGAGGGAATTGCGGTAAGCGTAGCACGTTCTAACGGTGAAAAATGTCCACGTTGCTGGCATTATTCTGACAAAGTCGGTGTGAACCCTGAACATCCTACACTTTGTCCACGTTGTGTGGAAAACGTAGCGGGTAACGGCGAAGTACGTCAGTTCGCGTAAGCTTAAAATTATAAAAGAAAAAGTGCGGTGAAATTGACCGCACTTTTTTTATGCTGAAATGCACAGAAATAAAAAAGGCTGACATGAATCAGCCTTAAAGATCTTATTGGTTAAAGGTATTACACACAGAAGGGTTGGCGCTTTGTAAGCCTTTTCTGAACCATTCTAGACGCTGTGCAGATGTACCGTGAGTGAAACTATCCGGTACCACATAACCTTGGCTGCGTTTTTGTAAACGGTCATCGCCCACAGCTTCTGCTGCATTAAACGTTTTTTCTTCATCACCGCGTTCAAATAAACCACTTTTTACCGCTTGGCTCGCCCAAACACCGGCGAAGCAGTCAGCTTGAAGTTCTAATTGAACAGAAAGTTGATTTGCCGTTTTACGATCGCTGCTTTGTTGTGCGCGATTCACTTGCGGCAGAATGCCGAGCATATTTTGTACGTGGTGACCGACTTCGTGCGCAATCACATAAGCAAAGGCTGAATCACCTGCTGCACCCAGTTTATTTTTCATTTCATTATAGAACGATAAATCAAGGTAAACTTTGCGATCGCTCGGGCAGTAGAATGGACCCATTGCAGATTGACCCGTACCACAAGCAGTTGGGGTTACGCCATTGTAAAGTACCATGGTTGGCTCACTATAGGTTTTCCCCATTTGTCTAAAATATTGCCCCCAAACGGTTTCAGTATCCGCTAATACAACTTTAGAAAGACTTGCAAGCTGCTGTTCTTCTTGGGTTTCTAATCGTTGAGAGCTTTGTCCTGAAAAATCCGGTGTGCCCACTAAGCCTGAAAGATCCACGCCATAATAAGCACCAACTAATAAGATAATAATCCCGAAAATACCAGTTCCTTTTCCGCCACCGAAGTTACCGCCGCCAGAGCCACGTCTATCTTCAATATTTGAGCTTTCTTTACGACCTTGCCAACGCATAATTTGTCCTTTCTGAGTGAGTAAATTAAAAATCGGCGTATTCTATCAAAGTGCGGTCAATTTTAGATCAGTTTTCTTGAAATATTTACATAGCTTTACACTCTGATTTATGGACTTCTTAAGGGAATTTCAGTATCGTAATACTCCCTTAAACAAACATACAAAAGGAACTTTAAAATGGGTTTATTTGATTTTGTCAGTGACATTGGTAAGAAAGTTTTCTCTAAAGAAGAAGAGGCGTCTAAAGCAGTGACTCAACACATCGCAGAAGACAATCCAGGCGTGGAAAACTTATCTGTTACCGTTGAAAATGGTGTAGCAAATATCCAAGGTGTGGCATCAACTGCAGCAGCATTAGAAAAAGCGGTATTAATGGCGGGTAACATTCAAGGTATCCACTCAGTAACGAGCGATGCAAGCATCAATAACGGTGAAACCTTAGGCAGTGATGAAACATTCTATGTAATCCAAAAAGGTGACACCTTGTGGAAAATCGCTGAGAAAGCTTACGGAAATGGCGCGAAATATACCGCTATCGTTGAAGCGAACAAAGAAGTGATTAAAGACGCGGATAAGATTTTCCCAGGTCAAAAAATTCGTTTACCGAAAGGTTTATAATTCGATAAAAAGTGCGGTTATTTTTGACCGCACTTTTTTCTTTATCAAAAATTGTTGATAAATTGTGCAATTTTAGCGGGTTTTCTATTGAATTTTCCAGTTTCTATCGACTGTTTGATTTTCTTTCGCTATAATTTGGCGGTTTTTTATTTTTACAAACAATAACGTGTTCGGTGTGGTTTTTACCGAGTGCAACATTAATTGAGGTTACAAATGTCATTAAATATTGAAACAACTCAAGGTTTAGAGCGTCGTGTGACGATCACCGTTCCAGCTGAAGCTGTAGAAAAAGCAACTCGTGAAGAATTCAAACGTGCAGCAAAAAATGTACGTGTTGATGGTTTCCGTAAAGGTCACGTGCCAGCGCACATCATTGAACAACGTTTTGGCGCATCAATCCGTCAAGATGTATTAAACGATTTATTACCACGTCATTTCTTTGACGCAGTCATCGCTGAGAAAATCAACATCGCAGGTCGTCCAACTTTCGCTATCGAAACGTTCGAACCTGGTAAAGATTTATCATTCACAGCAACTTTCGAAGTGTACCCAGAAGTTGAATTAAAAGGCTTAGAAAACATCAAAGTTGAGAAACCAACTGTTGAAATCACTGAAGCTGATATCGATAAAATGATCGATGTATTACGTAAACAACAAGCCACTTGGGTTGAAAGCAAAGCAGCAGCTAAAGCAGATTCTCGTGTAACCATCGACTTCGTTGGTTCAGTAGATGGCGAAGAATTCGAAGGCGGTAAAGCAACTGATTTCGTTCTATTCATGGGCCAAGGTCGTATGATTCCTGGTTTCGAAGAAGGCATCGTAGGTCACAAAGCAGGTGAACAATTCGATATCAATGTGACTTTCCCAGCGGAATACCATTCTGAAAACTTAAAAGGTAAAGATGCAAAATTTGCGATTACCTTGAAAAAAGTAGAAGAAATGGAATTACCTGAATTAACAGATGAATTCGTTGCTAAATTTGGTCCAAACACCAAAACTGTGGCAGATTTACGTGCAGAAATCCGTAAAAACATGGAACGTGAATTGAAAAATGCATTAGTTTCACGTGTTAAACAACAAGTGATCAACGGTTTAATCGAACAAAACCCAATTGATGTTCCAGCTTCTGCAGTAGAAGAAGAAATCAATGTATTACGTAACCAAGCAGCACAACGCTTCGGTGGCAATGCACAACAAGCTGCACAATTACCGCGCGAATTATTTGAAGCTGATGCAAAACGTCGTGTTCAAGTTGGTTTATTATTCTCTGAAGTGATCAAATCAAACGAATTGAAAGTGGATGAAGAGCGTGCGAAAGCAATGATCGCGGATATCGCTTCTGCTTATGAACAACCAGCTGAAGTAGTTGAATATTACAGCAAAAATGAAGAGTTAATGAACAACATTCGCAATGTAGTATTAGAAGAACAAGCTGTTGATGCCGTTCTTGCTAAAGCTCAAGTGACTGAAAAAGCATCTTCATTTGATGAGATCATGAATCCACAAGCATAATAATTGATAGAACGTGAATTAAATTCACAGGCATATCATCGAAAAGTGCGGTTGTTTTTTTCAATGAAAAGCGACCGCATTTTTGTTTTTACTGATTTTCGGGTAGAATATTGCCCGATTTTTTAGCACATATTTAGGGGCAAAAATGAGTGTAATTCCTATGGTTGTCGAACAAACCTCTCGTGGTGAACGTTCGTACGACATTTATTCCCGCCTATTAAAAGAGCGCGTGATCTTCCTGAGTGGTGAAGTGGAAGATCGTATGGCAAATTTGATCGTGGCACAGTTACTTTTCTTAGAATCAGAAGATCCGAAAAAAGATATCAATATTTATATTAACTCACCGGGCGGTTCAGTGACTGCGGGTATGGCAATTTACGATACCATGCAATTTATTAAACCGGATGTGCGTACCCTTTGCATTGGTCAAGCTTGCTCAATGGGCGCATTTTTACTTGCAGGAGGTGCTGCAGGAAAACGTGCTGCATTACCAAATGCACGCGTGATGATTCACCAACCGTTAGGTGGTTTTCGTGGACAAGCATCCGATATTCAGATCCACGCACAAGAAATTTTAAAAATTAAACAAACCTTAAACGAGCGTCTTGCTTTCCATACTGGTCAAAGCATCGAACGTATCGAAAAAGACACAGATCGTGATAACTTTATGTCGGCGGAAGAAGCAAAAGCTTACGGCTTAGTGGACGATGTGTTGATTAAACGTTAAGGATTTAACATGACAACAAATGATAACGATCTTCACTGTTCTTTCTGCGGAAGAGAAAAAAGTGAAGTAGGTAAATTAATTGCGGGTACAGATGGTTATATTTGTAACGAGTGTATCGAGCTTTGCCACAGTATGTTGGAAGACAGTGGAGAAATCGAAACACCTAGCGAACTGGCAGTTGAAGAAAAATTACCAACCCCACACGAAATTCGTGCACACTTAGATGATTATGTGATTGGGCAAGATTATGCGAAAAAAGTCTTGTCAGTGGCAGTTTACAATCACTATAAACGCTTACGCACGAACCACCAAAGCAATGATGTGGAATTAGGTAAAAGTAACATTTTGTTAATTGGTCCAACAGGTAGCGGTAAAACCTTATTAGCACAAACCTTAGCGCGTCGTTTAAATGTACCTTTTGCTATGGCTGATGCGACGACGTTAACTGAAGCTGGTTATGTGGGCGAAGACGTGGAAAATGTTCTGCAAAAATTATTGCAAAACTGCGATTATGATACAGAAAAAGCAGAGCAGGGCATTATCTATATTGATGAAATTGATAAAATCAGCCGTAAATCAGAAGGGGCGTCTATTACTCGCGATGTGTCTGGTGAAGGTGTACAACAAGCCTTATTAAAATTAATTGAAGGCACTATCGCATCTGTACCACCACAAGGTGGACGTAAACACCCACAACAAGAAATGTTGAAAGTGGATACTTCGAAAATTCTCTTTATTTGTGGTGGGGCATTTGCTGGCTTAGATAAAATCATCGGTAAACGTACACAAACTGATACTGGAATTGGTTTTGATGCGAAAGTAGAGAAAGAAGAAGACAAAGAAAATCTTTCTGAATTATTCCGTCAAGTTGAGCCGGATGATTTAATGAAATTTGGCTTGATTCCAGAATTTATTGGTCGTCTTCCAATGATTGCGCCATTAAGCGAATTGGATGAAGAGGCGTTGATTCAGATCCTTACTCAACCGAAAAATGCACTGACCAAACAATATCAAGCATTATTTGGCTTAGAAGATGTGGAACTTGAATTCACCCCAGAAGCATTAAAAGCAATGGCGAAAAAAGCCCTTGAACGTAAAACCGGTGCGCGTGGTTTACGCTCAATCGTTGAGGCTGTGTTGTTAGATACGATGTATGATTTACCTTCAATCGAAAACTTGCAAAAAGTGATTGTGGATGAAGAAACCATCGTTGATAACAAACCACCAAAACTCGAATATAAAAATTAACAGAAAGTGCGGTTGTTTTTTCTAATATTTTTCATAGGCAATCCCGAAAGAAAATGCTACAATCGCACGTTCTAAAATTAATCTAAAAATTATTTATCCCTTATTTTATACGGATTCACTTATGGCAACTGAAATTGTTGAGAAAAAGAAACACGACCAAGAACAAGTCGTAGAAGGAAAATCAAAAGGCTTAAACACTCTTCTTTGGATTCTTTCTGTGGCATTTTTTACCGCTGCAGCAATTGGTAACGTTTATTTTAAAGACGCCTTCTCTTTACCTGTACGTGTAGTTGGCGTAGTTGTCGCCTTATTAATTGCCTTTGGTTTCGCTGCAATTACTAACCAAGGTACAAAAGCACGTACATTCTTTAGCGAAGCAAAAGTTGAAGGTCGTAAAGTGGTATGGCCAACTCGTGCAGAAACACGTCAAACCACTTTAATCGTGATTGCGGTAACCGTGCTTACCTCTTTATTCTTCTGGGCAATTGATTCAATTATCATTGCATTGATTAACTTCTTAACTGATTTGAGATTCTAAAATGAGCGAAACTGAAAACGTATCCAAAAAACGTTGGTATGTATTGCAAGCATTCTCAGGCTTTGAGAGTCGTGTAGCAATCACATTGCGTGAATATATCAAACAACAACAAATGGAAGATCAGTTTGGCGAAGTGTTAGTGCCGACTGAAGAAGTCGTTGAAAACGTAGCAGGTAAACGTCGTAAAAGTGAACGTAAATTCTTCCCTGGCTATGTATTAGTTGAAATGGCAATGAACGATGACACATGGCACTTAGTGAAAAGTGTACCACGTGTAATGGGCTTTATCGGTGGTACTCCAGATAAGCCAGCACCAATTTCTAAACGTGAAGCAGATTTAATTTTAAATCGTTTAGAGCAAAGTGCTGAAAAACCGCGTCATCGTAAAGAATATCAACCTGGTGAGGAAGTACGTGTAACAGAAGGTCCATTCGCAGACTTTAATGGTACGGTTGAAGAAGTGGATTACGAAAAAGGTCGCTTAAAAGTGTCTGTATCTATCTTCGGTCGTGCAACACCAGTTGAGCTTGAATTTGGTCAAGTGGAAAAAACACGTTAATTTCCCTTTTCCAAAACAAGAGATTTAATGACCGCACTTAAGCAATAAAGTGCGGTTGTTTTTCGAGTAGTTTTTCTACTTGATATTTCGAGGCTGATTAATTAAAATACAGCCTTTAATTAACAGGGGAGCCGATTTCGGCGTTATCACCCATTTAGAGGAAACTAAAAAATGGCAAAAAAAGTCCAAGCATACGTTAAGTTGCAAGTTGCAGCTGGTATGGCAAACCCATCACCACCAGTTGGTCCAGCATTAGGTCAACAAGGTGTGAACATCATGGAATTCTGTAAAGCATTCAACGCTCGTACTGAGAGCATTGAAAAAGGTTTACCAATTCCAGTTGTTATCACTGTATATGCAGACCGTTCATTCACTTTCATTACTAAAACTCCACCAGCAGCAGTATTATTGAAAAAAGCTGCAGGTATCAAATCTGGTTCTGGTAAACCGAACAAAGATAAAGTGGGTAAAGTAACTTTAGATCAAGTTCGTCAAATCGCTGAAACTAAAGCAGCAGATATGACTGGCGCGACTATCGAAACTAAAATGAAATCAATTGCTGGTACTGCTCGCTCAATGGGCTTAGTGGTGGAGGAATAATACGATGGCTAAATTGACTAAAAAAATGAAAGCAATCAAAGCTGGCGTAGATTCTACTAAAGCATACGAAATCAACGAAGCAATCGCGTTATTAAAACAATTCGCAACGGCTAAATTCGTTGAAAGTGTTGACGTTGCAGTAAACTTAGGTATCGATCCTCGTAAATCAGACCAAAACGTTCGTGGTGCAACTGTATTACCACACGGTACTGGTCGTGAAGTACGCGTAGCTGTGTTCACCCAAGGTGCTAACGCAGATGCAGCTAAAGAAGCTGGTGCTGATTTAGTCGGTATGGAAGATTTAGCAGAGCAAATCAAAAAAGGCGAAATGAACTTCGACGTTGTTATCGCTTCTCCTGATGCAATGCGTGTTGTTGGTCAATTAGGTCAAGTATTAGGCCCACGTGGTTTAATGCCAAACCCTAAAGTTGGTACCGTAACACCAAACGTTGCTGAAGCAGTTAAAAATGCTAAATCTGGTCAGATCCGTTATCGTAACGATAAAAACGGTATCATCCACACAACAATTGGTAAAGCAAACTTCTCTGAAGTTCAATTAAAAGAAAACCTTCAAGCATTATTGGCTGCTTTAAACAAAGCAAAACCAACTACTGCAAAAGGTATCTTTATCAAGAAAGTAAGCATCTCTACAACTATGGGTGCTGGTGTGGCTGTTGATCAAGCTTCACTATAATTAAGCGTTAAAACTTAATTCAAAATAACCGCACTTTGGGTAACTAAAGTGCGGTTATTTTTTACATGCTTTTCAATAAAGTGAAATATTGAGAATATAAAAAGAGCAGTCAAATTCAAAGCATAATGAATTTGACCGCTCTTTTTTATGAGAGATTACTTCGCTAAAGCGAAAATGGCTTCAATAGCTTCTTTAGTATACGTTTTTTCCACTTTCGCTCTGATTGCAGTTTGAGCCGCATTTTCAATAATTTCAGCTAAGGTTTCATCATCAATACCAAGTTGTTCAAGACGAGTTGGTGTGCCGATTTTATCAAACCAGGCTTTTAAGGCGAAGATACCGTCTTCAGCCTTATCTAAACCAAATATTTCTTTAGCAAAGCGTTTGAATTGAGCAGGTCTTTGAGATTGATACCATTGCATCCACGCAGGCATAATCACGGAAAGGCCCGCGCCATGTGGCACATCTGAAATCGCACTCATGGAATGCTCAATCATATGATTTGGGAAACCGTAAGGTGAGATACCTAAATGCGTTAAACCGTTCAACGCAAGTGTAGCTGCCCAGGCAAATTCACCACGTGCATTGAGATCTTGTGGATCATTGAGCAGGATTTCAGTCGTACGAATAACGGTTTTAATATTGCTTTCTACTAAGAAATCAATAATTTCAGGGCGATATTCCGCCGTGAAATAGGCTTCAATCGAATGAGCAATAATATCTGCAGCAGAATACACTAAATAATCACGGCTGACAGTCGCTTGTAATTTCGGATTAATGACTGATACTTTTGGGAATAAATGATTGCTATGAATCGAATATTTTTGCTGTGTTTCTTCATTGGTAATGACTGAACCCCAGTTCATTTCGCTGCCTGTTGCCGCAAGAGTGATGACATCGAAAATCATTAACGCTTTTTGCACAGGTGTACCTTTAAAGAAGTCCCAAGTATCACCCTCATAGCACGCACCTGCCGCGATTGCTTTCGCACTATCAAGGCAAGAGCCTCCACCGATACTCAGCACACTATCTGCATCAAAGGTTTTAGCCATTGCAACGGCTTCACGGACTTTGCTGATTGTTGGGTTGCTTTTTACGCCACCACATTCAATGTATTCAATGCCATGCTCACGCAAACTTTTCGCCACATCTTCAAATAAACCGGATTGTTTGACACGCTCACTACCATAGATAATCAAGGCTTTTTTTGCACCGTATTCGTGCATATATTGACCCATCTCTTTTTCTTTATCGAGACCAAATTCAATGCGAGTAGGGTTTTGAAAACTAAATGGATACATATTTATCTCCTTATTATCAGTTAAGTGCGGTCAGTTTTTGCGTTGTTTTTATTCCACAAAGTAATGCGGAATGAAGTGGCTATCATTGCCGGTAACTGGGGTGAAATCTTCTCTCAATCCGATGCCACAAGCCACATCACCAATAACCCAAGAACCAATCATTGGATACATACCATCAAAATTTGGCAGTTCAAATTTTTGTTGATAGATGTAGCCTGCTTGATCATAAAAGGCTGAATGTTCACTGCCTTTGGCAGCAAATTCTAGACCATTACGTTTTTCATAGTAAGAAACATTGGCGCCCTCACGACCTAAGGTCGGTTTTTTCACCCATATTGATTGGCGATCAGTAATATCATGTTTACTAAAGTAAGCGGGTAGTAATAAAGGATGGTTTGGATGTTTTTGCCATAATTTTGCCAATAGTACTTTATTGCTTAATAGTAATTTCCACGCCGGTTCAATAAAGGTGGTGGATGAATTAAGCATGTGTGGTGCATATTCTGTCGTGGTCATCCATTCAAGCGGATAGAGCTTAAATAAACAATCAATAGGTTGATTATTCAGATCGAGGAATTGCTGACTGTCTTTATCGTAGCCTACATCTTCAATGGCAAGCTGATGAATATGCCAACCCGCGTTGTAAGCCACATCCGCCAGGTAATCAATATTGCCCCAATCTTCACGCCCCGCTTCTTGCATGGCACTAAAATGGAAATCGTTTAGTCCAGTTTGCTGTTGAATAAACTGAAAGCGATTAAGCAATTCTTCGTGAATCCAATTAAATTGGTCACGATGTGCTAAGCCTTCAATTTGCTCTAACCATTGCCATTGCACCACGGCAGCTTCAAGCAGGGAAGTGGGCGTGTCGGCATTGTATTCAAACATTTTGAGGTTTTCGCCGTCATAACCAAAATCAAAACGACCATATAAGTGCGGTACGTTTTTAGCCCATGTTTGTTCAATCAAATTTTTCTGTAAATCGGTGAAGCGATAATGGGCATAATCACCTTGTTTCACTTCATCGGCAACAAAGTCCATACACATAGCGTGCAATTCGTTGGTGGCGTCTTCAATATGATCGATTTCCGCTAGGGTAAATTCATACGCCACATTGTCCGACCAATAATGGGAGCCATCAGAGGAAGGCAGATTATAGTAATCAAAGCCCACATCTAATAATTGTTGCACCATATTGGGACGAGTAGGAAAGCCCGTGATTCGTTTCATATTTAACCGCCTGAGCTACGGCTGCTGCTTGAGTTAGAACTTTTAAAGCCGCCGCGTGAAACTGGTCTGCTGTAAGTGCTGCCTGCATTGCCTTTAACTAATACGGGCTTACCGACAGAACGATTAGTTTGCGGTTGAATAACTTGCCCCGTTGGTGTTGAAACGGCCCGATTGCTCGGATTGTAGCTAGGGCCTAAAAATGAACCCATAGTACGCGCAATCATATAACCCATTGCGGCACCAGCAATCGCACTGCCCATACTGCCGTGTCCTTCTCCTGTTGCAGAGCTAGTGTGGCTTGTTCCCTCAGTGCTGTTTGAATTGCCAGAGTGAGTTGCTCCATCTGGATTTAAGGTTTGTTTAACGGTCTGATTATCTTCTGACCATTCGCTATTATTGCTTGGACGTGTATTTAAATTGCCCGAGAGAGAGGAGCCAGATCCAGCATGTGCAGTTGTGCCGCTATTATTTTCACTAGATTGGTCAGCTTCGCACAATTCAATTTTTTGCCAATCGGCTAAACAATCCTCAAGGCTGTTATAAACATCTCGTTGAACTTGCTCTTCTGAGCAGCCGCCCAATAAAGCCACAATGGAAAGGCTGACGAGAACTTGATTTTTCTTTTTCATCATAGGGTTAAAGTGTTAATAATTCAGTTAAATGATTGATTTCTAATGTAGGCAAAACACTTGCTTCAGTAAATGAATTGAGGTTTTTGCCTGATAAATTAATCCATACAGCTTGGCACCCGGCTTGAATGGCGCCTTGAACATCCGTAGTTAAGTTATCACCAATGTGTAAAATTTCATTCGGTTTTACACCAAAATGCTCGGCAGTTTGGTGGAATAAATCTTGATGAGGTTTCGCTCTGCCTTGTTCTCCACCACGTAAACTCAGCTGAAAGTGCTCAAGCCCAATGCGTGTAGCAATCACATTGCCATTGGTAATCACGCTCAACAGGTAGCGATCTTTCAGTTGATTCAGCACTTCAATATTTTCTGCGGGTACATTAATTTTATGTCGCCATTCAATAAATTCTTCCATAGCGAGGGTCAAAGTGCGGTCAATTTCAACCGCACTTTTACTATGATGCGCCAGTAAGTGCCGTAACGTTTCGATACGCCAGACAATCACATCTTCAGCAATCATGGGATCTTTTTCCGTCAATTGCCATTTCCATTCTCGCCAATATTCTGAGGTAAGATCGCTTAGTTGCGCGTGTTCTTGCACACATTGAAGAAAGCGTTCTTCGGCTAAACGAATGACATCACTGTTATCGTAAAGGGTATCATCAAGATCAAAACTCATGACCTTGAAAGGCTGAAGACCGCGGTAAAATCGCATAGTTAATCCTATTTAATGGTATTCACACCAAGCCATGCTGTTGCACGTTCATTGGTGATTTCTTCGTGTGTCCACATGCTCATTAAGTCAGGCTGAGGATGCTTGTTGGTGTTATAGCCGATCAAATGAGCAAAATCAAATACAGCGTGTGGATAGCCGTTAATAAGCAATAAGGCTAAATAACCACTTTCATCCCAGCAGATTTCTAATTTACGTGCTTCGTGGTGATTGCGAGTGTTATCGACGTTATAAACATGTAAGCAATCGACAATAGGCTGCGCATTTTGACGCATATCTAACGCATAAAAATAGCCCGTTTCACCATCATCTTCAAACATCACTGCTAGGTGATCATGCACAGTTGAGTGTGTGCCGACTTGCTTTGGTTGACCGAGAAAAAGTTGGTCTTCGAGGGTTAAATGTAACATGGTATTTCCTAATCAAATTGTGTAGTCCAGTGACTACTATGGTGTGCTTGAAAGCAAAGTTCAACCTGTGCGGGCGTATTTTTTTCTTCATTCATTGGTGGCAGTTCATTTAATGCAAAATAGGCAGATTGAACGGTTTCACTATTTGGTTGAAATTCACCACTTAATGGTTCGCACATGACGAAGGTTTTGAGTACAGGATGCGCAAAAGGCGGAAAATTGCGTTTATGTTGTTCGTGAATAGCAATAATGAAAGTCGGTTTAACATTAAGCCCCGCTTCTTCGCGTACTTCTTTAATCGTATTACTATGAATGGTTTCTAGCACATCTATCCAGCCGCCAGGCAGTGACCAAAGTCCATCATTTTCTTGTACTAATAAAATTTTATCATCTTTGAAAATAGCTGCCCGCGAGTCGATTTTAGGAGTTTGATAACCAGCCTCATTGCAGAAAAGTGATTTAACGGTTTCTTTTGGGATTGCTGTTTTATAAGAGAGCATTTCAGCCGACAAATCACGCAAGCGTTCATAGCGTTCAATATCATAGATATTTTTGCAATAAGTTAGCCCGTTTTGTGCAATGCTTTGAATTTCGATTGCCCAAGATAACCAAGGTTCAGTAAGCAGTGAATCAGATTGTGTCTTCATAAAAACACCTTAAAAAAACACCGCACTTTTGTGCAAAGTGCGGTGCTATTTTACCTTAAATTAAGCAAAAATTATGCTTGACCTTTAACCGCTTTTAAACCTAAGAACGGAGCTGGTGTACCAGCGCGTTCTAATGCTTCTTCGATACGGATTAATTGGTTGTATTTCGCAATACGGTCAGAACGACTCATAGAACCAGTTTTGATTTGACCTGCTGCTGTACCAACCGCTAAATCAGCGATAGTCGCATCTTCGGTTTCACCTGAACGGTGAGAGATAACAGCAGTGTAACCTGCATCTTTAGCCATTTTGATTGCTGCTAAAGTTTCAGTTAAAGAACCGATTTGGTTGAATTTGATTAAGATAGAGTTTGCAATACCTTTTTCGATACCTTCTTTTAAGATTTTGGTGTTAGTGACGAATAAGTCGTCGCCCACTAATTGAACGCGGTCGCCTAACACTTTAGTTTGGTATGCAAAACCATCCCAGTCAGATTCATCTTGACCATCTTCGATAGACACGATTGGGTATTGTTTAGTTAACTCTTCAAGATAGTGTGTGAACTCTTGAGAAGTGAATGAACGGCCTTCGCCTTTCATTTCGTATTTGCCAGTTTCTTTGTTATAGAACTCAGAAGATGCACAGTCCATTGCTAAAGTGACGTCTTTGCCTAATACATAACCTGCTTTTTCTACAGCTTCTTTGATACATGCTAAAGCGTCAGCGTTAGAGGCTAAGTTAGGTGCGAAACCACCTTCATCACCTACAGCAGTGCTCATGCCTTTAGATTTTAATACTTTCGCAAGGTTGTGGAATACTTCAGCACCAATACGAAGTGCTTCGCGTAATGTTTTCGCACCAACTGGTTGAATCATGAATTCTTGGATATCAACGTTGTTATCTGCATGCTCACCACCGTTGATGATGTTCATCATTGGTAATGGCATAGAGTAAACGCCTGGCGTACCGTTAAGTTCTGCGATGTAAGCGTAAAGTGGTAAACCTTTAGACGCTGCAGCAGCTTTTGCGTTTGCTAAAGATACCGCTAAGATTGCGTTTGCACCGAAGTTAGATTTGTTTTCAGTACCGTCTAAATCGATCATGATTTGGTCGATTTCAGCTTGGTTAGACGCTTCTTTACCCACTAATGCATCTGCGATAGGACCGTTTACAGCCGCAACCGCTTTTAATACACCTTTACCTAAGAAACGAGATTTGTCGCCGTCACGTAATTCTAATGCTTCACGAGAACCAGTAGATGCACCTGATGGAGCAGCTGCTAAACCAACGAAACCACCTTCAAGATGAACTTCAGCTTCTACAGTTGGGTTACCACGAGAGTCGATGATTTCACGACCAATGACTTTAACGATTTTTGCCATTTTGTTTTCCTCTGTTTAAAGTTAATTAAAATTAGTTAGGCGAACCTAAAACGGGAATATAATAAAGCAAATTTAGAAATTTGTCTTGGAAAAATGACCGCACTTTGATCTGTATCTTATTTTTCAATCAAGTGCGGTTAGTTTTTATCTCTTTTTCGCCAATTATTTCTTTTATTTCAGTGGAATTGCCTTCAAAAGTTGGTTAAAGTTGCCCGAAATTTCGTATTATTTTACGACGAATTATTTATTCTTAATTGAGACTTTCTAGCATTGAAAAAGGAATCATTATGTCTCTTTCGACTTTTTTTCAGCAGATCAAAACACAAATAAAATCAGCGATATCAACTCATCCGATTGAAATCTTCATGATTGCTACGTTTGCTCTTGGAATTTGGTTTGTGGATATGAATTCAGAAAAAGATCATTTAGCTTATTGGCTATTTGAGCCGATGCTGTTTGCCTTTGTTTATTTGTCTCGTCCTTATGCCTGGTATCGTTTTTCGTGGATTGTGCCGCTTATTGCCGTTTTCACCATTTGGCAAGTGAATGATAATGCTGATTTTTATGCTTATAGTCCTAAGTTTTGGGGCGCTCAATTTATTGTATTATTGATATTATGTGGTTTTCCATTTGTCAGAAACAATCAAGCCTTTACTTATCGTAATTTTACGACGCTATATTACATCACGTCATCCATTGCTGGTTGGGGGCTCATTTCTGGTTTGGTCGCTGCAATTTTAGCTTCAATCAGTGCATTATTTAACATTGATTTTAGTGAATGGTTTCAAAAGCATCTTTATTCCTCAATTACCGCATTTTGTCTTCCTTTGTTCTTTTTGGTCTTTCAACAGCGCCAAGAAAATACAGAGATGACGCTAAATCGTAGCGTTGAAATTTTAGTAAATTTTATCTTAGCGCCAGCCTTGATGATTTTTACTGCACTACTTTATGCTTATGTGGGCAAAATTATATTAGCAGGGGCGTTGCCAAAAGGAATGGTGTCGAATATTGCGTTGCCTTACTTAGTTGTAGGCTTAGGTGTTTACGCTTTACGTAGTATTAGTGTTAAAGCAAATTGGAACAGTTTCTTTAAGTTTTTCCCATACCTTTCCATAGTGCCAATTGTATTGTTATGGTTGGCAATTGACCGTCGAATTAGTGCCTATGCTTGGACTGAACAACGGATTTATTTAGTGGCATTAGCCTCGGCGATTACGATTGCTTATGCTATTTTAATCATCCCTAAAATTCGTCAATATCGTTTGATTTCTGTCGTTGTAATGGCTGCAATTTTTGCCATGACTTGGGTGGTGAAACCAAAAGAAATCGCTTATCAAAGCCAAATGGAACGTTTTGAGCATTTACTCACAAAGCTTAATTTATCTGATGGGCAAGGAAAAATTCGTGATGATGTGGATTTTTTAAGTCGTTTAGAAAATATGCCAGAAAACGAACGCCAAGATTGGAATGAATTAGATGATGTATCTGATTATTTAGTCCATCGTTTGGACTTAGGGGCTTATGACAGCTCTAATTATGAGGATAAACGAAAAGCCTTTGTACGAAGATATGGTGAAAAAGCGAATGAACTGATTTCATTGGATGTTTATGAACATTCTTTCCGTATCAATGATAGCGACATTATGGCTCTGCAAAATAGTCCGGTTAGAGAAGCGGAGTTTGAATGGTCATCAATTGATGTGAGTTCGTATAAAAAATGGATCCATGTGCCAGTCTATCAATTCTATCGTGTGGACGATAACAGCTCGAAAAAAGAAGAGAATGAGCCAAAAGAACGAGCCGAAGTTTGTTTTGTTGAAGAACATGATAGATATTGTACCGATATGGATCAGCATATTAAACAGGTCTTTCAACAACATCATTTAGATTCAATGAAAAAACTGGCGGAATCAGATCTTAAACTAATCAGCAAAGACTTACTAAAAATTGATGCGCCAAGTTTTGCTATCTATTTAGGTTCACTTGAAATGCAATTTAGTCAAGAAAAGGGCTATCACTACAAGGAATTAACCGTCGAAGCCATTTTTGAGAAATAGGTTAGATATGTAAAGTACGGTGATGTTATTGCAAAAAATTTGGCTAAAAATGACCGCACTTTGATATTAAAATGGATAAAAATCTCCCTAATCCTATTCAGATTGGGGAAGTAGTCTGATGAAGTAAAAGCTTTATTGCGTTCTTTGATACAAAAGCTTTTTCAAGAATTGTGTATGTGTATCTAAAATACTAAACATGGTTTCCCGATCTTCACCAAATAGTGAGGTTTCATTATTTGAACGAACTTTGTCATAAGCTGAAAAGGCGATTTCAAACTCTTCAGTGCGTAATTTAATGCTTTTCCCGTGCAGTATAAGGCTCAGTAAGCTGACTTCTTTAGGTGTTAATTCTGGAAATAAATGGCTTATCCATAGCTCCATAGAGTATTGAATAGACTCGCTAATTTTGTCATGTATTTTACTCGCTTGGCCTTGGTGTATCCGATAAAACAATAATGGCTCTGGTAAATTCGCAAATTTCTTTTGATGTAATGCACATTGTACCCACATATGAAAATCGGGCGCTGTGGCTGTTTGTGCATAATTGATCGCGAGTGCCTTGATACTAGAATGTCGCCACATTGAAGAGGGATTAATGATATTGTCACGAGCTAAAGAAAAATGTGCTTTTATATCTTTATCTAAAAGAGGAAGTGTACTTACTTTAGACATTTTATCAGTTTGCCCATCATTAAAGAGCAGTGCATTACTTCCTAAAATATCAATTTCAGGATGCCCGTCTAAATATTGAATCTGTTTTTCAAAACGGTGTGGCACACAAATATCATCGGCATCCATACGTGCAACATATTCCACATTCATATAGTTAAGCATATCCATGGCAAATTGCATGACATCAGGTTCACCTTGGTTTTGAGGTAAATGGTAAACACGTAAGCGAGCATCTTTTGTCGCATAGCTTTCGAGAATGTCACCTGTGTTATCGGTAGAAGCATCATTAACTGCCAGAATACAAAAATCACTAAAGGTTTGATTCAACAATGAATCTAAACATTCAGTGAGAAAATTTTCTGCATTATATGCGGGTAAAATAACAGCAAGTTTCATTTTTAGTTATCCATTATTAAATGAGTGAATAAGACACAGATGATATTATTCCTTATTAATACAAAGTGCGGTCAAAAACACAAGAATTTTTGACCGCACTTGTTTATTAAATTATCAGTAAATTACTTTTCAGTTTTTAACTGATTTTCTCTTGCTGCTTTGACAAAGCCTTCGAATAATGGGTGGCCATCACGTGGTGTTGATGTAAATTCAGGGTGAAATTGACATGCCACAAACCATGGGTGGTTTGGTACTTCAATGATTTCCACTAATTTACGATCCGCAGATAAGCCAGTCACTTTAAGACCTGCTTTTTCAATTTGTGGAAGCAGGTTATTGTTCACTTCATAACGGTGACGGTGACGTTCTTCAATGGTTTCTTTGCCATATAATGCACGCGCTTTTGAGCCTTCAATTAAATGACATTGTTGTGCCCCTAAACGCATCGTACCACCAAGATCAGAATTATCATCACGGGTTTCAATGTGGCCTTCAGCATCTTGCCATTCTGTTATCAAACCAACAACAGGTTGCTCACAGTTACGATCAAATTCAGATGAGTTTGCCTTCTCAAGACCAGCAACGTTACGTGCATATTCGATTAATGCAATTTGCATCCCTAAACAAATACCGAGGTAAGGCACATTGTTTTCACGTGCATATTTTGCGGTCAAGATTTTGCCTTCTACACCGCGATAGCCAAAGCCGCCTGGTACTAAAATACCATCGACACCTTTTAATACGTCAGTACCTTTGGTTTCAACATCTTGAGAATCAATGTATTTGATATGCACGCTTAAACGGTTTTTTAAGCCAGCGTGTTTTAAGGCTTCATTCACTGATTTATACGCATCCGGTAATTCAGTATATTTACCTACCATACCGATGGTGACATCGCCCACAGGGTTTGCTTCTTGATAAAGCACTTGTTCCCATTCAGAAAGATCAGCTTCTGGGCAGTCTAAGTGGAAACGTTGACAGATGAATTCATCTAAACCTTGTGATTTCAATAATGCCGGAATTTGGTAGATTGAATTCACATCTTTTAATGAGATGACCGCACGTTCTGGTACGTTACAGAATAAGGCGATTTTTGCACGCTCGTTTGGTGGGATCATACGATCAGAACGACAAATAAGCACATCCGGCTGAATACCAATCGAAAGTAATTCTTTCACAGAATGTTGAGTTGGTTTAGTTTTTACTTCACCTGCAGTTGGAATATATGGCACTAACGTTAAGTGCATAAAAATAGTATGCTCACGGCCTACTTGTACGGCAAGTTGACGGAGTGCTTCTAAGAATGGAAGCGATTCAATATCACCCACTGTTCCGCCCACTTCCACGATAACCACATCATGGCCTTGCGCACCGGCAATCACGCGATCTTTAATTTCATTGGTGATGTGTGGAATAACTTGAATTGTCGCACCTAAATAATCACCACGACGCTCTTTGCGTAATACTTCAGAATAAATTTTACCGGTGGTGAAGTTGTTGCGTTTGGTCATTTTGGTACGAATAAAACGCTCGTAGTGACCTAAGTCTAAATCGGTTTCCGCCCCGTCTTGTGTCACGAACACTTCGCCGTGTTGGGTTGGGCTCATTGTACCCGGATCCACGTTGATGTAAGGGTCTAATTTCATAATAGTCACGTTTAAGCCACGTGCTTCTAAAATGGCTGCCAATGATGCTGCAGCAATGCCTTTACCTAACGATGAAACCACACCGCCTGTGACGAAAATATAATTTGTAGCCATAGTGAGAGACCTAAAATGTTGGGATAAAAATGATTATAGCCAATCATCTTTTATGCAAATTTGTGCAGAATACTGAAAAGTGCGGTCAAAAATAAAAGAAAAAGATGATTAGCTATCAAGACGGGAGGATAGTTTACAGGATTTGAGATTTTTATACAATCTTGTCTTGTCAGGAATGTATGAAAATTAAATGGCTTATCATATTCTCCATTCTACGATAGAATACGCCCAAATTTTTTATAAAGAAGAGAAGAATTTATGACAAATAAAGCATTAAGCGTGGTGATTTTAGCGGCTGGTAAAGGCACTCGTATGTATTCTGATTTACCTAAAGTCTTGCACAAAGTGGCAGGTAAACCGATGGTAAAACATGTGATCGATACGGCAAATCAATTAGGTGCGGAAAACGTGCATTTGATTTATGGTCACGGTGGCGAATTAATGCGTGAGCGTTTAGCAAATGAAAGCGTGAACTGGGTGTTCCAAGCGGAACAATTGGGAACAGGACATGCTATGCAACAAGCGATGCCTTTTTTCCGTGATGATGAAAATGTTTTAATGGTGTATGGCGATGGCCCAATGATTACACCGGAAACATTGCAAAAATTAATCGATGCGAAACCTGAAAATGGTATTGCAGTGTTAACCGTCGTATTAGATAACCCAACAGGTTATGGTCGAATCGTACGTGAAAATGGCAAAGTTGTAGGGATTGTTGAACAAAAAGATGCAACGCCTGAGCAGCTTAAAATTCAAGAGATTAATACAGGTGTGTTAGTTTCAGATGGTGCAAGTTTCAAAAAATGGTTAGCGCGTTTAGATAATAATAATGCACAAGGCGAGTTTTATATTACTGATGTAATTGGCTTAGCTCATCAAGATGGTTGTCCGATTGTAGCTGTTCAAGCAACTGATTTTATGGAAGTTGAAGGGGTAAATAATCGCCTACAATTAGCCAAAATGGAACGCTATTATCAACGTAAACAGGCAGAAAAACTTTTACTTGCAGGCGTGATGTTGATTGACCCTGAGCGTTTTGATTTACGCGGCACATTAGAGCACGGTAAAGATGTTGAGATTGATGTGAACGTAATTGTGGAAGGCAATGTACGCTTGGGTGACCGTGTAAAAATCGGTGCAGGTTGTGTATTGAAAAACGTGACTATTGGTAATGATGTTGAGATCAAGCCTTATTCTGTTTTAGAAGATGCGACAATTGGTGAGAAAGCGGCGATTGGTCCATTCTCTCGTTTACGTCCAGGTGCTGAATTAGCTGCTGAAACCCATGTGGGTAACTTTGTAGAAATTAAAAAATCCACAGTGGGTAAAGGCTCTAAAGTCAACCATCTGACTTATGTTGGTGATACCGAAATCGGTGAGAACTGTAATATCGGTGCGGGTGTGATTACTTGTAACTATGACGGTGCAAATAAATTTAAAACAATCATTGGTAACAATGTATTCGTGGGCTCAGATACGCAGTTAGTTGCGCCAGTTACTGTAGCCGATGGCGCAACGATCGGTGCGGGCTCAACGATTACTCAAAATATTGAGAAAGATGAGCTTGTGATTACTCGCGTGCCACAACGCCATATTCAAGGTTGGCAAAGACCGGTGAAGAAAAAGTAATTAACATTGCAAGGCGAACCAATGTGTTCGCCTTTTATAATTTGATGCCTTTTGCTTTATAAAGGCTATTCGAGTTGTTAAAATCATCGTCCATTTATAAAGACAGATAATTTCCTATGACAAAAAATAAAACAGGACTTTCATTCCTTTGGCTAAGTGCGGTCGCATTTATCCTTGATTTACTGACTAAATATATCGTAGTACAACGCTTTGATTTATATGAAAGTGTGAACATATTGCCCGTTTTTAATTTAACCTATGTGCGTAACTATGGCGCAGCGTTTAGCTTCCTTGCTGAGCATGGTGGTTGGCAGAAATATTTCTTTATCGTGCTAGCAATCGGGATTTCTTTAATGCTGGTTTACTTTATGAAAAAGAATTCTGCAGAGCAAAAATTACAAAACTCAGCTTATGCACTGATTATTGGCGGTGCGTTAGCCAATATGGTGGACCGTGTGTATAACGGTTTTGTAGTAGATTTCTTAGATTTTTATTGGGATATTTATCATTATCCGGTATTCAATGTGGCAGATATTGCGATTTGTATTGGTGCGGGTTTATTAGCATTAGATGCCTTTAAAGGTGATAAAAAGAGCGGTCAAAAATGAAGATAATTTTAGCTAATCCTCGCGGATTTTGCGCGGGTGTCGATCGAGCCATTAGCATTGTTGAATTAGCGCTTGAAATTCATGGCGCACCGATCTATGTGCGTCATGAAGTGGTGCATAACCGGTTTGTGGTGAATGGTTTACGTGAGCGTGGGGCGATTTTCGTCGAAGAATTAAGTGAAGTGCCTGATGGCGCCATTGTGATTTTCTCTGCTCATGGTGTGTCACAAGCCGTTCGTCAAGAAGCGAAAGATCGTCAGTTAAAAGTGTTTGATGCAACTTGCCCGTTGGTAACCAAAGTACATATGCAAGTAGCTCGTGCGAGCCGTAAAGGGACAAAAGCGATTTTGATCGGACACAAAGGGCATCCAGAAGTGGAAGGCACAATGGGGCAGTATAATAATGCCGAAGGTGGCATTTTCTTAATTGAAAGCGTAGAAGATATTGCTCGTTTGCCGGTTCAAGAAAGTGATGATTTAACCTTTATGACGCAAACCACACTTTCTCTTGATGATACGGCGGAAACTATCAGTGCATTGAAAGACAAATATCCTGCGATTCAAGGCCCGCATAAAAATGATATTTGCTATGCTACAACGAATCGCCAGGAAGCAGTGCGTGAATTAGCGAAACAATGTGATTTAGTGGTGGTTGTCGGCTCTAAAAACTCATCAAATTCTAATCGTTTAGCTGAGTTGGCATCGCGTATGGGTGTGAAATCAAAATTGATTGATGATCCAAATGATGTGACGGCAGACTGGTTTGAAGACGTTGAAACAATTGGCGTAACAGCAGGCGCTTCAGCACCAGAAGAGTTGGTGCAATCCGTGATTGCTCGATTAAAAGAATTTGGTGCCGATACTATTGAAGAGCTTCAAGGCTTAGAAGAGAATATGTTCTTTGAAGTGCCAAAAGAGTTAAGAATAAAAGAAGTGAACTAATTCTATTAAAAAAGTGCGGTTAATTTACCGCACTTTTTTTGTGTTATTTTATTTTTTATTGTGCACTTTAAGCCATTTTTGCATTTGTTCAATTTCTGCTTGTTGAGCGTTAATAATATTCTCAGCAAGCTTACGCATCTCAGGATCTTTTCCGTATTTTAATTCAACTTCCGCCATTTTTACTGCACCAATATGGTGTGGCAACATACCTGCTGCAAAAGCGACATCAGGATCTTGATATTGCATAGCTGCCATCATGTCTTGATGCATTTGATTCATACCTTGCATTAATTCTTGTTGCATTGCAGAACCTGTCGACATTGGCATATTCATGTGTGCTTGGTGCGGTTGTTCATTCGCTTGGGCACAAATTGAAACTGCAGCAGCGCTAAGTGTAATAAAAGTCATAAGTTTTTTCATGTTTTGCTCCTATGTGATAACTGAATGGGCGCAAATCATAAACGTTAACCTAAGGTTAAGGTCAATATTTATTCCGAAAATTTTTGGTGAGGTGCTAAAATAAGACAATGTTTGATATGAAGGACAGAATCATGAAGCAAAAAATTGTGCTTGCTACAGGTAATAAAGGCAAAGTAAAAGAAATGGCAGACGTATTAGCCGATTTCGGTTTTGAAGTCATTGCTCAGACAGATTTAGGCATTGAAAGTCCAGAGGAAACAGGCTTAACGTTTGTTGAAAATGCGATCCTGAAAGCACGTTATGCATCTGAAAAATCAGGTTTACCGGCTATTGCAGATGATTCCGGTCTTGTGGTGGATGCGTTAAATGGTGCGCCAGGATTGTATTCTGCTCGTTATGCGGGTGTGGATGGTGACGAAGCTGATGCGAAAAACCGAGAAAAATTATTGGCAGAATTAGCTGATGTACCGACTGAACGTCGCCAAGCAAAATTTGTGAGCACGATTGTGTTATTACAATACCCAAGTGATCCTTCTCCGATCATTGCTCAAGGTGAATGTGACGGGCAGATTATTTATGAAGAGAAAGGTGAAAATGGCTTTGGTTACGACTCGCTCTTTTTTAGCCCGGAAAAAGGCTGTACCTTTGCCGAATTAGAAACCGTAGAGAAAAAGAAAATTTCTCATCGTGCGAAGGCATTAGCTGTTTTAAAATCAAAATTAACGGCCTAAAGTGCGGTTGATTTTCAACGAGAATTAAAGGATACAAAATGATTATTACCACTACGCCTAATATTGAAGGTAAACAAATCGTAGAATATAAACAAGTCGTCTTTGGGGAAGTGATTGCTGGGGCAAACTTCATCCGTGATTTTTTTGCGGCTATTACCGATGTGATTGGTGGGCGTTCGAGTGTTTATGAGCGTCGTATTAGTCGTGCACGCCAAGATGCCTTGAAAGAGTTGGAAGAAAAAGCAATTGCTTTAGGGGCAAATGCTGTGGTTGGCGTAGAGATTAATTACGCAACAGTAAGCAATAAAAGTATGTTTATGGTGATTGCGAGTGGCACAGCTGTAGTGGTGCGCTAAGGTCGTTTTTTTATTCGCTTAAATGTAATTTTTGCGATCAAGATCGCAAAAGTGCGGTCGATTTCTTGCGTGTTTTCCGTGTTTCTTAAAAATGTCACTGTTGATATGAATCAACGGTACTTATTTGTTAATAAAGGGCATTTTTATGAAATTGATGAAACATTTATTTAGTTCATTACTTATTGCAGGCGCGATGTTGAGCACACAAGCGCTTGCAGAAGAAAAGACATCTGAGCAGGCTCAACCGCAAACGCAAGTGCAGCAACAAACTGCTGTACAAGCACCATCACAAACTGTACAACAAACGGTGAGTAATAAATTAAATATCAATACCGCCAGTGCATCAGAAATTCAAAAAGCGCTGATTGGTATTGGGTCGAAAAAAGCAGAAGCCATTGTACAATATCGTGAGAAACACGGCAATTTCACTGTGGCAGAACAACTACTTGAAGTACAAGGTATTGGTAAAGCCACGCTAGAGAAAAACCGAGATCGTATCGTGTTTTAATATTGGTATTTTTATATGAAAAGCGGAATAGTGATATTCCGCTTTTTTATTTTTTGAGCAGAAGATTTACCAAAACTTGCAAAATATCAAATTTTTTTGGAATAAGTTGGGGATTTCTTGCAATGGTTTTATAAGAGAGTAGAATACCAAATGGGTATAGGAATACCTATGTTGTAGTATAAGAAATAATAAACCAACTATTTGGAGTTAGATATGGCATCAGAAAATTTAAATCAATCTTCTGTTGCTCTCACACCAGTTGAAGCAACGGATTATGCTGAAAGCGTCGCTGCGTATAAAGCGCAAAAACGCCCATTTTTATCATTTCTGTCTGGTATTAGTGCTGGGGCTTGTATTGCTTTAGCCTTTGTATTCTATACGACGACACAAACAGCAAGCGCAGGAGCGCCTTGGGGATTAACCAAGTTAGTCGGTGGGTTAGTCTTCTCTTTAGGCGTAATTATGGTGGTAATTTTAGGATCTGAATTATTCACCTCTTCTACTTTAACCTTAGTTGCCCGCGTAGGCGGTAAGATAACCACAACGCAAATGATCCGAAATTGGATTGTGGTATATTTGGGTAACTTTGTGGGCGGTTTATTTATTGCTGCAGTGATTTGGTTTGGGGGACAAACCATGGCAGCAAATGGTCAATGGGGTTTAACCATTTTGGCAACCGCTCAACATAAGATTCATCATACTTGGTTTGAAGCATTTAACCTTGGTATTTTATGTAACATTATGGTGTGTGTAGCGGTATGGATGTCTTATTCCGGTAAAACTGTTACAGACAAAGCATTTATTATGATCATGCCGATTGGTTTATTTGTCGCATCAGGTTTTGAACACTGTGTGGCAAATATGTTTATGATTCCACTAGGCATTATCACAGCTCATTCTAGTACGCCAGAATTTTGGCAACAAATTGGTGTGGATCCAATGAAATATGCAGACTTAGATCTCTATCATTTCATTGTGAAGAATTTGATTCCAGTAACGTTGGGAAACATTGTGGGTGGTGCGGTTTGTATCGGCTTATTCCAACGTTATTTAACCAAAGCTCACTAATGTACTAACGAACTAAACAAGACTTATTTTTTATCAATTAAAAAAGGAAATGACTATGTCAGAACTTAATGAAGCACAAAAAGTTGCGTGGGCAGGATTCGTTGCCGGTGATTGGCAAGAAAACGTCAACGTGCGTGATTTTATTCAAAAGAACTACACCCCGTATGAAGGTGATGATTCTTTCTTAGCAGGTCCAACCGAAGCGACAACAAAACTTTGGGAAACTGTTATGGAAGGAATTAAAGTTGAAAACCGCACACATGCGCCATTAGACTTTGACGAACATACGCCTTCAACGATTACTTCTCACGCACCAGGTTATATCAATAAAGACTTAGAGAAAATCGTAGGTCTTCAAACCGATGCTCCATTAAAACGTGCCATTATGCCATTTGGTGGTATTAAAATGGTGGAAGGATCATGCAAAATTTACGGTCGTGAATTAGATCCTGAAGTGAAAAAAATCTTCACTGAATATCGTAAAACCCACAACCAAGGTGTATTCGATGTTTATACGCCAGACATTTTACGTTGTCGTAAATCAGGTGTATTAACTGGTCTTCCAGATGCTTACGGTCGTGGTCGTATCATCGGTGACTATCGTCGTGTCGCACTTTATGGTGTTGACTTCTTAATGAAAGATAAATACGCACAATTCTCTTCTTTACAAAAAGACTTAGAAGATGGCGTAAATCTAGAAGCAACTATTCGTTTACGTGAAGAAATCGCAGAACAACACCGTGCATTAGGCCAAATGAAACAAATGGCAGCAAGCTACGGTTACGATATTTCTAACCCTGCAACTAACGCTAAAGAAGCAATTCAATGGATGTACTTTGCTTACTTAGCAGCAATCAAATCACAAAATGGTGCAGCGATGTCATTCGGTCGTACTGCAACCTTCATCGATATCTATATCGAGCGTGATTTAAAAGCAGGTAAACTTACTGAAACTGAAGCGCAAGAATTAGTTGACCACTTAGTCATGAAACTTCGTATGGTTCGTTTCTTACGTACACCTGAATACGATCAGTTATTCTCTGGTGACCCAATGTGGGCAACTGAAACCATCGCAGGTATGGGTTTAGACGGCCGTACATTAGTAACCAAAAATACATTCCGTATTTTACACACCCTTTACAACATGGGTACTTCTCCAGAACCAAACTTAACCATTCTTTGGTCTGAACAATTACCTGAAAACTTCAAACGTTTCTGTGCGAAAGTATCGATTGATACCTCATCAGTTCAATACGAAAACGATGATTTAATGCGTCCAGACTTCAACAATGATGACTACGCAATCGCATGTTGTGTATCACCAATGGTTGTTGGTAAACAAATGCAATTCTTCGGTGCGCGTGCAAACTTAGCGAAAACATTGTTATACGCAATCAACGGCGGTATCGATGAAAAATTAGGTATGCAAGTAGGTCCGAAAACTGCACCAATCACTGATGAAGTGTTAGATTTCGACACCGTAATGACTCGTATGGACAGCTTTATGGATTGGTTGGCAAAACAATATGTGACTGCCTTAAATATCATCCACTATATGCATGATAAATATTCATACGAAGCAGCATTAATGGCATTACATGATCGTGATGTATACCGTACCATGGCTTGTGGTATCGCAGGTCTTTCTGTTGCAGCTGACTCACTTTCAGCAATTAAATATGCGAAAGTTAAACCAGTTCGTGGCGACATCAAAGATAAAGATGGCAATGTTGTAGCAAGCAACGTCGCGATCGACTTCGAAATCGAAGGTGAATATCCACAATATGGTAACAACGACAACCGTGTTGATGACATCGCTTGTGATTTAGTTGAACGTTTCATGAAGAAAATTCAAAAACTTAAAACTTACCGCAATGCTGTGCCTACACAATCTGTATTAACCATTACTTCTAACGTAGTTTATGGTAAGAAAACAGGTAACACCCCAGATGGTCGTCGTGCAGGTGCGCCATTTGGACCAGGTGCTAACCCAATGCACGGTCGTGACCAAAAAGGTGCGGTAGCATCATTAACTTCTGTAGCTAAACTTCCATTTGCTTACGCGAAAGATGGTATTTCTTATACCTTCTCAATCGTACCAAATGCATTAGGTAAAGATCCAGAAGCACAACGTCGCAACCTTGCAGGCTTAATGGATGGTTACTTCCACCACGAAGCTGCAGTAGAAGGTGGTCAACACTTAAATGTGAACGTATTAAACCGTGAAATGTTATTAGATGCGATGGAAAATCCGGATAAATATCCGCAATTAACTATTCGTGTATCTGGTTACGCAGTGCGTTTTAACTCTTTAACTAAAGAGCAACAACAAGACGTTGTAACTCGTACATTCACAGAATCGTTCTAAAACACGATAAAATTTAACCGCACTTTAGCGGGAACATAAAAATTATGAGCCTGATTTAAGTCAGGCTCATTTTTTATAGATGATATTTTTGGTAAAATTTAGCTAGATTTATTTTTTGGAAATTTATGTATGTCTGTTCTAGGAAGAATTCACTCCTTTGAATCCTGTGGAACCGTGGATGGTCCCGGCATTCGTTTTATTTTATTTATGCAAGGCTGTTTAATGCGTTGCAAATATTGCCACAACCGTGATACTTGGGATCTTGATGGTGGTCGCGAAATCAGTGTGGAAGAACTCATGAAAGAAGTCGTGAGCTATCGCCATTTTATGAATGCAACCGGTGGTGGTGTAACAGCATCAGGTGGTGAAGCCATTCTTCAAGCTGAGTTTGTACGCGATTGGTTCCGAGCTTGTAAAGCAGAAGGCATTAATACTTGTTTAGATACTAATGGGTTTGTACGTCATTATGATCACATTATTGATGAACTGATCGATGTAACCGATCTTGTTTTGCTTGATTTAAAAGAACTGAACGATCAAGTGCACCAAAATCTTATTGGAGTGCCAAACAAACGTACGCTGGAATTTGCGAAATATCTGCAAAAACGTAATCAGCGTACCTGGATTCGTTATGTAGTGGTTCCAGGTTATACCGATAACGATCATGATGTTCATCTGCTCGGACAGTTTATTGAAGGTATGACCAATATTGAAAAAGTCGAACTTCTCCCTTATCATCGATTAGGCGCTCATAAATGGAAAACTCTTGGCTTTGAGTATGAGCTCGCAGATGTTTTACCGCCGACGAAAGAATCACTTGAGCATATTAAAACAATCCTTGAAGGATATGGACATACGGTAAAATATTAAGCTAAGGTATAAAAAGATTAACAGCAGGCTTTAGAAAGCTTTAAGGAGGAAAAATGAAAAAATTAGCATTAACGTTTTTAGGTGTAGCCCTTTTAGCAGGCTGTTCAGCTGTTCAATCGCCAGTTACACAAGAAGAGGTGACATTAACGCCCCCTTCAAAAGATAGAGTGGGGTATGTTCGATTAGTAAAAGATAAAAATTACTACATTGATACCGATTCAATTTGGGTGGACAACCAAGATTTAAACCAAGTGCATTTTGATGCGGTGGTGAATTTGGATAAAGGTTTATATGTGTATCCAAATGAGAAAAGACGTTATGCACGTTCTGTTCGCCAATATAAAATCTTAAACTGTAAGAACTACCATTTAACTCAAGTTCGTACTGATTTTTATGATGATTTCTGGGGCGAAGGTTTGCGTGCTGCACCGAAAAAACAAGAGAAATACACAATTAGCTTAAAACCTAACACAACGCTCTATGCGGCGGCACAAATCATTTGTGTGAACTCAGATAGAAAACCTTCTTTAGAGTTAGAAGGTTCAAAGGCGAAATAATCAATCAAAGTGCGGTTAGAAATAACCGCATTTTTTATCTCTGTAAAAAGTCATTACCAGACAATAAAAAACGGTCAATATTCATTAAATATTGACCGCTCTTTTTATCTCTCAATGAAAGATTATTTCACACGAGAAACGTATTCGCCTGAACGAGTATCGACTTTAATTACTTCACCGATTTGAACGAAAAGAGGTACTTTCACCACAGCACCAGTACTTAATGTTGCTGGTTTACCGCCTGTACCCGCAGTATCACCTTTAAGACCAGGGTCAGTATCGATGATTTCTAATTCTACGAAGTTTGGTGGAGTGACAGTAATTGGCGCACCGTTCCATAAAGTCACGATACAATCTGCTTGGTCTAATAACCATTTTTCTGCATCACCCACTGCTTTTGCATCAGCAGAGTATTGTTCAAATGTTTCTGGGTGCATGAAGTACCAGAATGCATCATCTTTGTATGAATAAGTCAGGTTAAGATCCATAACATCAGCAGCTTCAACCGAAGTACCAGATTTGAAGTTTACATCTAATACTTTGCCTGAAATTAATTTACGAATACGAGTACGAGTAAAAGCTTGGCCTTTACCTGGTTTAACGAATTCGTTTTCAACGATCACACAAGGCTCACCGTCTTGCATAAATTTTAGACCTGGTTTGAAATCACTGGTAGTATATGTAGCCATATTAAAAATATCCTAAAAAATAGAGATTGTTTGAAAGTGCGTATTTTAACCCGAAATATTGCGATTAGAGAAGAACAAAATTGGTTAGAAACCCTAAAAAATGCGATTTCTGATCCGAAAATCTTATTAAAAACCTTAAATTTGCCCGTTGACGATTTTGCAGAGGATATCGCTGCCCGTAAACTTTTTGCTATGCGAGTGCCTTTACCTTTTGTTGAAAAAATGGAAAAAGGGAATCCGAAAGATCCACTTTTTTTACAAGTGATGACTGCTCAACAAGAATTTATTGAGACCGAAGGGTTTAGCCAAGATCCTTTAGATGAGCAGCAAAAAAATGCCGTACCTAATATTCTGCATAAATACCAAAATCGCTTGCTGTTCATGGCAAAAGGAGGCTGTGCCGTTAACTGTCGTTATTGTTTCCGTCGCCATTTTCCTTATGATCAAAACCCAGGCAATAAAGCGAGTTGGCAACAAGCAATAGACTATATTGCGGTCCATCCAGAAATTGAAGAAGTGATTTTTTCGGGTGGCGATCCGATGATGGCAAAAGATAGTGAATGGGCATGGCTATTAGAACGCCTTGAAAAAATACCGCACTTACAGCGTTTACGTATTCACTCTCGTTTGCCAGTCGTGATTCCAGATCGCATTACGGATGAATTTTGTGATTTATTGCTAAAAAGCCGATTACAAGCGGTGTTTGTCACGCATATCAATCATCCAAATGAAATTGATGAGGCGCTTTCTTTGGCTATGCAAAAACTAGCAGGCGCTAAAGTTACCTTACTTAATCAATCAGTCCTTTTAAAAGATGTGAATGATAACCCACATACATTAAAAGTATTGAGCGATAAGCTATTTCAAGCGGGAATTTTGCCTTATTACTTGCATTTATTGGATAAAGTGCAGGGGGCGAGCCATTTTTATATCTCAGATGAGAAAGCATTACAAATTTACAAAGAATTACAGGCTCTCACTTCTGGCTATTTAGTGCCCAAATTAGCACGAGAAATTGGCGGAGAGCCAAATAAGACTTTATACACCGCTTAAGATCCGATAAAATACGATTCAATTTTTCACCGCACTTTTGTGCGATCTTTAGTTTAGCAAATCGAGGTAATCCCGTGGATAATAAAAATCAACCTAACGACAATTCATCTCAAAATGAATTAGATTTAGGATTTAATCACTCTGACTCTGTGACACCAAGAAAACCGGTTCAACAAAGTGGCTCAATTTTTGATAAAGCCAAAGGTTTATTTGGTAAAAAAGAACAGCCAGATACACAATTCCATGTTCGTCGCGAACCAACTTTTGGTGCGGCAGCAAGTCAACCTTTTTCACCTTCTCAAGCATTCCAAAGTGAAAATACTGAACAGTCAGTGCAATCAAGTGCTTTCGGCGCTCAAGAACCTGTTGAAAATGTTCAAGTAGAAAACGTAGCGGAAGAAAAAGTGATTTTTGAAAATTCACCTGCAGAAGAGATTGTGGAAGAAGTGACAACTCAAGCAGAAACAGTTGCACCAGCAACAGCCGCTGCAGCAGCAAGCTTGAAATCACCAGAAAAATGGAAGGTTTTACAAATGTTACCAGAAAAACATCGCCGTTTATTTATTGCTATTTTGGGTTTAGTGGTATTGTTGATTATTTTCTTCACCTTAAAACCAAATTCAGATACGGTAGAGTCTTTTGAACAACAAAACAGCAATGAAATTCCAGTTCAATTCCAATCATTGGATCAGTCTCAACCGGTTGAAACCACTGTATTAGATAACAATAACAATGCAGCGCCGGCAACGACAGAACAAGCTGCAAATGACGCTAAATCAGATGCACCTCCAGCCATGGAGTACGTAGGTGATAAAGCAGATTCTGCGAAATCACAACCTGCAGAGCCTGCACAACAAAATATTGCTCAACAACCAGCAACTCAACCTGCGCCGGTTCAACCAGCTGTTGCTCCTGCACCAGTTAAAGAACCCGTGAAAACAGTGCAACCAGCTGTAGAAAAACATACCGCAACAGTTGAGCATAAAGCAGAACCTCGTCGTGAACAAACATCGGTGGTTCAAGAGAAAAAACAACCTAAACCTGTAGCTGAAAAAGCAACAGTTCAACCGACTCAAACCGTGAAAAAAGAGTCAAGCAAGATTCAAGAAGCAAAACCGGTTGCGACTAAAGACAGTAAGGTTCAAATTGTGGAAGCGAAATCAGCAACCCACAATACAGTGAAAGCAGCTGAACCTGCAGCACAAACCGCTTCAACCGGTGCAACAAAAACATTAACGGTGCCTCAAGGTGTTTCACTGATGCAAGTATTCCGTGATAATAAATTGAATATTTCAGATGTGAATGCCATGACAAAAGCAAGCGGTGCAGGTAATGCATTAAGCAGTTTCAAACCTGGTGATAAAGTACAGGTATCTGTGAATAGTCAAGGCCGAGTGAGTGAGCTTCGTTTATCAAATGGCGGTAAGTTCATTCGTCAAGCCGATGGTTCATATCAGTATAAAAAATAATTTTTAGTGGGCGAGTAATCGCCCATTTTTCTAGATAAGATTGTTTATCCTTGCTCATTTCGCAAAGTGAGCAATCATAAACAACCCTTGATGGAAATAGAATTCATGTTAAAAAAATTAAGCGTAATTTTGACCGCACTTTGTCTTTCTGCTTGTTCACAAAATGTTGAATTAAGCAAACCAGCACCACAGAAAATGAAAGTGCAAACCGTTGATAAAAAATCCCAAAAGGGTTCAGCGACGGTTTATTTGTGTAAAGGCAATAAAGAAGTGAGTGTGGTTCATACCAAGCAAAAACAGAAAAGTAAAAAAACACTCAGCCAGGTGACCGTTACTTTTAATGATGTAACCGAAAAATTGACACGAGTGATTTCTGAGCGTGGGAGAAATTATGCGAATATTCGTTGGTATTGGCAGGAGCGTGATGACTTCAGTCAATTACAAACTAGCGTAGGTGAAGTGCTCGCAGAACGCTGTGTTAAACAACCAAGTGAATTAAAATCAGGCAAATAATTCTTTTATGGATCTCCAACGCGGCTTTGTGTTACATCGTCGTCCTTATAGTGAAACCAGCCTTTTGGTGGATTTATTCACTGAAGAAACGGGGCGTTTGACGGTTATTGCAAAAGGTGCACGTGCAAAACGTTCGGCATGGAAATCTGTCTTACAGCCTTTTACGCCATTACTTCTTCGTTGGTCAGGAAAAGGCGCATTAAAAACACTCACGAAAGCAGAGCCCGCGGCAATTACACTGCCTTTACAGCAAACGGCTTTATACAGCGGGTTTTATGTAAATGAACTGATTACTCGAGTGATCGAGCCCGAAACGGCCAATCCACAACTTTTTCAGCATTATCTTCAATGCTTAACAGGCTTAGCCACTCAACCACAGGTTGAGCCTACATTGCGTCTATTTGAATTTCATTTACTTAAAATCTTAGGTTATGGTATCGATTTTTTGCATTGTGCAGGATCAGGTTTACCAGTAGATGAATCGATGACTTACCAATATCGTGTGGAAAAGGGGTTTATCGCCTCGTTAGTGAAAGACAACTTAACCTTTTATGGGCGAGATTTGCTTGCTTTTGACCGTTTGGAATTCACCGATGAGTCCGTCTTGCAAGCAGCAAAGCGCTTTACTCGAATCGCGCTCAAACCTTATTTAGGCGATAAGCCGCTGAAAAGTCGAGAGTTATTTACGCAAAACGTGCTTTATTTAAAATAATCTTTTCTTTGATATAAACAGATTAATACACCATCATGGCTTTACTTTACGCTCCACAAAAAAAACAGAAAACCACCCAAAAAGTTATCGCTGAGATTCAGGATTTAGATTATCAAGGGTTAGGTGTCGCCAAAGTTCAAGGTAAAACCTGGTTCATTGAAAATGCTTTGCCAATGGAAAAAGTGGAAGCGGTAGTGACTGATGAAAAGCGTCAATATGGTTTAGCCACGGCGCAAAAGTGGTTACAAAAGAGTAGTCAGCGTGTTGAGCCACAATGTCGTTATTATGGACGTTGTGGTGGTTGTCAAGGCCAACATATTCCTGTGGAAATGCAACGTAAAGCGAAAGAGAAAGCCCTTTTTTCTCGTTTAAGTAAACTGCAAGCGGATCCTATTCAATTAATGCACATGATTTGTGGTAAACAATGGGCTTATCGTCGTCGAGTACGATTAAGTTTACTGTGGAATGCGAAAAACAAAACCGTTGAAATGGGATTTCGTCAGAAAAACTCCAACCAGTTAGTGAGTATTCAGAAATGCTTAGTGGCAGAGCAACCAATCAATGATCTTATCCCCAAATTGACCGCACTTTGGGCGCAATATTCAGCCCCGAAACAATTAGGGCATATTGAATTAGTTTCTGCTGAGAATGGCGTAGCTATGTTGTTACGCTATAAAGGAAATTTAGCTGAAACTGACCGCACTTTATTGCTCGAGTTTGCACGCGTCAATGCCGTACATTTGTTTTTACAAGATGATCAAGGCATTCAACTTGTGCATGGTGAAATGCCTTATTATGCATTAGATGATATTCGTTTATCTTTTGATATCCGCGATTTTATTCAAGTGAATACCCACTTAAATCAGCAAATGGTTGAGACGGCTTTAGATTGGCTTGATTTGAATCAGGATGATCATGTCTTAGATTTATTCTGTGGGATGGGTAATTTCACGTTGCCTTTAGCCAAACGTGTGAAAGGTGCGGTTGGAATTGAAGGTGTTTTTGATATGGTTCAAAAAGCCCAATTGAATGCACAGTTTAATCACATCGATAATGTTGAATTTTATCAAGCCGATTTAGACCAAGCTTTTTCAGAACAACCTTGGGCAAAACAACATTTCAATAAAATTCTTCTCGACCCGCCTCGTAGCGGTGCGGCTTTTGCGCTGAATGCGTTATGTGAGCTGGGTGCAGAAAGCATTCTCTATGTGTCTTGCAACCCCGCAACTTTAGTACGAGATGCAGAAATACTTCGCTCTTTCGGTTATCGTATCATCAAAACGGCCATGATTGATATGTTCCCGCATACTAGTCATTTGGAGTCGGTGACATTATTTATCAAATAAGGTGTAAATTCTGATAGAATAGTCAGACTTTTTTGTTGTCTTAAAAAGACAACTCGGCGGACAGGATGTTGCCGAGCCATATTCATCAACAAGGGGGTATTATGGTTGCAGTTCGTGGTTCTCACTTATCAAATCCACATGATTTTGAGATCGAACAATGGTGTTCGAGCCTTAAACTTGCTGCCCCCGTAGAAAAGTCTCTAATTGATGCATGGTATTATGCCCAAGCCAAAATAGCTGAACATGCCGATCAAATGGAGAATGCAATCCTCACATTGCAATCTGGTGTGGAAATGGTGGAGATTCTGCATGAAATGAATATGGACTGCGAAAGCTTACTCACCGCTATGCTATTCCCCTTAGTAGCAAACAAAATTGTCGATTGGGAGCAAATTCAAGAACATTTTGGTCCTAAAATCACCAAACTGCTTAAAGGTGTGGAGGAGATGGATAATATCCGTCAGCTCAATGCCAGCCATTCTGCCAATGCCTCTCAAGTGGATAATGTTCGCCGTATGCTCCTTGCGATGGTGGACGATTTCCGTTGCGTGATCATCAAACTTGCTGAACGTATTACGTTTCTTCGTAATGCGGAAAATCACTTTTGTGAAGAAGAAAAAGTATTGGCAGCCAAAGAATGTTCCAATATTTATGCCCCATTGGCGAACCGTTTAGGTATTGGTCAATTAAAATGGGAGCTTGAAGATTACTGCTTCCGTTATTTGCATCCAGAACAATATCGAAATATTGCTAAATTATTACATGAGCGTCGCTTAGATCGTGAGCAGTATATTGCAGATTTTGTCACAGAGTTAACCGGTTATTTAAAAGAAAATATCGATCAGGTTGAGGTTTACGGCCGTCCAAAACATATTTATAGCATTTGGCGAAAAATGCAAAAGAAACATTTGGAGTTCAGTGGCTTATATGATGTCAGAGCGGTTAGGGTGATCGTACAGAAATTGCAAGATTGTTATACGGCGCTCGGTATCGTCCACACACATTTCAAACACTTGCCAAAAGAATTTGATGATTATGTCGCCAATCCGAAACCAAATGGTTATCAATCCATTCATACTGTGGTGTTAGGAAAAGGTGGTAAGCCAATTGAAGTGCAAATTCGTACTCAGCAAATGCATGATGATGCGGAGCTTGGTGTAGCCGCCCACTGGAAATACAAAGAGGGCACGACAGGTAGCCTTTCCGCTTACGAAGAAAAAATCACTTGGTTGCGTAAATTACTTGCATGGCAAGATGATATTACGGATTCTGGCGAAGTGATGGCTGAATTACGTAGCCAAGTCTTTGATGACCGAGTATATGTGTTTACGCCGAAAGGTGAAGTGGTTGATTTACCCGCGGGATCAACGCCTCTCGATTTTGCTTATGCGATCCACAGTGAAATTGGTCACCGTTGTATCGGAGCGAAAGTTGGGGGACGTATTGTGCCATTCACTTATCACCTGCAAATGGGTGAGCAAGTGGATATCATCACGCAGAAAAATCCAAACCCAAGCCGAGATTGGGTCAATCCAAACTTAGGTTTTACCCATACCTCAAAAGCGCGTGCCAAAATCCAAGCGTGGTTTAAGAAACAAGATCGTGATAAAAACGTTCCAGCTGGTAAAGAGCAGTTAGATAATGAACTTGCGCGTTTGAATATCAGTTTGAAACAAGTTGAGCAGCTTGCCTTGCCACGTTATAACTTAAGAAACCTCGAAGATTTATATGCGGGCATTGGTAGCGGAGATATTCGCTTAAATCAGTTAATGAATTTCTTGCAAAGCCGATTGATCAAAGTGACGGCTGAAGAAGCAGATCAAGAAATTCTCCGCCATGTGGCGAGTAAAAGCGCGAATACTGCACAGCAAAAGGCGCAACAGAAAGCCGAGCAACAACAGAATAAAGGCTATGTCATTGTTGAAGGGGTCGGTAATTTAATGCACCACATGGCGCGTTGTTGTCAGCCTATTCCAGGTGATGCCATTGCAGGCTACATTACGATGGGGCGAGGTATTTCAATTCATCGTTGCGATTGTGAGCAATTCATTGAATTACAAGCCGCCCATCCTGAACGCGTGGTAGAAGCTCTTTGGGGGGATAATTATGCGGCGGGGTTCCATATTAATATTCGCATTGTGGCCAGTGATCGCAACGGTTTATTGCGCGATATTACAACCGTGCTCGCGAATGAAAAAGTCAGTGTATTAGGGGTTTCAAGCCGTGCAGACACCAAAAAACAAGTGGCAACGATGGATATGGAAATTGAACTGAAAAATGTCGAAAGTTTAAGTAAAATACTGGCCAGATTAGCGAAGTTAGATGACGTTATCGAAGCAAAACGTTTATAGATTAAAACATAGGAACTTTTATGTATAAAACCACGGGATTAACCCATTTAATTAACTCTACAAAATATTCTTTACAAGGCTTAAAAAGTGCATTCAAAAATGAAACCGCATTTCGCCACGAATGTTTTCTTGCATGTATTATGATTCCGCTCGCCTTTTGGCTGGGTGATACTAAAATTGAAATTGCTTTGATGATTTCATCGGTTTTACTTGTGATGGCAGTGGAACTCTTAAATAGTGCTGTTGAAGCGGTGGTGGATCGTATTGGCACAGAACGCCATGAGCTTTCAGGAAGAGCTAAAGACCAAGGTTCAGCAGCGGTATTCATTGCCCTTTGTATTGTTGTCGTGGTTTGGGGAAGTATTTTATTTTTCTAAAGTGCGGTCAATTTTCAGTAGCAATTTCGGCTTATGTGTTTTACATAAGCCGTTTTTGTAGGTGGAAGTCGGACAAGATTTTATTCCTCTACTTTTGCTGATATAAATAAGAAAGATTTTTGCATATTCATATCAACAGGAGGACGCTATGCCAACAGTCTCAGCCTTAGGTGCGCTTATTGCACTCATCGTCGCTATTTTCCTTATTTTGAAAAAAGTCTCACCAGCCTATGGTATGTTAGTCGGGGCTTTAGTAGGGGGATTAGTCGGCGGTGCGGATTTATCTCAAACCGTGAGTCTCATGATCGGAGGCGCTCAAGGTATCACTACTGCAGTCATGCGAATTCTCGCAGCAGGGGTATTGGCGGGAGTTCTGATTGAATCAGGTGCGGCTAATACCATTGCTGAAACCATTACAAACAAGTTAGGTGAAACAAGAGCATTATTAGCGTTAGCGTTGGCCACATTAATTTTAACCGCTGTTGGTGTATTTATCGATGTTGCCGTGATTACAGTCTCTCCAATCGCCTTAGCTCTTGCTCGTCGTACTGACTTATCAAAACCTGCCATTCTCTTAGCGATGATTGGTGGGGGAAAAGCAGGAAACTTAATGTCACCTAATCCTAATGCGATTGCGGCGGCAGATACATTCCATCTTCCTTTAACGTCAGTGATGATGGCAGGAATTATCCCCGCTATTTTTGGCTTAATATTGACGTATTTCTTAGCAAAACGATTAAGAAATAAAGGTTCGCGTGTTTCAGCTCAAGAAGTTGTCGCAGTAGAAACACAGAATTTACCTTCATTTTTGACCGCACTTGTGGCGCCTTTGGTTGCTATCTTCTTACTGGCACTTCGTCCGTTAGCCGATATTAAAGTCGATCCTTTAATCGCTTTACCACTTGGTGGTCTGATTGGCGCATTATGTATGGGCAAGCTTCGCCAAGCCAATAACTATGCGATTAGCGGTTTAGGGAAAATGGCTCCGGTGGCGATTATGCTACTTGGTACGGGAGCTTTAGCCGGTATTATTGCTAATTCCGGTATGAAAGATGTGCTTATTGAAGGCTTAAAACATTCGGGCTTACCTTCTTATATCCTGGCGCCAATTTCAGGTGCACTCATGTCGCTTGCAACGGCATCAACAACAGCAGGTACAGCGGTTGCTTCGAATGTGTTTAGTTCAACGTTATTAGAGTTGGGAGTGAGTAGTCTGGCAGGTGCCGCGATGATTCATGCGGGGGCGACAGTTTTCGATCATATGCCACATGGTTCTTTTTTTCATGCAACTGGCGGTAGCGTAAATATGGACATGAAAGAACGCTTAAAATTGATTCCTTATGAAAGTGCAGTGGGGTTAATTATGACCATTGTGTCCACCTTAATTTTTGGTGTATTTAGTTAGTTTAAGGAGAGAATATGAAAATTGTCATTGCGCCTGATTCATTTAAAGAAAGTTTAACCGCACTTGAAGTGGCTAATGCGATTGAAACTGGTTTTAAACGTATTTTCCCAAACGCTGAATATGTGAAACTACCAATGGCAGATGGGGGAGAGGGAACCGTACAATCTTTGGTAGATGCTACTCAGGGGCGCTTAATTGTGGCAGAAGTCACTGCACCGTTAGGCAACCAAGTAAAAAGCTTTTTCGGTTTATCGGGTGATGGTAAAACAGCGATTATTGAAATGGCGGCAGCGTCGGGATTGCATCTTGTCCCGATGGATAAACGCAATCCTTGTCAAACTACCAGTTTTGGTACGGGGGAGCTAATTAAGCAAGCCCTTGACCTGGGTGTTCAACACATCATTTTAGGGATTGGTGGGAGTGCCACAAATGACGGTGGTGCGGGTATGCTGCAAGCATTAGGCTTACGTTTATTGGATAAAAATGGGCAATCCATTGGCTTTGGTGGTACAGCATTATCTAATCTTGCTGAAATTCAACTGGCTGATTTAGATCCTCGATTGCAACACGTACAAATCGAAGTGGCTTGTGATGTGAATAATCCACTTTGTGGTGAACGAGGTGCCTCTGCAATTTTTGGCCCTCAAAAAGGTGCCACGCCTGAGATGGTGAAGGAACTCGATGCTGCATTAGCCCATTTCGCCGAAATTGCCGAGCGGGATTGTGGTAAAAAAATTCAAGATCAACCAGGTGCGGGGGCGGCCGGTGGTATGGGCGGTGGTTTATTACTTTTACCCAATGTACAGCTCAAGGCCGGTGTGCAGATTGTGTTAGATAATTTGAAACTCGCTGAGCAAGTTAAAGAGGCTGATTTAGTGATTACTGGTGAAGGCCGTATGGATGCACAAAGTATCTTAGGTAAGACCCCAATCGGTGTAGCGCGCACGGCGAAACAATTCAATAAGCCAGTCATTGCGATTGTGGGTTGTTTGCGTGAGGATTATGACGTGGTGTATGAACATGGCATTGATGCGGTGTTCCCGATAATTCGCAGTCTGGGTGATTTACCGACAATTCTCAAACAGGGCGAGCAGAATTTGGTTTCAACGGCTCAAAATGTGGCGAGATTATTGTCATTGAAATAAGTTTTTCATACAAAAGTGCGGTCAAAAATAACGATAAATTTGACCGCACTTTTTTATTTTATCCCCTCGGATGAAATCTTTCGTGAAGGTGTTTCAAGCGTTCTTTAGCCACGTGAGTATAAATTTGCGTGGTGGAGAGATCGCTGTGTCCGAGGAGCATTTGCACAACACGGAGATCCGCACCATGATTCACCAAATGTGTTGCAAAGGCATGACGGAGAACGTGTGGAGAAAGCGCATCAGTATCGATTCCTGCTAACACGGCATAATGCTTTATACGATGCCAAAAGGTTTGGCGAGTCATTTGCTGAGCCCGTTGACTCGGAAAGACCACATCAGAGCTTTGCCCATTAAGCAAAATAGGGCGACCGTAAAGTACGAATTGTCTCACCCAAAACGCGGCTTCTTCTCCCATTGGTACGATGCGTTCTTTGTTACCTTTACCAATCACACGCACGACACCTTGTTGTAAATTCATATTCTCAATAGTGAGTGTGACCAATTCCGTGACACGTAATCCTGTGGCGTACAGCAATTCCAACATGGCTTTATCGCGTAACTCAAGCGGAATTTCGACATCAGGTGTATTTAATAAATCTGTGACTTGTTGCTCGGTTAAATACTTAGGTAAGCGGCTTGGCAATTTAGGCGAGCTCAGTACGGCACTCGGATCATCCGTACGATACTTTTCACGATACAAATATTGGAATAATTTCCGCATCGCACTCAACATTCGCGCGGTGCTAGTGGCTTTGTAGCCTTGTTCTAAACGGCTGCCTAAAAATTGTTGCAGATCTAAGGGTTCGAGGGTTTCGAGGGATAAATTTTGTTTATCCAACCAATCACAAAGTGCGGTTAAATCAAGACGATAAGACTGCACGGTGTTTTCAGACAATCCTTTTTCAATCCAATATTCATTCAAGAATAAATCGACTAGCGTAAGGTTATTCATGTTTACACTCTATGTACCAAAAAGGCTTTCACGCCACGTGGAGTGATAAATAATCCGATGAAAGCAAAGGCGGCCATTAAACTAAAGGCATAAACTGGCGAAATTGGATAAAGTACGCCAGAGAGCGCAGTGAAAATCGCAATGGCTGCACATCCCGCCAAGGCATTGTATAAGCCTTGTAATTTCGCAATATGGGTTTGTGGTTGAGTAGTGATGTAACGCACAGTTGCGTAATGACCGACCACATAAGTAAGACTGTGAAAACATTGCAATAGGACGATTTCAACAAAGGTATCGGCATAACCGAACGAGAGCCAACGCACGATAGCCGCAATACCGGTGAGATAGAAAAGGGCTGTAATGGTCCAGTTTTTGAATAATCGAGTAGAGAAGAAAAAGACCACGATTTCAGCTAATACACTGATTCCCCAAAATAAGCCTGCATCGGAAACGGAGTGGCCATGATTTGTCCAAAAAATAGTGCTATATGAGTAATAAGCTGCATGCGATCCTTGAATGAGTGAAATCGCAATAAACAAACGAAGGGTCGTTTTATTTTTCAGTAAGTCTAAAAATCCAACGGAATTTTCGACCGCACTTTGGGGTTCATCCTGCGGCATTGGGTTCGGATGAAGTAATTGCACAATACAGTAAAAAACGAGTATGCCTGTGATCATCCAAGTAATATATTGCTCACCCACGAGTCCAACAAAATACCCGAATACCATCACACCAACAACAAACGCAAAGGAACCAATTAAGCGCGCTTTGCCATAATCTAAATGAATTTGTTGTTGCCATGTACTGGCAAGGCTATCACCAATCGGCATACCGGCCGCATTCACCATGGAATACAACGCAAGTCCAATAAATAATAGCCAGAAATTGTGCGACATCAGTCCAATTAAGGCCATTGTAATGGCACTGGCCACGCCTAAATAACGTAAGCCATTTACTAAGAGGGAAACGCGTTTGATTAAGCCGGAAAATAAAATACCGCCACTAAAACGGAAAATGTAGGCGCAGGCAAGCAATAAGCCGATGCTTTCTTCGCTATAAGATTGCGTTTTCAACCATGCCGGGAAAAGGGGAAGAAACACACCGTAGGCACAATAGTAGCCAAAAAAGCTCAAGGCGAGCCAAGTAAAAGGACGAACTTGCATTAGAATAATTTTTCCATTTCTTGTGAGCGTGCCACACAGGCCTGCATCGCTTGTTTAATGATGTCGTTAAACTGGTATTGATTGAACATATTTAATGCGGCTGCGGTGGTACCGCCTTTTGAGGTGACATTTTCTCGTAAAGTCGAAAGGGCTGTTTGAGGATTTTCAATCACCAGCTTTGCCGAGCCTAACATGGCTTGTTGTACCAACTCACGAGATTGGTTTTCATCTAAGCCCATTTCTATTAAGCCTTGTTGCATAGCTTCTAAAAATTGGAAGAAGTAAGCCGGACTACTGCCAGATGCCGCGGTGACTGCATGCATGTGATCTTCATCCGACACCCAAGTGGTTTTCCCTACTGCAGAAAGTAAATCTTCCGCAAAAGTGCGGTCAATTTCAGGTGTGTTTTTATCAGCAAATAAGCCAGCCATACCTTCACCCACTAATGCAGGTGTGTTTGGCATCACGCGAACAATGGATTTTGCTGTTGGAAGGAGTTCAGCTAATCGGGCAGTCGAAATACCCGCAGCAATAGAAATGATTAATTTATCAGAAAAATCAACCGCACTTAATGGCTTGCAGACATCCGCGAAGACTTGCGGTTTAACCGCAAATAAGACTACTTGAGATTGTGTGATGGATTGATCGTTATCCGTAGAAACCGCGACGCCATATTGAGCAAAAAAAGCACGTTTCTCTTCGTTCGGATCATTCACAATAATTTTATCGGCTGGATAACCTTGTTTTAATAGACCTAACACAATGGCTTGTGCCATATTGCCACCGCCGATGAAGGCAATTAATTTCTGTTGCATCATTTTTTCCCGTGAGTTTATGGGCTACAATGTCGCGTATTTTACCCTATTATGAAGGAAGTGTTACGATGTGGTTTAAAAATTTAATGTCATATAGGCTGACTAAGCCCTTAGATTGGGATCTTAATGAATTACAACGCCAGTTGTCAGATTGTGAATTTCATCCTTGTGGCTCACAAGATCAAAGTAAATTCGGTTGGGCGAGTCCCTTGAGAGGCAGAGAGTTATTGCATTTTTCAGTCGGTAAACACATTTTGTTGGTCGCGAAAAAAGAAGAAAAAATATTGCCGGCGAATGTGGTGAAACGTGAATTGGATGAACGTATTGAAAGCCTTGAGCAAAAAGAAAACCGCAAATTGAAAAAAACGGAAAAACAAACGTTAAAAGATGATGTGGTGATGAATTTATTACCACGTGCATTCACTAAAAATCAGCAAACTGCCGTGTGGATTGATACCGAAAATAACCTTGTTCATGTCGATGCGGCATCCAGTAAACGTGCAGAAGATGCCTTAGCATTATTGCGTAAATCCCTCGGTTCGTTACCGGTTGTACCGTTGGCTTTTGCCAATGAACCTTCGACCATTTTAACGGATTGGATTGTGCAGGAAAAAATCCCGCATTGGTTGGTGGCGTTAGAAGAAGCTGAACTTCGTGGAAGCCAAGAAGACAGTGTGATCCGTTGTAAAAAACAGCCTTTAGAAAATGAAGAGATTTTAGCGCTTTTACAAGATGGCAAAAAAGTGGTGAGCAAGCTCGCATTAGAATGGGAAGATACGCTGACTTTTGTGTTTAATGAAGATTGCACGCTCAAACGTTTGAAATTTGCCGATGCCGTGCGTGAGAAAAATGCGGATATTTTAAAAGAAGATTATGCGCAACGCTTTGATGCTGATTTTGTATTAATGACGGGTATTTTATCTAAACTGACAGAAAACTTACTCGATGAATTCGGTGGCGAGAAAGTCAGATTAGGCTAGTTTTAATCATGAAATAAAAAGGCGAACATCATGTTCGCCTTTTGTTTGTTTAAAAGTGCGGTCAAATTTCCGCACGTTTTTAATTAGTGTGTACTCGTACTGGTTGTCGTACGGTTTGCACGTTTACGATCGTTTTCCGTTAAGAGTTTTTTACGGATACGGATCGATTCTGGTGTCACTTCTACTAACTCGTCATCATCGATAAACTCGATGGCTTGTTCAAGGGAGAATTTCACCGGCGTAGTTAATACGATGGCATCATCTTTACCCGATGCACGCATATTGGTGAGTTTTTTACCTTGTAAACAGTTTACGGTTAAGTCATTTGTACGGCTGTGAATACCGATAATTTGGCCTTCGTAAACTTCTACGTTGGCTTCGATCATTAATTTACCACGCTCCTGTAAACCAAATAGCGCATAAGCTAATGCTTTACCCGTTGCGTTAGAAATTAACACACCGTTTTTACGTTGCCCGATTTCACCTGGTTTGATGTCATCGTAGTGATCGAAACTGGAGTAAAGTAAACCTGTACCAGACGTCATCGTCATGAATTCACCACGGAAACCGATTAAGCCACGGCTTGGAATGATGTATTCTAAACGTACACGGCCTTTGCCATCTGGCATCATGTCACGAACTTCACCTTTACGGATACCTAATGCTTCCATGACAGAACCTTGGTGTTGCTCTTCTACGTCGATAGTCACTTGCTCATAAGGCTCTTGTTTTTTACCGTTGATTTCACGGTAAATTACTTTAGGACGAGAAACCGCAAGTTCATAACCTTCACGACGCATATTTTCAATTAATACAGAAAGGTGTAATTCGCCACGACCAGAAACACGGAATTCATCTGGGTTTGGTGTTTCTTCTACGCGTAATGCCACGTTGTGAACTAACTCTTTGTTTAAACGTTCAAGAATTTGACGAGAAGTCACATATTTACCTTCTTGACCTGCAAACGGAGAAGTGTTTACACAGAAGAACATAGTTACAGTTGGTTCATCAACGGTTAATGAAGGTAAGGCCTCAACCGCATTGATATCACAAAGCGTGTCAGAAATATTTAATTCACCTAAACCGGTAATCGCAATGATGTCGCCTGCATAAGCGATATCTTCTTCATAACGTTGTAAACCAAGGTGACCTAATACTTGACCCACACGGCCTTGGCGAGTTTTACCTTCGCCATCAATAATCGTTACAGGTTGATTTGGTTTGATCGAACCACGTTTGATACGACCGATACCGATAACACCCACATAGCTGTTATAGTCTAATTGTGAGATTTGCATTTGGAATGGTGCATCAAGTTCCACTTTTGGCGGTTCAACGTGTTGAACGATCGCTTCAAATAACGGCGTCATGTCTTCCGCTAGATCTTCGTGTTCAAGACCTGCGACGCCATTTAATGCAGAAGCATAGATAATCGGGAAGTCTAATTGCTCATCGGTTGCACCAAGGTTAACGAATAAATCGAAAACTTGATCCACCACCCAATCAGGACGTGCGCCTGGGCGGTCAACTTTGTTGATAACTACGATTGGTTTTAAACCATGAGCAAAGGCTTTTTGTGTCACAAAACGTGTTTGTGGCATTGGGCCGTCAAAGGCATCTACCACTAAAAGTACAGAATCCACCATAGAAAGCACACGTTCTACTTCACCACCGAAGTCGGCGTGTCCTGGGGTATCTACGATGTTAATGCGATAACCATTCCAGTTAATTGCGGTATTTTTTGCAAGAATGGTAATACCACGTTCTTTTTCAAGATCGTTTGAGTCCATTACGCGCTCATCAACATCACCACGAGTGGATTCAAATGTACCGGATTGTTGAAGGAGTTTGTCAACGAGGGTGGTTTTACCATGGTCAACGTGAGCGATAATTGCGATATTGCGCAATTTATTAATATCAATGTCGTTTTTCATTTATTACGTTCTTAAAGTTTAAGTTTTGTAGGGTGGGATTTTTATGCCACCGAATAGTCCAAGTAGTTTAAATTGGTGAGTCAAACTCACCCTACGAGAATCTCGAAAGGGCAAAAATTATACACGATATTTCGTTACTCTGCTATGCCAGTGTTTAAAATAAATCCCATGAAAAAAGTAAGCGGTTGCGTTATAATGCTCTTTTAATTTTTATAAAGATTATATACATAGCAAAATAGAGGACTCCTTATGCCAAATGCAAATGCAATTGCCAACGTATTCAAACTGATCGAAGAGAACGATATTAAGTTCGCGCTACTTCGTTTCACCGACATCAAAGGTAAAGAACACGGCGTTTCTATCCCGGTTAGCCTTGTCGATGAAGATATGTTTGAAGATGGCAAAATGTTCGATGGCTCTTCTGTTGAAGGTTGGAAAACCATTAACAAAGCCGATATGCTTTTAATGCCAATTGCTGAAACTGCAGTAGTCGATCCATTTGCGCAGATCCCAACACTTTCAATTCGTTGTAGCGTTTATGAGCCAACAACCATGCAAAGCTATGATCGTGATCCGCGTTCAATCGCTATTCGAGCTGAAAACTATATGCGTTCAACAGGCGTTGCAGATCAGGCATTCTTTGGTCCAGAACCTGAGTTCTTCTTATTTGATGATGTGCGTTTTGATGTATCAATGAACCGTGCTTCTTTCGCCATTGATGACATTGAAGCTGCTTGGAACACCAACAAAAAATATGAAGGTGGTAACAATGCTTACCGTCCATTGAAGAAAGGTGGTTATTGTGCGGTGGCACCAATTGATACAGCTCATGATATTCGTTCTGAAATGTGTTTAATTTTAGAAGAAATGGGCTTAGTCATCGAAGCTCATCACCATGAAGTGGCAACAGCAGGTCAAAACGAAATTGCAACGAAATTCAACAGTTTAACCTTAAAAGCAGATGAAACACAAATCTATAAATATGTGGTGCAAAACGTTGCATTAGAACACGGTAAAACCGCTTGCTTTATGCCGAAACCAATTACGGGTGATAATGGTTCAGGCATGCACTGTAATATGTCATTAAGCAAAGATGGCAAAAACATTTTCCAAGGTGATAAGTATGCAGGCCTTTCTGAAACCGCGCTTTATTACATCGGCGGTATCATTAAGCATGCAAAAGCATTAAATGCTTTCACTAACCCAAGTACTAACTCATACAAACGTTTAGTGCCTGGTTTTGAAGCACCAGTATTATTGGCTTACTCTGCAAGTAACCGTTCTGCGTCAATTCGTATTCCAGCAGTAACTAGCCCGAAAGCAATCCGTATTGAAGCGCGTTTCCCAGATCCAATGGCAAACCCATATCTGGCTTTCGCGGCATTATTAATGGCAGGTCTTGATGGCGTAGTGAACAAAATTCATCCAGGCGATGCAATGGATAAAAATCTTTATGATCTTCCACCGGAAGAATTAAAAGATATTCCAGCAGTTGCGAGCTCATTAGAAGAAGCGTTGAATTCATTAGAAAAAGACTATGAATTCTTAACGCAAGGTGGTGTGTTTGCTAAAGACTTTATCGAAGCATTTATTAATATTAAACGTAAAGAAGTAGAACGTTTAAATATGACACCACATCCGGTTGAGTTTGAGATGTATTATGCTTAATTAATATGTTAATCAATTGATTTTAATATGTAGAAGGTATCACTTTTCAAGTGATGCCTTTTTTATTTATATTAATAACTTATTTTGTTATTACGATTAGTTATTTTTCATTTAGATTATTTTAATTCCCTTGTTAGAGCAGGGAAAGTCAGGTAGAATACTATAAACTTATAGTATGTTCAATTGACCTGAAAGGATTAATAATGAGTGATAGTCGTTATCAAAAACTAAATGAGCCGGATGAGATTGATTTAGTTGAGTTAGTTAAAAATCTGTGGAAGGAAAAACTATGGATTATTTTATCAGCTTTCGTTTGTACCGCCATTGCGGCAGGCTATGCTTTTACAGCTAAAGAGCAATGGACATCTAAATCAGTAGTAATTGCCCCCAAGGTGGCTAATTTAGGCGATTATTTATCATTTCGTAGTGAATATGCATCTATTCTAGATATTAAAGATTTTTCTCAAGATAAAGTTTCAGAAAAGGTATTTAATGATTTTAAAACAGCTTTATTTTCACGTAGTTTGAAAGAAGCATTCTTTTCTCAATCAAAATGGTTTAACGCTTATGCCGCTAAAAATGCTAATTCTGAAGAGGCTAAACAGAAGCTGTTATCTAATTTGGTCGATAAAAATCTGATTGTTACCGTACCAGATCCTAAAAAAGATCCAAATTCAATTGGTGTGAATGTTAGTTTTGCTGCAGAGACACCAAAAGAAGCGCAAGATGTATTATTAGACTATATCCAATTTGTAAACCAATGGGTACTTGCAGAAAATAAAAAAGACTTTCTAGCGAATATTAATTTGGTGCTTAGTGGATTCGAAGTTCAGAAAAACAAGATTGAACGAGATACAGAGACGGTGCGTCAAATTCAGTTAGAAAACCTTACAACTGCATTAGATATCGCAAAATCAGCTGGGATTAAAGATTATTCAAAATCTTTAAGTGGTAATGTAAGCGTACCAGAAGTATTGTTAGGTGATGCGAAGGTGCCCTTTAGTGATTCAAAACTCAGTGATGGCTCATATTTATTTATGTTGGGGGAAAAGTACTTACAAGCTCAGGTTGATACCTTGAAAAATGCACCTTTAGTCTATCCTCTGAATTATTATAATATTGAAAAACAAACTAACTTATTAAGTGTATTAGAGAAAAAAGTAGAGAAAGAAGGTGCTGTCAGCGGATATTATTATTTAAACTCTCCAGATTATCCAGTGGTAAAGGATAAGCCTAAACGATTGATTATTCTTGCTATTGGTTTTATTTTAGGTGTGATTATTTCCTCGTTAATTATTTTAATTAGAAGATACCTTACTAAATAGAAATCTTAGCAATATGAGTATAGCAAAGAAAAGTTTTAAAAATATGAGAGTTGCATTCTCTCTATTTTTAATAAACCTTGTTATCACATTCTTAGCTCGCCGATATTTTTTAGATAACTTAGGCGTTGAAATTCTTGGCATGAATACCATTGCCATGAATATTGTAGGCTTTTTAAGTTTAGCTGAGTTAGGCATAATGAATGCGATCTCTTATGCACTTTATAAGCCAATTTCAGAAGATAATAGAAAAAGCATATCTGAAATTATTAGTGTTCAAGGTTGGATATATAGAAAAGTAGCGTATGTCATTATATTCTTTTCTATTATTATATTTTTATGCTTACCGATATTATTTAGTAAAACTACATTGCCAATTTGGTATACATATGTTGCTTTTAGTACCTTCTTAATATCATCATTAGCAACTTATTTTGTAAGCTATGTTCAAGTGCTTCTTGTTGCTGATTTACAAGAATATAAAGTAAATTATATCAACCAGCTAGTGAAATTTGCTAAATATGCATTACAAATTATTGCGATAGTTCTGATAGAACATATTGAGAATAAATTCTTAGCTTGGTGCTTTATTGAAGTGACATTGAGTATTCTTATTGCTTTACTCATAAAGTCTGTTGTAAGGAAGAATTACCCTTGGTTACTCATTAATTTATCAACTGGAAAAGATTTAAGAAAAAAACACATAGAAATCATTACGAAAATAAAACAAATATTCTTCCATCAACTAGGTGGAATTATCATAACTCAAGTAACACCTATTATTATCTATTCTTATATTTCACTTCATACTGTAACGAAGTATGAAAATTATATGATTATTGTTACTGCAATATATTCATTAGTTGGTGCTACATTCTCAGGTATTCAAGCTGGTATCGGTAATTTAATTGCACAAGGCGATAAGAATAAAGTAATTACTTTTTTTAATCAATTCTTAGTTTTTAGATATTGGGTGATTTCTATCATCTGTTTTACTTTCTATTTGCAATCAGAATACTTTATTACATTATGGATTGGTTCTGATTTTGTAATTGAAAAGCAAGTATTATTGATTTTAACTTTGTATGCATTTATTCGCTTAGCCAGATCGTTTGTTGATAGTTTCTTAGTTGGCTACGGATTATTTAGTGATGTATATGCTCCTATCATTGAGAGTATTATGACAATTGGACTATCAATTATTCTAGGTAAGTATTTCGGTTTATTTGGTATTATTTTAGGCGGTACTATCAGCTTATTTATTATGGTTATTGGCTGGAAAGCCTTCTTTTTATTCTCTAGAGGATTTAGTATATCTATAAAACTTTACATAGCTAAGCTAATAAAGTTAGGTATAGTCCTTATTTTCTCTATTTTACTATCTAATTTTATAGTAGAAGAGTTAAAGGTTTTTAACTTTATGGTTGATAATACTTCCTTTATGAAGTGGGCAATAAATTCTGTATTTGTGGCTACAATATATGTTTTTATAAGTGGTATGATGCTTATCTTTTTTAATAAAGATATGAGAACATTTTCACTTAGAGTAAAAAAAGTTTTCCTTAGTAAATAATTAATCAAATGAAAAGTAAAAAAATAAAAGTACTACATTTTACACAAGCAAATAGCGGTGGTATAGATACTTATCTTAGAATGTATCTAAAATATTCTAATGTGGATGCATTTAGCAATATATTAGTTACTACAGGTGAAAATAAATTCTCAAACTTAGACGGCTTTTATCATGTAGATATTAGACAGACATTTTCTCCGATTAAGTTATTTAAATACTCATGTAATATTCGTAAAATTATTAAGGCTGAGAAGCCAGATATAATCTATTTACATAGTACATTTGGAGGGCTAGTTGGTCGAATGGCTAATATAGGATTAAAGTCAAAAGTTGTTTATAATCCTCATGGTTGGTCATTCAAGATGAATGTCTCTAAGAAAAAAATATTTATTTATAAGTTAGTAGAGAAAGTTCTTTCTTACTTTACTGATAAATTTATCCTTATTTCAAAATCTGAATATCAAGAAGCAAAAAAGATAGGTATTTCAGTAAATAAACTAGAGCTGGTTTATAATGGTATTGATGTAGAAAATTTAAGTGCTTCTATCAATAATGAAGAAATTCTTCCTAAAGATAAGTATATTATTGGTATGGTTGGACGGATTACAGAACAAAAGAATCCTATATTTTTTGTTGATTTTGCAAAAAAAATTTTAAAAAAATATCCAGAGACGCGATTTGTTATCGTAGGTGATGGAGAACTGCGCCAGCAAGTAGAAGCTAAAATAGCTCAATATGGAATGCTTGATAATTTTTTAATCACAGGTTGGGTGTCAGACCCGGAGAAATATATTAAGCAATTTGATCAGGCTGTTTTATTTTCTAAGTGGGAAGGTTTTGGATTAGCTGTAGCTGAATATATGTTATATCAGAAAAACATACTTATTACTGGTGTTGATGGTATGGTTGATCTAATAGAAGATAATCATTCTGGTTTTATTATTAAAGATCTAGATGACGCTGTGAAAAAATCACATATATTACGAGAAGATAGCGTGTTATCAAATAAACTTTCTATTAATGCTTACAAAAAGGTAATTAATACTTTTAATGTAAAAGATAAAACCTCAGAAATTGAACAACTATTTATTAACTTAGTAAAATGAAAAAAAATACTTCTTGTGTCGTAGTTGCTTACAATCCAGATGTTGATGTAATAAAAAATATTTCAAGTTATATTTATTACTTTGATAAAGTTTTTGTAATTGATAACTCTGATTCAGATAACATACAACTTTTTGACCCTTTGATTAGAGAGTTTGGTTTAGAATACATTCCTTTATTAGATAATACAGGTATTGCAAAAGCACTAAATATTGGTTTTGATAAGAGTATTCAAGCAGGATATTCATTTATTATATCAATGGATCAAGATAGCCAATTTGATAATAATATACTTGATGTTTATAAGAACTATATAGATAAATTTGGCTTAACTCAGCTTGGTGCATTATCACCAAGATATAAAGTTGAACGAACTATATCTAAATTTTCATCTAAACTATATGAAGAAAAAACTATTACAATGCAATCGGGTGTCTTATTTATAAAAGAGGCATTCCAAAAAATAGGTTTATTTAATGAAGATCTTTTTATTGATGTGGTTGATTGGGAATATTTTATTCGAATGAATAAATTAGGCTTTAAACTTATTCAATGCAATGAAGCCGTTTTAGCACATCAACCAGCTGAAAATCTTCATCTCTTTACGTTTAAAGGTAAGAAGATTGGCGTCGGTATAGCACCTCCGTTAAGATATTATTATCAAGTGAGAAATCTATTATGGTGTTTATTACATCAGAAATCCTTTTTTATGCTAACAACTATTTTTTATAAAATAGCTAAAGTGTTATTCTTATTTAAGAATAAAAGAACATATTTATATTTCATCTTTACAGGCATTAAAGATGCCTTTAAAAATAAATTAGGTCGATTTGATAAAATTCATAGTAAATAAAATATGAAAATGAATCCATTAATTTCTATCATTGTTCCTATCTACAATGTGGAAGCATATTTAGAAAAATGTATAGATAGCATTATTGCTCAAGATTATACACCATTAGAAATTATTCTAGTTGATGATGGTGCAACAGATAGATCTGGAGAGATTTGCGATAAATATGCAAAAAGATATGAAAATATCACCGTTCTTCATAAAAAAAATGGTGGGTTATCTTCTGCACGAAATGCAGGGATGGGGCTTATGCAAGGCGAATATATTTCTTTTGTTGATAGTGATGACTATATTGCCCCAGACATGATTTCAACTTTATATACTGATTTAACTCAAAATAATGCGGATATTAGCTGCATTACTTTTCTCAATATATTTCCAGATAGAACAGTAAAAAATACAAACTTAACTGAGAAAATAATTCTTTCTAAAAAAGAGGCATTAGAATGCTTTTTGTTTAATGATTATTTAACGCCTTGTGCTTGTGGAAAATTATATAAACGAGAATTATGGAATAATATAAAATTCCCTGATGGTAGATTGTTTGAAGATCAATTGACTATTTATAAGATATTGGATTTAGCTGAAAAAGTGGTTTTTAATCCTGATCCAAAATATTTTTATTTAAAACGCGAAGGATCTATTGGGCACTCTAAGTTTAATAAAAAAACGTATGACTTATATCAAGCTATTAATGAAGAGTATGATTTCATTGTTAGAAAGTACCCTGAATTGAAAGCAAATATGAGCGTTGCAAAAATTACTTGGGAATTGGTCTTTATTAATATGATGATTCAATCTGATAAGTATTGGCATGATAAGGATTTGATTAAGGGATCAAGAAAATTTGCTAGAGAAAATATATTCTCAGTATTTAGATGTCCTTATATTAATTTGACACGGAAAATTCAAATAAGTCTATTCGCATATATTTTTGATACATATCAAAATCTATATGGAATCTATAAAAAAATAAAAGGCATTACCTAATTAGTTATACATCTTGGATATTCTATGATACCTAAAAAAATACATTATTGTTGGTTTGGTAATAATCCATTACCAGAAAGTGTACAGCGTTGTATTAAATCTTGGAAGAAATATTGCCCTGATTATGAAATAATAGAATGGAATGAGAGTAATTATAATGTTAATAAGATTCCATTTATTGATAAAGCTTATAAAGAAAAAAAATATGCTTTTGTTTCAGATTATGCTCGTTTAGATATTATCTATAACGAAGGTGGGATTTATTTAGACACAGATGTCGAACTTATTAAAAACATAGATCCATTGCTAGAACATAGCTGTTTTCTTGCTTTAGAGTCTTGTGGAGCGGTAGCTACGGGGCTTGGTTTTGGTTCGATTAAAAAACATTCTTTTATTTATGAAAATATGCAGTACTACCACAATACAGAATTTGATATGAATAATATTATTACCTGTGTAAATGTGACTAGTTCACTCTTGGCAGAAAAAGGGCTACAGATTATAGATAAAAATCAAGAAATAAATGATGTTTATATCTATTCAACAGAATATTTCTGTCCACTAAATTATAAAACAAATAAGTTAAATATCACAAAAAATACTTATTCGATTCATCATTATGATGCTACTTGGCAACCATTTAAGATGAAAATTAAGTCTAAAATAAAGAAGATTTTAGGTAATAAAATTTCATCGTATATTAAAAAATTCTCTGGTTTAATTAAATATGACGATTAGGAATATTTATAATTTTGTTTTCTTTTTAGCCTACGGTTTCCTCTTTACGACGTCTTTTTTAGGTTTTAGTAATGAGGAGTCTATATTCTATGATTTTTATCAAACATCTAAGAATATAATTTTACCTATTTCTTGGATAATACTTATCTTTCAGCCAAACCTTTTTACTAAAAAATGGATACTGGTACATATACTTTTTATTTTTATATTTTCTTATTTTTCATATATTTCTAAAGATTCATCATTTTTAATAGCCTATATATTTATATTAACATCTAAATTTTTAAATATTAAAAGTCTATTTAATATGTTATATCATATATCCTTAGTTTGCATTATTGCTATAGCAATTTACTTTCTGTATAAATATTATATTATAGATAGTGCTGAATATTTATATGATGAAACAAATGAAAGATTTCGTTATACATTTGAAATGTTTTATCCTAATGTGTTCCCTATGCGATTTTTTATTTTTTTGTCTTTATTTTTTATTGTTAAAAATAAAGTTAAATTTATGAATGTGATATTTTTATTTGTTTTTAGTTTGTTTGTTTATTTATTTTCTTATTCAAGAACTAGCTTTTTACTGTCATCTTTGCTAATTTCTGCTTTGTATATAAATCAATTTTCAACAGTATTTAGAATTAAATTTATTCAAATGTTGATGACATTATCTATGTTGATATTTCCTATAATCTCTTTATTCTCTATGGTTAATTATAATAACTTTGAAATACTTGAATATATTAATAAGGTTCTTTCTGAAAGAATTAGGCTTTCTTATGAGGCTTATGATCTTTTGGGATTTGCATTATATCCTCGGGATATGAGAATGCTAATTCAGGAGCATGATATTATAATTGATAACTTGTATGTGTCGTTAAGCTTATCAAATTTTAGTTTGCTTATTCTATTTTCAGTTGCTAGTTACTGGCTGATAAAAAAATTTTTTAATGAATCATTCTATAAAGAAGCAATTGTTTTCTTCTTTATGATGCTTTACTCTATTACTGAAAGTCATATGATTAATATTGGATATAATGCTATGCTTTTATTTATGTCATTTTTATTCTATAAAGATAAAATAAGTAATTATAAAAAAAGGGCAAGATATGAATAAACAAAATTTATCAAAGATTATTTTATCTGTATCTGATTTAGTTAGTATAATTTCATCTTTCTTTCTTTCACTTGCTATTTTAAATGCTTTTGTTGGTAATGTTGCTGACTACTTACCTTATGAACAATTTGATAATCGTGTGGTTATTCACCTTTTATTAAGCATTATTGGTGTTGCTTGGTTTTGGATAAGATTGCGTCATTATACTTATCGCAAGCCATTTTGGTTTGAGCTTAAAGAAGTATTAAGAACGTTAGCTATTTTAGCTGTTATTGAATTAGCAATTATAGGCTTTTCTAAATTAGATTCGTCTCGCTATTTATGGTTTATAACATGGTGTATTACTTTAGTTATTATGCCAACTCTAAGAGTGATCTCTAAAAAACTATTAATTAGATGGAATTGGTATAAAAAAGATACAATTATTATTGGCAGTGGTAAAAATGCCGTTGATGCTTATCGGGCATTAAAACAAGAACGTTATTTAGGTTTAAATATTCTTGGTTATATTCAAACTAATATTAAAGGCATTAATCAACTCGATATTCCATCCTTAGAATATGCAAACTTGTGGGAGTTTGCAAAACCAGAAACAACACAATTTATTTTAGCATTAGAAAATGGAGAGAGTGAAGAGCGTGATGTTTGGTTAAGATATTTAGCTAAGAATAAGGCTCGCTATGTAACAGTGGTTCCAACATTAAGAGGTCTACCATTATATAGTACGGATATGTCTTTTTTGTTTAGCTATGAAGTAATGTTATTACGTATTAATAATAATTTAGCTAAGCGTTCTTCTCGTTTTCTCAAGCGAGCGATGGATATTATTGGTTCAATTCTTATTATTACAGCTATTTCTCCTGTACTTATTACACTTTATTTTATAATAAAAAAAGATGGTGGTGATGCAATTTACGGACATCCAAGAGTTGGTCGAAATGGTAAGTCATTCAAATGTTTAAAATTTAGATCAATGGTAGTCAATTCTAAAGAGGTATTAGAGGATTTACTAAAGAACTCTCCTGAAGCAAGAGAAGAGTGGGAAAAAGATTTTAAGCTAAAAAATGATCCTCGTATCACTAAAATTGGTAATTTTATCCGTAGGACCAGCTTAGATGAATTACCTCAGTTATTTAATGTATTAAAAGGTGAAATGAGTTTAGTTGGCCCTCGCCCTATTGTACAAGAAGAATTAGAACGCTATGAAGAAAATGTAGATTATTATTTAATGGCAAAGCCAGGAATGACAGGTCTTTGGCAAGTAAGTGGGCGTAATGATGTAGATTATGATACTCGAGTTTATTTTGATGCATGGTATGTTAAAAACTGGTCATTATGGAATGATATTGCGATTTTATTCAAAACAGTAAGTGTTGTATTAAATCGTGATGGAGCCTATTAATTTTTTATTAACAATAGAGAATACAAAATGAAAATTTTAGTCACGGGCGGTGCTGGCTTTATCGGTTCGTCGGTTGTTCGTTATATTATTGAAGACACGCAAGATAGCGTGGTAAATGTTGATAAATTAACTTATGCAGGTAATTTAGAATCTTTAGAATCTGTAGAAAATAATCCACGTTATGCATTTGAGCAAGTGGATATTTGTGATGTAAAAGCATTGACACGTGTATTTGAATATCATCAACCTGATGCCGTAATGCATTTAGCGGCAGAAAGTCATGTTGACCGTTCTATTGATGGGCCATCAGCTTTTATAGAAACAAACATCGTGGGTACTTACACACTATTAGAAGTGGCTCGTGCTTATTGGAATACTTTAAACGATGAGAAAAAAGCATCGTTTCGTTTTCACCATATTTCAACAGATGAGGTATATGGTGATTTAGAAGGCACTGATGACTTATTCACTGAAACTACTCCTTATGCACCGAGTAGCCCTTATTCAGCATCTAAAGCCTCTAGTGATCACTTGGTGCGTGCATGGTTGCGTACTTATGGCTTACCAACGATTGTGACTAACTGCTCAAATAACTATGGTCCATTCCACTTCCCTGAAAAACTTATTCCATTAATGATCTTAAATGCACTAGATGGTAAATCATTACCAGTTTATGGAAATGGCCAGCAGATTCGTGACTGGTTATTTGTAGAAGATCATGCACGTGCATTATATAAAGTAGTAACTGAAGGAGAGGTAGGAGAAACATACAATATTGGTGGGCATAATGAGAAAGCAAATATTGATGTAGTACGTACTATTTGTAGTTTATTAGAAGAACTAGTACCAAACAAACCTAAAGGTGTAGCAAAATATGAAGATCTAATTACTTATGTAAAAGATCGCCCTGGTCATGATGTGCGCTATGCGATTGATGCAGCCAAAATTGGCCGAGAGTTAGGCTGGGAACCACAAGAAACCTTTGAATCAGGCATTCGTAAAACGGTAGAATGGTATTTAAAAAACAAAAAATGGTGGAGCCGTGTATTAGATGGTTCATATAACCGAGAGCGTTTAGGCAATTAACCATCTATTATAAGTGGTTTGTTTTTTAAATTTGGTAAAATTAGCAAAAACTTGACCGCTCTTTAAAGGTATTTTTATGAAAGGTATTATTCTTGCAGGTGGTTCTGGGACTCGCCTATATCCAATCACTCGTGGTGTATCAAAGCAGCTTTTACCTGTATATGATAAACCAATGATTTATTATCCACTTTCTGTACTGATGTTAGCAGGTATTCGAGATATTCTCATCATAACTACACCTGAAGATAATGAAAGTTTCAAGCGTTTGCTGGGAGATGGCAGTGATTTTGGAATTCGCTTACAATACGCCATTCAGCCTAGTCCAGATGGTTTAGCTCAAGCATTTCTTATTGGTGAAGAGTTTATCAATGGTGATAGTTGTTGCTTAGTATTGGGCGATAACATTTTCTACGGTCAGCACTTTAGTAAAATGTTACAAGATGCAGTCGAACAGCCGCATGGAGCAACAGTATTTGGTTATTTAGTGAAAGATCCTGAGCGTTTTGGAGTAGTTGAATTTGATGAAAACTTCAAAGCAGTTTCGATAGAAGAAAAACCAGCTCAACCAAAATCAAATTATGCTGTAACAGGTTTATATTTTTATGATAATCGTGTGGTGGAATTTGCGAAGCAAGTGAAACCGTCTGCACGTGGGGAATTAGAAATTACTACCCTTAACGAAATGTATTTAAACGATGGCTCACTCAACGTGCAATTGCTCGGACGTGGTTTTGCATGGTTAGATACCGGCACGCACGAAAGCCTGCATGAAGCGGCTTCATTTGTTCGTACTATTGAAAAGGTACAAGGCTTACAAGTTGCTTGTTTAGAAGAAATCGCATGGAGAAATGGCTGGCTCACTTCAGAACAAGTTGAAAAACTAGCTACACCAATGGCAAAAAATGAATATGGGCAGTATTTACTCCGTTTGATTAAAGAGAGCAAATAAAATGTCAAGATTTTTGATTACAGGAGCAAATGGGCAAGTTGGTTATTGCTTGACTCAGCAGCTAAAAGATAAGCACGACATTCTTGCTGTTGATCGTAATGAGCTTGATATTACGGATCAAAATGCAGTGCAAAAAGCTGTTCAAAGTTTCCAACCTGATATTATCATTAATGCAGCGGCACATACTGCAGTAGATAGAGCTGAGACGGAGGTAGATCTTTCTGAAGCGATTAATGTAAAAGGACCTCAGTATTTAGCTGAAGCAGCAAAACGTGTAGGAGCAGCTATTCTTCATATTTCGACTGACTATGTATTTGATGGTCAGGGAGAAGGTAAATATAAAGAAACTGACATTACAAATCCTCAAGGTGTTTATGGTCGAACAAAGCTTTATGGTGAACAAGTAGTAGCGCAATCTAACGAAAAATTCATTGTGCTTCGTACGGCGTGGGTTTTTGGAGAACATGGTAATAACTTCGTGAAAACGATGCTTCGTTTAGCTAAAACTCGTGATACTTTAGGGGTGGTGGCCGATCAAATTGGCGGACCAACTTATGCTGGTGATATTGCGGCGGCGCTTATTGATATTTCAGAAAGAATCATTGATGACCAAAATGTAGAATATGGAATTTACCATTTCACTGGGGAGCCATATGTCAGTTGGTGTGATTTTGCTAAAGCGATTTTTACTGAAGCTGTTTCGCAAAATATATTAGAAAAGGCACCGCATGTAAATGCAATTACAACTGCTGATTATCCGACACCAGCAAAACGTCCAGCAAATTCATGCCTAGATTTAACTAAAATTCAGCGAGTTTTTGGTATTCAACCAAGTAATTGGAAAGAGGCATTGAAAAATATCAAAGGATATATGGAGCAAAGATGAGAGTCATAGATACAAAAATTCCTGATGTGAAATTATTAGAGCCACAAGTATTTGGTGATGAGCGAGGTTTTTTCATGGAGACCTTTCGCGATGAATGGTTTAAAGAAAATGTAGTAGACCGTACTTTTGTGCAAGAAAATCACTCTAAATCTGTAAAAGGTGTATTACGTGGATTACATTATCAAACGGAGAATACACAAGGTAAATTGGTACGCGTTGTTTCCGGTGCAGTGTTTGATGTGGCTGTGGATCTACGTGAAGGCTCTCCAACTTTCGGACAATGGGTTGGTGAAATCTTATCTGCTGAAAATAAGCGTCAACTTTGGGTGCCAGAAGGTTTCGCACATGGTTTTTATGTTTTAACTGATGAAGCTGAATTTACTTATAAATGTACGGATTACTATAATCCGAAAGCTGAGCATTCATTGATTTGGAATGATGAAACTGTTGGGATTGAATGGCCGTTAGAAGGTGAGCCGAGTTTATCGGCGAAGGATTTGTCGGGGAAAGTCTTATCTGAAGCGATCAAATTTAAATAATTTAATGTCTTAAAGATAAAAACTGATAGTGTGTTATATCAGTTTTTCTTTTATGTGGAGCAAAAAATGCAAATTACATTATCAACGACTCCCGCTTCGGAGAGTTGGGGCAAAAATGCCATTTTAAGTTTTAATCAAGATCAAGCCGTTATTCATCTTAAAGATGATGAAAAATCTAACCTTGTTTTAGTTCAAAAAGCCGCACGTAAGTTACGTGGGCAAGGTATTAAAGATGTTGAGCTTGTGGGGGATGCATGGGAATTAGAAAATTGCTGGGCATTTTATCAAGGTTTTTACTCGGCGAAGCAAGACTATTCGATTGAATTTCCTCATTTAGATGATGAGCCGCAAGATGAGTTATTAGCGCGTATTGAATGTGGTGATTTTGTACGTGGAATTATTAATGAACCAGCCGAAACACTAACGCCAGTTAAATTAGCAGAGCGTGCAGCTGAGTTTATTTCTAAACAAGCCGAAAATTATGCCGATAAAAGTGCGGTCAGTTTTCAGATTATTTCTGGTGAAGCTTTAAAAGAGCAAGGTTACCACGGGATCTTTACTGTGGGTCGTGGTTCTATTAATCCACCCGCTATGTTGCAACTAGATTTTAACCCAACCAATGATCCGAATGCCCCGGTATTAGCTTGTTTAGTGGGCAAAGGTATCACTTTTGATAGTGGCGGTTATAGCATCAAACCAAGTGATGGTATGAGCACCATGCGTACTGATATGGGCGGCGCAGCGTTATTAACGGGCGCATTAGGATTTGCTATTGCACACGGCTTAAATCAACGAGTAAAACTCTATCTATGCTGTGCAGAAAACTTGGTAAGCGGTAATGCGTTTAAATTGGGTGATATTATCACATATAAAAACGGTGTAACCGCTGAGATTTTAAATACTGATGCGGAAGGCCGTTTAGTATTGGCGGATGGCTTAATTGAAGCCGATAGTCAAAATCCACAATTTATTGTCGATTGTGCAACCTTAACCGGTGCAGCGAAAGTGGCGGTGGGTAATGATTACCACAGCGTGCTTTCTATGGATGATGCGTTGGTAAATAGCCTATTCCAAGCTGCGAAAGAAGAAAATGAACCGTTCTGGCGTTTGCCTTTTGAAGAATTCCATCGCAGCCAAATCACTTCTTCTTTTGCGGATATTGCAAATACAGGCACAGCGCCGGTTGTCGCGGGCGCAAGTACTGCAACGGCATTTTTATCGTATTTTGTGAAAAACTATCAACAACGTTGGTTACATATTGATTGTTCGGCCACTTATCGTAAATCAGGTAGTGATTTATGGGCGGTTGGCGCAACCGGAATTGGTGTGAAAACTTTAGCAAATTTATTAGTAACGAAAGCAAGTTAAGTAGGATTTTATGACAGAACGTACTTTTTCAATTATCAAACCTGATGCAGTAAAGCGTCATTTAATTGGTGCTATTTTAGGGCGTTTTGAATCTCAAGGATTCCGTGTTGTTGCGCTTAAAATGGTGCAATTAACCAAAAAGCAAGCGGAAGGTTTCTATGCAGAACATCAAGGTAAACCATTCTTTGAGCCGTTGGTGGAGTATATGCTGTCTGGACCGATGGTGGTTTCTGTGTTGGAAAAAGAAAATGCCGTGAAAGATTACCGCACTTTGATTGGCGCAACGAATCCGGCTGAGGCGGCAGAAGGCACTATCCGTAAAGACTTCGCGTTAAGTCAGCGTGAAAACTCTGTCCATGGTTCTGATAGCGTTGAAAGCGCAAAACGAGAAATTGCTTATTTCTTCGTAGATTCAGAAATCCAACCATAATTCATTTCTATAAAAAAGCATTTAGTGAATATCTAAGTGCTTTTATTTTATTGCTTTTCTATTTTTGAGATAGTCTTTTTCATTGGATCAATTTCAGCCTGAATATGAAAGGCTTTCGCTAAATTCTCCGCATTTAACACGGCTTGCGTTTCACCTACAGCTAACAATTTTCCTTTATCTAATAGAACAATTTCATCACAAAATTGATAAGCCAATGAAAGGTGATGAATGGCAACAACACACGTATGTTGTGGTGTGAGTGATTGAAGCTGTTCCATCATATCAATTTGATAATAAGGGTCGAGTGGTGCAATCGGTTCATCCACCAATAAAACAGGGGATTCCTTAATGCCGCAGCGAGCGAGTTGTACACGTGCTTTCTCACCGCCTGAAAGTTGTTGAAATGGCTTATCGAGTAAATGAGTTACAGCAAATTTTTCTGAAAACGCTTGAATTTTTGACCGCTCTTTTTCTTTTGGTAAGGTCGCAGCTAAACCTAATGCAATCACATCATAAACGGATAAATCCCAATGAATTTGCGTATTTTGTGCGAGGTAAGCAATGTAGCGGCTTTTTTCGGGAGCGTTCATTTTGCTTAATGGCTGATCATCAAACCAAATTTCCCCTTGTTTGAGGGGCAAGATACCCGCAATGGTTTTCAATAAGGTAGATTTTCCCGCACCATTGGCGCCCATAATGCCAATCAATTTACCTGATGGAAGCGTACAGTTGATGTCATTTAAGCAATAGGATTGGGTGAGTTTTTCAATTCTAATCATAAATTTTTCTCTGTTGCGTTAATAACATCCAAATCAAGCAAGGCGCACCGATAAGTGCGGTCAATGTGCCGATGTAAATATGTGAGAACAGCGGGATATATAAAATCGCTAAATCGGCCAGTAACAGTAATAACGCCCCGATTAACGCGCTAGTAAGGTAAAGCTGTGATGGGCGAGCTTTCAGTAAGATACGGGCGAAGTGTGGTGCGATTAAGCCAATAAAGCCAATAGTACCTGTCTGTGGAATGGTTGCACCGACTAATAAGGCCACACCAAAGGTGCTGATGAAAAAGCTACGTTTGGGATCCACCCCCATTGTGCTCGCTGTTTCTTCACCAAAGGTGAGTAAATCTAGGTATCGGCGAGTGTGGTATAAACAGAAAATCCCCGCCAGAACAATGGGGAGTGAAATAAGCAAAGTATCTAATTTTGCCCACATCAACGAGCCTTGTAACCAACGATAAAGTTCAGCTAATGCCCATGGGCTTTCCGCGTTGGAGAGCAATAATGCGATTGCTGACCCAAGCAACATATTGACCGCTAAACCGCTTAGAATCATCATCGTGGTGCCGTAGTTTTTAGCGATTAAATACACGATGAAAAAGCTTAAAAGCGCGCCAATTACACCACCCGCTAAGAGCAGTGAAAAGGGCACAGCAAAATAATAAAGAATAAATACGCTAGCCGCTGTTGCGCCAGCGCTACTGCCGAGTAAGCCTGGACTGGCTAACGGATTTTGGAAAATACCTTGCATCGCATTGCCGGCAATGGCGAGGCTCGCCCCAGTCAATAAAGCCAAACCAATGCGCGGAAACCGAATATCCCACAGCACCATCGAACGCATATCGGTGAGCACGCCATCCGCATTTTTAAGATGGGAAAAATCGCCTAGTTGATGATAAATCGCAAACCCGCTAATCAACAGCAACGCGAAGAAAAGTGCGATATTTAATTTTAGTGTTTTGGTCAATGATCAATTTCCTATGTAATCCAAATATCATTTGGTAATTTGAGTTTGTCAAATCTCCCCTAACCCCTCTTTGCTAAAGAGGGGGATTATAGTGTCGGGATTTATAATTCTGATGTTTTATTTTAATCATTTATACATAAAAGCTGTAAATACATTATCTCGGGCTAATCTAATCATGCAATTTCTCTCTTTAGTAGAAAGGGTGGGATTATAGTGTCAAGATTTATAATTCTGATGTTTTATTCTAATCATTTATACATAAAGACATATAAATATGCCATCTAGGGTTAATTTAATAATGAAATCCCCCTCTTTAGCAAAGAGGGGTTAGGGGAGATTTGTCAGCTACATTATTTTAATTGTTGATAAATCTTCTCCGCTCCCTGCCACACGCCGTGATCGAAACAATAGGTATATTTCATCGGGATGCTGACAAGCGGTTGATTTTTGAAAAAATCTTGCAACATAGGGTGTTGCAGCAATTCGGCTTGTGCATTGTAACCTTGTTTGTCAGTCAGTGAAATGAGCACATTGGGTTGGCTTAAAATCACTTTTTCTAATGAGAAATTTTGTGCGGTAAGTGGTGTTTTTAACGGTGTTAATCCGAGTAAATTTAACAGCACGGGATATTGCGGATAATAACTTTCTACCACACCAGTTTCTGACAAAATCAGTGTGTCAGTAAGCGGTCGATTTAAGTGAAAGTTTTGTGATTTGAGTTTTGTTACTAAATCAGCCGCCTTTTGCTCATTTCCTAGTTTTTTACCTAAGTCTAAAATCAGTGCAAACAGTTCATCTGGTGTCTGCGGACTGTCGTTAATGGGGATAATCTTCACGCCGAGTTTTTTCAGCTCTGCGACTAATTGTGGATAAAAGGTTTCGTTAATCAGAATCGTTTTATCCAAATAGGGCAATAATTCCGTTAACTGCGGTTCCAGAACAGGTTTATCGGTATTGATTTTGTCTAACATCATCAACGGTTTTTTCGAATAAGGTGACTGTGCGGCAATTTGCGATGATTCAGCCAGTTCAATAAGCAGTCTGTCGCTGCAAAGCGTAAGCGAGACAAATTGTTCCGAAGCCTGAGCGGTAAACGGAAGGAAAAGTGCGGTTAAAATTAAGCGAGTTTTTTGCATAGTGATAATGATACGCTACGCCATCAAGAATGTAAAAAGGCGTGCTAAGCACGCCCTTATTAGTGGGTAATAATTAGAACGATCCTTTTAACCCAACGTAAACATTACGTCCTTCTTGACCATAGCCCAGTACGTTTTCGTATTTTTTATTGAATACGTTGTTAAGGTTCGCATAAATCGTCAAGCTATCCGCTACTTTATAGTTCACGCCTAAGTTTGCCAAAGTGTAAGATGGCAATTTCACTTTATGCGTGCTGTAAGTCGGTGAATAGTAGGTATCCATGCGTTTGCCTGTGTAAGATACATTTACATCTGCACCCAATTTTTCAGTGATTTGGTATGCTAAGCCCGCGTTCGCCAAGTGTTTTGGACGACGTGCTAATTCAGCGCCTTTGCTATCTCGGGTTTGTGTGTAGGTATAGTTAGCATAAGCGGTTAATGCATCGGTGATTTTACCGTTATATGCCACTTCAACACCTTTCACTTTGCTCTTACCTTCAAGGTTTACTGCACGGCTTGCATAAGTGGTAAAGTTGATTACTTCGCTGCTAATCGCGTTTTTCACGTTGCGGGCGAAATAAGTCACATCAAAGCTGTGACGCCCATCATTGGTTTCAAACAAGAAACCAACATCGCCACCTAAACTTTTCTCTGGTTGTAAATTCGGGTTGCCGATATAGCGCGCGTTGTAGCCGTAATATTCAGTGATCGTTGGGTTTTGAATCGCTGAACCAAAACTTGCGTGTGCTTTCACGTTATTATGTAAACGATAAGCGCCCGCGATGCGGCCAGTCCATGAGTTTTCATATTCAGAGCTGTCAGTGTAACGGCCACTGATATTTAAGCTATGATCTGCATCGTGTAATAAGCGATATTCTGCCGCTAAGCTTTTCTCAATAAGCTTTTTATTGCCAGCATTGTTGAAATAAGACGAGTTGAAATCTGTTTTTTGATAGTCAGTTAAGAAGCTTAAACCTTGTGTGAGAGTGCCTTCACGATCGAAATTGACATCTAATTGATAGTTTGCATTGAGTTTTTTCGCATCATAAGCTGATGTATAGCCAACGGTATCGCTGTCAGTTTTGAGATGGCTTACACCAACCTTATGTTTAAGCAATTGATCGTCATTACCTAAGAAGCCACTTAATTTGAATAAGGTATCACGTGTGCGAGTGTAGTGGCCTTTTTCATCTGTTGCGCTGTTATCAAAGTTAGCCGTTTGGCTGCTGTGAGAGGTTAAGAAATCAAAACCTTTTTGATTATCGTCATAGCCAAAACGAAGAGAGGCATTATCACGATGGAATTTATCGCGTTCGTTTGAGCCACCGGTACTTACCGCTGTGCCATCTTGCGCGGTATAGTTAAATCGGTTTTTGCTGAGTGCTGAAATGCCTTTGGTATGGTGGCTGTCACCGTGTAAAGCATAATAGAAGCCGTTATTTGAGCCTGAAAGGGTTAATGAACCATCTACTGTACGATTAGAGCCAGTGCCGAAATCGTAATCAACGTTGAAGGTTTTGCCTTTTTCTAAGCCTTTCTTCGTGGTGATATAAATCACACCACCCATGGCATCACTTCCCCAAAGAGCTGATTGCTCGCCGCGCAATACTTCGATGCGGTCAATATTGCTTAATGCTAAGCCACCGAAATCAAAGCCATAACCAGAAACTGGGTTCACTTTCACGCCATCAATAATCACTGCAGTGTGGTTTGCATCCGCACCACGTAAGAATACATTAGTTAATGTGCCACGACCGCCTGAAGTACTCACGGCTAAACTCGGTACCGTTTTCAATACGTCACTGACATAAGTCGCACCACGTTGTGCAAAATCTTTTTCAGTTAAAACAGTAACAGATGAGGCGGTTTGATGAAGGCTAGTTGGCGTGGCTGATGCAGAATAGACGTTAATCACATCTAATTTTGCCACGTCTTCAGCCGCAGCTAATGCTGGAATCGCTAATAAAATCGCTGAAGTAATCACATTTTTTTTCATTTTAAAATCCCTAGGATAAAAGTCTGTATAAAAGCGCCAGCAGTTTACACATTTGAGGCCTGGCAAGCAAATCTCTCATGATGAAAATAACTCATCATCAAAATGAATGAAATTTAAGAGAAATAAAAAATTTAAGGATTTTTCTGACCGCACTTTTTCGCCTTTATCCGCCTTATAGTTTCAAGTATAATGCCTGTATTTTTCATCACATTGTTATTAAAAAAATTATGAGTACAAAATTCAACGTAAAAACATTCCAAGGCATGATTTTAGCCTTGCAAGAATATTGGGCAAATCAAGGTTGTACCGTTGTTCAACCTTTTGATATGGAAGTGGGCGCAGGGACTTCTCACCCAATGACTGCATTACGCGCATTAGGCCCTGAGCCAATGGCATTTGCTTATGTGCAACCTTCACGTCGTCCGACCGATGGTCGTTATGGCGAAAACCCAAACCGCTTACAACATTACTACCAATTCCAAGTGGTAATTAAACCTTCTCCAGATAACATTCAAGAACTCTATTTAGGTTCACTTGAAATGCTCGGTTTCGATCCAACACAGAACGATATTCGTTTCGTGGAAGATAACTGGGAAAACCCAACTTTGGGTGCTTGGGGTTTAGGCTGGGAAGTGTGGTTAAATGGTATGGAAGTGACCCAATTTACTTATTTCCAACAAGTGGGTGGTTTAGAATGTAAACCGGTAACAGGTGAAGTGACCTACGGTTTAGAGCGTTTAGCGATGTACATTCAAGGCGTAGATTCTGTGTATGACCTAGTTTGGTCTGACGGCCCATTAGGCAAAACCACTTACGGTGATGTGTTCCATCAAAACGAAGTCGAGCAATCCACTTACAACTTTGAATACGCGGATACTGATTTCTTATTCTACTGCTTTGATCAATACGAAAAAGAAGCAAAAAGCTTATTAGAATTAGAACGTCCGTTACCATTACCGGCTTACGAGCGCATTTTAAAAGCTGCACACAGCTTCAACTTGTTAGATGCACGTAAAGCGATTTCGGTCACAGAGCGTCAACGCTATATTTTACGCATTCGTGCATTAACTAAAGGCGTGGCGGAAGCGTACTATGCGAGCCGTGAAGCCTTAGGTTTCCCAGGTTGTAAAAAATAAGGCGAAAAACGACCGCACTTTAAGCATTAACACAACGATATAAGGAGAAAATGATGAAAGATTTTCAATACCCAGACGATATTTATACTGAAGCAGAAACTGATCCTAATACACTCGCGAATTTAGGCCCATTGGCAAAATTAGCGGGTGTTTGGGAAGGTAAACGCGGTGTGGATATCAACCCAAAAGCAGAAGGGCCAGAAAAAGATCCTTATATCGAACGTTACGAAGCCCATCCAACGGATGCGCAAACCAATGGTCCGCAACTCTATTATGGATTACGCTATCACACCCATATTGTACAACCAGGCGAAGTGGAGACGTTCCACGATCAAGTGGGTTATTGGTTATGGGAACCTGAAACAGGCAATATTTTATTAACAGGCAGCATTCCACGTGGCCAAACGTTTATTGCTGTCGGTAATGCACCGGCTGATGCGAAAGAGTTTACGGTAAAAGCAGTACGTGGTTCACTAACAAACGGTATTATTTCTAATCCGTTCTTAGAGCGTTCATTTACCACGGAAAGTTTTGAAATGACGGTAAAATTCCATGATGATGGCTCTTGGTCATACGATCAAACCACAACCATGATTATCCCGAATTATGATGCGCCATTTGAACATCGCGATCGTAACCGTTTAACGAAAATTGCTGACCCGAAATTAAATCCAACTGCGGCAGCAGAACAAGGAGGTGAATAATGAAACCTATCCTTTATTATGCAGCAGATTGCCCTGATACTGCGCCATTTGTGGCAGAGTTAAAACGCTTGGGCGTGGATTATGAGGCAGTGGAAGTATTATCTTCCATTCCAAACTTGAAACAATGGTTGCGTTTGCGTGATCGTCATGCCGCATTTGATGATGCAAAAGCACAAGGCTATGCGGGCTTCCCGGCATTATTGTTAGAGGATGATCGTGTTATTTTAGATGAAGCCAAATTAAAAGAGATTTTTTAAAATGATGAAAAAAACCTTAGCCTTTGCAACTTCAGCGATGATTTTGACCGCTTGTAGCAATGCGCAACCACAAGCTGAAATGCCAACTGTGGGCGGTGAAACAGATGCTCACGGTTGCTTACCAAGCGCGGGGCAGTCTTATTCTTATTTGAAAAAAGCCTGTGTACAAGTGTTTGATGTGGCGGATATTAAGCTAGACGATCCTGCCAATAAAACCCAAGCGGTTTATGGCATTCTTTCGGAAGATAAGCAACAGGTTGAAGTGTTTGCTTCTGATTTGCCTGAAAATACGATTTTAGATGTGATAAAAGGCGGATATGTCTCCAAAGATGGCAAAGTGCGTTTAATGAAAACCAAGAAAAGTTAGAAAATTCGTAAGTAATGAAGAAAGTCAGTTTTTTGCAATTTTTATTTAGCATTGGTGATGACTATTTAATGTTTTTGCGAAATTTAACACCCGCTGTGTTGTTTTTATCACTCGCGTTATTTATGTATTCTGAGCTGAATTGGACACATTGGGCGTGGAGTAATGTGCTAGTGCTGTTTTTAAGTTTGGCTTCAGGATTTATTGCACTCAGCGTCATGGCAATAAATACTGTCGCTTTCGTACGCGAGATGCTGAAAACCTTAAGAACACTAGGCGGAGAGAGCGAACTTGATGAAAATATTGGTACGCTCGCATTATTTAAAATGCTCTGGGTGGAGAGCAACAGTAAACAACTAATCTTTTTTGCGGTAGTCAATATTGTTGCAGTATTTATGGTGTTAGTTTACGGCACCAAATATGCCTTGAATTTTTATAGCTCAATTTCAACATTAAATGATTAAGTCTCGAATATGAAAAAAATAACCCTAAAATTCACCGCACTTTTGCTTGGCTCAGCTTTAGCAAGTAGTGCATTTGCAACAGAAAATGGTCAAATTTCCTCAAGTTCTGATTATGAATTAGAGAAAGTATTGATTTTCAGCCGACACGGATTGCGTTCACCAGTGGAAAAAGATCCGCAAGAAATGGCGAAATATTCCCCTTATGAATGGGCAAAATGGAATGTACCATCTGGCTATCTCACTGCAAAAGGGACGGTGCTAGAAACCTATTTCGGACAGTATTTAGGTCAATGGCTTGCAGATAAAGGGTTACTAACAACAGAACGTTGTGCATCGGGTGAAGGTATTTTCACTTATGCGAATGCAGTACAACGCACAGTTGCAACAGGGCAAGCGATTGTGGCAGGGGCTTTTGCAGGATGTAATGTGCAATTACACCATCGCGGTGAAATTGGTTCAGAAAAAGATCCAATTTTTACTACAAAAGTCCACAACCCAAGCAAAGCCTTGATTGAATCTGCAAAAAATAATGTTGATTTAACCGCTTTACAGAAAAAATTAGCACCAAATTATGCGCTATTGAGTGAAATCATTGATTACAAAAATTCACCAAACTGCTTACAAAAAGGCGAATGTGATTTAGGTGGAAAAGTCGGTGAATACAGTATTAAAGACGGCAAGTCGGTCAAGATTACTGGTTCTATTAGCACCGGGAAGAAAATTGTCAGTGCGTTATTGCTTGCACATTATGTGGGTAAGCCTGATTCAGAAATTGCCAACGGTCGTGTGAATAGCCAAGACAAATGGCGTGCAATTAACGAAATTAAAAACGAATATTACCACACGTTATTTAAAAACAATGAAGCGCTGGCACAAAATGCCTCATATCCGTTGTTAGCATTTATTCAGCGACAGCTAAATAGCAAAAATAAAATTAATTTATTGGTTGGACATGATTCTAATATCGTCGCTCTGCTTGCGGCATTGGGTGTTGAGCCTTATGAATTGAATAATTCATTAGAAAATATCCCAATTGGCGGAAAACTGATGTTTGAAGTGTGGAAACACAAACCAAGTGGTAAGCTCAAATTTAAGTTGGATTATGTTTATCAAACCACTGAACAGCTGATTAATATCACGCCATTAAGTTTAGCGACACCACCAAACCAAACAGCATTAACCCTCAAAGGCTGTGAAAAAGATGAACATGGTTTTTGTGATTATGAGCAGTTTCAAAAGGTGTTGAGTGAAGGGATTGAGAACGGTAAGAAATAGCGTTCATGCAACCCTATGAAAAATACTTAAAAGAGAATTCGCAGAAACTGCGAGTGGATCAAACGGATGCGGAAAGAAAATTATGGCAACGCATTAATCGAGATCAATTATTAGGATTTCGATTTAATCGACAAAAGCCACTTTTAAGTTATATCGTTGATTTTTATTGTGCGAAAGCAAAGCTGATTATCGAATTAGACGGTAGTCAGCACTATGAACCTGATTATCAGGAAAAAGATGCATTGCGAGATGCTGAATTAAATTCACTTGGTTTTACGGTGATGCGGTTTAGCAATGATGAAGTCATGCGTGAAATTGAAGCGGTAGTAGAGCAGATTTATTTGTTTTTAGAGAATGTAAGGGCTGATTGAGTATGAGCGTTAAGTAGCTCTGCCAAATCTCCCCTACCCCTCTTTGCTAAAGAGGGGGATTTCTTGAGTAAATTGATAGTAACTGACTCATTTACATTTTAATTTCAATAGAGATTAAATTATCTGCTTTCAAAAAACGTTAAAGTAGAACATAAATATTTAATTCTCCAAAGATCCAATCCCCTCTTTAGCAAAGAGGGGTAGGGGAGATTTGGCAGAAGTGAAAACAGAGAAATATAAAAGATGATTAAGAAACTATATTCAATAATTTTTATTTGCGTATTGTTAATAATAGGTTGTACGAATAGTAATTCCGTTGTTCAAAAACAAATAACACATATACGTTTTTTTGATAATTCTATTCATGTTCAGATAAATGAAAAACTGTATCATTTAAAGAGCAAAGATAAGAAAACAATACAACAATTTAAAGAATTTTATGATAGTTACCATTATAAAGTATCTAAACAAGCTTTAAACCTGCAAATACTAACGCAAAGTTCTAATGAGCTTATATACTCACTTTTTATTGATAAAAATCTATTAAGTGATGATGACTTAATCAAATTAAAAAAAGTATATCAAGCTGAAGCTTATGAAAAACAATATATAAAAGTAACATTCTTGGCTGATGCTGAGACTTTTTATGGTTTAAATAATTTAACTGATGAATATAAATTAGATACCCCACTACCAATAGTAGTAACTGACAAAAGACCTTTTTTTGAAACTGGTAACGGTCAATTGTTATTTATTTTAACAATGCCAGTTTGGGTACCATTTGCATTAGTATTTGGTTTAAAGCCTTAATATTTATAATGATATAAATTATGTTTACATAGAGACTCCAAAATGACAACCCAAAACTTCCTAGTAGAAATCGGCACAGAAGAGCTGCCACCAAAAGCTCTCAAAACATTAGCGACCTCTTTTGCGGATAACGTTGAGGCGGAATTAAACCAAGCAGGTTTATCATTCGATAAAATCGAATGGTTTGCGGCGCCGCGTCGTTTGGCGGTGAAAGTGTTGAACTTAGCCACACAACAACCAAGCAAAGAAATCGAAAAACGTGGACCTGCAGTGTCTGCAGCCTTTGATGCGGAAGGTAAACCAACTAAAGCGGCAGAAGGCTGGGCACGTGGTTGTGGCATTACTGTTGAGCAAGCAGAACGCATTGCAACTGATAAAGGTGAATGGTTAGTTCATCGTGCAAAAATTGAAGGTCAACCGACCAAAAACTTACTAAACGACATTGTGGCAAATGCGTTGGCGAAATTGCCAATTCCAAAACCAATGCGTTGGGCAGACAAAACCGTGCAATTTATTCGTCCGGTACACACTGTGACTATGTTGTTAGGTGATGAGTTGATCGAAGGCGAAATTTTAGGTGTGGCAAGTGCTCGCACTATTCGCGGCCATCGTTTCTTAGGCGAGAAAGAATTTGAAATTCAACATGCAGACCAATATCCACAATTGTTGCGTGAAAAAGGTTCTGTCGTAGCCGATTTCAACGAGCGTAAAGCAGAAATCCTTGCAAAATCTCAAGCAAAAGCGACCGCACTTGGTGGCGTGGCCGACATTGAAGAAAGCTTGCTTGAAGAAGTGACCTCATTGGTGGAATATCCAAACGTGTTAGCGGCAAAATTTGAAGAACGCTTCTTAGCCGTGCCTGCGGAAGCCTTGGTTTACACCATGAAAGGCGACCAAAAATATTTCCCAATTTATGATAAAGACGGCAAATTATTACCGCACTTTATTTTCGTATCGAACATTAACCCAGAAGATCCAACCGCGATTATCGAAGGGAACGAAAAAGTGGTTCGCCCACGTTTAACCGATGCGGAATTCTTCTTCAAAACCGACTTAAAACAAAAACTGGTTGATCGTTTACCACGTTTAGAAACTGTGTTGTTCCAACAACAGCTCGGTACATTGAAAGACAAAACTGACCGTATTGAACAACTTGCAGGCGAAATTGCAAAACAAATCGGTGCAGATGAAGCGAAAGCAAAACGTGCGGGTTTACTGTCAAAATGTGACTTGATGACCAACATGGTATTTGAATTCACCGATACGCAAGGTGTAATGGGTATGCACTACGCTCGTCATGATGGTGAAGATGAAGAAGTGGCAGTAGCATTAAATGAGCAATATATGCCACGCTTTGCGGGTGATGAATTACCTAAATCTTTGGTGGCAAGTGCGGTCGCTTTAGCAGATAAATTTGACACCTTAACGGGGATCTTCGGCATCGGGCAAGCTCCGAAAGGCAGTGCAGACCCGTTCGCATTACGCCGTGCAGCATTAGGTGCATTGCGTATTATCGTTGAGAAAAACTTGCCGCTGGATTTGGAAGATTTAGTGAAAAAATCCACCGCACTTTTCGGTGATAAACTCACGAATCAAAACGTGGTTACTGATGTGGTGGACTTCATGCTCGGTCGTTTCCGTGCATGGTATCAAGATGAAGGTATTGCGGTGGATGTGATTCAAGCAGTATTGGCACGTCGTCCAACTCGTCCTGCTGATTTTGATGCGCGCGTGCGTGCGGTTTCACACTTCCGTACTTTAGATTCAGCGGAAGCGTTAGCAGCAGCAAACAAACGTGTAAGCAATATCTTAGCGAAAGCGGATGCTGCAATTGGCGAGATCAATTTGACCGCTTGCGTAGAGCCAGCAGAAAAAGCCCTTGCTGAAGCGGTACTTGTATTACGCACTGAAGTACAACCGCTTATCGCGCAAAGTGATTACACGGCTGTATTAGATAAATTAGCGAACTTACGTGCACCGGTAGACAGTTTCTTTGATAACGTAATGGTAAATGCTGAAGATCCAGCATTACGCCAAAACCGCTTAGCGATTTTAAACACGTTACAAGGTCTGTTCTTACAAGTGGCGGATATTTCGGTATTGCAATAATAGATCTAAAAAGGATGGTCAATTTTCAAACGACCATCCTTTTGTATATAGACTTCAACGGATTATTTCTCTATAATCACCCGCACTTTCCCCCCTTAGCTCAGTCGGTTAGAGCAGGCGACTCATAATCGCTTGGTCACTGGTTCAAGTCCGGTAGGGGGGACCATTCACAGAGATCGCATTAGGCGGTCTTTTTTATTGCCTTTCTCTGATGCGTTTTAGGTTGTTATATCCTTTCAATAATTCAGCCCAATTTTCTTCATTGAATTGAATATTCATTCTGCCGACTTCTTTGACAAAAGAGCGGTGTAATCTTTCTAAGTTGCTTTGTTTCCAAAAATCGCCTGATTTTTGACCGCACTTATCGAAATCAATGAGCCAACATTTTTGTTCATTTCCAAGTTGTTGAACGAGAATATTGTGAGCGTTGAGATCCGTATGGCAAATTTGTAAATCATGTAACTGGCGAATTAATTTACCAATGGCTTGCCAGATATCATTCGGTAGCTGCTGGGTTTGCAAAAGTGCGGTCAGATCCTGGGCATTTTCGATCTTTTCAATCAATATATCCGCTTGGTAGCAAATACCTAATTTGCCTTTTTTAACACGTGCAGCAATCGGTTTGGGTACGGCTACACCTGCTTGATGGAGTTGATTTAAAAGCTGAAATTCCGCCACGCTGCGAGTTTCAGTAAATGATTGAAAACGATAGCGATCTTTGTTGAATTTTCCCCATAAACCACCGCGATAATAGTGACGAAGGGCTGTATTTACACCAAACAGATCTTTTGTATCCAGGAAGTAGGTTGTGCCACGTCCTTTGGCTGAACCGGTAATACGTTGTTGTTTTTCCCAAAACGCCGATTCAAAAAATAAAGCGGGCTCCGTTGGTTTTTCCGTGAGATTAAAAAGAAAGAATTGATTATCTTGTTGGAATTCAAGCATTTTAGTTGAACCGAATAATAGAAAATGCTCTCATTCTACTTTAAAATAGGTGGAAATTAAATGCGCGAGGAACTCAAATGTCCCATTCTCCACTTTTTACCTCTCCCCCTAAATCACTTTGTATTTTGCGTTTGTCTGCGGTGGGTGATGTTTGCCATGCACTTGCGGTGGTACAACATATTCAACGTTATTGGCCGCAAACAAAATTAACGTGGATTGTGGGTAAAACAGAAATGGGCTTGCTTTCTGGTATAGAAGGCGTGGAACTTGTTCCTTACGATAAAAAGAGCGGTTGGAAAGGCGTATGGAATTTATGGATGTTTTTGAAAAATAATCAATTTGATGCGCTTTTGAATATGCAGACGGCATTTCGTGCTTCTATTATCTCTCTTGGTATTCAAGCGAAATATAAAATTGGGTTTGGCAAAAAACGTTCTCGAGAAGGGCAGTGGTTGTTTGTGAATCGTCGAGTTCAAGATCCTGAAACGCCTCATGTACTAGATGGTTTCATGGCTTTTGCAGATTATCTTGGTGTACCACCGGCAGAGATGCTTTCTTGGCAATTGGCAATTTCTGATTCAGATCGAGAATATGCCAAACAGTTTATTGATCCTACACGTAAAAATCTGATTATTTCCCCTTGTTCTAGTAAAGTCGAGAAAGATTGGTTGATTAAACGTTACGCGGAGGTGGCGAACATTGCTCATCAACATAATGTGAATGTAATTTTTTGTAGCTCGCCGGCAAAACGTGAATTAGATATGGTGAAAAAAATTACCGCACTTTGTGACTTTCAACCGGTTGATGCTTCAGGAAAAACCAGTTTGAAACAACTTGCTGCATTAATTCATCAAGCAAATTTAGTCATCTCGCCTGATTCTGGGCCCGCTCATATCGCGACCACGCAAGGAACACCTGTCATTGGATTGTATGCCTATCATAATCCATTGCGCACCGCGCCTTATCATAATCTGGATAATGTGGTGTCAGTATATGAAGAAAATGTGCAAAAAGAACAAGGAAAACCTTCATGTGAATTACCTTGGGCAACAAAATTAAAAGGCAAAAATTTAATGGCTGAAATTCAGGTAGAGCAAGTGGTAGCTCAGATGAGAGCGTTGAATTTATTTTAAAGTGCGGTCAATTTTAGAGATAAAAAAGCCCTCAAATGAGGGCTAAAAGAATCATAAAGTTCCTTGCGAATTATTCGCCTTTTTGTGCGTTGTAAGCTTCTAATGCACGAAGAGAGTAGGTGTAAGCTGCACCTGCATTTAATGCGATAGACATCGCTAATGCTGCTGCCACTTCTTCTTCAGTTGCACCTGCTTTCACTGCTTCATCAGCATGTACGCCAATGCAGCTTTCACAACGTGTTGTTACGGCAACTGCTAATGCAATTAATTCACGGGTTTTGGCATCTAATACGTTACCTTCTGCCGCCGCCGCACCTAATGCGCCGTAAGCTTGTAACATTTTAGGGTATTTTTTACCTAATGCACCGAATGATTTTTTAACGTGTGCTACATCATTTTTCCAATCTGCAAACATTGTTTTTCTCCTTAAATTAAGTACAAATTTCGAGAGGAATTATAAGCAGATTAGCGTATGATACTTGTCAAATTGTCTTAACTTTTAGACGGAAAATCTCACAATGGATTATTTAGATAAATTAACTCAGCTAGCGCAAGTGCGTGGGGAAATTAATATTCGCTGCTTGTTTCAAGGGGATTGGCAAGTTGAACATCAGCCAGATACGGCGGAATATCAAGGTTTATTTCATTTAATCGAGCAAGGTGAGTGCTGGGTAACCTTGGCGGGAAAACAGTTTCATTTGAAGAAAGGCGATCTCTTTTTTCTCCCTCAAAATCGACCGCACTTTTTGGGCAGTTCTCAACAAAAAAGAGAGAATAGTCTACAGAGAGCGCAATCAAATGCACTTTTTCATGTTCATCAAATAGGAGCAGGTACGCCCGATCTGAAGATGTTTTGTGGAACATTTTATTATCAAAAACCGTCATTATTAATTGATTCGTTACCAGATTATTTACATCTTTCGCTGCAAAATACACCTGTGCAGCCCTTGGTTTCACTTTTTTTACAAGAAGCCGAGAAACCAGAGCAAGGCACAAAATCCGTGATCGACGCACTATCAAATGTGTTGTTTATTTATATTTTGCGTCATGCACAGCAAATAGGTTTGCTCAATCAAGGCTTATTAGCCGCGTTACAGGATAAAAGGCTGAATCAAGTCCTTGAAAAAATTCTGTTTTCACCTCAATTAGATTGGAATATTGAGCAATTAGCAGAGTTGGCATCGATGTCTCGAGCGACCTTTATGCGGATCTTTCAACAGCAATTAGGGATGCCCCCAGGAAAATTTCTCACACAAGTGCGGTTAGAAATGGCAGCCGTTTTATTGAAAAATACACAAAAGACCATTTTAGCTATTGCCCTTGAAATAGGGTATCAATCAGAAGCGCATTTTAGTAAGGCGTTTAAAGCGATTTATGGGCTTTCGCCGAGTCAATTTCGCAAAACCTAGCCCATCGTTTAAAACTTACGTTATAATGACCGCACTTTAGGCGGCTCTGTCGCCTTTAATTTTTTAAGGTATTGTTATGTTTAATAAAATATTTTCATGGTTTGAAAACCGTTTAAATCCTTATCCAGAAAGCAATCCAACAACGCCTGAAAAAGGCTTGTTCCGTTTTATTTGGTCAAGCATTGATGGCATGAAAGGCTGGATCTTTTTGCTCGCAGTATTGACGGTCGGTACTGGTGTAATGGAAGCCTTGCTTTTCCAATTTATGGGGTTATTGGTGGATTGGCTAGGCGCTTATACCCCAACCACGCTTTGGCAAGAAAAAGGGCATTTGCTTGCGGGTATGGTTGCCTTGCTCATTTTCAGTATTGTATGGTCATTCGTGGGCGTGAATGTACGCTTACAAACGCTACAAGGGGTATTCCCAATGCGTTTGCGTTGGAATTTCCACCGTTTGATGCTAGGACAAAGCTTAAGCTTCTACCAAGATGAATTTGCAGGTCGTGTATCGGCTAAAGTGATGCAAACCGCCCTTGCGGTGCGTGATACGGTGATGACCATTGCGGATATGCTGGTGTATGTTGCCGTGTATTTTATTACTTCAGGCTTGGTACTTGCGGCTTTAGATACCTGGTTTTTAGTGCCGTTTTTTTTATGGATTGTGGCATTTGTGACTATTTTACGTTTGCTTATTCCACGTTTAGCGAAAACAGCACAACGACAAGCCGATGCGCGATCTTTAATGACTGGGCGTATTACGGATGCTTACTCAAATATTGCAACGGTAAAACTATTTTCACATGATGCGAGAGAAGCGAATTATGCAAAACGTTCCATGGAAGAATTTATGGTCACCGTGCATGCACAAATGCGTTTGGCAAGTTCATTAGATACCTTAACTTACGCAACCAATATCTTCTTAACGTTAAGCACTGCAATTTTAGGTGTGGTGTTATGGCAAAACGGTCAAGTAGGCGTGGGAGCAGTGGCAACTGCAACCGCGATGGCATTACGTGTGAACGGACTTTCTCGTTGGATTATGTGGGAATCTGCTCGCTTATTTGAAAACATCGGGACGGTGAATGATGGTATGGCAACGCTAACCAAACCACACACCATTGTTGATAAGCCAAATTGTGTTGCGTTAGAAGTAAAACAAGGCGAAATCAAATTTAACGATATCTCGTTTGCCTATGATCCAAATAAACCGTTACTTAACCATTTTAATCTCACTATCAAACCGGGTGAAAAAGTGGGCTTAATTGGTCGTTCTGGTGCAGGTAAATCAACCATTGTGAATTTACTTTTACGTTTCTATGAAGCGCAAGAAGGTTCAATTACCATTGATGGTCAAAATATTTTAGATGTAAGCCAAGAAAGTCTTCGTAGTCAGATTGGTTTAGTGACACAAGATACTTCACTTTTACACCGTTCTGTCCGCGATAACATCATTTATGGTCGCCCAACAGCGACGGACGAAGAAATGATAAATGCAGCTAAACGTGCGGAAGCGGCAGATTTCATTCCTTATCTCAGCGATGCACAGGATAGAAAAGGCTATGATGCCCATGTTGGTGAACGTGGGGTGAAACTGTCGGGTGGTCAACGCCAACGTATTGCTATTGCGCGTGTCATGTTAAAAGATGCGCCAATTTTACTGTTGGATGAAGCGACCAGTGCACTAGACTCCGAAGTGGAAGTGGCGATCCAAGAAAGTCTTGATAAGATGATGGAAAATAAAACGGTTATTGCCATTGCTCACCGTTTATCCACTATTGCGGCAATGGATCGTTTAATTGTGTTAGATAAAGGACAAATTGTCGAGCAAGGGACTCACGCAGAATTGCTCGAACAAAATGGCCTTTATGCTCGCCTTTGGAAACACCAAAGTGGTGGCTTCTTGAGTGAGCATGTCGAGTAAAACACAGGAAAAAATGACCGCACTTTGTAAAGGTGTAAATCTTGAGAGAGTTTAGATAGCGATTGAACTTTTCTCATAATTAGTGCGAATTTCCTTTGACTATTTTATTGACAACAGGTAATATTCGCACCCTATGCAAAAGGTAAAACTACCCCTAACCGTTGATCCAGTTAAAGACGCTCAACAAAGAATTGATTATGATGGTTACTATACCGCTAGTCAGTTAGTGCGTTTAGCTGAATCTACGGGGAAAGTGCTCAGCGATGCACAGGTAACATTATCGTTTTATATTGATCCACAAAAATTAGTGGTGATGAAAGGGCAAGTACAAGTTGACGTTGAATTAGAGTGTCAACGTTGTGGCGAGCCATTCAAACAAACATTGGAATGTCATTTTATGTATAGTCCAGTGGCTAATTGGGATCAGGCTGATGACTTGCCGGAAATTTATGAGCCAATCGAATTTAATGAGTTTGGTGAAATAGATTTACTTGGTGCAGTGGAAGACGAACTTATTTTAGCTCTACCGCTTGTTCCAATGCATTCATCTGAACACTGTGAAGTGTCCGCGCACGAACAGGTTTTTGGCGAATTGCCTGAAGAATTGGCAAAAAAACCGAACCCGTTCGCTGTATTAGCTAATTTAAAGCAAAAGTAAATTAAATTTAGGAGTATAGCCAATGGCTGTTCAACAAAACAAAAAATCTCGTTCACGTCGTGATATGCGTCGTTCACACGATGCATTAACTACTGCTGCAGTATCAGTGGATAAAGCAAGCGGTGAAACTCACTTACGCCACCACATAACTGCTGACGGTTACTACCGTGGTCGCAAAGTGATCAATAAGTAATTTTACTTATAAGGTATTCACTTGAACCGTCTAACCTTAGCGTTAGATGTGATGGGCGGGGACATTGGTCCCCGTATTACTATCCCCGCATCTCTTTCAGCGTTGGAAGCAGATCCAATGCTCTCTTTAGTGCTGTTTGGCGATAGCCAACAAATTTCCCCTTTATTGGAAAATGCACCTTCTTCTCTTTTAGAACGTATTCAAATTCATCATTGCACTAAGACTATTGATAATAATCAAGGTATTTCTCATGCATTGCGTCATAGCAAAGGCACGTCGATGCGTTTAGCTATTGAAATGGTTCAGAAAGGTGAGGCGCAAGGTTGTGTGAGTGCAGGAAATACGGGCGCGTTGATGGGATTGTCAAAGGTACTCTTACAACCTTTAGAGGGAATTCAACGTCCTGCGTTGGTATCCTTATTACCGTCGATGACGGGTGATAAAACCGTGATGTTAGATTTAGGAGCAAACGTAGAATGTTCTGCTCAAAATCTTTATGAATTTGCCATCATGGGCTCGATCTTTGCCGAAAACCGATTGAACTTAGTTTATCCACGCATAGCCTTACTCAATATCGGCGTGGAAGAAATTAAAGGGCATCAATCCATTCGTGAAGCTGCGAATTTATTAGAGAAATCGACCGCACTTAATTATACCGGTTTTATTGAAGGTAACTTTTTATTAAATGGTGTGGCTGATGTGATCGTGAGTGATGGGTTTTCGGGAAATATTGCATTAAAAACCCTTGAAGGGGCTGCTAAGAATCTGTTATCTCTTCTGAAAGGAAAAGAAAAACAGCCTATTTTTAAATCGCTTGCCAAATTTATTCTGCGTTTTTTCTTTAAAGATGCTTATCATCGCTTGAAACGCATTAACCCTGATGAATATAATGGGGCGTCTTTACTCGGATTAACGGCTGTTGTGGTGAAAAGCCATGGCAGCGCAAATGTAGATGCATTTGCTCGTGCAATTGCGGATGCAGCTTTGCAAGCTCGTTTGCAAATTCCACAAAAAATCTTGGCGGGTTTACAACGTTATTAATTAATAAGTTTTGATATGATGAATAGTAGAATTTTATCCACCGGTAGCTATTTGCCGAGCCACATTCGTACCAATGCGGATTTGGAAAAAATGGTTGATACTTCAGATGAATGGATCGTGACTCGTTCAGGGATTCGTGAACGTCGTATTGCAGCAGCAGATGAAACTGTCGCAACAATGGGATGTGAAGCAGCCAAAAAAGCACTTGAAATGGCCAATCTTGATCCTCAAGAAATTGAGTTGATCATCGTTGCGACAACCAGTGGTTCTCACGCTTATCCAAGTTCAGCTTGCCAAGTTCAAGGCTTATTAGGCATTGAAGATGCGATTTCTTTTGATTTAGCGGCAGCTTGTACCGGTTTTGTTTATGCTTTAGGTGTAGCGGATAAATTTATTCGTTCAGGCAGCGTGAAAAAAGCCCTTGTGATTGGTGCAGATCTTAACTCGCGTAAATTAGATGAAACCGATCGTAGCACTGTCGTGTTATTTGGTGATGGTGCAGGTGCGGTGATCTTAGAGGCATCAGAGCAAGAAGGCATTATTTCAACGCATTTACATGCATCGCCAGATAACAATGCGGCATTACTACTTCCACAAGCTGAACGTGGTGTGGAGAAATCTGGTTATATTGAAATGCAAGGTAACGAAACCTTTAAATTAGCGGTACGTGAGCTTTCTAATGTGGTGGAAGAAACCCTTTCTGCTAATAATCTCCAAAAAACAGATATCGACTGGCTTGTGCCACATCAAGCGAATTTACGTATTATCACCGCGACAGCGAAAAAATTAGAGATGGATATGTCGCAAGTCGTGGTAACGCTTGATCGTACAGCGAATACCAGTGCGGCGACTGTACCAACCGCTTTAGATGAAGCAGTGCGAGATGGTCGAATTCAACGCGGTCAATTGCTTTTACTCGAAGCTTTTGGCGGTGGTTGGACTTGGGGTTCAGCATTGGTGCGATTCTAATTAATTTGTTAGAATCTCGACAGAATTTTAAAAGTGCGGTTAAATTTGACCGCACTTTCAACATTTAAACGATGAAGAAATAGGAAGAAAACATGAAAAAATTCGCAATGGTTTTTCCAGGACAAGGTTCTCAAGCTGTTGGCATGTTAGCTGATCTTGCTAACGAATATCCGGTAGTCACCGAAACTTTTAAACAAGCATCTGAAGCGCTTGGCTATGATTTATGGAACTTGGTTCAACAAGGGCCAGCAGAAGAATTAAATAAAACTTGGCAAACTCAGCCGGCATTATTAGCGGCATCCGTTGCGATCTTCCGTGTATGGCAAGAAAAATACCCACAATTGCAACCAAGTGTGATGGCTGGTCACAGTTTAGGTGAATATTCAGCATTAGTTTGTGCAGGTGTCATTGATTTTAAAGATGCGATTAAATTAGTGGAATTACGCGGTAAATTAATGCAACAAGCAGTACCAGAAGGTACTGGTGCAATGTATGCGATTATTGGCTTAGATAATGAAGCGATTATCAATGCATGTAAACAAGCCGAGCAAGGCGAAGTGGTATCTGCGGTAAACTTTAACTCACCAGGTCAAGTAGTCATTGCTGGAGCGAAAGAAGCGGTAGAACGTGCAGCAGCATTATGTAAAGAAGCGGGTGCAAAACGTGCTTTACCATTAGCGGTAAGTGTTCCTTCACATTGTGCATTAATGAAACCAGCAGCAGAACAATTGGCCGTAACACTTGAAGGCATTACGCTTAATGCGCCAGCAACACCAGTATTAAACAACGTGGATGTCAAAGCGGAAACAGAAAGTGCAGAAATTCGTACCGCACTTATTCGTCAGTTATATAGCCCAGTTCGTTGGACTGAAACCGTTGAGAAAATGGCGCAAGATGGCGTAGAAGTTTTAGTTGAAATCGGCCCAGGTAAAGTATTAAACGGTTTAACAAAACGTATCGTGGCAGAATTACAAGCAACATCAGTAAATGATGCAGCATCATTAGATGCTGTTGAAGCATTATTAGCATAAAAGGGGATTAAAAATGCAAAATAAAATCGCATTAGTGACAGGTGCAACACGTGGTATTGGCCGCGCAATTGCAGAAGAATTAGCATCAAAAGGTGCATTTGTAATTGGTACCGCAACCTCTGAAAAAGGTGCTGATACAATTTCAGCTTACCTTGGTGACAAAGGTAAAGGTTTAGTATTAAATGTGGCAGACAAAGAAAGTATTGATGCCGTATTAGAACAAATTAAAGAACAATTCGGTGATATTGATATCCTCGTGAATAACGCAGGTATCACTCGTGATAACTTATTAATGCGTATGAAAGATGAAGAATGGTTCGATATTATGCAAACCAACTTAACCTCTGTATTCCATCTTTCTAAAGCAATGTTGCGCTCCATGATGAAAAAACGTTTCGGTCGTATCATTACTATCGGTTCAGTGGTGGGCTCAATGGGTAACCCTGGTCAATCTAACTACTGTGCCGCAAAAGCCGGCTTAATTGGTTTTTCTAAAGGCTTAGCAAAAGAAGTGGCATCACGTGGTATTACTGTAAACGTTGTGGCTCCAGGCTTTATCGCAACAGATATGACAGAAGTGCTTACTGAAGAACAAAAAGCGGGTATTCTTGGTAATGTCCCAGCTGGTCGTTTAGGTGAGCCAAAAGATATCGCAAAAGCGGTAGCGTTTTTAGCTTCTGACGATGCGGCTTATATTACCGGTACCACATTACATGTGAATGGTGGCTTATATATGAGCTAACCCTTTCATGGGGATATATGAGTGATTTTGTCTATAACATATAGCAAAGCAGTTTAGTTAATGATAAAATCCCAATCGCAATGTAACTTTTTCTCTGTATGTGTTTTTACATTGCCTGTTTTTTTGTGGTGCGACCACCTAAGAAATAGTTGCAACTTTATCAAAAATGCATACACTAACCGCTCTTAAATGAGTTAAAACAACAATAGGAAAAACAAATGAGTATTGAAGAACGCGTGAAAAAAATCATCGTTGAACAATTAGGTGTTAAAGAAGAAGACGTAAAACCAGAAGCTTCTTTCGTTGAAGATTTAGGTGCGGACTCTTTAGATACAGTTGAATTAGTAATGGCTTTAGAAGAAGAATTCGATATCGAAATTCCTGATGAAGAAGCTGAAAAAATCACAACTGTTCAATCTGCGATTGACTACGTTCAAAACAATCAGTAATTTTTAAGTTGGGCGATCTTTTAGGTCGCCTAATTTTTTTCTTTAAATTTCTTTTCTACATTCTTTATCTTCAAATAAAAAAATATATCTAAATCTCTTAAATTTCTGACCGCACTTTCCTTTTTTAATCTTTCTCAGATTTGCTTTTATTATTAAGTCCCTTTATTTTTTGATTTAAAACAAGATTTACCTTAAAAGTACTTATTATGAGTTAATTTTGATGCTAGTATTCGATCAAAATTTTTTCTAATTAACCATAAAATGATTCGGAGTATCTTATGGATTTTCTAATGAACCTAGGTGAAGGTAGCCAGTTTGCTATTCAGCTTGTTATTGTTCTTATCTGTTTGTTTTACGGGGCAAAAAAAGGTGGTATCGCACTGGGTATGCTTGGTGGGGTAGGCTTAATTGTTCTTGTTTTCGGCTTTGGTATTGAACCAGGTAAGCCAGCTATCGATGTAATGCTAACTATCCTTGCGGTGGTAGTGACATCGGCAACATTACAAGCCAGTGGTGGTTTAGATGTCATGTTACAAATCGCGGAGAAAATGCTTCGTCGTAACCCGAAATATGTCAGTATTTTGGCACCATTTGTAACTTGTTTCTTAACTATTTTATGTGGTACAGGTCACGTGGTTTATACCATGTTACCAATCATTTATGATATTGCGATCAAAAATGATATTCGTCCTGAACGTCCAATGGCAGCAAGCTCAATTGCTTCTCAAATGGGTATCATTGCGTCACCTGTTTCTGTGGCAGTAGTGACTTTAACCACATTCTTAGTGAATGCTAAAACACCATTAGCAGGTTTTGATGGTTATTTAGATTTATTAAAAATTACCGTGCCTTCAACCCTTTGCGGTGTATTGGCTATCGGTATTTTCAGCTGGTTCCGCGGTAAAGATTTAGATAAAGACCCAGAATTCCAAGAGAAATTAAAAGATCCAGAATTCAAAAAATATGTTTATGGTGATAGCACATCATTATTAGATAAAAAATTACCACAATCTAGCTGGAATGCGATGTGGATCTTCTTTGGTGCAATTTTAGTGGTAGCGGTATTAGGTTACTTTAAAGATTTACGCCCAGCCTTTGAAAAATCAGCACCAGCTCAAGTAGTTGAAATTGTTTCTGCCGATAAAGCAGTGAAATCTTTCAATGTTAAAGACGGTAAAATTGTTGCATTAGCAAAAGATGGTACATTAGTGCTTGATGTTAAAGACAGCAAAGCGAAAACACAAACAGCCTACAATAACGTTGCAATTTATAACGATAAAGGTGAAGTCGCTCAAACAATTACCGCTCAAGATAACAATGTTGTCATCACTGCGGGTGATAAAACTGAAACTATCGATAACGCTGCAATCGTATTAAAAGACACTGCGAAGAAAAAAGTGAATTTAAGTATGGTTCACGTTATTCAAATCTTCATGTTATTAGCGGGTGCATTAATTGTTATCTTTACTAAAACTGATGCGGGTAAAATCAGTAAAAATGAAATTTTCCGTTCAGGTATGATTGCATTAGTGGCTGTATTCGGGATTTCTTGGATGGCAGAAACCATGTTTACCGTTCACACTCCAATGATGAAAGCAGCACTTGGTGATGTGGTAAAAGCACATCCTTGGACTTACGCCGTGATGTTGTTATTAATTTCTAAATTCGTAAACTCACAAGCGGCAGCATTGGTTGCATTCGTTCCATTAGCTTTAGGTATCGGCGTTGATCCAGCTGTTATATTAGCCTTTGCTTCAGCTTGTTACGGTTACTACATTTTACCAACTTACCCAAGTGACCTTGCGGCAATCCAATTCGACCGTTCAGGCACAACCCACATTGGTAAGTTTGTAATTAACCACAGCTTTATTTTACCGGGCTTAATCGGTGTAATCACTTCATGTATCTTTGGTTACATTTTCACAAGCTTGTTTGGTTATCTATAATAACTAACAGATAAAAGAAAAGGCTATTCGTTTGAATAGCCTTTTTTGTTTGTAAAGTGCGGTTAAATTTTAGGATGTTTTATCTCAATGCTACATTTGACTTTATCATTCATAAACATTCCTAAAACTGACCGCACTTTTGCTCTTCTTAAAATAAATTCCTGCTAAAGGTTGAAACATAGGGGGATTTATTGCGATAATCCTCATTATTTTTTGGGTGATCTTTCGGGCTACCATTTTTTCAGGTGGCCAGTTTTTATTAGGAAAGATTAAATTGAACATTATTTAAGTAAGTTAGAAGAATAACAATGGCTGAAAAACGTAATATTTTTTTAGTAGGTCCAATGGGCGCAGGTAAAAGCACCATTGGCCGTCAGCTTGCGCAACAATTGAATATGGACTTTGTCGATTCAGATGCAGTAATTGAGGAACGTGCGGGAGCAGACATTAGCTGGATTTTTGATTTAGAAGGCGAAGAAGGTTTTCGTAAGCGTGAAGAGCGAATTATCAATGAATTAACCCAATTACAAGGCGTTGTGCTTTCCACTGGTGGGGGAGCAGTGATGTCAAAAGAGAATCGTAATTATCTTTCTGCTCGTGGTATTGTGATTTATTTAGAAACCTCAGTAGATAAACAATATCAACGTACGCAACGTGATAAAAAACGTCCTTTATTACAAGGAACGGATAACCCGCGCCAAGTGTTGGAAGACTTAGCCAAAGTACGCAATCCGTTATACGAAGAAATTGCAGATATTACTTTGCCAACAGATGAGCAAAATGCCAAAGTAATGGTTAATCAAATTGTTGATTTAATTGATAATCTAAACGGCTTAAACGGTTCACTCTAAGGATTAAAAATGTTGTGCGTAAATGTTGAATTAAAAGAACGTCGTTATCCTATTTATATTGGCGAAGGGTTACTTAAAGATGAAACCTGTTATCCGCTGAAGAAAGGGGATAAAGTGATGATTGTGACTAATCCAACTGTCGCACAATATTATCTTGAGCCCGTTACAGAAACATTAGAAAAAATAGGTTGTCAGGTTGAATCGGTATTATTGCCTGATGGCGAAAAATATAAAACGCTTGAGTCTTTAAATCTCATTTTTACCGCGCTTTTAAAGCATAATCATGGGCGAGATACCACGATTATTGCATTAGGTGGTGGCGTGATTGGTGATGTAGCAGGTTTTGCTGCATCGAGTTATCAGCGTGGTGTGCGTTTTATTCAAATTCCTACCACATTATTAGCCCAAGTGGATTCTTCTGTTGGTGGCAAAACTGCCGTTAATCATGAGTTAGGCAAAAATATGATTGGGGCGTTTTATCAACCTTCTACGGTGATCATTGACACCCTTACACTCAATACCCTGCCAAAACGTGAAGTAAATGCAGGACTTGCGGAAGTCATTAAATATGGGGCGATTTTAGATTATGCCTTTTTCGAGTGGCTTGAAGCGCATATTGATGAATTAGTCGCGTTAAATCAACATTCACTGCAGTATTGCATTGCGCGTTGTTGTCAAATCAAAGCCGATGTTGTTGCACGCGATGAAACTGAAAAAGGCGATCGTGCATTATTAAATCTCGGTCATACTTTTGGTCATGCGATCGAAACACATTTAGGCTATGGAAACTGGTTACATGGTGAAGCTGTTGCAGCTGGAACTATGATGGCAGCGGTATTATCTGAACAATTAGGCGATCTTTCTTTTGAAGATGTTGCTCGTTTAGAAAAGCTTTTAGCGCGTGCTAATTTGCCGACCGTTTCGCCTGATACCATGCAACCAGATGATTATTTACCGCATATGATGCGAGATAAAAAAGTGCTGGCAGGCAAGTTGCGTCTTGTGTTGCTAAAAGCCCTTGGTCAAGCCTATGTGGCGACTGATACTGACAAATCTCTTGTGCTAAACGCGATTGAGCGTTGCACACAACATGACTAACAGTCATTGCTCCATGTTGCGTCCGAAAAATAATAAAACGAAACCCCGAATTAAACACCGCCCGTTTTTAAAATGGGCGGGCGGTAAATTTCGTTTAACGGACGATCTCAACCGCGTCTTTCCTAAAAGAAAACAGTGTTTGATCGAACCTTTTGTGGGGGCGGGTGCTGTTTTTCTTAATTCTCATTTTGAGCGTTATATTTTGGCAGATATTAATCCTGATTTGATTAACTTGTTTAATATCGTCAAGGAAAATGTAGATATCTATATTGAGGCTTGTAAGCCAATTTTCTTCGCCGAAAATGCCAATACAGCCGACTATTATTACGCCCAGCGTGATGCCTTTAATCAATCAAGCGAGCCTTTCGAGCGCTCGGTGTTGTTCCTTTATTTGAACCGTTTTGGATTTAATGGATTGTGCCGTTATAACAGTAAAAATGAGTTTAATGTGCCCTTTGGCGCTTATAAAACCCATTATTTCCCTGAGGATGAATTACGCTATTTCGCCCATAAAGCACAAAGTGCGGTCTTTTTATGCGCTGATTTTCAACAGACCTTTGAATTAGCGGATAAACACAGCGTGATCTATTGTGATCCGCCTTATGCACCGCTTCCGCAAGATACCAATTTTACTGGATATGCAGGGAATGCTTTTGGACTTGAACATCAAAAGAATTTAGCGGAATGTGCAAAGAAAGCGCAAAAAGAAAAGCAAATTTCCGTCGTGATTTCTAACCACGATACAAAATTTACGCGTGAGATTTATAAAGGGGCGAAATTCAAACGCGTTAAAGTACAGCGTTCGATTAGCCAATCTTCAGAAAAACGAGTTAAGGTAAAAGAATTAATCGCTATCTTTAAAGGTTAACTTAGCAGGTTAATTCAGGATTAATTTTTATCTCAAAGCCTTTTACTTCGGGATAGGTCGGTTGAATTGCAGTGAGTAATTCGCTTTGGCGAAATAAAATTCCTTGGCGGACGACCGCACTTTTGACTTCGATAAAGAGTTTCCCATCTGTGATGGAGCCTAACCGAAAAAGTCCTTTAAATTCTTGCGGGAAAAGGCGGCTGATATTTTGGTTCAGTTCATTCAACATTAACCCTTTCTGCATGATTTTGGCAAATTGTGATCCTTCTAGCACATCAATAATATTCATGGCTTTTTGATAACGCTCATGCTTGTTTTCCACAAAAATACCCCAATAATGACTTTACGTTGAATTTCCGATACAATACACACAAATTTTGTCAGAGACAATAAGATGATGAAATCAAACAAAGGTAAAACAAATTTCTGGTCGCAGTTGCTGTTAAGCATGATTGCGATTTTTGCTTTACCTGTCGCTCAGGGATTAGAAGCACCGCCTTCATCAAATATGAGTGGCGAAAATTACCAAACGTCATCTGAACAACATATGTTGATTGCAGTGCGTGAAATTCGTCAAGCATTGCAGGTTCAACCTCAGCCAACAAATCACAAAACCCATTCCAATCAAAAACACGAAAAAATTCAACCGCACTTTATCGCGGCAGAGTTTCCTGTTTTTGCCCCTATTCGGGCCGGTCCTGCTATTATTTAATTTTCTTTTATCTTTGAACGAACCGATTTTTTAATCGGATGATCCTTTTTATTTTTTATTTGAAAGAGAAATTATGAGTTTTTTAACAAAAATTTTTGGCAGCCGTAACGAACGTATTTTACGCAGATTAAGAAAACAAGTTGCGAAAATCAACAAAATGGAGCCGGCTTTTGAAGCATTAAGTGATGATGAATTAAGAGCAAAAACAGAAGAATTCCGTAGTCGTTTAGCTAATGGTGAAACTTTACAACAACTTTTACCTGAAGCTTTTGCTACCGTGCGTGAAGCGGGTAAACGTGTACTCGGTATGCGCCATTTCGATGTGCAATTAATTGGTGGTATGGTGCTCACCAATCGTTGTATCGCAGAGATGCGTACAGGTGAAGGTAAAACCTTAACCGCAACCTTGCCTTGCTATTTGATGGCGTTGGAAGGTAAAGGCGTGCACGTTGTGACTGTGAATGATTACTTAGCACGTCGTGACGCGGAAACTAACCGCCCATTATTTGAATTCTTGGGGATGACTGTTGGTGTGAATATCCCTGGTTTACCGCCTGAAGCAAAACGTGAAGCTTATGCGGCAGATATTACATACGCGACAAACAGCGAGTTAGGTTTCGATTACCTTCGTGATAACTTAGCCCATTCCAAAGAAGAGCGTTTCCAACGTCATTTAGGCTATGCCTTAGTGGATGAAGTTGACTCAATTTTAATCGATGAAGCGCGTACACCATTGATTATTTCAGGCCAAGCAGAAGACAGCTCTGAACTTTATATTGCGGTAAATAAACTAATTCCGAATTTAATTAAGCAAGAAAAAGAAGATACGGAAGAATATACCGGTGAAGGCGACTACACCTTAGATCTTAAAACCAAACAAGCGTATTTGACTGAACGTGGTCAAGAAAAAGTTGAAAATTGGTTAATTGAACAAGGTTTAATGCCAGAAGGTGATTCTCTTTATTCACCAGCGCGCATTGTATTGCTACACCATGTTATGGCAGCGTTACGTGCGAATACTTTATTTGAGCGCGATGTAGACTATATCGTGAAAGATGGTGAGATCGTGATCGTCGATGAACATACTGGTCGTACTATGGCGGGTCGTCGTTGGTCTGATGGTTTACACCAAGCAATCGAAGCAAAAGAAGGCGTAGAAATTAAGAGTGAAAACCAAACTGTTGCGTCGATTTCTTACCAAAACTACTTCCGTCTTTATGACAAATTAGCGGGTATGACTGGTACAGCAGATACCGAAGCCTTTGAATTCCAACAAATTTATGGTTTGGAAACTGTCGTTATCCCAACCAATCGTCCAATGATTCGTGATGATCGTACGGACGTCATGTTTGAGAATGAAGAATACAAATTCAATGCAATTATTGAAGATATCAAAGACTGTGTCGCTCGCAATCAACCAGTTCTTGTCGGTACCGTATCAGTTGAAAAATCTGAAATGCTTTCTCAAGCGTTAGATAAAGCGGGTATCAAACACAACGTATTGAATGCAAAATTCCACGCACAAGAAGCGGAAATTGTTGCGGAAGCAGGGGCGCCAGGTGCAGTAACCATTGCAACTAACATGGCGGGTCGTGGTACCGATATTATCCTCGGTGGTAACTGGAAAGCAAAAGCGGCAAAATTAGAGAACCCAACTCCAGAGCAAATTGAGGCACTTAAAGCTGAGTGGGAGAAAAATCACGAGATCGTGATGCAAGCTGGTGGCTTACACATTATCGGGACAGAACGTCATGAATCACGCCGTATTGATAACCAGTTGCGTGGTCGTTCAGGTCGTCAAGGTGACCCAGGTTCTTCACGTTTCTACCTTTCTTTGGAAGATGGCTTAATGCGTATTTATCTGAATGAAGGTAAATTAAATATGATGCGTAAAGCCTTCACCCAACCAGGTGAAGCGATGGAGTCTAAACTTCTCGCTAAAGTGATTGCATCGGCGCAAGCGAAAGTAGAAGCCTTCCACTTTGATGGTCGTAAAAACTTGCTTGAATATGATGATGTGGCTAACGACCAACGTCATGCAATTTACGAACAACGTAATTACTTGCTCGATAACGATGATATTTCAGAGACTATCAAAGCAATTCGCAGCGATGTATTTAATGATGTGATTGACCAATATATTCCGCCACAATCATTGGAAGAACAATGGGATATTAAAGGCTTAGAAGAGCGTTTAGCGCAAGAGTTTGGTCTTGAGTTACCAATTGAACATTGGTTAGAAGAAAATAACAATCTTCATGAAGAAAACTTGCGTGAGCGCATTATTCAAGAAGCCGAAGATGAATACAAAGCGAAAGAAGCGCTTGCGGGTGAAGAAACCATGCGTCATTTCGAAAAAGGTGTGATGTTACAAACCCTTGATGAACTCTGGAAAGAGCACTTGGCTGCAATGGATTATTTACGTCAAGGTATCCATTTACGTGGTTATGCGCAAAAAGATCCAAAACAAGAGTACAAAAAAGAATCTTTCCGTATGTTTACTGAAATGTTAGATTCTTTAAAACATCATGTGATTACGACACTGACTCGTGTGAAAGTACGTACGCAGGAAGAGATGGAAGAAGCAGAACGTGCACGTCAAGCAATGGCTGAGCGTGAAGCTCAAACTCATCATCCTGTAGGTGAAAACACAGAGCAAGCTCAAAGCGAGGACTATTCAGATCGCCATATTGGACGTAATGAACCTTGTCCTTGTGGGTCAGGTAAAAAATACAAGCATTGTCACGGCAATAAAGCCCGATATGCTTAGTTAAGGAAAAGAGCGGTTAAATTTTTGCGTGTTTTAAAACACCGCTAAAAATGACCGCTCTTTCTACTTTTGAGATAAGGAAAAACGATGAGTAAGCCTATCATTCAAGTTGCGGCAGGGATTATTCGTAATGAATTTGGGCAGCTATATTTGACCCAGCGCTTAGAAGGGCAAGATTTTGCGCAGGCATTGGAATTTCCAGGCGGTAAAGTTGATGCAGGTGAAACCCCTGAAGAAGCCTTAAAAAGAGAATTGGAAGAAGAGATTGGCATTCATATTTTAAATGCTGAACTGTACGAACGTTTTCAATTTGAATATCCAACCAAAATTTTAGATTTTAGTTTTTATTTGGTTACTGAATGGATCGGCGAGCCTTTTGGACGAGAAGGCCAAGAAGGTTTTTGGCTTGAACAACGTGAGCTTGATGCAGGACAATTCCCGCCAGCAAATTTAAGGCTGATTCAGCGTTTAGTGGCTGAAAGTGTCAAATAATATTTAGTCAAATTTATTTATTATGATTCCAAGTATTTTTCTGAGTTTATTTTTTATTGCGACGGTGATTTTTATCGTCAATTCGCACTATCGTTGGACATATTTTTTTGCGATTGCATTATTCGTTTTATTGTTTAGCTCAATGTTTGCGATAACCGGTCAATGGCAACGCGGATTGAATTTTGCGTCCGTGCTTTTTGTCGTGTTGATGTTATTCCATCGAATGAAAATTCATTACTATAAACAACCTTTACTCATTTCAGATTTTTGGCTTGTGACAGACTGGCGAAATTGGGAAACCCTTTTACATTATAAAGGCGCTATTTTTGGCGTGTTGGGGCTATTAGGTCTGTTGGGTTATGCTATCTTTGGTTGGTCAGATGTGGAAACTGCATCTACTGGATTCCGCGTATTTGCAGCAATACTTGCTGCAACGAGCTTTGGTTTAATGTGGCATTATTCTAAAGATCCGGATGCAACAAAAGTCTGGCTGGATTCATTGCCGGATGATGGTCGAGATGTCTTTTTAAACTTACCAATGTCTTGTCGTGGCGTATTCTTTAAAGTGCCAGAATTTGAAGGTAATAGTCAAAAATTTAAAGAAAAAATGACCGCACTTTTAAGTGAAAAAGCTGAGAGTAAAACTGAAAGTGCAGAAAAGCCAGACATAGTGGTGTGTCTACAAGAATCAACCTTGAATCCTCATCAATTTGATTTTGATGCAGAAACCATCCCACCATTTTCAATGTTTAATAAGCAGGAAGATACCGCATTTGTGAGTCCATTGCGTGTACATACGCTGGGCGGTGCAACGTGGAAATCTGAATTTGCTTTCCTTGCAGGGGTGCCTTCAACCGATTTTGGTGCTTTGGCAAGTGGGGTGTTTTATTCCGTTGTCCCACACTTACAGACTGGTTTTATTAAAAATCTCCGTGAACAAGGCTATTTTTGCGTGGCGTTATCGCCTTTTACGAAAGGTAACTACAACGCAAAACCTGTTTATGACCACTTTGGTTTTGATTTAATGTTGCAACCACAAGATTTAGGTTATCCCGCATCAATCAGCAAAAATCTCTGGCATATTAGCAGTGAAGAGATGATGTATTACACCAAACTGATTTTGCAGAAACAGCATCCATCATTGGAAAATGTACAACAGCCAATGTTTGTTTATGTGCTCACCATGAAAGAGCACGGCCCTTACAACACGAATATGCCAAACCATTTTAATTTGGCGAGTAAGCGTTTAGGGGGAAAAGCGATTTCTTGCTTGAACGATTATATTGATCGTATTGATAGCCTTAATGAGGCGATTGAAGGTTTAAATGATTATTTAAAATCGCGTGAAACACCTTATGTATTCGGTTATTTTGGTGATCACCAAGTCGCTTTTGATAATCAGCTTCCACCGAAAAAAGGTAATTTTGTAAATCCAGATTATGTGACTCAATTTGTGGTTAGAACTAATCGTAAGACTGACTTTGTTCAACAGCAAGATTTCTTAGATTTAGCCTTTGTTGGTGGCGTATTACTTGATGTGGCAGGTTTATCACCGAAGGATGACTTTATGCGAGCAAATATCGCGATGCGTCAGTTAAGCCAAGGTAAGCTCGAAGATGCAGAGGATATGGATTTAGTGAATAGTTATCGAAATTATCTGTATCAAGATTTAAAAATTGCGCAATAATAAAAAATCTCGGTTAACGCCGAGATTTTTTTATAAGCAAAATTTAACCGATAAGTCTGCCAATTTTACCCACACATCTTGACCATATTCTTGCTTGGTTGTGCGCTCAATATCTGCCAACTCTTGTAATATTTCAAAGAGCTTTTGATAGGTGAGTCGTTGTATCGCTGCCATATAAAGATGACGACGATTCTGCCAAATTTTGAGACGGTCAAAATCCGCTTTGAGTGTCTGTGTTGGCAAACTCGTGTTAAGAGAGGGATTACGCAGCTGTGGTTTTGTTAATTCTAACAACGTGAGCAGTTCACGCTGTAAAGTACGCAATAAAATAACTGGCTGCACATCTTCAGCTTGTAAACCTCGCAAAATTCGCTTTGAGCGATTTGCCTTGCCTGACAACAAAGCATCAATCCATTGGAAAGGGGTAAAGACAGAAGATTGCTCTACGACTGATTTAACGCGGTTATACGTGAGTTTGTGATCAGGATAAAGCAAATCTAAAAGCTGTAATGCTTGTTTCAATGCCAGGAGATTATTTTCATAGCTATAACAAAGTAGTTGAACGGCTTCCTCATCCGCTGATAACCCCATGTTTTTTGTACGATGCTTCACCCAACGAGAAAGTTGTTCTGAATTCGGTGTTTGGCAGTTAACAATAACAGCTTGCGGATCAAGTTGATTTGCCTGAATAAACCACTCTTGTTTTTCGGCTGCTTTAGACAATTTAGGCAAGTTGAGAACAAGCAAGCTATCTTCATTTAATCCACTGATAAATTGTTGAAGATTTTTCTGCAAAAGTGCGGTCAAATTTTCGGGTAAATTAAGAATGAAAATTTGCTTATTAAAGAAGAGCCCCATAGATTGGCTGGCCTCAATTAATGCAGACCAGTCAGTATTAGTATCTATGGTGATTTGATTTTTTTCATCAAAACCTTGAAGAAGGGCAGCTTGATGAATGAGATCTTCACTTTCACTGAGCAACAGGGGATCTGTCCCAACCAAAAAATAGACTTTCGCTAAATGGCTGTTCAGATTAGAGGCCAGTTGCTCAGGAAAAATGCGATTCATTATTTTCCTTGAACTTGATGTTGTAAGACAGCCATTTTATTAATTAATTGGCGAGCCGCTTGTTCGCGCATATCATTCCAAATTACATCGCGTTCAGCTGATTTTGCTAATGCGGCACGTGAGTTATCAAAGAAAGTGCGGTTGATTTTTGCAGAGATTGGATAGGTTTCTCCGTTAGCCAAGCGTACACTTGCTTCAACATCAAGGGTTAATACTTTTTCTGCTTCTCGGCCTTGTTTAAAGACTGATGCGACTTTGTCGCTTGAAGTCTGTTTATTTAAACGTAACACTGGTACACCTTGTGTTGCAGGAACAAGGTTTACGTTGTTGGTAAGCAGTTGCTTACGCATTGCCATAGACATTTCACTGTATGGGTCGCTACTTTCAAGAGCCATTGTTTTTAATTCTGCAGGAACAGCCGCACCATTATCGAAGTGCCAACCACAAGCAGTTAAAAAGGCTGTTGCCCCAACAAAGCAGATCGTTTTGATTGATTTCATCATAAAAATTACCTGTAAAATTCACCGCACTTTATTTTGTTTAAGAGTCGTTTATGCAACGCTTGGAATAAAATGCGGTTATTTTATGGATTATTGCGGTTTAACCACCACATTTAACAATTTACCTGGTACATAAATCACTTTCACGATTTGTGTATTGTCAGTAAATTTCTTCACATTTTCATCTGCAAATGCAACAGTTTTCACGGTTTCTTCACCCGCATCAGCAGCAACGGTGACTTTACCACGAACTTTACCGTTGACTTGAACCACGATAAGTTTTTCATCTTCGACCATCGCTGCTTCGTCAGCTTTCACCCATTCGGCATGATCAATGTTACTTTCGTTGCCTAAGGCTTTCCATAATTCAAAGCAGATATGTGGTGTGATTGGGTAAAGCATACGTACGACTGCGCTTAATGCTTCTGCCATAACAGCGCGATCTTGTTCACTTTCTAATGGCGCGCGGGTTAATTTATTCATTAACTCCATTACTGCCGCGATAGCGGTATTGAACGTTTGACGACGACCAATGTCATCGCTCACTTTGGCGATCGTTTTATGCACATCACGGCGAAGTGCTTTTTGGTCTGCAGAAAGTGCGGTCACATCTAAAGCGGTTTTTGCAGGATTTTGACTGTATTCATACACCAAATTCCATACACGACCTAAGAAACGTTTTGCCCCTTCTACACCGGATTCTTGCCATTCAAGTGTCATTTCTGCAGGAGATGCGAACATCATGAAGAGACGCACAGTATCTGCACCGTATTTTTCCACCATCTCTTGTGGGTCGATACCGTTGTTTTTGGATTTCGACATTTTGGTCATACCGGTATGCACCAATTCACGGCCTTCCGGATCGGTGGCTTTGATGATACGACCTTTTTCATCACGCTCAAGAGTGACTTGCGTTGGGCTTACCCAAATACGCTCGTTAGTCGGGCTGGTGTAGTAGAACGCATCCGCTAATACCATGCCTTGGCATAATAATTTTTGAGCTGGCTCATCGCTCGTTACGAAACCTGCATCACGCAATAATTTGTGGAAGAAACGGAAGTAGAGCAAGTGCATTGTGGCGTGCTCGATACCACCGATATATTGATCCACCGGTAACCAGTAATTCGCTTCCTCTTTATCCAACATGCCTTCAGCATAGCTTGGTGAGGTGTAACGCGCGTAGTACCAAGACGATTCCATAAAGGTATCAAAGGTATCGGTTTCTTTTAATGCAGGTTCACCGTTGAAGGTGGTTTTTGCCCAGTTTGGATCCGCTTTAATTGGGCTTTTCACACCATCCATGACCACATCTTCCGGCAGAATAATCGGTAAATCTTCGATTGGTGCCGGTACGGTTTCACCGTTTGCTAAGGTGAGCATTGGAATTGGTGCACCCCAATAACGTTGACGGGAAACGCCCCAGTCACGTAAACGATAGTTAATTTGGCGTTTACCTACGCCTAATTTTTCTAATTTATCCGCGATACCGTTGAATGCGCCATTAAAGTCTAAACCATCAAACTCAGCTGAGTTAACTAATTTACCGTGTTCAACAAAAGCTTGTTTAGTTAAATCAATTTCTTCATCGGCAAGCGGTGCGATTACTTGTTTAATTGGCAAGCCATATTTTTGAGCAAATTCAAAGTCGCGTTGGTCGTGCGCTGGAACCGCCATTACCGCGCCAGTACCGTAGTGCATTAACACAAAGTTAGCAACCCAAATCGGTAATTTTTCACCGGTTAATGGATGAATAGCAAATAAGCCAGTTGCCATCCCTTTTTTCTCCATCGTGGCAAGGTCTGCTTCTGCCACTTTGGCGTTTTTCGCTTCACGGATGAATTCGGCTAATTCAGGATTCTTTTCTGCGGCTAATTCTGCTAATGGGTGCGCTGCCGCGATACCTAAATAGCTCACACCATAGAAGGTATCAGGACGGGTCGTATAAACCGCGACTTTTTCTGCGGTATCCGCTACATCAAAAGTAATTTCCACCCCTTCTGAACGGCCGATCCAGTTGCGTTGCATGGTTTTTACCATGTCTGGCCATTGTGGCAGTTGGTCTAATCCACCTAATAATTGTTCTGCATAGTCAGTGATTTTAATGAACCACTGTGGGATTTCTTTTTGTTCTACCGGAGTATCACAACGCCAACAGCAACCTTCGTGCACTTGTTCATTAGCCAATACGGTTTCATCGTTCGGACACCAGTTTACGGTTGAGGTTTTTTTGTAAACTAAGCCTTTTTTATAAAGCTCAGTGAAGAACCATTGTTCCCATTTGTAGTATTCTGGACGGCAGGTTGCAATTTCGCGATCCCAGTCATAACCAAAGCCCAACATTTTGAGCTGGTTTTTCATGTATTCGATATTTTCGTAAGTCCATTTTGCGGGTGCAGTTTTATTTTTAATTGCAGCACCTTCTGCAGGCAAACCAAAAGCATCCCAACCAATTGGTTGTAATACGTTTTTACCGTTCATACGTTGATAACGAGAAACTACATCACCGATCGTGTAGTTACGCACGTGGCCCATGTGTAAACGACCAGATGGGTAAGGGAACATTGAAAGGCAGTAATATTTTTCTTTAGACGTATCTTTGATTGCTTTGAAAACTTTATTTTCAGCCCAATATTGTTGAACTGCGGGTTCAATCAAATCGGGACGGTAATGTTGTTGCATAGAAAATCACCTTAAATTTTGACCGCACTTTGCGGCATATTTTGCTTTGTAAAATGTGATATAGGATAGCGTAAAACAGGGAAAATTGGTAGAAAGTGCGGTGATTTTTTTGCTGATTTTATAAGAGATTTTGAATTTCAGATGGAATTAATTTAGGCGAAGGAATCCAAACTTGTTTATGTCGGTTTAATTCACCTTTTTCAAGAACTATAGAACTTTTAGGTACTTTGAATGTTTTACTCAAAAATTTCAGCAAGTGAGCATTGGCTTGACCATCTACAGGCGGTGCAGTAATCATGATTTTGAGTTCATCATCGTGCAATCCCACAATTTGATCTTTACTGGCTTTGGGTTGCAAAATGATTTTAAGACGTAATCCTTCAGGTGTTTGTTCGATTGCAGACATAACTAAATTTACTCACCACATTTACAATAAGGGCTGGAAAATCCAGCCCGAAAAAATAACATTATTTTTGACTGCACTTTAAGCGGCGATTGCCCATAAAACCTGGAAGTAGTCGTAAAAGAGATTATTCAAAAATAATAGAATAATGGCGATAACCATCGGTGAAAAATCAATGACGCCCACGCTTGGTAAAATGCGCTTAATTGGTTTTAATAATGGCTCAGTCAGTTGATATAACGCATAGAATGCAGGGTTATTGCCACGATTAAACCAACTTAAAATTGCACCGGCGATTAACACATAGAAAATGGCCACACCGATATTTTTAATTAGTCCTAATATGCCCAATAGTAAGAAGAAACTGAGATTTAATCCGCCAAAGAGAATCGATTTTAGTCCGCAAAGCAAGAAGACTAAAAACAGTGCCGCAGTTTCCACTTTTTTCACCACAGGAAAAACTTTACGTAATGGCGCAATAACCGGTTGGGTAAATTTCAGCGTAAATTGAGAAATGGGATTGTAATAATCCACGTTCGCTAAGGGTAGCCATACGCGTAAAATTAATACTAAACAATACAGATCGATAATCGATCCTAAAAATAATGCAGTTTGGGAAATTTCCATTATAACCAACCTTTCCGTTTGAAATAGATATAAGGCGTAAGCGCCGCACCAATCATTAAGCCAATAGCCATAGGGTAACCATATTTAAAATGGAGCTCTGGCATAAATTCAAAGTTCATTCCATAAGTGGATGCCACAACCGTTGCCGGTAGGAACATAACCGATACCACTGAGAAGAATTTCATGATTTTATTCTGCTCAATATTAATGTAACCCATTGCCGCCTGCATTAAAAAGTTTACTTTTTGGAACAAAGACTCATTATGCGGTTGCAAGGATTCAATATCTCGTAAGATTTCTCGTGCTTGTTCTAACTGGTTTGGCGGCAAGCGCGTTTTACGCACCAAGAAACCCAACGCGCGTTGTGTATCCATCAAACACAAACGCACTTTAGAACTGGTATCTTCTTGTTCTGTTAGGGTATTTAAGGCTTCATCGAAAGCTTCATCTTGCGTACCGTTTAAAATTACGCGACTTAATTTTTCCAAATCGGCATAAACGTTTTCGATGACATCGGCCAATTGCTCAATTTTGGTTTCAAATAAGTCGAGTAAGACTTCATATGCATTACATTCGAATAAGCGCTGGCTACGAGAACGCATACGATATAAACGGAATGCCGGCAATTCACGATCACGTAGGGTAAATAAGCGCCCATCACGAATAGTAAACGCTACGCTTGCGAGGTCAGCGTAGTTTTCTTCGTCTTCACAATAGAAGAATGAGTGCAAGTGCAAGCCGTCTTCGTCTTCAAAGAAACGCGCGGATGCTTCGATGTCTTCCAATTCGAGGAATGAGGCAAGACTTTGTCCTAAGCCTTCTTGCAACATTTCACGTTCTTCCCCTGTCGGCTCCAGCAAATCTAACCAAATGGCAGAGCTGAGATCGGCTGGTTCGTCATCAATACGAAGCAAGCGGGAATCGTTAATGGCAAAAGCGTTAATCATTGGTCATACTCCTTTTGGGATTATGAAGATCCAACTGTGAACAAAAAAAGATCAAACGAAATTAGCACTAGAGAAAAGTGCGGTCAAATTTTTGTATGTTTTAAAATGGGTTTCGTTCGATAAAAGATGCCGAAGAAAGGTAAATTGATTACCAGCGAGCTCTCGCTGATAAAAGGCGAGAGTCTAAAGCGATATTCGGTATCGACTATGACTGTCCAAAGTGTGTGTCCTTCTCGTTAAAAAATCGGTCGAATGTTACGCTTGAAAGGCGTATTCGTCAAGTGATTATTGAAAAGGACACGGCACTTTTTAATTAATTGGTATATTGATTAATTGCGTTAGTAACTTCTTGATCTTGATAAATATTATTAACAATATCTTTGAAGGTTTCGCCTAACACTTTTTGAATTTCATCATTGCTCGCATTAAATGCGCCAGACTGTGAACGAGTTGCATTGAAGGTTTTGTTGTATTGTCCGCGTGGGCCTTGTACATAAACAACCGCTTGAATTTTGCTGTTCAAGGTATAACGTAAATTACCTTGCTCTACTTTAGCGTTGAATTCTTTCACATCAACAGTTACGCCAGCATTCGCATTATTCGCTTGTCCGATACGGAAACCTTTACTAACTAAATTTTGTTGCATCACTTGTTGGAAAAGTTGAGTAACGCTTGGTGATGCATTTAATTTAATTAGCTCGCCTGATTTAGTATAAGTTGCAATTTCTTGTTGTGGACGAGAATCGCGAGTATTAACTGTTACCACTGCTGATTGGTTAATATTCATTGATGCAGTCGGAGATTGAGGCGCAAAAGTTAAGGTATTAGATTGCGCTTGACAACCCGCTAAAAATAATGTCGCAGCGGCCAACGTCATTGTTGATAATGCTTTGATTTTGTTTGTTACTTTCATAATTTCCTCATTGAATTAGGTTAATTTGTGTTATTCTTACAAACTTAACGCTGAATGTATAGCAAAAAGTTAGGGAGTTTATTTATGTCAAAACAGCAAGAATTATTAGAGAGAATTCAAGCCAAATTTCAACCGCACTTTGCCACCGTGGAAAATGAAAGCCATATGCACAGTTCCGGTCGTGGAGCCGATTCTCATTTTAAATTAGTAATTGTCAGCGATGCTTTTGAAGGCATGCGCAAAGTGCAACGTCACCAAAAACTTTACCAACTTTTTGCGGATGATTTAAAAAATGGCATTCACGCATTAGCTCTTCATCTTTATACAAAAAGCGAATGGGAAAGCCTGGGTAAAGCATTTCCAAAATCACCAAATTGTCTTGGTGTTGGACAGTAAGTATTTCCTTACGTTCCCTATATTCGATTTTCATGAGAAGAGAGAATGCGATAAGCGTTCTCTCTTTTTATTTTGATAAGATTTATTTTTACTCCAGATAAATATCCGTCTAAAAAGTTCACAAATATTTCACAAAAAATGAGGGCGTAAAGTGGAATAAAAGCCCATTTTCCGATAGAATAAGGCGCTTTTAATTTTAGAATTTCAATTTCTGGATAAGTGGGCGATTCCTTACTCGTCGAGAAATTAAACAGATTTGAGTTTTTAAATTTATGTGTCAGTTAATAATGCTTTGATCTCAAAGTATTTTCTGTCACGCTCAATCGCGAGATTGCTTTTAAGGCATATGCTTTGATTGCAATCGTGTTTTTAACCTAGAAAAGTAGTGCAAACAGTATGATTACAATCAAAAAAGGCTTGGATCTTCCTATTGCAGGAAAGCCAGCACAAGTAATCCATAGCGGTAACGCTGTGAATCAGGTTGCGATTCTTGGTGAAGAGTATGTGGGTATGCGTCCTTCTATGAAAGTACGCGAAGGCGATGTTGTTAAAAAAGGCCAAGTGCTTTTTGAAGACAAGAAAAACCCTGGAGTGGTTTTTACAGCCCCTGCGAGTGGTACTATCACTGTAATTAATCGTGGCGAAAAACGTGTATTACAATCTGTGGTCATTGATGTGCAAGGTAACGATCAAGTTACTTTCGCTAAATATAACGCAGGTGAGCTCAATACGCTTTCTTCTGAACAAGTTAAACAAAACCTCGTTGAATCCGGTTTGTGGACAGCGTTCCGCACCCGTCCGTTCAGCAAAGTGCCTGCCTTAGATGCAGAACCTTCTTCTCTGTTTGTAAATGCGATGGATACTAATCCTTTGGCAGCAAATCCAGAGGTGGTGTTAAAAGAGCATTGGCAAGATTTTATTGACGGTTTAACAGTATTAAGTCGTCTATTCCCAAATAAACCATTAAATCTATGTAAAGCTGGCGATAGCAATATCCCAACCGTGGATTTAGCTAACCTAAAAGTACATGATTTTGGTGGTGTTCATCCTGCTGGCTTAGTGGGTACACATATCCACTTTATCGATCCGGTTGGTGTTCATAAAACCGTATGGCACATCAATTACCAAGATGTGATTGCTGTAGGTAAATTATTCACTACAGGCGAACTTTATGTTGAACGTGTTGTATCTCTTGCGGGTCCGCAAGTGAAAGAGCCTCGTTTAGTTCGTACAGTAATCGGTGCTAACCTTTCTCAATTAACGGCAGGTGAATTAAAAGACGGTAATAACCGTGTGATTTCTGGTTCAGTACTTTGTGGTCAAACTGCAAAAGATGCTCATGACTATTTAGGTCGTTATGCATTACAAGTTTCTGTGATTGCAGAAGGTAATGAGAAAGAGTTCTTAGGTTGGATCACTCCACAATCGAACAAATATTCGATTACCCGTACCGTATTAGGTCACTTCGGTAAGAAATTATTCAACTTCACTACCGCAGAAAATGGTGGTGAGCGTGCAATGGTACCAATCGGTAGCTATGAACGTGTTATGCCGTTGGATATTTTACCGACATTATTATTACGTGATTTAATCGTGGGCGATACCGACGGTTCACAAGCGTTAGGTTGTCTTGAATTAGATGAAGAAGACTTAGCATTATGTTCTTTCGTTTGCCCGGGCAAATATGAATACGGTTCAATCTTGCGTCAAGTATTAGATAAGATTGAGAAGGAAGGTTAAAAATGGGTTTAAAAAATCTTTTTGAAAAAATGGAACCCGCGTTTTTACCAGGCGGTAAATACAGCAAGCTTTATCCGATCTTTGAATCGATTTATACCTTGCTTTATACACCAGGTACGGTAACGCACAAAAACACACACGTTCGTGATGCGTTAGACTCAAAACGTATGATGATTACGGTTTTCCTTGCGTTGTTCCCTGCGATTTTCTATGGGATGTACAATGTGGGTAACCAAGCGATTCCAGCTTTAAATCAATTAGGCAATTTAGATCAATTAATTGCTAACGATTGGCACTATGCACTTGCAAGTTCATTAGGTTTAGATTTAACCAATAATGCAACTTGGGGTTCAAAAATGGCGTTAGGGGCGATCTTCTTCTTACCAATTTACTTAGTGGTATTTACTGTTTGTACAATTTGGGAATTATTGTTCTCAGTGGTGCGTGGTCATGAAGTAAATGAAGGGATGTTCGTTTCAACCATTTTATTTGCGTTAATCGTTCCACCAACATTGCCATTATGGCAGGCTGCACTTGGTATCAGCTTTGGTATCGTGGTAGCGAAAGAAATCTTCGGTGGTGTAGGTCGTAACTTTATGAACCCTGCGCTTGCTGGCCGTGCATTCTTATTCTTCGCTTATCCGGCTCAAATTTCCGGTGACTTAGTATGGACTGCAGCAGATGGTTTCTCTGGTGCAACCGCACTTTCACAATGGTCTCAAGGTGGTCAAGCAGCATTACAACATACTGTAACCGGTCAACCTATTACTTGGATGGATGCATTCATCGGTAATATTCCTGGTTCAATGGGTGAGGTTTCAACGCTTGCGTTATTAATCGGTGGTACGTTAATTGTATTCACCCGTATTGCTTCTTGGCGCATTATGGCTGGTGTCATGATCGGTATGATTGGCACAGCAACCCTATTCAACTTAATCGGTTCTGATTCTAACCAAATGTTCTCAATGCCTTGGCATTGGCACTTTGTATTAGGTGGTTTTGCACTTGGTATGATCTTCATGGCAACCGACCCAGTATCAGCTTCATTTACCAACACGGGTAAATGGTGGTACGGTGCGTTAATTGGCGTGATGGCGGTATTAATTCGTACAGTGAACCCAGCTTATCCAGAAGGGATGATGTTAGCGATTTTATTTGCAAACTTATTTGCACCAATTTTCGACTACATCGTGGTTCAAGCAAATATCAAACGTCGGAGAGCAAGAACAAATGGCTAAATTTAATAAAGATAGCGTTAGCGGTACAGTTACCGTTGTTGTGTTGCTAAGTTTAGTGTGTTCTATCGTGGTTTCTGGTGCTGCAGTAGCATTAAAATCCAAACAAGATGAACAAAAAGCACTCGACGTTCAACGTAACATTTTAACTGTTGCCGGATTAATGAAAGAAGATAATGCATCAGTAATTAAAGACACTTACAGCAAATTTATTGAACCACGTTTAGTGGATTTGCAAAGTGGTGATTACGTTCAAGCTTCAGCAGAAGAAATTAATAAATTTGAACCTAAAGATGCTGTTAAAGATCCAGCTAAAAGCCAAGCTATCCCAGCTGAGGCAGATAAAGCAGGGATCAAGGTCCGTGCAAACCAAGCGCGTGTTTATCTTGTAAAAGATGAGCAAGGCAATGTAACCCAAGTTGTATTACCAATGTATGGCCGTGGTTTATGGTCAACCATGTATGGTTTTGTTTCTGTTGCACCAGATGCAAATACCATCAAAGGTATTACTTACTATGATCAAGGTGAAACAGCTGGTCTTGGGGGCGAAATTGCGAACCCACGTTGGCAAGCACAGTTCGTTGATAAAAAATTATTCGATGAACAAGGTAACCAAAAATTCAAAATCTATAAAGGTAGCTCTGCTGCAGATAAAGAGCACGGTGTAGATGGTTTATCAGGTGCAACGTTAACCAGTAACGGTGTTCAAGGTTCATTTGATTATTGGTTCAGCCAAAATGGCTTTGGTCCATTCTTAGCGAAATTTAAAGCAGGAGAAATCAAATAATGGCTGATGCAAAAGTAAACTTAAAAGGTCTTTTATTCGATCCTATTGTTAAAAATAACCCGATTGCCTTGCAAATTTTGGGTATCTGTTCTGCATTAGCGGTAACGACCCAATTACAAACCGCGATCGTTATGGCGATTGCGGTAAGTTTGGTAACCGGTTTCTCCAGTTTGTTCATTTCATTGATTCGTAACTATATTCCAAATAGTATCCGTATCATTGTGCAACTGGCGATTATCGCATCTTTGGTAATCTTGGTTGACCAAGTACTAAAAGCTTATGCTTATGGTTTATCTAAACAACTTTCTGTATTCGTCGGTCTTATCATTACAAACTGTATCGTAATGGGCCGTGCAGAAGCGTTCGCGATGAAATCACCTCCGCTAGAAAGCTTTGTTGATGGTATCGGTAATGGTTTAGGTTATGGTGCGATCTTATTAATTGTCGCCACATTACGTGAACTAATCGGTTCTGGTCGTTTATTTGGTTTCCCTGTATTCCAAACAATTCAAGACGGTGGTTGGTATCAACCAAACGGTTTATTCCTTCTTGCACCAAGTGCGTTCTTTATTATCGGCTTCGTCATTTGGGGCTTAAGAACGTGGAAACCTGAGCAACAGGAGAAATAATCAATGGAACATTATATTAGCCTATTCGTGAAGGCGATCTTCATTGAAAACATGGCGCTCTCTTTCTTCTTAGGGATGTGTACTTTCCTTGCGGTTTCTAAGAAAGTTTCTACGGCATTTGGCCTTGGTGTTGCGGTAACAGTAGTACTTGGTATTGCGGTACCTGCGAACCAATTTGTGTATGAACATGTATTAAAAGATGGCGCATTGGTAGAAGGTGTAAGCCTTGAGTTTTTAAATTTCATTACCTTTATCGGGATTATTGCGGGTCTTGTTCAATTACTTGAAATGACTTTAGATAAATTCTTCCCAGCACTTTATAACGCATTAGGTATCTTCCTTCCACTTATCGCCGTAAACTGTGCGATCTTTGGTGGTGTATCTTTTGCGGTACAACGTGAATACACTTTTGCAGAATCTGCAGTTTATGGTGTAGGTGCTGGGCTTGGTTGGATGTTAGCAATCGTTGCGCTTGCAGGCTTAACCGAAAAAATGAAATATGCCGATGTACCGGCAGGCTTAAAAGGATTAGGGATTACCTTTATTACTGCAGGCTTGATGGCGCTTGGCTTTATGTCATTCTCTGGAATTCAGTTATAAGGAGGCATAAATGAGCGAATCTTCAATTTTATTATTAGGTGTTGCGGCATTTACGGTTATCCTTTTAGTGCTCGTTGCGATTATTTTATTCGCTAAATCAAAATTAGTGGATTCTGGCGATATCACCATTTCTATTAATGACGATCCTGAAAAAGCGATCACTTTACCTGCTGGCGGTAAACTACTTGGTGCATTAGCAAGTAAAGGTATCTTCGTTTCTTCTGCTTGTGGTGGCGGTGGCTCTTGTGGCCAATGTATTGTGAAAGTGAAAAGTGGCGGTGGTGAAATTCTCCCAACTGAACTTTCTCACATTAATAAACGTGAAGCAAAAGAAGGTTATCGTTTAGCTTGCCAAGTGAATGTAAAAGGCAATATGGACGTTGAACTTCCAGAAGAAATTTTCGGCGTGAAAAAATGGGAATGTACTGTTATTTCTAATGATAACAAAGCAACCTTCATTAAAGAGCTTAAATTAGCGATTCCTGAAGGCGAAGAAGTACCTTTCCGCGCAGGTGGTTATATCCAAATCGAAGCTGATCCACATACGGTTTACTATAAAGATTTTGATATTCCAGAAGAATACCACGAAGATTGGGACAAATACGATTTATGGCGTTATGTGTCTAAAGTGGACGAGCATATTATTCGTGCTTACTCAATGGCTTCATATCCAGAAGAGAAAGGCATCATTATGCTTAACGTGCGTATTGCAACGCCTCCACCACGTCAATCTGATGCGCCTCCAGGTCAAATGTCTTCTTACATTTGGTCATTAAAACCAGGTGATAAAGTGACAATTTCTGGTCCATTCGGTGAATTCTTTGCGAAAGAAACTGATAACGAAATGGTCTTTATCGGTGGTGGTGCAGGTATGGCACCAATGCGTTCTCATATCTTTGACCAATTAAAACGTTTACACTCTAAACGTAAAATGTCATTCTGGTATGGTGCACGGTCTAAACGTGAAATGTTCTATGTAGAAGATTTTGATCAGCTTCAAGCCGAAAATCCGAACTTTACATGGCACGTGGCATTATCTGATCCGTTACCAGAAGATAACTGGACAGGTTACACTGGCTTTATTCACAACGTACTTTATGAAAACTACTTGAAAAATCATGAAGCACCAGAAGATTGTGAATACTACATGTGTGGACCTCCAGTCATGAACGCTGCGGTAATCAAAATGTTGAAAGACCTCGGTGTTGAAGATGAAAACATCTTATTAGATGACTTCGGTGGTTGATTTTAGTTAATCAAAACATCATGAAAACTGACCGCACTTTGTGATGAAGTGCGGTCAATATTTAAGATGGATTACAGGCAAGCTGATAGACTCGTCGGTTTGCCTGTAATTCATATATTTAGGAAGGAATAGATGAAAAAAATATTAAGCGGATTGATTGCGATTGCCTTGGCTTGTTCATTAAGTGCTTGTAAGAAAGATCCCGAAATTATTTCACTTAGCGGTAAAACCATGGGAACCACTTACCATATCCGTTATATTGAGGATGATTCTGTTAGCGAAAACGCACAAAAAACACATGAGCAAATTGAAGTAGTTTTAAAAGATGTGAATCAGAAAATGTCCACTTATATTAAGGATTCTGAATTAAGTCTTTTTAACCAAAATACACAAGTGAACACACCAATTGAAATATCTGCTGACTTTGCCAAAGTATTACAAGAAGCAATCCGTTTAAATAAGGTTACTGAAGGTTCATTGGATGTGACTGTAGGGCCTGTAGTGAATTTATGGGGATTTGGCCCAGAAAAACGTCCAGAACGTAAACCAACCCCAGAACAACTTGCTGAACGTCAAAGTTGGGTAGGAATTGATAAGATTCGCCTTGATATGAGCGGTAAAACCCCAATATTAAGTAAAGCTGTGCCACAGGTTTATATTGATTTGTCATCTATTGCTAAAGGTTTTGGTGTGGATCAAGTTGCAGATGTATTAGAGCAACACCACGTGCAAAATTATATGGTGGAAATTGGCGGGGAAATTCGCGCTAAAGGTAAAAATCCTGAGAATAAAGCCTGGCAAATCGCTATTGAAAAACCTAATAATACGGGTGAAAGAGCAGTCCAAGAAGTGATTGGCTTAAATAATATGGCGATGGCGACCTCAGGCGATTACCGTATTTATTTTGAGGAAAACGGTCAACGCTTTGCTCATGAAATCGATCCAAAAACAGGTTATCCAATTCAGCATCATTTAGCCTCAATTACCGTGCTTGCACCAAGTTCGATGACTGCTGATGGCTTATCTACAGGTTTATTTGTACTCGGTGAAAATAAAGCACTTGAAGTGGCTGAGAAAGAAAATATTCCAGTGTATTTAATTATGAAAACGGAAAAAGGCTTTGAAACAAAAATGTCATCAGCCTTCCAAAAATTACTCGTAAATAAGGAATAATCATGCAAACGTTATTTTTTACCCTATTAGCTTTTGTGGCAATTATCGTATTGATGTCAGTAGGCTTTATCTTTAAAAAACAAGCTTTAAAAGGTAGCTGTGGAGGCCTTTCCTCACTCGGTATTGCCAAAGCCTGTGACTGCGATAAACCTTGTGACACTTTGCAAGAAAAATTAGATGCGGGCGATGAAAATGCCAAAGCTGAATACGAACAAAAATTTGCGAAGAAAGACAATGATTCGCAATTTTATGAAGTGAAATAAATTGATGAGATTATTAAAATTTGTTTATACATTAATTTTATTGACGGTTTCATCTTTTACCTTTGCAGGATATTACCCCGCAAAGGTAAATGCAGATCTTAATTTATATGCAGATTCTGAATTTAATAAACCCGTTATTCTTGTAAAAGCGGGAGCATGGTTAAATACAATGCCGATGTTTTCTGCTACAGAGATTCGTTATGGAACAGGCTCAGTTTATATGGCTGAACAGGATCAAATAAAATTAGGAGATAAAAAATCATTAGTGCTTGAAAAAGGTATTTTTGATGATGAGGAACCCGATACCTCTAATTCTTATCCAGATGTGCTTATCCAAAAAGATACACCTATTTACAGTAAATCGGTATTGAGTAAAACAGCGGCTGAAATTGAAAATATGCCGACTTTATTTACATTAAAAGCAACAGATGTTCCTTGTCAAACGTTCAAGGAGATTGTAGGCAAATCGGGTAAAACGTTTTATAAAATTTCTTTTAATGATGAGCCTTCTTATATTTTAAAAGAAGATACATCAATTATTCAGTAATAAAGTAGCTATTATTTATCAACAACCAATGTGCTTCGCCTTAACCGAAGTTACGGGAGACTTATGTTAACTTCAAATACTTATAATCAACATTTCGCACCCTTGAGTGCAGAGCAACTTGCCGAAAATGCCACTAAAAAAGTGATATGTGGTATGTCAGGAGGAGTGGATTCCTCCGTTTCTGCGTTTATTCTTCAACAGCAAGGCTACCAAGTGGAAGGCCTGTTTATGAAAAACTGGGAAGAAGATGACGATACCGATTATTGTACAGCCGCAGCGGATCTTGCTGATGCGCAGGCAGTATGTGACAAGCTAGGTATTAAGCTACATAAAATCAATTTTGCGGCGGAATATTGGGATAATGTGTTTGAACATTTCTTAACAGAATACAAAGCTGGTCGTACGCCAAACCCGGATATTTTATGCAATAAAGAAATTAAATTTAAAGCTTTCTTGGAATATGCAGCGGAAGATTTGGGCGCTAACTATATTGCTACCGGCCATTATGTGCGTCGTCGTGGTGCAGATAATCAAGCAGAGCTATTACGCGGCTTAGATAGCAACAAAGACCAAAGCTATTTCCTTTATACCTTGAGTAAAAATCAGGTAGGTCAAAGCCTTTTCCCTGTAGGTGAAATCGAAAAGCCAATCGTGCGTGCTATTGCAGAAGATTTAGGTTTAATTACCGCGAAGAAAAAAGACTCTACTGGGATTTGCTTTATCGGTGAGCGTAAATTTAAAGATTTCTTAGCGCGTTATTTGCCGGCTCAACCAGGTGACATCCGTACCGTAGATGGCGAGATTATTGGTCGCCATGAAGGCTTGATGTACCACACACTGGGGCAGCGAAAAGGATTAGGTATCGGTGGATTAAAAAATGCCGGTGATGAAGCCTGGTATGTAGTGGATAAAGATGTCGAAAACAATGAATTGATTGTTGCGCAAGGACATGATCATCCACGCTTGTTCTCTAAAGGATTAATTGCTAAACAGCTCCACTGGGTCAATCGAGAACCAGTGCGTGAAGCGTTCCGTTGTACAGTGAAAACGCGCTATCGTCAAACAGACATCGCTTGTTTGGTTGAGCCAATTGATGACGATTGTATCCGCGTGATTTTTGACGAACCGCAAGCCGCGGTCACGCCAGGTCAATCAGCCGTGTTTTACCTAGATGAAGTCTGCTTGGGTGGCGGCATTATCGAAGAACGAATTTAATCAACATTCAATAAAGTGCGGTCAGAAATTTAACGATTTTTCTGACCGCACTTTTTAATTATTTACCTAATGGAGCTTTTTATGCGTCACATCGTATTGGGATGTCTGTTAACTTTGTTTTCCACTACACTTTTTGCCCACTTAAAAACAGATTTAGCCTTATTAAATTTGAAAGGACCAGTAAAAAAATGGGAAATGAAAATAACAGATCTACGTAATTCTTCTGTTTTGGAACATAAGATTACTCACTTTAATCCACAGGGATTTAAAATCAAAGAAGAAACGTTAGATTCTTCTGCTCAAACAAAAAACTTTGTGTATGACGAACAAGGGCGATTGATTAAAGTTTTTTGGAATGGTGATGACGCTGTTCTCGAATATAGCTATCGTACTAATTCAGATGGTACTTTGACGGTTATAGAGAAACAGAAATTTAAAGATAGCGAATCTCGAGTTATATCTGAAAATACTTATGATAAAAATGGATTATTAATCATTAAAAAAGAAGCAGATGACTCTTGTGAGAATGAGTGCGAGAAACTTGAAAATGGTATGAACAAATATAGCTACCATTATGATGAACATGGCAATGTTGTAGAATTTAAGAATGAGCTTTTTACTGTTGAGCCTGTAAAATATACCAATAAATACTCTGATGGAAAACTAATTGAACAGACAGAATTCAGTTATGGTGGAAAAGAGGTGAGGACTTTTGATGCTAATGGACATCAAATTCAATTTGAAGAATTTCCACCTTTGGGATTTGGAGATGGTTCAAAATCTTCTGTAAAACGTTGGAAAAAGACTGTTGATAACTATGGCAACGTGTTGAAGGATGAAGAGTTTGATGAGGCTAATGAACCTAGCAGCACTATTGTTGAACATTCATATGAGTATTATTAAGTTAAAGTGCGGTCAAAAATTTAACGATTTTTCTGGCCGTACTTTTTCTTTTACGCTATTTAAATTTTCGTCAATTTGAAAAAATATTGATGTTTTGATAATATATATTTCGTATTTGGAAACAATCCACTCAAATCCTACTGAGCGTTTCCTTCAAAATCGCACTTCTCCGTGCTATCATTTGCGATGGTTCCATCTCACCATTTAGGGCTTAAAGCCTTATTTTATTTAATCTGATTTTATTTTTATTCACTTAATTTTTAAGGGGGAAGCGTTGTCTTTATCTAAATTTATGGAAAAGCAAACGTCGTTCAATCCTTTAGTGATTGGTGCAACGTTATTTTTTGTGGTGTTGCTTGTCGCGATGATTTTAATCGCACCTGAACAAACACAAACTTTATTAAATGCTGCTAAATCGGGCATTTTTGCCAACTTTAGTTGGTTTTACGTATTAGCATTCTCAGTATTTTTGGGCTTTTTAGTCATTTTATCAGTCAGTAGCCTAGGTAATATCAAATTAGGCAATGATGAAGAAGAGCCTGAATTTGGTTTTCTGTCTTGGTTGGCGATGTTATTTGCTGCCGGTATGGGGGTAGGGTTGATGTTCTTTGGTGTAGCAGAACCATTGACGCATTACTTATCTGATATTACCACAGGCAGCGCAGAGCATAAGCAACAAGAAGCCTTGTTACACACCTTATTCCACTGGGGAATTCATGCCTGGGCGGTGTATGGCACGATTGCGTTGGCATTGGCTTACTTTGGATTCCGTTACAAATTACCTTTGGCATTACGTTCTTGTTTCTATCCGTTATTGAAAGAGCGTATTAATGGCAAGTTAGGCGATCTTATCGACATTATGGCGTTACTTGCCACCTTATTTGGTGTTATCACAACATTAGGTTTTGGTGCATCACAATTGGGTGCAGGCTTACATCAATTAGGCTGGATTAGCGAAAATAGCTTCAGCTTGCAAGTTGTCGTAATTGCCGTGGTAATGAGTTTAGCGATATTTTCCGCGATTTCTGGTGTAGGGAAAGGGGTAAAAATCTTAAGTGAGCTGAATTTAACATTAGCTTTCTGTTTGTTGATTTTCGTCTTAGTGGCGGGACCGACACTTTATTTGTTATCCGCTTTTAGCGACAACATCGGAACGTATCTCAGCAACTTAGTACAATTAAGCTTCAAAACCTATGTTTATGAACAAGAACATACTGGCTGGTTTAGCGGTTGGACAATTCTGTATTGGGCATGGTGGTGTTCTTGGGCGCCATTTGTCGGTTTATTTATTGCTCGTATCTCGAAAGGACGTACCATTCGCGAATTTATTTTTGGCGTGTTGGTGATTCCTAGCATGTTTGGTATCTTGTGGTTTACCGTATTTGGTAATACAGCCATTTGGTTGAATGATGGTGAAGCTGCAGGTACATTAGGGCAAATGATTTCTTCGCCTGAAACGTTGCTCTTTAAGTTCTTAGATTATTTACCGCTTTCTGGCGTGACGGGCTTAGTGAGTTTGGTGGTGATTTCTTTATTCTTTATCACCTCAGCAGACTCCGGTATTTATGTATTAAATAACATTGCATCACGCGATAAAAGCCTTGCAGCACCTCGTTGGCAGGCCGTGATGTGGGGCATATTAATGTCAGTTGTCGCCATTGTTTTGATGCAATCAGGCGGCTTGGCTAATCTACAGGCAATGACGCTATTAGTGGCGTTACCTTTCGCCATGTTGATGTTGTTGATGTGTTTTAGTTTATGGAAAGGCTTGAATGCGGATAAAAAATATTTTGATACCAAAGTTAATCCAACCAGTATTTTCTGGACAGGGGATAAGTGGAAAGAACGTTTGGAACAAATGATGAACCAAACGCAAGAAAAAGATATTTTACGTTTCCTTAAACATACGGTATTACCGGCTATGCGTGAGCTACGCCAAGAGTTAATTAGTAAATATGAATTGAGTGTGCAAATTAACACGTTATTTGATCAAGATGAACCTGCAGTCGAGTTAGTCATTCAAAAAGATTTGATGCGAGACTTTATGTACGGGGTGAAATCTATCGGTCGTGAGGTGTCAGAGCAATTAATTAATGATGATAACTTGCCACATATCCAACATAGTATGACCTATGAACCATACACTTATTTCTTTGATGGACGAGTAGGTTATGATGTGCAATATATGGACCAAGATGAATTGATTGCCGATATGTTGAAACATTATGAACGTTACTTAAGTTTGCTAGACGATGTGGGTCAAGAATTGATGGCACATGAGCAAACAGAACTGGCTGAATAATAAGACTAAAGTGCGGTTGAAAATCCTCTTAATTTTTAACCGCACTTTTTATCTTAAAACAAATATGAAGATACAAAATACTTTCAAAGCAAATGTTATTTGGGGCAGTTTAGGTTTTAGTTTAGCGATTATTGCAGCCCTTTTATTTGATACGCAGCAAACGATATCTTATCTTGCTGCGGCGAAAGCCTTTATTTTCTCTCAATTTAGCTGGTTTTATATTTTACTGAGTGCATTTTTTCTATTCTTTTTACTTTTCTTGGCGTTAGGACGATACGGCGATATTAAACTCGGGAGTGATGAGGAAGAACCCGAGTTTAAATTAGGCTCTTGGATTGCATTACTCTTCACCTCTGGAATTGGTATTGGCATTGTTTTTCTTGGTGTTGCTGAACCGCTTTCACATTTTCTTTCACCAATAGGTGAATATGAGAAAGTTCGAACAGCATTATTTTTTAGTATTTTTCATTGGAGTATCAGTGCTTGGGCTATTTATGGATTAATTGCACTTACGATAGCTTACTTCGGATTTCGCTATAAATTACCCTTTTCTTTACGCTCTTGTTTTTATCCCTTGCTGAAAGAAAAGATTAATGGAAAAGTGGGGGATGTCATTGATATTCTCGGGATTTGTACCACCTTATTTGGCGTAGTCGCAACCTTAGGTTACAGTGCGATTCGGTTGGCTGCCGCATTCCACACAATGCATTTATTGGATAACTCACCCTATTTGGTTCCCCTTATTTTAGTGAGTGTTTTTATCATTGCTATCTTAATTTCACTGCAGGGTATCGCCAATGGGTTCCGAATTCTTAGTGAGCTTAATCTAGGCATTACCTTTCTCTTTATGCTATTGGTTTTGCTATTCGGTCCGACAATATATTTAATTTCTGCTTTTACGGAAAATATTGGTACCTATTTAAGCGGTTTAATTAGAGTCGGCTTCAAGGCTTATGCCTATGATGTAGAACATCTAGATTGGTTTATGGATTGGACGGTTTTTTACTGGGCATGGTGGTTTTCATGGGCGCCAGGCTTTGGGATTTTTATCGCACGGATTTCTCGCGGACGAACTTTGCGGGAGTTTATTTTCGGCGTATTGATGGTGCCAAGTTTATTCTTCGTTTTGTGGTTCACGGTATTTGGTAATGGAGCAATTTGGGTGAATGAGCATCTTGCTAAGGGGGCATTAGGTCGAGCTGTAAATGATGTGGGATCACTTCTTTTTGATTTTTTGAGTTATTTACCCTATTCTGGTTTAACTAAAACGTTAGCTTTATTTATTATCACACTCTTTTTTATTGTAACCATTAACTTTGGTATTTATACGCTTAATAATATCGCAATTGAAGACAAAAGCCAGGTTTCACCTCGTTGGCAATCTATGTTTTGGGGTGGTTTATTGTCAGCTGTTACATTTGTTCTTTATCTTTTTGGCGGTATTGAAATACTCCAATCAACGATGTTGTTTTTCTCTTTGCCTTTTGCTCTGTTGATGTCAGTGATGGCATGGAGTTTGTTAAAAGGTTTACGATTTGAACGTCAATATTATTCCACAGAGGTTTCAGATTTGTGGACAGGTGCAAACTGGCGTAGCCGTTTAAGACAGTTAGTGATTGAACCTAAGCGAGATGACGCCATTTCCCATTTAAAAACAACGGCACTTTTAGCAATGAGAGAGTTACGGCAGTTACTCATTGGTACCTATGGTCTAAATGTGACATTACAGCAACGTTTTGACGTCGATAATAATCAACTGGTCCTTTCTATTGAAAATGGATTAGCAGAAGATTTTTTTTACCAAATTACCTTGTTTGAGAAGCCCGCATCTGAAACAGCACAAGTTCATCATGCATTAATGGTTTCAACCAATATTCAATTGGAAGGTTATCCTTTGAATATCACAAAGGAAGAGGATTTGATCGTGGACATCTTGCAATGTTATGAGCGATACATGAGAGAGCTGGATTTTGTTATTTCATAATTCCTGTCTCATGAGCAAACAGAACTGGCTGAATAATAAGAATAAAGTGCGGTTAAAAATCCTCTAAATTTTTGACCGCACTTTTAAAATTACCTCTTGAGACAAATGCATAAAAAGAGTATATTCAAGCCCAAATTTTCAATTTAATTCTAACGGAGTTTTTCTATGTTTGGTTTATCCCCAGCACAAATGATTATTTTATTAGTCGTGATTTTATTAGTATTCGGTACAAAAAAATTACGCAATGCGGGATCTGATCTTGGCGCAGCAGTAAAAGGCTTTAAAAAAGCGATGTCTGATGACGAGCCGAAAAAAGATGCGGAATTTACTCAAATTAAAGACGGTACAAACACCGCTGAAAAAACTGAAACTGTAAAAGATAAAGAACAGGCATAACCGTGTTTGATATTGGTTTTTCCGAACTTGTTTTATTGATGCTTGTGGGCTTAGTAGTACTAGGCCCTAAGCGTTTGCCTGTGGCTATTCGCACGGTAATGGGCTGGGTGAAAACGATCCGTGGGTTGGCAGCTAATGTTCAAAATGAATTAAAACAAGAGCTTAAATTGCAAGAATTGCAAGATAGCATTAAGAAAGCGGAACAACTAAATCTAAAACAGCTTTCCCCAGACTTAAGTAAAACCGTTGAAGAGCTGAAAGAGCAAGCTCAAAAAATGCGTGCAGAGTTAGAAGAAAAAGCGACTGCAGCAGGAACAACGGTGGAAGAGCAAATTAAAGAAATTAAAAGTGCGGCTGAAAATCCGGCTGATTCTGCGGAAAAACTTGAGGTAAGCGCACAAGGAACAGCAGAGAAACCGGTTGAAACAGCATCCACAGAACATGCAGAGAATGAAACTGCTGAAGTTTTGGAATCTGAAAAAACAGAAGTGGATTTGACCGCACTTGAACCTCATGAACAAGCTGAATTAACTGAGCGTTTATCCGATTACTATTCGCCGGATGATGTGGAGCTACAGCCAGCACCCAAATCTGAAGCGAAGTCCTAGAGAATAATTATGAGCAATATGACGGACGATTCCCAACCGTTAATTACCCATCTTGTTGAACTCAGAAACCGCTTATTACGTTGTGTAATTTGTATTTTAGTGGTTTTTGTGGCGTTGGTTTATTTTTCTAATGATATTTATCATTTTGTTGCCGCACCTTTAACAGCTGTGATGCCAAAAGGTGCAACGATGATTGCAACCAATATCCAAACACCTTTCTTTACGCCAATTAAATTAACCGCGATTGTTTCGGTGTTTATTTCTGTACCTTATTTGCTTTATCAAATTTGGGCATTTGTTGCACCAGCACTGTATCAACATGAAAAACGTTTAATTTATCCGTTATTATTTTCCAGTACAGTTTTATTCTATTGCGGTGTAGCGTTTGCTTATTATGTTGTTTTCCCTTTCGTATTTAGTTTCTTTACGCAAACTGCACCAGAAGGGGTAGCTATCGCAACAGATATCAGCAGTTACCTTGATTTTGCGCTAGCATTATTCTTAGCTTTCGGTGTGTGCTTTGAAGTACCCGTTGCCATTATTTTGCTTTGCTGGACAGGTGTCACAACCACGAAAGCATTGGCGGCAAAACGCCCTTATATTATTGTGGGAGCATTCTTTGTTGGCATGATCTTAACGCCACCAGACGTGTTCTCTCAAACTTTACTTGCTGTACCAATGTGTCTTCTCTTTGAATTAGGCTTGTTAGTTGCACGTTTCTATCAACCGAAAGAGGATGAAGAAGAGGCAACTGATGAGGAAAGTGCGGTAGAAAATCAGGGTGATTTGAATCACAAAGATTAAGAAAATGGGCGTAGGTGATACGCCCTTTTAACATCATAAAAACAGGAAATATTATTATGACTCAACAAATTTTAGGCGGTTTTCCAACCCGTCGTCTTCGTCGTTTACGTAAACATGATTTTAGTCGCCGTTTAGTGGCAGAAAATACTTTAACCGCGAATGATTTAATTTATCCGGTATTTATCATTGAAGGCGAAAATCATCGTGAACCAGTCCCTTCTATGCCTAAAGTTGAACGTTTAACGATCGATCAGTTATTAATCGAAGCAGGTCTTTTAGTGAAATACGGCGTGCCAGTGATCTCATTATTCCCTGTAGTTGAGCAAGATAAAAAATCTTTAATGGCGGATGAGGCATTTAACCCGAACGGTTTGGTACAGCGCGCAGTGAGAGCATTGAAAGCCGCTTATCCAGAATTAGGTGTATTAACCGATGTCGCACTCGATCCTTATACACTACATGGACAAGACGGGATCATTGATGAAGAAGGCTATGTATTAAACGATATTACAACAGATATCCTGATTAAACAGGCTGTTTCACACGCTGAAGCGGGTGCAGATATTGTTGCACCGAGTGATATGATGGATGGACGTATTGGTCGTATTCGTCAGGCATTGGAAGAAAATGGTCATATCAATACGCAAATTATGGCGTATTCTGCAAAATATGCGTCTAATTATTATGGTCCATTCCGTGATGCGGTCGGTTCTGCCGTCAACCTGAAAGGTGGAGACAAGAAAACCTATCAACTAGATCCAGCCAACGGTAATGAAGGCTTGCAAGAAGTGGCTCTTGATTTACAAGAAGGGGCAGATATGGTGATGGTGAAACCAGGTATGCCATATTTAGACATGGTATATCGCGTGAAAGACTATTTCGGTGTGCCAACCTTTGCTTATCAAGTTTCTGGTGAATATGCGATGCATATGGCGGCCATTCAAAATGGTTGGTTGAAAGAAAAAGAATGCATTATGGAATCATTGCTTTGCTTTAAGCGTGCGGGTGCGGATGGTATTTTGACGTATTTTGCGAAGCAAGTCGCTGAATGGCTTTACTTAGAAGGTAAAAATAAATAAGCACTTTTTAACTTGAAGAGCTAATCTAGGTGCTAATTTTAGATCTTATCTAATAAAAACGAGAAAATATTAAATGTTTTCTCGTTTTTTATTTTTTCTTCATTTTTTCTATAAAAAAACTATTGCCTAGTTGATTTTTCTATTGTTATATTGATGACACGCCGCAACAAGACGGTGATAAATAAAATAACGTTACACACATCATATTAACTCACTACTAGAAGGAAAATCCTATGTCAGCAGTAGCATCATTAGACGCATTTCTTGAAAAAGTGGCTCAACGTGACGGCCACCAACCTGAATTTTTACAAGCCGTTCGTGAAGTCTTCACGTCAATCTGGCCTTTCTTGGAAGCAAACCCTAAATACCGTTCAGAAGCTTTATTAGAGCGTTTAGTTGAGCCAGAGCGCGCAATCCAATTCCGTGTGGCATGGACTGATGATAAAGGCCAAGTTCAAGTAAACCGTGCTTTCCGTGTGCAATTCAACAGTGCAATTGGTCCTTTTAAAGGTGGTATGCGTTTTCATCCATCCGTTAACTTATCAATCTTAAAATTCTTAGGTTTTGAACAGATCTTTAAAAATGCCTTAACTACATTGCCAATGGGCGGTGCGAAAGGCGGCTCAGATTTTGATCCTAAAGGCAAATCAGATGCTGAAGTGATGCGTTTCTGCCAAGCATTAATGGCTGAATTGTATCGTCATGTTGGCCCAGATACCGATGTGCCCGCCGGTGATATTGGTGTAGGTGGTCGTGAAGTAGGCTATCTTGCAGGCTATATGAAAAAATTATCAAACCAAGCTGCTTGTGTCTTTACTGGTCGTGGTCTTTCATTCGGTGGGAGCTTAATTCGCCCAGAAGCAACAGGGTATGGATTGGTTTATTTTGCCCAAGCAATGCTTGCAGAGAAAGGGGATAGCTTCCAAGGTAAAACAGTTTTAGTTTCTGGTTCGGGTAACGTGGCGCAATATGCCATTGAAAAAGCGATGGCGCTTGGTGCGAAAGTCGTAACCTGTTCTGACTCTGCGGGTTATGTATATTTACCTGAAGGGTTTGATCGTGAAAAATTAGAGGCGTTATTAGAGCTCAAAAATGTAAAACGTGGTCGAGTAGAAGAGTTTGCAAAACAATTTGGCCTTCAATATTTTGCGGGTAAACGCCCTTGGGAAGTGAAAGCAGATATTGCACTTCCTTGCGCAACCCAAAACGAATTAGAGATTTCAGATGCTAAAGCTCTAATTGCAAACGGTGTGAAATTAGTCGCTGAGGGGGCAAACATGCCAACCACTATCGAAGCGACAGAAGCATTCTTAGAAGCTGGTGTATTATTTGGCCCAGGTAAAGCGGCTAATGCAGGTGGTGTTGCGACATCAGGTTTAGAAATGGCGCAAAGTTCACAACGTTTATACTGGACTGCTGAAGAGGTGGACAGACAGCTTCATCGCATCATGTTAGATATTCATGCAAACTGTAAAAAATACGGTTCAGCAGAAGGCCAAGCAAACATTAACTATGTAGTTGGTGCAAACGTGGCAGGCTTTGTGAAAGTGGCTGACGCGATGTTAGCGCAAGGCGTTTATTAATTCACAAAATGAATAAAAAATTGACCGCACTTTGTGATGAAGCGCGGTCATTTTTTATGGTGAATTTCTCAAGTAGAAATAGGCTATTGGCTTGCTTTTTTGCTCAAAAAGTGTAAAATCTTCAGGCTTTTTGTCTATATATACAGAGAAAAAAGTAAGCTATATTCTTAAATCACTTTCGAGTTTGAGAATATTCTTTTAGTAATTAAACATTTAGAGGAAGGTTATGGTAACCATTCGTTTATCTCGTGGCGGAGCTAAAAAACGCCCATTTTATCAAATCGTAGTAGCTGACAGTCGTTCACCACGTGACGGTCGTTTCATTGAGCGTGTAGGTTTCTTCAACCCAATCGCACAGGGTAACGCAGAGCGTCTTCGTGTTGATCTTGAGCGTGTAAACCACTGGGTTGCTCAAGGTGCATCACTTTCAGATCGTGTTGCAACTTTGGTAAAAGAAGCTCAAAAAGCATAATCTCGCTTTTTGATTTAGTTCTTAAACTAAGATAGGTGAAAAATATGGAACAACAACGCATTGAAGTTGTGGGCAAATTAGGCTCAACCTACGGTATCCGTGGGTGGTTACGTATTTATTCATCAACAGAACAAGCTGAAAGCATTTTTGATTATCAACCTTGGTTTTTAAAAATCAAAGGTGAATGGCAGCCAACAGAATTAGAAAATTGGCGCCATCATAATCACGAAATCATCGTTAAATTAAAAGGCGTTGATGATCGTGAAGCTGCACAAATTTTAGCAAATGTTGAAATTGGTGTGGATTTATCTGTTTTCCCTGAACTGGAAGAGGGCGATTATTACTGGCACGATTTAATCGGTTGTTCAGTCGTCAACCTAGAAGGTTATACAATGGGAACCGTAACAGAGATGATGGAAACCGGTTCTAATGATGTGTTAGTGGTTAAAGCTAATACTAAAGATGCTTTTGGAAAACAAGAGCGGTTAATTCCGTTTTTGTATGAACAAGTAGTTAAAAGAGTCGATCTCACCACTAAGACAATTGAAGTGGATTGGGACGCTGGTTTCTAATCTCAAGTATGCACAAACGTAATGTAGTAGGCTTTTTATGTGGATAGGGGTGATTTCATTATTCCCCGAAATGTTTAAAGCGATTACGGAATTTGGGGTTACAGGTAGAGCCGTAAAACACAATCTTCTGCAAGTGGAATGCTGGAATCCAAGAGATTTTACATTCGATAAGCATAAAACTGTGGATGACCGCCCTTATGGTGGTGGCCCGGGAATGCTGATGATGGTGCAACCTTTACGGGATGCGATTCATGCTGCGAGAGCAGCTGCAGGAGAAGGCGCAAAGGTGATTTACCTTTCGCCACAAGGACGTAAACTCGATCAAGGCGGCGTAACCGAGCTTGCTCAAAATCAGAAATTGATTTTGGTATGTGGACGTTACGAAGGTATTGATGAGCGATTGATTCAAACTGAAATTGATGAAGAATGGTCAATCGGCGATTACGTTCTGACCGGTGGGGAATTGCCTGCAATGACATTAATTGATGCTGTTGCGCGTTTTATTCCCGGTGTATTAGGCAAGCAAGCCTCCGCAGAAGAAGATTCTTTTGCTGATGGTTTATTAGATTGTCCGCATTACACCAGACCGGAAGTGTTAGAAGGATTAACTGTACCACCCGTGCTGATGTCGGGACATCACGAAGAAATTCGGAAATGGCGATTAAAACAATCGCTGCAAAGAACGTGGCTCCGACGCCCTGAGCTCTTAGAAGGCCTAGCTCTGACTGACGAACAACGTAAGCTGTTAAAAGAGGCGAAAGCCGAACATAACAGTTAGTTTCAGTTACATCTAGGATCAATAAAGGATCAAACAATGTCTAACATTATCAAACAACTTGAACAAGAACAATTAAAACAAAACGTACCTAGCTTCCGCCCAGGTGATACTTTAGAAGTTAAAGTATGGGTAGTTGAAGGTAGCAAACGTCGTTTGCAAGCATTCGAAGGCGTGGTTATTGCAATTCGTAACCGTGGCTTGCACTCAGCATTCACTTTACGTAAAATTTCTAACGGCGTAGGTGTTGAGCGTGTATTCCAAACTCACTCTCCAGCAGTAGATTCTATCGCTGTTAAACGTAAAGGTGCAGTACGTAAAGCTAAACTTTACTACTTACGTGAACGTTCAGGTAAATCAGCTCGTATTAAAGAGCGTTTGGGCGAATAATTCGCAAAATAAAAAAGGCTTGGTTTTCCAAGCCTTTTTTGTTTTTAAGTGCGGTCAACATTAAGACCGCTTCATAATTTCAAAAAACTCATCGTTGGTTTTCGCCACCATAAGTTTGTCGATGAGGAATTCCATCGCTTCCACTTCACCCATTGGGTTAAGGATTTTGCGAAGAATCCACATTTTTTGTAACTCATCTGGTGTGGTAAGTAAGTCTTCTTTACGCGTACCTGAACGGTTGAAGTCGATTGCTGGGAACACACGTTTTTCAGCGATTTTGCGAGAAAGATGTAATTCCATATTACCGGTACCTTTAAATTCTTCAAAGATAACCTCATCCATTTTTGAACCGGTATCTACAAGTGCGGTAGCAATAATGGTTAAACTCCCGCCTTCTTCTACGTTACGCGCCGCACCAAAGAAACGTTTTGGACGATGTAAAGCATTTGCATCCACACCACCAGAAAGAATTTTACCAGACGCAGGTGTAACGGTATTGTAAGCACGTGCCAAACGCGTGATAGAGTCGAGTAAAATCACCACGTCTTTTTTATGCTCAACAGAACGTTTTGCTTTCTCGATAACCATTTCAGCCACTTGAACGTGACGAGCAGCTGGTTCATCAAAGGTAGAGGCAATCACTTCACCTTTTACTGAACGTTGCATTTCCGTTACTTCTTCAGGGCGCTCATCGATTAAAAGCACAATAAGTTCACATTCAGGGTAGTTGTGCGTGATGCTTTGTGCAATATTTTGTAGCAACATGGTTTTGCCGGCTTTTGGTGGAGCCACAATAAGACCACGCTGACCTTTACCAATCGGAGAGGCTAAATCCAAAATACGTGCGGTTAAATCTTCGGTTGAGCCATTACCACGTTCCATTCTTAAACGAGAATTTGCGTGTAATGGGGTTAAGTTTTCGAAAAGAATTTTGCTACGAGAGACTTCAGGTTTGTCATCGTTGACTTGGTCGACTTTTAAAAGTGCAAAATAGCGTTCGCCTTCTTTTGGTGGACGAATTTTACCTTCGATTTTATCACCAGTTTGAAGATTGAAGCGACGAATTTGACTTGGAGAAACGTAGATGTCATCAGGACCAGCAAGGTAGGAACTGTCTGCGGAGCGTAAGAAACCGAAACCATCGGGTAAAATCTCCAACACGCCGCCGCCAAAAATATCTTCACCGCTCTTGGCGTGTTGTTTCAAAATAGCAAAAACAATATCTTGTTTACGTAAACGGGCAAGATTTTCCAAACCCATTTGTTCTTCGCCAAGTTTCACAAGATCAGAAACAGGCGTATTTTTAAGTTCTGTAAGATGCATAATTAATAATGTTGGAACGAATAAGAGTTGATAATACTGAAATGTTTGAATGGTGGGCAATGCCCTTAAGAATGGTGCGTAAATTACCACTAAAATTTAATACTGTCTAGTTTTTGTTAGAAAAAACAGGGTAAAATAGCAAACCATAAAGAGATTATTATTGCATGTTGATTAATTATGCGTGATAATTGAATAATTAATCAATTTTAATGTTAAAAGAAGGATAACCTATGGCTCTCTGGGGTGGTCGTTTTACACAAGCGGCAGATAAACGTTTTAAAGATTTTAATGATAGCCTGCGTTTTGATTATCGCTTGGCAGAGCAAGATATCGAAGGCTCCATTGGCTGGTCTAAAGCTTTAGTCAATGTAGGTGTATTAAGTGCTGAAGAGCAACAACAGCTAGAAGTTGCCTTAAATGAATTATTAATCGAAGTGCGGTCAAATCCACAAGCGATTTTGCAGGATGATGCAGAAGATATTCATAGCTGGGTGGAAAGTAAGCTTATCGATAAAGTAGGTAATTTAGGTAAAAAATTACATACGGGTCGTAGCCGTAATGACCAAGTTGCACTCGATATCAAAATGTGGTGCAAACAGCGTGTAATCGAGTTACAAGAGTCTGTTCGTAATCTTCAACGCCACTTGGTACAAACGGCGGAAAATACGCAAGATGCGGTGATGCCGGGTTATACCCACTTACAACGTGCACAACCAATTACTTTTGCTCATTGGTGTATGGCTTATGTAGAAATGTTTGAGCGTGATTATTCACGTCTCGCCGATGCTTATAAACGCATGAATAGCTGCCCATTAGGCAGCGGCGCACTTGCGGGAACCGCCTATGCGGTCGATCGTGAACAATTAGCCTCAGATTTAGGTTTTGCTTTTGCGACGCGTAATAGTTTGGATAGTGTGTCTGATCGTGACCATATTGTGGAATTACTCTCAACGGCGTCTTTAAGTATGGCGCACCTTTCTCGTTTCGCAGAAGATATGATTATTTTTAATAGTGGTGAAGCGAATTTTGTGGAGTTGTCAGATCGTGTGACTTCTGGTTCATCTTTAATGCCACAAAAGAAAAATCCAGACGCTTGTGAATTGATTCGTGGTAAAGCGGGTCGTGTCATGGGGCATTAACTGGTATGTTGATGACCTTAAAAGGTTTACCGTTAGCGTATAACAAAGATATGCAAGAAGACAAAGAAGGGATCTTTGATGCGTTAGATACCTGGCAAGATTGCGTAGATATGGCAACCTTTGTGTTAGATGAGTTAAAAGTGAATACCGACCGTACACGCGAAGCCGCTTTAAAAGGCTACTCAAATGCAACAGAGCTAGCAGATTACCTTGTGGCAAAAGGTGTACCATTCCGTGATTCTCACCATATTGTTGGTGAAACCGTGGTTTATGCCATTGAAAAAGGTAAAGCCTTGGAAGACCTAACCATTCCTGAATTCCGTCAATTCAGCGATGTAGTGGGGGATGATGTATATGACATTCTTTCACTGCAATCTTGTTTAGATAAACGTTGTGCGAAAGGTGGGGTTTCACCACTTCGAGTGGCAGAAGCAATTGCAGAAGCAAAAGCGAGATTAGCTTAATTAACGCAAATAAAAAGAGCGGTCAAAAAACACAACATTTTTTGACCGCTCTTTCGTTTTTTTAATCTCTGAAGTTATTAAATTGGAATGGTTGGCCTAATTCAGCGCCTTTCACCAATTGAATAACAGCTTGTAAATCGTCACGAGATTTACCGGTTACGCGTACTTGTTCACCTTGAATTTGGGTTTGAACTTTGATTTTTGAATCTTTCACTAATTTAGTGATTTTCTTCGCCATCTCTGTTTCAATCCCTTGTTTTAATTTGATTTCTTTGGTGTAAAGTTTACCGTGATGTTCACTTTCTGTTGGAATATCCAATGAGCTATGCTCAATGCCACGTTTTACAAACGCACCAATTAAGATTTCAATTAATTGTTCTAATTGGAAATCTGATTCGGTCGTCACTTTCACGGTTTCGCTTTTTTCATTTAATTCAATGACCGCTTCCACGCCACGAAAATCATAACGTGTACTTAATACGCGGTTTGCATTTTCAACCGCATTACGCACTTCGTGCATAGTAATTTCAGATACGATGTCAAAAGATGGCATAAATTTTCTCCCAAAATCAATTAAATTCGATCATTTGCACTTAAAAGACATAAAAGTGCGGTTAAGTCAGCAAAGTTTACCACAATTTGCGCTTGTTGTTGCACCTTCGGTTTGGCATGAAATGCCACGCCTAATCCGGCGACATTCATCATCGCCAAATCATTAGCGCCATCACCAATAGCAAGGGTATTTTGTCGTGGAATGTTGTATTCTTCAGCGAGTTTTTGCAAGGTATTCGCTTTGTATTGCGCATCGACTACGCTACCTTTTACATTGCCGGTAAGCGTGCCATCAATAATTTCAAATTGATTAGACGCCGCAAAATCGAGGTTTAATAAACTTTTTAAATAATCGGCGAAATAGGTAAAACCACCAGAAGCAATGGCGGTTTTCCAACCATGTTGTTGTAATGTCTTAATGGTTTCAATTAAGCCAGGCATTAACGGTAATTTTTCACGCACTTGTTGCAAAATAGTTTCTGGCGCGCCTTTAAGTGTTCCCACTCGACGGCGCAAACTTTGTTCAAAATCAAGCTCGCCACGCATTGCGCTTTCAGTAATGGCAGAAACTAATTCACCCGTGCCAGCCAGTTTAGCAATTTCATCAATGCATTCAATTTGAATGGCAGTAGAATCCATATCCATTACCAATAAACCTTTTTCTGATAATTTTGCATCAAAATCCAGTTTGGCGATGTCTAATTGCAGGTCATGAGCATGGGCAATAAAATCGGCTAGCCATTTGCCTTTTAAAAGGACAACGGTATTTTTTTCAACGTTCCATGCATCAAAACACTGGAAAGACTGACCGCACTTTTGTTGGAATTCGAATAATTTGGCTAAATTCAGGGTTGTGCCGTATAAAATAAACGCATGCGTTTCATTGGAATGAGGCAAATCAGACGAAAGTGCGGTGGGGAATTGGGGATATTTTTGGGTAATACTTGCAAGGTTTTGAATTTGCATAGAAAATCCTGTAAATTGTGAATACTCATCTATTCTAGCCGATCTTGGCGAAAAAATGGAAAAACAACGTGCAATTAATTAAAGAAAAACTTCAAAAATCACTGATGTTTGGGCTCATCGTGCTGCTTTGTATCGGTGCCATGGCGGTGATTTTGTTTGGTGTGAAACAATTTAAGATTGGTTCACAGCTTTCAAGTGTGAATCAAGTAGCGAATTTATCGCATACTTTGGTTCGTCAGCAAGCCAATTTATTTTCAGTTTTATTAACTAATAATGCGAAATCCGATCAGCTCGTCGAAAATTTAGATAATTTAGTTAAAGAAAACTTTGTGCTCGATGCGACCATTTATGATTATAACGGCAAAGAATTGGCACAAAGTACCAATACCGGTAATCTTCGTGAGCAACTTGGTCTTGAGCATAAAAATGAAGGTGAGTTTTCAACACAACAAATTGTTGAGCCTATTTATTCTGCTTCTAATAACGCGGTTCGTGGCTTTTTGCGTGTGACGTTTGACGCCCAATATGCTCAAACAACACAGAACAAAATCAATCAAGTTTTTCACCGATTATATGGTGAAATAGTAGTGGTCTTTTTATTAGGCGCGTTATTCGCCAGTTCCATTCATTATTTTTTAAGTCATTATCGTCGAACATATCGAAAACCAGTGGAAACTAAAACGGTGGTCAATTTACAAGGTAAATCGAGTAGTCAACGTTTCCATCAACGTCGTCGAAGAATTTGATCAAGTTAAATAAAATTGCAAATATTGGTTAAGCCAATCAGTAAATAGGGTAGAATACTGAGAATTATTTAGATAGGAGAAAAACATGGCAACTCGTAGACAACTCGCCAACGCAATTCGTGCGCTATCAATGGATGCAGTACAAAAAGCGAAATCAGGCCACCCAGGTGCACCGATGGGAATGGCGGATATCGCTGAAGTATTATGGCGCGATTTCTTAAAACATAACCCAAACAATCCTAAATGGGCCGATCGCGACCGTTTTGTACTTTCTAATGGCCACGGTTCAATGTTGATCTATAGCTTATTACATTTAACAGGCTATGATCTTTCTATCGAAGATTTAAAACAATTCCGTCAATTACATTCTAAAACCCCAGGCCACCCAGAATATGGTTATGCACCAGGTGTTGAAACCACAACTGGTCCTTTAGGCCAAGGTATCACTAATGCCGTGGGTATGGCGATTGCAGAGAAAACATTAGCAGGTCAATTTAACCGTGAAGGCCATGAAATCGTAGACCACCACACTTATGTGTTCTTAGGCGATGGCTGTTTAATGGAAGGGATTTCTCATGAAGCTTGCTCTTTAGCCGGAACATTAGGCCTAGGTAAATTAATCGCATTCTACGATGACAACAACATTTCGATTGATGGTCATGTTGATGGTTGGTTCAGTGATGATACTGCAGCACGTTTTGAAGCTTATGGCTGGCAAGTAATCCGTAATGTGGATGGTCACGATGCAGAACAAATTCGTGCCGCAACCATTCTTGCTCAAGCAGAAAAAGAAAAACCAACATTAATTATTTGTAAAACCATTATCGGTTTTGGTTCACCAAATAAATCAGGTTCTCATGATTGTCACGGTGCACCATTAGGTGATGAAGAAATCGCATTAACCCGTAAAGCACTAGGCTGGGAATATGGTCCATTTGAAATTCCGGCTGAGTACTATGCAGAATGGTCTGCGAAAGAAAAAGGCGCTGCAGCAGAAAAATCTTGGGAAGATAAATTTGCCGCTTATGCAAAAGCATACCCTGAACTTGCAGCAGAATTTACACGTCGTGTAAACGGTGAATTACCAGCAAATTGGGCGGCAGAATCTAAAGCGTTCATTGAAAAATTACAAGCGAATCCTGCAAGTATTGCAAGCCGTAAAGCATCACAAAATGCCATTGAAGCTTATGCACATGTGTTACCTGAATTCTTAGGTGGATCCGCAGACTTAGCAAGCTCTAACTTAACGTTATGGAGCGGTTCTAAACCAATTCGTGCACACGAAAACGTAGGCGGTAACTATATCAACTATGGTGTGCGTGAGTTTGGTATGTCTGCGATCATGAATGGTGTTGCTTTACACGGCGGGTTCATTCCTTACGGTGCAACCTTCTTAATGTTCTACGAATATGCACACAATGCAGTGCGTATGGCAGCATTAATGAAACAACGCACTTTATTCGTTTATACTCATGACTCGATCGGTTTAGGCGAAGATGGTCCAACTCACCAACCAGTTGAGCAAACTACATCATTACGCTTAATTCCAAATCTTGAAACATGGCGTCCATGTGACCAAGTGGAATCAGCCATCGCATGGCAACAAGCGGTTGAGCGTCAAGATGGCCCAAGTGCGTTGATCTTTACCCGTCAAAACTTAGCCCAAATGGACCGCACTTCTGCACAATTAGATGCAGTTAAACGTGGTGCTTATGTGTTAAAAGACTGTGAGGGTACACCAGAGTTAATCTTCATTGCGACAGGTTCTGAAGTCGAATTAGCAGTAAAAGCAGCAGATGTCTTGATTGCTGAAGGTAAAAAAGTACGTGTCGTCTCTATGCCAAGCACTAACCGTTTCGACAAACAAGATGCAGCGTACCGCGAAAGTGTGTTACCTGCAGCCGTAACCAAACGTGTTGCAATCGAAGCAGGTATTGCAGACTTCTGGTATAAATACGTCGGCTTTGAAGGTCGCGTGGTAGGTATGAATAGCTTCGGCGAATCAGCTCCAGCAGATCAATTATTCAAACTCTTTGGTTTCACCGTGGATAACGTGGTAGCAAAAGCAAAAGAGATTTTATAATTATTAAAATAGATAAAGGCAGGCAATGACCTGCCTTTCTTTTTTGATTTGAAAAAAGTGCGGTCAAAAAATAAGAAAATTTTTGACCGCACTTTGTTTTTATCTGCTTTCACCTTGTTATCTAAGCCTTTTTTGGTCAATCCATTGAGTTAGCCTTTCAAGTTTGCTAAAATTTGCGACACTTTTTGCGATAAAAAATAAAACGTAAAAAGTGAGTTCGGAAGAAGGTAGCTGGAGAGTAGGGAATTGCCCCTACGCCGACGAGGTAAAATCTTTCAGGCGCAATCGCAAGATTGCAGGGACTGTTACTGGACGAACCCTTGGAGAGATCCATTGCATTTTATCGATGTAAATGGACGCCGAAGGCGCAAAAGAGCGGTCGATTTTTCGATTGTTTTCCAAACGCTCAGGCAAAAGGACAGGGGCAAAAGACAATCCGTATTATCAATATATTTCTATCGGGATTCTTCTTGTCTCCTTGTCGAGTTTATTTGTATTTTAAACGACGAGGAATCATCAATGTCATTACAGACAATCTTATCGGCTATTAGTAGCTTTATATGGGGACCGCCCCTACTTATTCTATTGTCCGGAACCGGACTTTATCTCACCCTTCGTTTAGGCTTTTTGCAAATTCGTTATTTGCCTCGTGCCTTGGGCTATTTATTTGCTCGAGGTGCAAATAAAGGCAAAGGGGACGTGTCTTCTTTTGCTGCACTTTGTACCGCATTAGCGGCAACCATTGGCACAGGGAATATCGTGGGTGTAGCGACCGCAGTACAAGCGGGTGGACCTGGCGCGATTTTTTGGATGTGGCTAGTTGCATTATTAGGCATGGCAACCAAATATGCCGAATGTTTGCTTGCAGTGAAATATCGTGTGCGCGATAAATACGGTTTTATGGCTGGTGGACCAATGTATTACATCGAACGTGGTCTTGGTATCAAATGGTTAGCGAAATTATTTGCGTTATTTGGGGTGTTGGTGGCCTTTTTTGGTATCGGTACTTTCCCTCAAGTCAATGCGATTACGCATGCGATGCAAGACACCTTTAACGTGCCTGTTGTGATTACTGCAACAGTGGTGACGGTATTGGTCGCGATGATTATTCTTGGTGGAGTAAGACGTATTGCGAGAGCATCTGCCGTCATTGTGCCTTTTATGGCGCTGGGTTATGTGACGACCTCAATTATCATCTTAATTGTTAATTACGACAAATTGCCAGCAGCAATTGCATTAATTATTCAGAGTGCGTTTAATCCACAGGCAGCTTTAGGTGGTGCAGTTGGCTTTACCGTGATGAAAGCCATTCAATCGGGTGTGGCGCGCGGTATTTTCTCAAATGAATCAGGTTTAGGAAGTGCGCCGATCGCAGCCGCAGCAGCGCAAACGAAAGAGCCCGTTCGCCAAGGTTTAATTTCGATGACGGGGACATTTTTAGATACTATCATCGTATGTACGATGACAGGCTTAGTGCTTGTGATTACAGGAGCATGGAGTAACCCAGAGCTTTCAGGTGCAAGTGTGACTAATTATGCTTTTGCACAGGGATTAGGTACATCATTTGGTGCAACGATTGTAACAGTTGGCCTATTATTTTTTGCTTTCACCACAATTTTAGGGTGGTGCTACTACGGTGAACGTTGTTTCCTTTACTTAGTCGGTATTCGTGGTATTAAATTGTATCGCTTCATGTTTATTGTTTTAGTCGGAGCAGGTTCATTCCTTACTTTAGATTTAATTTGGATCTTAGCGGATATTGTGAATGGTTTAATGGCCTTCCCGAACTTAGTCGCATTAATTGGTTTACGCAAAGAGATTATTTCAGAAACCAAAGATTACTTTGAACGTTTAAAAGCCACACAACATGATCAAGATGAATTAGCCTAATTCATATCGTAAAAAGAAAAGGGAAGCTGAACGCTTCCCTTTGTTGTTTACAGCTTTACATCATAACAAGTTTACACGGAAATGAAATCACATTTTTTCAGAAATTAGATCCCGATCATATTTTTGAACATTTGTTTTTTTATTTACCTAAAAGCACTTGAAAAAGTGGTTCAAGGTCGATATGTTGTTATTAAAGATGAACGGAACCGAAGGGTTCATTTAAGCAAAAGAGGTAAATGCTATGACACTCAATATCACAAGTAAACAAATGGAAATCACCCCTGCAATTCGTGAACATGTGGAGGGAAGACTTGCAAAATTAGAGAAATGGCACACTCAATTGATTAGCCCGCACTTTGTTTTAAGTAAAGTGCCAAACGGCTTTTCTGTAGAGGCTTCAATTGGAACCCCGTTAGGTAATCTGTTAGCCACTGCAACGGCTGATGATATGTATAAAGCGATCAATGAAGTTGAAGAAAAATTAGAACGCCAATTAAATAAACTTCAACATAAAGGCGAATCCCGCCGAGCAGATGAGCGTTTGAAAGATTCTTTTGAAAAATAAAGGATAATGAATAAATAAAAAGGGCGAACATGATGTTCGCCCTTTTTTAGATATCTTGAATCACTAATTGTAATGCATGGCGTTGGAATTGTTTTGCTTTACGGTGTTTTAAGCGTCTTAAACGCAAGTTGCGTGAGGCAGAGATATCTCTTGATGCTTTTTTCTTTAAAAAAGTTTTTCTTTTTAACATCTTTTTCTCCTTGTTTTCTTTGAGTTCAATAAAACGTTGCTTTTTCTGACCGCACTTACTCTGTTGCAGTCGCTTGGTTTTCTTGAACGCGATGATAATTCACAATGCTGTTCATGTAACGGCGAATATTTTCGACATATTGGTAGGCTTCATAGCCTCGGGCGTAGCCATATTTTAAGTTTGAATAATGGCGCTTTTCCGATAATAGTTGAAGATTATTTTTTACATCTAACCAGTTATCTGGGTTACCACCTAATTTTTTTGTTAAGCGACGTGCGTCCAAAATATGCCCTAATCCCATATTATATGCTGCTAAAGAATACCAAATTCGATCTTCTTCTGGAATACTGTCTGGCATTTGGTCGAGTAGCCAATGCAAATACTCCGATCCCGCTTTTATACTTTGTTCGGCATCAGTGCGATTATTAATATTCATCCGCACAGCCGTATCTTTGGTAAGCATCATCATCCCGCGCACACCTGTTGGAGAGGTAGCATAAGGGTCCCAATGCGATTCTTGATAGGCTACAGCAGCTAATAATCGCCAGTCTAAATTCCCTTTGTATTTTTCAAAGAGCGGTTGATATTGAGGAAGGATTTTTTCAACCGCCTCTAAATAAGCCTGAGTATCTACATAATCAAAGGCAGTAATGTGGCGGAAATATTTTTCCTCAATACGATCAATTAATCCCGTTTCAATGGCATTATTCATAAAATCCAATAAGCCTGCTTGTAGCTCATTATAGGATTGATTGGAAAGATACCAATGCACGGTCATTTCATCCGTTAGGTCAAATGCAATTGCTAAGTTAGGGCGAATTTGTTGTGCAGCCGCCACATCAATACTGTTTGCAATGGTATAAGGAATTTTGCCTTCCGCCACTTGAATTAATAATTCCTCTTGGGTTAACTGTTTGTTATTCTGCCATTTAAGTGCAGGAAGTTTTTTCTGCGCGAGGGATAATAATTTTTCTAAGTCTTCCCCCGCAGAAATAATAATTTCTTGCTGGACTTGCGCTAAATCTTTCGGGCGATTTTCACCTTTTTTATACACAAGCTGCCAAGAGGCGGAGGTGTAAGATGGTCCTAACTGAAATTTTTCTGCACGCTGAGGCTGGAACAAAAGATTCGCAGCGGCGATATCAATATTATTGTTCTCTAATTCATTAAAAAGTTGATCATTATTTTCTAAGGTTTTAATTTGTAAGCGAACCCCTAAATAATCAGCAAAGTTTTTTGCTAATTCGTATTCCAAGCCTGATTCGCCTTCATTCCCAATAAAATAGTAAATGGGATTGTTAATGGTGCCGACAATTAGGCTACCGCGATTTTTGATCGTGGTGTAAGGGTTTTGCTCCGATTGCATAATTTTTTGCCAAGGGAAAACCATATCAATTGCCCAAAGTAATAATGCAAAAGCAGCAATAATACGTAAAAATAGACCTTTCAATAGATAAACCTTATAAATTGAGATAAGAGACGATTGTAACGAGAATTAAGACAATAAAAAAGCCCCTTTTACTTCAAGGGGCTGTTAAATAAGGATTAACGTTGGCGATCTCGGCGACTACGTTCATTAAAAGTGCGGTCATTTTTATCGTTAAATTTACGCTGACGACGCTCACCATTACGTTCACCACGGAAACGATCTTGGCCTCGGTCTCCACGTTCATTACGGCGACCTTTTCCACCAAAGTCATTGCCACCACGTCTATTGTCTGACTGTGCTGCACCCATAAAGCTCATTTGCATTTGTTTATTTAAAACGCGAGTTTTTCCGAATTGTTGGAGCAATTCTTTTGGCATACCTTGTGGTAATTCAACAGTAGAGTAGTCATCGTAAAGTTTGATATGGCCAATGTAACGGCTGTTAATATCACCTTCATTTGCGATCGCACCTACGATATGACGCACTTCTACACCATCTGCACGACCTACTTCGATGCGATATAAATCCATCGGCTGTGGTGTGCCGTAGCCTTTACGTTCACCACGACGTTCAGCTGAACGTGGATTTTCACGACGATCACCGCGATCATGACGGTCACGACGACGTTTATCCATTGGTGGATCAGGTGGAAGAATGAGTTTTTGTTTTCCTTGAAGTAACATCAACATGGCTGCAGCAATATCTTCTTGATCCTGATCTGCCGTGAATAAATCTTCCAATAAGCTACGATACATTTCCAGATCGTGATGTTCCAATTGCTTGGTGATCTTGTCTTGGAATTTTTTACGACGACAGGCTTGCAATACTTCATGATTTGGCAATTCAACTTCATTGATTGGTTTTTTCATCAAGTGTTCGATATTGCGAAGTAAACGGCGTTCACGTGGTTCAACGAATAATAATGCACGACCAGAACGACCAGCACGGCCAGTACGGCCGATACGGTGAACGTAAGACTCTGCATCAAGTGGGATGTCATAGTTCACTACAAGGCTGATTCGTTCAATATCAATACCGCGCGCAGCCACATCGGTTGCAACGACGATATCAAGGCTACCATTACGTAAGCGATCTAAGGTTTGCTCACGTAATTGCTGAGTCATATCACCGTTTAATGCCGCAGCACGGAAACCGTGTTTTTCTAATAATTCGGTCACATCAAGTGTACCCGTTTTGGTACGGGTAAAAATGATTGCTGCATCAAACTCTTCCACTTCTAAGAAACGTAATAATGCCTCATTTTTACGGAAACCTTGAACATACCAACAATTTTGCTCAATATCTGGCGCATTATCGTTATTTACTTTGATTTTCACTTCTTGTGGGTTGTTCATGAAGCGTTTTGTGATACGACGAATTGGCTCAGGCATAGTCGCTGAGAAAAGGGCTGTTTGGTGTTCTTCCGGTAATTCAGCCATAACGGTTTCTACATCGTCAATAAAGCCCATGCGAAGCATCTCATCGGCTTCATCAAGAACGATCGCTTTTAATTCAGAAAGATTTAATGTGTTACGACGGATGTGATCCAAAATACGACCTGGTGTACCTACAACAACTTGTGCACCTTGTTTTAATGCACGTAATTGAATGTCATAGCGTTGACCACCATAAAGGGTCACGATGTTGATGCCTTTTGCATATTTCATGAAATGTTCACAAGCATCAGCAACTTGAATTGCAAGTTCACGCGTTGGTGCCATCACCAATAATTGTGGATGTTTTGCGGCAGGATCAATTTTTGCCAAAATAGGTAAAGAGAATGCGGCAGTTTTACCACTACCGGTTTGTGCCATACCAAGTACATCTCTGCCTTCTAAAAGAGCAGGAATACAAGCTTGTTGGATTGGCGAAGGTGTTTCAAAACTAAGGTCAGAAACGGCTTTTAGAATGAATTCAGGCAAGCCTAAATCATTAAAAGTGATTTTGTCTGTCATTAAAATACTCGAATGTAAGTAAGGAAAGCTCAATTTCGCTTTCAGGTTTATTTGTTACAAAAGAAAGAGGCAAGTCTAAAAAACAGCAGTTTTTGTGACCGCACTTTTTTCTTCTTTTTCGTCGTCAGTTTGAGCCGGTTTCAATTTCATCAGCTCTAACACGGCAAAACGATACTCAACAAAGTTATATACCTGATTCGCAATAGCGAGTTTGAATAAAGCCGCAGCTTCATCAATTTGCCCCAAATTGAGTTTTTGTTTTGCTAGATAAAAGTAGGTTTCGGTTAATATTTCTGCATATTGTTGTGAGTTTTCTGCAAATTTAGTTGCCCGTTCTTGCAAGTCACTCACGGAAATATTACCTAAATAGTATTGAACGATATTGGTTCCCCAGAAGTCCTTAGATAGCCCTTTAGCTCGTTCAACAAGGTTGGCATGGGCTTCTTGTGGTTTTAATTTTTGTTCGTTCAAATAGAGCCAGAGTACGCGATAAGGATCTTTGGTATCGGCTTCGTAAAACTTCATCAAATCGTCTTCAGCAAGATTATAGCGTTCGACGTAATAAAAATTTAAACCACGATTAAGGTGGGTGTAGTCATAACTTGGGTCCAATTCAAACACCGCATTAAAGGTTTCTAATGCACTGTCGTAATCTTCTTCAAGCAGTAAGTAAAGCCCTAAGTAATTATAAACGGAAGCCATCTTTGGCTGTAACGCGAGGGCTTGTGTAAAGTCATAACGTGCGAGGCCCCATAAACCGAGGGAATCATATAAAACGCCACGTTCAAAGTGAAGCGTCGCCCGTTCTTCATTACTCATTTTACCAACTAATAAAACCTGCCCGATTCGGGTAATCATCACTTCTTGTTCGAAGTGTGTATTCGGAGTTTGATCCGCGAGTACAACTTTATTTGGTGCGACAAACACGTTTCCCGATTGCACACAACCGGAAATAAATAAAGTCAGACTTAGGCTAGATAATGAAACTAGAAAACGGAATAACCGAAAATATTGCATTGTTTTATAAGTTAGTTTGATAATCAAAACGGGGGTGTAAGGTTTTTTACACACCCTGTGAGATTATTCTTGTTCTTCTGAAATATCTTCTGCAGGTGCAGATTCTGCTTCAGTTTCTTGTTTTGGTGCAAGATCTTTCATGGTTAAGCGGATACGACCTTGACGATCGATTTCAACCACTTTAACAGTCACTTCTTGACCAACTTGAAGATAATCACTCACTTTCTCTACGCGTTCTTCTGCGATTTGAGAAATATGAACTAAACCTTCTTTATTTCCAACGATAGCCACGAATGCACCGAAATCAGCAAGACGAGTCACTTTACCTTTGTAAATTGCGCCCGCTTCAACTTCAGCAACGATTTCTTCAATACGTGCCATCACGTTTTTCGCTGCACTGCTATCTACTGCAGCGATTTTCACTGTACCATCATCATCGATATCAATAGAAGTACCAGTTTCTTCAGTTAATGCACGGATAGTTGCACCACCTTTACCGATAACATCTTTGATTTTCTTCGGATCAATTTTCATGGTATGAATACGCGGCGCGTAGTCAGAAATATCTGCGCGTGGCGCAGGAATTGCTTGTTCCATTACGCCAAGAATGTGCATACGTGCACCTTTTGCTTGGTTTAATGCAATTTGCATAATTTCAGGGGTGATACCTTCAATTTTGATGTCCATTTGAAGTGCGGTGACACCTTCACGTGTACCAGCCACTTTAAAGTCCATATCACCTAAGTGGTCTTCATCACCTAAGATATCGGAAAGAACCACAAATTTTTCTTCTTCTTTCACTAAGCCCATTGCAATACCCGCAACAGCTGCTTTGATTGGAACACCCGCATCCATTAATGCTAAAGACGCACCACATACAGATGCCATAGAAGAAGAACCGTTAGATTCAGTGATTTCAGATACAACACGCACGACATACGGGAATTCTGCTAGGCTAGGCATAACAGCCGCTACACCGCGTTTTGCTAAACGACCGTGACCGATTTCACGACGTTTTGGTGAGCCGATCATACCGGTTTCACCTACAGAGTATGGAGGGAAGTTGTAGTGGAATAAGAAGTGATCTTGACGTTCACCTGTTAATTCATCAATGATTTGTGCATCACGTTCAGTACCTAACGTTGCAACGGCTAATGCTTGTGTTTCACCACGGGTGAAAATTGCAGAACCGTGAGTACGTGGTAATACACCAGTACAAATATCTAATGCACGAACGGTATCAACAGTACGGCCATCAATACGTGGTTCACCTGCAATGATACGGCCACGAACGATTTGGCTTTCAAGTGCGGTGAAGATATCCACGATTTTACCTTCGCTGATTTCCTCATCTTCAGCTGTGATTTGTGCAATCACATCCGCTTTAATCGCATCGATTTGTTCGTAACGTGCTTGTTTTTCAGTAATGCGATATGCATCGCCTAAACGAGCTTCAGCAATCGCTTTTACTTTGTTGATTAAATCTGTGTTTGGTTGTGGAGCAACCCAATCCCAACGTGGTTTACCTGCTTCTTTTGCAAATTCTTTGATCGCTTCAATTACAACTTGTTGTTGTTGATGACCGAATACTACCGCCGCTAACATTTGTTCTTCAGTTAAAATGTCTGCTTCAGATTCAACCATTAATACGGCTTTGTCAGTACCCGCAACCACTAAGTCCAAACGGCTTTGTTTTTGTTCAGCCATAGTTGGGTTTAATACGAATTGGTTGTCGATAAAACCAACGCGCGCTGCACCGATAGGGCCGTTGAAAGGTACACCTGATAAAGTTAATGCTGCAGAAGCACCGATCATTGCCACTAAGTCAGGGCTGATTTGTGGGTTGACAGAAACTACGGTTGCTACAACTTGGATTTCGTTGAAGAAACCTTCTGGGAATAATGGACGAATTGGACGGTCAATTAAACGTGCAATTAAAGTTTCGCCTTCAGATGGACGGCCTTCACGTTTGAAGAAACCACCAGGGATTTTACCCGCCGCATAAGTACGCTCTTGGTAGTTTACGGTTAATGGGAAGAAGTCTTGACCTTCTTTCACATCTTTTTTAGCAACAACAGTCACAAATACCGTGGTATCGTCCATGCTTGCCATAACCGCAGCAGTTGCTTGACGTGCAATTGCGCCAGTTTCTAGAGTAACGGTATGTTGACCGTATTTAAATTGTTTAACAATTGGATTCACAATGTTTTCCTTCAAAATAATATTTAAAACAAAGCTTTATTTTCCAGATTGCGACTAGCAAAAGAAATCTCTCGAAAAAATGACCGCACTTTTGGCGTTTAAAAATTTCTTTTGATAGCCGCACGCTAATGCAGAAAATAAAGCTCGCTTATTATACAGAGTTTTAAATTTATTGGTAACTTTATTTAATATAAGCAACTTGTTATCATATTGTCATACAAATACATACGTAAGGAGACACTATGATTATCAGTGCATTAAATAACCCAAATTTCAAAGTGGGTTTACCAAAAGTTATCGCGGACATTTGCGATCATCTCAATACTTTAGATCTTGAAGCATTAGAAAATGGCCGTCATGATTTAAGCGATCAGGTTTATATGAATGTCATGGAATTTGATACGGTTGAAGCGGATAGCAAACAAGCTGAACTTCACCATAAATATCTAGATATTCAATTACTTATTCGAGGTGAAGAGAATGTTGAAGTAAGCGCAACTTATCCAAATCTCAGCTTATACGATGAATATCGTGATGACGATGATTACCAACTTACTCCACAAATTGAAGATAAAAGCACCGTAACACTTTTACCAAAAATGTTCGCCGTCTTTTTCCCTTATGAACCACATAAACCGGGTTGCACCGTAAACGGCAAATCAAGTTTTGTGAAAAAATTAGTGGTGAAAGTACCAGTTGAATTGATTTAATTATTTCAATTCATTAAAGCAAAAGAGAGGTCAGAAATTTATATATTTTTCTGACCGCTCTTTTTTATTATTTAATCACTGTAATTGACCATTTGGCATCATCAATTTGCTCGAAGTTGGTCACTTCATAACCTTCTTCAGCAGCCCAAGCGGGAATGGCTTCAGTGGCTTGTGTACAGTCGAATTCAATTTCGAGGCCATCGCCTTTATTTAGCTTAGCCATGGCTTCCTTAGCTTCAACGAGAGGAAATGGGCAAACAAGGCCAAGTGTAGGTAATTTAACGATCATATAAGCTCCTATGCTTTTGATAATTTTAAACGTTGTGGACGGATGATAGTGAAGTAAGCTGCCACCCAAGTGCCGAGAATCATCAATGGCAATGAGACCCAACCTTGCCAAGAGAAAAAGGCAGTTTCGACTAAACCGTTACCGATAGAACAGCCACCTGCAAGGGTTGCGCCAATACCCATGAGAATACCGCCGAGTCCGCTGCGTAGAATCGTGGTGGCATCCGGTACGCGGACACGAAATTCATTGCTTGCTTTTGCGCCGATAAATGACCCAATAAAAATCCCTAAGACTAAGGATACGCCCCAGTTAATAAATTTACCGTCGCCCGTAACGAGGAATTGCATGATATTGGCAGATGGACCAGTGATCCCAAGTCCAAACTCACGACCTGTAGCGACACTGAGTGGCCAAGCCGCAAGCGCGATTAATCCGATTAACACAGCAGAGAAAAATGGGTGCCAGCGTTTTTCAAATAATAAATGAGCAATCCCCGTTTTCTTCGGTTTTAATGCTGCGACTTTTACACTTGGTTTGCTGAGATGTTTGTACACATAGAAAGCCGTCACTAAAGTTAATAATGCGACTAACCACCAAGGTGAAATACCGAATGTATCGTAAATATTGCGTTGTTCAATATTGATGCTGCGTAAAGTTTTATTGAATTCGCCTAATGGGCCAGTACGCATGATGGCACTTAACAACATATAAGTGAATAACGCAACCCAACTGCCGACTAAGCCTTCCGCAGCACGGTACCACGTACCTGTAGCACAACCGCCAGCAAGAACAATACCGATGCCAAACACAAAGGCACCGATAATCACCGCTAAAAAGGCAAAATTTTCAGCGGGATCGACATTTAATACACCGATTTCTTTTAAGAGAAAGAAACCGATGGATTGCACGGTAATAGCCAATAGAAGGGCTACAAACATTTTGTTATTTTTGGTGACATACATATCGCGAAATGCGCCAGTAATACAAAAGCGCCCACGCTGCATCACAAATCCGAGTAAAATTCCGCAAAGTAATCCGGTTAAAAGCATAAATATTCCTTCTCTTTTAGAACTAAGTAGGTTGGTATTTTCTAAAAAAATAAGAAGGTAATGCCAATAACTTTTGGCTAGAAAATATGTTTTTTTGATATAAAAAAGTGCGATCAGAAATTTGTGTGTTTTTCTGACCGCACTTTATCGTAAGTTATCTTGATATTAAGGGCAGGGTTTACTCACCATAATTTCAATCACTTGGCGATCGATGTGGTGCATACTCTTAGACGCAATTGAGCATAGATTGTCGATAGTACGATCGAGATCGTGTTCAACAATGCCTTCATTACCCGTAACATGGGTTTCATCCATGGCCATGAGTACCGATTTATAGCCAGAAGCCACGCTGGTGGACACTTTCATTGCACAGCTATTGGATGCGCCATCGCAGATGATTCCGCTAATATCACCAATCATGCTGCAAATCCCCATGCTCACGGTTTCAAATTTACCTGTAAGCAAATAGGCGATACCTGCACAGCTTCCCATAGAGGCAGTTGTTACCGCACAAAGGGCAGAAAGTTTGGGTAATTTACTGTGGATATAAATGGCCATTAAGTGTGATAAGAAGAGGGCACGGAGACGTTTTTCTTCACTCACGTTTAAATAATCGGCGACCACAACCACGGGCATAGTCGCAGCAATACCTTGGTTGCCAGATCCTGAATTACTCATTGCTGGTAATGTAGCTCCACCCATACGCGCATCGGAGGCTGCAGTGGTTTCGATCATAATTTTGCTGAGTAAATCGTCTGACATTAAGCCACTACCAACTTGTTTGCGTAACGTTCTGCCAATGTGTAAGCCGTAATTTTCACGTAATCCTTCGTCAGATAGCGCACGGTTTAGATCGGCTGCTTGTCCGATAAAGCGGATTTTATCGAGCTCAACTTTACAAGAAAATTCAAAGATTTCACGTGCGCTCACCTGCTTGAAAATATCATAAGGGTCGCAATCAGCACATTCATCGTGTTCTTTCTTAAAAACAACTTCGCCATTTTTTTCAATTAAAATGATGTTGGTGTGTTGATCTTGAATCGCTACTTTCACTCGGTCATTATCTGCAAACAACACAGCTTCAGAATATAAAATATGCTCGGTTTGATGAATATCCACATTAACGAGCTTGTTATCAAGCATCGCCTTGGCTTGGGATACTTGCTCTGGCGTGATGTGTTTTAATACTTCCAATTCACCCTCTGGATCACCGCCTAAAGCACCAATCGCTGCGGCAATAGGCAAGCCCACCATGCCCGTTCCCGGTACTGCAACACCTAAACCATTTTTCATTAAGTTTGGTGACACCTTGGCTTCAATACGTTCAGGTGTTTTCCCTAAATATTTAGCCGCCGTTGCAGCTGCAAGCGCTAAAGAGATAGGTTCAGTACAGCCAAGTGCGGGAACCACATCACGTTCCACAAGGTGAAGTAATGGTTTTTCGATTTCGTTGAGTCTTTCTTGATTCATAAAATTCTTTTAATTTATTAAATACTGTCTGCTTTCTCTATGACTAATATGCGCGCTTCGCCTTGTGGATGAGCAACATGTTCGGTACCAATACCCGCATAAAAAATATCACCCGTATGAAGCAATACGGCTTTCTCTTGACCTTCTTCTTTGTAGCGCATTTCCACCTTACCATCCATGACAGCAAAGACTTCTTCACCGTCATTGATATGCCATTTGTAAGGTTTATCTGTCCAGTGCAGACGCACGGAAATGCCATTCATATTGGTAATATCCAGTGCTCCCCAAGCACGTTCTGCCGTAAAGTGCTGACTTTGAATAACTTTATTCATGACTAAATTCCTTAGTGCGCCTCATCCCAGTTAGTGCCTTGCCCCACATCTACAATCAATGGCACCACTAAATCAGCTGCGCTTTCCATGTGTGTTTTGATGAGTTTGCTATAAAACGCGACTTTTTCTGACCGCACTTCAAACACCAATTCATCGTGTACTTGCATAATCATCGCGATATCGGGATCATTTTGTAGTTTTTGATCCAATTGAATCATGGCACGTTTAATAATGTCTGCGGCAGTGCCTTGCATTGGTGCATTGATCGCGACACGTTCTGCAGCTTTACGGCGCATACCGTTAGAGGAGTTGATATCCGGCAGATATAAACGACGGCCGAATAGGGTTTCCACATAGCCTTGGGCTTTAGCTTTCTCACGAATATCGTGCATAAAAGTTTGTACGCCTGGATAGCGTTTGAAATATAAATCCATATAGCTCTGGGCATCGGCACGGCCAATACCGAGTTGGCGCGATAAGCCAAAGGCAGACATACCATAAATTAAACCGAAGTTAATTGCTTTGGCATTGCGGCGTTGTTCGGAAGTCACTTCATCTAGTGAGACACCAAAGATTTCTGCCGCAGTAGAGCGGTGAATATCTTTGCCTTGAGTAAAGGCGTTAATTAAGCCCTGATCCTGTGATAGGTGCGCCATAATGCGTAGTTCGATTTGTGAATAGTCAGCTGCCACAACAGTAAAGCCTTCGCGTGCAATAAATGCCTGACGAATACGGCGGCCTTCTTCATTACGGATCGGAATGTTTTGCAGATTCGGATCGCTTGATGAAAGACGACCGGTGGCTGTCACTGCTTGATGGTAGGAAGTATGGACTCGACCCGTTTGTGGATTTACCATTTGTGGCAATTTATCAGTGTAGGTGGATTTTAGTTTGCTGAGACCACGATGTTCTACCAACACTTTCGGCAATTCATGGCTAAATGCGAGTTCCTCCAATACTTCCTCGTTAGTGGATGGCGCACCTTTTGGTGTTTTTTGAATAACCGGTAAACCTAATTTATCAAACAAAATTTCTTGTAATTGTTTGGTGGAGGCCAAATTGAATGGCTGCCCCGCCAAGACATAGGCTTGTTCTTCTAATTCACTTAAACGATTAGCGATTTCATTAGATTGTAGGAATAGTGCATCGCTATCAATTAAGACACCACGACGTTCCATACGGGAAAGTACACCTAACAACGGCAATTCCATTTCTTTAAAGAGTTTTTCCAGAGTGGGTTCTTTAGAGAGTTTTTCCCATAGCACTTGTTGCAGCTTCATTGTCACATCAGCATCTTCCGCCGCGTACTCGGCGGCTTTTTCCAACGGAATTTGGTTAAAAGTCAGCTGATTTTTACCTTTGCCTGCAATCTCTTCAAAAGTGATTGTTTGATGCCCTAAATAACGTTTCGCCAACTCGTCCATATTATGACGACCAGTGCTATTGAGTACATAGGACTCCAACATAGTATCGAAAGCCACACCTTGCACATCAATACCATTACGGGCAAAGATGGTGAGATCGTATTTGAAGTTTTGCCCGACTTTTTGAATGGCTGGATTTTCTAAAATCGGTTTTAACAGAGCAAGTGCGGTTGTTTTTTTGAGCGTTTTTGGTGCGCCTAAATAATCTAATTGTAGCGGTAAGTAAGCTGCTTCACCGTTTTCTAACGCAAAGGAAATCCCTACTAAGTTGGCAGCCATATAATCTAAATTATCGGTTTCAGTATCTAGAGCAAAAAGTTTGGCTTGCTTGAGTTTTTCCACCCAACGATTTAAATCCGCTTCGGTGAGCAAGGTTTCATAACGGCTACGATCAATTTGAATTGCCGGCAATGCTTCCTCGCTATTGTCTTGAGCGAGCGCAGGTGTTGCTTGATAGTGATTAATTTTAGTCGATTGTTCGTTATTATTAGTAATGGAATCAGCACCATTCATCACTTCATTGAGCCAACGTTTAAATTCATAACGGCCGAAATATTCGGTAAGTTGATCGTTATTGCTTGCACCAAGAGTGAGTTGTTCTGGTGTGATATTAAGGGCAACATCGGTTTTGATCGTGGCAAGGCGATAGGATAAATCTGCCATTTCTTTTTCAGCCAATAATTTATCCCCTAATTTTTTTGCCCCACGAATTGGCAATTCGGCCACTTTGTCTAAGTTAGCATAAATTTCTGCCATGCTGCCGATACCCTGCAAGAGGCCAAGTGCGGTTTTTTCACCGACACCCGCTACGCCTGGAATATTATCGGCGCTATCGCCCATTAGCGCTAAGTAATCAATGATGAGTTCTGGTGGAATACCGTATTTTTCAATCACGGCTTCGCGATCTAATAAGGTGTTATTCATGGTGTTGATCAACATAATGTTGTCATCCACTAGTTGCGCCATATCTTTATCACCGGTGCTGATCAAGACTTTTTGATTGGCTTTGGAAGCGGCTACCGCTAAGGTACCGATGACATCATCGGCTTCTACACCTTCAATGACTAAAAGAGGAATGCCAAGGGCTCGGATAATATCGTGCAATGGCTGAATTTGTTTGCGCAGATCGTCTGGCATCGGTGGACGATGGGATTTATATTGTTCAAACATTTCATCACGGAATGTTTTGCCTTTTGCATCAAAGACCACCGCAATATGGCTCGGTTGCACTTGTGAAATCAGGCTTTTTAGCATGTTTAATACACCGTACATGGCACCGGTTGGTTCGCCGGCTGAATTGGTGAGTGGTGGAAATGCGTGAAAAGCACGATATAAATAAGATGAACCGTCCACTAGGACTAATGGATTAGGAGCGATAGTTGGCATAAATATTCCGTTCAAAAATAATGAAAAGTGTCGCATTATAGCGTAAATTGCGAAATGGGGCGAACGGATAAAGTGCGGTCAATTAAACGTAAAAAGTATGACGAAGGCATTTGGCTGTGGCATAATAGGATTACTTGAGCATTCAACATAAGGGAATAACATGTCATTAAAACTGGTTGAAGTTGTTGTATTAGGGCAAGTGCTGCGCTTGAATGTCCCTGCCGAACAAGAAGACATTTTGCGTCAAGCGGCGCGTAATTTAGATCTTCAAGTATCTGAGATGAAAGAGCGTACAGGTTTATTGCAATTAGACCGTGTGCTTTCTATTGTTGCCTTGAATTTAAGTTTTGAATTAACCCAAGAAAAGAATAAAAATGCCCAGATTGAAAACGTGCTATGTACGCGAATTCAGCAATTAGATCATTCTTTGGAGAATGCATTGGGTGGGCGCCTTATCATCGATTAAATAAAAAAGAACCGCATGTTGAAAGTGCGGTTCTTTTTTATGTATTTTTAATCGGGCGTGTAATAGAGTTTACCAATTTCAATTTTTTGTCGCCCTGTTTCTTCACGCCATTTATTGCTGTCTCGTAAAGAATAAACGCAGCCACAATATTCTTGCTGATAAAAACGTTCACGTTTACTGATTTCGATCATGCGTTGCGATCCTCCAGCTTTACGCCAGTTGTAATCCCAATAAATCACATCATCATATTTTTTAGCCGCACGGTGACCACAACCGTTGATTTGATCCATGTCTTTCCAGCGAGAAATACCAAGACAGCTAGTAAATACAGGGAAGCCATGTTCATGAGCATATTCAGCCGCTTTTTCAAAACGCATATCAAAACACATAGTGCAACGGATGCCACGTTCAGGTTCCCATTCCATACCTTTTGCGCGATCAAACCATTGTTGGCGATCGTAGTCTGCATCAATAAACGGAATCCCAAATTTTTGGGCAAAACGGATGTTTTCTTCTTTACGAATTAAATATTCTTTCAATGGATGAATATTCGGGTTGTAAAAATAAATCGTAAACTCAATACCAGAGGCCAAAATGGCTTCCATCACTTCACCTGAGCAAGGTGCACAGCAAGAGTGGAGAAGCAACTTATTATATCCTTCGGGTAATTCGAGTTTTTCACGAATAAAAGGCGCATTGGGATCCTTGCGCACTTTTTGTTTACGCGGTTTTTGAAATTTAGGTTGAGAATCGACCGCACTTTGCGGTTGAATTTGTTCTTCAGTCATATTAATAAGTTCGGTCTACCGATAAATAAGCCAGTGAAATTAAGGCTTTTTTGTATTCGCTTTCGGGTAATAAGGCAATAGCATCAACCGCTTTTTGAGCTTCTTGTTTCGCACGATCCATTGCATAATCAAGAGATTTATGTTCTGCCATAATCGCAAGTACTTCATCGATCGCATCACGTTTTCCGCCTTGTTCAATGGCTTCACGAATAAGCGCAGCTTGTTGTGGATTACCGTGACGCATTGCGTGTAATAAAGGAAGAGTCGGTTTACCTTCGGCGAGGTCATCACCCACATTTTTGCCTAATGCGGCAGCGTTAGCGCTGTAATCTAGCACGTCATCTACTAATTGGAATGCGGTACCGAGATAACGACCATATTCTTGAAATGCGGTTTCAATTGATTTTTCAGCACCTGCAACAATCGCAACAGATTGCGCCGCCACTTCAAATAAGCGTGCTGTTTTACTATAAATCACGCGCATATAGCTTTCTTCTGTGGTATCCGGATCATTCACATTCATCAATTGTTGAACTTCACCTTCTGCTAACACGTTGGTGGCGTCAGCCATAATTCGAAGAATATCTAGAGATTGTAACTGTGCCACTAACTGGAATGCACGAGTATAAATGAAGTCGCCTACTAATACGCTAGCCGCATTACCAAAGGCAGAGTTTGCCGTTGCGCGGCCTCGACGCATATCAGATTCATCAACCACATCATCATGTAATAAAGAAGCGGTGTGAATAAATTCTACAAAGGTCGCACAAGTTGCTACTTTATCGCTTTCGTAGCCTAATGCACGCGCCGCTAAGACCGCAATAAGTGGTCGAATACGTTTTCCGCCACCTTGTACAATATAAAAACCAAGCTGATTAACCATCGGCACGTCTGAGTTAATTTGTGCTAAAATAGCTTGATTGACTTTCTGCATATCCGCATCGGTTAATGCTTGGATTGCATGCATATCCATTAAATCTTGTTTGTTCATCTTCATTTGGTTCGATGGTTGTGTATATAAAAGAAAGTGCGGTGAATTTTACCCGATTTTTCAAAGTTTCTGAAATTAAACTCGAGGAAAAGCGCTTTTTTTTTATTTTATTGCAAATAAGTGCTTGCGATCGAGTTGTTTTTTCCGTAGAATTTGCGACCTATTTATATGAATTTTGAAGTGCGGACCAAAATAGTAACGGAGAAGCACAATTATAGCGGAGTATTTATGTACGCAGTTTTCCAAAGTGGCGGTAAACAACACCGTGTGAGCGAAGGTCAAGTAGTTCGTTTAGAAAAACTTGAACTTGCAACTGGCTCAACAGTTGAGTTCGACTCAGTGTTGATGGTCGTTAATGGTGAAGATGTTAAAATTGGTGCACCAGTAGTAGCTGGCGCGAAAGTAGTGGCTGAAGTTGTGGCACAAGGTCGTGGCGATAAAGTTAAAATCGTTAAGTTCCGTCGTCGTAAACACAGCCGTAAACAACAAGGTCATCGTCAGTGGTTCACAGAAGTGAAAATCACTGGGATTCAAGCATAATTTCAGAGGAGATCAAGTAGATGGCAACTAAAAAAGCTGGTGGTTCAACTCGTAACGGTCGTGATTCTGAAGCTAAACGCCTTGGTGTTAAACGTTTCGGTGGCGAATCTGTATTAGCAGGTAGCATCATTGTACGTCAACGTGGTACTAAATTCCACGCAGGTAACAACGTAGGTATGGGTCGTGACCACACCTTATTTGCTACCGCTGACGGTAAAGTAAAATTTGAAGTTAAAGGCGAGAAAAGCCGTAAATACGTAAGTATTGTAACTGAATAATTTTACATCTGATTTTTAAACGCCCCGCATTATCTGTGGGGCGTTTTCTTTTTTATCAGTAATTTACAATCATCAATCACATTTGTTATTCTGACACTATTGCTTATCTTGATATTTCTTAGTCGAAATTTATCTTAATTCCTAACCGTACTTTAGTAAAATAAAGGAAGATATCATGAAACAACAACCGCTTTTAGGTTTTCTCTTCGCTTTAATTACAGCGATGGCATGGGGATCTTTACCTATTGCGTTAAAACAGGTTTTATCCGTGATGACGCCACAAACGATCGTGTGGTATCGATTTATTGTGGCATTTCTAGCGCTCTTTATTTTGCTTACCTATAAGAAAAAATTGCCACAATTTTTGAAAGGTGGTCAATTTATTTGGTTGGTAGTAATTGGTGTCATAGGGTTGTCTGGTAACTTCTTCTTATTTAATAGCTCACTTAAGTTTATCGATCCTTCTTCGGCTCAAATTTTTATTCACTTTTCCTCTTTTGGCATGTTGATTTGTGGTCTTTTTGTCTTTAAAGAAAAGCTCGGATTACATCAAAAAATAGGTTTAGCCTTGTTACTTGTAGGATTAGTACTTTTCTTTAATGATAAACTAGGTGGGTTTCAAGGGGAAAGTCGCTATTTAACGGGAGTATTATTAAGTCTAGCGGGCTCGTTAATTTGGGTTGCTTATGGTATGGCACAGAAATTAATGCTTCGTCGTTTTAGTTCACCACAAATTTTATTAATGATTTATTTCGGTTGTCTTTTGGTATTTACGCCTGTTGCTGAATTTTCTCAAGTGAGAGAACTCAGCCCGTTAGCGTTTGGTTGTTTGGTTTATTGTTGTTTAAATACCTTATTTGGTTATGGCGCTTATGCTGAAGCCCTTAATCGTTGGGAAGTTTCTAAAGTAAGCGTTGTGATTACCTTGGTACCGCTATTTACCATTTTCTTTGCTCATCTTGCGCATTATGCGAGCCCTGATAATTTTGCCGCGCCAGAATTAAATATGATTAGCTATATCGGGGCGTTTGTTGTAGTATGCGGAGCAATTTTGTCGGCAATCGGACATAAGTTATTACCGCAATCAAAGTAAAGTGCGGTTAAATATTGGAGAGTTTTTATGAAATTTATTGATGAAGCCCTGATTCGTGTGGAAGCAGGGGATGGTGGAAACGGTTGTGTAAGTTTCCGCCGTGAAAAATTTATCCCAAAAGGCGGCCCTGATGGCGGTGATGGCGGTGATGGCGGTGATGTTTATTTGGTTGCAGATGAAAACTTAAATACTTTGATCGATTATCGCTTTACGAAACGTTTTGCCGCAGAACGCGGTGAGAATGGGCATAGTTCAGATTGTACAGGTCGTCGCGGTAAAGATATTACATTACGTGTGCCGGTGGGAACGCGTGCAATTGATAATGACACCAAAGAAGTGCTTGGAGATTTAACAAAGCATGGTGCCAAAATGTTAGTGGCGAAAGGTGGTTATCATGGTTTAGGTAATACACGTTTCAAATCTTCAGTGAACCGTGCACCTCGCCAAAAAACCATGGGTACACCAGGGGAAAAACGCGATTTATTATTAGAATTAATGCTTCTTGCGGATGTCGGGATGCTAGGTTTACCGAATGCAGGTAAGTCTACCTTTATTCGTGCCGTTTCAGCAGCAAAACCAAAAGTCGCTGATTATCCATTTACCACTTTAGTACCAAGTTTAGGTGTGGTGAAAGTGGATGAGAGCCATAGCTTTGTGGTAGCAGATATTCCAGGATTGATTGAAGGTGCATCGGATGGTGCGGGTTTAGGGATTCGCTTCTTAAAACATCTAGAACGTTGTCGCGTGTTAATTCATTTAGTAGATATTAACCCAATTGATGAATCCGATCCTGCTGATAACATAGCGATCATTGAGTCAGAATTATTCCAATATAGCGAAAAATTGGCAGATAAACCGCGTTGGTTAGTCTTCAACAAAATTGATACAATGACCGAAGAAGAGGCGCATGAACGAGCACAAGAGATTACTGAACGTCTTGGTTGGGAAGAAGGCTATCACCTTATTTCTGCCGCAACCGGTAAAAATGTGCCGCCACTTTGTCGTGATATTATGGATTTCATTGAAGCAAATCCACGTGATGCGGAAGTAGAAGAAAATAAACCAGAAGAAGTGAAATTCAAATGGGAAGACTACCATCAAGAACAGCTTGCTGAACATCAATTTGATGATGAAGATGACGACTGGGATGATTGGGACGAAGAAGATGAAGAAGGCGTTGAGTTTATTTATAAACCTTAATGCCTAAATGAAAAAAAGAGCGGAAATTTGACCGCTCTTTTTTTATTGGTATTAACCTTTCTTTTTCCCACCTTGACGCGCTTTAAAGCGAGGGTTGGTTTTCGAAATGACATAAACGACACCGTGGCGACGAACAATTTTGCAGCCAGGACGGTTTTTTGCGCTTTTGAGTGAAGATAATACTTTCATTGAATATTCCTATTTTGATTTAAATGCACCAAATTTACCGTAACGGCTTGCAAATTCACTTGCACGGCCTTCATTCCCAATTTGACGAGTTTTACCAGTATAAAACGGGTGGGAAGCAGATGAAGTATCACACATAAATACAGGGTATTCATTACCATCTTCCCATTTCATGGTGTTGTTAGTTTTAGCACAAGAACGGATCAGAAAGCCTTGTTTCGCGTTGGAATCATAAAATAAAACGGTACGATAATTTTCAGGGTGAATGCCTTTTTTCATTAGAGCTCCTTATATAACGAAAAGAATTGGGCGAAGATACTAATTCAAAAGAGAATGATTATCAATATAATTTTATTCATAACCATGAGAATTTTTTTCATATTGAGAAAAAGAAAAATGCCTTTCGGTTGAAAGGCATTTTGTCTGTTTGGTCGGAGAGTTATCCACGATGCGCATTTTTCATAATACGCTCTTTCGCCACTTTCCATTCACGTTCTTTAATATCATCACGTTTATCATGTTGTTTTTTACCTTTCGCAAGACCGATTTTGATCTTTGCCCAAGGGCCTTTCCAATAAAGAGAAAGAGCAACAATGGTAAAACCATCACGGCTTGATTTACCAAAAAGATTATCTAGTTCACGTTTATTCAATAAAAGCTTACGTGTACGCGTCGGATCGCAAACCACGTGGGTCGAGGCCAAGCTTAATGGTTGAATGGTCGCACCAAATAAATAGGCTTCACCGTTTTTAAAAATAATATAGCTGTCGCTGATATTGGCTTTACCTGCGCGCATTGATTTCACTTCCCAGCCTTGTAATTCAAGGCCGGCTTCAATTTCATCTTCAATAAAATATTCGTGTCTAGCTCGTTTATTTAACGCAATGGTGTTGGAGCCAACTTTGACTTTCTTCTTGGTCATTATTATCCGTTGTTCATTAATCGTAAATTGGCGTTGATTTTACCGAATCTCGCCGTGGATAGCAAAAAACAAAAGGCTGATTTGACTCAGCCTTTTATTACTAAATGATCAATTATTCTTCTAATTCACCACAGAAACGATAGCCTTCACCATGCACGGTAGCAATGATTTCTGGGGTATTAGGATGATCTTCAAAATGTTTCCGAATACGACGAATTGTTACATCCACAGTACGATCTTGTGGTTTTAATTCACGTCCTGTCATTTTTAGCAATAATTCTTCACGAGTTTGCAATTTTCCTGGATTTTCACAGAAATGCAACATGGCACGAAATTCACTACGCGGTAGCTTAAACTCAGTGCCTTCAGGCGTAATTAAATTATGACTATTTAAATCCAGTGTCCAACCATTAAAACGATAGTTCTCACGTTGTAAATGGGCCTCTTTGCCATTTAATGTCATGGTGCGATGCAATAAATTTCTTGCACGAATGGTGAGTTCTCTAGGGTTGAAGGGTTTGGTGAGATAATCATCGGCTCCGATTTCTAAACCTAAGATTTTATCAACTTCATTATCTCTCCCCGTGAGAAAAATCAGAGGGATAGGTGTTTTTTCACGCAATTCACGGCCCAGTAATAAACCATTTTTACCGGGTAAGTTGATATCTAATACGATGAGATTAACCGTTTCCGAGCTTAACTGACGATACATTTCGGCACCATCTTGTGCTTGTAATACCTCATAGCCCTCAGCTTCAAAAATTCCTTTTAACGTATTACGGGTTACCGCTTCATCTTCCACGATGAGAATTTTGGGGGTAGCCATTCGTTGCTCCTTGTTATACTTTGTTATGGGCATATTCTATAATTGTAACATTGCTGTAACAACAGAAAAGTGCGGTCATTGTTTAAATTACATTTAATTTTATGATCTAAGTCATAAATTATTAACATTCTTTTGATCTATGCTAGAATTTTAGTAGGAACAATAGTTGGGACTTTATGATGAAGCGAATTCTTCTTTTTTTATTTTTTATTTTTACTGCACTTTCCACTCAAGCCGGTCTTTTTGATAAGAAACCGGCTTTCTTACCTGTGGATGACGCTTTTCAATTTTCAGCTGCAAAAAGCGAGAATCAAGAAAATGTGATCGTTAATTGGTCGATAGCAGAAGGGTATTATCTCTATCAAGAGAAAATTTCTGTGAAGCTCAACCATGAGGAAACCTCATCATTTGATGTACCGACATTTTCTATTTCACCTGAAGATTATAACGATCCTTATTTTGGCTTAATGAAGATTTTCAAAAAGCCCGTGCAAGCTATTTTTAAAGCAAGCCACCCGCCATTAAAAGCCGAAGATGTGGTTGAAATTGCTTACCAAGGTTGTACATCGGGCTTTTGTTATCCGCCTGAAGTGAAAGAAATCAAAGTGGCGGATTTGCCGGTTGCACAGATCGCCAATACTGAAAAAACATCAGAAAAATCGACCGCTCTTTCCGCACAACCTAAAGCAGAGCAAGATCGTTTAGCGGAAAGCTTATTTAATAACAAATATGCCGTATTTGGCTTTTTCTTATTGGGCTTAGGTTTGGCTTTTACCCCTTGTGTGTTGCCAATGCTGCCGTTACTTTCAGCGATAGTAATTGGTCAAAATCAACGTCCTAATATGTGGCGTGCCTTTGCATTAAGTTTTGTGTATGTACAGGGGATGGCGCTGACTTACACCTTGTTAGGCTTAATTGTGGCGGCAATTGGTTTGCCATTCCAAGTAGCGTTGCAACATCCTTACGTGATGATTGGCTTATCAATCATCTTTGTCTTGTTAGCGTTGTCGATGTTCGGTGTATTTACCTTACAGCTCCCAAGTTCCTTACAAACAAAACTGTCTTTACTTAGCCAACAGCAAAAAGCTGGAGCCTTTGGTGGCGTGTTCTTAATGGGGATGATTGCGGGGCTTGTGGCTTCACCTTGCACATCAGCACCGCTTTCTGGCGCATTGCTTTATGTGGCGCAGAGTGGGGATTTATTCACTGGCGCGATCACGCTTTATTTGCTTGCGTTGGGCATGGGCGTACCGCTGATTTTAATCACTTTATTCGGGAATAAAATCCTGCCTAAATCAGGCATGTGGATGGAAACCGTTAAAAAGCTCTTTGGCTTTGTGATGCTCGCGTTACCAGTATTCTTAATTTCTCGTATTTTGCCGGATGAATGGACACCAAGATTATGGGCGATGCTGGGTACCGCATTTTTCATTTGGTTTGCGTTCCAAATGCCGAAAAATGGCACCGGTTGGGTATTCCGAATTCTCTTTTTAGTGGCAGCCATGATTAGTGTTAAACCGCTTCAAACTTGGGTTTGGGGTGAAAGCCCAGCACCAAGTGCGGTCGAAAATAAGGCGGTTTCTCATGTTGAATTTAAACAAGTGAAAAGCGAAGCTGAATTGCAACAAGCACTTGCTGAAAATAATAAACCGCTTGTGATGCTCGATCTTTATGCAGATTGGTGTGTCGCTTGTAAAGAGTTTGAAAAAGAGACATTCAGCGATCCTAGTGTACAAAAAGCCTTTGGCGACATGCTGCTTCTTCAGGTTGATATGACAAAAAACTCCGAAGAAAACCGTGCTTTAATGACAAAATATAAAGTGTTAGGTTTACCGACTATTTTGTTCTTTAACCGAGATGGAAAAGAAATTGAGGGGAGTCGTGTTAACGGATTCATGCCGCCCGTTGAGTTTTTACAATGGATTGAGAAAATCAGTAAAGCGTAAAATTATTTCCTAATAGTAAAAAGTCCTTTTCGATTTGAGGTATTGTTTGGCTTCGAGTTAATCATTAATATACACCCCGTTCTCAAATCACTTTTTATTTTTATTAGGAAAACTTTATGAAAAACTTAGAAAAATACTCTCCGTATGTTTTAGCTTTATTACGTATCGTCTCCGCGTATATGTTTATTTTACACGGCACAGCGAAATTCTGGGAATTCCCAATTTCGATGACGGGCGGTAACGGCGCAGTGGGCGATCCACTGATGATTGTTGGTGGAGTAATCGAGATTGTTGGTTCAATCCTATTAATTTTGGGTTTATTTGTTCGTCCTGCGGCATTTATCCTTTCAGGTCAAATGGCTTATGCGTATTTCTTTATGCACGCTGCAGGTAAAGGGAATTTATTTTTCCCAATCGCGAACGGTGGTGAACTTGCTTTACTTTACTCTCTCGTGTTCTTCTATTTTGTGTTTGCGGGTGCTGGCGCATTTTCTCTAGACAATCGCAAACGTTAATCAATTATCTCATTCATTTGTTGCCCGCATTTCGCGGGCCTTTTTGTTTTTAAAATAGATTAAATAAATCACCGCACTTTTAAGTGAGCTTACCAGAAAAATTTTTTCTATATAAACGCAAACGTTTGCGCTATAATTCCCCCCGCTTATTTTTAACCATTTAATGAAAGGAAAATGTAATGACAGATCGTCCAATTCGTCAGGCTTTACTGAGTGTTTCTGATAAAACTGGTATCGTAGAATTTGCTCAAGGCTTAGTACAGCGTGGTGTAAAACTACTTTCCACAGGCGGTACCGCAAAATTATTGGAACAACATGGTTTACCGGTAACAGAAGTGTCTGATTATACGGGATTCCCTGAAATGATGGACGGTCGTGTGAAAACCTTACATCCAAAAGTACATGGCGGGATTCTTGGCCGTCGTGGTACAGATGACGCTATCATGCAGCAACATGGCATCGAAGGCATTGATATGGTCGTCGTGAATTTATATCCATTTGCCGCTACCGTGGCTAAACCAAATTGTACGTTAGAAGACGCAGTAGAAAATATCGATATTGGTGGACCAACCATGGTGCGTTCTGCAGCGAAAAATCATAAAGATGTGGCGATCGTGGTGAATAATCATGATTTTAACAACATTCTTGCTGAAATGGATAAACACCACAACAGCCTAACACTTGAAACTCGTTTTGACCTGGCGATTAAAGCATTTGAACATACCGCTCAATATGATTCTATGATTGCCAACTATTTTGGACAAATGGTGAAACCGTATCATGTAGCAGAGGAAGAAGACGCAAATGCGAAGTGCGGTCAATTCCCACGTACTTTAAACCTTAACTTCGTGCGCAAACAAACCATGCGTTACGGCGAAAACTCCCATCAAAATGCAGCCTTCTATGTTGATTTAAATGTGAAAGAAGCAAGCGTAGCCACCGCTCATCAATTACAAGGTAAAGCCTTGTCTTACAATAATATTGCTGACACCGATGCGGCACTTGAATGCGTGAAAGAATTTGATGAGCCGGCTTGTGTGATCGTTAAACACGCAAATCCATGCGGTGTGGCTTTAGGTAAAGATATTTTAGAAGCCTACAACCGCGCTTACCAAACCGATCCAACTTCTGCATTTGGCGGCATTATTGCTTTCAACCGTGAATTAGACGAAAAAACAGCGACTGAAATCGTGGAGCGCCAATTTGTTGAAGTGATTATTGCGCCGAAAGTATCAGCTGAAGCGCAAGAAGTGGTGAAACGTAAGAAAAATGTTCGTTTACTTGAATGTGGTGAATGGACATCACGTTCTGAACGTCTAGATTTCAAACGTGTAAACGGCGGTTTATTAGTACAAGATGCGGATTTAGGCATGGTTGGCGTGGATGATTTAAAAGTGGTAAGTAAACGTCAGCCAACTGAACAAGAATTAAAAGACTTATTATTCTGCTGGAAAGTGGCGAAATTTGTGAAATCGAATGCCATTGTTTACGCCAAAGACAATCAAACTATCGGCATTGGTGCAGGCCAAATGAGCCGCGTATATTCTGCGAAGATTGCAGGGATTAAGGCACAGGATGAAGGTTTAACCGTAGCCGGTTGTGTGATGGCATCTGATGCGTTTTTCCCATTCCGTGACGGTATTGATGCGGCGGCGAAAGTAGGGATTCAATGTGTTATCCATCCAGGTGGTTCAATGCGCGATCAAGAAGTCATCGATGCAGCTGACGAACATAATATGGTGATGGTATTAACTGGAATGCGTCATTTTAGACATTAATTTATGTCGTAACTTCGCTCAATGAGCGAATTACTTTTTACTTATTCCTCCCCCCTCTTTCGTAAAGAGGGGGCTGGGGGGAGATTTAAACGACGCTAAATGTACTATGAGGTGAAATAACTTCTGCCAAATCTCCCCTACCCCTCTTTGCTAAAGAGGGGATTAAATTCAAAAAGATACAAGGAGCATTATGAACATCCTCATTATCGGAAATGGCGGTCGTGAACACGCCTTGGCTTGGAAAGCTGCACAATCTCCATTAGCGGACAAAGTTTTCGTCGCACCAGGCAACGCGGGTACTGCATTAGAACACAAAGTAGAAAACGTGAATATTGCTGCAACAGATATCCCTGCCTTAGTGAAATTTGCTCAAGATAAACAAATTAGATTAACCATTGTTGGCCCTGAAGCACCATTAGTGATTGGGGTAGTTGATGCATTTCGGGCTGCTGGATTGAAAATTTTTGGCCCAACTCAAGCGGCTGCGCAATTGGAAGGTTCAAAAGCATTTACCAAAGATTTCCTCGCTCGTCACAAAATCCCAACGGCAGAATATCAAAACTTCACTGAAGTAGAACCTGCATTGGCATACTTGCGCGAAAAAGGTGCACCAATTGTCGTCAAAGCAGATGGTTTAGCGGCGGGCAAAGGCGTCATCGTTGCAATGACATTGCAGGAAGCGGAAGAGGCTGTGCGTGATATGCTTTCGGGTAATGCTTTTGGCGAAGCGGGTAGTCGAGTGGTGATTGAAGAGTTTCTAGATGGCGAAGAAGCCAGTTTTATCGTCATGGTAGATGGTAAAAACGTCGAACCTATGGCGACTAGTCAAGATCATAAACGCGTGGGCGAAAATGATACAGGCTTAAATACTGGCGGTATGGGCGCGTATTCGCCTGCGCCAGTGGTAACACCTGAAATTCATGATCGCATTATGCGAGAAGTGATTTATCCAACAGTCAATGGCATGGCGGCAGAAGGCAATGTTTATACTGGCTTCCTTTACGCGGGGTTAATGATCATGCCGAATGGTCAGCCGAAAGTGATTGAATTTAACTGCCGTTTTGGCGATCCAGAAACCCAGCCGATCATGCTACGTCTTGAATCAGATCTGGTAGGATTTTGTCTTAAAGCTTGCGATGGTAAATTGGATGAAGTGAAATCCCAATGGAATCCAAAATCTTCTTTGGGCATTGTTTTGGCTGCTGAAGGCTATCCAGGTGATTATCGCAGGGGTGATGAAATCACTGGTTTGCCACAAAGTGCGGTCGAAAATGAGAAAGTTTTCTTAGCGGGCGTTGCAGAACAAGAAGGTAAGTTAGTCACGAACGGCGGTCGTGTGCTTTGTGTTACTGCGTTAGGCGAAAGCGTATTTGAAGCGCAACAAAAAGCCTTAAAACTCGCTGAACAAATTCAATGGACTGGATGTTTTTATCGTCGAGACATTGGCTATCGTGCTGTTGAACGTGAGCAGCAAAAATAACGACATTTAATGTTAAGGGATCGAATGGATTATAAAAATAAAGAATTATGTCGTCTTCGCACAATCAGTTTTTTTCTAACATTACATAAAGATAAAACGCAATGGGAAGATGCACTTTATTCGGTGAGACGTGATGTGGATTTGTTATTACCTGCTGTACAGAAAGCAGGTTATACCTTGCAATCGATTCGAGTGATTACCAATCCCTTTGGTGAATATTTGGATTTAACCAATTTGCAGACAGCGAAAGCAGATTTGCAGTATTTAACGGAATTATTGAATAAATTTAATGAAAGTGGAATTCGTCTTCGATTTGCAATAGGCGCGGCGAGAAATAAAGAGGAAATTGCTTTATTACCAGAGCTAATAGCGGCTTATGGCGATTTGTGTAATGCTTGTGTCAACGTGCCATTAGATGAAAATGGTGTGTTAGATAATGAACTCATTGAGCAATCTGTTTATGCCGTACAACGAATTGCAAATATCACACCACGTGGCGAAGGTAATTTTAACTTTACGGTGAATTTTAACTGCAAGCCATTTATTCCTTATTTCCCCGCCGGTTATCATCTAAGTCATTTGCCAAACAGTTTTGTCATTGGTTTAGAAACACCCGATTTATTAGTCGAAGTATTAAAATCTGTACCAAAATCGCCTCATAATCAATTTTATGCTGATTGTTATCAGGCTATGTCGCAGGCTTTGCAATATCATGTAGATCAAGTATTAGAGATGTTAAGTGCGGTCAAATTATCAGGTGAATTTGAATTTGCAGGCATTGATAGTTCGGCGGCACCATCGAAAAATTGTGCATCCATGACAAAAATTTATGAATTAATGGGATTGCCCTATTTTGGTGCGGCTGGTTCAGTCGAGGTTTCTGCGCTACTTACAAAAGTATTTAAATCAATCCAACGTGTGCCATTGGTTGGATTCTCTGGATTAATGTTGGCAGTGACAGAAGATTTAGGTTTAGCCGAAGGTACACAAAAACACTATTTTGATATCCGTGCTTTACTGACTTATAGCGCCGTATGTGGTATCGGTTTAGACACGGTTCCAGTGGCGGGAAATGTTAAGGCGGAAAGCATAGCGGCTATTATGCGCGACACAGGAACGATGGCATTTCGCTTAAATAAACCACTCACTGTGCGTTTATTTCCAATTCCGAATAAGGTTGCAGGTGAAATATCAGAATTTGAGAGTGATGATTTATGTAACTGCCGCCTTTTACACATTCCTGATTAAACGAAAATTTCCCTATTTTGTTTTGAACAATGCAATCCCTACTATCAATAAAAGGAGTATCTCATGAGAAAATTAATATTAGGTAGCCTTGTTGCTGCATTATTAACAGGTTGCTCGTGGGCTTCAAATGTCTCACAAAGTTCAACATTAGATGGCGAGTGGATTTGTCGTACTATCCCGACACAAGATAAACAAACTTACGATCGCTTAGATCACTTTGTCTTAAAGCCAGATGGAACAGGCGCCTTGCGAGGTATTTCCTACATTGAATTGGATAAAGAGACGACTATTCGTTATTTAACAAAAGGTAAGGTGAAATGGCAGAGCCAAAATAATGTCTTGAGTTTTGATTTTGTTAATCGCGCGATGGTGCCTGCACACAGTAACAATGTGGCGAAAGCCATCAAGCAAGATAAGAAATTACAAAAACAAGAAAAAGAGCAATTAGCTACGTTTTATAGCAAATCTGGCGATCACGTGAATATGCCAATTGAACTTAAACAGAATGGCAATCAACTTATTTTAGATAAGGATTTTGCGACTTGCCGACGAGTCACAGAGAATGACAAAGATATTCAGTTATTGAATCAGTGGTTTGTGAAGAAATAAATACAATTATTTTAAGCTTGATACAAAACAAGCGTGATTTTAACCGCACTTTATTTTTGTAAATGTTGAAATCAAATTAATAGAAGGAGTATTACTATGAGAAAATTAGTATTAGGTAGTCTTGTCGCTGTATTGCTATCGGGATGCGCAACGGCACATCAGCAAACTGAACAGGAAAAAGCATTGGTGGGCGATTGGATTTGCCATGTTAAGCCTGCGGCAAAAGCCCCTTTACCCGTTGAGCATTTTGACTACATCACCTATCGAGCGGATCAAACTGTGCTTCTACGTGGTATTTCACAGATTGATACAAAAGAAGGTTGGATGCGTTATTTATTGCAAGCCAAAGCCAAATGGCAGGCAAGTGATGGTAAATTGAGTTATGACTTTACTGATCGTCTATTTAAAACCGCCCATTCACCACAAGTTGCGAAAATCATAGAGCAAGTTCCAGAGTTTAAAGACTATGAGAAGGAATTTGTTTCACCTTGTGATCGTTGTGGTGATCATTTGGATATGAAGATTAAAATGAAAAGTCCAACAAGGATGACAAATTTTAATACTTATACGAAAGAAACCAGCCAATGCCGTAAACTTAGTGCGGGCGAGAAAACAAAAGAAGTTAAATTAATTGAAAAATTAGTGAAAGAAAAAGGCTCGATTTAGATAAATGAATGTTTTTCATTGTAATAATGAAAAATATGGTCGAAATTTTTGGTTAAGTTTTTGCCTGGAAACAGGTAAACTATACACAAATAATTCAAACAACGAGGAAAACACAATGTTTAAAAAAAGTATGAACATCGCTAATTACGATCCGGTTCTATGGCAAGCCATTCAGGACGAAAATCGTCGTCAAGAAGAGCATATCGAGCTTATCGCATCTGAAAACTATGCGAGTCCACGCGTAATGGAAGCGCAAGGTTCTCAGTTTACTAACAAATATGCAGAAGGCTATCCAGGTAAACGTTACTACGGCGGTTGTGAGTACGCAGACATTGTGGAGCAGTTGGCGATTGATCGCGCGAAAGAGTTATTTGGTGCAGATTATGTGAACGTACAACCACACTCAGGTTCACAAGCGAATGCGGCAGTATATGGTGCATTAATCAATGCGGGCGATACCATTTTAGGGATGGATTTAGCACACGGTGGTCACTTAACCCATGGGGCAAAAGTGAGTTTCTCCGGTAAAATCTATAATTCTGTACTTTATGGTATCACCGCTGACGGTTTAATCGACTATGAAGATGTGCGTCAAAAAGCATTAGAACATAAACCAAAAATGATCGTGGCAGGTTTCTCTGCTTATTCTCAAGTGGTAGATTGGAAAAAAATGCGTGAAATCGCGGATGAAGTAGGCGCGTATTTATTTGTGGATATGGCACACGTTGCAGGCTTAATCGCAGCAGGTTTATATCCAAATCCATTACCATACGCACATGTTGTCACAACAACTACCCATAAAACCTTAGGTGGTCCACGTGGTGGTTTAATCCTTTCTTCTTGCGGTGATGAAGAGCTTTATAAACGCTTACAATCTTCTGTTTTCCCTGCAAATCAAGGTGGTCCATTAGTTCACATTATTGCGGCGAAAGCAGTATGTTTCAAAGAAGCGTTAGAACCAGCTTATAAAGAATACCAAGCCAACGTAATTAAAAATGCGAAAGCAATGGTGGAAGTGTTTAAACAACGCGGTTATGACGTGGTTTCAAACGGCACAGAAAACCATTTATTCTTAGTGAGCTTCATCAAACAAGGCTTAACCGGTAAAGCAGCAGATGCAGCGTTAGGTAAAGCGAATATCACGGTGAATAAAAACTCAGTACCAAATGATCCACAAAAACCATTTGTGACCTCTGGTATTCGTGTTGGTACACCAGCGGTGACTCGTCGTGGCTTTAACGAACAAGACTGTCGTGAGTTAGCCGGCTGGATGTGTGATGTATTAGATGCATTAGGCAAAGAAAACGAAGAACAAGTGATTGCAGCAACCAAAGAAAAAGTATTGGCAATCTGCAAACGTCTTCCAGTTTACGCATAATGCTGATTCAGCTTTTATTTGTAATGTTAGCGGCGGTAAATATCGCCGCTTATTTTTTAATGTGGAAAGATAAAGTCCGCGCGGTTCGTCACGGCTGGCGAATTTCTGAAAATACTTTCTTTCTATTAAGCCTGCTTGGTGGGTTTATTGGTGTTTATTGCGGGATGAAACGCTTTCGTCATAAAACCAAACACTTTAGTTTTAAATTTGTTGTTATTCTCAGTGCCTTTATTTGGTTTATCTTAATGCCTTATTGGTATTTTTTTCTTGAATAACGTTGAGAACTGAATGATTTTCAATAATAAAAAAGCCTAGAGAATCTCTCTAGGCTTTTTAGTATGTAATTAGACTATTTAAAAATAAGGCGTCGATTTTGACTTTTCTTCACTTGTGAAAGTGTAATTAATCCCAACACAATGACATAGACAGCGAAAATAAATACCAACCATTGCACCATCGTGATGCCGAAAAGTGACCATTGGCTTTCGTTACAGCTGCCTGTCGGATTGAAGACCGCAGGTAACCATTTATGGAATGGTAACGTTTCCGGAAAGTTTGGGATAAATTCACATTGTTTCCATGGCGCAGGGTTCATTTGTAAATCAAGGTGACGAATGGAAATCATTAATCCTTTGATTGCACTAAATAAACCCATAATAAGAGCAAGAATGCGGACAATAAGCGAACTAGGGGCTAAGGCGCCGATAAAACCAGCAATAAATAACCCTACCATAGCTAAACGTTCGTAAACACAAAGTACGCAAGGTTGTAAACCCATTCCGTATTGAAAGTAAAGTGCGGTCGATTCTAAGGCAAATGTGGAAAATGCCAAAAAGATCCACGCTGAACGTTTAAGGGATAATTGCTTAAAAAAGTCGAGCATTCTTTCTCCTTATGCTTCATTAAATTGGAAGAATTAAGCCAAGGTTTGCAAGCCAAATCGTCATTCCTGGTAGGATAAATTCGATTGCAAGGAAACCGACTAGTGTTAATACGATGGTGTAAGGCAATGCCATGTAGACCATTCTACCATAAGAAAGTTTAATTAACGGTGCAAGCGATGATGTTAATAAGAATAAGAACGCGGCTTGACCGTTTGGTGTCGCAACAGAAGGTAAGTTTGTCCCTGTATTGATTGCTACTGCAAGTAATTCAAATTGGTGCGGTGCAATTGCGCCTGTTGCAAGGGCATGTTTCGCTTCATTGATATAAACCGTTGCTACGAATACGTTATCAGAAATCGCAGAAAGTAAACCATTGAAACCGTAGAATAGCGCTAACTGTGTTTTCTCTTCAGAACTTAATACGAAGTGAATAATTGGCGCAAAGAGTTTTTGATCGATAATCACCGCAACGATAGAGAAAAATACGACTAATAATGCAGTGAAAGGTAAGCTTTCTTGGAATGATTTTCCAATAGCATGTTCGTCTGTTACACCAGTAAAGGTTGTAGCAAGAATAATCACGCTTAAACCAATCAAGCCAACGGCCGCTAAGTGGAAGGCTAAACCTAAGATCAACCAAATCGCGATAAGACCTTGAACAGAAAGGCGAATTTTATCTTGTTTAGACATTTTTTGTGTGTTTTCACGATCTAAATCAGCCAAGATTTTCCATACTTCTTCTGGTAATTTTTCGCCATAGCCGAATACTTTAAATTTTTCAACTAAAACACAAGTGAGTAATCCACAGATAAAGACAGGAACGGTCACTGGCGCCATACGGAAGAAGAACTCAATGAAGTTCCATTTTGCTTGTTCTGCAATGATTAGGTTTTGTGGTTCCCCCACCATGGTCATTACACCACCAAGAGCTGTCCCCACGCCTGCATGCATCATTAAGCTACGTAAGAAAGAGCGGAATTTTTCGAGAGTTTCGTGATTTTTAATTTTGTTATCATCAGAAATATCAACTGCATCTTGTAGTGTTTTACCGGATGCGACTTTGTGATAAACCCCATAGAACCCCATAGCTACGCTGATAATTACTGCAACAACAGTAAGTGCATCTAAGAAAGCTGAAAGAAATGCAGCACTAAAACAGAAGGCGACAGAAAGGACGATTTTAGAACGGATACGGACTAATAATTTGGTGAATACATAAAGCAAAAGTTGCTTCATAAAGTAAATACCGGCCACCATAAAGATTAAAAGTAAAACGACTTCAAAGTTTGCCATGATCTCGGCTTTAACGTGCTCTGCATTCGTCATACCAATAGCAATAGCTTCAACAGCTAATAAACCACCCGGTTGAAGAGGATAGCATTTTAATGCCATTGCTAGGGTGAAAATAAACTCAGCCACGAGTAACCAACCCGCCACAAACGGGCTTACCCAAAAGAATAAAATTGGGTTAATTACCAAGAAGGCAATAATAGTTAATTTATACCAATCAGGGCTCGAGCCCAGAAAGTTTTTCATAAATGCTTGTGTGTAAGTCATATTGAACTCCGTTTTTTATAGTCCTATCATTGTAATATATACTGCTTTAAAGGATAATAGACCAGTTAAAGATTTATTCAATAAATCACATTTTTTTGATCTTTTTAGGCTTTTTTATATTTATTTCATACTCATGCAAACAGATAATACCCTTTTACGGGCTCAAAGCCCAGCTGCGCTTGCCGAAGAATATATTGTTAGAAGTATTTGGGATGATGTATTTCCCGCCGGCACCAATCTTCCTTCTGAGCGTGATTTAGCTGATAAAATCGGCGTAACACGCACCACATTACGTGAAGTATTACAGCGTTTGGCTCGTGATGGCTGGCTTACCATTCAACACGGCAAGCCGACAAAAGTCAATGATATTTGGGATACAGCTGGTCCAAGCATCATTGAAACCTTAATTACCTTAGATCGCCAAAGTGCGCCGTTAATTATTGAAAATATGTTGTCATTGCGTAGTCGCATGTCAGAATCTTATATTTATGAAGCCGTAAAAAATTCGCCTAAAGCTTCTGTTGCTTTGTTTAAGGAGCTTGATTCATTAGAAAATACCGCAGAGAGCTATATGGAATTTGACTATGCCTTATTCCGTCAGTTTACCGTAATGGCGAATAAACCTTTCTATCGTTTAATTTTCAATAGTTTACGTGGGGTTTATCATAAAATTGGTTTGCTATTCTTTAGTGACGAAAAACATCGCCAAGTGACACATGATTTTTATGTAGAATTGCGTGATATTTGTGAAAAAGGTCAATCTGATTTAGTGGTGGAATGTATTCGTAAACACAAGCAAGTTACCTCCGCCTACTGGCGAGCTATTTTAGAAAGTTTGCCAAAAAATTTAGCAACAGAATAATATTAAAAGTGCGGTTGAAAATGACCGCACTTTTTCCTTATATCAAAGACTCAATATTATGCGTATTCCAAGAATTTATCATCCAGAATCCCTTAAAAATCAATCTACTTGCCAACTTTCAGAGGATGCGGCTAATCATGTAGGGCGTGTACTTCGAATGACAGAAGGTGAGCAAATTGAATTATTTGATGGAAGTAATCATATTTATCCAGCGAAAATTATTGAAGCGAGCAAAAAAGCCGTTAAAGTGGAAATTCTTGGTTGTGAATTAAGTGATAAGGAGTCGAATTTATCGATTCATTTAGGGCAGGTGATTTCCCGTGGTGATCGAATGGAATTTACCATTCAAAAGTCCGTGGAATTGGGCGTGAATGTGATTACACCATTATGGTCAGAACGCTGTGGTGTGAAGTTGGATGGTGAACGTATGGATAAGAAAATCCAACAATGGCAAAAAATTGCCATTGCGGCTTGTGAACAATGTGGCCGTAATGTTGTACCAGAAATTCGTCCATTAATGAAATTACAAGATTGGTGTGTAGAAAATGATGGCGCGTTGAAATTGAATTTACATCCAAGAGCCCAATATTCAATTAAAACCTTGCCTTCTATTCCAAAAGAAGGTGTTCGTTTGCTTATTGGTTCAGAAGGCGGTTTATCACCTCAAGAAATCGCTCAAACTGAACAACAAGGATTTACTGAAATTTTATTAGGAAAGCGTGTGTTACGTACAGAAACAGCCTCTTTAGCGGCGATTAGTGCGTTGCAAATTTGTTTTGGAGATTTGGGATAATGATGGATTTACAAGGGCAATTTTTAATTGCGATGCCACAGTTGGAGGATTATTTCCAAAATACCGTGGTGTATATGTGTGAGCATAATGAGCAAGGTTCGATGGGTTTAGTGATTAATCAACCCACCGATTTAAGCATTGCCGAACTGTATTCAAAAATGAATTTTATGATGAAAAATGACCGCACTTTTAGCAATGAACTTGTGCTTGCGGGTGGGCCAGTGCATTCTGAGCGTGGTTTTATTCTGCATAAGAAAACCGCGAAAGAATTTGAGCATAGTTATAAAATTACCGATGAGATGTATCTCACCACTTCGGCAGATATTGTAGAAACCTTTGGTTCAGAGGATGCGCCCGAAAAATATCTTGTTGCGCTCGGTTGTGCAAGTTGGACAGCTGGACAGTTAGAACAAGAGATTGCAGATAATGCGTGGTTAGTCGCACCTGCTTCAGACACCATTTTATTTGAAACAATTTATGAAGATCGTTATCCTGCCGCGAATCAATTATTAGGGATTAATCCTCATAATTTTGTTTTTTCACAAGTGGGGCACAGTTAATGGGCATCACAGCAATCGCGTTTGATTTCGGTACAAAAAGCATAGGTTGTGCCGTCGGGCAAAGTATCACGGGGACGGCGCAAGCCTTACCTGCATTTAAAGCGCAAGATGGGATTCCAAATTGGGATGCCATTGAAAAATGCTTAAAAGACTGGAAACCTGATGTTATTGTGGTGGGATTGCCTTTAAATATGGATGGTACCGAGCAAGATTTAACACTTCGTGCGAAAAAATTTGCCAATCGCTTAAATGGTCGTTTCGGTATCAAAGTAGAACTGCAAGATGAGCGTTTAACGACGGTTTCTGCTCGAGATGAAATTTTCCAACGTGGCGGTTATCGAGCTCTCAATAAAGGCAAGGTAGATGGGATTTCTGCTTGTCTAATTTTAGAAAGTTGGTTCGAAAACTATTCAGAATAAGCTAAAAATAAACCGCACTTTAAGGTGCGGTTTGTTGTATTTAGGCGTTTATTTTTTTATCCAAATTAGACTCGCCATTCGACCTGTTTTGCCATCTCGACGATAGGAAAAGAAGCTCTCTTTTTCATTGAATGTGCAATGCTCCCCACCGTAAATTTGGGAAATACCTAATTTATTGAGGCGTTGAGTAGCAATTTGATAAAGATTGCCGAGGTATTTTCCTACTTCATTCGGATCTGGTCGAAAAGCCGTTTCTGCAATCGGGTCAAAAGCCATAAATTGCTCAATCACTTCTTTACCAACTTGGAATGCATTAGGGCCGATAGCAGGCCCAAACCACGCAATAATCTCTTCAGGGGGAGATTGGAAACATTTCACGGTTTCTTCTAATACACCATCACAGAGCCCACGCCAGCCCGCATGGGCTGCTGCCACTTCAGTCCCTTGCTTATTGGTAAATAAAACCGGTAAGCAATCAGCCGTCATCACCAAACATACTTGGTTCGGTTGATTGGTGTAAACCGCATCAGCCTCTAAATCATTGCCTTCATAAGGCAGCTTAATTACACGAGTACTGTGCGTTTGAGTTAAAAACAACGGGAAATGTGGCAGATTAAATTTTTCGACCAATAAAGTACGGTTAGTTTTGACCGCACTTTTATCGTCTTCGACATGATCGCCTAAATTAAAACTATCGAAAGGCGGCAGGCTTACGCCACCTTCTCTTGTGGTTGTAAAAGCTTGGATATGTGGTGGAACATTCCAGTTTGGAACAATGGTTTTCATCTTAATAGTCCAATTCGTCTTTGTGTTCGAGGTAATCCGCTTTTAAGGCATGCAGTAATTCGACAAAGTCATCGGGCAATGGGGCGTACCATTCCATCATTTCTCCCGTAATCGGGTGAGCTAAACGCAACATAACCGCATGTAAGGCTTGGCGTTTAAAATTGCGTAGTACTTCAGTGAAAGCTTCGCTTGCATTTTTAGGTGGACGAGGACGACCACCATAAGTTTGATCGCCTAATAATGGATGTGCAATATGCGCCATGTGCACACGAATTTGGTGAGTACGGCCCGTTTCTAAACGTAAGCGTAAACGGGTGTAATTACGGAAAATCTCCATAATACGATAGTGCGTAACAGCCGGTTTACCCATTGGGTGAACCGCCATCAATGTGCGTTTTGTCGGGTGGCGAGCCATTGGCTGATCTACTGTGCCACCTTTGGTCATAATACCACTCGCAATGGCTTCGTATTCACGAGTGATTTTACGTTTTTGTAAATCACGCACAAGTTTGGTTTGTGCTGGAATCGTTTTAGCGACAACCATGAGACCTGTCGTGTCTTTGTCTAAACGATGAACAATCCCTGCGCGCGGTACTTCGGCAATAGGTGGATAGTGATAGAGTAGTGCATTAAGTACCGTGCCATTTGGATTGCCTGCGCCAGGGTGAACCACAAGATCTTTAGGTTTGTTAATCACGATAATATCGTCATCTTCATAAACGATATTGAGCGGAATATTTTGTGGCTCAAAACGGTTTTCATCTTCCACTTCTACCGAAATTTCAATTTGCTCTCCGCCATAAACTTTTGCACGGGGAATATCGGCAATTTCGCCGTTCATTTTTACCTGTTTTGCTTCAATCCAGGTTTTTAAACGCGAACGGGAATATTCTGGGAACAACTCTGCGAGGGTTTGGTCTAAACGCTGTCCCATTTGTTCGGGCTGAATTTCAGCCGTTAAGGTAATTTGTGGCATAAAAAATCCATCTAAAAATTTAAAAAGTTGGCTTATTGTGTAATGTTCTATACAATATTCGTCAATTGTAACTTATTTATTGATTTTCGTAAAAATTAAGGAAAAAAGAATGCGTAAAATAAAATCTCTTGCACTTATTGCATTGACCTCATTCGCTATTGCAGCTTGTAGCAGTGGTAATAAAGAAGTAGAGCAAGCTTCTGTTGATGATCTTTATGCAAAAGGGGCTGCAGCATTGCAAGAAGGGAGCTATTCTGACTCGATTCGTTATTTAAAAGCAGCGACAGAGCGTTTCCCTGGTAGTACTTACCAAGAGCAAGCAATGCTTGATTTAATTTATGCAAACTATAAAACGCAAGATTACACCGCAACGTTGGTAACCGTAGATAACTATTTACACCAATTCCCACAAAGTCCGAACCGTGACTATGCAGTGTATATGGCTGGTTTAACGAACCTAGCAACTGCCGATAACATGATCCAAGATTTCTTTGGTATCGATCGTGCAACGCGTGAAACAACTTCAATGAAAACGGCGTTTTCTAACTTCCAAAGCTTAGTGCGTGCGTTCCCAAATAGTCCATATTCACAAGATGCAGTAGCACGTATGGCATACATCAAAGATTCATTAGCTCGTCATGAATTAGAAATTGCGAAATTCTATGCAAAACGTGATGCGTGGGTGGCGGTATCAAATCGTGTAGTGGGTATGTTACAACAATATCCAGATGCAAAAGCGACTTACGAAGGTTTATTCTTAATGAAAGAAGCCTATGACAAAATGGGGTTACAACAATTAGCAAGTCAAACTCAACAAGTCATCGATGCGAATAAAGATAAACAGTTTGCAGATGTGAAAAAACCGGAAGAGTCTGATTTAATTCAACCGGTTAAAAAATAATCCCGTCCCTTGTGGGACGTGCTTGAATAAGCAAAATTATTCAAATAAAGGCTAGTCAAACCAATCAAATTGAGCTAGTATAAATTTAAAAGATTTCCTGGGGTGTTCGTGGATGGGTTATGTCCCTGAGCCGATACTTAGAACTTTATAAATCGGTTTCCCGCCATTGGTGTGTAGGCTTGACCTTTGACTTTGTCATTGGACTAAAGAAACCTAAAAATGGCCTTACCGGTTTCCTTGGACCGTCGGGTTCAAGGACTACTACTCGTAGCGGCACTCTGGGACCTTCCTTTAAAATCCATTCTTTCCAATCGAATGAAATCAACACAGCAAACGCTTCGCAATCAGCTTCGTCAGCAAATTCGTAAAACACGAGCAAATTTGACCGCATTTCAGCAGCAACAGGCGGAAGACTCCATCACTCAACAAGGTCTCGCATTAATTGAAGAACGAAATGCACAGCATATTGCCCTGTATGTTTCCTTTGATGGTGAAATCTCCACGGATAAACTTATCAAAACCCTTTGGGCACAAGATAAGCACGTTTATTTGCCGGTATTGCACCCTTTCAATCCTAATCATCTTTTGTTCTTGCGTTATTTGCCAGATACACCAATGCTGAAAAATAAATTTGGCATTTTGGAGCCAAAACTCAATGTGCAAAACGTATTGCCTTTGGATGAATTAGATATTCTTTTTACGCCACTCGTCGCGTTTGATAAACAAGGAAATCGTCTAGGTATGGGCGGTGGTTTTTATGATCGCACCTTACAAAATTGGCAAAATGCTTCTTTTATCCCTGTGGGATTAGCTCATCAATGTCAGCAAGTCGAACAGCTTCCAACTGAAGCGTGGGACGTGCCACTTCATCAAATCTTAGTTGCTTAAACCTATCAAGAAGTAAAATTTGATAGAAAAAATTAAAAATAGTCGATTTTTTCTCTTGAAATACCAAAAAATGGTCTTATTTAATTACTCATAAAGGGGATGACCCCAAGGATTTTATGCAGGAGCAGATAAGATATGAATATTGAAAAATTTACCACTAAATTCCAACAAGCACTTAGTGAAGCACAGTCATTAGCGCTTGGTAAAGATAATCAGTTTATCGAACCAGTGCATTTATTGGCCGCACTTTTAAATCAACAAGACGGTTCAATTGCCCCGATTTTGACAGCAAGTGGCGTGAATGTCGCGTTATTACGTAATGAATTAAACGCAGAGTTGAATAAATTGCCACAAGTATCGGGTAACGGCGGTGACGTGCAAATTTCTCGTCAATTACTCAACTTATTGAATTTATGTGACAAATTAGCACAACAAAAACAAGATAAATTTATTTCCAGTGAATTGTTCTTATTAGCAGCTCTTGAAGAGCGTGGTGCATTAAATGACATTTTGAAAAAATGTGGTGCGAAAAAAGAACAAATTTTACAAGCGATTCAACATATTCGCGGAGGACAAAGCGTGAACGATCAAAATGCAGAAGAAAGTAGACAAGCTCTTGAAAAATATACGATTGATTTAACAGCTCGTGCTGAGAGTGGCAAACTCGACCCGGTGATTGGTCGTGATGAAGAAATTCGTCGAGCCATTCAAGTATTGCAACGTCGTACCAAAAACAACCCAGTATTAATTGGTGAACCTGGTGTAGGTAAAACTGCTATCGTGGAAGGTTTGGCACAACGTATTGTTAATGGTGAAGTGCCTGAAGGCTTAAAAAACAAACGTGTACTTTCTTTAGATATGGGCGCACTGATTGCCGGTGCGAAATACCGCGGTGAATTTGAAGAGCGCTTAAAAGCTGTTTTAAATGAGTTATCAAAAGAAGAAGGTCGCGTGATCCTCTTTATTGATGAAATCCATACCATGGTTGGTGCAGGTAAAACTGACGGTGCAATGGATGCGGGTAACTTATTAAAACCAAGTTTGGCTCGTGGTGAATTACACTGTGTGGGGGCGACCACACTAGACGAATATCGTCAATATATCGAGAAAGATGCGGCACTTGAGCGCCGTTTCCAAAAAGTTTTTGTGGATGAGCCAAGCGTGGAAGATACCATTGCGATCTTACGTGGTTTGAAAGAGCGTTATGAGATCCATCACCATGTAGATATTACTGATCCGGCAATCGTGGCAGCAGCAACGCTTTCACATCGCTATATTTCCGATCGTCAATTGCCGGATAAAGCCATCGACTTAATCGATGAGGCGGCTTCAAGTATCCGTATGGAAATTGACTCTAAACCTGAGCCGCTCGATCGTCTTGAGCGTCGTATCATCCAATTAAAATTAGAACAACAGGCATTACAAAAAGAAGAGGACGAAGCCAGCCGTAAACGTTTAGAAATGTTAGAAAAAGAACTTTCTGATAAAGAACGTGAATATGCTGAACTTGAAGAAGTTTGGAAATCAGAAAAAGCAGCACTTTCTGGTTCTCAACACATCAAACAAGCGTTAGATGCAGCGAAAACTGAAATGGAACAAGCGCGTCGTGCTGGCGATTTAAGCAAAATGTCTGAGCTTCAATACGGTCGTATTCCTGAATTGGAAAAACAACTTGCTGCCGCTGAAACTGGCGAAGGCAAAGAAATGAGCCTATTACGCTATCGTGTGACAGATGAAGAAATTGCGGAAGTACTTTCTAAAGCAACCGGCATTCCAGTTTCTAAAATGATGGAAGGTGAGAAAGAAAAACTCTTACGCATGGAAGAAGAATTGCACAAACGTGTGATTGGTCAAGAAGAAGCAGTCGATGCTGTAGCAAACGCGATTCGTCGTAGTCGTGCAGGGCTTTCAGATCCTAACCGCCCAATTGGTTCTTTCTTATTCTTAGGTCCAACTGGTGTAGGTAAAACAGAGCTTTGCAAAACGTTGGCGAAATTCCTCTTTGACAGCGAAGATGCGATGGTACGTATTGATATGTCAGAGTTTATGGAAAAACACAGCGTATCTCGTTTAGTGGGGGCGCCTCCAGGCTACGTAGGCTATGAAGAAGGTGGTTACTTAACTGAGGCTGTACGTCGTCGTCCATATTCGGTGATTTTGTTAGATGAAGTGGAAAAAGCACATGCAGACGTATTCAATATCTTATTACAAGTATTGGATGATGGTCGTTTAACTGATGGTCAAGGTCGTACTGTGGACTTCCGTAACACAGTCGTGATTATGACCTCTAACTTGGGTTCTGATTTGATCCAAGGTAGCAAAGACGAAAGCTATGGCGAAATGAAAGCCTTAGTGATGTCAGTGGTTAGCCAACATTTCCGTCCGGAATTCATCAACCGTATTGACGAAACTGTTGTATTCCACCCACTTGGTAAAGACAACATCCGTGCGATTGCAAGCATCCAATTAGAACGTTTAGCAAAACGTATGGAAACTCGTGGTTACGAATTAGTGTTTACTGAAGCGTTATTAGATTTCATTGGTGAAGTGGGTTATGACCCAATTTATGGGGCACGTCCATTAAAACGTGCAATCCAACAAGAGATCGAAAACAGCTTGGCACAACAAGTTCTATCTGGTCAATTATTACCAGGTAAAGTGGTCACAGTGGATTATGTGGATGGCAAAGTTCAAGCCAGACAATAATTTGTAAAATGAAAAGCCATTTAGTGAAAGCTAAATGGCTTTTTTATGCTTTGGTAAAAGATAAAATAAGGTAGAATGACGCTGTTTATAGCGTATAAAAATGAGGAAAAAAATGACCGCACTTTTAAAAATTGGTTTGGTTTCAGTGTCAGACCGTGCATCAAGTGGTGTGTATCAAGATCAAGGGATTCCAGAATTACAACAATGGTTAGAACAAGCGTTGGTGGATCCTTTTGAAGTGGAAACGCGATTAATTCCAGATGAGCAACCATTAATCGAACAAACGCTGAAAGAATTGGTGGATGAGCACCATTGTCATTTAGTGCTTACAACGGGGGGGACTGGACCTGCAAAACGTGATGTGACACCAGATGCTACATTAGCGGTAGCCGATCGTGAAATGCCAGGATTTGGTGAGCAAATGCGTCAAGTAAGTTTGCATTTTGTGCCAACAGCGATTTTATCTCGTCAAGTTGGTGTGATTCGTAAAAATAGTTTAATTTTGAATTTACCAGGGCAGCCAAAGGCTATCAAAGAAACCTTAGAAGGTGTGAAAGATGAGCAAGGTAAAGTCTTAGTAAAAGGGATTTTTAGTGCCGTGCCTTACTGTTTGCAATTAATTGATGGTATTTATATTGATACCAAACCTGAAGTGATTACAAGCTTCCGCCCGAAAGCCGCGCGCCGTGAAAATTTGGAGAAATAAGATGAAAAAAATCGAAGCCATTATTAAGCCATTTAAATTAGATGATGTGCGTGAAAATTTATCTGATATTGGTATTAGCGGAATGACCGTGACTGAAGTCCGTGGTTTTGGCCGCCAAAAAGGGCATACAGAGCTTTATCGCGGTGCGGAATATATGGTGGATTTTCTACCTAAAGTGAAAATGGAAATTGTCGTGCCGGATGATTTACTTGAACAATGTCTTGAAACCATTGTTGAAACTTGCCAAACAGGGAAAATCGGTGATGGGAAGATCTTTGTTTATGATGTAGAACGCGTGATCCGTGTTCGTACAGGCGAAGAAAATGAGGAAGCCATTTAGTGGAAAAAAACTTAAATTTTAACCGCACTTTAGTCGCAATGGCGGCTTTAGTGATTGTGTTTGCGGGAATTAAACTGGCTGCAGAAATTGTCGTGCCTTTTTTATTGGCATTATTTATTGCCATTATTTGTTCGCCAGTGATTAAAGCGATGACACAACGCAAAGTGCCACATGGCATCGCCATAGCCTTGTTGTTTATCTTAATTTTAATCGTATTCTTTTTCCTGGCGGGATTAATTAATAGCAGTGTGCAAGAATTTACACGCTCGATTCCTCAATATAAAGTGCTGCTTTCGGAACGTATAAATGACGTCATGGCGTTAGCTCAAAAACTAAAATTGCCGATTGTGATTTCTCGCGAAGCCATTATGGAGCATTTTGATCCAAGTGTGATCATGAACTTTGTGAGCCGTTTGTTATTAAACTTTTCTGGCGTGGTGACGAATGTTTTTGTGTTGATCTTAGCAGTGATTTTTATGCTGCTTGAAGCTCCGACCATGAAGCATAAACTTGCTTTAGTTTTAAGTGACAATGAACATGATGTTGTCGCGGAAGAACATCATATTGATCATATTTTAGACGGTGTGATTAGTTATCTTGGCGTGAAAACAGTGATTAGTTTGCTTACCGGTGTCTCGACGTGGATTTTGTTGGATGTGATGGATGTCCAATATGCCATTTTATGGGCAACCTTAAGCTTCCTATTAAATTACATTCCAAATATTGGTTCGATTATTGCAGCCGTGCCAATTGTTGTTCAAGCGTTATTGCTGAATGGATTTGGTGTGGGTATGGGCGTGACAGCCGGTATTATTGCATCGAATATTGTGATCGGTAATATAATTGAACCGAAAATGATGGGGAAAACTTTAGGGCTTTCTACCTTGGTCGTATTCTTTTCATTGCTTTTCTGGGGATGGTTGCTCGGCACGGTTGGCATGTTACTTTCTGTACCGCTAACAATGGCGTTTAAAATTACGTTGGAAAGCTCAGAATCAACGAAGAAATATGCGGCTTTATTAGGTGATGTAAACGAATAAAGTGCGGTCAAAAATTACATAATTTTAGCAATAAAAAAAGCCACCATTATGGTGGCTTTCTTTTTATCTCATGTTCGATAGATTAAGGTAAATCATCGATTTCTTTATCCACTTTTGGTGGAATCATATGTTCGCGGCGTAGGCCGATATCATAAGCAATCGCAATCGCGATAAAGATTGATGAATAAGTACCAAAACCGATACCAATTAATAACGCTAATGAGAAGTTATGAATTGATGGACCACCAAAGAAGAACAAGGCAATCACAACAAGAAGCGTTGTGAGAGATGTCATGATGGTTCTCGATAAGGTTTGCGTTAAGGAAATATCAATAATATCGATGGTTTCTACACGGCGAATTTTACGGAAGTTTTCACGCACACGGTCGAATACCACGATACTATCGTTGATAGAATAACCTACAACGGAAAGAATCGCTGCCACGAAGGTTAAATCCATTTCGACTTGTAATGCAGAGAATACACCGAGTGTAATCACCACGTCATGCGCAAGTGAGGCAATACCACCAAAACCTAAACGCCATTCAAAACGTGAGCCCACGTAAATTAACATCATTGCTAGGGTTGCAAGGGTCGCGTAAACCGCACCTTGAGCCAGTTCTTCACCAACGTTTGGACCGACGAATTCGATACTGTTAATATGAATATTAGGATCAATCGTTTGGAGCATGCTTTTAACGTGATCACCAATAGCAGAGTCGTTATTGTCAGCCGGCAAGCGAATCATCACGTCTTGTACAGAACCGGTTGTTTGTACAATCGGACTTGCAATACCATGTTGATTTAATGTGCCACGGATTTTCTCTAAATCAGCAGGTTGTGAGAAGTGAGTATCAAATACCACACCACCAGTAAAATCCAAGCCCCAGTTGAAGCCTTTTGTTACAATGAAGAAGAGGGAAATCGCCATTAAAATTGCGGAAAATGCATACCCTACAAATCTCACTTTCATAAATTCAGTGAGAGGGAATGGCAATTTAATCCCATTCACTTCACGGATAAAATGTCCGTTTTTATCTTTTGCAAATAATCTCATCTTATCCTACCTAAATTGATAATTTTTCAAGACGTTTACCGCCGTATAGGAAGTTCACGATAGCACGTATTCCAGTAATCGCTGTAAACATTGAAATTGCCACACCTAATGCAAGGGTTACTGCAAAGCCTTGAATTGGGCCGGTACCCACAGCATAAAGAATGATTGCCGTTAAAATTGTGGTTAAGTTCGCATCGAAGATGGAGGTGAATGCACCGTTATAACCTTCGTTAATGGCTTGCTGGATTGGACGACCATTACGAATTTCTTCTTTGATACGCTCAAAAATAAGTACGTTGGCATCCACCGACATCCCCAGGGTTAATACGATACCCGCAATCCCCGGCATGGTGAGTGTTGCACCTGGTAGGATAGACATCAAACCGACTAATAAAACGATATTAATCACCAAGGCGAAGCTTGCGATAATACCGAAGATTTTATAGTAAATCAGCATGAAGACTATGACGGCAATTAAGCCCCAGAAGCTTGCATCAATACCTTGTTCTACGTTTTGTGCACCAAGAGAAGGACCGATTGTTCGTTCTTCAACAATTTGCACTGGCGCAATTAATGCACCTGATTTTAATAACATAGAAAGGTTTTGTGCTTCTGCAGAACTGCTTACACCCGTAATTTGGAAGTTAGAACTGAAGCGACCTTGAATGGTAGCAACGTTAATCACTTCTTCGCTTTTCTCTAAAATGGTTTTGCCATTTTCGTCTTTTTTACCGTTGTCTTTGTATTCTACATACAAGGTTGCCATCGGTTTTTTGTAGTATTTCTTGGTGGTTTGCGACATGATTTCGCCGCCTTCACTATCCAAGGTCACACTTACTTGTGGCGTACTGGTGTTTTGGTCTAAACCCGAGCTTGAGTTGATGATATGTTCACCACCCAATACCGCTCGTTTGTAAAGTACAACAGGTCTACCTTGACGGTCATATTTGATTTCTGTGTCAGAAGGTAACATACCACGAGCAGCCGATTCAGGGTTCACTAATGAATTCACAATACGGAATTCAAGTGTTGCGGTTGCCCCTAAGATTTCTTTTGCGCGCGCAGTATCTTGAACACCCGGTAATTCGATAACGATACGTTCTGCACCTTGACGTTGGATAACCGCTTCAGCTACGCCTAATTCAGCGACACGTTTACGTAAAATCGTTAAGTTTTGCTCGATGGCTAAGTTACGTGATTCTGTTAATGCCGCTTCTGAAAGGGCAAGGTTTAAGGTGTTGTCACCAATGTCAGACACGTCTAATGTTGGGTGTAACTGACGAATAATACGCGCTGCTTTTGACATTTGGTCTGCGTTTTCTAATGTGACCGTTGTACCAAATTTGTCGCCATTTTTAATCGCCGTAAACTGAATTTTTTCTTTACGTAATTCGTTGCGTAATGTGTCTTGTAACTGTTCTTGACGTTTAGCCAATGCAGAATTCATGTCCACTTCCATCAAGAAACGTACCCCACCACGTAAGTCCAAACCCCATTTCATTGGATTTGCACCAATGCTGCTTAACCAAGCCGGTGTTGCCGGTGCAAGGTTTAATGCGGTGGTGTAGTTAGTGCCAAGTTTTTCTGCAATTTTATCTTTGGCAAGAAGTTGGTCATCTGTGTTAGTGAAACGGGCAAGAATAGAGCCATTTTCAAGAACGATAGATTTGGTTGAAAGGTTATTTTCTTTTAGTACGTTTTGTACTTCAGTTAATGCGGTGGTGTCTGCTTGTTGTCCGCGAGTACCAGAAATTTGCACCGCAGGATCTTCACCATAGATATTTGGAAGAGAGTATAAAGCACCAATGGCGACCACAAGGATCACCATTAGATTCTTCCATAATGGGTAACGATTTAACATAGTTTTCCCTTTAGGAATTTAAATTAGAGAGATTTTACAGAACCTTTCGGTAATACTGAAACGATGTAGTTACGGTTAATCGTGATTTCAGTAGTATCGTTTAAAGCGATAACAATTTCAGCACCTTCGGTTACTTTAGTGATTTTACCAATCAAACCACCAGCAGTTAATACTTCAGTGCCTTTCGCTAATTCAGACATTAATTTTTTGTGTTCTTTGTTACGTTTCGCTTGTGGGCGGTAAATCATAAAATAAAAAATTAAACCGAAGATCACGAAAATAAATAACGTGGACATTGGGCTTTGTGCTTCCATTGTGTTTTCCTTATAAAATGAAAAGTTAAAAGTGTGCGTAAAATACCATAAAACGGCATTCAGTAAAAGCCGATGAAGGCAATAACAACTAGAATTTTGGAATTAATTGATTTTTTTCAAGCAAACTTCGAAAATTTGCTCGGAAAGCCAATGTTGATCCACCAATTCACATTGATTTTCTTCACAAAAAACAACAAAATTTTCTACCGCACTTTGACGATTTAATTGCAAAACTAATTCATCATTTGGCGCTAAATTTGCCAAAGCCTTCTTCGCGGTTAAAAGCGGAATCGGGCAGGAAAGTGCGGTCAAATTTAATTGATATTTCATGATTTAAGCTTGGCGACGAGCAAACATAATTTTGCCCATAGCCGTGAGTTGTTCTGCGGATAAATATTGCTTACCAAGCTCAAATAGCGGCTCTTCAAGGGCAATGTGTCTATCGTAGCTCGCCACAAACAGCGTAATCAGCCTTTCATCTACATTAGTGCGTTTCTCTGTAATCAATTCTTCTAGCTGCTCGGAAAGCTTTGCCCAATTTTCATGCAAAGTAACATGTTGGCGCTCTAATTCATCCACCGACTCTTTCGCTTGAGGTGCTTTTTCAATTAAAGCGGGGAAAAAATCTTTTTCTTCATCATCATGATGAAGTGGTGCAGCATGATTAAAATACTGCAATATAGTTTTCACATCATTTAATACGGCTTGATTCACGCCATTTTTTTCTAAGTAACCAGGAAGAATGGTGAGCTGCTTGCAAAAGCGTTTCACTTTGCTATGACAGGCATAAAGCATATCAATCGGTTCATTCCAAGTGGCAAATTGTTGAGGTTCGAGGATTTGCATAAGGTTTCCTTTGTTAAAAAGTGCGGTCAAAAAACGCTTCATTTTTCTACCGCACTTTCAGCAATTATGAGTTATCCGCTAATTGTAATGGTGGAACTGGTTTGCCCATGCGAGCATAGAATTCCACCACAAAATCATCAAAACGATCGTCTTCGATAGCTTGGCGAATTTCCGCCATTAAACGTTGATAATAGCGTAAATTGTGAATGGTATTTAAGCGTGCACCTAAAATTTCACCGCATTTATCTAAATGATATAAATAGGCTTTGGTGTAGTTTTTACAGGTGTAGCAATCACATTCTGGATCCAATGGGCTGGTATCATCACGATATTTTGCATTACGGATTTTAACAATGCCGTCAGTCACGAATAAATGGCCGTTACGTGCATTACGGGTTGGCATTACGCAGTCAAACATATCAATACCACGACGCACGCCTTCCACTAAATCTTCCGGTTTACCCACGCCCATTAAATAACGCGGTTTATCAGCCGGGATTTGTGGGCAGATGTATTCTAAAATACGGTGCATGTCTTCTTTTGGTTCGCCTACCGCTAAACCGCCCACCGCATAACCGTCAAAGCCAATATTCACTAAGCCTTCTAATGATACTTTGCGTAATTCTTCAAACACGCCGCCTTGAATAATACCAAATAGCGCATTTTTATTGCCTAATTCATCAAAGCGATCGCGGCTGCGTTTTGCCCAACGAAGAGACATTTCCATAGATTTTTTCGCATAATCGAAAGTCGCTGGATAAGGCGTGCATTCATCGAAAATCATCACGATGTCAGAACCTAAATCATATTGAATTTCCATGGACTTTTCAGGCGAAAGGAAAATACGCTCACCATTAATTGGGTTTTGGAATTTCACGCCTTCTTCAGTAATTTTACGCAATTTACCTAAACTAAATACTTGGAAGCCGCCACTGTCAGTCAAAATCGGACGATGCCATTGCATAAAGTCATGTAAATCACCGTGTTTACGCATGACTTCTTGACCTGGACGAAGCCATAAATGGAAGGTATTACCCAATAAAATTTCTGCACCTGTCGCACGCACTTCTTCAGGCGTCATGCCTTTTACGGTACCATAAGTCCCCACTGGCATAAATGCAGGGGTTTCTACGCTGAACGTGCCTTGTGGACGTTCAAACACCAAGCGACCACGACGCGCACTGCCACTGGTTTTATCTAATTCATATTTCATTTTCTTTCCTCAACGAATAAACAGTTCGTAGGTTGTTATTCAATAAAAAAGCCTGTTAGTACAGGCTTCTTGATAGGTATTTTATGAGTTGGCTGAAAATAAGTCAAACCACTTATTCTAACCCTTTCACGTTTGGATTTTTGGTAATGAACATCGCATCGCCATAACTGAAAAAACGATAGCAATTTTCGACCGCACTTTTATAGGCATTCATGGTATGGCTAAAGCCTGCAAAGGCAGACACTAACATAATCAATGTGCTTTCCGGTAAGTGGAAGTTGGTAATTAACGCATCTACCACACGGAATGATTTGCCTGGGTAAATAAAAATGGACGTATCAGAAAAATAAGGTTCAATTAAATCTGGGTTGCCATTTTCTTCAGCAGATAGGGCTGCCGTTTCAACAGAGCGCACAGATGTTGTGCCTACCGCAATGACACGTTTACCCGCTTTCTTCGTTTCAATAATGGCATTGCAGACTTCTTGAGAAAGCTCCACATATTCCGCGTGCATAATGTGATCTTCGATATTTTCAACGCGTACGGGTTGGAATGTACCTGCGCCCACGTGCAAAGTTACAAATTCAAAATTAACGCCTTTTTCGTGTAATTTTTGTAAAAGCTCATCATCAAAATGCAAGCCAGCCGTTGGCGCAGCCACTGCACCAGGCACTTTGTTATACACGGTTTGATAGCATTCTTGATCCGCTTCTTCATCTGGGCGATCAATATAAGGTGGCAAAGGCATATGACCGATTTCTTGTAACACATCAAGCACATTGCGACTTTTATCCGCTAATTCCACTTCAAAAAGGGTATCTTGACGACCAACCATAATGGCTTTTACGCCATTATTTTCTCCTAGCTTATCTTCACCTAAAAATAATTCTGCGCCTTCTTTTGGTGCTTTTGACGAACGAATATGCGCTAAGAAATGATGTTCACTTAAAACACGTTCAACCAATACTTCAATTTTTCCGCCACTGGCTTTACGACCAAACATACGAGCAGGAATCACGCGCGTATTGTTAAAAATCAACAAATCCCCTTCGTCGATTAAATCCAATACATCGGTAAAAGTGCGGTGAGAAATTTCCCCGTTTTCGCCATTGAGTTGTAGCAAACGGCAAGAAGAGCGATCTTCTTTAGGGTAACGAGCAATCAGCTCATCTGGTAAGTCAAAATGAAAGTCAGAAACACGCATAATTGTAAATAATGAAAGCTAAAAATGGGGCATAGTCTAGAGCGAATGGGTGGGAAATACAAGGGGGAATGTTGTTGGGTATGAATTGGGTTAAGGAATAGACTTCGGATAATTATAAAAAATATGCAATTATCGTTAAGGGGGGAGTTTTTAATCAGAGTTTAAACCCGATCTCTTTGAAAAATTCATTCATCGTAATGCATCTAATACCTAGGTCTCTTGCAATATCAGGGATTTTTACTGCTCCACTTGGGTTTTTTGCGTTCAGATCTGTATTGCCATACTCATCAGTAACAATAGTAAACCCCTCTTTTTTAGCAATAGCAATTAACCAGCCATCTGCAATTTTTTCGTGTGACCAACTTTTGGGGCCAATTAGAGCTTTATCATTATAACAAGGGTGTAGGGCAATATGCTGAATAACTTCCCCCCATTCTTTGGCATAATCTATATGATTAAGATGTTCACCATTAAAATTCGTCTCTAGCCATGTTTTAAACTCATCGCTTTTATTTGTTTCATTGACAACAACTTTAGGCAAAACAACGCATCTATTCAAAACTTTTTCGAAAGCATCCCAAAAACTAGGAAAATACTCGAATCGATAGGCCCGATCATAGAAATTTATATAAATATTGGTATCTAGTAAATATTGCATTATCTAGCCTCCGATAAGGCTTTATATCCTTTAAAGCTGACACCAATAATTCGGAAGGCTTCTGTATAGGAAATTCTGTTTTGTTGTAATGCATTTTGTACATAACTAAAGAAACGTCTATCTATTCTGAACCGTAAATTATTGTAGTAATCGCCACCACTTGAAGAAGATTTAAGTTTATTTTTTTGAAAATTCTTAAATTTTTCTGTAAGTTCCTGTGTTTTGGAGTTATAGCTTTTATGATCTATAAATTTTAAATCGAATAGCCTTCTGACAATAACAAATTCACTCACCTTAAATTTATCTGAAAGTATTGAAATTATATTGCTGTTGTTTTTTATCTCATTTGCTGCATTGTAAAAAATATCTGCCGGAACAAGCAGTTCTGCTGTTACTTTGTTTACAAATGCTTCTGTTGGATCAAATGTATAATCTCCAGCATCTATTTCTGTAAGAATTTCATCAGTTCCAACAAATAAATGCACCAACTCATGAATCATCGTAAATACTTTTCCATTAATTGTTTCATCTTTTTGATTGATAAAAATGATTGGCGCTTTATCATCAGTCAAAACAAAACCACGAAATTCTGCTAAATTTAATGATCTATGTGTATTTTCACCAACTATTCCATTGAAAAATACAAATACACCTATACTGTTAATTTTTTCCTTAAGAAACTTTAGTATATTATTTTTTTGAATATTTTTTTGAAATTCTTTGTCAATTTGTAGTTTAGAGCGAATTTTTGATGCAACAAGTAAAATATCGTCATTAATGGAGCAAGAACCGATAAAGTCTAATGTAGATTCAATATATTCACGCAAAAATGCTTGCTTACTTTCCATTTCAATGATGGTATCGCGTAGACCTTCACTTACTTCATCAATATGGGATGAATTGAGTGTTCTGAACTCTAATCGACTACTTTTAATCTCAATAGGTTTATTTATTAAGAGTAATCCAGTTGGGATATTAAGCTTTTTTGCAATATTGGAAATTTGGTTGAATGTTGGCTGTTTTTCTCCAGTCAAAAACAAATCAATCCCCTTCACTGACGTTCTTAACTCATCTAGCGAAATATCTGCTCTTTCAATATAATAGCTAAGCGTCTCTGGATTAACGTCCATAACTTAAATCTCTTCTTGAATCTGATAATCATATGTGACAATACTAGTATATCTAAATTATATACTATTTAATTAAAATAGTTCTTTTTCTATAGATTTTATTTTAGATGTTTTGTAACCCGTTTGTTATTTACCATTTTGGAATCATGTTTATTAAGGAATTGACTACCACTTTTCTACTTTTTTATAACCTGAATTCGGTTATTAGATATATATCTAGATTGCTATTGTAAGAGGGATGTAAGAATTAAATATAAAAAAAGCCCTTTCAAAAAGGTGAAAGGGCAAAATATTTGGAGTCATACTATGAGTTGTTGAATTAACAAATCAGGTATGAGATGTATTATAGTGCATTTATTAACAAATGCAACAATTTTTTAACAAGTTAGTTATGTGGGTTGCGTGTGTTGGTGTTGACCAAGTTACGCATCAACAATGCATAATCAAGCTGGATGTCTTGTGGCACATCTAAAAAGACAAAGTGGCCATCACCAAGTGCGGCTTCCACATTTTCGTTTTTTCGATTGAGCATTTTTTCAATTTTAAAGACAATGTTGCCTTGTGGCGTCATCATTTCTACTTCATCACCAAGCAAGAATTTATTTTTCACCGCCACTTCGGCCATACCTTGCTCGTTACGTTTACCGGTAAATTCACCGACAAATTGTTGGCGTTCAGAAATAGAGTAGCCGTATTCGTAATTTTGGTATTCATCGTGCGTATGACGACGTAAGAAACCTTCGGTATAACCACGATGAGCAAGGGATTCCAACGTATCCATTAAGCTTTCATCAAATGGTTTGCCTGCTGCAGCATCATCAATGGCTTTGCGATAAACTTGTGCGGTTCTTGCGCAGTAATAGAATGATTTAGTACGGCCTTCGATTTTTAGAGAATGAACACCAAGTGCGGTCAATTTTTCCACGTGTTGTACGGCACGAAGATCTTTTGAGTTCATAAAGTAGGTGCCGTGCTCATCTTCAAACGCCGTCATTTGCTCATCTGGCTTTTGTGATTCGGTGTAAAGGAAGACTTTATCCGTTACTGCACCTTCGCCTAAAGTTGGCGCCACATTTTTCACTTCGATTTGTTGAGCAGGGTCGATTTTTGGCACGATGTTGCCCACTTCATCGATGGTGCCTTCTTCCATTTTGTATTCCCAACGGCAAGCATTGGTGCAAGTACCTTGGTTTGGGTCGCGCTTGTTGATATAGCCAGAAAGCAAGCAGCGGCCAGAATACGCCATACATAAGGCACCGTGTACGAAGATTTCGAGTTCGATATCTGGCACATGTTGGCGAATTTCAGCGATTTCTTCAATGGACAATTCGCGCGATAAAATCACACGAGTTAATCCCATTTGTTTCCAGAATTTAACGGTTGCCCAGTTTACTGCATTCGCTTGTACAGAAAGGTGAATATCAATATCCGGGAAGTTTTCACGCACCAACATGATTAAGCCTGGGTCAGACATAATTAAGGCATCAGGGCCCATGTCGATCACAGGTTGTAAATCTTTGATAAAGGTTTTGAGTTTAGAGTTATGCGGTGCAATGTTCACGACCACATAGAATTTTTTGCCAAGTGCATGGGCTTCATCAATCCCGATTTTTAAATTGGCATGATTAAATTCATTGTTACGTACACGTAAGCTGTAACGTGGTTGGCCTGCATAAACAGCATCTGCGCCATAGGCAAAAGCGTAGCGCATGTTTTTGAGGGAGCCAGCAGGGGAGAGTAATTCAGGTTTAAATGGGGTTGTCATAATGTTCTCTTGTCTGATTTCAGGTCAGTAGCTTGCTTTTGGCAAGCCGTATTAAAGGCCTGTATTTTAGGCGGATTTAGGGATTTGTAAAGTAAAAGTGCGGTTAGTTTTTCGATTGTTTTTTAGGCTAGAAATAAAAAAGGCGAACCATTCGTTCGCCTTATCAAGATTGTATTTAATTAAATTGCCCAGCCGCCTGCATAGAATGCGACAAGTACAATGGCGATGATAATCGTGCCGATGTTGAGTTTTTTCACATCACCACTCACGATACGACCAATCACTAATGCCGCAAAGCCAAGCATGATACCGGTTACGATGTTTGCCGTTAACACGATGAATACCGCGCAAACTAAGCCGCTCATTGCGCCCACGAAATCATCGAAGTCTAATTTGCTCACATTGCTTAGCATTAATAAGCCCACATACATTAATGCTGGAGCAGTTGCATAACCAGGTACTAAGAATGCAAGTGGTTGGAAGAATAACATTAATAAGAACAATACGCCGACCACGATAGCGGTGATACCCGTTTTACCGCCTGCGGCTGTCCCTGCTGCTGATTCGATATAAACGGCGGCAGGCGCAGTACCGAATAAACCCGAGAATAAGCTACTTACAGAGTCAGAGGTTAAGGCTTTACCACCGTTGATGATTTGTCCGTCTTTATCTAATAAGTCCGCTTGTCCTGCAACGGCACGAATAGTACCTGTCGCATCAAATACGGCAGTCATCACTAAAGCAAAGACAATTGGTAAAATGGCTGGTTGTAATGCACCTTGTAAATCTAATTGTAAGAAAAGTGAGTTTTCACCAAAGGTTGGCATTTTGAAGATTTGGCCATTGAATGTTACGTTTGGATCGAAGATTAAACCTAAGATAGTAATCGCGATGATGACCCATAAAATCCCGCCTTTCACTTTCATTTTTTCTAAGCCGATAATGAATGCAAGACCGATTAAAGACATCATTACTGGGAACGAGGTGAAATCACCTAATTTAACCGGTAAACCCGCTTGGTTGCCGACCACTAAGCCTACGCCGTTTGCGGCGATTAAAAGTAAGAATAAGCCGATCCCGATCCCGGCACCATGCGCGATGCTTGATGGCAGGTTACGTAAGATCCATGAACGAATACCTGTTGCAGAAATTAAGGTGAACACCAAACCCATGAGGAATACTGCACCTAATGCCACAGGAATAGAAACATGTTGACCAATCACTAAGCTAAATGCGGTGAAGGCAGTTAATGAAATAGCACAGCCGATCGCCATTGGCGCATTTGCCCAAAAGCCGATTAAGATCGATCCAAGCCCCGCGACTAAACAGGTTGCGATAAACACAGATTCAGCCGGAAAGCCTGCATCACCAAGCATTTTAGGCACAACAATTACGGAATACACCATGGCTAAGAAGGTGGTTAAACCCGCAATGATTTCTTGACGAACCGTTGAACCGCGTTTGCTGAGTTCAAAGGTTTTTTCTAAACTTGACATAAAGTCCCCTAGGTTAATAATCAAAAAAAAGACGTGCTATTTTATAGCAAATTACTTAAAAGTAAACGTTTGCGCAATCGTTTTTTTGTCAGTCTAGCGGGAAAGTGCGGTTGGTTTTGAGGATGTTTTTCACATATTTTTTTATCGGCTAAAAACTGCTATACTCTGAGAGTTTTTAACGTAATCAAAAAAGGAAAAACAATGGCTGATTTTAATCAAATTTTAACGCCAGGCGATGTAGATGCCGGCATTATCAATGTGGTAAATGAAATTCCAGAAGGGAGCTGCCACAAAATCGAATGGAACCGTAAAGTTGCCGCGTTCCAATTAGACCGTGTTGAGCCAGCGATCTTCGCAAAACCAACTAACTATGGTTTTATTCCACAAACTTTAGACGAAGATGGCGATGAGTTAGATGTTTTATTATTAACTCGCCAACCACTTGCGACCGGTGTATTCCTCGAAGCAAAAGTAATCGGTGTAATGAAATTCGTGGACGATGGCGAAGTGGACGATAAAATCGTTTGTGTGCCAGCAGATGACCGCGATACCGGCAATGCATACAACAGCCTTGCAGATGTACCTGCACAATTAATCAAACAAATTGAATTCCACTTCAACAACTACAAAGCATTAAAAAAACCAGGTTCAACGAAAGTGACTCACTGGGGTGATGTAGAAGAAGCGAAAGAAGTGATTCGTGAATCAATCAAACGTTGGAATGAACGTTAATTTTTCATATTAATGAATTTAAAAGGCATCAAGTTGATGCCTTTTTATTTATCTATGGGCAAAAGTGCGGTCAATTTTGACCGCACTTTTGTCTTATTGAATATCGTTAAAATGAGAAGCGTAATTCTGCATTAACATTATTCGCTTTCGTATCGTGGTTATAAGCACCTTGATAGCCGACTTTCATACTCAATACTGGTGTAAATTGCGCTTGTAATGCCACACCTGTCGTGACGATATTTTTCAATTCTTTACCATAAAGATTTGCTACGCCTTGGTTATTGAGCACCAAGCTGCCTTCAGCGGCTTTATCTTTATGGAAACGATGATAAGCCACATCACCTAATAGATTTAATTGAATGCCACCAATTGCAAATGGAATGGATGGACGTAAACCTACAGAGGTGACGATTAAATCACGATTGTTGTCTTTTAACTGCACTTCGCCTTTTGTCACACCTTTGTTTTTTATGTGCATATAGCTTACGCCGGCATAAGGTTCAATCGCAAAATGTTCGCCTTTTAAGCCTGTGTAGGCAAGTTCAGCAAAGACATTTTGTGTTTGGCTATGGGTTTTCACACCTTGTGCAAATTCAGCACGTTGTTCATGTTTTCCCCAGCTTTGAATAAAGCCAATTTTCGGTGTTAATACGTTGAAACGATGTTCAGCCGTTAAGCCTAAATGTACGGCACGCTCTTTTGAAGTGCGGTCAATTTTATGACTGTTTTGTGTTGAACCAACAAATACACCTACATGTTTGTTTGTATCAATGGTCGCATCAATACCCACAAGTTGATTGTACGCATGACTGCTTAAACTATTCGTGCTGAAGTGGGTGAAGGTGCCACTTGTCCAAATTTGTGTACCGGTATTAAGTTGCGCTCTTACTGCACCAGGTTGGGCAAGTTGCTGACGAAGCAATAAGCCATTTAACACGTTGTGTTGTTGAGCGGCGAGATCTTCATCATAGCTTAAACGAGCAAAGGCTTGGCGAGCATTCTCTTTTGTTCCCCAAATGAGGTTTTGATATGCTGCACTGCTTGTTGCAGCATCTAAGGCATTGGCGATAGCCACTTCATTTTCAGTGGTGGCTGCAGATGCAAGGGCTTTTTTCTGAACGGTCACTTTCAGCGTATTTGCATTACTTTCATTTTTAACGGCAAAGAAATCATAAGTGTGAGGTGTTTCAACTACCGCATTTTCAGCCCCCACAAATGAGCCAGTACCCTGCACTGACACCGCTTTTTGTGGATTTTGTTGTAATTGAGGCAGAATTTCTTCGTCAAATTTATTTGGCACTAAAACAGAACCCGCTGCAAAGGTGGCATTGACGTTAGCAATACCATTATTCAGTAAGAAACGACCACCTTTTTCCACTGTCGCAGTGACTGTTTTTGCGGTGCTGGTTAAGGTTTCGGTAACAAATCCATGCTCACTTGGTTTAGTGACTTCCGCTTTCGGTAACACTTCCAATGTTGCACCTTGTTTTATGATGACTTGTTGTGCTGAACCAAGAGATTGATTTAACCCTGAAAGCTGACCTTCATTCACAGTAATTTCACCAGTGAAGCTGTTATTACCGGTGAGGGTTAAGGTGCCAGAACCATTTTTAGTTAATGCACCGACATAGCCTTGTGTAGCACGTTCATTACGAGCGGCTTCACGTGCTAAACCTACTTGATATTCAGCTTTTTCTTCAGCTGTCGCGCCTGCACGATTTTGCATTAATGCTTGTAATTCTGCTTTGTGTGTAGCCCAAGTGGCGGCTTCAGCTTGATCTTCGACTTGACGTGCTTTGATGGCTTTATCGCTAATATCATTTGACCAAACATCATTTTGATTGAGGTTGATTTTCATGTTTCCTAAGAATTGACCTGGGCCAAACATCGCTTTGCCAAGATCTAAAATCCCCCAACCCCAAACGTTGCTTGGTACACCTTGTTCAGTTTCCCAACGTTCTAATGGTTTACCTTCAAGCCCTTTACGAAGCGTAGTTTGTCGTGCCGTAGTGAGCATGACATCGCGCGCTTGATCGGTTGTCATGTATGGATAGCGAGAAAAGATGACACCTAATGCACCACTTACGTGAGGGGCAGCCATTGAAGTACCACCAGCTGATTTGTAAATAGGGTTACCATAAGTATTGTTGTCTTGTAATTGAATGTAGGAGGAATAGATATTGGCGGATGGCGCCGCAATCGTCCACCATTTTGAATGGCCGGCGAGGTTAAATTCTTGAATATCTGCGCCTGCTTTTTCATCACTCACATCGTCATTCGAATCATTCGGATAGCCTTCACCACCCACTTGCCCCGTGACGTTTACCCAGTATTTTTCTGCATCAGGTCTAAAATAAGGCAACATCGCACGTGTAAAGGATTCCGCCATCATACTACGGTTACCTGCTGTAAAAACTTGAATTACTTGTTTATTTTTTGCCACTTCATAAGCTGCATCAACAAAGTTTTTCTCACCACTGGTGACAAATTGATAATAAGCTTTTTCAGCTTCGCCTAAGTTACTTAAATAAATATGTGCCGCAGGACTGGAAATTGGCTCAGGTGCTTTGGGTACATCATAATATTGCACGCCATATTCAGGCACATCACGCCAATCATATTTGGGTTTATAGCCTAAGGCACCGGCAAAGGATGAATTAACACGACGGTTTGAACCCCAACTGTTATTAATTACTTTGGCACCGGCATCTGCTAGGGCAGAGTAGCCCTGTAAGAAGAAACTATAGTCTTGGTTTGGGCCATAGGTCATGTTGTCGTTACCACCAGTATTGGCAGAATAGAGGTTAGCACCGAATGCTACACCATGCATTTCATTGCCGTCACGGCTTGCCGCCATTGTACCGCCAACATGCGTACCGTGCGCATCATTGGTATATTTATGCCATGCCCCGTCAATATTGAAGGCTTCACCTTTAGTGAAGATGCCATTATCTGTTTTATCGAAATTGCGTTTACCGTTTTTTACCGGTTCATTTTTATTAATTGGACCATTTCCTACCGATGCATCGGGATAACGCATGCCATCTTTACTATAAGTCCCTTCCGTTTTTACAACGTGGATTCGACCGTCTTGAAATTCAGGGTGGTTTAATAGCACACCTGAATCCATCACGCCGATTTTTACGCCTGAACCATTAAAGCCAAGAGCATAAGCCGTGGAGGCATTCATTGAGGTTAAGCCCCAGTCTTTGAGGTATTCAGCGCTTTCCCAACTTTTGGTATTACCGACTTGGCCTTGTTCAGAATAAGCGGCTGCATTGGCGGCATACCAACCAACGAGTAGTGCGAGTGCGGTTTTTTGAAGTGTTTGAGGTTTCATATTGTCTTCCTTTATCTTTTTGATTTTAGGCGACTATTATTCGCCTCATCGCGAAGCGCTTCAATGACTCAAATCAAAATTCCAGAGAAAAATGTTTATTCTGTGACAACGATCACACCAAAGTGCGGTCAAAAGAGGGGATAAATTTATGTATCGTAGAAATCAATGTTATAATTTGCGAACAAAATGATTAAGGAGTAACTCATGGCTATTTTAGTAACGGGTGGCGCAGGCTATATCGGTTCACACACTGTAGTGGAATTATTAAATGCAAATAAAGAAGTGGTGGTATTGGATAATTTATGCAATTCATCCCCAAAATCTTTAGAACGCGTAAAAGAAATCACGGGCAAAGACGTGAAATTTTATGAGGGCGATATTTTAGATCGTGCTTTATTACAAAAAATTTTTTCTGAAAACAGCATTCAGTCGGTAATCCATTTTGCGGGTTTAAAAGCCGTGGGTGAAAGTGTCCAAAAACCCGCTGAATACTACATGAATAACGTCGCAGGTACGATTGTTCTCATTCAAGAAATGAAAAAAGCAGGCGTGTGGAACTTTGTATTTAGTTCATCTGCAACAGTTTATGGTGATCCGGAAATTATTCCAATTACAGAAGACTGCAAAGTGGGCGGGACAACCAACCCTTACGGTACCTCTAAATACATGGTGGAACAAATTCTTGCCGATGTTGCAAAAGCTGAACCACAATTTAGCATGACGATCTTACGTTATTTCAATCCAGTGGGTGCACACGCAAGTGGCTTGATTGGTGAAGATCCGAATGGTATTCCAAATAATCTATTACCTTACATCAGCCAAGTTGCGATCGGTAAATTACCGCAACTTTCGGTGTTTGGTAGCGATTATGATACTCATGATGGCACAGGTGTACGTGATTATATTCACGTGGTGGATTTAGCGATTGGTCACTTAAAAGCATTAAATCGCCATGAAAATGACGCAGGTTTACACATTTATAACTTAGGTACAGGTACCGGTTATTCTGTGCTTGATATGGTGAAAGCGTTTGAACAAGCAAACAATATCGAAATTCCGTATCGTCTTGTGGCACGTCGTCCAGGCGATATTGCAACCTGCTATTCCGATCCAAGCCTCGCCGCGAAAGAGTTAAATTGGACAGCTGAACGTGGTCTTGAGCAAATGATGAAAGATACCTGGAATTGGCAAAAAAATAATCCGAAAGGATATAGAGATTAATCTCACTCTTGTTGGGCGGAGTATATTCCGCCCTTAATATTTTAATCAGATAAAACACGCTCAAAAATAACCGCACTTTATGTCAGAACAATCCCTTTCTAGTCAAATATTTACCCGCAAAATGTTGATCTGTGTCTTCACTGGATTTAGTTCGGGTTTACCACTTTTCGTGTTATTGCAAATGTTGCCGGTATGGCTGACAGATAAGAAACTTTCCGTTGAATTAATCGGTGCCTTGACAGGGGTGATGGTGCCATATGGTTTGAAGTTTTTATGGGCACCGTTATTAGACCGCTATTTCCCGCATTTTTTAGGTCGTCGTCGTAGTTGGTTATTGATTTCTCAAGTAATTTTGCTGATTTCCCTTTATGCGATTAGTCAGTTTGATCCCGTGTCTGAGTTAAGTATGGTGGCTAAAATTGCTACATTCATTGCCTTTTTCTCAGCGACACAAGATATTGTGCTCGATGCTTACCGTCGTGAGATTTTAACGGATAATGAATTAGGATTGGGGAACACCATCCACATTAATGCTTATCGCGTTGCGGGCTTAATTCCTGGTGGGCTCTCGCTTTATTTAGCGACAATTTATCCATGGGAAACCGTCTTTTTATTGACCGCACTTTGTATGCTAGCGGGCATATTTATGACGCTCTTTTTGGCGAAAGAACCGCAGATTGCACAGGTCGATCGCGATCAACCTTTCTATATGGTGTTTTGGATACCGTTAAAAGAATTCTTCCAACGCAAAGGTGTCGCTCAAGCCATCGGTTTTTTACTCTTTTTGTTCTTGTATAAATTTGGTGATTCATTTGCCACTACGTTACAAACGAAATTCGTCTATGACATGGGCTTTGAAAAAGAGCATATTGCGTTGGTGGTAAAAAGTACCTCACTTTGGGCAAGTATCTCTGCCGGTCTCGTGGGGGGCGTGATTATGTTACGCCTAGGCATCAACCGCGCATTATGGGTATTTGGTTTTATCCAATTGATTACTATTGGTGGATTTATTTGGTTAGCGGCATTTGGGCATTTTGACCAAATCGGTGCAGCTGAACTTTGGAAATTAGGTTTCGTGATTGCGGGTGAATATATCGGTGTCGGTCTCGGCACAGCCGCCTTTGTCGCCTTTATGGCTCGCGAAACCAATCCGCTTTATACTGCCACTCAATTAGCCTTATTTACCAGCCTTTCCGCTTTACCGAGTAAAGGGCTTGGTATGTTATCGGGTTACCTAGTCAAAGCAGTAGGTTACTATCATTTTTTCTGGATTTGTTTATTCCTCGCTATCCCAGGAATGATTTGTTTATTCTGGGTGGCACCATGGAATGAAAAAGGAAATGAAAAAGCTTAAAATAAAATAAAGTGCGGTCAAAATTAACAGCAAAATCATTTGACCAAACAAGGCTTTAACGGTATTTTAAACAGGTCTATTATTTATTGGAGATTCGTATGAAAATTATTCTTTTAGGTGCACCTGGTGCAGGAAAAGGCACACAAGCACAATTTATTATGAACAAGTTTGGCATCCCACAAATTTCAACAGGGGATATGTTCCGTGCAGCGATTAAAGCGGGGACAGAATTAGGTAAACAAGCAAAAGCATTAATGGATGAAGGGAAATTAGTACCGGATGAATTGACCGTTGCATTAGTAAAAGATCGTATTTCTCAACCAGATTGTGCAAATGGTTTCTTATTAGATGGTTTCCCACGTACGATTCCACAAGCGGATGCATTAAAAGATTCTGGCGTAAAAATTGATTACGTTTTAGAGTTTGATGTACCGGATGAAGTGATCGTTGAACGTATGAGTGGTCGTCGCGTACACCAAGCATCTGGCCGTTCTTATCACATCGTTTACAACCCACCAAAAGTGGAAGGTAAGGATGATGTAACGGGTGAAGATTTAATTATCCGTGCCGATGATAAACCAGAAACTGTGTTAGATCGTTTAGCGGTTTACCACAAACAAACCAGCCCATTAATTGATTATTACCAAGCTGAAGCAAAAGCAGGTAATACGCAATATTTCCGTTTAGATGGTACTCAAAAAGTGGAAGAAGTAAGCCAAGAGTTAGATAAAATCTTAGGCTAAAATAGACTGGAAACTGACCGCACTTTGAAGAGAAAAGTGCGGTTAATTTTTCAAAAGGATTTTGAGATCGTAAATTGAGATCGTATTTGGGGACATTATGAGCAAGAAAAGAACAATAGCATTGACGATTTCAGCTATCGCAGTGGCACTTGGGATCGGCGCACAATTTTATACCAATCACAAAATCGATCAGGTGTTAAAAAATTTCCCTTATTCTTTGGATAACCAAGCAACCTTAAATGTGACGCAAACCGCGAAAAACTTTTTTATTCGTGAGTTGATCTTTAGTGTAAAAGATAGCGATGCGAAAAGCACAAATGTGATTTCAACTAAGCTCACCGCACTGCCTTTCTTCATTACAGCGGAGTCTCAGTTATCTGATCAATTAGTTCGTCAATTAAATAAAACATTAAATATCACGATTGATAAAAACACGATTAATAGTAAATTTTCGCCGGTAGGGGATTATTTACAGTCTGATATTTTGACGGAATTCCGTGATTTTGCGAATAAGTCCCAAAACCTTTCTATCGGTCTTCATTTCTTAAAAAATAAAGAAGTTGAGCTAAAAACAACTCTAAGTGGTTTTAATTACGATAAAGACACGAAACTTGAAGAAATTGAGGGTGAAGCTCGCCTTGTGCCTGTCGGCGCAAATCAATATGACCTATCAAGTATTGACTTAACCGCGAAAAATGCCGAAGTGGCGTTGTTAAATGGGGAAAACACCCATGTTTATATGAAAAATGCGACGTACCACTTTGACGTGAAATCAGGTGAGGCAGATAAGCGTGATCTGAGTACGAAATTCAGTAGTGATATTTTACGCATTGCCAATAAAAGCCGTACGACAGAAGAAAGCCAAGCAACAGCAGGTGGTTTGAATTTATTGATTAAACAAAATGGCGTGCCAAGTGCGATCAATTTTCATCATGAATTTAAAAAATTAAGTGATGGCTCACTAGACATTAAAGACGGCGTCAATTTGTTAACGAAAATTTTTACACAAAACGATCGTTTTGATGCTTCGTTATCCGTGCTTTCTGTCAATGTGCCTAAAAATAATCAACCTTACTTTAACTTACAAAATGCCGGTCTTGAACTTAAGTTGGCGAATACGGATTTAACCAAGGCTAATGTAGATTTTAAACTGAATGTTGATAGTGTGAAGCAAACCCCTGCCGATGAAGAGCGTAAATGGGAAGCTAAAGGCGGTAAAGTTAATATTCAGTTAGATGATTACAACGTGGCAAACGAATTAGCGTTTGTACCGTTTTTATTAGATGCTTTTGCTGAGAAAGAAGCACCATCAAAAGACAATAAAGACTTCTTGAATGCCAAAGATAAATGGGTAAAAGAATTTAGTGGCAAAACCAATATTGAGGCAGCCTTAAAATCATTTAATATGGCCGATTTAGTGCTTGATGACGTATCAGCCAGTGATAAGACGGAAACACTAGACAATGATCAATATAATGAACATATCACATTGTCTGCGAATAAAGCGAGTTACCCAAGTGCAGGGTTCCAATTTGAAAAATTAGCGGTTGATGCACCATTTAAAATTAATCACAGCAAAGCACATTTATCAGCAAGATTTTGCTCAGCACCGTTTTATGGGGCCTTATGCAGCACGCATTTAACGTCAGCCACATTTGATAAATACATCAAAAACTCATGGAAAGAGCTTGATTTAATCGTTGATAATGCAACGTTGAATTTAAATCTAAATACTTATCCGGAGACCAATGCTTATCCAGTTAAATTGGAAGTGAGTGGTATTGTGCCTCAAGTGCCCGAAGATGATTCATCAGACATGATTCCAGATAATATTGAAGGCACATTTAATCTGACATTAAGTAAAATGTTGTTTGATGATCAAAATGAAAAAGCCTTAGCCATTAAGGAAAATTCATACTTTTGGCAATATTTAAGTAGTTTTGTGAAACATGATGGAAAACTTCACCGAGAATTTGTAGAAGAAGGTGATAATTACGTTTCTAGAGTGGAAAAAACAGAAAATGGCTACTTAATTAATGGTCGTACGCTTGAAGATCTTCGTCAAGAAAGCATGATGGAGACTGATGAGGGCGAAGAAGAGAAGCCGGCAGCAACTGACTAGTTGAAAGGATAATATAAAAAATGACCGCACTTGAGATTCAAAGTGCGGTCATTTTTTTAGCTGTTTTTGATTACTTCACTAATCCACCACTTGCTTGTAAATCAGCATGGTAGGAAGAACGAACAAATGGACCACAGGCCGCGTGTTCAAAGCCCATTGCATTGGCTTTATCACGGAATTCATCGAACTCAGCTGGTGGCACATAGCGAGCAACCGGTAAGTGATGGCGACTTGGTTGAAGATATTGACCCAGTGTCAACATGGTGACGCCATTTGCACGTAAGTCTTCCATGACTTGAAGAATTTCTTCATTAGTTTCACCTAATCCAACCATTAAACCTGATTTAGTTGGGATGTTTGGGAACATTTCTTTGAAATCATGAAGTAATTTTAAAGACCATTGATAATCGGCACCAGGACGAATTTCTTTATATAAACGCGGCACATTTTCCAAGTTGTGGTTGAACACATCCGGTGGATTGTCTTTTAATTTTTCTAAGGCTTGAGTAATACGTCCACGGAAATCAGGAACCAAAATCTCAATTTTGATACCAGGATTTAATGCACGCACTTCTTTTACACATTCAGCAAAATGACCTGCACCACGATCAGGTAAATCATCACGGTCTACAGAGGTAATCACCACATATTTCAACTTCATATCTTGGATAGTTTCAGCTAATTTACGTGGTTCATCCGGATCGGGTGGTAATGGTTTACCATGTGCAACGTCACAGAAAGGGCAACGACGAGTACAAATAGCCCCTAAAATCATAAAGGTTGCCGTACCATGGTTAAAGCACTCGTGTAAATTTGGACAAGACGCTTCTTCGCAGACAGAATGTAAGCCATGACGACGCATCCCGTTTTTAATCGTTTCGATCTTTAATGAGCTAGACGGCAATTTGATTTTCATCCATTCCGGCTTTTTCAATAATTCTTGATTAGGATCGATGTTTTTAACAGGGATGATTGATGTTTTGGCTGCATCACGGTATTTCACACCGCGTTCCATTTTAAAAGGCGTTGACATTGTTCTTTCCTAAAGAAAAATGCCTGATTCAGGCATTTTTAAATGAGTTATAAAAGTGAATGTTATAAATTTGTAACATTATAGCCCAAAAGTTCGGCAAAGTGTTTAATTAATTTTGGGGAAACCTTGTCAAGTGTCGCCTCTTCTTTACCAATAAAGTCAGCAAGCTGACACATTTCAAGTCCTGCATAGCCACAAGGATTAATGTAATGGAAAGGGGTGAGATCCATATTGATATTAAACGCGAGCCCATGGAAAGAGCAGCCTTTGCGAATGCGTAAACCTAATGAACAGATTTTTTTGCCATCAATATACACGCCAGGTGCATCAGGTTTGGGATAACCTTCAATGCCGTAGTCTGCAAGGGTTTTCACAACAGATTGTTCAAGTGCGGTCACTAATTGACGAACATTTAAATGTTCATGGCGCTTGATATCAATGAGCACATACATGACCTGCTGACCAGGACCATGATAGGTAATTTGACCACCACGATCCGATTGTACAACAGGAATATCACTGTGTTGTAATAAGTGTTCTGGTTTGCCGGCTTGGCCTTGTGTGAAAACAGGATGATGCTCAACTAGCCAAATTTCATCGGTGGTTTCTGCATTTCGATTATCCGTGAATTCCTGCATTTTATGCCAGATTTCTTGATAATCTTGTAATCCTAATTGACGGACAACTAAATCAGTATTGCTCATCTTAGAGAACCATTTTGACGCCTTCAACTTTTGCAAGTTCTTTGTAAAGGGTTTCTACTTGCTCAAAGTTTTGCGCGACGATATCAATCGAAACTGAATTATAAGTGCCTTTACTACTGCGTTTTTCCTTTGGAATATAATCACCCGGTAAATATTTTTGTATCACTGCAACGATGTCTTGCGCTAAACCTTCACGGTTAACACCTGCGACTTTAAATGTCATTGCAGCGGGGAATTCCATTACTTCTTTTAGTTTTTCATAATCGTTTTCGGTTGCCATGTTGTTTCCTTAATTTAAGAATAAGGTGCGTGAATCAGCTAAATTCACACACCTTACGAATTTATTGATGTGATATAAATGGGGAAGAGCGGTTAATTTTCAAGGTGTTTAGTCAAATAATCCTTTAACTGTTAACACTAACCAGTCCCAACCTTTACCTAAGAAGCCGCCTTCTTGTACATCTTCTAATGCTTGAAGATTTACGGTAGCGACATCTTTGCCGTCTAATTGATAAACGATTTTACCCACCACTTGACCTTTTGCTAAAGGTGCTTGTAAGTATTTGTTATCTAATTCATAACGTGCTTTTAAGTCAGTTTGTTTACCTTTTGGCACAGTAATAAAACCATCTTCTAAGACACCAAGTTTAACGTCACCTTTATCACCGTAGTAAACAGATTGTTTTGAAATTTCTTCACCTGCTTTTTGAGTTTTTAAGGTTTCAAAGTTAGCAAAACCCCATTGTAAGAGTTTTTTACTTTCTACTTCACGGCCTTTATAGGTCGGCACACCCATGACAACAGAAATCAAACGCATATTGTTTGGACTTGTTGCTGATGCAACAAGGTTATAACCTGCTTGGCTTGTGTGACCGGTTTTCATCCCATCCACGTTAATGGTTTTATCCCATAATAAGCCATTACGGTTAGGTTGTTTGATTTTGTTGAAAGTAAAGTCTTTTTCAGCGTAGATTTTATATTCTTCCGGTAAATCACGAATAATGTGTGCACCAATAATTGCCATATCTCGTGCGGTTGAATATTGGTTTGGATCGTCTAAACCGTGTGGAGTCGTGAAGTTGGTATTTTTTAAGCCAAATTGTTGAACGTATTTATTCATGGTATCAACGAAGTTAGCCACGGTACCCGAAATATGTTCAGCTACAGCAACACAAGCATCATTACCAGAAACAATGATAATCCCTTTGTTTAAATCACCCACAGACACTTGTTGATTTAAATTTAAGAACATTTTTGATGAGTCTGGGAAATTTCTACCCCAAGCACTTTCGCTAATCGTCACCATATCTTCATTATGGATTTTACCTTGTTTTAATGCCGCACCAACCACGTAGCTCGTCATCATTTTTGTTAATGAAGCAGGGTATTGGCGTTGGTCTGGGTTAAGTGATGCAAGTACCGCACCAGAATTGTAATCCATTAAAACATAAGTTTGCGCATTCACTTCCGGTACAGCGATACCGTATTGAATGTCTTCCGCTGCAGCAAATGTTGATGCTGCCATTAATCCCGAGAATAGAACAATTTTTTTCAATTTTGCAGATTGTTTTAACATAGCATTTCCTTTAATAGCTTATTGGTTTTTATAAGTATAAACGATTACGGGTTGCCCATTGATCGTTTTTTGTAGTTTTGTTTTTAATTGATTCATATCCGCTTGATCCGCAATTGGTCCAAAATGGATTTCGTAGTTTCGCCCGTTTTGGTTAATTTCGGTTTTTATGTCGTCTAACGCGAGCTTTGTGATGATGCTTTCTGCTTGATTTTTTGACGACAGAGCGAGTAGTTTTAGCTTGAAGACAGTTTTTGCATCGTTTGTGCTGTCTAAGTTTTGATTTTTTTTTTCGTTATTTTTATTGATAACTAAACGGTCACTGGCTTCTTGCGTTTTAGCATGCTTGGCGAGTGTATTTGCTCCCGCACCTGAAATTTGACCTTTATGATCCACATGTAAGGCTTCAATTCTTACTTGCCCTGTACCACGAGCAATAAGGCCTAATTCTTTCGCTGCAGAATGGGATAAGTCAATGATACGTTTCTCACTGAATGGACCGCGATCATTAATTCTCACAATCACTTTGCGATTATTATGCAAGTTTGTGACAACTGCATAAGAGTTTAAAGGCAACGTTTTATGGGCTGCAGTGAAAAGAGCCGAATTATAGCGTTCACCATTAGCTGTTTTACGACCATTAAATTTATGGTGGTAATAGCTTGCTGTCCCTTCTTTTGAATAGGACTTTGCCTCATCACCTTGTGTGGTGTATGTTTTACCATTCACTTCATAGCTTTGTGGCGCTTGAACGGTCGTAGTAATCGACAGCGAATCCCCTTGAATACCATACATTTTTTGCGTATCGGCAAAAGCAGAAAAACTTGAGCTGCTTATCAAGGTAAAAAGTGCGGTCGTTTTTAAGATGTTTTTTAATGTCATACTTATTACTTTCAAGATTATCGGTGCTCTTCATAAGAAAGCCAAAAGGGAAATTAGTTCCCTTTCATGAAACGAGGTTTGTGAGTATGAATGGACATCACTAAACCAAAGCTTGCCATGATGGCGACATATGAGGTACCGCCGTAGCTAAAGAGTGGTAAAGGCACCCCTACAACAGGCAAAATGCCACTCACCATACCAATATTCACGAAGACATAAACGAAGAATATCAGTGTGGTTGCACCAGCAAGAATACGCCCGAAAGAGGTTTCTGCATTTACCGCAATTATTAAGCCACGGATAATAATAAACAAATAAATTGCCATCAGAATAAGAAAACCGACCATTCCATGTTCTTCACTCATCACGGCAAAAATAAAATCAGTGTGTGGTTCAGGCAAAAATTCTAATTGGGATTGTGTCCCTTGCATCCATCCTTTGCCAGATATACCGCCTGAACCGATAGCAATTTTGGATTGCAAAATATGGTAACCCGCCCCAAGTGGATCTTTCTCGGGATCAAGTAAGGTTAATACACGCATGCGTTGGTAGTCATGCATTAAATACATCCACATGATAGGAATAAATGCCGCTAATCCAACTACAGCAGCAAGAATAAGCCACCAACTCATCCCTGCTAAGAATACCACGAATAAGCCCGATGCACTAACCAGAATTGATGTACCCAAGTCAGGTTGAATAGCCACAAGTAAAGTTGGCACCATAATCATAGCGATAGCAATAAAGGTTTCGCTCATTTTAGGGGGTAATGGGCGATTACCTAAATACACCGCCACCATTAATGGCACTGCGAGTTTGACAATTTCAGACGGCTGAAAGCGAATAAAACCAAGATCTAACCAACGCTGTGCTCCTTTACTGGTTGTACCGAAGGCATCAACTAAAATCAGCATAATAAAACCAACCAAATATAAATAAGGGGAGAGACGCTGATAAAATTTAGGGGGAAGCTGTGCCATAATCATCATGACAGCAAAACCTAATGTGACCTGAATGATACGGTTTTGGAACATGACTTCACTGGCGCCTGATGCACTATAAAGCACAAGCATACCATAGGCTGTAATGGCAGCTAAACCAATAAATAATAAGAAATCAATATGTAAGCGTTGCCATAATCGTAAACATAGAGGGATTTTTTCTTCCATTATTCATTCTCACCTGGTTGAGATTCTAGTGGGGGCATTTGTAAGTCAGGTTGTTGGACTGCCTTTTCTTCTGTATTTTGTTGATGTTCAATCTGAGGTAAACGTTTATTTAAATAGAAATCCATAATTTGTCTTGCAATTGGTGCCGCATTACTTGAACCACCGCCCGCATTTTCTAAAATAATGGTGACAACTAATTTGGGATCTTCATAAGGTGCATAAGCAGTGAACCAAGCATGGTCATGCAATTCTTTTTTCAATCCTGCAGCATTATATTTTTGGTTTTCTTTTAAGCTGAAAACCTGCGCAGTACCGGATTTCCCTGCTACATGGTAATTCGTGCCGATAAAGGCTTTTCGTCCAGTCCCCGCACCTGAATTCACCACATTGAACATACCTCGCTTAGCTGCGTCCCAATAAGCTTGTTTAGGATCGGTAATATCTTCATATAAAAGTGGGTCTTGATAGGGCTCAATGGTGGCACCTTCAACTGATTTCATTAAATGTGGTGTATGAATTTTACCGTTATTGACTACAATAGAGGTCGCTTTTGCTACTTGTAATGGTGTCGCTGTCCAATAACCCTGACCAATACCTACTGAGATTGTATCGCCTTGTACCCAAGGTCTTTTATAACGTTTTTGTTTCCACTCTTTACTCGGCATATTGGCTGTGGCTTCTTCTTGAATTTCAATACCTGTAGGCATACCAAATCCAAAACGTTTCATCCACATAGAGAAACGATCAATACCTAAATTAAAGGCGGTTTGATAGAAGAAGGTATCCGATGATTCAGTAATGGCTTTGTTTAAATCCGTATAACCATGCCCTGTTTTTTTCCAATCTCGGAAGCGTTTTGTTGAGTTTGGTAATGTCCAGTAACCAGGGTCAAAAATCGTGGTATTAGGTGTAATCACCCCTTCAGTTAGTGCTGCAACAGCAACGAATGGTTTTACAGTGGAGGCTGGTGGATAGACCCCTTGTGTCGCACGACTATAAAGCGGTCGAGTAGGGTCTTCTAGTAAACGTTTGTAATCGCTAGAAGAAATACCATCGACGAATAAATTATTATCATAGCTTGGTGTTGAAACCATCGCTAACACGCTGTTATCTTTCGGGTCAAGCACAACGACAGCACCTTTTTGACCTGAAAGGAGCGACATAATGTAGCGTTGAAGGGTGAAATCGATAGTCAGATGAATACTTTTGCCCGCTGTGGCTGGTTGCTCACGTAATTTACGGATAACTTTCCCGCGGTTATTGATTTCCACTTCTTCAAAACCTGTCGTACCGTGGAGTTGCTCTTCGTAATAGCGTTCAATACCCAATTTCCCCATATCTGTGGAACCTGAGTAGTTAGCAAATTTCTCTTCTTTTTTTAGGCGTTCAACATCTCGGTCATTAATGCGTCCCACATAACCCAAAATATGTGTCATGGCTTCGCCATATAGGTAATTTCGTTTGAAATAAGGGCGAACATCAAGACTTGGATATTTATATTGGTTCACTGCAAAACGGGCAATTTGTTCTTCCGTTAAGTTTGGTTTGAGTAAAATAGGTGTATAACGTGTGCCGCGGCGACGTTCTTTTTTGAAATGGTCAATGTCTTCATCTGTGAGCCCCACAACATAGCGTAACTCATCAAAAGTGCGGTCTAAATTTTCGGTTTTTTCCGGCACGATATATAAACCGAAAAAGGTGAGGTTTTCAGCCAGTAATTCGCCGTAACGGTCGTAAATTAATCCGCGAGTAGGAGGAAGCGGAAGCAATTTAATACGGTTACCATTCGAGCGAGTTTGGTACATGTCGTAATTCACCACCTGGAGATGGTAAATATTGGCAAATAATACGCCACTTAAGGCCAAAATACCGATGAATGCTACTAATGTTCGACGCGCAAACAAGTTCCGCTCCGCTTTTTTATCGCGGATTGGTTCGTTGTTTGGGGCAGCAAAGAATTTCTTTAAATTCATTGGTAATGTAACGCGTTATTCTCTGTGATAAGGATGATTTGTGGTTAGTGACCAGGCACGGTATAAGCTTTCTGCCACTACAACACGCACTAATGGATGGGGCATTGTGAGCGGAGAAAGTGACCAGCTTTGTTCTGCCGCAGCTTTGCATTCAGGGGATAAGCCTTCAGGTCCGCCAATGAGTAAGCACACATCACGACCATCGTTTTTCCAACTCTCTAATTGTTCAGCAAGTTGTGGCGTTGTCCAAGGTTTGCCTGGAATATCTAATGTCACCACTTTGCCTTTTCCGCAAGCGGCAAGCATCGCTTTACCTTCTTGTTCTAAGATGCGTTTAATATCCGCATTTTTTCCACGCTTGCCTGCTGGAATTTCAATGAGTTCAAAAGGCATATCTTTAGGAAAACGACGTTGGTATTCTTCGAATCCAGTTGTCACCCAAGCTGGCATTTTTGTGCCCACAGCGATTAATGTGATTTTCATCCTTTTCCCTTTTAAAACACAATCAAAATTGACCGCACTTTATGCCCAAAGTTTTTCTAACTGATACATCTCACGCGCATCACGCTGCATAATATGTACGATAGCTTGACCGAGATCGACCACGATCCAATCAGCCGTATTACGACCTTCTTCACCAAAGGTTTCATAACCGGCTTTTTTACATTCCGCAATAAGGTTATCGGCCATAGCAGAGACTTGACGGCTAGATGTGCCGGTACAAATAATCATATTTTCAGTAATCGATGATTTGCCTTTTACATCAAAATGCACAATTTCGGTGCCTTTTAAATCATCGAGTTTATCAATTACAAATTCAACTAATGACATTTCTTTTCCTGTTTAAATAAAGCGATGAATTCTATCATTGAATGAGGGAAAGGGGTAGGCTTAGGGCGGATTTTATTTGAATTGTTTTATGATTGTAATGGTGCTTAGCATAAATATTGGGGCAGTTATTCTGCCCCAAGTTTGAGAGGGTATTAAACCCATAAAAGAATGGCTAATAATTGCGGTGAAATGATCCGTAAGAACATTGTAAGTGGATAGACTGTCGCATAGGAGAGTGCAGCAGCACCACTTCCTTCTTTCAGTTCATTGGCGAAAGCAAGCGCAGGAGGATCCGTCATCGAACCAGCTAACAGACCACAAAGTGAAAGGTAGTTTAATTTAGCATATAAACGCGCAATAACACCGACAGTGATTAATGGAATAAGCGTGATGAAAATACCATATCCCATCCATTCAAGACCAGAACCATGAGTGAGTGTGTCCACAAAGCTACCGCCAGATTTTAAACCGACTACAGCGAGGAAGAGCACAATACCAATTTCTCGTAAAGCTAAGTTAGCACTTGGCGGCATAAACCAATAGAGTTTACCGATAGAGCCAATTCGAGCTAGGATTAACGCGACAACTAATGGTCCACCAGCAAGACCTAATTTTAATGCCACAGGGAAACCTGGAATATAGAAAGGAATGGAGCCGAGTAATACCCCTAACCCAATCCCAATAAATACTGGCAACATTTGTACTTGTAGCAGTTTCTGTTTGGCGTTTCCAATAACTGAAATGGCTTGATTGAGAATGTCGGTTTTGCCAACCATATGCAATACGTCACCAAATTGAAGTGTTGTATGTGCAGTTGGTACCAGTTCCACACCCGCACGATTTAAACGTGAAATCACTACACCGTATTTTTGATGAATGCCAAGATGACGAATTTGTTTTCCGAGTACTTTTTCATTGGTGACGACCACGCGCTCAGAACGAATTTCGCCACTCAAGCTTGCTACCGGGATATCAACTTCTTCCCCAATGATAAGGTGCATTTTTTTCAAGCCTTCAGGATTGCCGACCAAATGTAAAATATCCCCAAGTTGAACATCGGTATCCGCTTTTGGCACAATAACAAGCTCACCCCGTTTCAAGCGAGAGCAGACGACATCTTCATCATCAAAACCTGGGATTTCAATTAAATGGATACCATTGAGATTAGTATTGGTGACTTTCAGAGACATGCTTTTGAGTGCTTCTTTGTCATGACCACTTTCTTTTTCAAAATTTGCTGCTTCCTCATCTACTTTAATTTTAAAGAAAAGACGAATAAGCCACATAGAAAGTAAAATGCCACAAATTCCAAAAGGATAAGCCATTGCATAGGCCATCCCCATGTTAGATGTCGTTTGCGACATGCCTAATTCAGAAAGAATTTGCTGACCCGCACCGAGAGATGGGGTATTGGTGACCGCACCGGAGTAAATACCAAGCGCGACATCAAGAGGAATATCCGCAAGCTTATAAATGAGAATTGTCACTACTGCACCAAGCGCAACGATTAAAATGCCTAACCCATTTAAGGTTAAGCCTGATTTTCGTAAGGAAGCAAAAAAGCCCGGGCCCACTTGAATACCAATCGTATAAACAAACAGAATTAAGCCGAACTCTTGCACGAAATGTAATGTATGGCTATCTAATTTAATGCCATATTGGGTGGTAAAATGGGCAACTAAAATCCCACCAAATAGCACGCCCCCAATACCCAGGCCTACACCTTTAATTTTAAAATGCCCGATCCATAGGCCAATCACGGCGACGAGGGCAAGCAAACTAATGGTAATCGCAGTTTCACTCATACCGACCTCTAATTTATTAAAAATTTAACTATTTTGGATTATATCAATTAGATTTCTTACCCGCTTGTGACAAAGTCAAAAAATGTTATCTCCATCACATTTTTTCTTGCTTAAAAATAAACACCGCCTAAAATGACCGCACTTTTTTGATTTTATAGGTTGATTATGGATTACGCTCAAGAGGCCATTAATTCGCTTTTATGGATAGTAAAAACACTAGCGATGACGGCTGTCGTGTTTAGCTTTGGTATTTTCTTATTAGTCCGTTTTACCCACTGGGGTAAACAATTTTGGCAATTTGCGGGTGGGTATCTTTCACCACGTCGAAGTATTAAACCTTTGCTATTTTTCTTATTAATTGTAGCGATGACATTAGTCAGTGTGCGTATTAGCTTGGTCCATTCTGAGTGGTATAACAATATGTACACATCCTTGCAGGAATTTAATGAACCTGTGTTTTGGGATCAAATGGTGCTGTTTTGTGTGATTGCGACAAGCTCAGTGATTGCTGCATTGCTAAGTTATTATTTAGAGCAACGTTTTTCTATTGATTGGATCGAATGGTTGAATGGTCAGCTAGTCGATAAATGGATGAATAATCGCGCGTACTACAAAACGCAGTATGTTTCCGCTAACTTAGATAACCCCGATCAACGTATTCAACAAGATGTGCAATCCTATGTGCGAACCACGCTCTCTTTAAGTACTGGGGTGATAGATGCCGTCACCTCCATGATTTCTTATACGATCTTATTGTGGGGATTAGCGGGACCAATGATGGTATTTGGTACTGAAATTCCACGCATGATGGTGTTCTTAGTATTTGCTTATGTGATTATCACTACCGCGATTGCATTCCGTTTAGGGCGTCCGTTAATTATGTTGAATTTTGTAAACGAACGCTTAAACGCTAACTATCGTTATTCTTTAATTCGTATCAAAGAATATGCGGAGAGTGTGGCATTTTATGCGGGTGAGAAAGTTGAGAGCAGCCAACTTTATAAACAATTCGGCTCGGTGATCAATAACATGTGGGATATTGTTTATCGAACTTTAAAATTCTCTGGTTTTAACTTAGTGGTCAGCCAAGTTTCCGTTGTGTTCCCTCTGCTCATTCAAGTGGGACGTTATTTCGAGAAACAAATCAAATTGGGCGATTTAATGCAAACGCTACAAGTATTTGGTAAGTTGCATTCAAATCTTTCGTTCTTCCGTAATTCTTACGATGGTTTTGCCGGATACAAAGCTACATTAGATCGTTTAACGGGCTTTAGTTATGCGATTGATATGGCAAATCGTCAATCTACTTCTCATTTACACGAACATGAAACTGACGTGATCTTTAAGAATTTAAGCATCAGTAATCCATTTGGAAAAACCTTAATTGAGAATTTAAATTTGACGTTGCTACAAGGTTCAACTCTATTAATTCAAGGTAACTCAGGCGTGGGTAAAACTACGTTGTTGAGAACAGTGGCAGGGCTTTGGGCTTATTCTGAAGGGGATGTGTATTGTCCTACCCATCAGCTTTTCTTATCGCAAAAACCTTATTTACCACAAGGCAGCTTATTGACTGCGCTGGCTTATCCGAATGAAGAAAAGGCCTTTAATCGTGATGAGATGATTGAGGTATTAAAACAAGTGTCTTTAGGGCATTTAGAAGATCGTTTAGAACAAGAGCAAGATTGGACACGTATCCTTTCTCTTGGTGAACAACAACGTTTAGCTTTTGCTCGTTTGCTATTACACAAACCGAAAGTCGCATTCCTGGATGAAGCCACGGCGAGTATGGATGAAGGTTTAGAAGATTCGATGTATCGTCTGTTAAAAGAACGCTTACCTCATACAACGGTTATTAGCGTAGGGCATCGTTCAACCTTACAAGCTTTCCATCAGCAACAATTGATGATTTTAGGTCACGGTAAGTGGCAATTCACTGATCGAAATCAGGTATAAAATACCACTAAAATTGACCGCACTTACCTTGTTAGAAAAAATAGCGAGGTAAGTGTAGAGGATTAAGGCAAAAAATCCTGTTATCAAGCTCGATTTTTTGGTACATTTAGCACAATTTTTTTCTATGCTCAGAAATGAGTAATTTTTCACCAAACTAATGACGGAATTCTTATGTTATTCAAAAAAATTCGTGGTTTATTTTCAAACGATCTTTCTATCGATCTAGGTACAGCAAATACATTAATTTATGTGAAAGGCCAAGGTATCGTGCTTGATGAGCCTTCAGTAGTGGCAATTCGTCAAGATCGTATGGGCGCATACAAAAGCATTGCGGCAGTAGGTAAAGAAGCAAAACAAATGCTTGGTCGTACACCAAAAAGTATTGTCGCAATTCGTCCGATGAAAGATGGTGTAATCGCTGATTTCTCTGTAACTGAAAAAATGTTGCAATACTTTATTAAACAAGTACATAGCGGTAACTTCATGCGTCCTAGCCCACGTGTGCTCGTTTGTGTACCGGCTGGTGCAACTCAAGTTGAACGTCGCGCAATTAAAGAATCAGCATTAGGTGCAGGTGCACGTGAAGTCTATTTAATTGAAGAGCCAATGGCGGCAGCAATCGGTGCAAACTTGCCGGTTTCTACAGCGATCGGTTCAATGGTCATTGATATCGGTGGTGGTACCACTGAAGTTGCGGTGATTTCTTTAAACGGTATCGTGTATTCATCTTCTGTACGTATTGGTGGTGACCGTTTTGATGAAGCAATCATTTCTTATGTTCGTCGTACTTTTGGTTCTGTAATAGGTGAACCAACTGCAGAGCGTATCAAGCACGAAATTGGTTCAGCTTACATTCAAGAAGGTGATGAAATTTTAGAAATGGAAGTGCACGGTCATAACCTTGCTGAAGGTGCGCCTCGCTCATTCAAACTAACCTCTCGTGATGTACAAGAAGCTCTTCAACAACCATTAAATGGTATTGTTGCAGCAGTACGCACAGCACTTGAAGAATGCCAACCAGAACACGCAGCAGATATTTTTGAACGCGGTATGGTGTTAACGGGTGGTGGTGCCTTATTACGCAACATTGATGTGTTGTTATCAAAAGAATGTGGTGTACCGGCAATCATCGCAGAAGAACCATTAACTTGCGTAGCTCGTGGTGGCGGTGAAGCAATCGAAATGATTGATATGCACGGCGGCGATATTTTTAGCGACGAAATTTAATCTCTAAAAGTGCGGTCAGAAAAATCGGCGTTTTTAATTCGTCTGATTTTTTGACCGCACTTTTCCTTTTAACCCTAGGACAGTGAATGAAACCCATTTTTGGTAAAGCACCACCATTAGGTATCCGACTCGCATTAGCAATGATTGCTTCGATGACACTCATTTTAGTTGATGGACAAACTTCATCAATGACGAAGGCTCGTAGTGTGATGGAAACTGCCGTTGGAGGCTTGTATTACCTTGCGAATGGGCCAAGAACAGTTCTAGATGGTGTATCAAGCAACTTGGTTGATACCAATAAGTTACTCATTGAAAATAAAGTATTGCGTGAGCAATTGCGTGAGAAAAATGCTGATCTTTTATTATTGGATCAACTCAAAGTAGAAAACCAACGTCTTCGTTTACTGCTTAATTCGCCTTTACGGACCGATGAATACAAAAAAATTGCTGAAGTGCTTACTGCTGAAACTGATGTTTATCGTCAGCAAGTGGTGATTAATCAAGGGGAACGTGATGGTGCGTATGTTGGTCAGCCTGTGATTGATGAAAAAGGAATGATTGGTCAGATTATATCTGTCGGTGAGAACACCAGCCGAGTCTTGCTTTTAACGGATGTAACCCATTCTATCCCAGTGCAAGTTTTACGTAATGATGTACGCGTGATCGCGAGTGGTACAGGACACTCTGATGAACTTACCTTAGATAATGTGCCTCGTTCCGTGGATATTGAAAAAGGCGATTTATTGGTGACTTCCGGTTTAGGCGGTCGCTTTGTAGAAGGCTATCCGGTGGCAGTCGTACAAAGTGTGTCTCGCGATGGTTCTAATTATTTTGCAACAGTGAAAGCGAAACCTTTAGCTGAATTAGATCGTTTACGTTATTTACTTTTACTCTGGCCGAGCAATCTTGATATGTCGAAAGTGAAATCCATGTCACCAGAAGAAGTGCGTCGTTTAGTACAGCAACGTTTAGAAAGCCAAGCCCATGAAGCGACACATTCTGTGAGTAAAACCAAGATTACGGATGACCAAGCGGATAGCACTCAACCGCATACAGGAAAAGAAATCTTGGATCCTGAAATTCCAACCACAATGCCTCAACAAGAGGAACCGGTTTCTCCAGATCAACAAGAACATAGGGATGAAGACTAATGCAAGGGCGTTTTATTTTTCAATGGGCGACCATTTTATGCTTCTTTGTTGTAGCATTAGTGATGGAGTTAGCACCATGGCCAGCAGGCTTTCAAGCCTTTAAACCTTCTTGGTTGATTTTAGTCTTGCTTTACTGGACTCTTGCTTTACCTGATAGAGTAAGCATTGGTTGGGCGTTTTTACTCGGGGTTTTATGGGATATTGTGCTAGGCTCTATTCTAGGCGTGCATGGATTAGTGCTTTCTGTCGCCTTCTATTTTGTTTCCAAATATTACTTAATGTTGCGCAATCTTTCCCTTTGGTTTCAAAGTTTATTGGTCCTTCTTTTCGTTTTTGCCATTCGAGTGGCTATTTTCTTGGTTGAATTCTCTTTACATGGGGCATTTTTTAACTGGCAGGAAATCTTTGGCGCCATCGCATCAGGCGTGTTATGGCCGTGGGTATTCTTATTGATGCGCACTGCACGCCGACGAGTCGGATTGCATTAATCATAAAAAAAGCTGATGAAGATATTCATCAGCTTTTCTTTTTAGTTTTTACGACGATAGTTTGTTTTTCTTGTCGTAGTATTTCTCGTTTGAGGCGTAGGATTGCGTTTTAAACGATAAGGTTTTGGAATATCAGTAATCAATGAATTCGGGTCATATTGACTGACGGGAATAGAATGCCCAATGTATTCTTCAATTGCCGGTAAATTCATCGCATATTCTTCACAAGCAAAGCTGATAGATACACCACTTTCACCCGCTCGACCAGTACGGCCAATACGGTGAACGTAATCTTCTCGATCATCAGGTAAATCAAAGTTAAAGACGTGTGTCACATCTGGAATATGTAACCCACGTGCGGCAACATCGGTTGCGACGAGAATATCGAGTTCCCCATCGGTAAATTGTTTGAGCAATGAAAGACGTTTTTTCTGTGCTACATCACCCGTGAGCAATCCCACTCGATGACCATCTGCGGCTAAATAGCCCCAAATTTCTTCACATTTATGTTTAGTATTCGCAAAAACAATGCAACGCTCTGGCCATTCCTCTTCCATTAACGTGAGCAAGAGAGGAATTTTGTCTTCATTTGACGGATAGAACAGTTCCTCTTTAATTCGATGCCCCGTTTTTTGTTCTGGTTCAATTTCAATGTATTCTGGGGAATTCATATCTTCAAAGGCAAGTTCTCGTACTTTGTAAGAGAGCGTTGCAGAAAAGAGCATGGTGAGTCGTTCTTGCGGAGAAGGACATTTACGTAATAAATAACGAATATCACGAATGAAACCTAAATCAAACATACGATCCGCTTCGTCCAATACTACGACTTGGATATCATCTAAACGGATAATCCCTTGTTTCACGTAGTCAATTACACGACCAGTGGTACCAATTAAAATATCCACACCGGCTTCAATCGCTTTAAGTTGTTTATCATAGCCATCCCCACCATAAGCCAGTGCGGTTCGTAATCCACTTGTTTTTGCTAATAATTCTGCATCATGATTAATTTGTACAGCCAGTTCACGGGTTGGAGCAAGAATTAATGCGCGAGGTTGATTGGTAGCAAAATCAGGTTGATGCGTTAATAAATGATGAAATGTTGCCGTTAAAAATGCCATTGTTTTACCAGTGCCGGTTTGCGCTTGGCCAGCAACATCTTTTCCTTGTAAGGTAATAGGTAACGATAACGCTTGAATAGGGGTGCAATATTCAAATCCCTTGTCTTGTAGGGCTTTTTGTACGATAGGATGTAATGGAAGATCAGCAAACCGCTGCTGACTTAAATAATTTTCTTGCATAATAAATAACAGGTTCTCAGAAATAAATGGGGCTAAGGATACCACGAAGTCGGAAAAATATCCTTAAAAATAAAATGCTTATTAATAGGTTTAAGCTTGGGATTGAGAAGATTGGGTTCGTTCCCATTTTCTTGCAATATAGCTACAAGTTGGGTGCAAAGTGAGCTTTTTAGCCTGGATGAAATGAATTAAGGCTTGATAGAGTTTGTCTGCCACACCTTGCCCTCGAAGAGAATCATCAACAAATGTATGATTAGCATTAATGGTATCGGGTTTTTCATAAAAATAGGTGAGTTTCGCGATTTTCTTGCCTTGCTCATCGAGCAAGAAAAACTCGCCCTGTTCACCATTATCGTGATGCTGAAGACTCATTTGATACTCCATTCATCACTGAGATTGGGATCCATAGCAAAATCTGCAGTATCACTTGGAATGGCTTTTTCTTCTGCAGCCCATTCCCCTAAATCAATGAGTTGGCAACGTTTGCTACAAAAAGGGCGAAATTGGCTTTCCTGTGTCCAAAGTACAGGCTTTTGGCATGTCGGGCAGGGGACTTCAAAAATTTCATCAGACATTTTTCTTTCTCGATTCACTTAAATAAAATTGGTGCAATTCTAGCACTTTTTGTTTTAAGTGCGGTAAGTTTTCAGGCAATTTTGCATCATTTGAAATGATATCATCCGCCCATTTTAATCGTTCTTCACGGCTGACTTGTGCATTCATAATGGCTTGAATTTGCTGAATATTATTATGATCTCTCGATGACGCACGAGCCAGCTGAGTTTCAGGTTTTACATCGACAACAAGTATGCGGTCGCAAAGCGTAGTGAGCTTATTTTCAATGAGTAATGGGACGACAAATAACGTATAAGGAGCACTCTGGCTGTTTAACTGGGCCAACATCCTTTCGCGAATAGCGGGATGTAATAAATGATTGAGCCAGTTTTTCTCATTTTCGTCTGCAAATACTTTTTTTCGTAGCTCGGCCCGATTTAATTCGCCTTCTTCAGTCAAAATTGATTTACCAAAGTGCTCAGCAATTTGAGCAAGTAGCGGCGAGCCTTTTTCAACCACTTCTCTTGCCACAATATCTGCATCAACAATGGGGACACCAAGTTCAACAAAAAGATTTGCAATCGTGCTTTTTCCACTACCGATGCCGCCAGTGAGGCCCACAATATAAGTCATAATATTCCTTGCTACTTGATTTAGAGGGGATGCTTCGCATCTATCCTTTAAATATAATATTTTCCAACGTTGCCAATATATTACATTTATAGGGTTATTGCACTGGTGATGATTAAAGATAAGCAAAGAAAGGGACCGAAAGGTAAAACGGACTTACGAGAAATCCAATAAGCCATTATGCCTAATAGACAAGCAATGAATAAGAAAAGTGGTAAATGTGTGATGGTGAGATAAGTCCCGATTCCTAAAGCGAACCAATAATCGCCACGGCCTAACGCTTCCTTCTTATAAAACCATTTAGACAAATGATAGATAATATAAAAAATACCGAAAAAACTAACCGCACTTTCTAAACTTTGAGAAAGCGTCAGAATTGAAAATTCTTGATGTGCGCCGAATAAACCTAGGAAAAATAAAAAGAGGCAAGGTGTCGGTGAAATCAGTTGATAATGCCAGTCTAGCCAACTGATAACAAACAGTAGACTAAGCGTAATCGCTAGCCATAAAGTAAATAATTCATCCTGAAGAAAATAATAGAGTACAGCAAAACTGAGTCCAAACCCTAAAAAATAAAGACAAATATGACCGCACTTTTGAGATTGAATCGCTGCTTTTTCGCTATGGAAAATAGGACTGTTTTCAGGATAAAGTTCGATATAGTTCTGATAAATTTCTTGTTGTAGATTGGGGATAAAACGATCAATATAAAGCCAAACAAAGATACCCGCTAAACCACCCAATAAGAAAAAGGCTAATATCATCATTGGATTACGGATCCCATATTAAAAATCGGCAGATACATGCCCATCATAATAATACCGATTAAACTACCAATGATGAGCATCATTAAAGGCTCTAAAAGTTGGGAAAGTAAATCAATTTGATGATTGAGCTTTTCTTGATAGTTATCAGCAATATGACGCAACATCAACGCAAGTTTTCCACTTTTTTCTCCAATCTGTAGCATTTGTTGTGCTTCCATTGGGAAAAGATGACTACTGACACTTTCTGAAAATGGATAACCTTGCGAAACCCACTGTAAAATTGACCGCACTTCTTGTTGTAGCAGAATATCACCTTTTAAGGTACGTTGTGTTTGCCAGGTTTGTTGTTTGGGGAGGAAGCTATTTAAGGCTGGCGTTAATGCCACTCCGGATTGAAGCATTAATTGGAGGTTATGGCTAAAACTGATTAGGCGAGAAAGGCAAATGATATTGCCCCAAATTGGCATGCGGCTAATTAGTGCATTCTTTTTTTGATTTAGCCAAAGGGAATGTTTTAATGCCATCTTCAACATAAAAATAGCGAAAGTGCAGGCAATCATTAACGCAACAAAATGATGTTGTAGGAATTGAGACATGGCTAATAACACAGCAGTCAATGTAGGCAATTCAGCGGAATTTTCGCCATACATTTCAGCAAATTGCGGTACAACGAAGAGTAATAAAATCAACGTAAGTGAAAGCGAAATACCTAATACCATGGCAGGATAAAGCATAATTTTTTGCAATTTGCGTTGAAGCGTTAATGATTGTGTTCGACGTTCTGCAATTTTAGTGCATACCTCTGCCAGTTTTCCTGTCATTTCTCCCACTTGAATAAGTTGAATCTCTTGAAAGTTTAAATACTTTCCTTGTATTTCCAAGCTTTGTGAAAACGGAAGACCACTTTCAATTAACTCAATTAAGGCGCTAAGCCACTGATGCAAACCCAATTGTGTGCAGTTGTCTTGCAAAATATGTAATGCATTTTTTAATGGAATGGCAGAACTGAGCAATGTAGCCAGTTGATTCAATAAAGCACTGATTTCTGCATTTTTCGGTTTCTGATTAAGTTGCCAATCTTGTTGCAAGCGAATGTGACTAAAACCTTTTGCAATTAACAGAAATTGTGCGGCTTGTTTAGATTGAGCAACAAGGCTACCTTTTTGCCATTGTTGCCGCTGATCATAGGCTTGGAAGTAAAAGAGTTTTTGTTTTGCCATAGAGACTCCTATTTTTTGCCTAACACGCGTTGAATTTCATCGAGATCGGTGACTTGATCTTTTACTTTTTCTAATGCGCTTTGATAAAGTGAGTCAAAATCGGTTTGGTAACGGTTGTTTTCACATTGTAAAAATTGATACACCCCAATACGCCCCCGATATCCCTGATGGCAATCGCAAGACTCACTAAAATGTTGACTGCACTTTAAGCAACGTTTACGCACCAATCGCTGTGCGATAACTAATAAGAGACTATTTTCAATTTCGTGAGATTGAATGCCTAATTGCTGTAAGCGTGAAATTGCTGAGATGGCATCGTTGGTATGTAAGGTAGAAAGCACTAAATGGCCAGTTTGAGCTGCTCTTAATGCCATTAATGCACTTTCTTCATCTCGAATTTCACCAAGCATAATAATGTCGGGGTCTTGTCGTAAAAATGTGCGAAGTAATCGACTAAAATCTAAACCAATTTGTGGATTTACTTGAGTTTGAATGATGCCTTCTAATTCAATTTCAACGGGATCCTCTGCCGTCATAATATGTTTATCTGGCGTATTGAGCCATTGAAGTGCGGTATAAAGTGAGATACTTTTTCCACTTCCTGTTGGTCCCGTTACAAGGATTAAACCCTGAGGTTGACCGAGTGCATGTTGAAATTGATTTTGTTGGTTTTGTGTCATACCCAATTCAGCAAAACTTAACTGAACAGGTTTATTTTGTTGCAATCGTAATACCGCTTTTTCTCCCCAATGCGTGGGCAAGGTAGAAAGGCGGAAATCTAAAATATCGGAGAATGTCGTTTTGAATTGAAAACGGCCATCTTGTGGTAGCCGAGTTTCACTGATATCCAGTTTGGCTAAGAGTTTTAAACGAGAAATCACACGATTGGCGAGTGATTTACTGATAATCGGCTGTGGTTGTAGTACGCCATCAATACGCAAACGAACCAAAAGGCCATTTGGCTGAGTTTCTAAATGAATATCGGAGGCATTTTTTTGCAGGGCGGTTTCAAAAATACCATTTAATAATTGAATAACGGGTTCATCTTCATTAGATAAATTGGCAGTGCTTTCGTCTTCTGAATGATGATAAAACGTCGCTTGTTCTTCTATTTGATTGGCTTTCGGTGCAAGGGATTGTAAAAGTTGTTTGAGTTGATGTGTTTCAAATAAAATTGGCTCAACCAATTTTCCACTTAAAAAAGCAAAGGTTTCACAAGCCGCAAGATTATTCAGCGAATCCACCGCAAGCCATAAATGGTGTTCATCTTCTTTAAGTGGTAGCGCAAAGTAACGCAACAGCAATGCTTGTTGCTGTTGGTTTTGTTGCCAATATTGTGGCGAGATCTGATAAATCTCGCCATTTTTTGCGATTGCTTGATAGGCCATGTTTCGCTATTTGGTAGGAGAGCAGAAGCCCGCAGGGAATAAATCCGCATTGCTCGGGCAAGCGGTTGTCCAGGTCACACCTGATGAGGTTGAGCCTGTCGCCGTTAAAGAATAACTGATCCCATCCAATGCGCCATTTCCTGTTACCGTAATCACACCCGATTTCGTGGTAATGGATTTAACATAGCCTTTTGCAGTAGTAATGTCTGCTGTAATGCCATTTGAACCACCAGAACAGTTTGTTGGGGCATTGGTGCTATAGACACATAATTCCACATCAGATTTATAAGGTGCAGAAGCTTGCAATAATTCGGAGATGGCTGCTTTTTTGGTATAATTTTGATAAGACGGAATGGCGATCGTCGCGAGAATAGCAATAATCGCAATCACGATCATCAATTCAATTAACGTAAAACCTTTATGTAAGGGTTTAGAAAAAGTCAGTTTCATTAAATTAAATTTCCTTTTGGTTGAATAAAAAAATGCCAGAATTTTGGCTGCAACATTGTGTAAAAGGGAAAGATGAAAGTAAAATTGACCGCACTTCTTTTGCGATCGAGATCGCAAAAATGAAATTTAATCGCAGAAAAACAGATGAATAAGATAAAAAATGGCTGGTTAAGCCAAACAAGAAAAGTAATTTCACCACATTTTGATGAACGTCCTAATGTAGAGGATATTTCATTACTCGTCATTCATTACATCAGTTTGCCGCCAGAACAATTTGGTGGGGGATATGTAGATGATTTTTTCCAAGGAAAACTCGATCCCACTATCCATCCTTATTTTGAAGAGATTTATCAATTTCGAGTGTCAGCCCATTGTTTAATTGAACGGGATGGCAAGGTGACGCAATATGTGAGTTTCGATGATAGAGCATGGCATGCGGGGCTTTCTTGTTTTGAAGGTCGGGATAAATGCAATGATTTTGCGATTGGGATTGAGCTAGAGGGCAGTAATGAACAACCTTTTACAGAGGAACAATACCAAGTGCTTGCTGCATTAACACGAGATATCATGCAAGCTTATCCGAAAATAACGCTCGATCGTATCGTTGGTCATTGCGATATTTCGCCTGGTCGTAAGATCGATCCAGGTCAATATTTTGAGTGGGAACGCTATTTAGCGTTAGTCAAAAAAGGCTTGGATAAAAAATAACCACTAAAATTTTTGATTGAATGTGAGTAAGATAATTTCTGTGAATAAGTCTTATCTTAATGAAATTAAAGAGGAAATTTTCTCTCTAGAATTGAAGATAAAATGCTGAAAAGAGTTATGCAACACTCGCCATTTGCTCAATCACAATTTTATCCACAGAAATATTGAATAACTCACAGTTGTTATTTCTTCACCAAGCAAGGAATGTTTAAAGTAAAAAAATGGCTGAATTTTTGACCGCACTTTGATGAGAAAAAGTGCGGTCATTTTTTTCAGAAAATTTTTTGATTAAAGGTTATGCAAACATGAAAAAAGTGAAGTGAGAAAAGCATTTTTTGATCTTTATACACAGTTAAATTTAGACTATCCAAGTGTTATCCACAAAGTTATCCACAACAGGGTAAATATGCCCATTCGGTTGATAAAAAAGCGAATTTATGAAACAATCTGCAAATTATTTTTGTACAAAATTTAAGGTGAACGATAGTGATCGATTTTGATGGCTACCGTCCAAATGTAGGCATTGTCATTTGTAATCGCAAAGGACAGGTGCTTTGGGCTAAACGATACGGGCAGAATTCGTGGCAATTCCCGCAAGGTGGGATTAACGATAATGAAAGTGCTGAACAAGCCATGTATCGTGAATTATATGAAGAGGTTGGTTTGCAACCAAAAGATGTGAAGGTGCTTTACGCGTCTAAACATTGGTTGCGTTATAAACTACCAAAAAGATTGCTGCGTTATGACAGCAAACCGGTGTGTATTGGGCAAAAACAACGTTGGTTTTTGTTGCAATTAGTGGGTGATGAAAAAAATATTAATATGAACACAACAAAATCCCCGGAATTTGATGGTTGGCGTTGGGTGAGCTTTTGGTATCCCGTACGTCAGGTTGTGTCCTTTAAGAAAGATGTTTATCGCAAAGCGATGAAAGAGTTTGCTCAAGTAATGTTTGGCAACGAAAAGACATTACTTGAAAATACGCAAGAGCATGAGGCAAATAAACCTTATCATGCGCCGCGTAAAAGTGGTTTTTCTAAATATCAAAAGCGTTCATCTTATAAGTCAAGGGGACAATAATGCTCACTTTTATTCTACTTTGTTTGCTTGTTGGGTCTGTTGTTGGTTTTCTCGCTGGATTATTTGGCATCGGTGGCGGATTAATTATTGTCCCAACCTTGGTTTATTTATTGCCGATGATGGGTATTCCTGATCAAATGTTGATGTCCACAGCCTTAGGAACTTCATTTGCGACCATTGTGATTACCGGATTTTCTTCTGCGCAGCGTCATCATAAACTAGGCAATATAGAGTGGAATGCCGTTAAAGTATTGGCACCGATGGTCATGATTTCGGTCTTTATCTCTGGTTTGTTTATTGGCAAGCTTGATCGTGAGGTATCCGCTAAAATCTTTGCCTGTTTAGTCGTGTATTTAGCGACCAAAATGGTGATTTCTATTAAGAAAAGCACAGGGAAAACCAAACCTTTAACAATGCAAGCTTCTGTTATTGGTGGTATTTTAATTGGGATGGCATCAAGCGCAGCAGGCATTGGCGGCGGTGGTTTTATCGTGCCATTTTTAAATTCCCGCGGGATTGATATGAAAAAAGCCATCGGTTCTTCTGCATTCTGTGGTGCACTTCTTGGTTTATCTGGCATGTTTAGCTTTATGGTGAGTGGTTGGGGCAACCCTTCCATGCCGGATTATTCCCTAGGTTATATTTATTTACCCGCAGTGCTCGGTATTACGGCCTCCTCATTTTTCACTTCTAAATTAGGGGCAACAGCGACCTCAAAACTCCCTGTATCAACCTTGAAAAAAGGCTTCGCCTTGCTATTAATTGCAATCGCAGTTGATATGTTTATGAAATAAGGAATGTTATGAATTCAGAATTTTTGATGCTGCCACATTTTGATCCGACTATTTTCACTTTTGGTGATAGCAATATAGGGCTGCGTTGGTATGGCTTAATGTATCTATTAGGTTTTATTTTTGCTCGTTGGCTAGCGGTTCGTCGTGCCAATCAGTCAAACAGTGGCTGGACCGTCGATCAAGTAGATACGTTACTTTTTAATGGCTTTATGGGCGTGTTCTTAGGTGGTCGCATTGGGGATGTTTTCTTCTATAATTTTGATCATTTTGTGCAAGACCCGCTGTATTTATTTCGTGTTTGGGAAGGGGGAATGTCATTCCATGGAGGATTAATTGGGGTGATTATTTCAATGATTTGGACCTCTTATTCTCAAAAAAGAAGCTTCTGGCAGACGGCAGATTTTGTAGCGCCCTTGATTCCATTTGGCTTAGGGATGGGACGAATTGGTAATTTCATCAATTTAGAACTTTGGGGACGAGAAACGGATGTGTCTTGGGCCATGATTTTCCCAAATGATCCATTGTTATTACCACGCCATCCTTCACAGCTTTATGAAGCATTCTTAGAAGGTTTCGTGCTGTTTATTATTCTGAATGTCTTTATTAAAAAGCCTCGTCCTGTGGGTTCAGTGGCTGGATTATTCCTGATTTGTTACGGTATTTTCCGTTTTATCGTTGAATATGTTCGTGAGCCCGAAGTAGAGTCTTTCTTAGGCATCATGACACGTGGACAAGCGCTTTGTTTGCCGATGATTATTGGCGGTGGGTTAATTATGGCATGGGCATACAATCGCTCGAAAAGTGCGGTTCATCAGTAAGGAGTTTTTTTATGAAACAATATTTAGATCTTTGTCGACGCATTGTAAATGAAGGTGAGTGGGTTGCTAATGAGCGTACTGGCAAGCGTTGCCTTACAGTGATTAATGCGGATTTAGAATATGATGTTGCCAATAATCAATTCCCCTTAATTACTACGCGTAAAAGCTATTGGAAAGCGGCAATTGCGGAGTTTTTAGGTTATATCCGTGGTTATGATAACGCCGCGGACTTCCGCAAGCTTGGTACCAAAACATGGGATGCAAATGCCAATGAAAATGCCGCTTGGCTTGCCAATCCACATCGTAAAGGCACCGATGATATGGGGCGCGTTTATGGCGTACAAGGCAGAGCATGGCGTAAACCGAATGGCGAAACCATCGATCAACTTCGTAAAATTGTGAACAATTTAAGCCGAGGGATTGATGATCGTGGTGAAATCCTGACTTTCTTCAACCCAGGTGAATTTGATCTAGGCTGTTTGCGTCCTTGCATGCACACACATACTTTCTCTTTAGTAGGCGATACATTGCACTTAACGAGCTACCAACGCTCTTGTGATGTGCCACTTGGCTTAAACTTCAATCAAATTCAGGTCTTTACTTTTCTTGCTTTGATGGCGCAAATTACCGGCAATAAACCGGGTAAGGCATATCATAAAATTGTAAATGCGCATATTTATGAAGACCAACTTGAGTTAATGCGTGATGTGCAATTAAAACGTGAACCATTCCCTTCACCACAATTAGAAATTAATCCTGATATTAAAACCCTTGAAGATCTTGAAACTTGGGTAACGATGGATGATTTCAAGGTGGTGGGTTATCAATCTCACGAACCAATCAAATATCCTTTCTCTGTTTAGGCATTCAAAGTGCGGTCAGATTTAGACGAGAAATTTATGCAACACGCCCTGATGCTTGCCGATCGTGCAGAGGCACTCGGCGAGATTCCAGTCGGGGCTGTGTTGGTAGATGATGAAGGAAATATTCTCGGTGAAGGCTGGAATTTATCTATCATTGAAAATGATCCGACCGCTCACGCTGAAATTGTCGCATTGCGTAATGCCGCACAAAATATTCAAAATTATCGTCTGCTCAATACCACACTTTATGTCACCCTTGAGCCTTGTACTATGTGTGCTGGCGCGATTTTACATAGCCGGATTAAACGATTAGTCTTCGGTGCGTCAGATTATAAAACGGGGGCTGTAGGTTCTCGCTTTCACTTCTTTGATGAGTATAAAATGAATCATACGTTAGAAATTACCTCTGGCGTGCTGGCAGAAAAGTGCGGCCAGAAATTGAGTGATTTTTTTAAAAAAAGACGAGAGCAGAAAAAGGAAGAAAAGCGGGGAAAAAATCTCCCGCTTGATGTTGAGCCACAATCTTAAATTTGCCAATCAATTTCAGTTAAATCATGTTGCTTTAAGTATTCGTTGGTTTTAGAAAAGTGATGACATCCTAGAAAACCACGATGTGCAGAAAGTGGAGAAGGGTGCGGGGCTGTTAAAACATAATGACGATTGCGATCAATTAATTGCCCTTTTTTCTGTGCATGACTTCCCCAAAGTAAAAATACTACTTTTTCACGGTGTTCATTGAGTGCTGCAATTACTTGGTCTGTGAAGATTTCCCAACCAAATTTAGCGTGTGAATGAGCCATGCCACGTTCTACGGTCAGCACGGTGTTAAGCAGCAGTACACCTTGCTCCGCCCATTTCACTAAGTAGCCATGATTTGGCATGTGAAAACCTGGAATGTCGTTAGCCAATTCTTTGTACATATTCAGTAGAGAAGGGGGAATTGCCACTTCAGGTTTCACCGAAAAAGCTAAACCGTGCGCTTGATTTGGGCCATGGTAGGGATCCTGTCCTAAAATGACGACTTTCACCTCATCAAATGTCGTATATTTAAAGGCATTAAACACTTCGTCTTGCGGTGGGTAAATGGTTTTCCCCGCGAGTCGCTCTTGATGAACTTGTTGTAGAATGTGTTTAAAGTAAGGTTTTTCTTTCTCTTGACCGATAACATCTGTCCAGGTTTTCATTCTGTATTTCCTTATTGAATAAGCTTGAGCACATTATAAATGAAATTGCTTAGAAAGGCTTTATCTGAGAATTTTGTTAATGCTTTGTTAAAAGTGTGGGTGTATTGAGTCCTTGCTGTGGCTGAAACTTTAATCTAGATCAATTTTTAAAAATTAGTCAGAAAAAAGAACCTGTTTTAGGTCAAAATTAATTGAATTCTTCAAATAGTTTGATAAAATTTGCACAGTTTAATAAATATACAATCGCCAAATTAGGAGGCACTTTATGATCAAAGGTATTCAAATTACTCAAGCAGCAAATGACAATCTTTTAAACTCGTTCTGGTTATTAGACAGCGAAAAAAATGAAGCTCGTTGTTTATGTGCAAAAGCTGAATTCGCAGAAGACCAAGTAGTAGCAGTGAGCGAATTAGGCCAAATCGAATACCGTGAATTACCGGTAAACGTAGCACCAACTGTTAAAGTTGAAGGTGGTCAACACTTAAACGTAAACGTATTACGTCGTGAAACTTTAGAAGATGCAGTAAACAACCCGGATAAATACCCTCAATTAACTATCCGTGTTTCTGGTTACGCAGTACGTTTCAACTCTTTAACACCAGAACAACAACGCGACGTTATTACTCGTACTTTCACTGAAAGCCTATAATTTCAGTTTGAATGAAAAAAGAAACCCCGAAGTAATTCGGGGTTTTGTTCTATCTAAAAGGTTTGAAAATTTGACCGCACTTTCGCTTTATTTTGTGTAAAATACCTAATGTTTTTACACAAAGAGGTATTTATGAGAAAGTTATTTTTTAGTGGTCTAGTCCTTGCCTTAGTAGGTTGTTCATCAACTCCATCAAACCTAACGAAACAAGATTTTGTGGGAGATTGGTCTTGCTCAATCAAATATGAAGATATTGGAGTGGGAACTATTGATTTAATTTATCTTAAATCAGACGGTTCTCTTAAAGATGAGAATTTCATTTTTGATCATAGCTTAAGTAGATATGCTGAATTACCAATTAAAGACTATTTCTCTTCACCGTTAAAATATTTAACTATTGCTAATGGTAGTTGGAGTTTTAATAATAATTATTTGGTATACAAATTAAAAAAACAAAGTGCACAACGTTTAATTTATCCTGATACATTTGAGAAAATACAACAGACAAAGAGCTTTAAGAATATTGAGAAAAGTGCTTTTAACATTTATTCAAACAATATTGGTAAAGAGGATACTATCGAGTTGAAGGTGACTAAATTCTCAAGAGATAGATTCACGGTAGTTCAGCCTCTTACTAAAACATACGAAGGCGAGTGTGTACGTAAAGATAAAGCTGAGAATAAATTTAATGGTTTTTTAGAAGCACTTAAAGAAATATTTAAAGTTAAGTAATGTAAAAGCCTCTTATTAAGAGGCTTTTACATATTAATATTTAGTTTATTATTGTTTTTTTAATTTTTCTGCATTTTGATGAGTGCATTTTCTTTTTCTCCAAATTTTTTTCCAGCATATTGGCAAACTTTTGCTGATATGAGAGATAAAGGAGTGGTATTTTGCATTTCTATTTTTTGTGCTTTTTCGGGGATGTCAAAAAGTTTTTCACCTTGAGCAAAGAACTGAGTATATACTTCAAACTGATTGTTTGCGCTGAGTATAGCCGTCTTATCTGCACAATTTACCGTTGTTAGTTTTTTCATCGACGTGCCTTTTAGAGCTCGATCAGATGAGCTTATATTAGTTATTAAATAGTACGACAGCTCATTGGAGTTATCAGAATTAACACGGATGCTTGATTTATCTAGATAAAGAGGATCTTGACCATTTAGGACTTTTAAGTATCTATCTTGTTGCGGTAGTTCTTGATTTGGTAATAGTTTTAGTTGTGAACAACCAATACAAAACAAGCTGATTAATGTGATAGTTACAAATCTTTTCATAGGATTCCCTAGGGATATTGGTATTGATTGAGCCATACTGGGGATTATAGCATTAATTTTTAAATAAAAAACTCACCATATACATCCTTTCATCCCTAGCGATTTCTGCGCTTTTCAGGTACAATCCGCCAGTTAAATTTAATGATTTTTGAGAAAACTAATCTATTTATGAAGAATATTCGCAACTTTTCTATTATTGCCCATATTGACCACGGTAAATCGACCCTTTCTGACCGATTAATTCAGACCTGTGGGGGGCTTTCAGATCGTGAAATGGAAGCGCAGGTGTTGGATTCCATGGATCTTGAGCGTGAGCGTGGCATTACCATTAAAGCGCAAAGTGTAACCTTAAATTATCAAGCCAAAGACGGTGAAACTTACCAATTAAACTTTATCGATACACCAGGGCACGTGGACTTCTCTTATGAAGTATCACGCTCTCTTGCAGCTTGTGAAGGGGCATTGTTGGTTGTGGATGCAGGACAGGGCGTAGAAGCACAAACCTTAGCAAACTGCTACACCGCCATTGAAATGGATTTAGAAGTGGTACCGATTTTAAATAAAATCGACTTACCGGCAGCGGATCCTGAACGTGTTGCAGAAGAAATTGAAGACATCGTCGGTATTGATGCGATGGAGGCGGTACGTTGTTCGGCAAAAACTGGTGTGGGTATCGAAGATGTATTAGAAGAAATTGTTGCGAAAATTCCTGCACCAGAAGGTGATCCTGATGCACCGTTACAAGCCTTGATTATTGACTCTTGGTTCGATAACTATTTAGGCGTGGTGTCATTAGTTCGTATTAAGAATGGTGTGTTGCGTAAAGGTGACAAAATCAAAGTAATGTCCACCGGGCAAGCTTACAACGTCGATCGTCTAGGTATTTTCACGCCAAAACAAGTGGATACGACTGTATTAAATACCGGCGAAGTAGGTTGGGTTGTTTGTGCGATTAAAGATATTTTAGGGGCACCAGTAGGGGATACCTTAACGCATCAACACAATCCAGCAAGCCATGTATTGCCAGGTTTTAAGAAAGTAAAACCGCAGGTTTATGCTGGTTTATTCCCTGTTAGCTCTGACGATTATGAAGCTTTCCGTGATGCGTTAGGTAAATTAAGCCTAAACGATGCATCACTTTTCTATGAGCCAGAAAACTCAACGGCTTTAGGTTTTGGTTTCCGTTGTGGCTTCTTGGGGCTTTTACACATGGAGATCATTCAAGAGCGTTTAGAACGTGAATACGATCTTGATTTGATTACCACAGCACCAACTGTAATTTATGAAGTTGAAATGACCAATGGTGAAGTGGTTTATGTGGATAGTCCATCAAAACTGCCACCATTAAATAATATTGCGGAAATTCGTGAGCCAATTGCAGAGTGTAATATGCTCGTGCCACAGGAATTCTTAGGTAACGTGATTACCCTTTGTGTGGAAAAACGTGGTGTACAAACTAATATGGTATATCACGGTAACCAAATTGCGTTAACTTATGAAATCCCAATGGGCGAAGTAGTCTTAGATTTCTTCGATCGTTTGAAATCAACATCGCGTGGTTATGCGTCTTTGGATTATGGTTTCAAACGTTTCCAAGCAGCGGACATGGTGCGCGTGGATATCATGATCAACGGTGATCGTGTTGATGCGTTAGCGTTAATTGTTCACAAAGATAATGCGCCTTATCGTGGTCGTGAGTTAGTTGAAAAAATGCGCGAGCTTATTCCACGTCAACAATTTGATATCGCGATCCAAGCAGCGATTGGTAACCACATTATTGCTCGTTCAACGGTAAAACAATTGCGTAAAAACGTATTAGCAAAATGTTATGGTGGTGACGTGAGTCGTAAGAAAAAACTCTTACAGAAACAGAAAGAAGGTAAAAAACGAATGAAGTCTTTAGGTAACGTGGAAGTACCGCAAGAAGCATTTTTAGCGATCTTACACGTTGGTAAGGATAAATAGGAAAGAGCTATGTCGAATGTATTTTTTATTCTGTTGTTAGTCGTGGGCTTTGCCGGTTGGAAAGCGTTAGACCATTTCCAACTGCCTAACACATTTAGCATTTTATTGCTGATTTTGACCGCACTTTCTGGCATTTTATGGTGTTATCACCGCTTTGCCGTGATGCCAAGACGTCGTCGTCAAATCGCACGCGCAGAACAACGCTCAGGCAAAGCATTAACGGATGAAGAAAAAGCGAAAATTGAGCCTATTTCAGAAGGCTCAGAATTTATTTCTTCGCTTTTCCCTGTGTTATCCGTGGTATTCCTTGTGCGTTCATTTATTTTTGAGCCATTTCAAATTCCATCTGGATCAATGGAAGCGACCTTGCGCGTAGGGGATTTCCTCGTCGTGAACAAATATACTTATGGCATTAAAGATCCTATTTTCCAAAATACGATTATTGAAGGTAACAAACCAGAACGTGGTGATGTAATTGTGTTTAAAGCACCGGAGCAAGCGTTACTTCGTACAAGTTTAGGGGCAACACGAGCGGCTTATGCTGAAAATCTTGCGTTAACATCTAAAAACAATATGTCTGGTGTAGATTACATTAAACGTATTATAGGGAAAGGCGGTGACCGCATTATCCTTGATGTTGAAAAAAGTGCTTTAACACTGGTTTATGGCAAAGATGGCAAACCTTGCGAAGTAGATTGCCAAACTAAAGCGTTTGAATATAAACAAGAACCCACAAATCCAGCATTCCCAACGCAAGTGGAATATTTGGAAATCGGTGACGTGACACACAGTATTTTAGTGGAGCCAATGCGCCGTTATTCGGGGATTGAATTCTATCCACAAGAAGGTTTACCTACTGCAGAATGGATTGTGCCTGAAGGACAATATTTTGTGATGGGGGATAACCGTGATCATAGTGATGACAGCCGTTTTTGGGGATTTGTACCAGAAAAAAATATCGTGGGTAAAGCCACTTATATTTGGATGAGTTTAGAAAAAGAACCAAATGAGTGGCCTACAGGCTTCCGTTTAGACCGTTTCTTTACAAAAATTAATTAATATGAATCATTTAGATCGACTAGAACGAAAAATTGGTTATCAATTTTCCGATCTAAAAAATTTAAAATTGGCACTGACACACCGCAGTGCCTCCACTCAACATAATGAACGCCTAGAATTCCTAGGCGATTCGATTCTCAATTATGTCATCGCGGATGCGCTTTATCATCAATTTCCTCGTTGTAATGAAGGTGAACTTAGCCGAATGCGAGCCACATTAGTTCGTGAGCCAACCCTGGCGATGATTGCCCGCAATTTTGAGCTTGGGGATTATATGTCCTTAGGTTCTGGTGAATTGAAAAGTGGTGGCTTTCGTCGTGAATCTATTTTGGCGGATTGTGTTGAAGCGGTAATTGGCGCAATGGCATTAGATTCAAGCTTTGATAAAGCAGCAGATATTGTGCGTAGTTGGTATAAAACTTTACTCGCAGAAATTAAACCGGGTGATAACCAAAAAGATGCCAAAACGCGTTTACAAGAGTATTTACAAGGTAAGCATTTCGCCTTGCCAACTTATGAAGTGATTAAAATTGAAGGGGAAGCTCATTGCCAAACCTTCACCGTAGAATGTACGGTAAAAAACGTACCAAATATTGACCGCACTTTTATTGCAAAAGGTTCTAGCCGTCGTAAGGCAGAACAAGCGGCCGCAGAACAAATTTTAAAAATATTGGAAATAAAATGACCGAATTAAATCAAGAACAAGAGACCTATTGTGGTTTTATTGCTATTGTAGGCCGCCCAAATGTAGGGAAATCCACCCTGTTAAACAAAATTTTGGGGCAAAAAATCTCGATTACTTCCCGCAAGGCACAAACCACGCGTCACCGTATTGTGGGAATTAAAACCGAAGGCATCTACCAAGAAATTTATGTGGATACGCCGGGACTTCATATCGAAGAAAAACGAGCGATTAACCGTTTAATGAATCGTGCAGCCAGCTCAGCGATCGGGGATGTGGATCTTATTATTTTCGTCGTGGATGGCACACATTGGAATGCCGATGATGAAATGGTGTTAAACAAATTACGTAATGCCAAAGCGCCTGTTGTACTCGCTATCAACAAAGTTGATAACGTCAAGAATAAAGATGATTTGTTGCCATTTATTACTGATTTAGGCAGTAAGTTTGATTTCGCGCATATTGTGCCGATTTCTGCACAACGTGGTAATAACGTGCATCAATTAGAGAAAATTGTTCGTCAGTCCTTACGTAAAGGTGTTCATCACTTCCCTGAAGATTACGTGACCGATCGTTCACAACGTTTTATGGCGTCGGAAATTATCCGTGAAAAATTGATGCGCTTTACCGGTGAGGAATTACCTTATTCTGTGACCGTTGAAATTGAACAATTCAAAGTAAATGAGCGTGGTACTTACGAGATTAATGGTTTGATTTTAGTTGAGCGTGAAGGTCAAAAGAAAATGGTGATTGGTGCTCAAGGACAAAAAATTAAAACCATTGGTATGGAAGCGCGCGCTGACATGGAACGCTTATTTGATAATAAAGTACATCTAGAACTTTGGGTCAAAGTGAAGTCTGGTTGGGCGGACGATGAACGGGCCTTAAGAAGTTTGGGGTATATGGACGAATAAAAACTTGAGTAATACTCTATACTATTCTATTATTAGCGAAATTTTTATGTTTACTAATAAAAACAAGGAGATGGTAGATGAGTATCTATGCCTTAAAACCCAAATTTCAGAATTTACTTCGGCCTTTAGTTAGGCAATTAGCAGCAAAAGGCGTGACAGCAAATCAAGTTACGCTAATTGCTTGCTTACTTTCAATTTTATTAGGTGTGGTTCTCGCACTATTCCCGACATTTTCAACTCTTTTCTTCCTTATTCCTATTTGGTTGTTTTTACGTATGGCGTTAAATGCTGTTGATGGCATGCTAGCGCGTGAGTTTAATCAAAAAAGTCGATTAGGGGGTTATCTTAATGAAATTACTGATGTCGTCTCTGATGCAGCACTTTACCTTCCTTTTGCTTTTGTCGCGCCTTTTGATGGAGTTCAAATCTCAAGTATTATTTGGCTTGCGGCGTTGAGTGAGTTATGTGGCATTTTGGGGCAAGTTCAAGGCAAAACACGTCGTTATGATGGTCCAATGGGTAAAAGCGATCGTGCGTTTGTGTTTGGTGTACTCGGTTTACTCTATGCGGTGAATGGTAACTTGCATTCACTTTTCTGGTGGGTAGCCAATATCCTGATTATCTTGCTCATCGTGACTTGTATTAAGCGAGTAAAAAATGGATTAGCGGAAGTGGCAGAGTAATAGGAGTAAATATGATCGCGAGATTAATCGATTTTTTATTGTGTCGTTTTGCCTCTTTTATTACAGGTGTTCGACCTCAAGCAGCGATAGCTGAACAATCTTCAGAAGGGCATCGTGTCGTCTATTTTGCTAATCATAACAGCCATGGTGATTTCATCTTACTTTGGATTTCATTACCTTATGAAGTGAGAAAACAAACGCGTCCTGTTGCAGGCAAAGATTATTGGACGAAAGGCGCAATTCGTCGTTTTCTAGCTAATAAAGTGTTTAATATGTTACTTATTGAGCGTAATAGCCAAGATCCACAAGCGGCAATACGACAAATGACGGAAGCATTGGAGAATGATTCGCTTATTCTTTTCCCTGAAGGAACCCGTAAAACGGATGATGATTTGCCTCTCCAACCCTTTAAAAGTGGTTTGTATTATCTAGCAAAAGAAAATCTTGATTGTGAATTTGTCCCAGTTTGGATTAGTAATATGAATAATGTTTTACCAAAAGGCTTTATTTTACCGATCCCGTTGTTATGTGATCTTTATGTCGGTGAACCATTAAAGCTTGGGACAGATGAGACTAAAGGTGAATTTTTAACACGCGCTCAATCGGCATTATTAAGTTTAAACATCAGTGAAAAAGGCAAATCTTAGGAGTAAATGATGACGGAAATATGGCAACTCTTCGGTGGTTTATTTATCGCCTTAATTTTTGCTTCCACCGTGGGATATGTTTTAAAACGCAGATCGGGCGTGGATACACCTAACAGTGTTATTGATAACCTAAACGCACGCATCAATGCTTGGTGGGTGATGATTGGGATTATCTTTATTGCGAGCTTATTAGGCTTTTATGGCGTGATTGTGCTCTTTTTGATTATTTCATTTATGGGATTGCGTGAGTTTCTTTCTCTATTGAATATTCGTCGCGGCGATCATCTTGCACTCGCAGCCTGTTTTTATGTGATCTTGCCATTGCAATATTTTTTAGTCGCCATTGATTGGTTTAGTATGTTTACTATCTTCATTCCAGTATATGGCTTCTTATTTTTACCGATTCTTTCAGCATTACTGGGTGACCCTGCGAATTTCTTAGATCGTTCTACGAAAATTCAGTGGGCATTGATGATTAGTGTATTCTGTATTTCACATATTCCGGCTTTACTGACACTTGATATCTCAGGTTATGAAGGAAAAAATCTTCTATTAATGATTTTCTTAATCTTGGTGGTGCAGTCTAGCGATGTGTTGCAATATGTTTGGGGTAAACTCTTCGGCAAACATAAAATTGCGCCAACCTTGTCTCCATCAAAAACGGTAGAAGGCTTTGTCGGTGGTGTATTAAGCGCAAGTTTATTAGGTATGCTACTTCATTGGATGACACCATTTAATGCATGGCAGGCGTTTTTAATGAGTATGTTAATTTGCCTAATGGGATTCTTAGGTGGACTCGTGATGTCAGCAATGAAACGCAGTATGGGCGTGAAAGACTGGGGGAATATGATCAGCGGTCATGGCGGTATTTTAGATCGTATGGATTCGCTTTGTTTCTCCGCACCAATTTTCTTCCATGTTGTGCGTTATTTCTGGGCTTAGTCATAAATCATAAAATAAAAAAAGAGCGGTTAATTAACCGCTCTTTTTTATTATTGCTGATAAGTTTCTAAGAATCGAGCCAGTTTGCCAATCGCTTCTTCTAATTGGCCAGCATAAGGGAGAGTCACCACACGGAAGTGATCAGGCGAGTGCCAGTTAAAGCCTTTACCATGTACTAAAAGCACTTTCTCTTTGCGTAGTAAATCGAGTACAAATTTTTCATCACTATGAATGTTGAATTTTTTGATGTCGAGTTTCGGGAACATATACATTGCCCCCATTGGTTTTACGCAGCTAACACCAGGGATTTGAGTGAGTAACTCATAGGCTTTATTACGTTGTTCCAGTAAACGACCGCCAGGTTGAATAAATTCATTAATACTTTGATAGCCACCTAATGCGGTTTGAATGGCATGCTGCATTGGTACGTTTGCACATAAACGCATAGACGCCAGCATATCTAAGCCTTCAATATAGCCTTTTGCGTGTTGTTTTGGCCCATTTAAAATCATCCAACCTTGACGGAAACCTGCAACACGATACGCTTTTGATAAACCATTGAATGTAATTGTTAATACATCTGGAGCAAGGGCGGCGATATGATGGTGGACAGCACCATCGTAGAGAATTTTGTCATAAATTTCATCCGCAAAAATAATCAGATTATTTTCACGTGCTACTTCGATAATTTCTTCGAGCAATGCTTTACTGTATACCGCACCAGTCGGGTTATTTGGGTTGATCACCACGATAGCTTTCGTTTTGGCATTGACTTTCGCGCGAATATCATCAATAGCAGGGAACCAGCCTGCTTCTTCATCACATAAATAATGTACCGCTTTCCCGCCAGAAAGCGTTACAGCCGCTGTCCATAACGGATAATCTGGCATTGGTACTAATACCTCATCACCATCATTAAGAAGGGCTTGCATTGACATGGTAATCAATTCAGATACACCATTCCCGATGTACACATCGTTTACCGTTGAATCATGAATACCTTTGGATTGGTAGTATTGCACGATAGCTTTACGTGCGGAATACAAGCCTTTAGAGTCACAATAACCTTGTGCAGAAGGTAAGTTTCGGATGACATCAACTAAAATTTCATCTGGCGCTTCAAAGCCAAATGGGGCAGGGTTACCGATATTCAGTTTTAAGATTTTGTTGCCTTCTTCTTCTAGGCGTAAAGCTTCTTTGTGAACCGGTCCGCGAATATCGTAGCAAACGTGTTCTAATTTGTCTGATTTTGGAAATGAGCGCATTAATAACATCCTATGATAATTAGATTTTCATTCAAAAATTATGTCTAATTTACGCTTAAATTCTTATCTTGAAAAGATTTAATAAAAAAATTTTTTGAATGTATTAAAGTGCGGTAGAATATGGGCTAATTTTTTGTGTATTTTATTATTTTTCATGGGCCCTTTAGAACAAGCTAAATCTGCGCTAATTCGCCAATTTGACGCTTTGGCGACAACGGATCCGCAAGCATCTATTGTACATCTTCAAACAAAGGTGGAATCGGATGTTGATCTTTTGGCGTGGATGAAAGGGCAGTCAGTCTATCCGCAATTTTATTTGCGTTTTCGTGATGAAGCTAAAACCGTCGCTGCCGTGGGTAAAGTGCGGTCATTTTCAGATGTGAATTTGGCACAGCAATTTATTCAAGAGCATCATTTCCCTTTAGTGGGTGGTTTACAGTTCCAAGGTGAAAGTCAGTTTATTTTGCCTCAAGTTTTAATGGAACAGCAAAATGGTGAGACCGTGGTTTCAGTTTTTGTTGAAACAAATGAGCTTGATTCAGCAAAAGTGGTGTTGAATTCATTTGAAAAAATGACCGCACTTTCACCGCTTAATCAATTAACTATTGAAAGTGTAGAACCAAAAGCGAATCAAGGTACGTGGTGTGATTGGGTCAATCAAGCGCTCAATCGAATTCGACAAGGGGAATTAACCAAGCTTGTCTTAGCAAATGAAACAGTGTTTCGTATTCATGGTGAATTAAACGGAAAAGATTTTCTTGCTGCAAGCCAAGCAGAAAATAGCGGTTGTTACCATTTTCTATGGGCAGATAACGCCCAAAACTGTTTTGTGGGATCGACACCAGAGCGCCTGTTTGCACGAGATAATCGTCTGTTATTTACAGAAGCCCTTGCGGGCACTGCTCCTGTTAGTGATAATCCGAGTGAAAATAATGAACGTGCGAATTGGTTGCTAAATGATGAAAAAAATCTCAATGAAAACTGGTTGGTAGTTGAGGATATTTCACAAAATATCAGTCACTTAGTGGAACAAATTACCGTTGATGATGTCGCATTAAAGTCATTACGCAAAGTGCAGCATTTGATTCGAAAAATGCAAGCAAAATTGACCGCACTTTGTACGGATGCCGATTTACTGAAGGCGATTCATCCAACGGCAGCAGTATCAGGTTTACCACAGCAACAAGCGAAGAAAGCTTTGGCTGAAATAGAAACTTTTGATCGTCGTTGGTATGCTGGAACATTAGGTGTGATGAGTCAACATCTCTCAGAATTTTGTGTCACCATTCGTTCGGCTTTTATTGAAGAAAACCAAGTACGTGTATTTGCTGGCGCGGGGATTGTGGAAGGCTCACAACCTGTAGAAGAGTGGTTAGAAATTGAACGTAAAGCGGCAGGGCTGATTTCCCTGTTTGCAGAGAATAACGGAGAATAAGAAGAATGTCTGTAAGCGTATTTAATCGTTGTTGGTCAAAGGTGATCTTAGAAACCTTGGTTCGCCAAGGCGTGAGTCACTTTTGTATTGCGCCAGGTTCACGCTCAACACCTTTAACGCTAGAAGCTGTGCGTTTACAAAATGCTTCTCGTGCAACGTGCCATAGTCACTTTGATGAACGTGGTTTAGGCTTTTTTGCGTTGGGGATTGCAAAATCTACTCAAGCGCCTGTTGCCGTGATTGTCACCTCGGGTACTGCAGCAGCAAATTTATATCCTGCGATTATTGAAGCTCGTCAAACAGGCGTGAATTTAATTATTCTTACCGCTGATCGCCCACCTGAATTATGGGAGTGTGGGGCGAATCAAGCTATCGTGCAACAAAATATGTTTGCCGATTACCCAGTGGCAAGTGTCAATCTACCGAAACCTCAGGCAGATTATGCGGCAAAATGGTTAATTTCTACGTTAGAACAAGCTTGCTATAAACAAAAACAACAACCAGGCGTGGTGCATATCAATGTGCCTTTTGCAGAGCCACTTTATAATGCGCAAGAACAAGAAATTGACAGTCATCCTTGGTTAATGCCAATTCAACGTTGGTTAAGTCAGCCTAAAAATTGGGTCGATCATCAACCATTACAGCAAGAAGTGTTAATGCACGAGAATTGGGATACTTGGCGTACAAAACGTGGTGTGATTGTGGCAGGACAATTGACACCTGAACAAGCGATGGGCATTAACTCATGGGCAAATACCATGGGCTGGATTTTGCTTACGGATATTCAATCAGGTGTAGAACCTCTCATGCCTTATGCAGATATTTGGCTAGCAAACCAAACGGTGAAGCAAAAATTACTTCAAGCTGATATCGTGATTCAATTTGGTTCTCGTTTTATCAGTAAACGGATTAACCAATTCTTAGCGGAATTCCAAGGCGAATTTTGGGTGGTGGAGCAAAGTCAAAATGCAGTTGATCCAAACCACCATACGCAAACTCGCTTTAACGCCAAAGCTCATCATTGGTTGCGTGCACACCCGCCATTGCGTCAAAAGCCTTGGTTGCTCGAACCTCTGGCACTTTCAAAATTCTGTGCAACCTTTATCGAACAACAAGTCGGTGGCAATCTTAATGAAGCCTCATTAGCACATCATATTGAGCGTGTTTTACCTTACAACGGTATTTTGTTCTTAGGAAACAGTCTTTTTGTGCGTTTGGTTGATGCGTTAACCAAATTACCTGAAGGGTATCCGATTTATACCAACCGTGGTGCAAGTGGAATTGATGGCTTATTAGCCACGGCTGCAGGTATCGGTATCGGTGCCGATCAACCTGTGGTGGCCATGATTGGCGATACGTCTGCGCTTTATGATTTGAACTCTTTAGCCTTATTTAAGAATGTCACTCAACCAACTATTATTTTTGTGATCAACAATAATGGTGGCGCAATCTTTGATATGTTGCCAGTGGATGAAGAGGTGAAAGAGCAGTTCTATCGCTTGCCACATAATGGTGATTTCTCTCAAGTCGCCGCAATGTTTGGTTTAAAATATGCTTTACCTTACACTTGGGCAGATTTAAGCTCCGTGTTAAAACAAGCTTATACTCGCCGCCGTGCGACATTAATTGAAATCAAAACAAATCCAAGTGATGGCAGCGCAACCTATAAGCGCTTGATTGAACAAATCAGCCACGCGGTGATTGGTGAATAATTTTTTTCCCCTCTTATATAGAGGGGATTTCTTTATATGGCATTATTATGATGAATCTTGTTTTTCTCCATGGCTTATTAGGTACGAAATCAGATTGGCAAAAAGTCATCGAAAATCTACCGCACTTTCGTTGTCTCTCTCTCGATTTACCGTTTCACGGTGAGAATAAAGCTGTTGCCGTTGAAGATTTTGAGCAAACCGCTCAGTGCCTTGAAGAACAAATTCAACATCTCATAAAAAATGAGCCTTATATTTTAATCGGTTATTCACTTGGTGGACGAGTCGCACAATATTATGCACTGCACGCGAAAGTGAAAATAGGGCATTTAAAGGCAGTCATTTTAGAAGGGGCGAATTTAGGTTTACAATCTGAACAAGAAAAACAAAGCCGTCTAGTCAATGACAACATGTGGGCTGAGCGTTTTTTCCATGAAAAGCCTGAAACCGTGCTCGAAGATTGGTATCAACAACCTGTTTTTTCTCATTTAAATGAACAGCAACGTAAGGCATTAATTGAAAAGCGAAAAGCCAATTGTGGGGCAAATATTGGTCATATGTTATTAGCCACTAGTCTTGCTAAACAGCCTGATTTTCGCGAGAAAGTGCGGTCAAGTTTGCTGCTATTTTTTTATTTTTGTGGTGAACGAGATCAGAAGTTTCGTCAAATGGCAGAGAATAATCAACTTGATTTAACGCTTATTCCTGACGCTGGTCATAATGCACATTTAGAAAATCCGACATATTTTGCTGAAAAAATCGAAAATATCGTATTAAAAATTGCTCAACCTTAAGGGAAATGCTAGGATTTAGCCCTTTCATTTTATTTGACTCTTAAGGAAGCAAAATGTCCTCACAACTTCGTAATGATCCACTTAAGGTTGCTTTAGCCTCTATGGTGGGTACCGCAATTGAATTCTTCGATTATTATATCTATGCCGCTGCGGCAGTATTAGTTTTTAACACGCAATTCTTCCATAGTGGCGATCCGCTTTCAGATGATTTGCTTTCTCTTTCGACATTAGCCTTAGCGTTCTTTGCTCGTCCAATTGGCTCAGCTTTATTTGGGCACTTTGGTGACAAGATTGGTCGTAAGAAAACCTTGGTCGCCTCTTTGGTTTTAATGGGCGGATCGACGGTCGTTATCGGTTTATTGCCGACTTATTCTCAAATTGGTATTTGGGCACCGATTTTGTTATGTATTTGCCGAGTCGGTCAGGGTATTGGTCTTGGTGGTGAATGGGGCGGCGCTGCTTTAGTGGCAACAGAAAATGCGCCAGAAGGAAAACGTGCTTGGTATGGTACATTCCCTCAATTAGGTGCGCCAATAGGTTTATTTGTGGCTAATGCGACCTTCTTCTTAGTGAGCTATTTCTGGGGGCAACAAGCCCTTGTTGAGTGGGCATGGCGTATCCCGTTTGTTTCTTCTTTAGCCTTAGTTTTAGTTGGGTTGTATGTTCGTTTAACTTTACATGAGAGCCATGTCTTCGTTGAAGCGGAAGAAAAAGGGAAAAAATTAAAAGCACCAGTGAGTGTGGTATTCACTAAACACTTTAAACCAATGGTGATTGGTACATTTATCATGGTGGCAACCTATTCCTTGTTCTATATTATGACCGCCTTTGCTCAAGCGTATTCTCGTACACCGGCAACCCTTTCAGAAGCGGGCTATCCTATGGGGTTAGGCATTCCTGCCAATACCTTCACGGGATTACTTTTAATGAGTGCGATTGTTTTTGCGATTTTTATTAGTATTTCAGGTCTTTATGCAGATAAAATCGGTCGTCGCAAATGGTTAATTTGGACAACAGTCAGCATTTTAATTTTTGCATTATGTATGCCATTATTCCTTGGAAATGGTACACCGGCTTCTGTATTTGCTTTCTTAGTAATTGGTATGGCATTAATGGGCATGACATTTGGCCCAATGGCGGCGTTATTACCTGAATTATTCCCAACGGAAGTACGCTATTCTGGCGCTTCTTTAGCCTACAATATTGCATCCATTATCGGGGCAACCATTGCGGCAATGATTTCATTAAAAATCAATGCGCTCTATGGCTTAATGGGCGTGGGGATTTATTTAGCCATTAATGCATTCTTAACCTTGTTAGCATTATTAGCCTCAAAAGAAACGAAAAACGTCGATTTAACGCAAATCTAGTGACAAATTGATAATGAAAAAGCTGATGTGAATAACATCAGCTTTTTTATTTATTGAAAGGAAGTAATAAAAAAGAGCGTATTGCTACGCTCTCAGATTATAAAAGTGCGGTTAAAAAACAGTATGTTTTTATGAAAAGAATTAATCTTCACCCCATACTTCTTTAGCAATTTCTTCAACGTAACGGACTTTTGCCCATTGTTGCGCTTCCGTCATGATATTCCCTTCTTCTGTTGACGCAAAACCACATTGTGGGCTTAAGCAAAGCTGTTCAAGTGGAACATATTGAGTCGCTTCTTCAATGCGTGCTTTAATAGCCGTTTTATCTTCTAATTCAGGGAATTTTGAACTGATTAAGCCTAATACCACGCGGCCTTTGTGTGGGTTATTGGCAAAGTGTTTTAATGGCTCAAACCCACCAGAACGTTCGTCATCATATTCAAGGAAATAGCCATCGTATTGGGTTTGACCGAATAACGCATCCGCAATAGGATCGTATGCGCCGGTTAATAAATAGGTTGAACGGAAATTGCCACGACAAACATGCGTTGTGATAACCATATCTGCTGGTTTAGCGGCTAATACAACTTGAATATTTTCAAGGGCTTGCGCTTTATCTGCTTCAAATTCTGGTTTTAAGTGATTATTACAGAGTGAACCCCAATACACATCATCAAATTGTAAATAACGGCAACCCGCATCGTAGAAAGCTTTGATCGCATCTTTATAAGCTTGTTGAACATCTTTGGCAAATTCTGCACGCGTCGCATAAACTCCTGTATCCCATTGAATTGGATACATTAATTGATTCGGACTTGGAATGGTATATTTTACGATGCCACGATCCCCAACAATGTCTTTTAATTTTTTGAAATGTTCGATAAATGGATGGTTTGGATTCCAAGATACTTTACCGCAGCAGCGAGTATTGTAAGGTTTGGTTTCCACACCATTAAATTTATAACCATGTTCAGGGTGATAACCTTCGATGCCATTTAAGTTTTCTAAGAAATCAATATGCCAAAATGCACGGCGATATTCTCCATCCGTGATGACTTGAATACCTGCATCTAACTGAGCTTGTACTAATTTTGCAATTTCTTGATCTTCAACTTCTGTTAATTGTTCACGCGAAAGTTCACCTGCTGCAAATTTTGCACGGGCTTCTTTTAAAGGTTGAGAACGCAAGTATGAGCCCACAGTATCAGCGTGAAAGGGAAGTGTTTTTGATGTCATGTTTATATCCTTCTTTTCATTTTAGTATGATGATTTTAACGTAAGGATATTTCATGATCAAAGTAATGATTTTTCCATTCATGATGAAAATAATTAATGCAGAGAAAGATTAGCTTTCAGCAATCCCCATCGCACAAACTGCTGCAGAACTCCATGCCCATTGGAAATTGTAGCCGCCTAACCAGCCGACAACATCCAGCACCTCACCGATAAAATAGAGACCTTTAATCTTTGTGGCTTCCATAGTTTTGGATGAAATCTCATGAGTATCAACGCCACCCATTGTGACTTCAGCCGTTCGATAGCCTTCAGTGCCATTAGGAATGAATTGCCAATTGTGGATTAAATTCTCTAAATTTTCTAACCGCACTTTACTTAAGTTTGCAATCACTTCATCTTGAATCAGACCTTGTTCTAGCCAAAGCTCGACTAATTTTTTCGGTAATAAGCGACTTAATACGGTTTTTAACTGCAATTTTGGCGAAGATTGACGCATTTCATCTAGGTGATGGTGAATATTGTTATAAGGCAATAAATCCAAATGGATGCTTTCACCAGGTTGCCAATAATTGGATATTTGTAAAATAGCAGGGCCTGATAAGCCCCGATGGGTGAACAGCATTTGATGAGTAAAAGTTTTGTTTTGATTCGTCGCAGCCACATCTAATGAAACACCAGAGAGTGCCGAGTAGAATTTTTCACTTTCTCGCCACGTGAATGGCACAAGGCTTGCACGAGGAGGAATCACATTTAATCCAAACTGTTCTGCAATTTGATAGCCAAAAGGCGAAGTGCCTAAGCCAGGCATAGAGAGCCCGCCCGTGGCAATAATCAAATTCTGACATTGCCATTCAACTGCATTTACCTTTAATTTGAACCGTGCGTTAGGGATATTTTCAACGGCTTCAATATCACTCACTTCGCTTCGTAGTTGAATGTTGACACCGTATTTGTCACATTCGGCTCCGAGCATCTTCACAATATCTTCTGCGCCATTATCACAAAATAACTGACCTAATTCTTTTTCGTGGTAAGGGATGCCGTACTCAGCGACTAAAGCAATGAAGTCCCATTGTGTATAACGTTTTAAGGCGGATTTGACAAAGTGTTTGTTTTGGCTGATATAACGGCTAGAGGTGATTTCCATATTGGTGAAATTACAGAATCCACCGCCAGACATTAAAATTTTTCGACCAATTTTTTTACCGTTATCAAAAATGGTGACTTGTTTGCCAAGTTTGCCTAACTGGGCGGCACAAAATAAGCCGGCAGCACCGGCTCCAATAATGATATTTTCTGAATAATGAGACATAGCTTATTGTGAGGTTTGTCCTTTTTCAAAATAGTCTATCATTTTGATTCGTTGGATGACAGTACGGCGATCCACGGCAGCATTACCCGAATCTAATAATTGCTGCCAATAAGCTTTGGCTTTTTCAGCTTCATGATTTTTAAAGGCTTCGGTCGCCAATAATGTCATTACGGATATTTCATGTTTATCTTGTTTTAACGCCTCATCCATTATTTGCTGGATTTGTGGTGTGATGTTTTGACCGGCTTGATAATAAAGTGCGGTCGCTTTTAGGCCTAAAATAGCGGGAGTTGTGCCTGAAATTTTTTCTGCATTGCTATAGGCGATGAGCGCATGATCAAATTCATCATTTTGCATGTAGGCATCACCTAGCTGAGTCCAAAGCTCAGGGTTATTTACATCTTCTCGAATTTTATTTTGAATTTTGAGCACCATATCTTCTTTTTGATGCACCATTGATGTATCTGTTTTTTTATTGGCAAGCTCAAGCATCTCTTTTTCGCCTTGTTGAACACGTTCAAAACGATCAAGGGAGAAGTAATAACTTAAGGGAAGAATTAATAAAATAGCAAAGACCCAAATGGCGGATTTAGTTTCAAATTTGACCGCACTTTTTTCTTCTTTAGGAGCTCTATGAGGTTGATTTTCGAGTTGTTTTGGGGCGTCTTCTGATTTTTTAGTGGAAAATAAAATCAACGCAAAAGCCCCAATTAATAGCAAAATAGGCAATAGCCAGAGTAGTGCAGTATTCCATTGGAAAGGGGGCTTATAGTTCACGAAATTACCAAAACGTGCTGTCATGGTGTCAATAATTTGTTGGTTCGTTTTTCCTTCATCCACCATTTTATAGACTTCGATACGTAAGTCATAAGCGATGGGGGAGTTGGACTCAACTAAGTTCTGATTCTGACACTGTGGGCAGCGTAAGGATTTTGCTAACTCAACAGCACGAGTACGGTCTGCTTGGTTTTTAAAATCATAAGTATCCACCATTTCTGCGTGAGCAAAAAGGGCGAAAGTCAGTAAAAGTGCGGTCAGAAATCGGGTTAATTTTTTCATTTTACTTTTTTGTTAATTCATCAAGTTTTGGTTTGATCTCAGTGAGCCACGTTTCACGATCCATATAGCCAGAATGACGATAACGGATCATGCCGTGTTCATCGACAATATAGGTCTCTGGTGCACCATCTACGCCTAATTGCATCGCAAATTCACCACGGCTATCGTCAATAGTGAGTATAAATGGGTTGCCCATGCGTTCTAGCATCGCAATACCGTTTTGTGGTTTGTCACGATAATCGATGCCCACAATGGGTACGTCTTTTGAAATTTCCATCAAGAGAGGGTGTTCTTGTTGGCAATAGCCACACCAACTTCCCCACACATTAAGCAGAAAAGGTTTCTTTGGGAAATCTCTTGGGTTGACAATTTGACTCGGTTCAAGTAAATTCGCTTGATAGAATTCCGGCACGGGCTTATTAATGAGTGCAGAGGCAATTTGTTTTGGATCTTTATGCAAACCAACAAAAAGTAGTAAGCAAACGCTCAATAATAAAATTAACGGTAAAAACAAAATAAACTTTTTATTCATCACGTTTTCTCTTCAAATTGATGGCTGAACATAATGCGCCAAGTGCCATTAAAATGCCTCCGAGCCATAACCAGCGAATAAGTGGTTTGTAATGTAAGCGGAATGTGAACTCACCTTTGCCCAAGTTGTCGCCCATTACAATATATAAATCGCCCCAAAAGCCAGCATCTAACCCTACTTCACTCATGGTCATGGTACGAACGTCGTAATAGCGGCGTTCCGGTACAATTTCAGCATAAGGTTTGCCTTGTTTTGATACGTTAAAGAAAGCGACTTCGGCAGTAAAGTTTGGTCCAATTTCATTGGAAAAACGATCGTAGTGGAATTCAAATTGACCTAATTGTTGGCTTTGTTGTGGTGCAAGTCTAACACCTAATTCACTACCAAAGTAACTACTCATCACGGCGCCCATTGTGGCAATCGCCACGCCGCAGTGTGCAAGAATCATTCCAAAATAGGCAAGTCTTACTTTTGTCCAATTTTGCCATAAGGTGACGAATAATACCCAAATCGCGAGGGTGAGTAATACATAAGCAAAGAAATGGAAACGTAATGCACTGTCATTTTGCAACGCGTTCCAAATCATGCCATAAGCAATTACTGCAGCGGGAATAAGTAATAACAGACGTTTGAAAAAGCGTTTTTTATCGGCTTTAAACCAGCTTAAGCAAAGCGTCGCCGCCATGGCAAAAAGTACTAACGTGAGCAAGGGCAAGAAAATACTATTAAAGTAAGGGGCCCCCACAGAAATACTTCCCCAATTCATGGCTTGGAATAGCATTGGATAGAAAGTGCCTAAGAAGGTACTGACGGTTGCAACGGTCAATACGATGTTTAAACCTAAAATCGCCCCAGTTTTAGAAATGAGTGGAAATTTGACCGCTCTTTCGTTGGTATTTGTGCGTAGCGCAAATAAACTGAGCGAGCCGACAGTCAATAAGAAGAAAATAAGTAATAGTACATAACCACGGGAGCTATCTAAAGCAAAAGCATGAACAGAGGTTAATGCACCTGAACGGACAATAAATGTGCCTAATACACTGAATGCAAAAGCGAGTAGGGAAAAGAGTGTTGTCCAGTAGCTAAACATGCCTTGCTTTTCAGTCACCATCAAACTGTGTAAAAGTGCGAGTCCCAATAACCATGGCATAAGTGAAGCATTTTCTACTGGGTCCCAGAACCACCAGCCGCCCCAACCTAATTCATAATATGCCCACCATGCACCGAGCACGATCCCTAATGTTAAGAATAACCAAGAAACGAGAACCCAAGCTCGCATCGCACGAGCGATTGCTTGTGTAGAACGATTAAAGATTAAGGCAGAAATGGACATGGCAAAGTTTACGGCAAAGCCCACATAACCTACATATAAAAGTGGTGGATGGAAAATTAAGCCAATATCTTGCAGCATTGGATTGAGATCTCTTCCTTCCGAAGGGGCAGGAAACGCACGTCCAAATGGATTTGAGTAGAACAAAATAAAAATAGCAAACCCAAGACAAATTAAGCCGAGTAAAGAAAGGGTTTGTGCAGAAAAAGTGCGGTCATTTTTGCGAGAGAAAAGGGCAAAAGCCACTAACCAAAGACTTAATGTGAAAAGCCAAAATAAAATGGAGCCTTCATGTCCGCCCCATGTGGCGGCGACTTTAAAAAATGTTGGTAGTTGAGAATTGGAGTGCGCTGCCACGTATTCCAAAGTGAAGTCATCCATTGCAAAAGAGTAGGCAAGAATACCGATTGAAACGCTCGTAAAAATACCGAAGCAATAACTTAATCCCCAAGCCGTGTTGGTGAGAGTGGGTTTATTTCGCCAAATACCAATTTGCGGCACGATGGAAAGTAAGAGCGCCGCAGTGGTGGCGAAGAGTAATGAGAGAAATCCGAGTTCGGGAAGCATAGTATTCTTCAGTATTAAAGGTTGTATTTTTCAAAATAAGGTTGATTTTAAGCATGAAAAACATACGTAAAATTAACCGCACTTTAGTCTTCTAAATAAACAAAAGGCGTATTGTATACGCCTTTTGATTAAATAAGAAATTTATCCTTACGCAACGGTAAGTTGTCCTGCATACAAGATGAAGTAACGTAAGCAGAGAACCCCGATTAAGTCGAAGATTGACACAAGGATAATAAAGTTCTTGTTGTATTTTAAGCTGTCTTTTGCTGCAAGGTTCGCAAGTAGAGGAATGATGATACCAATTAAGAATACCCCAATCCAGAACACAGCACCCCAGAAGCCCGAAAGTGCATTGTGCAATGCAACTACTTTCTGACCGCCACCGAAGTGTAGACCAACAAAGAAACAGATTAATAAACCAAGTTCAGTTACCATAATTGGCACTTCAAATTTGTGAATGAAGTGTGATTCATGGCTATCACCTTTTAATTTACCTGCAATGAGGATAAATAAGAAGGTTGCAGCGATACCTGAAGAGGTACCTGAAGCCAAGAATAACGCTGGTAGAACAGGGTTATTTAACATTGGGTAACTGATCAATGCTGAAAGTAAGAAACCGGTATAAGCCCCTAGCACAGCGGCTAAAATGAAGAGAATGACTTCTACAGGACCAGTTAAACGTTCTAATACATTGATAATTTTACCGACAAAGCCAAGTTTTGGCATAAAACGTTGGATGAACGCCATGATATCTTCCTTGAAGATAACCGCACACCAACATACCAAGAACAGCATATAAACTTGGAATAACATTACCCCCATAGACATTACAGAGTTGAATTGATAGTTAAACATCAATTTCCAGAATGTCCAAGGACGTGCCAAGTGGAAAATTAATAGGGTTAAACCAATTAATGTTGGCACAGAACCTAAAACGGCAGCTGCTCGGATAATCCAGTTTTTGCTTGGGTTTTCTAATTTGTTACTACGTTTATAAGCAATCGCTAATTGTACCGCACCGGAAGAAATACCAAGTAAGAACAAATAGATAGCGATTGTTGAATCCCACACCAGGTTAGGTGTGTGAAACGGAACAGGATAATCTAATGTCATCTTCTTGGCTCCCCGTGTTGGAATGGAATATGGTAAAGATTTGGTTGAGTACCTAATTCCACTTTAGTGCGATAAACCGGATTTTCTTTCACTTTGCGGGAAACTGCACTGCTTGGATCATTCATATCACCAAAGGTTAATGCTTTGGTTGGACAAGCTTCTACACAAGCAGGTTGTTTGCCTGCTGCTAAGTTTGTATCGCGACAGAAGTTACATTTATCTGCAGTACGGTGTACTGGGTGAATGAAACGTACGCGGTAAGGACAAACTGCAACACAGTATTGGCAACCTACACAAAGATCTTTATGCACATCTACGATACCTGTTTCAGGATCAATAAATGATGCACCGGTCGGACAAACTGCCACGCAAGGGGCGTTTGTACAGTGTTGGCAAGATTGACGGAAAAACTCGTATTCTTGATTTGGGAATTCACCGTAAGGTTCACTACGGAGAATTTCCAAACGTGAAACGCCTTCAGGAACGTGGTTTGTTTCACGACAAGCATCCATACAAGCGGTACAGCCGATACAAGCTGTTTCGTCGTGTACCATTGCATAGCGTTTCGGTTTATCCGCCTTTTCCTCTTTCGCTAAAGAGGTAACTGATGTCCCCGTCATAAGGATTAATGCCCCCATGCCGGAAACAAAGTTTCGGCGTGAACAAGCTGTCATTATTTATCCTTTTGTTCGGTTGATTGCGTTTGTGATTGTGCTTCTTTTGCCGCTTTGCGTTTTTGTTGTTCGCCGTGGCAATCTACACAAAGTTTCACACGATTTTTCGGTTGAATACCTTTCATCGCATCATCTTTCGGGTGTAATGTGTGGCAGCTTGCACAAGGTAATTTCATTGCGTGAACATCGTGTGCCCAAAGTTTTTCACGAAGTTTTGCCGGTTGGTGACAAGCAAAACAAACTTGGTTTTGTTCTTGTGCGGTATACATAGGTTTTTTATCACCAAAGATATCGCCATCAAAACGCATCACATCTTTTGCACCACGACGGTGATCTTCCGAAATATTACCGTGACAGTTTACACAGTTAATCGGTTTACCTGTGTTAGGGCTTTTTTGATTTAAGTGTGCGCCGTGGAATTTACCAAAGTGTAATTCACCACCAGATTGATCTAAAGTTTGGTTTTTATCAACTTGGTCAAATTTGTGACATTTCGCACAATATTGGTTTGGATCACGTTGGTTATCCAATTGTGGCTCATAAGTGATTTGAGAGGCCGGTGTTTTTGCCATCTCTTCCGCACTTGCAGCCATTGGCATTGCCGCAAGCATTGCAAGCAATGCGAGGGATTTTGCCGATTTGCTGATTAAAGAAGTTAAATTCATTCTGATTACCTCAAATATATGGTTAAAAATGACCGCACTTCGACACTTTAGTTACAAAGTGCGGTTCTTTTTTTATTGTTTTGTTGCGGTATCTTCAGCTAATTTGCCATTGGCTTTCGCTTCTTTTACCCATTGAGGTACAACAGTTTCTAAGAATTCTTTTTTGGCTTTACGTTCTTTCTCGATATCAATACCCATTACTTTCCATGCTTTATCAGCTGTAGAAATATCTGGTACTTCAACCGGAGTTTTCACGCCATGTTTAGTTAAGATTGCTGCAAGTTTAGCACGTGCATCCGCTGCTTTGTCGATACCAGAACCTAATACGCGAAGCATTACATCAGGTGCGTGCATGTGACCACCGTGGCTTGCTGCTGCGTAGTCCCAACGCCATTGAGCGTGACGGATATCCATTAAAGCAGGTTCCATTTCTTCTTTAGTTGCACCTGCATCCCATGCTGCTTTCGCTTCAAAGTGAGCACGAACAACTTGATCTTCTAAACGACCCATTACATCTTTCACTTCTTTTTTACGTGAAGCAACGATGTCTTTAAGTTTTTCTTTGCTTTGATCGTGACAGTTTGCACAAGTGGTATCAAATGCATCGAATGGGTTTTGGATTTGGTGGTCGGTGTAAACTTTACCGTCTTTACCTTGTACTTTAGGCATGTGACAGTCGATACAAGTTACGCCGTTTTTACCGTGCATACCTAAAGACCAAATTTCAAAGTCAGGGTGTTGCGCTTTTAACATTGGTGCTTTAGAAAGAGAGTGAGTCCAGTCACTGAAGCCGATATCATCATAGTATTTTTCGATGTCATCAACAGTTTGACCGTTATCCCAAGGGAAGGTTACTTGTTTTAAGTCGCCCGCGAAGTAGTATTCAACATGACAGTTTGCACAGATTTCAGCACGTTTTTCAGTGCGAGCAGCTGTGTTAAAGCTTAAGTTAGCTTGTTCTTTACCTTCAGCTTTTGCTTTTGCTTGAAGTGCATTATTTAAGTGATCTAATGCACGAAGAACGTGTGGACGAGCAATACGTAATGCAGGTTTGCCTTCAGCAAAGTCTTTAGAGGTCGTATCGTGACAGTCAGCACAACCGATCGAGTTGACAATTTCTGGTCCACCTTTAGCCCATTTGGCACCAAAGTAACCATCTTCACCCCATTCTGCAATTAAACGAGGAACGTCTGGACCTTTACAAGTCCAACATGCCATTGGTTGAGGGCCATCATTTGCATTTTTGGGCGCACCAGTACGTAAAATATTACGTACATCTTCTACTGCATAAACGTGACCACGAGGTGCGTTATATTCTTTTGCGAAAGAATAGCCCCCCCATAACACGATTAAACGAGGATCTTGTTCATTAGCATAGATGATTTTGTCGCCTTTTTCAGTCGCTTTCCACGAATTGAATTGGCTAGGATATTTCTCAGCAAATTTTTCATTCACTGCTTCGATTTTTAAATTAGGGTTTGGTGCTTCCACAGGTTGTTCAACAGGCTTGTATACCATTTCAGCCATCGCTGAGTTATACACACCTAAAGCTGCGAAAGAAGTGGCCAAAACAAGGCTTTTTCTCAATGCGTTCACGATAATCACTCCATTAGGAAAGAATAAAAAAACAATTTTAAATGCGAACAATTCCTATTAAGCTTTTGAATTCACTCATAAAAATAGCTCAACGCAAGCATAAGATACCAAAAAGCAGTAGTTTTCCTAAGGTTTTTTTTCAAAACTTTGAGGTTGATCAAACTTTAAAATAAAAATACTCATAAAGGGGTATGAGAGGATTAGGGAAGTGGTAGGTGAGTTGCATATTAAGAGAAAAAAGTGCGGTCAACTTTTACATTGTTTTTGACTTATATAAAGACGATTCCATGCTCATTATTACTGACTTTGACCTAATTTTAATGAGCATTCTTTTTACGCAAACGATACCTTGTATAGAAAATGTAAATTTCTCGTGAAAAATGGTATAAAAAACGATCATTTTCTTGATCTTATAGATGAGTCAGTTATACTCCCAGCACCTTATTTTTTCCCCAGCTTGTTCCTATTTGTTGGGATGTGATGAATACCTAAATCTATTTAACTTAGGAGAACTTTCTTATGAACAAAGTATTTAAGATTATTTGGAACAAAACGACACAATCTTTCGTCGTGACATCAGAATTAGCGAAAGGAGCCGTAAAAGCTTCTTCAAACTCCGAACAACGTGTAACAAGCGAAACACGTTTGTCTTCTCTTTTCAAACTTTCAGCATTTGCACTTTCTTTATCTGCAGTGATGATGCCGGCACAAGCTGTAGATTTAAGTGATCCTCTTATTAAAATTACGACTGGACCAGGTAATGTGTTTACGGGGGAAGCTGATGCTGGTGGTGGTTCTAATATTGCGATAGGTAATAATGCAACAGTTGCAAATGGAAAACCTAAGGGAAGAAATATAGCTATTGGTTCAGGAGCTTATGTATCTGCAGAATATAGCGAAGAATCTATTGCAATAGGTAGTTCTGGAAAGCATCCAACGGTTCAACGTACAGAGGTTAGAGGAGATCAATCGATTGCTATTGGTGCAAATACTTTAGCAAAAGGTAACTCATCTATTGTTATTGGTAACGATGATGTTGATAAAGTTAATGGTGGTAAATACAGTGGTGACGAAGTTGTTTATGAATATACGTTTAATGAAGATGGAACAGTTGCTACTAAAAAACAAATTCGATTAGATAGTTTTGCAAATCGAGGTTTGATTTACAAAAAATTAACAGGTGGGAGTTTGAATGGGTATTCTTCCGCGACAAGTGGTGAGGGCGCGATAGCTATTGGTGTTAAAACACAAGCACTGGGTGATTTCTCTACTGCACTAGGTACTAATGCAACTGCAACAAAATTTGGTACGCTTGCGCTTGGAACAGGTGCAAATGCTAATATAACCAACGCTGTTGCAATTGGTATGGCATCTGAAACGGATAAAGAAGGTATAGCTTATAAAGGTAAGGAAATTCTAGGAAATACTTATACTTGGGCTGGTGGTGCATCGGTTGATCCGGGTGATGTTGTATCAGTGGGTAAGAAACAATTTGAACGTCAAATTATTAACTTAGCACCTGGTGATGTTTCTGAAAATTCAACTGATGCAATCAATGGTTCTCAGCTTTATTCAGCAATTCAACAGATTGAAAAAATACGCTACTTCTCTGTGAATTCAACAATTGGTGTTAAAGATGATGCAACTGAGGAAAATCCAACTAATAGTATCAATAAAGGTGCTAAAGGTGAAAATTCTATTGCTATTGGACCAAATGCTCATACAACGAATACATCAACTGCGTCAATTGCAATTGGTTTAGGCTCTAATGCAACAGCGGCAAATGCGGTAGCATTAGGTCATAATTCAGTTGCAGGTTCAAATACTTTTAATGACTCATCTGATCATGCAACGTTTAAAGTTGATGACGGTACTGATACAAATGTGACATTCCAAGCTGGTTTAACAAATAATTCTGGTGGTGCAGTTTCTGTTGGTAAAGCTGGTTTTGAGCGTCAAATCCAAAACGTAGCAGCTGGTCGTCTTGCTAAGGACTCTACCGATGCTGTAAATGGTTCACAACTTTATACGGTATTACACAATAGTGGCTTTAACGTACAAGAAAATGGTACTTCTAAATCACGTATCAATAACAATGGTTTTGTGAACTTTGTGAATGGTACATTGACAACTGCAAGCGTGACTAAGAACGGTAATGGTTCGGATGTGACATTTAATGTCAACACAACAACTATCGAAACAGACGGAGACGGCAATGCAACTGCAGAGAATCCAAGCAACCTAGCAACTGCAGGTGATGTGACTAGCGCAATTAATAAAGTACGTAACATGCCATTAACCTTTGCTGGTGATACAGGAAAGGATGTAGAGCGTAAATTAGGTCAAAAAGTTAACTTGGTTGGTGGTGAAACTGATGCGACTAAACTTTCTGATGGTAATATCGGTGTGGTAGCAGATGGCAATGATAAGTTAGAAATTAAATTGGCTAAGGATATCAAAGTTGATAGTGTAAAAGCTGGCGATACTGTTTTAAATCAAGATGGTGTAAAAGTTGGTGATGATGTTGCTTTAACAAAAGATGGCTTAAAAGCGGGTGATGTATTAGTTAATAAAAATGGCATCAATGCAGGCAATCAAAAGATTAGCAACGTGGCAGAAGGCAAAGTAGCACCGGATAGCAAAGACGCTGTGAACGGTAGCCAATTATATTCATTAGGCGATACAATCAATAAGAAAATTGATGGTATGGGCTTGAACTTTACAGGTAATAATGAAAGTACGGTAAATAAACATAAACTGAATACCTTGGTGAAAATCAAAGGTGAAGGTGTAACTGAAGCACAATCAGCAGACTTTAAATCAGCAGCAGGTAATATCAATGTTAAGGCAGACGGTGCAAGTACATTAGAAGTTCAGTTAGCTAAAGACTTAAAAGGGTTAAATAGTGCTGAATTTAAAGATGCATCAGGTGATGTGACAAAAATCACTCCAGTAGGTGTTGCAGTTAATAAAGCGGATAATTTAAATGCAGATGGTTCAGTTAAAGATCCAAATAAAACTGTATCAATCTCTAATACTGGCGTGAATGCAGGTGGAAACAAAGTCACTAATGTTGCAGATGGTGCTATTGATGCCAATAGCAAAGATGCGATAAACGGTAGCCAACTTTATAAAGCTGTAGCGACCACTGATTTAACACCTAATACAACAGGAAAAATTGATACGCCTGTAGATGGCTCTAAATTGGTGAATGCAACCACAGTTGCAAATGCAATCAATAATTCTGGTTGGAAGGTCACTGTGAATAAAGACGGTGGTGAAGCTGAAGGTGAAACTGTTAAAAAGGTAAGTCCAGGTGATACCGTGACTTATATCGCAGGACAAAATATCAAAATTAAGCAAGATGGTATGAATTTTACCATTTCAACCACAGAAGACTTGAAAGTAGTTGGAAATGTCACCGCAAAAACAGTTAATACCACAACGATCAATCTTGGCGAAGGAGCTAATTCAACGCCAATTACAGTAGTAAGTGGTAAAGATGCAGCACCAAATGTAAATGGTGAAACGCCAAATCGCATGAAATTTGGTGGTGAAACTATCGCAACATTAAGCGATGGCTTAAAATTTGGCGCAAACGTAGGCGATGTTTACGGTGCGAAATTAAATAGCCAAATCAATGTGAAAGGCGCAGATAGCAACACAAACTGGAGTGAGTTTGATGGTGGCGATAATGTGATGACAAACATTGATAAGAGCGGTAATGTGCGTGTAGGTATTAAGAAAAACCTTAAAGTGGAAAGCGTAACAGCGAATAAATTCACTGCGGGTGATACTGTGATTGATGGCAATGGCGTCACCATTAAAAATGGTCCAAGTATGACTAAAAATGGTATCGATGCAGGTAATAAACAAATTACCAATGTTGCACCAGGACGCATTGCTGCAGACAGTACTGATGCGGTAAACGGTAGCCAATTACACGAAGTAAAAGCTGACATGAATAACAAGATCAACCACTTAAATGGTCAAGTGAACAAGTTAGGTAAACGTGTAAATGCGGGTACCGCAAGTGCGTTAGCGGCGTCTCAATTACCACAAGCTTACATTCCAGGTAAGAGCATGGTATCTGTGGCAGCGGGTAATTACCAAGGTCAAAATGCAGTGGCATTAGGTATGTCACGTATTTCAGACAACGGTAAAATCATTATTCGTTTAGCAGGTACTAGCGATACTCAAGGTAAAATGGGTGTAGCAGTAGGTGCAGGTTACCACTGGTAATTTATCGTTTATAAACAAAAGGCATGGGAAACCATGCCTTTTTTATTGCCAAAAGTGCGGTCGATTTTCATCTTGTTTTTCGTATAATAGGGTAAGTCAACTCGGAGAAGAATATGATTATCGGACCTTATATTAATGCACTGGCGATTATCAGTGGCGCAGTTATTGGGGCAGCGCTCGGTGGACGCATTCCAGAGCGTTTACGCACTAATTTAACCTTAATCTTTGGCTTGTGTTCCATGGGCATGGGCATTGTGATGGTGGCGAAAACCACCAATATGCCAGCAATGATTTTATCGGTGTTATTAGGGACGATAATTGGCGAGTTGCTTTTATTAGAACACGGAATTAACAAGCTTGCCTCATCAGCGAAAGGTCTTGTTGAAAAGATGTTTCCTGATAAGCCAAGCAGCATGCATAGCCAAGAAGAGTTCTTGTCTAAATTTGTTGCGATTGTGATTTTGTTTTCATTTAGTGGAACAGGTATTTTCGGGGCGATGAATGAAGGGATGACAGGTGATTTTGATATCCTTATTGTAAAATCCTTTCTAGATTTTTTCACCGCGATGATCTTTGCTACATCGCTTGGCATTTCTGTAGCGAGTATTTTTGTGCCACAAACATTAGTTCAAGTGATTTTAGCTTATTCTGCGGTGTTTATTATTCCTTTTGTGACACCTGAAATGCGCGGTGATTTTGCGGCGGTAGGCGGTATGTTAATGATAGCGGCAGGCTTTCGCATTTGTAATATCCAAATGTTCCATGTAGCGAATATGTTGCCGGCTCTTTTCCTCGCTATGCCAATTTCTCATTTCTGGAGTACCTTTTTCTAACAAAATAGGCGTGTATAACGCCTATTTCTTTTTCTGACAATGAGGGCAATAAAAGCTATTGCGTTGCCCAATAATCATGCTTTCAATCTTTGTGCCACATTTTGGACAAGGTTTATCTTTGTTTCCGTACACTAACAATTCCTGAGCAAAATAACCAGGGCGACCGTCGGGCTGTAAGAAATCTTTTAATGTTGTACCACCTTGTGTAATGGCTTTCGCTAATACGTTTTTAATCGTTTCAACGAGTAAGGCACATTGGTTTCGTGTGAGGTTTTCGGCTAATTTCATGGGGTGTAAACCACATAAAAAGAGCGTTTCATTGGCATAAATATTTCCTACACCCACGACGACAGCATTATCCATTAAAAAGGTTTTAAGTGCGGTCGATTTTTTGCGTGATTTATTAAAAAGATATTCGGCATTAAATTCATCTGAAAGTGGTTCAGGGCCAAGTTTTAGGAAAAGATGAAAGTTATCTAAGCTTTCAGTCCATAACCACGCCCCAAAGCGTCTAGGGTCGTTATAACGCAGTAATTTTCCATTATTCATCACAATATCAAGGTGATCGTGTTTATCAATAGGACTGTCATGAGGCACAATTCGAACGGAGCCAGACATCCCTAAATGGCCAATGATGTAACCTTTTTCAGTATGAATAATGAGATATTTCGCACGACGAGAGGTATCCAAAATTTTGACGTTTTTGAGCGTGGTTAATTCAGGAGAGACAACCCAGCGTAATTGTGGTTGACGCACTACAATTTTTTCAATGGTAAAACCTTTCAAATAGGGGCTGACACCACGCAGGGCTGTTTCGACTTCAGGAAGTTCAGGCATAGATAATCTCTCAGTAATGAATTTATGGTATAAAAAAACCCGAACAAATGTCGGGCTTTTTTCAAATCAGCAAAATTATTTGATTTTTGCTTCTTTATAGATAACGTGTTTACGCACTACTGGATCAAATTTTTTGATTTCCATTTTTTCAGGCATATTACGTTTGTTTTTATCAGTTGTGTAGAAGTGACCAGTCTCTGCTGTAGAAACTAAACGGATTTTCTCACGAGCGCCTTTAGCTGCCATGTTTTAGCTCCTTAGATTTTTTCGCCACGAGCACGGATTTCAGCTAACACTGCATCAATGCCTTTTTTATCGATAATACGCATACCTTTCGCAGTTAAACGTAAGGTTACGAAACGGTTTTCACTTTCAACCCAGAAACGGTGAGTGTGAAGGTTTGGAAGAAAACGACGACGTGTCGCATTCAACGCGTGTGAGCGGTTGTTACCCACAGCTGGACGCTTGCCTGTTACTTGACAAACTCTAGACATAATAATCTCCAATAATTTAAATATAAGCTCGAGCTTATGGTTCGGATAATGAAGCTTAAAACTAAGCTTGCTTCCTCGTCAGGTCGCAGTATCCGACCCACTTACTATATTAAAGGTCGCAAATTATACTGACTTTATTTTCATTTCTCAAGTCCAAAAGCGATTTTTCCGTCTTTAAATGGAAATGAACGATAAAAAAATCATCAAATTCCCTAAAACTATAGCAGATTATGTTCTGCAAAAGAATAACAAGTCCCTTTGCCGACAATAAAATGATCCAAAATACGAATATCCATTAACTCAGCTGCTTCAATAATTTTTTGTGTAATCAGTTTGTCGGAATAACTAGGTTCAGCGATACCCGAAGGATGATTATGAGCCAGAATTAAGGCGGCAGCATTGCAGTAAAGGCTTTCTTTAATGATTTCACGTGGATAAACATTCGTCACATTAATTGTGCCTAAAAATAACCGCTCTTTTTTAATCAAACGATGTTGATTATCTAAAAATAACACCATAAAAATTTCACGTTCTTCGTGATGAAGCTCTGCTTGAAGATAAAGTTTTACCGTGGATGTGTCGCTAAATACATGTTCTATCAGTAATTCTTGTTTGAGATAGCGTTTGGTCATTTCTGTGGTGGCTTGTAGTTGAATAAACTGCGTAATGCCTAATCCTTTTACTTTGCAAAAGGCTTCTTTGTCAGCACTTAATAAGGCTCGAAGGGATCCAAAATGTTGCAGCACGCTATGTGATAATTCTATGACAGGGCAGCCTTTAATCCCAGTGCGTAAGAAAATAGCAAGTAATTCGTGATCTTCTAGTGCTTCAACACCGAATTCCAATAGTTTTTCACGAGGCATTAAAGGAGAGTTTGTTTGCATATTAATATGACGAAAAGAAAAAAGTGCGGTTAATTTTCATGATGTTTTGAATCTTTGCGAGAAGTCTGTTTTATTTTTGAAATCGAGATCGCAAAAATAAAATTTTTTATTGGCGAAATTTGAAGTAAAATAGGCGACCTTAAGTTGTTAAGTACTAACACACAAAACATATCCATTCTATTAAGTTGCAGCGGAGTAGCAAATGAGCTTGAGCGGAAAGCGTATTGTTGTCGGGATTACAGGAGGCATTGCCGCCTATAAAACCATTGAGTTTATTCGTTTATTACGCAAATCTAACGCAGAAGTTCGAGTGGCTTTAACGCCAGCCGCCGCTGAATTTGTCACACCTTTAACGCTACAAGCCATTTCGGGCAATGCGGTTTCTCAGTCTTTACTTGATCCTCAAGCTGAATTAGCCATGGGGCATATTGAGCTGGCCAAATGGGCTGATGCGATTGTGATTGCGCCAGCCAGTGCTGATTTTATTGCGCGTTTAACCGTTGGAATGGCAAATGATTTACTCAGTACGATTTGTCTCGCGACAAGTGCACCTATTTTGCTCGCACCGGCGATGAATCAGCAAATGTACCGCCAGGCGATTACACAACAAAATTTGACCGATCTTTCTGCGCGAGGCATTCATTTTGTGGGGCCAAATAGCGGTTTTCAGGCTTGTGGTGATGTGGGTGCAGGCAGAATGTCAGAACCCGCTGAAATCTTTGAATCGCTTCAATCACTTTTTGCTATTCAACAAGATTTAGCCGATTTAAGTGTCACTATTACGGCAGGCCCAACGCGTGAGGCTATCGATCCTGTTCGTTATATTTCTAATCACAGCTCAGGTAAAATGGGCTTTGCAATTGCCGAGGCCTTTGCAAAACGTGGGGCAGATGTCACCTTAATTGCAGGTCCTGTTAATTTGGCTACACCGAGAAATGTGCATCGCATTGATGTGACAACCGCCCATGAAATGTGGCAAGCCTCCCTTGAAAGTGCGGTCAAAAATCGTATTTTTATTGGCTGTGCTGCAGTGGCAGATTATCGAGTCGCGGAAGTCGCTGATCAAAAAATTAAGAAAACCAATGATAACGATGAGCTTTCTCTTAAATTGGTGAAAAATCCAGACATTATCGCAACTGTGGCAAGTTTAGAAAAAGATCGTCCATTTGTGGTGGGCTTTGCCGCTGAAACGCAAAATGTCGCTGAGTATGCGAAGAGCAAACTTCAACGCAAAAATTTAGATATGATTTGTGCTAATGATGTATCGGGTGGGCAAGTATTCGGACAAGATCAAAATGCCTTGCAGATTTTTTGGAAAACAGGCGAAAAAGCATTGCCGTTAGCAGATAAAAATAAATTGGCAGAAGTGTTAGTCACAGAAATTGTTGAGCATTATCACAAGTAAAATAGGCTCAAAATTCGTTGGATTTTGTGACCGCACTTTTGTATGACAGATTTCTTTTAAAGGATAATAAGCATGAAGAAAATTGATGTAAAAATTTTAGATAGCCGTATTGGCAACGAATTTCCTTTACCAACCTATGCAACTGAAGGTTCAGCAGGTTTAGATTTACGTGCATTGCTTGAAGAGGGGATTGAGATTCAGCCAGGCGAAACTAAACTTATCCCAACAGGCCTTTCAATTTATATTGCCGATCCGAACCTTGCTGCAGTGATTCTGCCTCGTTCGGGTTTAGGTCATAAACACGGTATTGTATTAGGTAACTTGGTCGGCTTAATTGATTCAGATTATCAAGGTCCATTAATGGTGTCTGTATGGAATCGTGGCCATGAACCGTTCAAAATTGAAGTCGGTGATCGTATTGCACAATTAGTCTTTGTGCCAGTCGTACAAGCGGAATTCAATATTGTCAGCGAATTTACCGAAACTGAACGCGGTGAGGGCGGTTTTGGTCATTCAGGTAAAAAATAGACTATGGTAGAACAATTATCTCTTGTAGAAGTTGATGAGATTGCCGCGGAAATCAAACCGCCAAAAATCGAAAAACGTACGGTAAAAGAACGTCGGCAACAAGTGTTGACGGTGCTTACCCATATGCTGCATTCTGAACGGGGAATGGAGCGTATGACAACAGCGCGTTTAGCGGAAGAAGTAGGGGTGTCAGAAGCGGCACTTTATCGTTACTTCCCAAGTAAAACCAAAATGTTTGAAGCGTTGATCGATAATATCGAAGCGAATTTATTTAGCCGTATCACCACATCAATTCGTAATGAAACCAATACGATGAATCGAGTGCGCGACATTATGCAGATGATCCTCGACTTTGCGCGTAAAAATCCTGGTTTGACACGTATTTTGACCGGACATGCCTTGATGTTTGAAGAGCCTCTTTTACAGGCTCGTGTCGCGCAATTTTTCGATCGTCTTGAAATGCAATTTGTGAATATTTTACAAATGCGAAAATTACGCGAAGGGCGCGGTTTTAATGTCGATGAACGCATTATTGCGGGGCATTTAGTGACCCTTTGTGAAGGGCAGTTTATGCGTTATGTCCGCACAAACTTCCGTTTAGGCGCAAATCAAAGTTTTGAACAGCAATGGCGTTTTCTTGAACCGCTTTTTGCTTAATTGACTTTAGTTGATAAATATATGATTATTCCGTGGCAAGAACTGCCAACAGAAACCTTAGAAAATATTGTGGAAAGTGTGGTGCTTAGAGAAGGTACTGATTATGGTTCACACGAATTTTCTTTAGAACAAAAAAAACAACACCTACTAAACAAGATTCACAATGGAAGTGCAGTGATTGTTTGGTCAGAATTACATGAATCCATTGATATCAAAGATAAAATGGAATTTCTAAAATGAATCAATAGGAGCTTATATGTCAGAAGATGTAGAATTACTTGAAGAACAAAAGTTACAAGACGATGATCAGCAACGCGATCCTGCTCTGGATTGGTTCCTAACCCACTGTCATTTACATAAATATCCGGCAAAATCGACCTTAATCCACGCAGGGGAAGATGCCAATATTTTATATTTCTTAATTAAAGGAACGGTGATGGTTTCATCGAAAGATGATGAAGGCAAAGAGATGATTTTATCTTATTTAGGTGCTGGACAATTTTTTGGTGAAGCGGGTTTATTTGACGAAGGTTCGAAACGTTCTGCTTGGGTAAAAACGAAAACCCCTTGTGAAATTGCAGAAATTTCCTATAAAAAATATCGTCAGCTTATTCAAATTAATCCTGAGATTTTAATGTTCCTTACTTCTCAGTTATCAAAACGCTTGCAGAATACATCTCGACAAGTGACTAACTTGGCCTTTTTGGATGTGGCAGGCCGCATTGCTCAGGCGCTTATGCACTTGGCAAAACAGCCAGAGGCCATGACTCATCCTGATGGTATGCAGATTAAAATTACGCGTCAGGAAATTGGTCAAATGGTGGGCTGTTCACGTGAAACCGTAGGGCGAATAATTAAGATGCTGGAAGATCAAAATCTAATTCATGCGCACGGTAAAACCATTGTGGTTTACGGCACTCGATAGCAAAAATAACCGTCTTTAATAAGACGGTTATTTTGTTTTTGTTACATTGATGTGATAGTTGAAATGACTTTGTTAATTTTTATACGAAAAGCGAAAAAATACTTCTTTTAGTGCAATATCTTAATTGACAAAATAGCGGAAGACTTCTATCATACCACTGCCTTCCAATGTAGTTTCTTTGGAAGTCAGGATTGGTCTCCTGAATATATAAGTGGCTTTTAAAAGATTTTTAATCTTTTAATTTTATATCGCAGACTGGAACCCCAGAGATGCTTTAAATCTATGGTGGGCTAGGTAGAAATCCCGCAGGGATGCGATGCAGTAAGCCACTTGCTGTTAAGACCAATTCTGCTTAGTTCCACCACCCTTCAAAACAATCTTCAATTTTCAAACTTTCATTTAACTCAACTCGAGCAACAAATTCTCAGCTAAAGTGCGGTCATTTTTACTTTGTTTTTGGCAAAAAAAATACCGACCTATTTCTGAGTCGGTATTTCATTTGGTGTGTGTTATTTCACTTTTTGTTTCATGGCTTCAGCCACAAGTTCAGCTTCAGGGCCGAGAACCACTTGTAAGCCATCGTTACCGATTTTCACGATACCTTTTGCGCCAAGAGACTTAAGCTGTTCTTCATTAATTTTGTGTTGATCGACTAAGCTTAAACGTAAGCGAGTGATACAAGCATCAATATTTTTGAAGTTATCAGCACCACCTAAAGCATCAATAAATTTGACCGCTCTTTCTTCACGAGATTGGCTCGCTGCTGGTTGTGCTGCTGTGGTTTCTTCTGCTTCTTCTGTGCGACCTAATGTTTTTAAGTTGAACGCTTTAATTGCAAAGCGGAATACTGCATAGTAAATCACGAAGAATACTAAGCCTTGTACGATTAGCATATACCATTCAACGGCTAATGGGTTGCGTGATGAAAGCACCATATCCACGAGACCCGCACTGAAACCGAAGCCTGCGATCCAATGCATTGTTGCCGCGATAAAGACAGAAATACCAGTTAATACCGCGTGGATGAAGTAAAGCACCGGTGCAACAAACATGAAAGAGAATTCTAATGGCTCGGTGATACCAGTGAAGAATGAGGCAAATGCACCTGCAAGCATGATTGATGCCACTTTAGTTCTTTGACTTGGTTTAGCACTGAGATAAATTGCTAATGCGGCACCCGGTAAACCGAACATCATGACAGGGAAGAAACCGGCTTGATACATACCAGTGACACCAACCGTTGCAGTACCTTCAGCAAGTGATTTTGCACCACCTAAGAAGTTTGGAATGTCATTGATACCTGCGACGTCAAACCAGAATACAGAGTTCAATGCATGGTGTAAGCCAACAGGAATGAGTAAACGGTTGAAGAAACCGTAAAGACCCGCACCAACAGCGCCTAAGTCTTTAATGCTTTCACCGAATGACACTAAACCGCCGAAAATATATGGCCAGATGTAAAGCAATACGAAGCTGATGAACATCATGACAAAAGAAACGACGATTGGCACAAGACGTTTTCCGCTAAAGAAGGAAAGCGCTTTTGGCAATTCTACTTGATAGAAGCGGTTATAAAGTTCAGCTGAAATCACCCCGATCAAAATCCCAATAAATTGGTTATTAATTTTCCCGAAGGCGGCTGGCACTTCACTTACATCGATATGTTGCAGCTGAGCAACACTGCCAGGTGAAAGTAGAGTTGTTACCACATAGTAACCCACTAAACCTGAAAGTGCAGCAGAACCATGTTTGTCCTTAGATAAACCGAAAGCAACGCCAACGGCAAAAAGCAGGCCCATGTTATCGATGATAGCACCGCCTGATTTAATTAAAAATGCAGCAAGTTGACTGTTAGCTCCCCAGCCATCTGGGTCAAGCCAATAACCAATACCCATCAGTACAGCCGCTGCTGGTAAGACAGCAACAGGTACCATTAAGGCTTGCCCAATTTTTTGCGCATAACCTAACACATTCATTTTTTTCTCCTATTTATAGTAATGAAGTATTACTTCATATTCTAAAGTAAAAAAAAATATTTTGTACAAATGTGGCAACTTTATCTCAAAATTGAGAAGCCGATCACAAATTTTGAAATTACACTTCAAAAAATATTTTTTTATGGTGCAAGTTTTACTGTGTTTTACTATAATGGCCGGAAAGCCAACCAAGTGTTACTGTCTAATGTAGGAGTTTATATGTCGAAATTATCACATAATGAAGTCTTAGATAAAATCAAATTTGGTCTTATTGCTTCTTGTCAGCCTGTCGATGACGGCCCGATGGATAAACCAGAAATCGTGGCAGCCATGGCACAGGCTTCTGTTGTTGGTGGTGCCGCTGGATTGCGTATTGAGGGCATAGAAAATCTTAAAGCAACACGCCCTACTGTGAATGTACCGATTATTGGTATTGTGAAACGTGATTTACCTGACAGTCCTGTACGAATCACGCCATTTTTGCATGATATTGAAGATTTAGCGAAAGCGGGTGCTGACATTATCGCCGTGGATGGGACGAATCGCCCTAGACCGGTAGATATTGAAAGTGCGGTCAAAAAAATCCACGAATTAGGCTGTTTAGCCATGGCGGATTGTTCGAATTTAGAAGAAGGCTTGTACTGTCAAAAACTGGGTTTTGATATTGTGGGCAGTACGATGTCTGGCTACACAGGTGGCACCGTGCCGGAAGAGCCTGATTATCAATTAGTTAAAGATTTGAAAGCTGCAGGCTGCCGAGTCATGGCGGAAGGACGTTATAACACCCCTGAATTAGCGAAAACGGCAATTGAAATTGGTGCTTATTGTGTGACAGTAGGTTCTGCATTGACTCGTTTAGAGCATATCGTAAGTTGGTTTACAGAAGCCATTCATTCAGCAAAAAAATAAAGGAAGAAGACATGTCATTAACAGTGGATAGTGGTCAGACATTACAGCGTTGTTTGGCATTAGATATTGGTGGCACAAAAATCGCTTCTGCTATAGTGAAAAATGGTGAGATTCAACAGCGAAAACAGATTTCCACGCCACAGGATGATGCCGCGCAAGCGATGCATCAAACTCTTGCTCAGTTGCTAAAAGAATATGAAGGACAGTTTGATTATGTTGCCGTTGCTTCAACGGGCATTATTAATCAAGGCATTCTGACTGCACTTAACCCTAAAAATTTGGGTGGATTAGCCCAATTTCCGCTAAAAGACAGCATTGCGCAGCATACTGATAAACCGATTGGGTTGCTTAATGATGTGCAAGCGGCAGCCTATGCAGAGTATCAACTACAAAATCCTGGGAATGTTCAAAACTTTACCTTTATTACGGTTTCCACAGGCGTAGGTGGCGGTTTAATTTTAAATCGTCGTTTGCTCACTGATCCAAACGGCATTGCAGGACATATAGGTCATACTTTGGCCGATCCTAATGGTCCCGTTTGTGGCTGTGGTCGCCGTGGTTGTGTTGAAGCCATTGCATCTGGTCGCGCGATTGAAGCGGTTTCTTCTCAATGGGATGATCCTTGTGATCCGAAAGAAGTTTTTGCACGTTTTCGTCAAAATGATGAAAAAGCGACCGCACTTGTGACTCGTTCAGCCCAAGCCATTGCGAATTTAATTGCAGACTTGAAGATTGGCTTAGATATGCAGAAAGTCGTAGTTGGCGGTAGTGTCGGATTAGCAGAAGGTTATTTACCGTTGGTTCAATCTTTATTAAGTGAACTTCCTGTTGTTTATCATTGTGAATTAGAAAGTGCTAAATTCGGGCAAGATGCTGGCTTGATTGGTGCAGCTTACTGGGTAAAAGATTGCTTATTACAAGCAAAAAATACGGGAGTGGTTTATGGCTAAAAATGGCAATATTTTAAATACCATCAGCTCGTTATATCGCAGTTTAACGAAAACTGAAAAGAAAATTGCGGATGCAATTTTATTGAATCCCGATCTTGCGGTGCAATGTCCTCTAGCTGAAATTGCGGCTCATTTAGAAGTCGGGGAAGCGACCTTTGTGCGTTTTTGCCGCACTCTCGGCTTTAAAGGATTTAGTGATTTTAAATTGGAATTATCCATCGAGCTTGCGACTAAAGATGGCAAAGATAACACCGTATTAGATTCAGATATTACCGATTCTGACAACTCATTGAATATCGCGCATAAGCTGAAATCTGCCATCAATAACGTGATGGATGAAACCATTAATTTATTAGATTTTGAGCAGTTGGAAGAAGCAGTGAAAGCTATTCAGCAAGCCAATCGTGTCTTTTTATTTGGTGTAGGTACATCCGGTATTACTGCGGAAGATGCCAAAAATAAACTGATGCGTATAGGTGTGCAAGTGGATGCGACAGGTAACAACCATTTTATGTATATGCAGGCATCTTTATTGACGAAAAAAGATGTGGCAATTGGTTTGAGTCATTCCGGTTATTCTCAAGAAACCACTCATACCATGAAAATCGCCAAAGAAAATGGCGCCAAAACCATTGCGATTACGCACAGTTTGCGTTCCCCCATCACAGAATATGCCGATCTGGTTTTAGTGAATGGCAATAAGCAAGGCAAGTTACAAGGCGACTCTATCGGCACGAAGATTGCTCAATTATTCGTATTAGATTTGATTTATGCTTTATTGGTACAGGCATCGCAGGAAAGTGCGGTCAAAATAAAGCAAAAAACATTAAATGTCATTTTAGAACAACGTATTAAATAGGAGAGAAAAATGCGTAACTTAAAAGGTATTTTTAGTGCGTTATTAGTATCATTCAATGAAGATGGCTCTATCAATGAAAAAGGCTTACGCGAGATTATTCGCTATAACATTGATAAGATGAAAATTGATGGTTTATATGTAGGCGGCTCAACAGGTGAAAACTTTATGCTTTCTACGGAAGAGAAAAAACAAATTTTCCGTATCGCGAAAGATGAAGCAAAAGACCAAGTCGCATTAATCGCACAAGTGGGTAGCGTGAACTTACATGAAGCAGTGGAATTAGGTAAATATGCAACCGAATTAGGCTATGACAGCCTTTCTGCGGTAACTCCGTTCTACTACAAATTCAGTTTCCCTGAAATCAAACATTACTACGACACTATTATTGCGGAAACAGGCAATAACATGATCGTGTACTCAATTCCGTTCTTAACAGGTGTGAACATGGGTATTGAGCAATTCGGCGAACTTTATAAAAACCCGAAAGTGCTTGGTGTGAAATTTACCGCTGGGGACTTCTATTTATTAGAACGTTTGAAAAAAGCTTATCCAAATCACCTCATTTGGGCTGGTTTTGATGAAATGATGGTTCCAGCCGTATCTCTTGGTGTAGATGGTGCGATCGGTAGTACATTCAACGTAAACGGTGTACGAGCAAGACAAATCTTTGAATTAACCAAACAAGGTAAATTGGCTGATGCGCTTCAAGTGCAACATGTGACCAATGATCTTATCGAAGGCATTTTAGCGAATGGCTTATATCTCACTATCAAAGAGTTATTGAAACTAGAGGGTGTAGATGCAGGTTATTGCCGTGAGCCAATGACAGCGAAAGCAACACCAGAGCAATTAGCAAAAGCGAAAGAGTTAAAAGCAAAATATTTATAAATTAATGGAAAAGTGACCGCACTTACTTCTTTCCTCTTTCTATCGGAGAGGAAAGAATGTCGGTGTGGTACTGATAAGGAAGGTTATTATGCGTCTCATTCCTCTGAACAATGAACAACAAGTCAGCCGTTGGGCGGCGCGTCATATTGCTGATCGAATTAATCATTTTAAACCTACCGCAGAACGTCCTTTTGTATTAGGTTTACCAACAGGTGGTACGCCACTTAAGACCTATCAAGAATTGATTAAATTAAATCAAGCGGGAGAAGTGAGTTTTAAACATGTGGTGACCTTCAATATGGATGAATATGTGGGCTTACCAAAAGAACATCCAGAAAGCTATCACAGTTTTATGCATAATAATTTCTTCAACCATATTGATATTCAACCGCAAAATATCAATATTTTAAATGGTAATACCAATGACCATGATGAAGAATGCCGCCGTTATGAAGAAAAAATTAAATCTTATGGCAAAATTCATTTGTTTATGGGCGGTGTAGGTGTTGATGGCCATATTGCCTTTAATGAGCCTGCGTCTTCTTTAAGTTCGCGTACCCGTATTAAAACCTTAACGCCAGATACTATTATCGCGAATTCTCGTTTCTTTAATAACGATGTAAATCAAGTACCAAAATATGCTTTAACAATCGGTGTAGGGACATTACTTGATGCAGAAGAAGTGATGATTTTAGCAACGGGTCATAATAAAGCCTTAGCCGTACAAGCAGCCGTAGAGGGCAGTATTAATCACCTTTGGACAGTGAGTGCTTTACAGCTTCATCGTCATTTCGTTTTGGTATGTGATGAGCCAGCATTGCAAGAATTGAAAGTCAAAACAGTGAAATATTTTACTGAATTGGAAGGTCGCGCGATTCATAGTGTGTTATAAGTGCGGTTAATTTTAATTGGATTTTAGGAAGGTATGATGAAGTATGCATTAATTAACAGCGTAATCTACACGAAAAATGAAGTGTTAAGAGATTATGCAGTGGTTATTGAAGGGGAATATATTCAATCCGTTATTCCACAAAGCGAATTAGAAAGCGGGATTAAAACTATTGATTTAAAAGGTCATAATCTCACTGCAGGTTTTATTGATTTACAATTAAATGGCTGTGGCGGCGTGATGTTTAACGATCAAACAAGCGTGGAAACATTAGAAATTATGCAAGCCACGAACTTAAAATCAGGCTGTACCAGTTTCTTGCCAACGTTTATTACTGCACCAGATGAAGATATTAAACGCGCAGTAAGTATCATGCGTGAATATTTGAATAAGCATAAAAATCAAGCGCTTGGCTTACACATCGAAGGGCCTTATTTGAGCTTAGAGAAAAAAGGTGTGCACCGCCCGGAATATATCCGTGAAGCGACGCCAGAGATGAAAGATTTCTTATGTGATAACGCGGATGTTATCACCAAACTGACCATTGCCGCTGAAAATCCAACGGTACAATATATTCCTGACTTTGTAAAAGCGGGTATTATCGTATCTATAGGTCATTCTAATGCGACTTATGAAGTAGCAAAAGCCGCCTTTCATAAAGGGGCAACCTTTGCGACACACTTGCATAATGCCATGTCGCCGATCAGTTCAGGACGAGCGATGGGCGTAGTTGGCGCAGTGTTAGACTCCGATGTTTACACGGGAATTATTGTAGATGGCGTGCATGTGAATTTTGGTAACGTTCGTTTAGATAAAAAAGCGAAAGGTGACAAACTTTGTATCGTGACCGATTCTCTTGCTGCTGCAGGTGCACCACCTGAATTGGAAACTTTCACTTTTGTAGGAAAACCGATTTATGTGAAAGAAGGTCGTTGCTACGATGCAAACGGTACGATTGCGGGTGCATCAATTACCATGATGGAATCTATTAAGAATGCTGTAGAGTATGTAGAAATTCCATTAGCGGAAGCAATTCGCATGAGTAACCTTTACCCAGCAAGAGCGATTGGCGTAGATGACCGTTTAGGCTCAGTTGAAGCCGGAAAAGTAGCAAACTTGGCGGTATTCACAAAAGATTATGATGTGATAGGTACCGTATTGAATGGTGAATGGAAACCAAACTAAAGTGAGGTCAAAAATAGCATTGTTTTAAACGTAATCCGATCCTTAAACCGATCGGATTATTTTTTATGGTTGTAATTCGGTGATCTTACCGGTATCCACTTGGAACAATTTTCCTTTTCCCACTTGCATCTCTTTGAGCTGGCCTTGAGTGATGGCAGTAACAAAGACTTGAGATCCACTTTGTTGCAAGCGTTCAGCTAGAAGCGCACGTTTATGTTGATCCAACTCTGAGGCAAAGTCATCAATTAGAAAGATACAATGACGTTGTTTTTGAATCATTAAATGCTCACCTTGGGCTAAACGTAGCGCACACATCAATAATTTTAATTGACCACGAGAGAGTACATCTTCCACGGGGAGTCCATTGGCTTTAAAACGGAAATCGGCTTTTTGTGGACCAGAAACCGTATAGCCAATGGCTTTATCTCGCTCAAAGTTTTGCGCCAATAATTCACCATATTCTGTCTCTTTCTCCCAGCCTTGATGAAAGCTAACAGTAATTTCTAATTCAGGTAAAAATAACTGGCAGGTTTTTTCGATCTCAGGACGTAAGGCTTCTGCATATTCAGTGCGCCAATCACTCACTTGATGGGCTAATTTAGCTAATTCAATGTCCCATATTTTTATTGCAGAATAAGGCTGATTTTGACTGAGTGCGGCATTTCGCTGCTTTAATAAACGGTTTAAGGCGACCCAAGAGGAATGAAAGCTATTATGGTGGTGGAATAAACCCCAATCTAAAAATGCACGTCGAAAACTTGGCCCACCGTTTAATAGGGTAAGTCCTTCAGGCGTAATTAATTGCATGGGTAAAAGGTGCGCGAGATCGGCAATTTTATTACCGTCTTCACCATTTATTTTCGCAATGGTATTACCTTGACGAAGTTTTTGTAAGCCAACAGACCATTGATGCTGGCTTTCTTGAATTTGTCCAAAAAGCGTGAAATGAGGTTCGTCGTAAGAAATGATGCGATTTGCGACCGCACTTTTGAAAGAGCGCCCATGTCCGAGATAAAAAATGGCTTCTAATAAGCTTGTTTTTCCGCTGCCGTTGTTGCCGACTAAAAAGTTAAAGCCGTGATCAAATTCAAGATCCACGGCATTTAAATTTCTAAATTTTTCAACAATTAAGCGGGAAATGGCCATTATTCTTAGAGGCGCATTGGCATAATGACGTATTCTGCGCTTGCATCTTCACTGTTTTCAATTAAGCAGCTTGATGACGCATCAGTGAGGCGAATACGTACTTGTTGGCATTTTAAGGCGTTCAATACATCTAAAATGTAAGTCACATTAAAGCCCACTTCCATTTCTTCACCTTGATAATTCACATCCACGATCTCTTCTGCCACTTCGTGTTCTGGGTTAGATGCGGTAATTTTAAGTTGGTTTTCACTTAAGTTTAAACGCACGCTACGTACACGTTCATTTGAAAGGATTGATGCACGTACAAAAGCTTGTTTTAAAGTTTCCCAGTTTCCTTCTACGATACGAGTTGCATTACGTGGTAATACACGACGGTAATCCGGGAAGCGACCATCAATGAGTTTTGAGGTAAACACAATGTGGTTTAAGTGAATACGAAGGTTATTTGTGCCGATTTGCAAACGAGCAAGTTCGTCACTGCTTTCTAATAGGCGATTGAGTTCTAATACACCTTTGCGAGGGAGAATAACTGAATGGGTTTGCAGATCTTGATCTAATTCGATCGTACAAACAGCAAGACGGTGACCGTCAGTTGCAACAGTACGTAATAAATTACCTTCCGTTTCAAATTTCATGCCGTTTAAGAAATAGCGGGCATCCTGGTTTGCCATTGAAAATTGGGTGGCTTCAATTAAGCGACGTAAGGTGCTTTGCGGTAAGGCAAAATCCACTTCAGATTGCCAATCTGTTAGATTTGGATATTCTTCAGCGGGCAGAGTAGTGAGATTAAACTTACTGCGACCAGACTCTACAATGGCGCGATCTTCTTCAAAGGTAACTGTAATTTCAAATTCATCTGATAATGTACGGCAAATATCTAAGAATTTTTTAGCCGGAATAGTGAAAGCGCCATCAGCCGTTGAAGAAGAAAGTTGAGTATAGCTAGAAAGCTCAACTTCAAGGTCTGTACCTGTAATGGTTAAACGGTTATCTTCAATTTGTAATAACACGTTATTTAATACGGGAATATTCGGACGATTGCTTAATACGCCACAAACTTGCTGTAAGGGTTTTAATAGATTTTCTCTTGAAATGCTAAATTGCATCATTGGCTCCTTATGCAGATAAGGTGCGAATTAAATTCGCCCAATCTTCTTGAATACTGCTGTCTTTTTCACGGAATTTTGGCACTTCACGGCAGGCATTTAAGACTGTCGTATGGTCGCGTTCAAAGGCACGGCCAATTTCCGGTAAACTTTTATTGGTTAATTCTTTTGCTAATGCCATCGCAACTTGGCGTGGGCGGGTGACTGATCTTGCTCTGCTTTTTGATTTTAAATCCGCCACTTTAATTCGATAATATTCTGCCACGACTTTCTGAATGTTTTCAATGGTAACCAAACGTTCTTGTAAGGCAAGAATATCTTTTAATGTGTCACGCACAAAATCAATATCAATGTGACCACCTTTGAAGTCTTGCATCGCTTTCACACGGTTTAACGCACCTTCTAATTCACGAACATTGGTGCGTAAGCGTTGGGCAATAAAGAATGCCACTTCTTCTGGCAGCTCCATATTATGTTCTTCTGCTTTTTTCAGCAAAATTGCAACACGGGTTTCTAAATCAGGTGGTTCAATTGCAGTGGTTAAACCCCAGCCGAAACGAGATTTTAGGCGTTCTTCAATTTTCTCAATTTCTTTTGGATAGCGGTCAGAGGTCAAAATGATTTGACGGCCAGTTTCAAATAAACTATTGAAAATATGGAAAAATTCTTCTTGTGTTTTTTCTTTCTCTGCGAAGAATTGAATATCATCCACTAATAATGCATCTAGAGAACGATAGAATTTTTTGAATTGATCCATTTTATTATCACGCATCGCTTTGACCATGTGCTGCATAAAGTTATTAGCATGGATATAAAGCACGCGAGCATTTGGCTTATTCGCTAAAATACCATTACCGATTGCGTGTAATAAGTGAGTTTTACCTAAACCTGTCCCCCCATATAAAAAGAATGGGTTTGCCGTTGGTTCACCAGGTGCAAGGGCAAGTTTTTGACCCACAGCACGAGCGAGTTGGTTTGATTTACCTTCAACAAAGTTTTCAAATAAATGTTTACGATTTAGGTGTGATTCAAATTTAGTCGGCACATCAGATTCTTGCTGAAAACTGACCGCACTTTCTTGATGATTAACTGTTTGAGTTGGGGCCGATTCAACAGCTTTTGGAGCAGGTTTTACCCCTTCTTTTACGATAATGTGTAAATTTGGATTTTTAGCAAGGGCTTGGCAAATTTGATGAATTTGAGCCAAATAATGATTTTCCACCCAGCTTTTTACAAACATATTGGACGCATATAACACCACTTGATTTTGCGAGATTACATCCGCTTGTAGTGGGCGTAACCAAGTGCTGAGATCCATCGGAGAAACCTGATCTTGTAGTTGTGATAAGCAATCTTGCCATAGGGTAGAAAGGCTCACGATAAATTATCCTTATGTTATATGCGTATAAAATAAAAGCCGCAAAAGTGCGGTTAAAAATCGAAGAGAATTTTACAATAATTTAGGCAAAAGATCTTCTGTTGCCCATCAAAAAAAGACAAAAAGGTTGCTTGAGATTTTGCCCAAAATCCGTATAATCCCCACGATTTTAGAAGAAACGGAAGATTATTTCGGAATTTTCTCTTTTCTTATTTGACGAAAGCCCAATTTATGATTAAAATTGCGGTCTATTTTTTATAACCCTTGTTGTGTTTTGAATATCAAAACAGTAAACCATTTTGATTTAGGTAGATTACAATGAAACGTACATTTCAACCTTCTGTATTAAAACGTAGCCGTACTCACGGTTTCCGTGCTCGTATGGCAACTAAAAACGGCCGTCAAGTTTTAGCTCGTCGTCGTGCTAAAGGTCGTAAGAGTTTATCTGCATAATCACCTCTTTTAGTGATTAAGCTAAACTTCTCTCGGGAGTTACGATTGTTAACTCCCACTCAATTCAAAAATGTCTTCGAACAACCGTTTCGAGCAAGCACCCCTGAAATTACCATTCTCGCACGCAAAAATAATCTTGAGCATCCACGCTTAGGTTTAACTGTGGCTAAAAAACATCTTAAACGAGCGCACGATCGTAATCGTATTAAACGTTTAGTTCGTGAAAGTTTTCGTTTATCTCAACATAATTTGCCCTCTTGTGACTTTGTCTTTGTGGCGAAACGTGGCATTGGTCAGCTTGATAATCAAACGTTTTTACAAACTTTGGATAAATTATGGGCACGTCACATTCGTTTGGCACAAAAATCCTCATCGCTTTAATTAAGTTTTATCAAGTAGCGATTAGCCCTTTAATCGGGCCGCGTTGTCGTTTTGTGCCAACCTGTTCTTGCTATGGTATTGAGGCGTTAAAAACACATGGATTGTTAAAAGGTAGTTGGCTTACGCTAAAACGTGTATTAAAATGTCACCCCTTAAGCGCCGGTGGATTCGATCCTGTTCCGCCGAAAAAGATTAATAATAACGATGAGAAAAAATAATGGACTCAAGACGTAGCCTATTAGTGCTTGCACTACTCTTTATTTCTTTCCTTGTTTATCAGCAATGGCAACTTGATAAAAATCCACCTGTTCAACAACAGACCACGGAACAAACAACAGCCGCCTCTTCTGATGTCCCGGCAAGTTCTTCTTCATCTGCTGAAGTAGTGGCAGATTCACAAACAAAAGGTCAAATTATCACATTAGAAAATGATGTACTCCGTTTGAAAGTGGATACATTAGGTGGTGATGTAATCAGTTCTGAACTATTAAAATATGATGCAGAATTAGGTTCAAAAGAACCTTTCGTCTTGTTAAAAGATACAAACGAGCATGTTTACATTGCACAAAGCGGTTTAATTGGTAAAAACGGGATCGATACAAAAGCAGGTCGTGCGCAATATCAAGTTACTGGCGATAATTTCAAATTAGCAGAAGGTCAAAATGAACTTTCAGTGCCATTAACATTTGAAAAAGATGGTGTGACTTATCGTAAAATCTTTGTGTTAAAACGTGATAGTTACGATGTCGGTGTTAACTTTGAAATTGTGAACCAAAGTGGTAGTGCAATTGAAGTTGAACCTTACGGCCAATTAAAACACACATTAGTTGAAAGCAGCGGTAACGTGGCAATGCCTACTTATACCGGTGGTGCGTATTCTTCTTCAGAAACCAATTACAAAAAATACAGCTTCAGCGATATGAAAGATAAAAATCTTTCTATCGATACCAAAGCAGGTTGGGTTGCTATTTTACAACACTATTTCGTATCAGCTTGGATCCCAAATCAAGATGTAAATAACCAACTTTATAGTATTACAGACAGTAAAAATAACGTTGCGTCTATTGGTTATCGTGGTCCAGTCGTTTCTATTCCAGCAGGTGCAACAGAGACTATTACCAGCTCATTATGGACAGGTCCGAAATTACAAAACAAAATGGCTGAAGTGGCTAACCACTTAGACTTAACTGTCGATTATGGTTGGGCATGGTTCATCGCGAAACCATTATTCTGGTTATTAACTTTCATTCAAAGTATTGTATCTAACTGGGGTGTGGCAATTATTTGTGTCACCTTAGTGGTTAAAGCGATTTTATATCCGCTTACAAAAGCACAATACACTTCTATGGCGAAAATGCGTATGTTGCAACCGAAAATGCAAGAAATGCGCGAACGTTTTGGTGATGATCGCCAACGTATGAGCCAAGAAATGATGAAACTTTACAAAGAAGAAAAAGTAAATCCACTTGGTGGTTGCTTACCATTAATCCTTCAAATGCCAATTTTCATTGCATTATACTGGACGTTTATGGAAGCAGTTGAACTTCGTCATGCGCCATTCTTTGGTTGGATTCAAGATTTATCGGCACAAGACCCTTACTACATTCTCCCAATCTTAATGGGTGGATCAATGTTCTTGTTACAAAAAATGTCACCTACACCAGTTGCCGATCCAATGCAACAAAAAGTGATGAATTTCATGCCGTTGATCTTCATGTTCTTCTTCCTCTGGTTCCCGGCAGGTCTAGTACTTTACTGGTTAGTGTCTAACTTAATCACTATCGTACAACAACAAATGATCTACCGTGGTTTAGAGAAAAAAGGGTTACATACCCGTAAAAAATAACAGATAGAAGGCATCGAAAGATGCCTTTTTTCTATCATTGATTGATATATAATCACATGGGCGTATTAATGCGCCCTCTCATTTTTTTATCGCAGATAAAAGTGCGGTCAATTTTTAGTGAGTTTTTATGAAAGAAACAATCGTCGCACAAGCGACAGCGCCTGGTCGTGGTGGTATTGGTATTTTGCGTGTATCAGGTCCAAAAGCGGTTGAAGTGGCACAAGCGGTACTAGGTAAATGTCCTAAACCAAGAATGGCAGATTATTTACCTTTTAAAGATGCTGATGGCACAGTATTAGATCAAGGCATTGCACTTTACTTTAAATCGCCGAATTCTTTTACCGGTGAAGACGTACTGGAATTGCAAGGTCATGGTGGGCAAGTAGTATTAGATTTGTTGCTAAAACGAATCTTACAACTTGATGGTGTTCGTCTTGCGCGTCCCGGTGAATTTTCAGAACAGGCTTTTTTAAACGATAAATTAGATTTAGCTCAAGCAGAAGCCATTGCAGATTTGATTGATGCCACTTCGGAGCAAGCCGCTCGTTCGGCATTAAAATCATTACAAGGTGAATTTTCCAATAAAGTAAATCAGTTGGTGGATTCCGTGATTTATCTTCGTACTTATGTGGAAGCGTCGATTGATTTTCCCGATGAAGAAATTGACTTTTTGGCAGACGGTAAAATCGAAGCAAAATTACGAGAAATTATTGATCAACTTGATTTAGTCCGTAGCGAAGCGAAACAAGGCTCGATTTTACGTGAAGGGATGAAAGTAGTGATTGCCGGTCGTCCAAATGCGGGTAAATCAAGCTTACTGAATGCTTTAGCAGGCAGAGAAGCGGCCATTGTGACAGATATTGCAGGAACCACTCGCGATGTGTTACGTGAGCATATTCATATTGATGGCATGCCTTTACATATTATTGATACTGCAGGGCTTCGCGAAGCGACAGATGAAGTTGAACGTATCGGCATCTCGCGTGCGTGGACTGAAATTGAGCAAGCCGATCGTATTATCTTAATGTTAGACAGCAGTGATCCTGATAGCCAAAATATTGAAAAAGTGCGGTCAGAATTTTTATCGAAATTGCCAAATAATATGCCAGTGACCATTGTTCGTAATAAAGTCGATTTAAGCGGTGAGGCAGTTGGGATAAAAGAAGAAAATGGAACAACGACCATTTGTTTATCGGCTCAAACGCATCAAGGCGTAGATTTATTACGTGAGCATTTAAAACAGGCGATGGGTTTCCAAACCGGCATGGAAGGTGGCTTCTTAGCACGTCGTCGTCATCTTGATGCTTTAGAAAAAGCGGCCGAACATTTACAAATTGGGTTAGTTCAATTAACAGAGTTTCATGCGGGTGAATTGTTAGCAGAGGAACTTCGTTTAGTACAAGCTAATCTCAGTGAAATTACGGGGCAATTTACCTCGGATGATTTACTCGGTAATATTTTCAGCTCTTTTTGTATCGGAAAATAGGTTTTAGGTTATGACTTTTCATATGTTGTGGGTCATTGCGCTTGGTCTTTCGATGGATGCGTTTGCAGTATCCATTTCCAAAGGTTTGGCAATGCGCGCTTTTCGATGGAAACAAGCACTGGCCATTGCATGCTGTTTTGGGCTATTTCAAGGCATTATGCCGGCAATCGGCTATGTTGTCGGACTACAATTTAGTCAGATGATTCAAAATTGGGATCATTGGATTGCCTTTGCTTTACTTGCGATTATCGGTGTGAATATGATTCGAGAAGGGCTGAGCTCAGATGATGAACCTGCGCCCTCATTGATTAGTTTAAAACACTTACTAACACTTGGTGTGGCAACGAGTATTGATGCGTTAGCTGTTGGTGTCTCTTTTGCTTTTCTTTCTGTGGACATTTTGTTGGCTGTCTTCATCATTGGTTTAATAACCTTTGCCATTTCTTTTATTGGTGTAAAGAGCGGTCATTTTTAGGGAAAAAATTCAAAAGCAAAGCAGAGATTTTTGGCGGTTTAGTGTTATTAGTCATGGCTGTGAAAATCCTACACGAATATGGTGTTTTTTAAGTGCGAATTTTCGCCTTTTAGATTATAATCTTACGAACTTTGTCTTTTTTAAAAGGGTAATAATTGAATGTTAATTGAAAAAATGCATGGCATCGCCCATAGCTTTATCGGAAAAGCGATCTTTGCTTTAATTCCAGTTTCATTTTTGATTGGTGGGATGTCAGGTTATCTGTATAGCAGCAACGATAGTTTTGCGGCAAAAGTAAATGGCGAGACTATCTCTCAACAAGATTTCTTAAATCGTTATAACCAAGAGTTTGAAGCGCGAGCTCAACAAGAAGGCGAGAGCTTCCTAGCGAAAACTGACTCTGTGGAATTTGTGACTGCACTTCGTCAAAATTTAATTCAACGTTTGGTGGATCAAGAATTAATCCGTCAATATGCGAAAGAATTAAAATTAGGTGTAAGTGATGAGATGATCAAACGTGCGATTGTAAGCGATCCTAACTTACAATCTAACGGTAAATTTGATAACGCGCGCTATCAACAATTATTGACTCAAAATGGTTTAACATCTGATACTTATGCGGCTATTTTACGTAATGCATTAACACTTGAACAAATGCAAAACGGTTTGGCAGATAGTGAATTTGTTGTGCCGGCTCAAGTAAAAGATAACGCACAAGTCTTTTTCCAAAAACGTATCGCTCGTCTTGCAACTCTTCCATTAGCCGATGAAATTGCAAAACAAAAAGTGACGGACGAAGAAATTAAAGCGTATTACGATGCGAATGCGAAATCACTTGTTCAACCTGAACAAGCGAAAGTGCAATATATTAGCGTTTCAGCAGATGCATTAGGTAAATTACAACCTGTCACTGAAACACAAATTGCGCAATATTATCAAGAAAATAAAGCACAATTCATTAGCCAAAAATTAGCGCATATTCAATTGACAACAGAGAAAGAAGCGGACGCCGTTTATCAAGAACTACAAAAAGGTGCTGATTTTGCTGAGTTAGCAAAAACAAAATCCATCGATAAACTTTCTGGTGCACAAGGCGGTGAATTAGGTTGGGTAAAAGACAACGAATTACCGAAAAACTTTGAAGATGCCGCATTATTATTAAATGTTGGTCAATACAGCACACCGGTTAATGTGGATGGGGCTTACCATATTATTTTAGTGCAAGATCGTAAAGAACGTACTTTAGAAGAAGTGAAAGAACAAATCGCAGAGACTGTACGTAAAAACTTAGCAGAAAGTCGTTTCCAAGCGGTAGAAAAAGCGGTTCGTGAAAAAGCAGCTGAAAGCAGCGATTCTTTAGCTGCGGTAGCTGAAGCGGCAGGTGTGAAAGTAGAAGAAACGGATTACTTTGGTAAAAATAACGTCCCTGCGGCATTAAATTTCCCAAATGTGACTTCTGCTATTTTTGAATCTGATATTGCAAACGGCGGTGCAAATTCTGAGCCATTAACTGTAGGTGAAAATGAGTTTGTAGTGGTACGTGTCGTGGATCACAAAGATGAAGGTTTACAAAGCCTTGATGAAGCAAAATCAACGATTGAGCAATTCTTAAAACGTGAAAAAGCCGATAAAGTATTAGCTGAAAAAGCAGAGCAAGCGGTTAAAGCGCTATCTGCCGATCCAACCAAATTACCTGCAGGTATTAGTTTTAGTGAGCCACAAACCTTTACGTTAGTGGATAATAAAGATCCAGTGCTTTATGAAGGTGTATTTGCCATTGCAAAACCAAAAGATGGCAAAGCGGCTTATCAAGTTGCTCGTAACAGCAAAGGTGATGTGGTTGTGGTTGCCCTTGAACGTGTAGAAGAACCTACTTTAAATGAGCAAGAATTAGCGAAATTTAGCACTCAACTTGTTCGTGCGCGTCAAGGTGAATTGCAAGGACAGTTAATGCAAGCATTGCGTGAAAAAGCACAAATCGAGATTAATACTAGCTTTATTAATCAAGATGATTCAGAAGAAGGTGCGGCTCACTAAGCTGATTGAAATGTCATTCATCATCAATTTCTGATGGAAAATAAAAGCAAAGTGCGGTAAATTTTGACCGCACTTTTTTATATAAAACAAGGAGAAGACTATGGCTCAAGAAACGATTTTCAGCAAAATTATTCGCAAAGAAATCCCCGCCAATATTGTTTATCAAGATGAATTAGTGACCGCATTCCGAGATATTTCACCTCAAGCGAAAACCCATATTTTGATTATCCCAAATAAAGTCATTCCAACGGTTAATGATGTGACAGAACAAGATGAAGTTACCTTGGGTCGCTTATTTACTGTCGCGGCTAAAATTGCTAAAGAAGAAGGCATTGCCGAAGACGGTTATCGTTTGATTGTGAATTGTAATAAACACGGTGGACAAGAAGTATTCCATATTCATATGCATCTTGTTGGTGGTGAATCTTTGGGTAGAATGTTGGCAAAATAATGAAAAAGATCCTAATTACAGCAACGGTATTATTTTTAACGGCTTGTTCATCTGCACCAAATATTGTGGGAACCAATAAGCCAATTTTAAATATGGCGGCAAATTTAGCACCCGCTTTAGATGTTGATTTGTCGGATAATACCGCGGCTTTAAAAAATAAAACTACACAACAACTCAATGTGCTTTACCATCTTTATTGGTATAACACACAAGGTGTGACGCAAGTTTGGCCGAATCAGCAAGAAAGCCAATCAGGCAATATTTTATTGCAACCACAAGAGAAGAAAGTGTTTGAACTACCAAAACCAAGCACAGAAAGTACTAATTATCGTCTTTACTTACAATAGTTATGTCCACATTATTGATTGACCTAGAAGGTCATGAGCTCAAACAAGAAGAAGTTGAATTACTGGAACATCCTTTAGTTGCCGGTTTGATTTTATTTACCCGCAATTTTTATGATCGTCAGCAAGTTCAAGCGCTAATTAAATCCATTCGTCAACGAGTGAAAAAGCCTTTATTGATTACCGTCGATCAAGAAGGTGGTCGCGTGCAACGTTTCCGTGAAGGTTTCACTCAGCTCCCTGCGATGCAGGCTTTTGCGGCATTAGTTGAGGACTCAGCTCAGCAACAGCAAATAGCAAAAGAAGCGGGTTGGCAAATGGCGGCTGAAATGGTGGCGCTAGATATTGATTTGAGTTTTGCTCCGGTGTTGGATTTAGGTCACGAATGTCGTGCGATTGGTGATCGTAGTTTTGGCTGTGATGTAAAAAGTGCGGTTAATTTAGCAGCAGCTTTTATTGATGGTATGCACCAGGCGGGCATGGCAACAACAGGAAAACACTTCCCGGGACACGGCCATGTTTTAGCTGATTCTCATCTTGAAACCCCTTATGATGAGCGCGCAAAAGAAGTGATTTTTAATCATGATATTTTGCCATTCCAGCAATTAATTCAACAGAGTAAGCTTGATGCGATTATGCCGGCTCACGTGATTTATACACAATGTGATAGCCAGCCAGCAAGCGGGTCGAGTTATTGGTTAAAAGAGATTTTGCGTAAACAGTTGAGCTTCCAGGGGGCGATTTTCTCTGATGATTTAGGCATGAAAGGCGCAGGCTTTATGGGCGATTTTGTTGCTCGCAGTGAAAAAGCCTTGAAGGCTGGTTGTGACTTATTATTGCTTTGTAATGAACGTGAAGGTGTTATTCAAGTGCTTGATAATCTGAAGTTAGAGGAAACACCAGAGCATTTCGCAGCACGCCAAGCTCGCTTGAAATCGCTCTTTAAACAAAAATCCTTTGATTGGTCAGAACTCACAAAAACTTCGCGTTGGATTGAAAATCATCAAAAACTGACCGCACTTCAACAAGAGTGGCTTGCTTCTAAATGATTGATTGCCATCATTATCAAAAAGGCGATTGCCGTTCTTGTCAATGGCTTGAAATACCTCATGAACAGCAACTCGCCAAGAAAGAAGAGCATCTTAAACAACAACTTGCCAAATTAGATTGTGATAATTTAATTTGGCATCCGCCTTTTTATTCCTCCGAGTCGGCCTTTCGTAATAAAGCGAAAATGGTGGTAAGTGGCGCGGTGGAACGTCCCATTTTAGGTATTTTACAAGACCCGAATGATCCACAAAGTGCGGTGGATTTATGTGATTGTCCGCTTTATCCGCAACGCTTTGCTGAACTCTTTCCGATTCTAAAAGATTTTATTGGACGTGCGGGTTTAGTCCCTTATAACGTGGCTAAGCAAAAAGGTGAGCTCAAATATATTCTGCTTACAGAGAGCCAACATACAAAAAAATTGATGTTGCGTTTTGTATTGCGTTCAGAAACTAAATTGCCGTTAATTCAACGTGAATTTGCAGGCTTATTGGAAAAATTACCACAACTTGAAGTGGTGAGCGTGAATATCCAACCTCAACACGCAGCGATCTTAGAAGGTGAGAAAGAAATCTTTTTAACGGACCAGCACACCTTATCAGAAAGCTTTAACGGTATTCCGCTATTTATTCGCCCTCAAGGTTTCTTCCAAACGAATCCACTTGTAGCACAAGGGCTATATGCAATGGCACAAGATTGGGTGCAAGATTTGCCGATTACTAAACTTTGGGATCTCTTTTGTGGCGTTGGAGGGTTTGGACTGCATTGTGCCAAAGCTTTACAGGATAAACATCAACAAGAAGTGGAATTGACTGGGATTGAAATTTCCCCATCTGCTATTCAAGCGGCGACGCAATCCGCTCAGGTGTTAAGGCTAAACAACGTTAAATTCCAATCTTTGGATGCGGCTAATTTTGCTTTAACACAAGATGAAAACAAACCCGATTTGGTGATCGTCAACCCGCCTCGTCGAGGTATCGGAAAGGAACTCGCTGAGTTTCTCAATGAAATGCAACCGCACTTTATTCTTTATTCCAGCTGTAACGCGATTTCCATGGGAAAAGATTTGCAACACCTAACCAATTATAAGCTTACTCAAATTCAATTATTTGATATGTTCCCGCATACAGCGCATTATGAAGCACTGATATTATTAAAACGCAATGGTTAATAAAAAAGCTAACAGAAATGTTAGCTTTTTTATTTAGAAATTTAACCGCACTTTTATTTTGCTATAAATTAATGCTATTAAGAAGAACGCTGCTTGTAGCAAAATAATACACGCGCCCGTGGACGCATCAAAATGATAGCTAAGTAGCACGCCTAGTAGGCTCGCAGTTACAGCACTGATGATCGCGATAACCAGCATTTTATCGAAGCGATTCGTCAGTGTTAGCGCAGTGATACCCGGCGCAATTAGCATCGCTACAACCAAAATAACCCCAACGACTTGCATCGTACTCACAATAGTGAGCGCGAGTAATGTGAGCAAGCCATAATGCAATAATTTAGGCGAGAGACCTGCAACGCGAGCATGGCTCGGATCAAAGCAATAAAGCAGAAAATCACGACGCTTTAATCCAAGTAAAATAAAAATGATCAAGGCGATGATAGCCGTTTGAATCAGCTCTTGTCTGCTTACACCCAATACGTTTCCGAATAAGATGTGTGTGAGATGTTGTGATGTTTGGATTTTAGTGAACAGCACCAACCCAATGGCAAACATTCCCGAAAATACAATCCCCATCGCGGTATCTTCTTTGATACGGCTGTTTTCTTTTAAATAACCGACGCCTAAGGCGCAGGCAATACCTGAGACAAAGGCTCCAATCACCAATGGAATACCCGCTAGAAAAGCTAAGACAATGCCAGGTAGGACAGCATGAGAAATGGCATCCCCCATCAATGACCATCCTTTCAACACCAAATAGCAAGAGAGTAGTGCACAGATGACGGCAACCACTAATGCCGTGAGTAGTGCATTTTGCATAAAGGAAAATTGAAATGGCTCAACGAAAATGGCGAACATCTCAGTCATAATCCACCACCTTACGTCGTTTTTGACTGATTAATCCGTATTTAGGTGAGAATAGAAAAGCCAATAAAAATAACAAGGTTTGCAATGTCACGATGACACCACCTGTTGCGCCATCCAGATAATAGCTTAAATAGACACCGACGAAACCAGTGATTGTGCCTAATGCTACGGCAATTTTGATAAGAGTTTTGAACTTGTCAGTAAGTAAATAGGCAGTTGCACCTGGTGTGATTACCATCGCAATCACTAAAATCGCCCCGACAGTTTGTAATGCAGCAACAACACAAGCGCTTAATAGGGTAAAAAATAGGAGTTTATAAAATAACGGCGATAATCCGACTGTAATTGCTTGCGTTTCATCAAAGAAAATCAATAAAAGATCCTTCCAAAAAATAAGCAATAAGATCAAGCAAATCAACATAATGATGGCTACTTGATAAATATCTTCATCAGCAATCCCGAGGATATTACCGAGAATAATATTTTGCACATTTATTGAAGTTGGATTCAGAGAAATAATCAACAATCCCAAGGCAAAGAATGTGCTGAAAATAAAGCCGATAACGGCATCTTCTTTGAGTTTAGAAATGGATTTGATCCACAAAATGGAAAGTGCGGCCAAAATACCTGCAAAAAAAGCACCTAAAGCATAGGGGAGTGAAAAGGCATAAGCAATCGCTACACCAGGTACCACGGAATGAGAAAGCGCATCGCCAATTAATGACCAACCTTTCAACATTAAATAGGCAGAAAGAAAGGCACAAATGCCGCCGACTGCGGCACTTATCCACATAGCTTTTTGCATATATTCATAGGAGAAAGGTTCCAGTAAATATTCAAGCATGACTTATTCCTTGTCAGACGGAGGCAGACGACAGGATTTTACAGCCGTTGCGGGCGGATCATTTTTGGTTTCACCATAGAAGACAACGGGACGTTCATCATCCGTAAGCACGGTGACAGCACGTTTATCTTCATCATTATGCAGATCTTCACCTAATAATTTGACGTGTCGTAATACACCACCAAAGACTTTTTCCAAATTATGCTGATTGAATGTATCTTCTGTTTTACCGGCAGCAATCACAGTACGGTTAATCATCACCACTTGATCACAGAAATCGGGTACAGAACCCAAGTTGTGGGTAGAAACTAAAATTAAATGGCCTTCAGCACGTAATTGGCGAAGGAGTTCCACAATAGCATTTTCAGTTTTAACATCCACACCTGTAAAAGGCTCATCGAGTAAGATAATCTTACTTTGTTGTGCTAACGCGCGAGCTAAAAATACGCGTTTTTTCTGTCCACCAGAAAGCTCGCCGATTTGTCGTTCAGCTAAATGCTCGATGTTTACTCGTTGCATCGCTTCGAGCACTTTTTGTTTATCTTCCGCTTTTGGAATACGCAAAAAGTTCATATAGCCATAACGCCCCATCATGACAACATCATAAACGGAGACTGGAAATTGCCAATCGACTTCTTCCGCTTGCGGCACATAGGCAACCAAATTTTGTTTCAATGCTCGATTAATTGGCAAACCACAAAGCGCAATATTGCCTTGCTGTGGTTTAATTAAGCCCATGATACTTTTGAATAGCGTTGATTTTCCGCTCCCATTTACGCCGACAAGGGCACAGATTGTTCCCCCTTGTAATGCAAAGGTAACATCATAAATTGCAGTGTGCCCGTTGTTGTAACGCACAGTTACATCATTAACGGAAATTGAAGCGGAAAGTGCGGTCATTATTTTTCAAATCCTTTGACTATGGTGGATACAGTGACATTCAGTAAGTCAATATAAGTTGGTACAGGACCGTCAGCGGCAGAAAGAGAATCTACATAAAGCACGCCGCCGTACTTAGCACCGCTTTCTTTCGCTACCTGTTGAGCAGGTTTGGCTGACACGGTACTTTCACTAAATACCACTGGAATGTGATTTTTTTTCACTAAATCGATAAGTTTACGCACTTGTTGAGGCGTACCTTGTTGTTCAGCGTTAATTGGCCATAAATAGCCTTCTTTGAGATCGTAATCTTTCGCTAAATAACTAAAGGCGCCTTCACTAGTCACTAACCAACGTTGGTCGGCAGGAATCTGTGAGAGTTTTTCACGTAAAGGTTTATCGAGCTGTTTGATTTTTTCTGCATACGCCGCTGCATTTTTTTGATAAGTATCAGCATTTTGCGGATCGTATTTAACTAATGCATTTTTGATATTTTCGACATAAATCAACGCATTAGATGGCGACATCCAAGCGTGTGGGTTAGGGGCATCTTTATAAGGGCCTTCATAAATAGAAAGTGGCGTGACGCCTTCGGTTACCACAACGGCTGGTTTATCTTTGATATTTTGGAAGAAACGCTCAAACCAACGCTCTAAATTTAATCCGTTCCATAAAATTAAATCAGCAGATTGAGCTTTTACAATATCTTTAGGGGTCGGTTCATACTCGTGAATTTCTGCACCAGGTTTGGTGATAGATTCCACCGTCGCGGCATCGCCCGCAACATTTTGTGCGATATCCTGAATAACCGTAAATGTGGTCACCACTTTAAATTTCGCTTCGGCTTGTAAAGCTGCTAAACCTAGAGCGATAACAGATAGGCTTTTAAATAAATGCTTCATGAGATCTCCTTAAAAATAATGATGAATTAGCATTCTGCATAATAATATCATTTTTTACAAGCTTTTTAAATGAAAATAATTATCAAATCGATAGGTGATTAAAATTAAAAAGCGGAAAATTTTGTGCAAAATTGACCGCTCTTTTTGAAATGATTAACCACCAACTTGTTGAATTAGGCGATCCATACCCGCTTCATCATAGCCTTCTTCATATTGGGCTTCATCAACAGTAAAGTTGTGCATGCTACGCCCTGCGATACAACCGTATTGTTCCAATTTTCCTTTAGTAAAGTTAGTACGAAACGCAGATGAATGGTTATTTAAACTGATCACCCCAATGGTCGCGCGATTACATGGATTTTTATTCACAAAGACTAAATTATAGCCAGATTCGCGAATGTAACCGGTTTTATTAATTGCCGCATCAAACACTTCTTCACGCACTAATTTATTGGTGTTTTTAACAAAAACGCTGCGTCCGCCTGCTTGAATGAAAGCGCTTGGCATATTCGAGAGGTTTTTGATTTGTGCTTTGTTAAGAGAGTATTTAGCCAATTTAACCAGATCCATCACACTTGAAATGTTACTGTCAGATAAACCTGAGCTATCTGAAAAGCGGGTAGAGCGCATACCTAATTCTCTCGCTTTCTCATTCATTTTTTGAATAAATTGCAAACGACTCATGCCCGCAGAGCGAGAAAGTGCATGGGCAGCATAGTTATCAGAATGAACGAGCATTGCTTTTAACAATTCATTACAAGAAATTGGCGTATATTTAGGTAATTTTGTATGAGTGCCTTTGATGTAATCGAAATCATCGTCTGTAATTGAGGCTGTACAGTTTGTGTTTCGATTATTTTCAAGAAACACATTCGCCGTCATTAACTTGGTGACAGATGCGATAGGTTGCACATGATTAGGTGAGCTACTTTCGAGCACTCTATCATGGGTGAAATCATATACGATATAAGATTGTGCCGTTGCGACGGCGGGCACTAAACACAATACAGAAAGAACTTTTTTTAACATATCTTCAATATAGCTAACTCAGAGAATAAAACGAAGTGCACATTCTATCAGTTTTTGTAGGGGTTTGGGATGTATGAAAGATAAAAAATTCGAAGTTTTTTAACCGCACTTTTTTCTTTTGTTTTTTTGATTTTTGCGATGCGGATCGCAAATAAGTGCGGTCAAAATTTTCGTTGTTTTTTAAATCTGCTAGCTTATCTGTCGGTAAATCTGTAAAATCTCGGCTCATTTTTAATATGCGAATTTTTTGTTGCTCAATTCTGAGTAACATCATCGCCGTAATGTGTAATAACGAGGCTTTATGTTAGAACAACCCCTTTTATCCGAAACGAATACAAAAAAGATTAACTTAATGGATTTAACGCGTCAGCAGATGCGTGAGTTTTTTGCTGAATTAGGCGAGAAACCATTTCGTGCGGATCAATTAGTGAAATGGATTTATCATTTTGGCGAAGATAACTTCGACAATATGACCAATATTAATAAAAAATTACGAGAAAAATTAAAAGCGGTCGCGGAAATCAAAGCGCCAGAAGTCGCGGTTGAACAACGTTCTGCTGATGGCACGATTAAATGGGCGATGCAAGTAGGTGAGCAGCAAGTTGAAACGGTGTATATTCCAGAAGCGGATCGCGCAACACTTTGTGTCTCTTCTCAAGTAGGCTGTGCCTTAGCTTGTACTTTCTGTTCAACAGCACAACAAGGGTTTAACCGTAATTTAACGGTGTCTGAAATTATTGGTCAGGTTTGGCGTGCATCAAAAATTATCGGTAATTTTGGTGTAACGGGTGTTCGTCCAATTACCAATGTGGTGATGATGGGCATGGGCGAGCCATTACTGAATGTGGCTAATGTTGTACCTGCGATGGAAATTATGTTGGATGATTTCGCGTATGGATTATCTAAACGACGCGTGACGTTATCCACTTCAGGTGTTGTGCCTGCACTCGATATGTTACGTGATAAGATTGATGTAGCATTAGCGATCTCGCTTCACGCACCGAACGATGAATTGCGTGATGAAATCATGCCGATCAATAAAAAATACAACATCAAAATGTTGATGGATTCGGTACATAGATACTTAGAAGTATCAAATGCTAACCATGGCAAAGTGACTATTGAATATGTGTTGTTAGATCACGTGAATGATGGTACAGAACATGCGCATCAATTAGCTCAAATGTTAAAAAATACCCCGTGTAAAATTAACTTGATCCCATGGAACCCGTTCCCAGAAGCGCCTTATGGTAAAAGCTCAAATAGCCGTGTCGATCGATTCCAAAAAACCTTAATGGAATATGGCTTTACGGTGATTGTACGCAAAACCCGCGGAGATGATATTGATGCCGCTTGTGGCCAGTTGGCGGGGGATGTGATCGACCGAACCAAACGTACAGCAATGAAGCGTAAGTTTGGCGAAGGTATTGACGTAAAAGCGGTTAACTAAGCTAAATATAGCAATACTGGTAAAGGAAAAATGGCTAGGAGAAGAGTGATAAGATGGAGGAGTGATAAGATGAAATTAATCCCAATTAACATTCTAAGTGCGGTCATTTTTCCTTTTGTTTTTTCTGCTTGTGTCTCTCAGTCTTCCGTTGACTTTAATAAACAACAAGCAGCAAAAGCACGAGTTGAACTGGCATTAGGCTATCTTCAACAAAATGATTTTGTTCAAGCAAAACTTAATTTAGATAAAGCCCTTGAACATGATGAACGATATTATCTTGTGCACTCAGCACTTGCGCATTTTTATCAATTACAAGGCGATACAGAAAAAGCGAAGCAAGCTTATTTACAGGCGATTAAGTTAGATGATAAGCAAGGCGATGTGTATAACAACTTCGGTGCTTTTTTATGTGGGCAAGGTGAGTTTGAACAAGCTTATTCACAATTTAATGCGGCACTCGCTGCGCCGAATTATTACCATCAGGCCGATACTTACGAAAACATGGCGCTTTGTGCTTTCGCCGGAAAACAAACCGATGTTTATCAACAGGCATTGGATAAATTGCGTCAAGTTGATCCTTCTAGAGCGGAAAAGCTCCGTTCACTCAAATAATCATTGCCAAAAGCCCCTTTCGACTTTAGAATTTAGCATTTAGTTTTTTATTGCTATTTCTTTATTTTATACCTATGAATACAATCCTTGAACAAACCGAAAAAACAGACATCTCCTTTGGGGAGAAACTTCGTCAAGCTCGCGAAGCGTTAAATCTTTCTCTGGAAGATGCGGCAAAGGCGATTTCTTTGCGCCCAAGTATTTTGGAAAAATTAGAAAATAATGAATTTGTCCAAAAAAATGTGCCATCAACTTTTATGAAAGGGTATGTGCGTAGTTATACGAAATTTTTACGTATTCCTGAGAGCGAATGGGCGCATTTAACCTTTGGTGAAGCATACAAAAACGATTTAGGTAAAAATGCACGCGCGACGCGTTCAGTAAACCAATACTCTTCTCATAGTCGCTGGGTCGGTACACTCACAACCATTATTTTACTCGCCGCTGTTGGGATGACAGGCTTATGGTGGTGGCAGAATTATCAAAAATCAAACGAAGAACGTGATAATTTAGTGCAAACCTACGTTGAAAAAGAAAAAAAAGCAGAGGTACCGGTTACGCATTCGAATGAAATTCCAGTCGCGGTAAATAGCCAGCCTGCAACATCAAATAATGAAACAGCACCAGTGGCGGAAGCAAAAAATAATGCTGCTGAACCTGTTGTTTCAAATACTCAAGAAAATCAATCTCAACCAGTAAACGCAGAAGTTGCAACTGGCGCAACTTCAGCCCCTACCGTTGAACAAGTTCAAGCCCCTGTTGTGGAACAAACCTTACCTAACACAGAACCCACAACAGAGCCGACCGTGCCAGATGCACAAAGTGCGGTTGAAAATCCGGCTATTTCTGAAGCACCAACAACAGCAAAAGGCGATCTCGTTATTGAGATTACCAAAAATTCAAGCTGGATTAGTGTGAAAGACCAAAACCGTAAAGTATTAGCGCAAAAAGAATATAAACAAGGCGAAGTTTTAACCTTTAATGGTAATGACTATGCATTGATTATTGGTGCGCCGGGTAACGTTCGTATTACTTATAAAGGCGAAGCGTATCCGCTTACCGTTGATGGCCGTGTGGCTAAATTTAAATTACCAAAACCTTAACGAATAATTTACGAAAGAATGTCAGCAGTAAAACCTACTATCAAACGTCGTGAATCGACAAAAATTTATGTGGGCAATGTACCAATCGGTGGTGATGCACCGATTGCCGTACAATCCATGACAAATACTCGCACAACTGATGTTGAAGCGACCGTTGCACAGATTAAATCTTTGGAACGTGTGGGCGCAGATATTGTGCGCGTTTCTGTTCCCACCATGGATGCCGCCGAAGCATTTAAAATCATTAAACAGCAAGTGAATGTGCCATTGGTCGCGGATATTCATTTTGACTATCGTATTGCGTTAAAAGTGGCTGAATATGGGGTGGATTGCTTACGTATTAATCCAGGCAATATTGGTCGTGAAGATCGTATTCGTGCAGTTGTGGATTGCGCACGCGATAAAAATATCCCGATCCGTATTGGTGTTAATGCAGGCTCATTAGAAAAAGATATCCAAGAGAAATTTGGCGAGCCAACACCAGAAGCGTTATTGGAATCAGCATTACGCCATGTTGAAATTTTAGATCGTTTAAACTTCGATCAATTTAAAGTGAGCGTAAAAGCATCTGATGTCTTTCTTGCGGTGGAATCTTACCGTTTACTTGCTAAAGCCATTAAACAACCATTGCATTTAGGGATTACGGAAGCGGGCGGTGCACGTGCAGGAGCAGTGAAATCTGCAATTGGTTTAGGTATGTTGTTATCGGAAGGTATTGGTGATACCTTGCGTGTCTCTTTAGCCGCCGATCCTGTAGAAGAAATCAAAGTTGGTTTTGATATTTTAAAATCATTACGTATTCGTTCTCGCGGGATTAACTTTATTGCTTGCCCAACTTGCTCACGTCAAGAGTTTGATGTGATTGGCACGGTGAATGCACTGGAACAACGTTTAGAAGATATTATCACCCCAATGGATGTATCTATTATTGGTTGTGTGGTAAATGGCCCAGGTGAAGCATTAGTGTCTGACCTCGGTGTTACCGGTGGTAATAAGAAAAGTGGCTATTATTTAGATGGCGAGCGTCAAAAAGAACGTTTTGATAACGACGCGATTATTGACCAATTAGAAGCAAAAATTCGTGCCAAAGTTGCACAACAAGATCCAAAAAATCGAATTATTTAAGGAAAACTCGTGGCAAAAAATATTCAAGCAATTCGTGGGATGAATGACTGTTCCCCAACTGAATCTCCACTTTGGCAATGGATTGAAGGGCAGGTTCGCCAAGTTTTAAGCAGCTACGGCTATTCAGAAGTGCGTATGCCAATCGTGGAAAGTACGCCATTATTTGCTCGTGCAATCGGTGAAGTAACCGATGTTGTATCAAAAGAAATGTACACATTCTGGGATAATGATGAACAATTAACGCTTCGCCCAGAAGGCACAGCTGGATGTGTACGTGCTGCGATTGAACACGGTTGGATTTACAACAATGAACAACGTTTATGGTATATGGGACCAATGTTCCGTCATGAGCGTCCACAAAAAGGTCGTTACCGTCAATTCCATCAAGCAGGTGTGGAAGTATTTGGTATCGCAACCCCTGAAATTGATGCCGAGTTAATTATTTTAACTGCACGTTTGTGGAAAGCGTTAGGGATTGATCAACACGTTTCACTTCAATTAAATTCGATTGGTTCATTAGAAGCACGTGCAAACTATCGTTCTGCATTAGTGGCTTTCTTAGAAAATCACCAAGATTTAATGAGCGAAGAAGAGAAAGAACGTCTTGTAAAAAATCCATTACGTATTTTGGATACTAAAAATCAAGCATTACAAGATGTATTGGACGGCGCGCCAAAATTATTGGATTATTTAGATGATGAAAGTCGCGAGCATTTTGCACAGTTATGTGGTTTATTAGATGCGGTTGGCATTCAATATGAAATTAATCCAAAATTGGTTCGTGGCTTAGACTATTATAATAAAACCGTATTTGAATGGGTGACATCTGCATTAGGTGCACAAGGCACCGTATGTGGTGGTGGACGTTATGATGGCTTAGTTGAGCAACTTGGTGGTCACTCAACCAGTGGTGTCGGTTTCGCAATGGGCTTAGAGCGTTTAGTGCTACTTGTTCAAGAAGTGAATAAATCGATTCCGGTAAAAAGTGCGGTAGATATTTACGTTGTTTATCAAGGTGAAGGCACAACATTAGCCGCATTCCAACTCGCTGAAAAACTTCGCTCAGAATTACCGCACTTAAGCACCATGTTGCATTGCAGCGGCGGTAATTTCAAAAAACAATTTAAACGCGCTGATAAATCAGGTGCAACCCTTGCCCTTGTGCTTGGTGAAAGCGAAGTGCAAAATAATCAAGTGGTGGTAAAACACTTACTTGGCGCAGCTGAGCAACAAACCATTGATGTGGCCAATTTAATTGAACACGTGAAAGCTCAATTTTAATTTTAGAAGGATAGGAAAATGGCATATACCATTGAAGAAGAACAAGAACTGAATCAGTTAAAAGAGTGGTGGAAAGACAATGGCAAAGCCATTATTGCTGCTTTCATCCTTGGCGTAGGCGGGATGTTGGGCTGGCGTTATTGGCAGTCTTATCAAGCTAATCAAATCATGCAAGCGTCTGCTGAATATGATGCGTTAGTTTATACCACAAACAAAGATGCGGCAGCACAGCAAGCTAAAGTGGCTGAATTTGTGAAAGCACATGATAAAACCAGCTATGCGGTATTTAGTTTATTAGATGAAGCAAAAGGTTTTGTAGCAAAACAAGATTACGCCTCTGCTGAAAACAGCTTGAAACAAGCGATTGCTCAATCACAAGATGATATCTTAACGTCTCTTGCTGCGCTTCGTTTGTCTGCTGTGCAATTCCAACAAGGTCAATTTGATGCCGCATTAGCAAGTCTAAATCAAGTGAAAAACCAAGGCTTTAGTGCGCGTAAAGATCTTTTAGCGGGTGATATTCAAGTCGCAAAAGGCGATGTGAATGGTGCTAAAGCAAGTTTTGAAAATGCACAGAAAAACGGTAACCCGTTAGAAAAACAAATGGCGCAGATGAAATTAAATAATCTGTAATATTTTAATTAGCCCGAATTGCTCGGGCTTTTTTATTGGATTTTTGATCTGATGATTCAGAAACCGATTGTGCCACCACCCATCATTTTTATTGGCTGTGCACTTATCATGGCATATTTGCCTAATCCTTATCCGTTAAAAATCAATGTATTAGCAGTTTATTTGATTGTATCGGTTTCTTCTGTCATCGCTTTTTTCAGCCTTTGGCAATTTTATAAAAGTAAAGCAAATATCAATCCAATTCACTTAGAAAAAAGTGATGTATTTGTAGCAAATGGTATTTATCGCTTTAGCCGTAATCCAATGTATTTAAGCTTAACGGGTTTGTTAGTGGCATGGGCGGTTTATTTGCAAAGTGCGGTCAGTTTTATTGGTATTTTTCTGTTTATTTATTTCATCACACAATGGCAAATTAAGCCTGAAGAATACTGGTTAGAGAAGAAGTTTGGTGAGTCTTATTTAGCTTATAAGAAAAAAGTCAGACGTTGGATTTAACTAATAAAAAAATCGCCTAAAAAAGGCGATTTTTTACATTTTGAGAGGCTATTATTTAGCTGAACATCCGCAGTTTGCTAATTTTTTAGCTAAACGCTCTGCCACGAAATCCCAGTTCACTACGTTCCAGAATTCTTTGATGTAGTCTGGACGACGGTTTTGGAATTTCAAGTAGTAAGCGTGTTCCCAAACGTCTAAACCTAAAAGTGGGAAACCTTCACAACCTGCGATTTCTTTACCCATTAATGGAGAATCTTGGTTTGCGGTAGAAACAACAGATAATTTACCTTGGTTAATCACTAACCATGCCCAACCTGAACCAAAACGAGTCGCTGCTGCTTTTTCAAATTCAGCTTTGAAGTTTTCTACAGAACCGAAATCACGTTCGATAGCTGCTTTTAAATCACCTTGTAAAGTAGTGCCTTTTTTCAATGATTTCCAGAATAAGCTGTGGTTTGCGTGACCGCCTGCGTTGTTACGTAATGCAGTACGTTTTTCAGCTGGGATTTTATCTAATTGGCTGATTAATTGGCCTGCACACATTTCAGAAAATTCAGCAGGTAAAGTTTCTAACACTGCATTTGCATTATTTACATATGCTTGGTGGTGTTTAGAGTGGTGAATTTCCATTGTTTGTGCATCAAAATGTGGTTCTAACGCATCATAAGCGTAGCCTAATTCAGGTAGAGTATAAGACATAATATGTTCCTTTTTTAAATGAAGTTAAGGTAATGTTTTTGATAAAACAACATCAAAAAGTAACTAAATAGTAGCAGAAAATTTGATTTAGATCAGTAAATCTTTTAATTATTTGATTATCTGATGAAAAAGCTAGGAAAATTTAGTTTGTTTTAAATCAATAAATACACCGATCTACGCCTAAATAGTTATGTCTTTTAGTCCTTAAAATCTCGTCAAAATTTCCCCTTGTGGTAGAATACCCGCTGATTTTTCACAAGATTTTATTTTTAAGGCTGAGACTATGTTTCCTGCTCATCAACTTCAATTAGAACAATTGGCGTGCCAACGTGGCGATCGCGTGTTGTTCACTGATCTTTCACTGCAATTTCAAAGTGGTGATTTCGTGCAAATTGAAGGACACAATGGTATCGGTAAAACAAGTTTATTGCGGATTTTAGCCGGCCTTGCACAACCAGTAGAAGGTAAAGTGCAGTGGAATTCAGAAGAGATTACAAAACAACGCGAAGAATACCATCATCAGCTACTTTATCTCGGCCATCATTCTGGAGTGAAACCTGAATTAACGGCATGGGAAAATTTAAAATTTTATCAGCAGATTAGTCAAAGCCAGCAAGGCACCGATATTTTATGGGATGTCTTGGAAACAGTAGGTTTACTTGGACGTGAAGATTTGCCGGCAGCCCAACTTTCAGCGGGTCAGCAAAAGCGCATTGCCTTGGCGAGATTATGGATCTCGGAAGCACCACTTTGGATTTTGGATGAACCTTTTACAGCAATAGACAAAAAAGGGGTTGAAGTTTTGACCGCACTTTTTGAAAATCATGCTAAAAAAGGTGGAATGGTGATTTTAACGAGCCATCAGGAAGTACCAAGTAGCCTATTGAAGAAAATCAATCTTGCTGATTATAAATATAACCCTTAGATTTTTATGATATTTTTACAGATTATAAAGCGAGAGCTGAAGATTGCGACCCGTAAGCAAGCGGAAATTTTAAATCCGCTTTGGTTCTTTCTAATCGTGATCACGTTGTTTCCATTAGTCATTGGGCCGGATCCTAAATTACTTTCTCGCATTGCACCTGGAGTTGCTTGGGTGGCCGCATTACTTTCTGCCTTGCTGTCTTTTGAACGCTTGTTCCGAGATGACTTTATTGATGGCTCTTTAGAACAATTGATGCTCACGGCTCAACCTTTAGCATTAACGGCACTTGCAAAAGTCGTTGCACACTGGTTGTTAACTGGTTTGCCGTTGATTCTACTTTCTCCTATTGCGGCCTTATTGCTCTCGTTAGAAGTGAATATTTGGTGGGCATTGGTGCTTACACTCTTAGTGGGTACACCGATTTTAAGCTGTATTGGCGCAATTGGCGTGGCATTGACGGTGGGGTTGCGTAAAGGTGGCGTATTGCTGAGTTTACTTGTGGTACCATTATTCATTCCGGTTTTAATTTTTGCTTCAGCAATTTTAGATGCCGCTACGTTAAATCTCCCTTATGGTGGACAGCTTGCTATTTTAGGTGCAATTTTGGCTGGTGCGATAACCTTATCGCCTTTTGCTATTGCCGCTGCACTACGAATTAGTTTAGATAATTAATCATCATGACGGTGAAAGTGTGGTCAGATTTTTAACTGTTTTTTATTTTTTGAATTAAGGATCTTTTATGTGGAAGTGGTTACATCCTTACGCAAAACATGAAACCCAATATCACTTATGTGGCAAATTAAGTCCATTTTTTGGTGTGATTGCGGTTTTATTATTGGCTGTTGGCATCGTTTGGGGTTTAGCTTATGCTCCGGCAGATTATCAGCAAGGCAATAGTTTCCGAATTATGTATGTCCATGTGCCTGCAGCAATTTGGTCAATGGGTGTGTATGGTTCTATGGCTGTGGCTGCCATTATTGCGTTAGTTTGGCAAATTAAAGCCGCTCATCTTTCAATGATAGCCATGGCACCGATTGGTGCAATGTTTACCTTTATTGCCTTGGTAACAGGTGCAATTTGGGGCAAACCAATGTGGGGAACTTGGTGGGTATGGGATGCACGTTTAACTGCTGAGCTCATTCTTTTCTTCTTATATATCGGTGTATTAGCGCTTTATTCTGCATTTTCTGATCGTGCTGTGGGCGCAAAATCAGCGGGTATCTTGTGTATTGTTGGTGTGGTGAATTTACCAATCATTCACTTCTCCGTAGAGTGGTGGAATACCTTACATCAAGGGGCAAGTATCACTAAGTTTGAAAAACCTTCGATTGCAACACCGATGTTAATTCCACTGATTTTATGTATTTTTGGATTTTTATTTTTATCCATTTGCTTTACGCTTGTGCGTTACCGCGTTGAATTGCTAAAAGAAGACAGCAAACGCCCATGGGTAAAAGAGTTAGCAAGTAAGCTGAAATAGTTTTTTATTTTTATTTTAGGGAGCGGAAAATGTTTTTCCAAAGTTGGAGTGATTTTATCAATATGGGAGGCTACGGTTTTTATGTGTGGCTTTCCTATGGCATTAGCCTCGTGGCAATGATCATTTTGGCGATACAAAGCGTCAAGGGGCGTAAAGCAGTATTAAAAGAAGTGTTACGCGAGCAACAACGTGAAGCCCGTTTAAACCAAGCTAATAAAGGAAATACGCTATGAATCCAAGACGTAAATCAAGACTTTCGATCATCATCTTTGTGATTTTAGGTATTTCGATTGCGACAGGTTTGGTGCTTTATGCGCTTCGCCAAAATATTGATTTATTTTATACCCCTTCGGAAGTTGTAGAAGGGAAAGACGGAAATCCTGATCAAAAACCTGAAGTTGGGCAACGTATTCGTGTTGGTGGTATGGTGGTTGAAGGCTCTGTTAATCGAGATCCGAAAAGTCTCAAAGTTCGCTTTGATGTGAATGATATTGGTCCATCAATTACAGTTGAATACGAAGGTATCCTGCCGGATCTTTTCCGTGAGGGACAGGGTATTGTTGCGCAAGGTGTGTTAAAAGAACCAACCTTATTAGAAGCAACAGAAGTGCTTGCTAAACATGATGAAAATTATGTGCCGCCAGAATTAGGTGAGAAAATGCAGAAAATGCATAAACCAATGGGGGCAGAACTAAAAGGCGAGAGTGAAGCCGATCGTCGTTATAAAGAAACCCAGCAAAAATCGCAAGAAGGTCGCTAATGATTGCTGAATTAGGAAATTATGCGCTTGCTTTAAGCCTTGCCGTTTCATTCTTTTTAGCCATTCTCCCATTATGGGGGGCTGAAAAAGGTCATCCGCAACTTATGTCATTGGCTCGTCCAATGACTTATGGTTTATTTTTTACTTTAACCATTGCGTTTGCAGCATTGTTCTATCTGTTTGCTGTAAATGATTTCAGTGTGCAATATGTGGTAAATAACTCTAACAGCAGCTTGCCGATTTATTATCGTTTATCTGCAGTTTGGGGCTCACATGAGGGGTCATTATTACTTTGGATTTGGTTATTAACACTTTGGGGTGCAGCAGTAGCCTTATTTAGCAAACACTTGCCACAGGAAGCAGTAGCTCGTGTATTAGGTATTATGGGGATTATTAGCATCGGCTTTTTACTCTTCGTATTATTTACCTCAAATCCGTTTACCCGTACATTCCCTGACTTCCCAGTAGATGGCAGAGAACTCAATCCAATGTTGCAAGATGTGGGCTTAATTTTCCACCCACCATTACTTTATATGGGATATGTTGGTTTTTCTGTTGCTTTTGCCTTTGCGATCGCATCATTAATGACGGGTAAATTAGACTCAGCTTGGGCTAGATGGTCACGTCCTTGGACGATCGCTGCTTGGGTGTTTTTAACACTCGGGATCGTGCTCGGTTCTTGGTGGGCATATTATGAGCTCGGCTGGGGTGGCTGGTGGTTCTGGGATCCAGTAGAAAACTCTTCTTTAATGCCTTGGCTTGCGGGAACCGCATTAATCCACTCTTTAGCGGTGACTGAAAAACGTGGCTCTTTTAAAGCTTGGACTGTGCTTTTAGCGATTTTGGCGTTCTCCCTTTGCTTACTGGGTACATTCTTAGTTCGTTCCGGTATCTTAGTGTCAGTACACGCCTTTGCTTCAGATCCAACACGTGGTTTGTATATTCTTGCTTATTTGGTTGTAGTGATAGGTGGCTCGTTAACCTTGTATGCTTATAAAGGCAACCAAATTCGTTCGCGTGATAATGCAGAGCGCTATTCTCGTGAAACGTTATTATTATTAAATAACATCCTATTAATGACCGCACTTTGTGTGGTGTTCTTAGGAACGTTATTGCCGTTAGTTCATAAACAATTAGGTTTGGGATCTATTTCGATCGGTGCGCCATTCTTTGATCAAATGTTCTTGATTATTATGACTCCGTTTGCCTTATTACTGGGTATTGGACCGTTAGTAAAATGGCGTCGCGATCAGTTCTCTGAAATTCGTACACCGGTTGTTGTGAGTGCCATTGTGATGGCGATTGCAGGTTTTGCTTTACCGTATTTCCTACAAAATAAACTCACCGTCAGTGCTGTGCTTGGTACCATGATGTCCGTCATTATTGTGTTACTGAGTCTCTATGAAATGAAACAACGTGCAACACACCGCGAATCTTTCTTTAAAGGTATTACTAAACTTTCTCGTTCCCATTGGGGGATGATTTTAGCTCACCTTGGTGTAGCGATGACCGTTTGGGGAATTGCCTTTAGCCAAAACTTCAGTGTAGAACGTGATGTGCGAATGGCTGTGGGTGATACAGTGCAGATTGCTAATTATGACTTTAAATTTGCTGGCGTGAGTGATGCAAATGGTCCTAACTATATGGGCGGTAAAGCACAAATCGACATTTCAAAAGCGGGTAAACCAGAAGCAACATTATTTGCTGAAAAACGTTTTTATACCGTCAGTAAAATGCCAATGACGGAAGCGGCAATTAATTGGGGCTTTACTCGCGATCTTTATGTCGCTTTAGGTGAAAAAATAGATGATAACTCATGGGCACTACGTCTTTACTATAAACCATTTATCCGTTGGATTTGGATTGGCGGATTGTTTATGGCATTAGGTGGCTTGCTCTGTATGTTTGACCGTCGTTATCGTTTTAGTCGATTAGTTAAACAGTCTTAATTGTAATAAGGGGCGTATGCCCTTAGAAATAGATGTGAAATAGATGTGAAATTGATAGTGTTATGAATAAAAAATTACTTATCCCACTTATTATTTTTCTTGCTGTGGCTGCTGCTTTTTTAGTTCAGTTAGGACGTAACGCGCAAGGTGATGATCCAAAAGCGTTAGAATCTGCGCTTGTGGGAAAACCAGTGCCACAGAAAACATTAACGGATTTATTGGAAAATAAAACCTACGGTAATGAAATTTTCCAACAAGGCAAACCGATTCTATTAAATGTGTGGGCAACTTGGTGTCCAACTTGTTATGCCGAGCATCAATACTTGAATCAATTGGCTAAACAAGGTGTAACAATCATTGGTATCGACTATAAAGATGAATCACCAAAAGCGATAAAATGGCTGAAAGATTTAGGCAATCCTTATAGTCTTGTGCTTAAAGATGAAAAAGGTTCTTTTGCATTAGATTTGGGGGTTTACGGCGCACCAGAAACATTTATCGTGGATGGCAAAGGTGTGATTCATTATCGCTTAGCGGGTGATGTGAATGAACGCGTTTGGAATGAGACCTTAAAACCGATTTATGACAAACTCGCGGAGAAACCATAATGAAAAGATCATGGCTTTTTTTAACCGCACTTTTTGTGAGTATCTCGGCGACAGCTTCTATTGATGCATTGAATTTTGCATCACCAGAGCAAGAAAAAGACTATCATCAATTAACACAAGAATTGCGTTGTCCTCAATGTCAAAATAACAATATTGCTGATTCGAATGCAACTATTGCTGTAGATATGCGTGGCAAAGTATTTGAGTTGTTGCAAGAAGGTAAAAAACGAAGTGAAGTTGTCGATTATATGATTCAACGTTATGGCAATTTTGTGACTTATGATCCACCAATGACGACGTCAACAATCGTATTATGGATTGCCCCAATTTTGTTAGTGTTGATTGGCATTTTATTTGTATTTAAACGTAAATCAAAAAGCCCAAGTGCGGTCAATTCTGATGCGATTTTAGATGACGAAGAGAATGCGCGTTTATCGGCTTTACTCAAAGAAAAGGATAAATAATGAATTTTGCATTAAGTATTATTGCGCTCACTTTAGTCGTGGCATTGATTTGTTTTTATCCCTTGTTGCGTTCTGTTAAAGCGAAAGAAGATAAAAAACGAGATGAATTAAATAAGGCACTGTATTTTTCTCGCTTAAAAGAGATTGAGCAAGATAATCAACAAGGCTTAGTTGAGAACGTTGAACAACTCAAACAAGAGCTACAAAAAACATTATTGGAAGATATTCCTCAACAAGAGATCCAAACCATCGATAATAATGCCAAAAATTACGGTAAGTTATGGTTTGTTTCTGGTTTATTAGGTTTGGTCATTATTGCAGCAGGAGCTTATTTTCCTTTGGGATCTTGGAAAGCCGAAGATATGATGGAAAAAACATTGGCAAAATTACCTTACTTCTTTGAACGAATTAAAGAAGAAGACACAAACCCAATGACAGATGCAGAAATGCAGCAATTTTCGACCGCACTTCGTTTGGATTTACAAAAAACACCAAAGGATGCTAAAAAATGGTGGTTGTTAGGTCAGGTAGGGATGAATTTAGGTAATGGAAAATTAGCCTTTGATAGTTACCAACAAGCGAATAAGCTTGAGCCGGATAATTTAGATTATAAGCTTTCTTATGCGCGTATGTTAATGTCTTCTGAAGATCAAACAGATAAACTGAAAGGTAACCAGCTTTTACGTGAGATTATTCGTCAAGATCATTCTAATCCTGAAGCATTAAGTTTACTGGCTTTCAGTTATTTTGAAGGTGAGGATTATAAAATGGCGGCAGTAACCTGGGCAATGATGTTACGTTTATTGGAACCAGATGATCCTCGCGTGCCAATGCTTGAAAAGAGTATTCGTGCTGCACGTGATGCCCTTGCTTTACAGGAAGAAGAAAAAGCAAAAAGTGTCACTCCGGAGAAATAATGAAACCTCAATTATTAGGTTTTCACCATATTGCGATTATTGCTTCGAACTATGCACGTTCGAAGCATTTTTATATGGAGATTTTAGGGGCAAAACAGCTAAATGAAACTTATCGGGCGGAACGAGATAGTTATAAATTAGATTTAAGTTTTCCTGATGGGAGTCAAATAGAGCTATTTTCTTTCCCAAATCCTCCTCAAAGAGTAACCAGCCCTGAAGCCTGTGGTTTACGGCATTTGGCATTCAAAGTAGAAAATATTGATGAATACGTAGCTTATCTTTTAGAAAAAGGCGTCTCTTGTGAACCAATTCGGGTTGATGAATTAACCAGAATGAAGTACACTTTCTTCCGAGACCCGGATTATTTACCAATTGAATTATACGAGAACAATTATTAGCTTAGGGAATCACATTAGTATTATGAGTCATATTAAGAAAAAAATTGGGATTTACTCATTTTGTATTTTGGCATCATCAGCTGTTTTAGCCGAAGGTAGTAGTGTTGTATATGCAACAAAAGTAAAATCACCTGAAAATAATCTTTCAGTCAATGTTTCTGAAAGTAATGTTTCTGAAACCGTGAAATATATTGATGGAAAAGGACAGCGAAGTTTAGATCCTAAATCTGAAAAAGATATGGAAGAGTTGGCCAATAGCGTTGAATTTGAAGTATATAAATTTAACGAAACGGCGGCATCAAAAACAACGTTTCTTTCACCCGCAGGGATTTGTAGTGGCTTTAAAAGTGATGATGGCGTAGATGTTACTAACACCAGTAATTATTACATTAAACCTAATGATGCCAGCGAATATTATGGCAGTGTGTTAGGTGCAACGATTTATAAAAAAGGCGAGACAAAACATTCACAGTATGTGCCTGTTTATGCAATCAGAAATGCGAATGTAGCAAAATACATTGAGCAAAATGAGGACCCGAACATTAGAAAAAAAGCCAATGCTCGGATTAAAGAAGGCAGAGAAACACTTAATAAAGTAGTTTGTGATAAAAGGTAGCGTTATGAAAAAATTAATTTCTATTGCAGCTCTATCTGTTTTAACAGCTTGTACAGCTCCCCAAGAGGCATCAACTATTGGAAATGGGGCTGCAGCGTACGATATGAATACCGTGCAGGATTATAATGCTCGAGTAACAAGTGGTAATACGGTAAGCGCTCAAGAAAAAGCGAAAGTTGCACAAAGAGACAGTATTCCAAATGAAATGAATGCGAGTGATCATCGCTCTAAACAGAGAGGGTATTCTCGTGTACCTGTTGCGATAATGCCGAGTGTCGGTGTTGGCTATTGTCGTCACTGTTGGTAATTAAATTGATACAAAATAACCGCGCTTGAAAAAGTGCGGTTATTTTTTTGCTTGTTTATAAGCCTAAAATTGATTTCACAAAAGGAATCGTCAGATTTCGTTTGGCTTGTAGTGAGGCTTCATCGAGTTTCACTAATGCTTCTTTTAGTGTAGCCATATCACGATCTAAACGCGTGAATATAAAATTAGCAGTCTCATCTGAAAGTATGATACCTCGTTGATGGGCATTCTGTTTTAATACTGCAAATTTTTGTTCATCGCTGAGTGGAATCAATTGATAACTTTCTCCCCATTTTAAGCGAGAAGCAAGATCCGGTAATTTAACGGGTAGGGCAGTTGGGGATTGATCTGCACTGACAACTAATAAGGTTTTACCATTAGCCTTAATGCGATTAAAAAGATCAAATAAGGCAATTTCCCATTCTGAATTTCCAATAATTGTTTGCAAATCGTCTAAGCAAACCAGTTCTTGCTGTTCTAAATTCTCAAAAACTGCCGTGGAAAAATATTGTGATTTACTCAGTGGGACATAGATGGCACTTCGTTGTTGCTGAATATATTCATTACAAAGTGCGCGCAAAAGATGGGTTTTCCCAACGCTTTGGCTGCCCCAAAGGTAGAAGAATTGTTGTTGTAAATCAGTCATGTTTTGACGTAAAGAATTAAGCAATAATGCATTATTATCGCTATAAAAATTCTCAAGCGTTTCATCATCAATTTGATGAATAGGTAAAGAAAGTTGCTGATTCACGGATTAACGAGTTGATTTAAAATAAAAAAGAAAGGGCTAAATTTTCATTTAACCCTTTTGTTTGGGAAGTTTTATTCTACTTCATTTTTTGCTTTTGGCAAAATCAAGTTCAGCATAATGGCAACGATGGCACAAAGGCTAATCCCTTTCAGGGAAACAACATCGCCGACGTTGACAAACATATTCCCGATCCCGAACGTCATGACTACAGAAATAATGCAAAGATTACGAGGTTCGGTCACATCTACTTTACCTTTAATTAAGGTACTCATCCCAACAACGGCAATCGAACCGAATACCAACATCATAATGCCACCCATTACGATGGTTGGAATTGTAGAAAGGAATGCGCCTACTTTACCACAGAAAGAAATTGCAATTGCCCATACCGCAGCCCAGGTCATAATGTTTGGATTGAAGTTACGAGTTAGCATGACTGCACCGGTTACTTCTGCATAAGTAGTATTCGGTGGACCACCAACTAATGATGCTGCAGCAGTTGCCACACCATCGCCTAATAAGGTGCGATGTAAGCCTGGTTTTTTAAGGAAATCTTTACCTGTTACAGAACTGATTGCCATAATACCACCCACGTGTTCAACGGCTGGTGCGATAGCAATGGGTAGCATATAAAGAATCGCTTCTAAATTAAATTCTGGTTTGGTTAACTCAGGTAATTCAAACCATTTTGCATCTAAAACAGGTTGGAAGTTAATTAATCCTAGGAATAAACAAACCACATAGCCAGCAACGATACCAAACATAATTGGAATCAGTTTCATCATACCTTTAGCAAATACCGCAACAGAAAGGGTAGTGACTAAGGTGATCATCGAAACTAATACAGAATGCTCATAGCTATATGCACTGTTTTTACCTAATGCCATATCCACAGCAACAGGTGCAAGTCCCATACCAATAATGATAATTACGGGACCGACAACAACAGGCGGGAAGATACGCTCAAGCGCAGCACTACCACGTAATTTTACTAAGGTTGATAGTGCGAAATAGACGAAACCTGCGCAAGCAAGTCCACCCATTGTGGTTGGAATGCCCCAAGTTTGTACGCCATATTGAATAGGCGCAATAAAGGCAAAAGAGGAGGCCAAGAAAATAGGAACTTGTTTACCGGTACAAAGTTGGAAAAGTAGTGTACCGATACCTGCGGTTAGAAGGGCTGTATTAGAATTTAATCCGGTGATTAAGGGGACTAATACTAAGGCGCCAAAGGCCACAAATAACATCTGTAAACCGACAAACGCTTGTTTGCCCATGCTTTGCACCTCAACAGGTGCGGTTGTAGTTTGATTACTCATTTAGTTTCAACTCTCGGTTTGAATTAACTGAAAGTGCGGTCGGTTTTAATGCTTTTTTTAGCTTTTGTGTTTTCACGCACGGAAAAAAGACGGCCATAAATGCCGTCTTATTAAAAGGGAATTATTTCGTCCCAAAAATCTTATCGCCTGCATCACCCAAGCCTGGAATGATGTAGCCTTGTTCATTTAAGTGATCATCAATCGATGCGCAATAAAGTTCGATATCCGGATGTGCTTTTTCTAATGCTTTGATCCCTTCTGGTGCCGCGACTAATACTAATACTTTGATATGTTGGCAACCTTTTGCTTTTAATAAATCAATTGTGGAGATCATTGAACCACCGGTTGCAAGCATTGGGTCTACAACGATAGCTAAACGTTCTTCTAAATCGCTCGCGAGTTTTTGGAAATAAGGGACGGGTTCAAGGGTTTCTTCATTACGGTAAATACCAACCACACTGATACGAGCACTTGGAACGTGTTCTAATACACCGTCCATCATGCCTAGGCCAGCACGTAAAATTGGTACAACAGTGACTTTTTTACCTTTGATACGTTCAATTTCAACTGGGCCATTCCAACCTTCAATAATCACTTTTTCTGTTTCAAGATCGGCTGTGGCTTCATAGGTGAGTAAGCTGCCCACTTCAGTGGCAAGTTCACGGAATTTTTTGGTATCAATATCCGCTTCGCGCATCACGCCTAATTTATGTTTAACAAGCGGATGTTTAACTTCAACGAGTTTCATCTTTTTTCTCCCTTTTAAAAAACAAATCGAAGAATTCTATATCAGAAATATTGAATTTCCTAGTGTTTTTATTATGACAGTTCGGTATAAAAACGACGATAAAATTGGCCGCACTTTGCTATTAAATACATCCACCACAGCTACCACAGCGCCAATCTTCCTTATTCACCGCTTGATAGAATGCTCGCATAGTTTCTTCTTCTAAGGGGATATTGTGATCAATAAAAACATCCGAAAGCCAATCGATGTTTTCCACAATCCAATCATCTTCCATTAAGCCTTCTCGATAAAGCTCATCTTCAGGATCCATAAAATTATAAATATTATTTGTTCCCATATCTTTATCTCGGCGTTCAATTGGTAGTGCCACAGGTAAACCAAGATAAGTAATATCCCAATGACCTAGACATAGCGTATTGCCTTTTGATGACCAGCTAGCGTTGAATGGATTGTCACTCATGTTGAAATGTTATAAGAAAAGTTTAAAAGTGTAGAAAGTATAGAGCTAAAGACGAATTTAATCATACTTAAAAGAAGGTAAATGATTTGATAGAGATTAAAGTGCGGTCAGAAAATTTAATGGATTTTTCACAAATAAAAAGCGGCTAATTGTTTAGCCGCTTTTGCATGATTATTAATTTAATTATGCTGCTTTTTTCGGTTTAAAGAAAATCATCGTAAAGATTTGCCAGAAGAAAGCGAGTGCACCGAAGATGAAGACAACGTCGCCACCGAAACGAACCCAACGTAGGGTATCGAATAGAGGTTGTTGCATAAATTCTTCACTACGAGCATACCATAAGCCTTCAGAGATACTTGCATAACCTTGAATAATACCGATAGGTAATAAGCTTGATACGATCATTAACACTAAACCGCCATTTAACAACCAGAAGCCCCATTTCATTAATTTATCGTTAAATGGTGTATCTGGGCGTAAGTAACGAGCAATTAAGAACACGAAACCTAACGCTAAGAAACCATACACACCGAATAATGCTGCGTGAGCATGAACGGCAGTGGTGTTCAAGCCTTGGATATAGTAAAGAGAAATTGGTGGATTGATTAAGAAACCAAATACGCCAGCACCTAACATATTCCAGAATGCGACGGCTACGAAGCAATAAAGAGGCCATTTTAAGCGATCCATCCAAGGTGCTTTTTGTTTCATTGCCCAGTGTTCCCAAGCTTCATGACCTAATAACACTAATGGTACCACTTCAAGCGCAGAGAATGATGCCCCTACAGCAATAATTGGGGTAGTTGCACCTGCAAAGTATAAGTGGTGGAAAGTACCTGGGATACCACCGATTAAGAACAATGCTGCTTCAGTAATGGTTGCCACAGTCGCAGTACGACGTGAAACTAAACCTAAACTTACGAAGATGAATGAGAGTGCCGCTACAGAGAATACTTCGAAGAAGCCTTCTACCCATAGGTGAACTACCCACCAACGCCAGTATTCCATCACGGAAATGTGAGTATGCTCGCCATAGAATAATGCTGGGCCATAGAATAAACCGATCGCAATTACTGAGGCGAAGAATAATGCCAATAAGTTTTTATCACCTGGTTGTTTGAACGCATTCACTGTGCCGCGAAGCATTAAGACTAACCAGAATAAGATGCCTGCGAATTTCACTGCTTGCCAGAAACGACCTAAGTCAATGAATTCATAGCCTTGGTGACCGAACATGAAGCTCCATTCTTCTGGAAGAATATGCGCAATTGCTAAGTAGCTACCTGTGAATGAACCGACGACTAATACCACTAATGCCCAGTATAGAACATCTACTCCCAATTTTTGGAATTTCGGATCTTTACCGCCATTAATGATTGGTGCAAGGAATAAACCACCCGCTAAGAATGCCATTGCAATCCAGAATAAGGCTGCTTGAATATGCCATGTACGTACTAATGAATATGGGAAGTATTGAGAAATATCAATACCATAGAATTCCTGACCTTCAACCGTGTAGTGTGCAACAACTGCACCTAATGTGACTTGCAAGAGGAAAAGTGCAAGCACAGTGAAGAGGTATTTACCTAATGAACGTTGAGAAGGGGTAAGTTGTAATTTTGTGAGCGGATCGAACTCAGGTGTAGGTGGTTCTTTTTCATCTTCACGTTTTTTGAATGACCAAATCCATACTACGAAACCAATACCTGCAATGAGGAATACCACACTCGCAATAGACCAAATGACGTTTTCTGGAGTTGGCACGTTATTAATTAACGGCTCATGTGGCCAGTTGTTGGTGTAACTTGCGTGAGTATTTGGACGTTCAGCAGATGCAGTCCATGCGGTCCAGAAGAAGAATTTAGCTAAGTCTTTACGAGCTTGTAAATCAGGAAGGGTATTATCCTTCATCGCAAAGTGTTCACGAGTCACTTTGGTTGCTGGATCGTCACCGTATAAAGAGATGTAGTATTGCGCAGTTTTTTCCATTGCCGCTAAACGGGTATTTGAAAGCACAACGGTACCGTTTTCAACTTTGCTACCACGATATTCTTTGGTTAGACGCGCTTTTAATAACGTTTGTTGTTCATCGTTTAAATCAGCGAAGTTTTTACCAAATTCTTGATTCGCTGTAATATCCAACCAGTTAGTTAATTCACGGTGAAGCCAATCTGCCGTCCAGTCTGGTGCTTGGTATGCTCCGTGCCCCCAAACCGACCCTACTTGCATACCACCAGTGGTTTGCCAAGCAGTTTGACCATGTAAAATATCATCGTGAGTAATCACTTTTTCACCTGATTCAGAAACATATTGTTGCGGAATTGGTGGTGCTTCACGATAAACTTCGAACCCGTAGTAGCCGAGAATGGAGAATGCCCCAATCAATACGGCGACTAATAGGTACCAGAACTTTTTATACTGTCCCATTTTATCACTCCTAGATTATTAGAAAATACGATGCCTTGATGGTTAGTTATTCCGAGAATAGCCATCAAGAGCTAGATTTTACGCTAAGTAAAATACTTGAGCAATTATATCGACTATCGATTGATGAAAATATTACCTAAAACTGAGTAATTTAATCGGGTAATAGGAAGTGCTGAATAAAAAGATAAAAAATACGGTCAAAAACCTATTGATTTTTGACCGCACTTTATTTGAAGAAGGGATTAACGTTTAAACATACCACCTAAACCACCAAGGCCACCTAAGCCGCCTCCGCCCATTAAGCCTTGCATACCGCGCATCATTTTCGCCATGCCGCCTTTACGCATTTTCTTCATCATACGTTGCATTTCGTCAAATTGTTTCAGCAACTTATTCACATCTTGAACTTGTGTGCCGGAACCTAATGCAATACGACGACGGCGAGATCCTTTGATAATGTCTGGATTGGCACGTTCTTTTAAGGTCATGGAATTAATGATAGCTTCCATTTTGATAAACATTTTGTCATCCACTTGATTTTTGACATGATCCGGTAAGTTTTTCGCACCCGGTAATTTTTCAAGCATTGACATCATGCCTCCCATTTTTTTCATCTCACGGAGCTGTTCACGGAAATCGTCTAGGGTGAAATCATCACCTTTCTTGAATTTTTGTGCCATTTTTTCCGCTTTTTCGCGATCCACCGAACGTTCCAGATCTTCGATAAGGGAAAGCACGTCGCCCATGCCTAAAATACGCGACGCTACGCGATCAGGATGGAATGGCTCGAGGGCTTCTGTTTTTTCACCTACACCAAGGAATTTAATCGGTTTGCCAGTGATTTGACGAATAGATAAAGCTGCACCACCACGCGCATCACCATCCACTTTGGTTAAGATAACCCCGGTGAGTGGCAAGGCTTCATTGAAGGCTTTTGCGGTATTTGCTGCGTCTTGACCTGTCATCGCATCAACCGTGAAAAGCGTTTCAATAGGATTTAATGTTGCATGAACTTGCTTGATTTCATCCATCATCTCGCTATCAACGTGTAAGCGACCCGCGGTATCCACGATTAATACATCGTAGAATTTGAGTTTGGCGTCAGCAAGCGCCGCTTTTGCAATATCTACGGGTTTTTGTTTGACATCAGACGGGAAGAAATCCACACCAACAGATTGTGCTAAGGTTTCAAGCTGTTTGATTGCCGCAGGACGATATACGTCGGCAGAGACTACAAGCACTTTCTTTTTATGACGTTCGCGTAAGAATTTTGCTAATTTACCCACGCTGGTGGTTTTACCCGCACCTTGTAAACCCGCCATTAAAATAACTGCAGGTGGCTGTGTTGCTAGGTTTAAGCTCTCATTGGCTTCACCCATGGCTTTTTCGAGTTCACGCTGAACGATTTTTAAGAACTCTTGGCCTGGAGTTAAGCTTTTATTGACTTCTTCGCCTAACGCGCTTTCTTTTACTTTAGCGATAAATTCACGTACGACAGGCAAAGCAACATCTGCTTCTAATAATGCCATGCGCACTTCGCGTAGCGTTTCTTTAATATTATCTTCAGTTAAACGACCTTTACCGCTAATGTTGCGTAGCGTTTTGGAAAGGCGCTCCGATAAATTCTCAAACATTTTAAATCCTGTTTTTTCTTAAAAAATTGCCGTGATTATACCGAAATTTAGGCGTTTTTCATCATTTCAAATAAAATTATGGCGATCTAGAGAAAAGATCCGTTAAAATAAGAATAATTCCTAGTAAAGAGAACGCATTATGTGGTTTGCCCTTTTTTCGATTATTTTTTACATTCTTAGTCTATTGCTGATCGCTCCGTTTTTGATGAACTCATCAGAAGGGAAGTTGAGTCAAAGCAAAACTCCATTTTTTCTGACCGCACTTGCTGCAATTATTCTGCATGTAGTCAGCACTTTCCCTTTGTTAGAGGATTTGGCCTCAGGGCAAAGTTTTACGCTAATGGAAATCGCTTCCTTAATGAGCGTAATTATTGCTGCCTTAGCGACGCTTTCAATGTTTCTCGTTTCCACAATGTGGTTTGTTTTACCAATCGTGTATGCGTTTTCGATCATTAGCTTGATCTTTGCGACATTCTTATCAAGCCATATCATTCAGATGCTTAATCAAAATACGTTGATGCTGTTCCATATCGGGTTGTCGCTGTTTACCTATGCAGTTTGTTTTATTGCAACGCTTTATGTGATTCAGTTGGTCTGGTTAGATCGCAATTTGAAAAAGCGTAAAATCCAATTTTCGCCCGCAATTCCACCATTAATGGCGGTAGAGCGTCATTTCTTCTGTTTATTTGCCATGGGTGAAGCATTACTGACGCTAACTTTAATTTCGGGTACTTATCATGTATTACAAGCGGTGACTCTAGAAAATCTGCACAAAGCGATTTTCTCTTTCCTTGCTTGGATTAGTTTTGGTATTGCTTGTTTTGGTCATTGGCGATTAGGCTGGCGTGGAAAAAGGATGATTATTTACGCAATTTCAGGTATCATTCTGCTCACAATTGGCTATTTTGGCAGCCGTTTGATTTAGCAAGAATCAAAGAATAAGTAAAAAGTGCGGTAAAAATGACCGCACTTTTTGTTGATTAACAAACAAAAGGATTGACCCTTGGACAGTATCCCCCTTAGTACTTTATTTATTACACTCATTATTTGTTTAGTTTTATCAGCCTATTTTTCCGGCTCAGAAACCGGATTACTCTCTCTCAATAAATATCGCCTTCGTTTTATGGCGGAACAAGGTAATAAAGGCGCGCAAAAAGCAGAAAAACTGCTCGAAAAGCCTGATACCTTATTAAGTTTTATTCTGATCTTTAATAACCTTGTTAACATCAGTGCTTCAGCTATTGCAACCATGATTGGTATGCGTTTATATGGCGATGCGGGTGTGGCTATTGCAACAGGTTTATTAACCTTTGTGATGCTTGTTTTTTCTGAAATTTTCCCTAAAACCGTCGCGGCAATGCACCCTGAAAAGGTGGGATTATTTTCAAGTCATATCTTGGTCTTACTATTAAAAATATTTTATCCGCTAGTTTGGTTAATGAATATTTTCACGAAAACGTTAATGCGAATGGTGGGTTTAAAACCTGATATGCAAAAGCAAGTGATTAGTCGTGAAGAACTCCGTAGTATTGTATCAGAAGCGGGCGAAGCGACACCGGATGAACAGCATCCACAAATGTTGCTCTCTATTTTAGATATGGAAACCGTGACTGTCGACGATATAATGGTGCCACGTAATGAAATAGCAGGGATTGATATTGATGACGATTGGAAAGCCATTATGCGCCAGCTTAATCATGCACCACACAACCGAATTGTGTTGTATAAAGGCAGCCTTGATGAGCAAGTATTAGGGATTTTACGTGTGCGTGAAGCATTTCGTTTGTTATTAGAAAAAAATGAATTCACCAAAGAAACTTTACTACGTGCCGTCGATGAAGTGTACTTCATTCCAGAAGGGACACCATTGAAAACACAATTAGCGAATTTCCGTACGAAAAAAGAACGTATCGGTTTAGTGGTGGATGAATATGGCGACATTAAAGGATTAGTCACGCTTGAAGATATTTTAGAAGAAATTGTAGGTGATTTTACAACCACTACTGCACCGACTATTGAACAAGAAGTGGTGCAACAATCTGATGGCTCAATGATTATTGAAGGTTCGGCAAATCTTCGAGATTTGAATAAAATGTTTGGTTGGGAATTGGATACAGAAGACGCTCGAACCTTTAATGGTTTGATTCTCGAACATCTTGAGGATATTCCTGATGAAGGAACCGTTTGTGAAATCGATGGCTTACGAATTACTATTTTAGAAGTCAGCGATAATATGATTAAACAAGCAAAAGTAGAGAAATTGGCCTCTTAAATGTGGCTTTTTCTAACCGCTCTTTTGTTTAAGAAGTACGTTATTTTTACAAAGGATTGAATATGACAGATGAGATTCGTTTAACACAATACAGCCACGGCGCAGGTTGAGGTTGTAAAATTTCGCCTAAGGTGTTAGGGACAATTTTACAGACTAAACTCGAAAAATTTGCTGATCCCAATTTATTGGTCGGTAACGAAACAGCGGATGATGCTGCGGTTTATGATCTTGGTAATGGTACTGCAATTATTAGTACCACGGATTTCTTCATGCCGATTGTGGACGATCCTTTTGATTTTGGTCGCATTGCTGCAACCAATGCCATTAGTGATATTTTCGCAATGGGCGGTAAGCCAATTATGGCTATTGCCATTCTAGGCTTCCCGATTAATAAATTGCCACCAGAAGTGGCTCAGAAAATAGTTGATGGTGGTCGTTTTGCTTGTCATCAAGCAGGGATTTCGCTAGCGGGTGGACACTCGATTGATGCGCCAGAACCTATTTTTGGTTTAGCAGTAACAGGGGTTATTGCTACCGATCGTGTAAAACGTAATGCCTCGGCAGAAGCGGGTTGTAAGCTTTATTTGACGAAACCATTGGGTATCGGTGTGCTGACTACTGCAGAGAAAAAAGGTAAATTAAAACCTGAACATCAAGGATTGGCAACAGCGGCGATGTGCCAAATGAATCTGATTGGTAGTCAATTTGCAGAAGTTGCAGGCGTAACAGCTATGACGGATGTAACGGGTTTTGGTTTGTTAGGACACTTGGCTGAAATCTGTGAAGGCTCAAATCTTAATGCAGTTGTGCATTTTGATAAAATTAAATTATTAGATGGCGTAGCAGATTATATTGCAGAAGGTTGTGTACCAGGTGGAACCAACCGTAACTTTGAAAGCTATGGACATAAAATCGGTCCTCTTACCGATTATCAAAAGGCGGTACTTTGCGATCCTCAAACCTCTGGTGGCTTGTTGATTGCGGTTAAACCAGAAAGTGAGGCTGAAATCTTAGAGATTGCGAAAAAAGCCGGTATTGAGCTTAGTGAGGTTGGGATATTGAAACCTCGTCAAGCTGGTGTATTAGTAGAAGTCGAATAAATCATTTTCGTTAAAATAAAAGTGCGGTGAAATTCACCGCACTTTTTTTATTCTTTATTTTCCTTGTTTTCTTTGTTGTTGGAATACATCGAGTCAATAATATGACGATAGCGTTCCATAATCACTTTTCGGCGTAATTTGAGTGTAGGTGTTATTTCACCAAGTTTTACGCTAAATGCTTGAGAGAGTAGCGTAAATTTCTTCACTTGCTCGAAGTGCGCCAATTCTTTTTGAAGACTTTCGATACGTTGTTCAAACATCTTGATAATGTCAGAGTGTTTGAGTAATTCCATGCGATCTTGATACTTAATATTCAGTTTTTTCGCATATTCTTCTACGCTATCAAAACAAGGCACGATCAACGCTGAAACATATTTTTTTGCATCAGCAATAATCGCAATTTGTTCGATAAATTTATCTTTACCAATTTTCCCTTCAATATATTGTGGCGCAATGTATTTACCGTTAGACGTTTTCATCAATTCTTTAATGCGGTCGGTAATAAATAAATTACCTTCAGCATCAAATTCACCGGCATCTCCCGTTTTCAAGAAACCATCTTCGGTGAAGGCTTGGGCCGTTTCTTCAGGCTTTTTATAGTAACCTTTCATCACCATGCCACCACGAACCAGAATCTCGTTATTTTCCCCAATTTTAACTTCGGCATTTGGCATTAATTTACCAATAGAATTCGGATTAAAATGATGGTCATCCCAGCAAGAAACGGTAGCTGTGGTTTCTGTCATACCATAACCGAGTTTGATATTAATCCCAATGCTATGGAAGAAAAGGCCAATGGTCGGTTCTAATTTTGCGCCACCACAAGGCATCATTTTGATACGTCCGCCTAACAATGAACGTAGTTTAGACAGCACTAGTTTATCGGCAAGCGCATAACGTTTTTGCAAGAAGAACGGGATCTTTTTATTTTGAGAGAGAAGATCAAAACGTTTTTGTCCCACTGAAATCGCCCAGTGAAAAATCATCTGACGAATAAAAGGCGCTTTTTGGACTTTATCCAGTACAGCAGAATAAATTTTTTCATAGAAACGTGGTACCGCACACATAAAGGTCGGGCGCACTTCCGTTAATGCTTCACGTACTTGATTGGTGTCTTCGAGATAACAAAGGATTGCTCCCCGATGTAACACATAGGCAACCCAAGCACGCTCAAAAATGTGGCTAAATGGTAAAAAAGAAAGTGAAACCTCATCTTGATTAACATCTAATGCAATATCATGGGCTTCAAGTTGATGCGCCAAGTTATTGTAATCGAGCATTACGCCTTTCGGTTCACCTGTTGTGCCAGAGGTGTAGATGATCGTGAATAAATCATCCATTGCCTTACTTGCTAAGCGAGTTTCAAATTCAGCTTGAAATTCGTCTGTACCTAATTTAATTAAATCTTCCCAATGGCAAGAAAGAGTGTTTTCACTCAGTTGAATTTGTTCTTTCATGGCCACAATTTTTTGTAATTGTGGACACTGATGTGCAATTTCTAACGCTTGCTCATATTGTTCTTGATCACCAACAAACAGAATTTTAACATCGGCATGATTTAAAATAAATTCGGCTTGTTGTGCCGTATTGGTTGCATAAATTGGAACAGTGATAGCTCGGACTTGAAGCGCTGCAATATCAGCGATTGTCCAACGTGACATATTGTGCGCAAAAATTGCAATTTTATCTTGTACTTGAATATTGCAAGCAAGAAAAGCTAATGAAAGCTGATCAAGCTGTTGTTGGAATGCGTTCCATGAAATATCTTTCCACAAGCCATTAATTTTATGGCGAAGTGCGGTTGCATTTTGACGAGTTTTTGTCTGTTGGCGAATTCGATTGACGAAATGACGTTCTAAATTCATATAACCCTTATTTGAGCGAACAACTGTACGCTAATATAAACGAAATAAATTTAAAATCTAGTGAAATGTTGTTATTTTGTGAATATAGAATAAATAATAGACATATTTATTTTTCTATTTTTATCTCCGGATGAGAAATAAAGAATTTAAAAATATTGATTAAGTGAAATGGATTAGAAATAAAAAAACCGCTCTAAAAAGAGCGGTTAATTTTTTAGGTATTTTGATTAGCCTTTGTAGTTGTAAACGTGTGCAACTAAGTCTAATACTTTGTTTGAGTAGCCAGTTTCGTTATCGTACCAAGATACTAATTTAACGAAAGAATCAGTTAATGCGATACCCGCATCAGCATCAAATACAGAAGTTAAAGCACAGCCATTGAAGTCTGTAGAAACGACTGCATCTTCAGTGTAACCTAAAACGCCTTTTAATTCGCCGTTGAAAGTTTTACCTTCAGCTGCATCTTTGATTGCTTGTTTGATTTGTTCGTAAGTTGCTGGTTTTTCTAAGTTTACAGTTAAGTCAACTACAGAAACGTTTGGAGTAGGAACACGGAACGCCATACCAGTTAATTTACCGTTTAATGCTGGTAATACTTTACCCACAGCTTTCGCTGCACCGGTAGATGAAGGGATGATGTTTTGTGATGCACCACGACCACCGCGCCAGTCTTTAGCTGATGGACCATCAACAGTTTTTTGAGTCGCTGTTGTTGCGTGAACAGTAGTCATTAAACCATCTTTGATACCGAAGGTTTCGTGAACAACACGCGCTAAAGGTGCTAAACAGTTTGTAGTACAAGAAGCGTTAGACACGATGTCTTGGCCTGCGTATGCACCGAAGTTTACACCACGTACGAACATTGGTGTGCTATCTTTAGAAGGACCAGTCAATACGACTTTTTTCGCACCAGCAGTGATGTGTTTGCGTGCTGTTTCATCAGTTAAGAATAAACCTGTTGCTTCAACTGCAACATCAACACCGATCGCACCCCAGTTAAGGTTTGCAGGATCACGTTCAGAAGTAACACGGATAGTTTTACCGTTTACTACTAAGTTACCGTCTTTAACTTCAACAGTACCGTCAAAACGACCGTGAGTTGAATCGTATTTCAACATGTAAGCCATGTATTCAACGTCGATTAAGTCGTTGATACCTACAACTTCGATGTCATCGCGATGTTGTGCTGCACGGAATACGATACGACCGATACGGCCGAAACCGTTGATACCAATTTTAATAGCCATAAGATTTTCACCTTCTATTTTTTTAAGTTAAACAAAATCGTTGCTCTAACGAGTTCCCGTGGATTATAGCATGGGCATTTTGATAAAAAAAAGGGTATATACCACTTTTTTGTGATCTCGATCACTTTTTAACAATTTGGTAAAACAAATGAAAATTTGACCGCACTTTTCATTTTCTTTTTGTATAATAAAAACAAACAACAAGAAGAGGTTTCAATTATGTCTCAAGGTAATTTATATATTCTTTCTGCACCAAGTGGGGCAGGCAAGTCATCATTAATTTCGGCGTTATTAGAAAAAAATCAAGGTACGAAAAAAATGGTGTCTATTTCACACACGACACGTTCTCCTCGTCCAGGCGAAAGTCATGGGGGGCATTATTATTTTGTTTCAGTAGAAGAATTTGAAACCTTAATTGAAAAAGGCCACTTCTTAGAATATGCAAAAGTGTTTGGTGGTAATTATTACGGCACTTCATTGCCAGCAATTGAAGAAAACTTAGCAAAAGGCATTGATGTGTTTTTAGATATTGATTGGCAAGGCGCACAGCAAATTCGTCAAAAAGTACCTTCTGTAAAAAGTATTTTTATTTTGCCTCCCTCATTGCTTGAATTAGAACGTCGCTTGATTGGACGCGGACAGGATAGCAAAGAGGTCATTGCTGAACGAATGTCAAAAGCAATCAGCGAAATTTCGCATTATGATGAATATGATTACGTTATTGTGAACGATAATTTTGAGCAGGCATTGGCAGATTTACAAAGTATTTTACAGGCAGAACGCTTAACCAAAGCTTATCAACAAACAGAAAATGCAGACTTAATTCAACAGCTACTAGCAAAATAAGCTTGAATTGAGTACAATATTTTCCCTTTATAGACATTATTTTTAACATCGGAGTAAAACATGGCTCGAGTGACTGTGCAAGATGCAGTAGAAAAAATTGGTAACCGTTTTGATTTAATTTTAACCGCCGCTCGTCGTGCGAGACAATTAGAGTTACATCAAAGTGAGCCGTTAGTGCCAGAAGATAACGATAAACCAACTGTAATCGCATTACGTGAAATCGAAAAAGGGTTAATCAACCAAGAAATCATGGATGCAAAAGAGTATTTAGATGCGGCAGCTTCTCAACGTAATGAAGAAGTGGCAGTAGCGTTAATCGCAGAATAATCTCATTAAAGTGCGGTCAAAATTAAAGTTATTTTGATCGCCTAGTCTTTCTCTCTACAAAAAGTCAGGTGTCCTTTGGAATTGTTTGCCGATTTAGATCGAATTATTCAGGGGTATTTGCCCGCCGATAAAATTGAATTAATCAAACGTGCATTCGTTATTGCGCGAGATGCTCACGAAGGACAATTTCGCTCAAGCGGCGAACCTTACATTACTCACCCTGTTGCAGTGGCTTCAATCATTGCGGAAATGCATTTAGACCATGAAGCTGTCATGGCTGCATTATTGCATGATGTTATCGAAGATACCCCTTATACCGAATCCCAATTAAAAGATGAGTTTGGCGCTAGCGTAGCCGAAATTGTAGATGGCGTATCTAAACTGGATAAATTGAAATTCCGTACCCGCCAAGAAGCACAGGTTGAAAACTTCCGTAAAATGATTTTAGCGATGACTCGAGATATTCGTGTCGTCTTAATCAAACTGGCTGACCGTACCCATAATATGCGAACACTGGGAGCATTACGTCCAGATAAACGTCGTCGCATAGCAAAAGAAACCCTAGAGATTTACTGTCCATTAGCTCACCGTTTAGGCATTGAGCATATCAAGAATGAATTAGAAGATTTATCTTTTGAGGCAATGCATCCTCGTCGTTATGAAGTGCTTAAAAAATTCGTCGAACAGGCACGTGGTTCCCGTCAAGAATTGATCCAACGCATTTCTAATGATATTTCACAACGCCTTGAGGATGCGGGTATTCCAAGTCGTATTTGGGGACGTGAAAAACATCTCTATAAAATTTACCAAAAAATGCGCACGAAAGATCAGAAATTCCATTCCATTATGGATATTTATGCTTTCCGTGTCATTGTGAATTCGGTTGATGATTGCTATCGCGGGTTAGGGCAAATGCATAGTTTGTATAAGCCTCGCCCGGGTAAAGTGAAAGATTATATTGCTGTGCCACGCGCAAATGGCTATCAAGCGCTACAAACCTCAATGATTGGTCCTCATGGGGTGCCTGTGGAAGTTCACTTGCAAACTGAAGAGATGGAACAGGTTGCCGAAATGGGAATTACCGCCCATTGGGTGTATAAAGAAGGTGGTAAAAACGATAGCACCACCGCTCAAGTACGTGCGCAACGTTGGTTACAAAGCTTGGTGGATATTCAACAAAACGTGGGTAACTCCTTTGAGTTTATTGAAAATGTAAAATCAGAGTTTTTCCCGAAAGAAATCTATGTCTTTACGCCGAAAGGTCGTATTGTTGAATTACCAATGGGCGCAACCGCTGTTGATTTTGCTTATGCAGTGCATTCTGATGTGGGAAATCACTGTGTTGCGGCAGTAGTAGAGCATAAACCTTATCCATTATCACAAGCTTTAGAATCTGGTCAAACCGTTGAGATTGTGACCAGTGAAAATACTCATCCAAGCGTTAGCTGGTTAAACTTTGTAGTGACCGCTCGCGCAAGAACTCGTATTCGTCATTTCTTAAAATTATTGCGTGCAGATGATGCCGTTCAAACTGGTAAAAAACAGTTGGAAATGGCATTGAAACCACATTATCTCTCTGAAGTTTCTGAAGACAAAATCCAAGCAGTACTGAATGAATTGAATCTCTCAAGCCTCAATGAGCTTTTTGAGGAAATAGGTGTGGGCAATCAAATGTCGAGCGTTATTGCTCACCAATTAATGGATGAAGCTATTGAAATTGATGTGGATGGCGTTTCTGAAAATACGCAAAGCACACTAACATTAAGCCGAGATGGTGAAATGAAAGCGTCTTTTGCTCAATGTTGTCATCCAATTCCGGGCGATCCGATCGTAGCATTAAGTTCTGCAAAGAAAGGTGTGGTTGTTCATCATCAAGCTTGTTCTAATTTAGCGTCAAGTAATACGAAAGATTTTACTGCCGCAAAATGGGAAGAGGCTGAAAGTGCGGTCAATTTTGATGCTGAATTACACATTGAAATGCTTAATGAGCAAAATGCATTAGGTAGCCTCATGACGGCTGTCACGACTTGCGAAAGTAATATTCAAAGTATTTGGACAGAAGAATTAGAGAATAATGTGCTATTAGTCATTATCCAAGTCGGCGCAAGAGATATCTATCATTTAGAAAACATTATGCGAAAAATCAAACAAATTACCAGTGTGATTCGTTTGAAGCGCAATATTAATGAAGCATAATGAGCACACAACTTCTCGATGCCGTTCCTTTAACCACTTTATCGGGTGTAGGTGCGGCAATCTCTGATAAATTAAGCCGTATTGGAATTCATAATCTCCAAGACTTGCTTTTTCATTTACCTATCCGTTATGAAGATCGCACGAGAATTACGCCTATTGCCGATCTTCGTCCTGAACAATATGCTACCATTGAAGGCGTTGTCCAAACTTGTGAAGTTGCCTTTGGGCGCCGTCCTATTTTAACCGTAAGTCTCTCTGATGGAACGAGCAAGATTATGCTCCGTTTTTTCAATTTTAATGCGGGGATGAAAAACAGTTTTCAGATTGGTACGCGCGTCAAAGCGTTTGGCGAAATTAAACGTGGACGCTTTATGGCGGAAATTCATCATCCTGAATATCAAATCATACGGGATAATGCGCCATTGGTTTTAGAGGAAACACTTACGCCTATTTATTCCACAACGGAAGGTTTAAAACAAAATTCATTACGTAAGCTAACCGATCAAGCATTGGCTTTACTCGATAAAATCCAATTAACGGAAATTTTACCTAATGAATTTAATCCACATCCTTTTAGCCTAAAGGAGGCTATTCGATTTTTGCATCGTCCGCCGCCAGACATTTCATTAGATGTTTTGGAAAAAGGGCAACATCCTGCACAGCTGCGACTTATCTTTGAAGAGCTGCTTGCACACAATCTTGCAATGCAAAAAGTGCGGTTGGGTACGCAGCAGTTTTTAGCGTTGCCATTGCATTATCAAACTGATTTGAAGCAACGTTTTCTTGCATCTTTGCCTTTTCAACCAACGAATGCCCAAAATAGAGTCGTGGCGGATATTGAACAGGATTTAGCGAAAGATTATCCAATGATGCGCCTTGTTCAAGGGGATGTAGGTTCGGGGAAAACATTAGTGGCAGCCTTAGCGGCCTTATTAGCGATTGATAATGGCAAACAAGTCGCTTTAATGGCGCCAACAGAGATTTTAGCGGAACAGCATACCAATAATTTCCGTCGTTGGTTAGAGCCTTTTGGTATTGAAGTTGGCTGGTTAGCGGGTAAGGTGAAAGGGAAAGCTCGCCAAGCGGAATTGGAAAAAATTAAGTCTGGTGCGGTACAAATGGTGGTGGGCACACATGCTTTATTCCAAGAAGAAGTGGAATTTGCTGATTTAGCCTTGGTAATTATAGATGAACAGCATCGTTTTGGTGTGCATCAGCGTTTAATGTTGCGAGAAAAAGGCGAAAAAGCAGGATTTTATCCGCACCAACTGATTATGACAGCAACGCCAATCCCAAGAACGTTAGCAATGACGGTTTATGCTGATCTTGATACGTCGATTATTGACGAATTGCCACCAGGTCGAACGCCGATTACGACAGTGGTTATTTCTGAAGAGCGTCGTGATGAAATCGTTGCTCGAGTCAAAAACGCCTGTATTAATGAAAAACGTCAGGCTTATTGGGTCTGTACTTTAATTGATGAATCTGAAGTATTAGAAGCGCAAGCAGCAGAGGCAATTTGGGAAGATTTAACGAAAGCCTTGCCGATGCTTAAAATTGGTCTTGTACATGGGCGAATGAAACCGCAAGAAAAACAAGATATTATGGCTGCCTTTAAAAATGCAGAACTCGATTTGCTTGTGGCCACAACCGTAATCGAAGTGGGCGTAGATGTGCCGAATGCCAGTCTCATGATCATTGAAAATGCTGAGCGCTTAGGTTTATCACAACTCCATCAGTTACGTGGGCGAGTAGGACGTGGCAGCACGGCTTCTTTTTGTGTCCTAATGTATAAACCGCCATTGGGTAAAGTGTCGCAAAAACGTTTACAGGTACTACGCGATAGCCAAGATGGCTTTGTGATTTCGGAAAAAGATTTAGAAATTCGCGGACCAGGTGAAGTGTTGGGCACTAAACAGACGGGTATCGCCGAATTTAAGGTGGCGAATTTAATGCGCGATCGTAAAATGATTCCAACCGTTCAACATTATGCTAAAGCATTAATAGTGAAATATCCGGATGTGGCAGAAAGTTTAATCCGTCGTTGGCTAAATAATCGAGAAATTTATTCGAATGCCTAAAGTGCGGTTATTTTTGAAAGAGTTTTTTAAATGAATAAATCAACGGTACTCTTCTTTGATTCTGGAATGGGCGGCTTAAGCGTTTATCGAGAAGCGAAAAAGCTCATGCCAGATAACCATTATTTGTATTGCTTTGACAATGCGGGTTTCCCCTATTCGGAAAAATCAGAAGATACAATCATTCAGCGAACATTGGATATTTGTAAAAAAATTAATCAGGATTATCCACTTGATGCCATTGTGATTGCTTGTAATACCGCGAGTACGGTAGTGTTACCACCTTTACGTGAACAATTTTCTATTCCAATTGTAGGTACCGTGCCAGCCATCAAGCCTGCAGCAGAAATTTCACAAACGAAATATATTGGTCTATTAGCAACAAAGGGCACGGTTAAACGCCCTTATGTTAATGATCTTATTCATCAATTTGCCTCCCATTGTATAGTTGAACGATTAGGCTCAACTAAACTGGTTGAAATCGCAGAGCATAAAATCCAAGGAAAATCTGTCGATCTGATTGCATTGAAAAATGAATTAACTCCTTGGGCCTCAATAGATAATTTGGATACAATTTGTTTAGGCTGTACCCATTTCCCTTTAATTAAAGATGAAATTCAAATTTGCTTACCCCAAGTGAAGAATTTTATGGATCCAGGATTTGCTATTGCCAAACGGCTACAATTTTTACTTGATAAATTAGAAGTGCGGTCAAAATCTGAGATGAAAAATCAAGTTTTTTGTACGCAAGATGTAGAGAATAAATATCAATTAGAACAAGCGTTAGCTCTCTGGGGATTTGATGGCATTACCGTTTTAAAATGATTTTTCTCGTCATGTTGGTGCGTTTATAAGCAAATAGCAAAAAAATTTACATTTTTTTACAAAAAGATCTTGCAAAGGAGTCTGAAATGCCTATAATGTGCCCCACACAACGACGCGCTGTTGTGAGTCTTAGAAAAACCAGTGCGTCGTTCTTTTTTGCTCTTTAACAATATATCAGACAATCTGTGTGGGCACTTGTTGATTGACTTG